>JAESFG010000045.1_pt1 | contig 577218 bp, 569 predicted proteins | sample 9269371 | NCBI WGS metagenome assembly JAESFG01 (sample SAMN14506227, study PRJNA617093) | algae metagenome | isolation source: Aetokthonos hydrillicola CCALA 1050 (B3-Florida) and co-occurring... | place: USA: South Carolina | collected 2013-01-01
GCTCGTCAGGCTCATAACCTGAAGGTCACAGGTTCAAATCCTGTCCCCGCAACCACCTCCACCCAACGCACCGCCCGTTCATCCAAAGCCGCCCCCAAAGGGCGGCTCTTGCGTTCGCGATCGCGGCTTCTTGGGTCACCGCTCCCATCGCGGCGATCTCGCCCATCGGTTCGACCTCGACCCCCCCCGCCCTCAGCCAGGGACAAGAGCTGCACGCCAGCAAAGCGGATGCCGATAGCGGTTCGGCCGAACCGCAGCCCCCGCTCTCGTCAGGGCCTCCCGGGTCCCGCCGGCGGCTGCGCGGTCCCCGGTCCAAGCGAGCGCTGAAGCAGGACCGTATCCGCCCAGCGGCCGTGGCGGTAGGCAACGCCGTTCAGGCGTCCGACCTGCGCGAACCCGAAGCTCGCGTGCAGGCCAAGCGAGGCCTGGTTCTCTGCATCGACATAGCCGACCATCTGCCGGAAGCCGGCCGCAGCGCAGGCGTCGATCAGGCCCTGCATCAGCTGCCGGCCGATGCCGCGACCGAGATGGTCCGGGTGGACGTAGATCGAGTGCTTGACCGTGAAGCGGTAGGCGGGACGCTTCCTGAACAGCACGACGTAGGCATAGCCCACCACCGTGCCGTCCAGGACGGCGGCGAGGTGAGGGAACTTGCGCTCGCGAAGGTTCCTGCGTCTGTCCTTGATGTCGTCCGGCTGCGGGATGCCGCTGTCCTCCACGCCGATCTCCACCCCCGTGCGGACGTGGTGACGATAGATCGACAGCATGGCCTCGATGTCGTCGTCGCGCGTGGGGCGGATGATCAGGGGAGACTGCACGGCCGGGAAACTGAGGGCGGAACCTCCGCCAGCCTATTCTGCCACGACGTAGGTGTGAAGCCGCACCCTGCCCGCGCCATCGGTTTCGCGGTAGAGCCCCTGGATTTCCACGTCGAAGCCCGGAAAGGCGTTGAAACAGGCCTCGAACATCCTGAGATAGTCGATCATGGGCCGGGACCGTTCCGTGAGGCGCTCGCCTGGCACGATGGTCGCGATGCCCGGGGGGTAGACCACGAAAGGCGTCGTGGCCACGCGCCCCTCGAGCGCCTCGATCGGCACATAGTCGACCTCGTTGCGGATGAGCCGGCGCATTGCTTCGCGCGGCGACATCGCGGCCTCCGGCAGGTGCTGGGGTGAGAACTGCGCTCCCTGCAGCCGGCTGACGTTCGCGTCCCGGAAAAAACGGTGCATGTCGGCGCAAAGGTCGCGCACCCGAACGCCGGCATAGCGGGCGGCCCGCTTGCGGGCGAATTCGGGGATCACCTCGTCGAGGGGCGCGTTGTCGTCGTGCAGCCTCTTGAAGGCGACGAGGGCGCTGATCAGGGTGCCTGCCTTGCTGGCCTCCACGCCCGGCGTGAGCAGGAAGAGCAGCGAGTTCAGGTCGTTCTTTTCCGCGACGATGCGGTTCTCCCGCAGATACTGCGCGACCACCGGGGCGGGGATGCCGTGCTCGGCATAGGCTCCCGTCGCGCGGTCGAAGCCCGGCGTCAACAGCGTGAGCTTGTTGGGATCCGTCATCGCGAAGCCGCGCTCGAGGTCCGGGAAGCCGTGCCAGGGTTGCCCGGGCTCGAGCGCCCAGCATGCCGGATCCGACGCCAGTTGGTCGGTCGAGACGGTTTCCCAGGCGACATGGTGGAAACCGCCGGGCCTCGCGGCGTCCTGGATCGCGACGCGGTCGGGCACGAAGGGCTCGAAGAACCACCGCCGCTCGGGCCTGCGCTCCTTCACCTCGAACTCCCGGGCGACCGCGCGGATCTTCTTGCGCAGCTCGATCCCGAGCCGGATCGTGTCGTCCCACAGGACTTCGCCCGAGCGGCCCTTCATCATCTGCGCACCCACGTCCAGCGAGGCGAAGAGCGGATAGAAGGGAGACGTGGAGGCGTGCTGCATGAAGCTCTCGTTGAACCGCCGGTGGCCGATTCGCCTCTTCTGGCCCGTGAGGTGGCTGTCGCGCACATGGATCTGCGAGGCCTGCGAGAAGCTCGCCAACTGCTTGTGCGTCGACTGCGTCGCGATGATGCCTGGCGCGTCCGGGCCGAGATCCCGCAGCCCCATGGCGAAACGCCCGGCATAAAGCGGGTGGAACTTCATGAAGCCGGCCCAGGCCTCGTCGAACACGATGTAGTCGCAGAGGTGGCCGATCTGCTCGAGGATCATCTTCGCGTGGTGGATCGTGCCGTCATAGGTGCATTGCTCGATGACCGCGACGCGGAAGGGGCGCGGCCTGCGCCAGGCCTCCGGGTCGCCGACGAGCGGGTTCGTGCGGATCCGTTCGCGCAAGGCCTCCTCGTCGAAGGCGTCCCAGCGCATCGGACCGATCAGCCCCCAGGCGTTGCGGACGGTCGGGAGATAGATCGGGATTCCGCCGCCCAGCATGAGCGCGCCGTGATGGGCGGCCTTGTGGTTGTTGCGGTCGAACAGGACGAGGTCGCCATCCGTCACGAGCGCTCCGAGCGCTACCTTGTTGGAGGTCGAAGTGCCGTTGAGGACGAAGTAGGTCTTCTCGGCCCCGAAGATCTCTGCGGCCTCCTGCTGCGCGCGCAGGGCCGGCCCCTCGTGGGTGAGGAGGTCGCCGAGGTCGAGGACCGAATTGTCCAGGTCGTCGCGGAACACCGCCTCGCCGAGATGCTCCATGAAGACGCGCCCGATGGGGCTGCGGCTGTAGAAGACGCCGCCATTGTGCCCCGGGCAGGTCCAGAGCTGGTTGCCCTCCTCGGCATAGTCGACCAGCGCGCCGAAAAACGGGGTCTTGAGTGTCTCGGCATATTGCTTGAGCCGGCTGATGAGGTTCTTGGCAATGAAGGCCGGCGTCTCCTCGGAGAGGAAGACGTAGCCGTCGATGAAGTCGAGCACTTCGACAGGCACGTCCTCGAAGCGCTTGCGACGGATGAGCAGGATGATGGGGAAGTCCAGGCCACGCCGCCGCATCAGGTTGATCAGCGCGGCCGTCTTGCCCTCGAGGCCCTTCTTTCCCCAGTCGACGACCATGCATCCGATCGCGGCATCGGTCTGCACGGCGATCTCGGCATCCTCCATGCGGCGCGCCTTCACCACCTCGAAGCCGGAGCGCTCGATTTCGTCGATGATCTGATGGAAGCGCAGACCCTCGAGCTCGTCGGGATCGAAGGAAGGGGCCGAAAACAGGAAGTTGAATCGCCGGAAATAATCCATGTGCCCCTCCATCGAGGCTTCAGGTCTCACGGGCTGCAATGACAAGCGCGTGACAGCGCACCGCGCGGTACCTCGGCACCCGCTCCGCATCTTGCGGTATTGAGGATGATCCTCGCGAGAGGGATCAGCTGGTGGGGGTCTGCCAACTTCGCCGTGGATGTCGGGACGAACGAAGGGAGCCAGAACCACGCCTTGTGCAAGACAGCCTCGGTGAGTGCGGACGCTGGTCGAGCGGAAGGCTCCTCGGTCGGGGTCCTGGTTGTCGAAGCGTCGCTTCGCATCATCCCAGTCGGATAGCGATGTTCTTGATCTGCAGGAAGTTCCGGATGCCCGCGAGGCCGCGTTCACGGCCGATGCCGCTATCCTTCATGCCGCCGGTCGGGGCCTGGACGCCGCCCATGTACCAGCCGTTGATCCAGACCGAGCCGGTTTCGAGTCGCCGGGCCACGACGAGCGCGCGGCTCACGTCGCGTGTGTGAATTCCAGCCACCAGACCCGTTGAAACATTGTTGGCGATGGCGAGCGCCTCGTCGTCCGAGTTCGTTTCGGTGATGGTCACCACCGGACCGAACACCTCCTCGCGGGCGATCGTGAGGCCCGGATCCACCCTGTCGAGTACGGCCGGCGAGACGAAGTAGCCCTTGGCGAGGCCGGCGGGGCGAACTCCGCCAATGACAAACCGGGCACCGTCGCGCCGCGCTCCGTCCAGATAGCCCATGACGCGTTCATGCTGCTCGTGGGAAACCAAAGGCCCGATGTCGAGGTCGTCGAGGGCGGGGCCGACCCGAAGGGCGGCCGCGCGCGCCGCGAGACGCTCTCCCAGTTCCGCGGCCACGGCCTTGTCCGCCAGCACCCGCGAGGAGGACGAGCAGACCTGCCCGCAATTGTCGAAGGCTCCCTCGGTGATATCCGCCACGGCGCGATCGAGGTCGGCGTCGGCGCGTACGATCATCGCGTTCTTGCCGCCGAGTTCCAGCACCGCGGGCTTCATGCCGGCTGCCGCGGAAATGCCGACCTCACGGCCCACCGCGACGGAGCCCGTGAAGCTGACGCCGCGGACGCGGGGGTTCGCCACCAGCGGGCCACCCGCTTCCGGGCCGAAGCCGCAGACCACATTGACGACCCCGGGCGGGATGCCGGCCTCGAGCGCGAGCTCGGCGAAGCGCAAGGCCGTGAGCGGGCTCTGCTCGGCGGGCTTCACCACCGCGGTGCAGCCGGCGGCGAGCGCGGGGGCGACGGAGCGCGCGACCATGCCGAGCGGGTAGTTCCACGGCACGATGTGCGCGGTGACGCCGAGCGGCTCCAGCATGGTGAAGTCGACATAGGCGTTTCCGAGCGGAATGACCTCGCCCTGCATCTTGTCGGCGGCGCCGGCATTGTAGCGCAGGGTCGACGCGACGCCGTCGATGTCGCCGCGCGCGCTGCTGAGCGGCTTGCCGACGTCCGTCGCCTCCAGCAGCGCGAGTTCCTCCTTCGCCGCGAGCACGAGATCGGCGAGGCGCAGGAGAAGCGACCCGCGCTGCGCCGGCGTGACGTCGTTCCAAGGACCGCGGAACGCCTCGTACGACGAGGCCACGGCCGCGTCGACCTCGGCTGTGCCGCCACGCGCGACGCGCGCCACCACCTCCTCGGTCGAAGGGTCGATGCTCTCGAACGATGCGCCGTCGACGCTGTGCACGCGGCGTCCGCCGATGACGTGACCGAGGACGTCCATGGATGCGGGCATGAGCCTATCCCTTGAAGCTGCCGGAGCTGAGCCCGGCCATGAAGTATCGCTGCAGCGCGAGGAAGAGCAGGACAGAGGGAATGCTGAGCAGGGTCGCAGCCGCCATCGCGACCGCATAGCCTTCGAGCTGCGTGTGGGTGCCGACGACCGGGGCGAAGGTGGCGACGCCGACGGGCAGGGTCTTCATGTCCTCGTCGAAGGTGACCAGCAGCGGCCAGAGGAAGTTGTTCCAGTTCAGCGTGAAGACGATGACGCTCGCGGCGATCATGGGGCTGCGCGCCAGCGGCAGGGCGATGCGGAAGAAGATGCGGAAGATGCCGGCCCCATCGACGATGGCCGCCTCCTCGAGCTCACGCGGGAAGGTGAGGAAGAACTGCCGGAAGATGTAGACGCTGAGAACGTTGGCTATGCCCGGCAGGATGAGCGCCTGGTAGGTGCTGGCCCAGCCAATGTCGATCATTGCGATCAGCAGCGGCACGACGCCGACCTCGGGCGGGATCATCATCGAGGCGAGGAAGGCGAGGAAGATCAGGTTGCGGCCGGGGAAGCGCAGGCGCGCCAGAGCGTAGCCCGCCATGGCGCCGAAGAGCACGCAGAGCGCCGTGGCGGTGACGGCGACCACCACGCTGTTGAAGGCCCAGGTCGCCACGGGGTGCTGCATCACCTTGACGTAGTTGACGAGCGTCCATTCGCGCGGGAGCCACTCGATCTCGCGGGTCATCACCTGTGAGGCCGGCTTGAAGGAGGTGCTCACCATCCACAGGAAGGGCGCGCCCCACGCGAAGACGCCGAGCATGCCGATGAGCCAGACCGGCACGTCGCCCCAGGTCATCCGGGTGTGGCCGACCTGCCGGTGGCGCAGGCGCAGGAGATCAGCCACGGCTCGTCTCCCGGATCAGAAGGCGCTGGGCGAGCGTGACCGCGAGGATCGCCACGAAGAGGATCACCGAGACGGCCGAGGCGTAGCCCAGCAGGTTTCGGACGATGGCCGTCTGGTAGATGTAGTAGATCACCGAGGAGGAGGAGCCGGCCGGGCCCCCGTTCGTCATCACGTAGACCTGGCTGAAGATCCGCATCGTCGAGATGATCTGCAGCGTGATCACCATGCTCAGCGCCGGCCGGATGTGGGGGAGGGTGACGTAGATGAACTTCTTCCAGCTGCCCGCGCCGTCGATGTCGGCGGCCTCGTAGAGGTCCTGCGGCACGTCCTGCAGGGCGGCGAGCAGCAGCACGAAGGCAAGGCCGAGATCCCACCAGATCGAGGCCATCGAGACCCCTACGAGCGACCAGCGCGTGCTCGTCAGCCAGGGGATGTCCTTGATCCCGAACCCCGCGAGATAGCCGTTCAGCAGGCCATATTGCGTGTCGAGGATCCAGACCCAGACGAGGCCGATCACGGTGGCCGAGCAGACGTTGGGCGTGAACAGGATGGTTCGAGCGAGGCCCGAGAGCGGCCAGCCCTGGTTCACGAAAACCGCGAAGGCGAGGCCCAGCACAACCACGCCCGGCACGATGATGAGGGCGTAGAGGCCCACGTTGACGAGCGCCTGGTGCAGCCACTCGTCTCCGAGCGCCTGCTTGTAATTGGCGAGCCCGACCCAGGTCGGGCTGCCGATGATGCTCCACTCCGTGAAGCTGACGTAGATGCCGAACAGCACCGGCATCACGTTGAAGAGCAGGAAGGGCGCCGCGAAGAACGCGATGAAGAGATAACCGGCCCAGTCGATGCTGGACCGGCCCTCCTCCAGCGGGTGCGCCACCACGCGGGCGGCGCCTGCAATGTCGCTCGCGGCGACGGTCATTGCGCGCTCCGCCTCAGCCGGCGTCGAGGCCCTTCTGCCACTGCTCGGCGATCTTGGCCATGGCCTCCTCCGGCTTGGACTTGCCGGCCCACACGCCCTCGAGCGTCTTGGCCAGGAAATTGCCGCCGGAATAGATCGTGAAGTCCGGGCCCGCCAGGACGGGGATCTCGCCCAGCGTGGCGAAGGACATGCCCTCGACGAAGGCGCCGCGGACGTCCCAGGGCGCGCCGGCGGTCTTGTAGTCCGGCTGGCTCAGGATCGACTTGCGGGGCGAGGCGCCGCGGCCGGCGGTGGTCCAGAGGAAGCTGTTGTCCGACAGCCACTTCACGGCCTTCATCGTGGCCTCGTAGCGACCCTTGTCCTTCTGGACATAGAGCTCGAGGCCGCCCTGCTCGAAATAGGTGAGCCGCTTGCCGCCGATGTTCGGGAACAGCGCGGTGCGGAAGGGCAGCTTCTGGCCGATATAGCCGTTGAGGGTCCAGGGACCCGTCCAGAAGATCGAGCCCTGCCCGGCTCCGAAGGCCTTGTAGCGGTCGGTGATGTCGCGCGTGGAGACACGGCTCTTGTCGAAGAGGTCGAGGATCCACTCCATGGCGGCGATGCCGGCCTTCGGGTTGACCGCCGCGTTCTTCAGGTCCGCGGAGGCGCGCTCGAAGCCCATCTGGGCGGAGACGATGCCCCACGTGACGGTGGGCTGCACGCCCGCGCCCGTCATCATGATGCCCGAGCGCACGACCTTGTCGCCCTCGCGCTTGGTCATCGCCTTGGCCCATTCCATGAGGCCTGCGCCGTCCTCCGGGAACTTGTTGGGGTCGAGCCCGGCCTCCTTGACGTGGTCCGTGTTGTACTCGGGCTGCAGGCTCATCAGGTCCATCGGGATCATGAAGAGGCCGTTGCCGTATTTGGGATAGCGCGCGGACTCGATAGAGAACGCGCTGAAGTCAGAAAGGTCGAGGCCGGAGGCCTTGACGAGGTCGTCGAGCTTCACGAGCACGCCGTCCTTCGCCCACTTGGCCCGCTGTCCGGCGGTGCCCCAGCCGAAGTCGGGCGCGCGGCCCGTGGCGGCGGCAGCCAGCACCTTGGTGTTGTACTGTTCTTCCTCCACCAGCTCCATCTTGATCTGGACATCCTTGTTCGCGGCGTTGAACGCCTTGATCATCTTGTCCCAGACCTCGCCGTCGGAGGCCGCGAGCCAGCTCCAGTGAACGAGCTCTGTCGTCGCCGCCCTCAGGATGGCCGGCTTGAACACGAGCCCTCCCGCGATTGCCCCGCTTCCGGCGAGGAGGGTGCGCCTGCTGATTTTCTGCCCTTGCATTTCACTCTCCTCTCAAAGGCGCCGGCCCGGCTCTGCGGCCGGTTCGCGGCGCGGTCAGATGCTCACGCTTGCCGCGTGGAGGCCCGTCACTCCGCTTTCGTTGCGGTAGTAGTAGGCGACGAAGAGCCGACCATCCCGCCGCAGCGCGGCGGTCGGGTAGCCCAAGTCCTTGTTCGGCAATCCGGTGCGAATGGTCACCGGCCGGTCCGCGTCGAAGCTGCGGCCTCCGTCCTTCGACAGATAGGCCTCGATGCCGAACGGGGGATGACGCCGGCCCGTGACGGCCGCGATGCGCCCGTCCGGCAGCGTCACGCAATGGGCGGGATAGCTGCCGATGCCCGTCGGCTTCGGCTGCGACCAGGTCCGGCCGCCATCGGCCGAGCGCGTGGTGTACAGCGTCCGCGAGGCGTTCTCGCGCAGCACGAGCAGGATGTCGCCATTCGCCAGGAGAAGCGGCGCGGGCTCCTCGAACTCGCAGCCGGGGACGGCGGCGACGAGCGAGGGCGCTCCCCAGCTTCGCCCGCCGTCGCGTGAGCGCACGAGGAAGATCCGCTCATAATGGGGAATGTCGCTCAGCGGCAGCAGCACCTCGCCGTCCGGCAGCACGACGCCGCCCCGCATGCCGTAGCCGCCCGAATAGGGTTCCGTACGCAGGGTGCTCGACGCCGGGAAGGTCCTCCCGCCATCCTCGCTGCGATGGACGAGCGCGATGCCGCCCGCGCGCGCCCAGGGCATGAGCTGGCGCGCGGGTATGTCCGCGATCAGGCCGGAGCCGATCTCCGTCGAGGCGAGCAGGCCGGCCTTGAGGACATCGGGCGAGCAATAGTCCGGCTCGCGCCCCAAGGCCTCTTGGTCATCCGGCGCGTACCAGCCGAATTGCCACTGGTTGAGCAGTACCGCTCCGTCCCGCAGCACGGTGAGACCGGCGCACTCCGTTCCCGTCGTGCCGTAGGAGGGAACCACGACAGGAGCCGTCCAGGTCGCCCCCTCGTCATCGGAGCGCATCAGGACGTTGGTGAATTCAGGGTCCTGCGGCGGATGCATCGTGACGACCCGCCGCGGGGCGCGGTTGACGACGAGCAGCCACGTGCCGTCCTGCAGCACGGCCATGTGCGGATGCGCGACATAGCGGTGCTCGTCCAGGAGAAGGGTCTGCTCGGCCGACGGGTGGCTCATGAAGGGCCGCCCTCAATCCGCCAGCCGGAAGCGCGTGGAGCGCACGTATTGCAGCGGCCTCTCCGTCTCGTCCCACTCGTGGTAGGTGGCTACCAAGGTGCCGTCGGCCGTCTGCACGATGCTGGGATAGCCGATGTGCTGGTAGACGCCGGGATTGGCCCAGTCGATCCGCCCGCCGCCATACTTGCCGGAGGCGGGGCTCATGCGGCTGGAACCTGGCCGCTCCATCTCGCTGCGGCCGGGCACGCCGCCCTCGCGGATGACGAACTCGTTCTTGATGTCCCAGGTGACGCCGTCCACCGAGACGCAGCCGCGCACGCCGTAGGGCGGGCGGCGGTAGCCGTAGATCATGAGATAGCGGCCATCGAGGAGCGGGATCATCTCCGAGGGATAGCCCCAGATGTTGGTCCACTTGGGCGGCGTCCAGGAGAAGCCGTCGTCTTCCGAGACGGTGACCACCATGTTCTTGGCGTCGCCAGACGGATTGACGTGCGTGCGCATGGTGCAGACGAGCCGGCCATCGGCGAGGCGCACCATGGCGGGCTCCTCGTAGTCGATGATGCTCGCGGGGTCGTAGGCGAGGGTGGAGTAGTATTCCCAGTTCTCGCCGCCATCGTCCGAGCGCATCAGGGCCGACCGCGTCGTCTCGCCCTCGCCTTCCTCCTCGTAGCCATGGATGCGGCCGTAGAGGCCCATGAGCAGCGCGCCCGAGGGCAGCTGCCAGCAGCCGAGGCGGCAGCCGCCATGCTTGAGAGGCCGCACGTTGACGGGAATGGGATCGCTCCAGGTCTTGCCGCGGTCCTTGGAGCGGACGACGAAGGTGCCGAGCCAGGCCTGCGTCTTGTAGGCCCAGGTCCAGTCGCCCCATTCGGGCGACGTGGGATGCGCGCTCCAGGAGACTCCCTCGGGTTTCACGCCGCGCTTGAAGAATCCGGTGATCGTCATGTTGACGATCCAGGTGCCATCCTCGAGCTCGCAGAAGCCGCAGTCCCAGTTGCCTGTCGTATTGGTCCAGGGCAGCACGATTTCCGGCGTCGACCACGTCACGCCGCCGTCGGCCGAGCGCGTGAGCAGCGTCTGGCCGGAATCGTGGTGGAAGGGAAAGCGTTCCTCGTTGAACACGGCGATGATCTCGCCCGACTTCACGACCCGCGAGGCGATCTGGTTCACGCAGTGCTCGGGGTGCTTGAAGATCGTGTGGTGGGTGACGTCGGTGATGCGGGTCATGGACGGGTCCTGCGGATTCGAAAGATGAAGTCCCGGGCTCAGCCGGCAACGAGGCCCGGTACGCCCGTGGCGGCCATCATGGCGCGGCAGCGCTCGCGATAGCCCTCGCGGACGTCGCGGGTCGGGGGCCGGCAGCGGCTCGAGGGGAGGCCGACGAGCTCCATGCAGAGTTTGTCGAGGTAGCCGTCGCCAGACGTGTAGGCGTTCTCGATTTCGATCCAGAGCTTGTAGAAGGGCATCGCCTCGCTCACGAGGCGGCGCTGCACCTCGGCGTAATGGCCCTTGTCGAGGTCCTCGACGAGGCGGATGCCCCATTCCGGCCAGTAGTTCGACAGATGCACCTCGAAGGCGCGCGCGCCGAGCGCATGGCTCTGGGGGAATTGAAGGTGGTTGTCGATGATCGAGACGCGGGACGAGAATGTCGAGACCACGTCCTCGAACTCCATCGCGTCGGTCCGCGGCGTGGCCCACTTGAGGCCGACGACGTTGGGAATGTCGACGAGCTTCTCGACGGTTCGGAAGGACACCGCCGCGCTGGTCCAGAACGTGTTGTAGATGATGATCCCGATCGGTGCGGCCTCGGCCGCCGCGCGCACGTAGTCCAGGAAATCACCTTCGGTGTGGCTGAAGTAGAAGGGGCAGGACACCTGGATGTAGTCGAAGCCGATGCGCTCTGCCGCCTTGGCGAGGCGCACGAGTTCGCGGGTGCTCGTCGTCTGCGCTCCCATGGCGAGAGGCAGCTTCCCACCTCCGGCCTCATGGACGGTCTGCGCGACGAGCACGCGCTCGTCGAAGGTCATCGTCGAGAAGTCGCCTGCAGCGCCGCCAGCGAGCAAGACACCGTTTCCAGCCTTGACGCCTCGGCTGAGCAAGAATCGGACATGGCTGGCAATGGCATCCGTATCGACTTCGAGGTCTGGATCCCTGAACATGGTCGGGATCGTAATGTAACAACCGACGAGCTTCTGGCGCAGTGAAGCGAAAGTCATGGCTGTCGTTCCATCCCAGGCCGACGTTTATCGTATCGTGCAGTAAGTTGAGTGGCCCACCACCTGCGTGGGCTGGCCAAATCAACGATGCTGCTTGCTGTTTGCTTGCGTCGTGCCATCATGATGGCAGCAGGCTGGCGATTTCCAATTGACTTCGCACGCCATCAATTTGATCTTCAACGGCAAGGGAGGAAGGGGTCATGCTCGGCGACCGTGCGCACATCCATTTTTTCCTGCTGCCGGACTTCCCGCTCTATGCACTGGTGCCAGCCACAGACGCCCTGCGCATCGCCAACCAGAATGCGTTCGAGCGGCTCTTCGACTGGTCCTTCGTGTCCGCTCAGGGGGGGCCTGTGCGCGCCAACAACGGCATGGCCGTCGACGACACGCTCAGCATCGCCGCCTCGGGACTGCCACGCTGCGTCATCGTGTGCTCGGGCAACGAGCCGACGCAGCACCTCACCAAGCCCGTCCTGAGCTGGCTCCGGCGCCTGGCGGCTCATGGCAGCGTGCTGGGGGCGCTCGACACCGGGCTCTTCGCTCTTGCTGCGGCGGGAGTGTTGTCCGGATATCGTGTGACTCTGCACTGGGAAGCCATCCCGGTTTTTCGCGACGCCTATCCCGAGGTCGACGTCGTCGAGCAGATCTTCGTCGTCGACCGGGAGCGCGTGACGGCGGCGGGCGGGGTCTCCTCGCTCGACCTGATGCTGGACCTCATCGGGCGGCTGCACGGGGCGGGTCTCGCGCAGACCGTCGCCAACGGCTTCGTGCACGGACGTCCGCGCCCGGCCGAGACGCCGCAACTGGTCGAAGGGCTGGCGCGCACCAGCAATCGTTCCCTGATCCAGCGCTGCCAGCGGCTGATGAAGGACAACGTCGCCTTTCCCCTCAAGATCGACGATCTCTGCGCGCAGCTTTCGGTGTCGCGGCGGCGCCTCGAGCGTCTTTTCGTGCGCGAGACAGGTACCAGCCCGGCGGACCATTACGCGCAGGTTCGCCTCGAGGCGGCACGCGACCAGCTTTTCTACAGCGGCAACTCGATCGCCCATATCGCCGAGGCCTGCGGCTTCCTCTCCAACGCGCATTTCTGTCGCGCCTTCCGCAAGCGCTACGGCATGCCGCCCACCACCTACCGCCGGCGCTTCGAGACGGCCGAGCGCGACAAGTTCCACCCCGCCGGCCCGCGGCTCACCACGCCGCGCCCGGCTGCGACGCCTGCGTGAGGTCCATGTCCATCATCCTCGCCGACTACGACCTGGCCGACGACGCCGAGACCGAGCGCCGGCTCGCCGGGCCAGACCTCGCCATTCATGTTCATCGCGAGGGCGAGGTTGTTGCACGTGCCACGCGCGACGAGGCGAACGCGCTCGTCGTGTTCGGCGCGGCGAGGCCCGTCGGTTTCGAGCCGGGCACTCTGCCGTCGGTGAAGATCGTCGTCCGCCTGGGGGTGGGTTATGACAATCTCGACCTTGCCGGGTGGGCGGCGCTGGGCGTGCCGGTCTGCAACGTGCCGGACTACGGAACGTCGGAAGTGGCCGACCACGCAATCGGCCTCATGCTGATGCTGCGGCGGGGGCTGTGCACCTATCACGGCCGTCTGAAGGACGACCTCGCCGCGTGGGACCCTGGCGCGCCGCCTCTCGTGAGACGATTGCGCGGTGGCACGTTCGGCGTGGTCGGCATGGGGCGCATCGGCATCGCCACGGCGCAAAGGGCGCGCGCCTTCGGCATGCGCATCGCCTTCCATGACCCTTTCGTGCCCTCCGGCCTGGAGATTGCGCTTGACGCACAGCGCCACGCCAGCCTTGCGGACCTCTTTGCCGCAAGCGACGTCGTAAGCCTGCACGTCCCGGGCGGTCCGGCCACGGCAGGGCTCGTCGATGCCCGCGTGCTGGCGTCTGCACGGAGGGGCCTCGTTCTCATCAACACCGCGCGCGGGAGCGTGGTCGACATCGCGGCGCTGGAGGACGCGATGCGCCGTGGCATCGTCGCGGGCGCGGGTCTTGACGTCCTGCCCGAGGAGCCGCCTTCCGGCGAGGGCGGCCTGTTCGCCGCCTTCCGGCGGCGGGAGCCCTGGCTGGAAGGCCGGCTGGTCCTCACGCCCCACGCCGCCTTCTACTCCCCCGAGAGCCTGGCCGACCTGCGCCGCAAGGCGATGGAGACCGTTCTCGACTACCTGCGCGAGGGCCGGCTCAGGAATTGCGTGAACGGCGTGGAACCCCAGCTTGGCTGAGACCCCTCGAGAACCTCTGGCGTGACCGGTCAAGGAAGTGCCGCGCGCAGTCAACGAGGTTCCTTCCACCCTCGGTGATGATTTCTATGCTGCAGGCCGAGGGACACGGGGCGACCGGGCAGCCGGACCGTCCTCTCGCTCGCCCCGCCGCGTTTCGGCTCTCGGGGAATCTGCGTCCGCCAGGGTAAGGCGAAACGCAGGCGCCCGAGCCCCGACCGGTTGACCCGGAACGGGCAGGCCGATCCGACCTGGTCAAGGCAGAACATCACAAGAGCGCTGCTTCGCGGCACTCCGGGCCTTGCGCGCCGGGGCGCAGGACGCGTGCGCCCAAGGAGGGACGCATTCCATGACACACTTTCTGATCGGACGTGCAACCCCGGGCGCCCGCAAAGCCGGGCTGCTTCTGGGCCTGGTGCTCGGCCTCGCGACGGTGGGGCCGGCCTGGGCGGCGGACAAGGTCCGTCTGCGCCTCAACTGGATGTATTACGGCTCGCATGCCGGCTTCGCCCTCGGAAAAGACAAGGGCTACTACTCGGACGCGGGCATCGACCTCGACATCCGCTCCGGCAACGGCTCTGGCTCGGCCCATCGCCTCGTCGCCAACGGCGACAGCACCTTCTCCTACGGCTCCTGCGCCTCGATGACGAACCTGGTTGCACAGGGCGCGGACCTCGTCTCCGTCGCGGTCATCGACGCCATGGGCACCGAGGCCGTCCTGGTGCGCCCCGACGCGGGCGTCAAGACGCTGGCCGACCTCAAGGGCAAGGCGCTGCTGACCACGGCCAATGCCGGCGTGAACACCTTCTTCCCGCTGGTGCTCAAGAATGCCGGCCTGAAGCCCGAGGACGTCAAGCTGATCAACGTGCCGGAGAGCGCCCTTGTCTCCGGTTACATCCAGGGCTCCGGCGGCGCGGTGGGTATCCTCGGCGGCCTCGACGACAAGCCCGCCGAGATCAAGACGGCAGGCGGACCCGCGCCGGTCGCCTTCCCCTATTCCGACTTCGGCGTGAACCAGGTCGGCTACTGCATCGTGACGACGCGCAAGCTGCTCGAGACCAATCCCGACCTCGTGAAGCGCTTCGTCCAGGCCACCGTGAAGTCCTACAAGGAGGCTGAGAAGAACCCCGAGGCGGCGGTTGCGGCGATGGCCGATATCGTCGGCGGCACCATGAACGAGCCCGAAGGCAAGGCGCAGGCCCTCGCCGTGCTCAAGGTCACGTTGGGCGTGCTCTATTCCGCCAACAACAAGGACAAGAAGCTCGGCATGAACGTTCCTGCTGACTGGGACGACATGCTCACGCTGATGAAGACCTATAACGGTCTACAGACGACGAAGGCCGCCTCGGACTTCTACTCCAACGCCTTCCTGCCCTGACGGAACTTCGGGGCTGCTCGCGCCGCCCCCCTTCTTTCCGGGGACATCGCATGGCCGCCCGCATCGAGATCCGCAATGTCTCGAAGATCTTCAGGCCTCTGCAGCGGGCGGCCGCCGAGGTCCATGCCTTCGGCCCGGTGGACCTCGTTATCGAGCCGGGCTCCTTCGTCTCCTTCCTCGGGCCCTCGGGCTGCGGCAAGTCCACGCTGCTCCTGATGATCGCCGGCCTCCTCGAGCCGTCTGACGGTGAGATCCGCATCGACGGCGAGGAGGTCGTCGGCCCCCGCACCGACATCGGCATCATGTTCCAGGACAGCACGCTCGTGCCCTGGCGCTCGGTGCGTGGAAACGTCGAGCTGCAGCTGGAACTGCGTAGGCTCGATCCCGCCGACTATGCGGAGCGCACCGGGCACCTGCTGGAGACGGTCGGCCTGCAGACCTTCGCGACCAATGCGCCCTATGAGCTGTCGGGCGGCATGCAGCAGCGCGCCGCCTTCTGCCAGGCGCTGGTGCACGAGCCTGACACGCTGCTGCTCGACGAGCCGCTGGGCAAGCTCGACGCCATGACGCGCGAAGGCATCCGTCGCGACCTGCAAGTCCTCTGGATGGACAGGCGGCCGACGGTCGGCCTCGTGACGCACTCGATCGACGAGGCGGTGCAGCTCTCGAGCCGCATCTGCGTGATCACGCCACGGCCGGGCCGCATCCACTCCGTGATCGACGTCGACCTGCCCTGGCCGCGTGACCTCGAGGTCCGCAAATCACGCGCCTTCGCCGACTACAGCGCGGCCATCCACGACGTGTTCCACGGGTTCGGCGTCCTATGAGCCGGGAGGGCAGGGAGGGACGGCTCGCTCAGTTCCGGCGCTGGAGCACCGGGGCCTGGCTGACGCCGGCCTTCTTCGTCGCGCTCTTCCTGTTCTGGGAGCACGCGATCGACTGGTTCTCGGTGCCCCGCTACATCCTGCCCAAGCCCTCGGAGATCGTGACCAAGGCCTGGGCCGACGCGCCGATGCTGGCCTACTACACCTGGGTCACGGGCGTGGAGACTGTGATCGGCTATGCCGTGGCGCTGCTTCTGGCAGTGCCGCTTGGGCTCGCGATCGCCTTCTCGCGGTTCCTCCGCGGCACGATCTACCCGTTCTTCGTCAGCCTCGAGATGACGCCCAAGATCGCCTTCGCGCCGATCTTCATCTCCTGGCTCGGCTTCGGCCTGCTGCCGAAGGTCATCATCGTCTTCCTCGTCTGCTTCTTCCCCATCGTGCTGAATGCGATCCTTGCCTTCTCCTCGCTCAGCGAGGAGCTGACGCGCTTCTGCCGGGCGACTGGGGCAGGGCCGCTCAGGGCCTTCTTCAAGGTCCGCCTGCCCGCCGCGCTCCCGCAATGCTTCGTCGGTTTCAAGTATGCGGCGATCAACGCGACGGTGGGCGCGACCATCGCCGAGTTCATCGGCTCCGACCAGGGGCTCGGCTTCTACATCCAGATCACGACGGGGAACATGCGGCCGGAGCTCGCCTTCGCGGCGATCTTCCTGCTGACCCTGCTCGGCCTGGCCCTCTTCGGCCTCGTCACCGTGGCCGAGCGCCTGCTCATCCCCTGGGACATCTCGCAGCGCCGCAAGGCGGCGCTCTGAGACTCATGGCTTTCACCGGAACAGACCAGGACAGGAGACCCGCATGGACACGCCTCCCGCCTCGCCCGACTTCCACCGCATCGCAGCCGGCCTTGTCATTCCGAGCAAGGCCTTCATCGACGGGCGCTTTCAGCCGGCCCGCTCCGGCCAGGTCTTCGAGAACCTGAACCCCGCGACGGGCGCCCCAATCGGCACGGTCGCCTCCTGCGATGCCGCCGACGTGGATGCCGCCGTGACGGCGGCCCGGCGCGCCTTCGAGGAGGGGTCGTGGTCGCGGGCCGCACCGGAGCACCGCAAGGAGGTGCTCCTCAGGCTTGCCGGCCTGGTCCGTGAGCATGCGCAGGAACTCGCCACACTGGAATCGATCGACAGCGGCAAGACCATCACGGACTGCCTCAACGAGATCGGCCACGAGGTGCCGACCTTCTTCCAGTGGTACGGCGAATATGCCGACAAGCTGTTCGGCAAGGTGGCTCCCACGGCTGAGAGCGCGGTCGCTCTGATCGTCAAGGAGCCGGTCGGCGTCGTGGGCCTGGTGCTGCCGTGGAACTTCCCGCTGCTCATGGCCGCGTGGAAGCTTGCGCCGGCGCTCGCCGCGGGCTGCTCCGCCATCGTCAAGCCCGCGGAGCAGACGCCCCTCACGGCCTTGCGGCTAGCCGAGCTCGCGCTGGAGGCAGGGGTGCCGCCCGGCGTGCTCAATGTCGTGCCGGGCTACGGAGAGACGGCGGGACAGGCCATCGGCCGGCACCCCGACATCGACGTCGTCTCCTTCACCGGCTCGACCGAGGTGGGCGGCTACTTCCTCCGCTATTCCGCCGAGAGCAACCTCAAGCCGGTGGGCTTGGAGATGGGAGGCAAGAGCCCCTTCCTCGTGCTCGAGGACGCCGACATCGACGATGAGCTCGTCGCCAACGCCGTCAGCGCGGCGTGCTGGAACGGGGGGCAGAACTGCTCCGCCAATATGCGCCAGATCGTGCATGCCTCGCGCAAGGACGAGTTCCTGGAAAAGGTGCTCGCAAAGGTCGCCAGCATCCGAGTGGGCGATCCGCTGGATCCCGCGACCGAGATGGGATCGATGATCACCGCCGAGCACCGAGCGCGGGTGATGGGCTACGTCGAGGCGGGCCGCAAGGAGGGCGCGCGGGTGGTGCACGGCGGCGGCACGCCCACGGGATCGGGCTACTTCGTCGAGCCAACGGTGTTCGACGGCGTGACACCGACGATGCGGATCGCGCGCGAGGAGATCTTCGGTCCCGTCCTCGGCGTGCTCACGGCTCACACCATGGAGGAGGCCTTGAGCATCGCCATGGATACGGAGTACGGGCTGCACGCGACGGTCTATACCCGCGACATCGACAAGGCTCTCTGGCTCGGTCGGCGGCTGCCCTGCGGCACGGTCTCCATCAACCGCTTCACCGAGGGGGACGTGAAGACCCCCTTCGGCGGCTATCGCCGCTCCGGCTCGCTGGCGCGCGACAACGGCGCGGAGGCGTTGGACCAGTATCTCCAGACCAAGACCATCTGGATCAACGTGCGGCTGCCGGCCTGATCAGTCGGGCCGTCACGCTCCTTCGGTGGGGGCCGCCACCCCGAGCTTGGCGGCCCAGGGGAGGAGCCCGTCCATGATGCCCGGATGCAGCGTCAGCCCGTCGCGCCGCGCGGCGCGCAGGCCCGCCACGGCCGCAGCGCCGGGCAGCCGCACGGGCCTGGCGGGATCGATGGGTTCGGCTGCGCGGCAGGCCTCTGCGATCCAGTCTGTCTGGCGCAGGAAGGCGTCCCGCCCGCCGAACAGCTCGGGATCGAAGACCTGCACGAAGACCGACGCGCCCCATCCCGTCTCGCCATCCGCACGGCCATAGCCCGAGAGCGCCTGCGTCAGGGCCTCCACCATCAGCGCCATGCCGTAGCCCTTGTGGCCGTGGTCGAGCCCCCCCGTGAGCAGCAGCGTGCCCGGCTTGTCCCCGACCAGCGCCATGGGGTCGTCGGTGGGGCGCCCCCCGGCGTCGATCGCCCAGAGCCCGGGGAAGCGTCCGCCGCTCTTGCGCAATCGCGCGCTCATGCCAGCGGTGGTGATGGAAGAGGACATGTCGATCAGAACGGGATCCCCTGACGTGGGAATGCCGACGGCGATCGGGTCAGGTGTGAAGACGGGGTTTCGGCCGCCGAAAGGCGCCACGGCGGCGGAGGACGGGTCGCTGCTCGCCACCATCACCAGCAGGCCCTGCCGGGTCGCCAGCGGCAGGAAGGTCGCAAGGCATGCGATGTGGTGGCTGCGCCTGATCGTGACTGCGCAAAGGCCGTGATCCTTGGCTCGCTCGCTCGCGAGGGAGACGGCCTTGTGGGTGAGCCATACGCCCGGCAGCCGACGCCCGTCCCACACGGCCGCGGCGCTCCTGTCCGCGACAATATCGGGCTCGCCGGTCGTCGTCATGGCGCCCGCCTCGATCTCCTCCAGGTAGTCGCCGAGCTGGGCGAGGCCATGGGTCGTGTGCCCCATGGCGTCGGCCGTGACGAGCATTTCCGAGATGACGGCAGGCTTGTCGCCGTCGAGCCCGGCATTGGCGAGGAGGGCGCGCCCGAATTGGACGAGCGTGTCGAAGCGATACGGCATCGGAATCCTCGGGGTCTGTCGGGATCAGTAGGTAAGGCCCATGGCCCAGGGCATGAATTCCTCTTCCCCGTAGCCGAGCTCCTCGCTCTTGCTGCGGCGTCCGGAGGCGACGGCGAGCATGGCCTCGAAGATCCGCACGCCAGCCTGCTGCGGTGTCTCCAGCCCCTCGGCGATGGTGCCGCAGTCGAGGTCCATGTCGCCTTCCATGCGGTGGAAGAGCGGCGTGTTGGTGGCGAGCTTGAGCGAGGGCGTCGGCGCGCAGCCGAAGCATGAGCCGCGCCCTGTCGTGAAGCAGATGAGGTTCGCGCCGCAGGCGACCTGCCCGGTGGCGGAGACGGGGTCGTAGCCCGGCGAGTCCATGAAGACGAGACCGGGCACCGTGACGGGCTCGGCATAGGCGACCACGTCCTCCAGCGGGCTCAAGCCCGCCTTGGCCACGGCTCCGAGAGACTTCTCGAGGATCGTGGTGAGGCCTCCAGCCTTGTTGCCGACCGAAGGGTTATTGTCGAGGCTGCCTCTGTCTGCGGCGGCGCTGCGCTCCCACCAGGCGATGAGCTCGAGAAGCTTTTCGCCCACCTCGGGGCGCACCGCACGCTGCAGCAGAAGGTGCTCCGCCCCATAAATCTCCGGCGTCTCCGCCAGGATCACGGTGCCGCCCTGTGCGACCACGAGGTCGGCTGCGGCGCCCAGGGCAGGATTCGCCGTGATGGCGGAAAAGCCGTCGGACCCGCCGCATTGCAGTCCAACGACCAGCTTGCTGGCCGGGACTTGTTCGCGACGGGCCTGAGCCGCCATCGGCAGCATTGCCTTCAGCGCCTCGACGCCCGCCGCGACGGTAGCGGCCGTTCCGCCCTCCTGCTGGATGACCAGCGTCCGCAACCGCTCGGATGGGGTGAGTCCGACAGCGTCGAGGAAAGTCTCGACCTGGTTGTCCTCGCAGCCGAGTCCCACGACCAGCGTACCGGCGACGTTGGGGTGGCGGGCATAGCCTCCAAGCGTACGACGCAGGATGTCCATGCCCGGACCATCGGCGCGGAAGCTGCAGCCATGCTGGTGGGTGAGCGCCACGACGCCGTCGATCGTGGGAAAGCAGGTGAGGTCCACCGTCCTGCGAAACGTTTCGGCGATGCGCCGCGCCACCGTCGCGGAGCAGTTCACGGTGGCCAGCACCAGAAGAACGTTGCGCGTGCCTACGCGGCCGTCTTCACGGACATAGCCCTGGAAGTGACAGGGAAGGGGATTGGCTCTGCCGCGCGTGTCTCCCCGGGGGCGTCGGACGACGTGGCTGGCCGGCGACGGGATGAAGTGGAGGTTGTGCGTATGCACGTGCTCCCCCGCCCGGATCGGCTGCGAGGCGACGCCGATCACCGTTCCCAGCTTCCTCACGGGCTCGCCTTCCGCGATATCGACGCGAGCGAGCTTGTGTCCCTTCGGGACGGGGGTCAGCGTTCGCAGATCAGCTGCGTCCATCGCCTCGCCGGCCGGAATGTCGCTCAGCGCGATAGCGACACTATCGGTCGGATCGAGGACGAGAGAGCGGGGAAGGGACGGCATGGGCCCACCGAGCGAGCTAGGGTCGCGAGACTAGCAGTTCCCCGAGGGCCGTCATTTGACCATATGCTCGTAGTCCTTGACCATTCGCGACAGTGGCCTGTTCCGGGGGCCTAGCCTTCATTTGTGCGTTTGCCGCTTCATTCAGCCGCGCGATGCAGCGCGGGGCACGTCTTGCGCACCTGGCAAGGCGTCTGACCTCGCCCTGAAGTACGGATCGTGGTTGCGTGCCCCGCTCGCCGACCACTCCAGATACGACACGAGAAGCGATCTGCGCTTCTGGGGGAGGTCGGGCCTCCCTGACGGACGTAGCGGCGCAGAAGGCTCAGCAGGCTCCAAGCCGAGGGGCTACAGATCACCTCTCCGATCGCCAGTCGCGAGGCCTCGTCCATTGCTTGCGGCCATGGCGTAGCGCGACGCGCGAGACGACGCAGTTGGGGGTCCGCTCAATGGTGGAATGCGCGCGAAAGGGCGTGCCCAAAGGACCGAAGCCGGGCCTTGATCACCCCAAGGGGCGATACTGGACGCGCATGCCGGACATGGCGATGCACACTCGGAGCAAGCGTCCCGTGGCCCCGCGCGAGCGGGACGCTGGACGGCACGACAGCGGTGGGCGCGGCAAGCGTGAGCAGTGTCAGTCGGCTGTCCTGCCAAGGCTGCCCGCCGCCGCCCAGTTCGGCCGCGCGCAGCCGGACCCTTTCGAAAATGTCCTGCGGCGCGAGCCCGGGAATCCCGAGGATTTCCGAGAGGGCGAGAGCATAAGCTCCAGGCCCGGCTCCGGTGCTCGGCGCGACGGTGCCGGGGGCGGCGTTGAAGGCGACGAGGGTCTCCGGCTCCGGCTTCATCGGGGCGAGGCCCATGGAGAGAGCGGGCAACTGCGCGAGAGGGCTTTCGTAGGCCGCGTCCAGGATCAGGATCCGCCCGCGCGAAGGCAGGCCCTCGAGCGAGCCCAGGACGTCCGAGACGCGGACGGCCTGGACCGGCAGGTCGCTGGTCCGAACGAGGTGTGCATCGACGGGGACGAGGTAGTTTTCGCTTTCGAACTGCAGGCCGAGGCCCGCGAAATAGAGAACGACGATCGTATCTGGACCCGCCTGCGCGGCGCGGTCCACGAACGCGCGCAGCACGCGCCGGAGCGCCTCCTCGTCAAGGTCGCGCGCGCTGGCGACATCGAAGCCCGCGGACTGCAGCATACCGGCGATCCGCGCCGCGTCAGACGCCGCCGCGGCGCGCGGTCCGTCGGCATAGGCCGCGTTTCCTATCACCAACGCGATGCGGCTTTGGCCGGCTTGCGCGCCGACAGTCGCCAGTGCCCCCATCAGGACGAGCGCGAGCGTCGTGACCATAAGCCTTCGCACAACCCTGGACTCCCGATCGAACGCGAGGAAAAAGACCCCGTGAGTTCTGGCCCCGTCACCGCTGGCCTGATGGGGACGCTCGCCTGGACGGCTTGACGATACAGGCAACTCCCAAGGCGGGGAATTGGCGGGCGATCCGAGAACTCCTGCATGATGTGCGCTGCGCGCCTTCATCTTGACCTGCATCAATCCACGGCGGACGTACGAGGCTCATAAGCGGCGATGCCCACGCTCGCCGGGATCACGCTTCGGGCAGGGGTGGGAGGGCGACGGGGCAACGCAGCCTTGGTTTGGCCACGACTGCCTCCCAAACCGCGCCGTGACAAGGGACATGGTTCGATGGTTCGGTTCACAGCGCTCCTTCTCGCTTGCCTGACACCAGCCGCAGCGTTCGCCCAGATTGACCCCCCGCTGACGCGGCCGCCGGCGGCCTTCTTTGAACCCGGGGCGAGCGCAAAGGCACCACAGCCTACGCTCAGGCCGCAGTTGCCCTCCCACGCCGGGCCGCGAACTTCCGACACAGGGCCGAAGCAAAGCGCCGGCATCGCCCGCCCGCATCCGGCGAGCGTACCGAAGGCAAACAACGCCGATGACGCTTCCGACGACGAGGAGGAGGATGACGGCGCGGGGGCAGCGGTTCCCATCGCACCTGGCGTGAACCTTACCGGCCGTGTCGGACGGTCGAACATCGGGGAGAGCAGTGCCATGGAAGATGTTGCCTCGAAGCGTCGCGCCTTCACGCCGAAGATTACCTCGGCGGATGAGGAAGGCCCGCCTTCGGTCATCAAGAACCCCGCACGCCGGGCGATCGGCAATGGCGTGAGCCTCGGCTTCACGTTCGATTTGCCTCAGTAGCACCGGCCCCGCCGACCGAGGCACACCACAAGCTAGGAGCGTTCCTGCTCGCGCCACAGCTTTGAGTAGAGACCGCGCCTCGCTAGGAGTTCCTGATGGGCTCCGCGCTCCGCGATGCGGCCACGGTGCATGACGACGATCTCGTCCATTTCGACGATGGAAGTGAGCCGGTGGGTGACGAAAACGACGGTTCGTCCCGCCCCAAGCCCGTGGATGGTCCGGTTGACGGCCGCTTCCGTGCGCGCGTCGAGCGCCGACGTGGCCTCATCGAGCACCAGAACCGGGGGATCGCGCACGATGGCTCTGGCAAGCGCGATCCGCTGCCTCTCGCCGCCGGAGAGCCTGGAGCCGCGCTCACCGACCTCCGTGTCGTAGCCGTTCGGCAGCGAGCGGACGAAGCGGTGCAACTCAGCCTTCTTCGCGGCGACCATGACCTCCTCGCGCGAACCGTCAGGTCGGCCGATCAGGATGTTGTCTGCGATCGAGCCCTGGAACAGCACATTGTCCTGGAACACCACCCCCAGCTGCTGGCGAAGGGAGGCACGCGTGATGTCCAGAACATCGCGGCCGTCCACCAGGATACGCCCGGAGCGTGGATCGGCGAGGCGCATGAGCAGCGCGAGGACCGTCGACTTGCCAGCCCCGCTTGGCCCGACGATGGCGACGCGGCGCCCTGCCGGGATTTCCAGCGAAAATCGCCTGAGAATCGGCGTTTCGTCCCCGTAGCCGAAGGTCACGTTTTCAAAGACGATTCCCGAGCCGATTCCGTCGATGTCGCGTGCCCCCTCCCGCTCAGGTGCGGCGGCGGGTTCGTCCAGCAAATCCTGAACGTGGCGCGCGGCCCCGGCGCTCTCGATCACCTCCGGCGCGAACTGCATGAGGTGGGAGACATTGTAGCTGATCTCCCAGAACACGCTCTCGAAGGTCACGAAGGTGCCGATCGAGATCGTGCCGTCGAAGGCGAGTACGGCCCCGACGGTCAGGACCACGAGGTGCAGGAGCAGCACGGAAATGGTGACGGAGCGCTCGACCATCGTGGTGAGGAAGGTCGAGCGGGCCATCGCGTCCTTCACGGCCGCGTTCCGGACGGAGAACCAGCCCTGCGCCAGACTGCGCAGCCCGAAGACATGCAGGATGGGCATTGCGCCAACCTGTTCCTGCACGGTGGCCAGCACCGCCGCCTCGCGCTGCTTGAGTTCGTAGCTGGCCGACACGGCCCGAGGGGCGATGAGGCGCGGCCCGATGAAGGCGATCGGCAGGATCGCGAGGGCTACGAGGGCGAGCGGCCAGTTGAGGATGAAGAGCAGCACGATACCGGCGGAAAGCTCCATGGCCGGCAGCACGCCCCAGTTCGCCGCGTTGACGATGGTGCTTTCAATCGCTGCCATGTCCACGGAAAAGCGCGCCAGGATCGCCCCAGCCCGGACCCGGTGGTAGAACGCGACGGGGAGGTCGTGCAGGTGCGCGAACAGCCTGTTGCGGATGTCGGCGACGATGGCTGCGGTCACCCGGGAATCCACCCGCTCGTACCAGATGGCTACCGCAGAGGTTACGAGTCCCCCGACGCCGAGCAGGACGAGCAACAGCACGAGTTTTTCACGGCTCTCGTTCTCCAGCACGTCGTCGATGAGCACTTTGAGGCTCAGCGGCATGAAGACGTTGAAGAGCGTCTCGACGGTCAGGCCGAAGCCAAGAAGGACGAGGCCCTTTCTTTGGGCCGGCAGGAAGGGCCGGCAAAAGCGCCAGACCCCGGCGATCGCCGAGATGGCCTCGCCGAAGGTAAACTGGGCGGGCAGATCGTCGTCGTCGTCCTCCTCGTCCTCCTCATCTTCGTGATCCGCGTCGCCTTCGTCGTCCTCCTCGTCGTTTTCGGCGCTCGGGCGCGACCTGGTCGGGCGTCGTCCTTCGTCAGGTCGCGGTCCACCGCGCCCGTCCTGCGGTTTCGACGCAGGGGAGGGATCCACCGCAAACTCGTCGGACTTGGGGCGGTCGGCCACGGTTCATTCCGCCGCGCGGGCAACGGCGGCAGCCTCTGCGTCCGCCCGCGAATAGAAGCAGTAGCGCAGACTTTCCCCGTCCTCGTACCATTGCGCGGGGCCGGTGCCCGCCTGCGTCGTCAACGCCCAGAGCTCCGCGAGCAACGCCTCGTCCTGCACGGCCAGATCAAAACCGGCATCGAAAAGGACCTCGGACCAGTCCCACCATGTCGACAGGGAGCGCACGCCGCGCAGCAGGTCGAAGCTGTCGAGCACGTCCGAGGGCAGGTCGCTCGTGACCGAGCCAAACGCCAGGCCCTGACGCGTGACGCGATGCAGCTCCCTGACGGCCCGCGGAACGTTCCGGGGCGAGACGTGGCACAGGCAGGTTTCGATCACCACGTCGAAATGGCCGTCAGGGAAGGGCAGCCTGGTCACAGTGGCAAGGTGATTGACGCCGCGCAGGTCCTGCGGGGTCTGTGCATGGATTGCGCGGTCGTTCTCAACGCCATGTGCGTCGAAGCCGAGGTCGCGCAGCGCGCCGACCACCTGCCCGCTGGCCGAACCCGCGACGAGCAGCTTTGCTCCCCTGCCGACGCCCCAGACGCGCATGGCCAGCTCAGCGAGATGAAGCGTCCGGGTTACGGTGCGCCAAACCTCGGCGAAGGGCCCGAGCCCCCTGTAGCACTTGAAATATGTGCGGTCGATCCTTGACGACGGCGCGGGAAGCTCGACCGACAGGGCTGAAGCCGAATGCCGCGACACGCCACTGGCATAGCGCAGCTTCATCACCTCGGTCACAACAGCGTCGGTCGCATAGTCGCTGGAATCGAGGAGGCCGTTCAGGGTGGAATCGAAGAGGTAGTCGCCAACCAAGAAGAGCCCTGGATGGCGCTTGGGCTCGGGAACATGGTTACGCCGCGCAGTGCGGACCGGCAGTCCTCCCGGGATCGCATTGACCGCGGAGATGAAGGGGTGGACGCGCGCGGTGATGAACTCCCGCCGCCCCTGCTCGCGGAGCGGGTCCGGCAGGCCGTCGATGGCTGCCTCGAGCAGCTCGGCAGCTGGCACATTGACCCAGGCCAAGGCATCCGAGCCTGAGATCAACCAGTTGAGCACGCCGTGGCCGCCCTGAGGATGCCGGGAGCCCTCGTCATAGACGCAGCAGCCGCCGAAGCTCTCCGTCATGAACCACGCCCCTTGCACCTCGCTTTCCCAGAACCGACTCCTGAACTGGACCGCGAGCCGAAGATAGTGCGCAGGCCGGTCAAAATGCGCGATGTGGTCGGCTATGGCTCGTGAGAGTTCCTCGCCGTTGAACGCGACGGAACCCAGCCAGTTATGCGGCAGGCAGACGAGGACGAGATCGAACTCCCGTTCCAGCCGCGACGAGCCTTCCGCCAGCGACAGTCGGTAGCGGCCAACCTCGGTCCGGCCGATGCTGCGAACGCGATGGCGCAGGTGCACCGTTGCGTCGATGCGGGCGGCGAGCTCATCGACCAGACGCTCGTTTCCACCCAGGATCGAATAGATCCCGATATAGCCGGGAACATCCATCAGCATGTTCTTGAGAGCGTTGAGGCCGTTGGTCAGGTGGGGCTCGCTGGCGATGTCGCTGCGGGCCATCACTTGCAAGAAGCGACGTGCTACTGGGTCGCTGACCTCCTCGTCGAGGAGTTCGCGCTGCGAGATGTCGGCCCAAGGATGGTCGTTGTCGTCGCGGCCGGAGCCTTCGTAATACTGCTCGCGGCTCAACATCGAGGCGCAGCGCGCCCGGAAATTGGCGATGGACCCAGCGGTCTGCGGACCATAGCAGCTCCGCATTCCGTCAAGACCGTGGATGATGCGCCCATCGAGCACAACGGCGTCGCCGTCCAGCGGGGTCGTCTCGAGGCCGCAAACCCGTGTGATGAGTTCGTTGAGCGGGTCGGCGCCCAGCATTGTGTAGTCGTAAATCTCCGCGACGCCGGCTTCGTATAGGGAAGGCCCATCCGGGAATGCGGCGGTCTGAATCTTGCCGCCAAGCCGATCAGACGCTTCGAAGAGGCTGACCTGCGCCAGGGAGCCCAACTTCTCTCTCAAATGCCAAGCCGCCATGAGTCCGCCGGGGCCGCCCCCGACAACTGCAATCTCCACCATGAGCCCCCGCCCCACACAAATGATGCAGCCCGACAACTGTGAAATGCATCAACTGGAAGTGTATTTTGACTCGTGAGTGATTGGAAAGCCGTGAGTTCCCTTTCGCGGCGATCCACTGCGGCTTGCGCTTGCCGAACTGGCCGTCGATCTCCAACGGGCTCGTCGAGCACTTGGGCCGCTGGGACCCATGGGAACACGCGTTCATGGGCGGCGATTACTGCGGATTGGGCCAGCTCGCGAACATTCTGACGGTGTTACGCGTTGCGGCGCTCGTGAAGTGCTTTCTCAATCAAGGCTGCTGCTCCGCCATCTCCTTGAGGTAGGCCACGACTGCATCCAGATCCGAATCCGAGAGAATGGACCGATCAAACCCTACCATGCGCTGTTCTGGCCAGGTTCTCACGGCGCGGGGATCGCGGATGAGGGCACGCAGGCCCGCCTCTGTCAGATACCGGGTTGCCGGCATCGGCTGTCCCAGGTCTGGTCCGACGTCGGCGGCTCCCCCTCCGTACATCTTGTGACAGGGCATGCACTGAGCGACGAAGACATCCTGGCCCCGACGAGCCGGAGCGTCCCCGGGGAGATCACGGCGAACCGCGATTTGCGGCCACCGGTGCACGGGCGACTCCACTCCGGTGATGCTCGCCACCTGGTAAGGCCATTGCTCCGACGTGATGCCTGAGCGGTCCGGATGCTCCCATACCAGATAGAAGGGGCCGGCCGAGGCTTTCCCGTTTGGGAGCTTGGGCCAGAGGTGATCGGGGTCCTCCACCGCCAGGAGCGCGGTCGAGCCGCCTTGCGCCGACCTGCGCACGAGATCCATGGGAATCTGAGAGACGAAGCCGTCCAGCGCCTGGACTTCCAGCGTATCGACCTCACCGGTCCGCAGTCCATCCAGCAGCGCGAGCAGGGGCACGGCCTTGGCCCGGACCGTGGTCTGCGGAACGGCGACATCGACCGACATCGGCGATCGCAGAAGTTCGGCCTGGCTCAGCACACGAACCTCACCGTCGAAACGCAGGGTCAGTTCGGCCGCCCTGGCAAGGCCCGTCAGGAGCAGGACCGTCGCCGCAGCCGACAGAAGAATCCGTGCTGCGATCTTCATCCTCGACACCCTTCCCTCCTCACCTCTTACGGACTGCGGCACGACCGGCATTGTGAACGGCTCTGATCCGCTGGCAACAGAGCCTTGACTGGACAGACCTGCTCATCGCCTTCTGCTACGAAGCGGCACAAACCGGGAGCGATAGGCAATGGTTCTGGTCCGGCTGTGCAAGACCGCCCTGGTCGCATCTCTGGCCCTCTTCTTCACGCTCGTCGCGTTCGGGAACGTCACGGATTACGACAGCAACTGGCAGTTCGTGCACCACGTTCTGGCCATGGACACGGTCTTTCCCGACTCTACGCTCAGGTGGCGAGCCATCACGAATGAGAGCCTGCAACAGGCCGGATATCTCGCGATCATCGCCACTGAAGCCCTCGTGGCTCTCCTGCTCTGGATCGGCACGGGACGGATGCTTCTCGCCGTCCGGCGTGCCTCGTTCGCCACGGCGAAGGGCGCCGCGATACTGGGGCTTACCCTTGGCTTCCTCCTCTATGCAGTCGGCTTCGTTACGATCGGCGGAGAGTGGTTCGCCATGTGGCAGTCGGCGACCTGGAACGGCCAGGCGAAGGCTTTTGAATTCATCGGCTGGATCGGCTGCGTTCTGATCCTGGTCCTGTTGCCGGAGGAACGGAGCGCATCACCGACCTGATCACGGCGTGGATTCCACCCTGTGGCTCATGTCTGCTCCCCAGGGCGAGCGCCGTATGAACGGATGGCCACTTGCGGCCGTTATCGCCGATAGCCACGTGTGAGGATGGAAGGACGGGCCGTAGGGACCATCGCCTCCATCCTCGAGAAGGATCCTGCGACCTTGAGCCAAGCTCTCATCCATCTCCGGAGCCAGGATACGTCAGGCGTTTCTGACGAGGATTTCCGCGCGATCATCAAGCTGGCCGACAGCTACCTGGCCGCGCGGGGGACCTTTACCTCCTTCCTGGAGTCCACCGGCCGGTGGGTCGAAGGCGGCCTCAACGCGCTTCCGGCCAACTGGCGGGACGAGGTGCACGCCAAGGCGCGGCAAGCCCTCACCTGGGCCTTCGAGCAAGTGGTGAGACGCATGGATGCGGACGAACTCCACAAGCCGTCCTCGCGCCGCCGCTACCGCCTGCTTTCGACGACGAGCGGGCTGATGACCGGCTCTGTCGGCCTGCCTGGGATCATCGCCGACCTGCCGACCTCCACCTTGCTGATACTGCTCTCCATCGCCGACATAGCGCGCTCGCATGGCTACGACCTGCGCGATCCCGCCATCCAGGCCGCATGCATTGAGGCCTTCATGTTCGGCGGCCCCACCGACGAGGACAACGATGCCGACCTTGCGTTCTGGTCCGCGCGCGCGGCGTCCCCGCTGATGGCGGACATGCTGCCCCAGGTCGCCGCCCGGCTGGGCGCCAGCTGGATCGCGCTCTTGCCGGCGCGCGCGGTGCCGGTTGTCAGCAGCCTGGCGAGCGCCGCCATCAACTGGCACTTCGCGGGCTATTTCCAGGCGATGGGCGAGGTGATGTTCGGCCTTCGCCCCCTGGAGGAGAAATACGGCATCGAGACCGTCCGGCCGCTTTTCCACGAGGTCGTGAAGGAGCTCCGCGACAGCGCAGGCTCGGGCCGCGTCGGTCGCCGCCAGGCAAAGGTGAGGTGACAGCGCGACGAGCTCGCCGGCTGCCACGGATTCAAGGACCACCGGCTGCATCTGCCGGAAGCATCATGCGGAGCGCGCCCTCCTCAACGCGTCCATCTCGTCCGGCCTGAGGCTGCCGATGTCCCAGAACAGGCCCGCCATGATGGCGAGCCCTTCTCTCACGATGGCGAGCGGGATGTGCTCGTTGGGGGCGTGCTGGAGGCAGCCCGGGTAGGAGTGGGGAATCCAGACCGTCGGAAGGCCGAGGTCGTCGGAGAAAAGCGTGTTGGGAAGCGAGCCGCCGAGATTCGGGAGGATCGCCGGCCGGGCGCCGCAGCTGCGGGCGAGGGACGCCGAGACGGTTTCCACCCAGGGGTGCTCCGGGTCGAGGCGGCTGGGCAGGAAGACGGCGTCGGTCGGGTCCTTCACCTCGACGCGGCCGTGTCCCGTTTCGGCGAGCCTCTCCCGGACGGCCGGCACGATCGCAGCTGCGTCCACACCCACGGGAAAGCGCAGCTGCACCCGCGCCCGGGCCTCGGGCGGGATGGCGTAGAGGGGCCTCTCCAGGTTGCCGCAGGCAAACTCCATGACCTCGAACGAGCTCCAGGCATACACCTTTTCCTCGGGGCTCAGGCCCGGCTCTCCCCACCACGCATCGATGGCGGGATCCCCGTGCGCGGGCGTGATCCGGCAGCCCGCGAGGGCTCGCCTGACGCTGTCGGGAATCGACCCGGGCACAAGCGAGCGCAGCCTGATCCGGCCGTTGCGCTCGACCAGGTCGGCGATGGCGTGACAGAGCTCGATGCCGGGATTGGCGAGGAGGCCGCCCCAGTTTCCGGAATGATGGAAGTCGTCGCGGGCCTTCACCGAGAGCTCGAAGGAGATGCCGCCGCGCGCGCCGAGGAAGAGGGTGGGACGGTCGAGCGCAAGGCGCGGCCCGTCGGAGGCGATGAGAACGTCGGCTGCGAGCCGCTGCTTGTGTTCAACGACGATCTCGGCGAGGCCCACCGAGCCGGATTCCTCGCCCATCTCGATCAGGACCTTGAGGTTGAAGCCCAGTCGACCGCGCACGCACAGGAGCGCCTGTAGCGCCGCGATGTTGACGCTGTGCTGGCCCTTGTTGTCCGCCGTGCCGCGACCGTACCAGCAACCGTCGCGCTCGCGCATGTCGAAGGGCGCGAGGCCTTCGGCCCACTGCGCCTCGAGCCCGGCCACCACGTCGCCATGGCCGTACATCAGCACGGTCAGGGCCTCCGGATCCTCGAGGCGCTCTGCAAAAAGGACAGGGCCGGGCGCGATGCCGTTCTCCCAGATCTCGCAGGCGAGGCCCATGCCCTGGAAGACGTGTGCGAGTTCCGCTTCGACATAGGCGACGAGTTCCGGCCGGCGTCCGGGCTCCCGGCTCACCGTCGGCCGCGCCACGCGGCGGCGCAGGTCGCGCTCGACGGTGCCGTCGTCGAACAGGGCCACGGCCGCGGCGATGGCGGCCTCGCGTGAGGGAGCAGGGGCTTGTGTCATGATGGCGGGCCGGAGGGACGGGAAAGGTCGAGATCATAGTGGCAGCCGGTTCGCGCCACAGGTTCGACGAAGCGCAGGAGCGGCGCCTCGCTCGCGCAGCGGGGCGTCGCGAACGGGCAGCGCACATGAAAGCGACAGCCTCGCGTGCCGGTGGACGGCCCGGGCACCTCGCCCTTGATCGGGTGCAGGGAACGGTCGGAGGTGTCGAGGTCCGGCGCGGCATCGATCAGAAGCCGGGTGTAGGGATGCCGGGGCGTGCGGAACAGCGCCTCGGCCGGCGCCTCCTCGACGATCTCTCCCCGGTACATCACGCCGATCCGGTCGGCCATGATGCGCACGACGGAGAGGTTGTGCGTGATGAAGAGGCTCGTCAGGCCAAGGTCGCGTTGCAGGTCCCGCAGCAGGTTGAGAACCTGCGCCTGCACCGAGACGTCAAGCGCGCTCGTGGGTTCGTCCAGGATCAGGAAGTCCGGCTCGCCGGCCAAGGCACGGGCGATGCTGATGCGCTGACGCTGACCCCCGGAAAACTGCTGCGGCACCTTGGGCGCATCCGCGGCCGAGAGTCCGACCTGAACGAGCAGGGCCTCGACGCGGTCGCGAATCTCCGCCCGCGAGACGCGCAGGCGATTGACGACGATGGGCTCCGCCACGAGGTCGGCGACCCGCCAGCGCCCGTTCAGCGACGAGAACGGGTCCTGGAAGATCATCTGCAGGCGCGGGCGCCCGCCGTGCCGGGACGACGGCGAGAAAGCGATGCGACCCGAGGTGGGCGGGACCAGCCCCGCGATCATGCGGCCGAGGGTCGACTTGCCGCAGCCACTTTCCCCGACGAGGCCATAGGTCTCCCCCTCGGCGATGGAGAGGCTGACGCCGTCCACGGCCCGGAATCCAGGCCCAGTGTTTCCCCGCAAGCGCTTCAGAAGGCCTGCCGGGCGGGCGTAGATCTTGCTGGCGTCCTCGAGGGTGAGCAGGGCTCGTTGCGTCATGTCGGTCCCGGCTCCAGCGGCGCGTGGCAGGCCCAACGGCGATGCCCGGCGGCGCTGACGGGAGGGACCGTCGTCGCGCACGCGTCGAGCCGGCGCGCGCACCGGGGATGGAAGGCGCAGCCGGAAGGCGTCTCGCCAAGACCAGGCATGGCGCCGGGGATCGCCTTCAGGCTGATGCTGCCATCCGCGTGAACGGCAGGCGTCGCGGTGATCAGTCCCGCCGTGTAAGGGTGCCGGGGCGCCCGGATCACCTCGTCCGTGGGTCCCTCCTCGACGATCCGTCCTGCGTAGAACACGGCCACCCTGTCGGCCATCTTCGCGATCACCGCGAGATCGTGGGTGATGAGCATCATGGCGATGCCCGTCTCCCGGCGGAGGTCGCGCAGGAGCGTCAGGATGTGCGCCTGCACGGAGACGTCGAGCGCCGTCGTCGGTTCGTCGGCGATCAGCAGCCGCGCCTCTGCGCACAGGGCCAGGGCGATGACGACGCGCTGGCGCTGGCCGCCCGAGAGCTGGTGAGGGACGCGCCCCAGCATCGCGTCGGGGTCGGGCAGGCCAACGCGGGCGAGCCAGTCCCGCGCCCGGCTCCGGATCGTGGCTGCATCGAGCGGGAGATGGGCGCTCATCGTGTCGCACAGCTGGCGGCCGACGCTGAGGACGGGGTTGAGGCTCGTCATGGGGTCCTGGAACACGTAGCCGATCCGGCCGCCTCGAACCTCCCGCATGCGCGCCGGGGGCAGTCCGTCGATCCGGCGGCCGTCCAGGGCGATGGCGCCCGCGGTGCGCCGCAGGGGCGGGACGAGCAGGTCGACGAGGGCCGCGCCCGTGATGGACTTTCCGGCGCCGGACTCCCCGACGATGCCCAGGACCTCTCCGCGGCCGACGGCGAAGGACACTTCGTCGAGCGCGCGCAGGACATGGCTGCCTCGGCGGATCTCGACGGTGAGGTCCCTCACCTCCAGGAGCGGCGCCCCGCTCATGACCGGGCCTGCAGGCGCGGATTGTAGACGTCGCGGAGGTGGTCGCCGAGCACGTTCACGGAGACGACGAAGAGCACGAGGAGGACGCAGGGAAACAGGGCGATCCACCACTCGCCGGATTGCAGGAAGTTGTTGCCGTTGCGGATCAGCGTTCCGAGCGAGGGGGAGGTGACGGGAATGCCGATGCCCAGGAAGCTCAAGGTCGTCTCCGTGATGATGGCCACGCCCAGGTTGATCGTGGCCACCACGAGCACCGGCGCCATCACGTTCGGCAGGATGTGCAGCAGGAGGATGCCCGCCGTGCTGCGGCCGGTCACGCGGGCGGCGGCGACATAGTCCTGGTCCCGCTCCACGAGCACCGAGGCCCGGATGGTGCGCGCATATTGGACCCAGAAGGCGACGCCGATCGACACGACGACGACAACGGTCCCGGCATTGCCTCCGCGCCAGCCTGCGGCGCGAACCGCCCCGTCGACGATCATCGCGAGGAGCAGGGCGGGATAGGCCAGCTGGATGTCGGCCATGCGCATGATGATGGCGTCGGTCCTGCCTCCCACGAAGCCCGCGACGAGGCCGAGCCCCCCGCCGATCACCAGGCCGATGAGCACCGACAGGAGCCCGACCAGGATCGACAGGCGCAGCCCATAGGCCATCGCGACGAACAGGTCGCGGCCCTGGTCGTCGGTGCCCAGCGGAAAGCGCGGGTCGCCGTCCGCCATCCAGGCCGGCGGGGTCAGGGCGTCCAGGACGGACATACCGGCCAGCGAGAACGGGTCCGGCGCGATCGATGGAATGATGACGACATAGGCGAGGAGGCCCGCCAGCACGAGCGCGGCCAGGCTGGCGCCAGGCGCGGTCACAGATGCCCTCGCAAGCGAGCTCCAGGAAGAGGTGCCGGGCGAGGGCAGCGCCACGGGTCAGCGGCCCAGCACGCGGCGGTCGATCAGGGGGTAGCTGAGCTCCACCGCGAGGTTGATCAGCATGAAGACGGCTCCCACGAAGATCAGGTAGATGGCGATGACCGGCACGTCGGCCGCCTGGACGGATTGCAGGAAGAGCGTCCCGAGGCCTGGCCACGCGAAGACGTTTTCGGTCACGACCGAGAACGCGATGATGTTGCCGAGCTGCAGGCCCAGCATGGTGACGACGGGCAGGAGCGTGTTCTTCAACGCGTAGACGGCCCAGATGCGCGCCTCGCTCAGGCCCCGGGCGCGCGCGAAGCGGATGTGCTCGGTCTGCGCGACCTCCATCAGCTGCGTCCGCAGCAGGCGGATCACGAAGGTGGACTGGAACAGCGACAAAGTCACGGCGGGCAGGATCAGCGCCCGCCAGCCTGAAACCGTCAGGAGGCCCGTCGACCAGCCGCCGACGGAGACGGTCGTGCCGCGGCCGAAGGAGGGAAGCCATTTGAGCTGGACGGAGAAGAGAGCGATCAGGAGGATGCCGACGACGAAGTTCGGCAAGGTGACACCCGCCGCGCTGACGAGCATCACGAGCCTCGCCGCGATGGACCTCGGGCGAATGCCGCAGGCGATCCCGAGCGGCACGCCGACGAGGAGCGTGATGACGAGGCTCGCGAGGGCGAGTTCCACCGTCGCAGGCAGGCGCTCGGCGATCAGCTTGGCGACGGGCTCCTGCGTCCGGTAGGAGACGCCGAAGTCGCCCCGCAGCAGGCCGCCGAGGAATCCGAGGAAACGGCGCCAGAGCGGCTGGTCGAGCTGGAGGTCGCGCACCAGGGCAGCCCGCTCGGCCTGGCTCGCGTCGGCTGGCAGGAGGGCCGCGAGCGGGTCGCCCAGCTGCGCCACGAGGAGGAAGGCGAGCATGCTGATCAGCAGCAGCACGAGCAGCGCCTGCCCCACCCGGCTCCGGACATAGCCCCACATCAGCCGGTCATTCCCGTCGCCGGATCTTCAGCGAATGGTGAAGTAGCGCAGGGGGTAGCCGAGATCCGCGGGCTGCACGACCGTCACGCCATCCTTCATCGCCCACAGGATCTTGAGCTGGTGGATGGGGATGTAGGCCGCGTCCGCCTTGATGAGTGCGAAGGCCGAGCGGATCTGCGCGAGGCGCTTCTCACGGTCGCGCTCCTTGCCGATCTCGGCGATGAGCGCGTCGACCTTCGGGTTGGAATAGCCACCGATGTTGAAGGCTCCCAGACCGGACTTCGGATCCCGCGTCGAGACGATCGAGGTCAGGAAGATGTGGGCGTCGTAGGTGGCAGGCGAATAGCCGACCAGAGCGAGGCTGGTGTCGTATTCAGGCGGGTTGATCTGCTTGGCCCACTTGGCCGTCGGCGCGATGCGCGGCTCGACCTTGATGTTGATGCGCTGGAGCGAAGCCGCGATGGCGAGGCAGGTCGCCTCGTCGTTCATGAAACGGTCGTTGGTGCAGTCCAGTGACACGCCGAAGCCGTCTGCCCAGCCTGCCTCGCTCATCAGGGCCTTGGCCTTGTCGAGGTCGGCGACGACGGGCTTGCCGAGTTCGGGATCGAAGCCCTCGACCTCTCGCGCGATGGGCAGGCCGACGGGCGTGGAGAGGTTGCGCATGACGCGCTTCTGGATCGCCGTCGTGTCGATGGCCAGCGTCATGGCCTGCCGCACGCGGACATCCTTGAAGGGATTCTTCGTCTTCTCGCTGCCGTGGAGAAGCTGGTCCCTGCCGATGTCGGGCTGCATGTAGACCGTGCGCAGGTCGGGCCCTGCCAGGACGCGCAGGCCCTTCGTCTCCTCGATGCGCTGGACGTCCTGCGGAGGCAGGCCGTCGATCATGTCCACCTCGCCCGAGACCAGAGCCGAGACGCGGGTTGCGGCATTGGGGATGACGAAGAACGTCGCCTTGTCGATGTTGCCGGAGCGCTGGTCCCACCAGCCGGCATTGGCCTCGAAGGTGGTCTTCACCCCCGGGTCGCGCTCCCTGATCACGTAGGGGCCCGTTCCCATCGCGTTGCGGTTGGCGAACGTCTCGGTCTGGTTGTTGGCCGTGCCGGGTTGGACTGCGCCGTTTGCCTCCGCCCACTCCTTGTCCATGATGAACCAGTTGACCAGCTGGGCCGGAAGGATCGGGGTCGGGGCGTTCGTCTTGACGATGACCTTGTAGTCTCCAGCCTTCTCCACCGACGCAACCGAGGCGAGGTTGGCCTTGATGCCCCCGGCCTTGGCGCGCGTGAAGGAGAAGAGGACGTCGTCGGCGTTGAAGGCGTTGCCGTTCGAGAACTTCACGCCCTCCCGCAGATTGAACTCCCAGGTGAGGTCGTCGACCTGGGTCCAGGACGAGGCAAGCGCCGGCTCGAGCTTCAGGTCGGGCCCCCGTCGCACGAGGGGCTCGTAGACGTTCGAGAGCACGGCGAAGATCAGCGTGTTCGAGACCGCGTGCGGATCCAGCGTATAGGCGTCGAGCGGCCCGGCGAAATTGAAGGAGGCCGCTGCCGCCGGCGAGCTTGCCGCTGCGACGGTCAGGCCGATGATGGCCCATCCCGTTGCGGCTCTTGATCCACGCTGCGCCATCGGCCTCTCCCCTGTGTCAAGCCGGGAGCCTTTGCTCCTCGTGGCCGAATACTTTAGACCTTAAGCAACCCCGCGCAAGCGGCAGGAGAGGCGGACAGATCCCCTCCCAGCACGAGCGCCGGCACGCCTTTATTGAAGCTTGAACCATCCTGCCTTCCTGCGCATCCTGCAGGCGAGCCCGTGTCCGGGCTCCATCACCTGGACGCACCGCCATGATCGCAGACCTGCTCGCCGGCCTCGTCGCCTTCCCGACGGTGAGCAGCGCTTCCAACCTCGCCTGCCTGGACTGGATAGAGGCGTCGCTCGCGGGCCTGCCCATCTCCACCCGGCGCTTCCCGAATGACGACGGGACCAAGGCCAGCCTGCTGGTCAGCATCGGGCCCCGGGAGCCCGGCGGCATCCTGCTCTCCGGCCATACCGACATCGTACCGACCGAGGGGCAGGCCTGGACGGGCGACCCCTTCTCAATGCGTCGGATCGATGGACGCCTTGTCGGTCGAGGGGCAACCGACATGAAGGGCTTCCTGGCGGTCATGCTGTCGCTGGCGCGGTCGATCGACCCGCGCCGCCTGAAGCGGCCTCTGCATCTCGCCTTCAGCTACGACGAGGAGGTGGGCTGCACCGGCGTCCACGCCATGGCCGAATGGGCTGGGCAGGCGCTCGGCGCCCGGCTCGCGATCATCGGCGAGGCCTCCGGGATGGGCCTCATCGACGGCCACAAGGGCGGGCTGATCGGCTGGGGTGTGGTGACGGGAAAGCCCGGCCATTCGTCTCAGCCCGACCGGTACGTGAACGCGGTGATGGCGGCTGCCAAGGTGGTCAACTTCATGGATCTGATCCGTGCGGACATGCGCGCGGGACCCTTCGTCGACGGCTTCGAACCACCTTACAGCACGATCCAGGTCAACACGATCGCCGGCGGCCTGCACGGCAACATCGTCGCCGAGAGCTGCCGCTTCTTCTGGGAAATGAGGGTCGTGCCAGGCGTTGACGACTGGGCCGTGTTCGAGCGCTTCCGGTCCTTTGCGGAAAGCGAGGTCGAGCCGGCGATGAAGGCGGTCGACCCGGCCACGGGAATCGCCTTCGAGATCCTCTCCCGCATCCCCGCCTTGGTCCCCGAGCCGCCCGAGGCGGTCGCCATGCTGGCACGCGTCCTGGATGACCCGACCCCGCGCAAGGTCTCCTACGGGACCGAGGCCGGCATCTTCCAGAAGGCCGGCATTCCCTCGGTCGTGTGCGGTCCCGGCTCCATCGCCCAGGCCCACCAGCCCGACGAGTTCATTGCGGAGGCCGACCTCCTCCGCTGCCATGCGATCCTGACGCGCCTCATCGAGAATGAACTCGTCTGACGTCGCGCAGTCCTGAGGTCGCTGGGTCCCCGTTCGAGGGCATCGAGACGGCGCCGAAGATCCACGAAAGGGAAGGGCTCTCCGCAACCGGGAAGAATGATCGAGAGCGGGAAACGCTCGCTCGGTGGAACGTCAGGCCGTCCTTCCAGGACCGGCTCCCCGAAGAACGAGGTAGATCGCGGGGATGACCAGCACTGTCAGCAGGGTCGAGGATGCGAGACCGAAGAGCAGCGAGATGGCCAAGCCCTGGAAGATCGGGTCGGCCAGGATGACGGCCGCGCCGATCATGGCCGCGAGCGCAGTCAGCAGAATTGGCTTGAAGCGGATGGCGCCGGCCTCCAGCACGATCTCGCGCAGGCTGCGGCCCTCGCGGTCGGCGTGGCGGATGAAGTCGACCAGCAGGATCGAGTTGCGCACGATGATGCCGGCGAGCGCGATGAAGCCGATCATCGAGGTCGCCGTGAAGGGCGCGTGGAACAGCCAGTGCCCGAGCATGATCCCGATGAAGGTGAGCGGGATCGGCGTGAGGATGACGAGCGGTAGCTTGAACGAGCCGAACTGCGCGACGACGAGGATGTAGATGCCGACGAGGGCGACCATGAATGCCCCGCCCATGTCGCGGAAGGTGACGACCGTGACCTCCCATTCGCCGTCCCACAGCAGAACGGGCTTGCCCTCGTCCAGCGGCTGGCCATGCAGCTTGATCGCAGGCTTCGGCAGGCTACCCCAGTCGATCTTGTCCAACGCCTCGTCGACGGCGAGCATGCCGTAGATCGGGGCCTCAAAGGCCCCCGCGAGCTCTGCCGTCACCATCTCCGCCGCCCGGCCATTGTGTCTGAACACCGGAAAGGAGGAAGGTTCCTGCTTCACGCTGACGACGTCGCCAAGCTCGACGACGGTGCGATTGCCCGGCAGGGCATTGGCTGGCACGGGCGTGGTCAGCGCCTTCTCGTCCAGCACGCGAGAGGCCTTGGAGAGCTCCAGCCGGATCGGGATGGGCTGGCGCCCGCCGCCGCGGTGGGAGTAGCCGACGGTCGAGCCGCCTTCCAGCGTGCGCAGCGTGTCGTAGACGTCGCGCTGCTCGACGCCGTGGAACTCGAGATTGTCCTGGTCGAGCGTGACGCGCAGGCGCGGTGCGGGCGTTCCGAAGCTGTCGTCGACATCCACGATGAAGGGCACTGACGCGAAAGCCTCGCGCACCTTGGCGGCGACCGCGCGGCGCGTCTCCGGGTCCGGCCCGTAGATCTCGGCGAGCAGGGTGGACAGCACGGGCGGTCCGGGCGGTGGCTCCACGACCTTGATACTCGTACCCTGCGGCACCGGTAGGTCGGCGAGGCGCCGGCGCATATCGAGCGCGATGGCGTGGCTCGCGCGCTGGCGCTGGGCCTTCGGCGTCAGGTTCACCTGGACGTCGCCGAGCTCGGGCGAGGTGCGCAGCGCGTAGTGGCGGACGAGGCCGTTGAAGTTGAAGGGCGCGGCGGCCCCCGCATAGGTCTGGAACGAGACGACCTCCGGCAGGGCGGAGAGCCGGCGCGCGATCTCCTGCAGGGTGCGGTTCGTGTCCTCGACCGAGGAACCCTCCGGCAGGTCGACGACGACCTGCAGCTCCGGCTTGTTGTCGAAGGGCAGCAGCTTCACCGTCACGTCCTTCGTGGCGAAGAGCGCGAGCGAGCCGAGGGTCGCCACGCCGACGAGCAGCAGGAAGATCCAGGCCGTGGCCTTGGAAGCAAGGATGGGCTTGGCGACCGCCAGATAAAGACGCCCGAGCCGGCCGACGTCGGCATGGCCGTGCCCGCCACCCTCGCCGGAGGTGAGCGCCCGTCCGGCGATCTTCAGCATCAGCCAGGGCGTCAGGATCACCGCGACGAAGAAGGAGAAGATCATCGCGGCCGACGCGTTGGCCGGGATGGGACTCATGTAGGGCCCCATCATGCCGGACACGAAGAGCATCGGCAGAAGCGCCGCGACGACGGTGAGCGTCGCGACGATGGTCGGGTTGCCCACCTCGGCCACGGCGTCGATCGCGGCCTGGACCGGAGAGCGGCCGTCCTTCATGGCCCAGTGCCGGGCGATGTTCTCGATGACCACGATGGCGTCGTCGACGAGAATGCCGATGGAGAAGATCAGCGCGAAGAGGCTGACGCGGTTCAGCGTGTAGCCCATCAGCCGCGCGGCGAAGAGCGTCAGCAGGATCGTCGTGGGGATGACGACCGCCACGACCAGCGCCTCGCGCCAGCCTATGGAGATGGCGACCAGCAGCACGATCGAGACCGTGGCGAGGCCGAGGTGGAAGAGGAGCTCGTTGGCCTTCTCGTTGGCCGTCTCGCCGTAGTTGCGCGTCACGGTGACGACGAGATCCTCGGGCACGACGCTGCCCTTCAGGTGCCCGAGGCTCTCGGTGATCCGGTCGGCGATGACGACGGCGTTGGCGCCCGCACGCTTTGCGAGCGCGATGGACACGGCCGGCGTCTGCACGAAGCCGCCTTCGGCTTTCGCATCCCGCACGAGGCTCGACACGCGGCTCTCGGCTGGCGAGGTCTCCAGCGTGATGCGGGCGACGTCGCGCACGTAGACGGGGCGGCCGTCGCGCGTGGTCACGAGCAGGTTGCCGATCTCGTCGGCCCCCTGCAGGGTCTGGCCGGCCACCAGTGCGAGCTGGCGGCCTCCCTCGCGCACCTGCCCCGCCTCGAAGGAGCGGTTGGCGCCTTCCAGCTTGGCGGCGAGCTGCTGCAGCGTGACGCCGTTGCGGGCCAGCGCCTCGGGGTCGGGCTCCACCCGGATCTGCTCGGGCTGCTCGCCCACGATGTAGGTGAGGCCGACATCGTCGAGCTTGGCGAGCGACGTGCGCAGCTCGCGCGCCACGCGAGTCAGGCCGTTGGCGTCCCAGCGCCCCGCCGCCTCGGGCTTCGGCGTCAGCGTGAGCACCACGATGGCGACGTCGTCGATACCGCGGCCCACGATCAGCGGCTCCGGGATCCCGGAGGGGATGCGATCCATGTTGGCGCGGATCTTCTCGTGCACCCGCAGGATGGCGGCGTCGGACGGCGTGCCGACGAGGAAGCGCGCGGTCACCATCACGCTGTCGTCGCGCGTCTGGGAATAGACGTGCTCGACGCCGTTGATGCCCTTGACGATCGTCTCCAGCGGCTCGGTGACGAGCTTTACGGCGTCCTCGGCCTTCAGCCCGTCGGCGCGCACCATGATGTCGACCATGGGCACGGAGATCTGCGGCTCTTCTTCGCGCGGCAGGGTCACCAGAGCCACAAGGCCCAGGGCGAAGGAGGCCAGCAGGAAGAGGGGTGTCAGCGGCGAGCGGATGAAGAACTTCGTCAGCGCGCCGGCAAGGCCGAGGCGCTGAGGCGCATAGGTAGGCGCGCTCATGGCGTCACCACCCTGTCGCCGGCGCGCAGTCCGGACAGGACCTCGACCTTGCCACCCTCCGGCGCGGCGACGACGACGGGCACGTCGAGTGTCCCGCCCTCGCCGGCCACGCGCACAAAGTCGACACCGTTCCGGTTGGCGACGGCGGCGGCCGGGACGACCAGTGCCTGCCGCTCGGCCACGGTGATCCACACGGGCACGCGCTCGCCGACGAAGAAGTCCCCGAGCCCCTCGACCTCGGCATCGGCGACCACGCGGCCGCCGTCGAGTTCGGGATAGACCTTGACGATCCTGCCGGCGCGTCGCGGCCCCGCCTGGGCGTCGGCGCCCTGTCCGCGGCTGCCGATGCTGACGGGATCGCCCGCCTTCACGTGGGCCGCGTGGCGCTCGGGCAGCGCGAGGCGCAGGTAGTAGCCGCCGGCCGCGATCCGGGCGATCGTCTCGCCCGGCATGATGACCGCGCCCGGAACCGTCGGCGTGGTGAGCACCCGCCCGTCCTTGGGGGCCACGACCTGGCCCTCCGTCGTCTGCTGCACGATGACGGCGCGCTCGGCGCGCGCGGCCTCGATCTGGTTGACGAGGACGTTCGCCGCGGTGCGAAGCTGGTCGAGCCGGCTCTGTGTCTCCGCACCCTTCGCCATCAGGGACTGCGCGCGATCGAGGTCGCCGCGGGCATTGTCGAGCTGGGCCTGCAGCGCCTTGATGCGGGCGTCGATCGCCAGGAGCTGCAGGGCGAGCTTGTCGTCGCCAACGATGGCGATGACGTCGCCGGCCTTGACCGCGCTGCCCTCCTCGACGCTGCGCGAGATCAGCGTGCCGCCAATGCGGGCACGGGCCGGGACCACGTCACGGCTCTGCACCTGGCCGAACACGGCCTTGAGGTCCGGCACGGTGCTCGCCTGCACGACGATCTCCCCCGCCCCCGCATGGGGCGCCTGGAGAAGCACGAGCAGCAGCGCTGCGGGAGCGAGGGCTTTCCGCATGACAACAAATCCTGTTCAGTCGGTGGACGCCTTCGCGGGGAAGGCGGCGAGACGGGCGGCCCCGGCTCCGGTTGACATATATTCGAAGATCCGCAATCATTCAACCCATGATCAGCGACATCGACGCCCTCTCCGCCGCGGCCGACGAGGCCAGCGAGTTCCTCAAGTCCCTGGCGAGCCCGGTGCGCCTGCGCATCCTCTGCTCGATCATGGGCAAGGAGGCCTCCGTCGGCGAACTCGCCGAGCAGCTCGGCGTGCGCCAGAGCGTGGCCTCCCAGCACCTCGCGCTGCTGCGCAAGGACGGCCTGGTGAAGACCCGCCGCGAGGGCCAGACCATCTGGTACGCGCTCGCCGACGACCGAGTGGTGCGCGTCATGGATGTGCTGCAGCAGACCTTCTGTCCGGCCGAGGCGCCGAAGTCCCCGGCCCGCAAGACGCGCGCCAGGGCCTGATCGACGCACGGTCGCGGTCTCAGCGAAAGGCTTCGCCGACCCTGAAGCCCAGGCCCTTGAAGACGAGCGCTGCTGGGCAGAAGCCGGTGAAGGCCGACTGGATCATGTTCAGGCCGATGAAGGCCGTGAACAGCAGGAACCAGGGCGAGACGAAACACACCAGCACCACCGAGACCAGCACCATGCAGCCGGCGAAGACGAGGACGGCGCGATCGATCGACATGACAACCTCCTGTGGGGGATGGACGGTGGCCCTCAGGCCACCTCCTCGTGGATGTCCTTGAGCTTGCTGATGCCGAGCATGTCGAGCGCGAGCTTCTCGTAGAAGGTCTCGCTCTTGCCCTGCCGGATCTTGCGCAGGAAGTACCGCTCGAAGCCGACCTTGGCGGCGTGCACCCACTTGCCCGACGCGGACCAGTTGACGTTGCGCGGCGGGATCTGGGGCTGCGCCACGAAGGCGATGCCTGTGTCGCCGAAATCGGCGAGGCAGACCGCGTTCCAGGTGCCGACGGACCGGGCCTCCTGCCCGCGCAGCAGCGCGCCGATGTTCTTCGCGGTCGCCGTCACCATGGATTCGATCATGAAGCCCGTCTTCGGCGTGCCGACAGGCAGGGGCGTCTTGCTGACAGGCGGGATCGCGACGCAGACGCCGACCGAGAAGACGTTGGGGAAGGTGGGATTGCGCTGGTGCCTGTCGGCCAGGATGAAGCCGCGGGGATTGGTGAGCCCCTCGACGCCGCGCACGGCGGAAACGCCGCGGAAGGCCGGCAGCAGCATCGAGAAGGCGAAGGGCAACTCGTGCTTCGTCTTGAGGGAGCCGTCCTCGTTGACCTCCTCGACATGCATCAGGCCGGCCTCGACCTTCGCCACCTTGGCGTTGGTGATCCACTTGATGTGCTTCTCGCGCAGCGCGCTCTCCAGCAGCGACTTGGTGTCGCCGACGCCGTCGAGGCCGAGGTGGCCGATATACGGCTCGGGCGTCAACAAGGTCATGGGCACGCGGTCGCGCACCTTCTTGCGGCGGAGCGCGGTCTCGAGGATGAAGGCGAACTCGTAGGCCGGGCCGAAGCACGAGGCGCCCTGCACGGCGCCGACGATGGCGGGGCCGCCCGTCTTGGCCAGCGTCTCGAAGCCGCCCTGCGCCCTCAGCGCATGGTCGACATGGCAGACGGACTCGGTGTGGCCCTGCGGCCCGAGCCCCTCGATCTCGTCGAAGGCGAGCTCCGGGCCGGTCGCGATGACGAGGTAGTCGTAGTCGATGACCGAGCCGTCCTCGAGCTCGATGCGGTTCTCCGTGGGCATCACCTTGCGCGCGCCCTCCGGACGGAAGGCGATGCCGCGGCGCTCCATGACGGGCGCGAGCTCGACCTCGATCTCCTCCTTGCCCCGCCAGCCGACGGCGACCCAGGGATTGGAGGGCACGAAGCTGTAGGTGGAGCCCTTGTTGACAATGGTGACGCGGTCTTCGGGACGCACGGCGTCCTTCAGCTCGTAGGCCATGATGGTGCCGCCGAGACCGGCGCCGAGCACGACGATATGGGCCATGGGACTTCCTCCAGTGGGGCCGGGGCCTCTGCGGGATCCTCGCGGCATGTATCATCATATATTCATATTCTCGATTGTATCAAGCGTGGTGCCCTGCGTCTTTCGGAGCAGGATCAGGCTGCGACCTCCTGCTGCGCGAACTGGTCGAAGGCCTCGATGGCGTGGCTGGCGTACATGACCGAAGGCCCGGCGCCCATGTAGACGGCCATGCCCAGGGTCTCCATCACCTCGTCGCGCGTCGCCCCGTTCTGCAAGGCGGACTTGACGTGGAAGGCGATGCAGTCGTCGCAGCGGATCGCGACACCGATGGCGAGCGCGATGAGCTCCTTGGCCTTTGGGTCGAGCGCGCCTGGCTTCAGCGCGCCTTGGGCCATGCCGGAGAAGTTGCGCATGACGTCCGGCGCGCCGGTCCGCAACTGTCGCAGCGGCTCCTGCAAGCCGGCCACGAGGCTCTTCCAGTCGAGGTGCATGATGAACTCCAGGTCCTGCCCGCCTCAGCGGGGAATGAAGTGCTCGCGGGCGCTCGCGCTCTCGCCCGTGGCGGTGTCGACGGCAGTGAACGTGATCTCGACCGGAGCCTTGGGCAGCCTGTCCGGCGGCACGGCCACGCGCACGCGCACCTCGCGGGTCTGGTCCGGACCCACGGTCACGACCAGCCTCCCGTCGCCGCTGGCGTCCGCGCCTGCGACGTCGACCGAGGTCTTCGGCAGCCCCTCGATCGTCAGCGCATAGGATTGGTCGGTGCCGAGCTTGTTGAGAAGGCGCATCGTGTAGTCGTTGCGCACGCTGCCGTCCGAGAGCAGCGTGAAGAGCGGGTTGCGGTCGTGCAGCACCTTCACGCTCATCGAGGAGCGCGTTGCGAGAGTGACAAGCATCACCGTGCCGACGATGGCGATGACGGCGGCGTAGAGCACCGTGCGGGCGCGCACGATTCTGTAGATCGGTGCCTCGCCCTTTGCGCGGCGGGCCATGTTGATGTCGGTGTCGTAGGCGATGAGCCGCTCGGGCCGACCGACCTGGTGCATGACGTTGTCGCAGGCGTCGATGCAAAGGCCGCACTGAATGCAGCCGAGCTGCGGGCCCTTGCGGATGTCGATGCCCGTCGGACAAACCGCGACGCACTGGTTGCAGTCTACGCAGTCGCCGGCCGGCTGGCCGTGTTCGCGGGCATGCTCGGCCTTCTTCACCGACATGCGCGGTTCGCCCCGGTCGCGGCGGTACATCACGTTGAGGGCCCACTCGTCCGTGAGCGCCGCCTGGATCCGCGGCCAGGGGCACATGTAGATGCAGACCTGCTCACGCATGTGGCCGGCGAGCGCGTAGGTCGTGAAGGTGAGGATCGCGATCCACAGATAGGCGACCAAGGGCGCCTGGAACGTCGCGAGCTCGCGCACCAGCGTCGGCGCGTCGGCGAAGTAGAGCACCCAGGCGCCGCCGGTCCACCAGGCGATGAGCAGCCAGATCGTGTGCTTGAGGATGCGCTGCGAGACGATGTCGACCGTCAGGTCGGACTTGTCCTTGATCATGCGCTCACGGCGGTCACCCTCCACCCAGCGCTCGACCGCGTAGAACAGATCCGTCCACACGGTCTGCGGGCAGAGATAGCCGCACCAGACCCGGCCCGCGACGGCGTTCATGAGGAACAGCGCCATGGCCGCGAGGATGAGCAGGCCCGTGAAGTAGTAGACCTCCTGCGGCCAGAGTTCGATGAAGAAGAAGTAGAACCGGCGGTGCGGGAGGTCGACCAGCACCGCCTGGTCCGGCAGGTTCGGCCCCCTGTGCCAGCGCACGAAGGGCAGCAGGTAGTAGACGGAGAGCGCGAAGACCAGGATGGCCCACTTGATCCGCCTGAACGTGCCGTGCACCGCCTGGGGATAGACTTTCTTGCGGGCCGCATAGAGCGGGCCCTCGATGATCGTTTCGCCGTCCGACATGGCGTTTTCGTCTCTTGCGGGAGATGAGGCTGACGATTTCGCGCCGGCAGTCGGGGGATCCGGCCGAGTAGGTCCATGCGACCTACGAGCTTAGGTATTCAGGAGAGATGCAGCTCTCCATCGGGGAGACCACGTAGCGATAGCGGCTCAGGCTTTTCGCTCCGCGACGGAGCAGGTGTTGAGCCCGACGAGCGTATAGGCCGGGCAGAAGCCGACGAGCGCCGTGAGCAGCGGCACGACGCCGACATAGCCCCAGGGCGTGAACCAGCCCGCGACCGCCGAGACGATAAGGGCGAGACCGACGACGATCCTGAGCGTGCGGTCGGTGGAACCGACATTCCTGGTCATGTGAACCTCATGGGTTGTGGCCGATCGCGACCCTGGATCGACCAAAGCATGGACGAAGCGGGGCGTCGGTGACGCGATCACAGAAGTCGACCCGGCGAACGCACGCGCCTATGGTGCTGGAGAAAAGGATCTTCCGGCGCCCGTCGGCTTCCGTGCGCCGTCGGCGCTGGAAACCGTTTCGGCGAGAGGGAAGGGAGGCAGGGCGACCATGGCGGTGGCGGGCAGCGTGGAGACGGAGGGTCGGGCAGGACAGGGCGCACGGCCCCTGGGCGGGTCGCCGGTGCACTTCTCGGCCGGCTCGGTGTTGTTCCGGCCGGGAGACCCGTGCCGCGGCCTCCTTGTTGTCGAGACAGGGGCCGTGCGCGTACAGACCGTCTCGGAGACCGGCCGGCAGGTGACGCTCTACCGCGTGGAGCCCGACGTCGCCTGCGTGCTCTCCACGCAGTGCCTGCTCAGCGGCGGAGCCTACCCCGCCGAGGGCGTCGCCGAGACGGACGTGGCTGGGCGCTTCGTGCCGGGCTCCGAGGTGGAGCGGCGCGTCGCCGAGGACCCCGCCTTCCGGCGCTGGATTTTCGCGTCCTATGGGGCACGGCTCGCCGACCTCGTGCTGCTCGTGGAGGACCTGCTGGTCTCAGACCTCGACGGCAAGCTCTGCCGCCTGCTGCTGGACCGCTCGGCACGCGAACCCGTCATCGCTGCGACACACCAGGCCATCGCCGCTGAGATCGGGTCGGCGCGCGAGGCGGTGAGCCGGCATCTGAAGGATCTCGAGCGACAGGGCGCCGTGCGCCTCGGGCGCGGCGCCGTGACGGTCACCGACCGGACGCTGCTCGCGCGCCGGGCGCGTTGAAGGCGCCGGTTCATTCGGGGCCGGCTGTCAGACCGGCGTTCAGTGGAGACGCTTTGGCCGGGCCGATTCCGGAAGTCCCGCGCGACCTCGACCCAATACTCGATGCATGCCTTCCCGGCCGCCAGCGACGGTGAGGCCCGCGGTGAGCGTGACGCTCAGCACCATGATCAGGCCAGACAGCATGTCGTCCAGCCGGCACGCGGGATCAAGGTAGCGGAAATCACGCGGCGGCGAGATCCAGGTCGCCGTCCGGGGGCGGCAAGCGATGGGATCGGCGGAGGTCGGCTGGCGGAGGCAAGGTCCACTCCTCGACGGCAAGCGAAACGATCCGGCCGGGGCGGTGGCGGATCGGGCGCAGGTCCGGTCGTCACGGGTCCGCGTCGGACAGAGGGAGCGCGCGCGGCTCGGCCCTTTTCGGCTTCGGGGATTCCCGGGCGTGGTCGTCGTCGCGATGGGGGGCGCGGCTGAAGCCGAGCCCCTGAGGATCGATCTGGCGGGCCGTCGCCCGGTCAGTCGGGTCGAACTCCGAGGCGGCGATCGCGCGGTCGAGATGGGCGAGATAGCGCCGCACCGCGGGACGTCGATCGTCCCGCTCGAGCATCTCTTCGAGCCCCAGCAGCGCAGCGCGCATGCGGCGCATCACCTGGACGGAGGTGAGGCCGAACTGCCTGATCTCGTCGAAGGCGAGCGACAGGTAGTCCTCCCAGTCCGGCAGCGGCACGAAAAGGCGGGCCTGCCCCTGCGCGTCCGCCAGCCAGATGCTGCCGAGGTCCAGGCGGGAGAGACGGCGCAGCAGGTCGTCGATCTGGTCGAGCGCCTGAACGGCGGTCGTGGGGTCGTTGATCGCGGGCGACAGCGCCTTGATCGCGATGTCGACCAGGAGACGGATCGGGTACTTTGGATCCTGTTCGAAGGTTCGCTCCGGGCCGACGCGGATGCAGGCGACGAGGCGGTCCTTGTCCATCGCGCCGTCCCCGCCATGGATCTCCAGGACGGTGCTGCCTTCCACGAGCGTGTCGCCGACGGCCGCCTGCAGCACCAGGACCGCGCTCCCCGCCTCGGCGGCCCGCAGCAGCGCGACGACGTCGATGCTCGTGACGCAGCGCGGTTCCCCGAGATGGCGCAGCACGGCGGCAGGCGCATGCAATCCCGAGGGCGCGGGGACGAGCCGCCGGGGCGTCGCCCCGAAGGCCAAGGCACGCGCACGCTCCTCCGCGGCGATGACATCGCGGCCTTGTGCGCCCACGATTCCGAGCACGTCCGTGATCTGGAGCTTGCCAAGCCCCTGCACGAGAACGACGAAGCATCCCATGCTCGCGACGAGCAGGGCAAGGACGATCAGCATGGAGACGAACGGCACCGAGCCGTTGCCCCCGCGGTCCGTCCAGATCAGCGTCGCCATGGCGTAGACGAAGGTGGCGATGAAGGTGCCGAGCGCGTGGTAGAGCATCGGCCGGTTCGCGAACCACAGCACGAGACGCGGCGAATACGCCATCGCGCTGAACTGCACCATCACGAAGGCGATCGAGAACACGATCGCCGTGAAGGACAGGATGCCCGAGGCCGTCGCCGTGAGGAAGGCCATGGCGGCGGCGGGAGACATGCCATGCACGAGGTCGGGCGCGAAAGCCCGCTCCAGCCGGGGAATGATGGTCGCCGCAGCCACACTTGCGCCGGTGTAGATGGTGGGGATCGTCCAGAGCCTCAAGAGATATCTCCCCCGTCACGACGCTGCTGATGTCCCGCACGACCGCTGGCGTGGCGCCTGGCGCACCGATTTCGCTCCCGCCTCGCTGTGCGCTCCGCCTCCCCTCCGCGCCGGGGCAGACACCGCGGAAGCTCACTTCACGCGGCACCCGGCGTGCCCTCACGGGTCCGCGTGACGCCGTGGATGGCAGAAGGGAGCACCCGCCTCGCCTTTGCCAGATACCACCACATCGAGATGTCGTATGGTTCTGTAACCTACGCGCGTCTTTGATCTGTGTCGTTGCGCGCCGCCGCGGATCGTTGTGCATTGCGGGACCCTCGTTCACGGAGGCTGCGGACATGGCTCATCCAGCGACCGATCCGAACCATTCCTGGCCGGCCACTCACTTGGCCCACGCCGCCATGACCTATTGGGTCGACACCGCGCAGCGCTGCCTGCTGTTCGCGGACACGTTGCGCGAACGCGGCAACGTCTACCACCGCCAGTCGGCAAGCAAGGTGCCGAACGTCCTTACCTTCAAGGCCGAACTGGTCGTCGACGGGCGGACGCTCCCGCGGCCGGTCAACTACGCGCTCGTGCGCATCGTCCCGCCGAAGGGCGTGGAGATCGACCGCCGCAAGCGGCCCTTCATCGTGTTCGACCCGCGGGCGGGCCACGGGCCGGGCATCGGGGGCATGAAGCAGGACAGCGAGATCGGCGTGGCGCTGAAGGCCGGCCATCCCTGCTACTTCGTCGGCTTCCTGCCTGATCCCATGCCCGGCCAGACAATCGAGGACGTCTGCACGGCCGAAGCGCGCTTCATCGAGGCGGTCATCGCGGCCGAGCCGGAGGCGCAGGGCAAGCCCTGCCTGATCGGCAATTGCCAGGCGGGCTGGCAGATCATGATGACCGCGGCGCTCCGCCCGGAGCTGGCCGGGCCGATCATCCTCGCGGGCTCCCCGCTGTCCTACTGGCAGGGCCGGCGGGGCGAGAGCCCGATGCGCTATCTGGGCGGGCTGCTGGGCGGCACCTGGCTGACTGCGCTCGCGGGCGACATGGGGCACGGCATCTTCGACGGGGCGCACCTGATCGCCAATTTCGAGGCCGGCAACCCCGCCAACACCTATTGGCAGAAGGCCTACAACGTCTTTTCGAAGATCGACACGGAGCCCGAGCGCTTCATCGACTTCGAGACCTGGTGGGGCATGCCGGTGCTCCTCAATGCCCAGGAGATGCAGTGGATCGCCGACAATCTCTTCGTCGGCAACAAGCTGGCCCAGGGTCTGATCGCGACGTCCGACGGCGAGCGCATCGACCTGCGCAACGTCGCCTCGCCGGTCGTCGTGTTCTGCTCCTGGGGTGACGAGATCACGCCGCCCCCGCAGGCGCTGGGCTGGGTGCTCGACCTCTATGACCGGGACGAGGATCTCGCGCGCTCCGGCCAGACCATCGTCTATTCGGTGCACCAGAGTATCGGGCATCTCGGCATCTTCGTCTCGGGCAAGGTGGCGACGAAGGAACACGCCGAGTTCGCCTCCTGCATCGACATGATCAACCTGCTGCCTCCCGGGCTCTACGAGGCGGTCATCACGGATGTGGCGGAAGGCACGGCGCGTCAGGACCTGATCGAGGGCAAGTATCTGCTGAACCTGCAGCCCCGCAGGCTCGACGACATCCGCGCGCTGGGTCGCAACGATGCGGAGGACGACCGGCGCTTTCGCACGGTGGCGCGCGTCTCGGAGATCAACAAGGGGCTCTACGAGACGCTCGCCGCCTCACTCGTGCGCGCTGCGGTGAGCGAGACGACGGCGGAGGCTTTGCGCAAGTCCCATCCCCACCGCCTGCGCTTCTCGGCCTTGTCAGATGAAAGCCTGACGGGCGGCTTGCTGAAGCAGGCCGCCGCGGCCGCGCGCGAGAACCGCGTGGTGGCCGCCGACGACAATCCCTTCCGCGTCGCCGAGGGCCTGATGGCCGAGGCGATCGCGCAGGGCTGGAAGCAGTGGGGCGCCTGGCGCGACGCGCTGCAGGAGCAGGCCTTCCTGTGGACCTACGGCTCGCCTCTGCTGCAGGCCATGGTGGGCCTGCGCGCCGACACCGAGGGCGGCGAGCAGCGCGCCCTGCGGGACGTGTCGCGGGAAGCCGTGGCGCAGGCCGAGGAGGAGCGCCTCGCCCGCGACATCGACAAGGGCGATGCGGTCGACGCCGTGCTGCGGGCCGCCCTCTATGTCACCGAACCCGGCTACGGGGTGGACGAGCGGGCCTTCGCCGCGCTGACCGCCATCGCGGCCGAACTGCCGGCCCGCCTGAAGATCGGGCAGGACGCCTTCAAGGCGGCCTTGCGTCGGCAGGCCCTTACCCTGCGTCTCGATCGTGCGCGGGCGCTGGAGACGCTGCCGGCCTTGCTGCCGCAGGAGGCGGCCCAGAGGGAAAAGGCGCTCGGCATCGTCGAGGCCCTGTTCGAGAGCCGCGAACGCACGCAGGGCGAGGCGCAGCGCCTCGCCGAGGTGCAGGGGCTGTTCCGCGGGACGCAGCTCCCGGGCGGGCGCGGCGGTAAGCTCAAGCTTGTGGGAGGCCGCTGATGGCGGGGATCCTCAAGGGCAAGAAGGCCCTCGTCGTCGGCATCGCCAACGACCAGTCCATCGCCTGGGGCGTCGCGCGGATGATGCACCAGACGGGCGCGGAGCTCGCGGTGACCTACCTCAACGAGAAAGCGGAGCGCTTCGTCCGTCCGCTCGCCGAGCAGCTCGACTCGCAACTGATCCTGCCGCTCGACGCCGCCGACCCCGCCCAGGAGGAGGCTTTGTTCGAGGCGATCGCCAGCCGCTGGGGCGGGCTGGACATCCTCGTCCACTCCATCGCCTTCGCGCCGCGCGAGGAGCTGCACGGGCGCGTGGTGGACACGTCCGCGCAGGGCTTCGCCCAGGCCATGGACATATCCGTCCACTCCTTCATCCGCCTGTGCCGGCGCGCCGAGCCGCTGATGCAGAACGGCGGGGCCTGCCTGACGATGAGCTTCTACGGCGCGGAGAAGGTAATCTCGACCTACAACGTGATGGGGCCGGCCAAGGCGGCCCTGGAAGCCGCCACGCGCGAGATCGCCTCCGAGCTCGGCCCCAAGGGCATCACCGTGAACGTGCTGTCGCCGGGACCCATGGCGACGCGTGCGGCGGGCGGCATCGCCTCGTTCGACGCGATGATGCAGGAGGCCATCGAGCGCTCGCCCATGAAGCGCCTTGCCACCATCGACGATGTCGGCGCCGCCGCCGTGTTCCTGGCGAGCGACGCTGCGCGCAACATCACCGGCGAGACCCTGCACGTCGACGCCGGCTACCACATCATGGGCTGAAGACGATTGGCTTCGCCGAGGCGCGGAAAGCGCCGGGCGAAGGCAAGACGGGTGAGAAGTAAGGGAGGGTGCAAATGGACATCGCTGCCAGGGACGACGCCGGCCCGAAGGGCAAAGGCAAGGCCAAGGGCAAGGGCAAGCACAAGAAGGACCATGGCCGGAATGACGGCCTGCAGGGCGACCGCGAAGACGCCAAGGAGAAGATGTCCGGCAAGGAGTACGACGCGGCGCTGAAGAAGCTGCAGGGCGACCTCGTGCAGCTGCAGCTTTGGGTAAAGGAGACCGGGGCCAAGGTCTGCATCGTCTTCGAGGGCCGCGACGGAGCGGGCAAGGGAGGTACCATCAAGGCTCTCACCGAACGCACGAGCCCGCGCGTGTTCCGCGTCGTGGCGCTGCCCGCCCCCACCGAGCGCGAGAAGAGCCAGATGTACGCCCAGCGCTACCTGCCGCATCTGCCGGCCGGCGGCGAGATCGTGATCTTCGACCGGAGCTGGTACAACCGCGCCGGCGTCGAGCGGGTGATGGGCTTCTGCACCGAGGAGCAGGCCGACAGCTTCCTCAAGATGGTGCCGGCCTTCGAGCGGGTGATGGTCGAGTCCGGCATCGTCCTCTTGAAGTACTGGCTCGACGTGACCCAGGAGGAGCAGACGCGGCGGATCAGGCAGCGGATCGAGGATCCCCGCAAGATCTGGAAGCTCTCGCCCATGGACGTGGAATCCTACAGCCGCTGGTACGACTATTCGCGCGCGCGCGACGAGATGTTCAAGGCGACCGACACGTCCTGGGCGCCCTGGTACGTCATCCAGTCCGATGACAAGAAGCGCACGCGGCTGAACATCATCAGCCACATCCTCGAGCACATCCCCTACGAGAAGACCAAGCGCCACAAGATCGAATTGCCCAAGCGCCAGAAGGCGAAGGGCTATGTCGAGCCCGACTATCCCTACCGCAAGATCCCGCTCGTCTACTGAGCGGGCCCGCCCGCGACTGGAGATCGACGACCCATGGCGGATTTCGACGAGCTTGGCCGCGCCGTGCTGCGCAACCGCCTTCTCGGGCGCTGGGCGGCCGAGAAGAGGGGCCTGTCAGGCCCCGAGGCCGAGGCCTATGTCGAGGCACTCGCCGGCATGGCCGCCGGCCAGGGCGACGTGTTCGCCCGTATCCGCCAGGACTTCGACGCGGCCGGGGTGGCCCAGTCAGACGGCGAGATCGCGCAGGCGCTGACGGACTTCACGGTCAAGGCCGGCCGGCTCCTGGCGAGCCCCTCCGGCGGAGCGTCCGACGCCGCCGCGATCGCTCTCAAGCGCAGCCTGTCGGGAGGCTGACGACCATTCGCCCGGCACCAGGCAGAAGGAGCATCCAGTGAGCCATTGCAACGGCAGGGTTCGCGATGACAGTCTCATCGCCGCCGCGAGAGAGCTTCCGGCGCTCACGGTGGACATCGCCTCGCTGGTCGTCGCCGCGGCTCGGGCCAAGGCCCGCCTTCCTGGAGTGTGACCATGAGCCTCGCCCTGGTCATCAATGCAGGCTCCTCGAGCCTGAAGTTCCAGGTCTTCGACGCGCGGGATGGTTCGGAGCCCCCGCTCTTCCGCGGCCTGTACGAAGGGCTCGCCGGCAGCAAGGACGGCACGCCCGCGCGGGCCACCATCAAGGATGGCACGGGAACGGTCGTGCACGAGGCAACCTGGCAGGTTGCGCCCGGCATGGGACACGAGGAGGCGCTCGACAGGCTCTTTGCCTGGGGGCGTGACGCGGTGCAGGGACGCGGCATCAGCGGCGTCGGCCACCGCGTGGTGCATGGCGGCCCCCGCCATGCCGCGCCGGTGCTGGTCACGGACGAGGTGCTGGAGGATCTGGAAAAGCTGGTGCCGCTCGCGCCGCTCCACCAGCCGCACAATCTCGGTCCGATCCGTATCATCTCCCGCATGGCACCTGGCCTGCCGCAGGTCGCCTGTTTCGACACGGCCTTCCACCGCAGCCAGCCCGAGCTCGCCCAGCTCTTCGCCCTGCCGCGCGAGATCTCGGCGCGCGGCGTGCTGCGCTACGGCTTCCATGGCCTGTCCTACGAGTACATCGCCTCTGTCATGGGCGGCTACGATCCGGCGCTCGCGCAGGGGCGGGTCGTCGTCTGCCACCTCGGCAACGGCGCCAGCGCCTGCGCCATGCAGGCGGGGCGCAGCGTCGCCTCCACCATGGGCTTCTCGGCGCTCGACGGGCTGATGATGGGCACGCGCAGCGGATCTATCGATCCCGGCGCGGTGTTCTACCTCATCCGCGATATGGGCCTGACGCCGGCCGAGGCCGAAACGCTGCTCTACACCAAGTGCGGGCTGCTCGGCGTCTCCGGCATTTCCAACGACATGCGCACCCTGCGGACCCAGGCTCTATCGCAGCCCCATGCACGCCAGGCCATCGACCTCTACGTTTACCGGATCGTGCGCGAGGTCGGCTCGCTCGTGGCGGCCCTGGGCGGCATCGACGGGCTGATCTTCACCGCGGGCATCGGCGAGAACGACGTCGCCACGCGCGCCGAGGTCATGGCTCGCCTCGGCTGGCTCGGATTCGCCCTCGACGCTCGAGCGAACGCCGCCGGAGGGACATGCATCACCACAGGAACAGGGCCGAAGGCCTGGGTCATTCCCACCAACGAGGAACTCGCCATCGCCCGGCACATGGCCGCGGTGCTGGAAGACGGACGGCCAGGGCCGCAGTGACGGCCTTATGAGATCACTGGGACGGGGTTCAGGCCGGCGCCGGTGCAGTGTTGGCAAACCGACGTTCAGAACCCTGGCGCCGCCCGCTTCCCGGCGCTCGCGATCGGCGAGCGGACCACGAGCCGGTGGGGAAGGATCTGCTCGCTGGCCGCGTGCTGCGTTCCGTTGAGGACCTGCACGATGGCCGCGCCATAGGCCGAGTAGGGCACCTCGACGGAATTGAGCCACGGAGCCACCCACGGGTTCAGCGGATTGTCGTCGAAGCCCACGATCAGTCTGGCCGACGGATCCCAGCCTCGGTCGGCGAAGGCCCGGTGGGCTCCGAAGGCGATGAGATCGCTGAGGCAGAACACGGCGCCGGGAACCTCCCCGCGTGAGCTCTTCAGGGCCGCGATCCCCTCGTAGCCGATGCGCAGGTGATCTGGGCCGCTGCCCGAGACGATGCTGCCGGGCGGCACCACACAGCCCTGCGCCTTCATCCGCTCGAGGAAGCCGGACACCCGCTCGGACGTCGCCGACGAGCCTTGCGAGCCGTGGATCACCACAGGGGAGCGCTCGCCCCTCGACAGGAAGAAGTCCGCGACGTCTGCGCCTGCGCGCCGGTTGTCGATGCCGATGAAAGGTCCTGGTCCACCCTGCGGATTTCGCCGGCTCACGAAGACGAGCGGCGGATCGCTCGCCTCGGCGAACCGGCGGAGCTGGGGGCTGTCGACGGCCGCGAGGAGGACGATGCCACGCACGAGCTGGGCTTTCATCTCCAAGAGATACTCGTCCTGCAACTCGGCGCGGTCATGGGTGTCGCACAGCACCATGACGAGCCCGTCCTGCCGCAAGGCCCATTCGGTCGAGGCGGCCATCGCCGTCATCGCGGGGTTGGCCAGGTTCGCGGCGAGCACGGCCACGAGCCGGCTTTGGCCCTGCCTCAGCGCCCTCCCGACACTGCCGGGCCGGTAGCCGAGTTCCCGGATCGCCTCCTGGACCTTGGCGACCGTCGCGGCGGAGGCCTTCTTCTCGACCCCGTTTACGATCCGCGAAACGGTGGCGATTGAGACGCCCGCCGCTTCGGCCACGCGCGTGATCGACGGCCCGCCGCCTGCCCGCCGCGCCCCTTCGGTCTTTCCCCTCATCGCCCACGTCCCATTCGCCTGGACAACACCGGCTTCTCCGGACCCGGATGGGCGGAAGGGCGGGATGCCTCTTGCGCAAGCCTAGCAAGTCCGCTTATGCTTGCGAAGGGAAAACGTTTACCCATAGCCGATCAAGAGGCGCCGGCATTGGATCGGCGACCCATCCGGAGGAGCCCATGAGACACTTCGCTTTCGCCGCAGGCGGCCTCCTCGCCGCCATTGTCGCCGCTCCCGCTCTGGTCTTGCCGGGCGTTGCGGCGGCCCAGGAACTGACCGTCTGGCACGACCTCGGCGACAACGGAACGCAGTTCTTCACGAAGCTCGGGGCGGAGTTCGCCAAGACGCATCCCGGCGTGACGATCAAGCCGGTGAACTACCCGACCGACCAGTGGTTCGGCCGCGTGATCGGCGCCCTGAACACGGATTCGGCGCCCGACCTAATCTTCAACAACTACGAGCGGGTGATCCGCATCGAGACCCAGACGGGCAAGGTGGGCGATCTCAAGGCCGTGCTGGCGCAGGTGCAGGAAAAGGACTTCCTGGGCGAGGACGACCTGCGCGTCGCCACCTATTCCGGCAAGATGATCATCCTGCCGGTGCAGCGGGTGCAGATGGCGCTCGGCGTGCGCAAGTCCTGGCTCGACAAGACAGGCGAGAGCTTCCCCAAGACCTGGGGCGACGTGCAGCGGATCGCCGTGAAGTTCAAGGCCGATGATCCCGATGGCAACGGCAAGGCCGACACCTACGCCATGGCGCTTGAGGCCGCCAAGCCGCGCGACCTCATCCACATCCTCGACCTCTTCACCTTCGGTTCGGGGCTGCGCCACACGCTCGTGGATCCGCAGGGCGAGATCGTCATCGACGAGCCCCAGCACGCCAAGGTGCTGGCCGAGTTCATCAAGACCTACACCACCTATGGCTACGTTGCGCCGGACACCATCAACCACTCCTTCGCGGAGATGTACCAGGTCATCGAAGGCGGGCGCGCCGGCATGTTCCGTGTCGGCGACTGGAACGTGAAGAAGTGGGACGCCCAGGCGCTGAAGGGCGACTACGTGGTGGGGCCGTGGCCGCAATTCTCCCCGGACCGCGAGAGCGCCGTCGTGATCGGCGGCATGCGCGGTGTCGCCGTGCCGGAGAATTCCCCGCACAAGGACCTGGCCATCGCCTTCGCGCAGTTCATGCTGACGAAGCCCGCGCAGCAGATCTCGCTCGAGACGATCGGGGCGGGCGTCCGCAAGGACCTCGACACGTCCGCCCTGTCGGACCGTGGGCGCTTCTTCGCGGAGGCCAAGGGCAAGCTCGTCGCGTACGACTTCCCGGAATCCGTCCATGCCTGGTATCCCGAACTCGAGGCGGCTTTCCACCGCAAGCTGATGGGCGCGCTCGCATCGCCGCCCGCAGACGTCGACGCCTTCATCAAGGAGACGGCTGCGGAGATGCGCGCGCTGAAGGCGAAGCTCGCCACGAAGGGCTAGCCCCTCCTGTCCTGCAGTCCCCGGCCTCGCCAGAGGCCGGGGCTCCCCAGCACCGCCCGGACCGCCGTGATGAGCATGAGCCTCTCGACACCCTTGCGCGCCGCCCCTCGGGCCGCGCCGGCGTCGGCGATCTCCGCCCGTGGCGTGTTCCTGCTCTTCGCGCTGCCCTTCGCGGCGCTCACGATCGTCTTTGGCCTGTGGCCGATCGTGCTGTCCTTCCAGGTTTCGCTGACATCCTCCGCTACGGCACTGAAGCCGTCTGCGACCTATGTCGGCTTCGCCAACTACGCGGCCGTGCTCGGCGACCCCGTGTTCCGCGCCTCGCTGCGCAGCACGCTCCTCTACACGGCCCTGGCGGTCGTCGCCTGCGTCGGCTTCTCGCTCGCCTATGCCCTCCTGCTCAACGCCCCGGCCTTGGGGCGCTGGCGCGTGGCGTTCAAGGTCGCGGCCTTCCTGCCGGTGGTGACGCCTGACGTCGCGGGCTACGTGGTCTGGCGCTGGCTCTATGACGGCTCATTCGGCGCTGTGAACGCCGTGCTCGGCGCACTCCGTCTGCCGGCCTTCCCGGGCCTGGCCTCGGCCGACACCGTGACCTTTGCCGTGCTCGTGGCCGAGCTTTGGCACCATGCCGGCTTCTACATCGTGATCTTCCTCGCCAACCTCGCGCTCTGCGACAGGTCGCTTGCCGAGGCCGCCGCGCTCGACGGCGCCACGCGCCGGCAGGTCCTCTGGCATGTCGTGCTGCCGCAGCTGCGCCCGGCTCTGCTGATCAACGGCGTCTACGCCCTGATCCAGTTCCTCAAGACCTTCACGGTCGTGGTCGTGATGACGAAGGGCGGGCCGAACGACGCCACCAACTTCGTGAGCTACTACGCCTACCAGCTCTTCGACCAGGGCCGCTACGGCGAGGCCACGGCCATGGCGACGATCCTCTTCGCCATCGTCCTCGTGATCGCGCTCGGCGCCTACCGCCTCGGGCAAGGGAAGACCGCCTGATGCCAGGATCCCCTTCGCACACGAGCCGGCTGGAGACCGCCGTGCTTTTCGCAGCGGCGGCCTTCGGGACGCTGTTCTTCCTCTATCCCTACCTCTGGATGCTGTCCGGCGCCTTTCGCTCGACCGAGGCCGTGATGACCGCGCCGTTGCGCCTGTGGCCCGAGACGTGGTCGCTGCAGGCCTTCCGGGACATTGCCGACATCGGCGGCACGCCTCTGTGGCGCTATACGGCGAACTCGGTGCTGATCACGCTAGCCTCGACCGCGCTGGCGGTCTTCGTCACCGCGCTCGGCGCCTACGCCATCGTGCGGCGCAAGGGCGATCCCGTGTTCGAGGCGATGCGCTACGGCTTTCTCGTCACAATCATGTACCCCTACATGCTGCTCGTGATCCCCGTCTATGTCGTCATGTACAAGCTCGGGCTCCTGGGGAGCTACACGGGCATCGTGCTGTTCCTGGCGCTCGGGCCCATCCAGTTCTTCCTGTTCGAGCAGTTCTTCCGTTCCATTCCCGACGAGGTCGTCGAGGCCGCGGCGATGGACGGGGCCAGCGAGTGGCAGACGCTCTTCAAGGTCGTGCTGCCCATGGCGACGCCCGTCGTCGCCACGGTCACGATCATCACCTTCCTGCTCAACTGGGCGCAGTGGTTCCCCGTCATGGTCGTCTCGCGCTCGCCCGACACCTACACCCTCCCGGTCGCGCTGCTCACGCTGAACGGCGAACTCGGGGTCAACTTCCAGGGCATCATGGCGCTCGCCGCACTCACCACCATCCCTGCCACGGTCGTCTTCCTGATCGCCCAGCGCCGGGTGATGTCGGGCATGGCCGAGGGCGCCGTGAAGGGCTGACAGATGACTGGAGACCGTCACGACAACGTCCTGCAGGCCGCCATCCTCGAGGCGCGCGAGCGCAGCCTCGCCTGGTTCGCCTCCCTGCAATGCGCAGGCGCGCCCCGTGGCGTGACCCGTGCGAGCGCGGCTCACGACCCCGCCGCATGGCCAGGCGTCCTCCTGTCGGGAACCTACAACGCGGTGATGGCGCTCGACCTCCTGGGGGGCCTGCAGGATTGGACGCAGGAGCAGCGCGCCGAACTCGTCGCCTGGCTCGAAGCGTCGCGTCTTGCCGACGGCCGGTTCCGCGTCGCCGGCATGGCGGACGATGCGGTCTTCAAGAAGCCGGACCCGGTGGAGACCTGGCTCTACATCGACTTCCACGTCACGAACTACACGCTCGGAGCGATCGAGGCCCTCGCTCCCGACCGCGTCCCGCGTCTCGCCTTCGCGGTGCCCTTCCTCGAGCCTCTTCAGCTCGAAGCTTGGCTGTCGCGGCGCGACCTGCGCGACCCCTGGCTGGAGGGCAACAACATCGTCAACCTCGGCGGCTTCCTGCTCGCCTTCAGGCGGCTGGGCGACGCCCCCGCGCGAGCGCGGGCCGAGGCCGCCCTCGCCCTCCTCTTCGCCTGGCACGACCGGCTGCAGGAGCCGTCCACCGGGTTCTGGGGCGTCGGTCAGGCGAGCGATCCCGTGCGCGCGCTCCATGCCATGGCGGGCTCGATGCACAACTTCCACCTCTGGTACGCGACGGGGCGGCCGCTGGCCTACCACGAGCGCGCCATCGACTACGCCTTGTCGCAGCCTGCCGGCATCGACAGCGCCTGCATCGACGTGGATCTCGTCGACCTGCTGGTGCATGGCCTCGATCGCACGCCTTATCGCAGGGACGACGTCCAACGCTGGCTGCGGACGTTGCTGCCCCGCCTGCTGGCCTTCCAGAACGCCGACGGTGGTTTCCCCGATGTGCTGGATGGCGTCCGCCGCCTCGATGGGTGGGTGCGCGGCTACGAGGAGCCGCAGGGCCTCTCCAACACCTTCGCGACGTGGTTCCGCTGGATCGCGATCGCCATGGTCGCCGATGCTCTCTGGCCGGGCTGGCGAAACTGGCGCTTCCGGCCCTCCGTCGGAATCGGCTATCGCGGACCTCGGGGACCTAAACCGTGACGGACCCGAATCGCGGCCGCAACGCCCCTCACGACCCTTTTGCGCACCTGCACGACGAGGACTACGGCGCCCCTTTCGCGGGCCGGCGCTTGGGTCCCGGAGACGTCGTCGCGATGGGCGGGCGCGCGGTGGAGGACCTTTCGGGACCATGGACCTTCGCGCCAGACCTTTTCGACGAGGGTCTGCGCCAGCGCTGGTTCGCCGACGAGCCGTCCGACCCTTCGGGCTGGACCCATCCCCGCGACTATGACGGCGATCCTCAGCGAACGATCGACGTGCCCTCGACCTGGACCTGCGTCCGCCCGGAATGGCGCCATTTCGAGGGCGGCGCCTGGTACACGCGCTCCGTCTCCGCGCCGGCCGAGGCGGGCCTGCGCATCGTGCTGCGCGTCGGGGCGGCCAGCTACGAGGCGCGCGTCTTCCTGAACGGCGTCTTCCTGGGCTCGCACCGCGGGGCTTCGACGCCCTTCTTCGTCGAACTGACCGAGCACTTGCGGCCCGGCGACAATCGCCTGCAGATCCACGTCGACAACCGCCGGCGCGCCGACCGCGTGCCGATGCACCATTTCGACTGGTTCAACGACGGCGGCCTCTACCGCGAGGTTGGCCTGCTCCGCCTTCCCGCCGTCTTCATCCGGGAGGCCAGGTTTGGGCTTGTGCCGAACGGGACGTTCTCGGACATCCGCGCCGACATCGTGCTCTCGGACCCCGTCGACGGCGAGGCTCTCGTCCAACTTCCCGGCCTTGGCTGCATGGTGGTCGTGCCGATCGTGGGGGGCCGCGGCGCACGGGTGTTCAGGGCCCATCCGGACCTGTGGGAGCCGGGCCGGCCCATCCTCTACGACGTCGAGACCCGGTTCGGCGCGGACGCGGTGCGCGAGCGCATCGGTTTTCGCGAGATCCGGCGGGACGGCGGCGAGATCCTCCTCAACGGCCGGCCGCTCTGGCTGAAGGGGCTTTGCGTGCACGAGGACGACGCGGTCCGAGGCAAGGTGAGCACGCAGGCCGATGTCCGACGGCGCATCGCCCATGCGAAGGAACTCAACTGCAATGCGCTCCGTCTGGCGCATTATCCGCACCACGAGCACGTCGCCGCGCTCGCCGACGAGGCGGGGCTGCTGCTCTGGTCGGAGATCCCGGTCTACTGGGCCATCGACTTCGACAATCCCGAGACGTTCCAGGACGCCCGAAACCAGCTGCGCGAACTGGTGGCGCGCGACTTCAACCGCGCCAGCGTCGTCATCTGGGGGGTGGGCAACGAGAACGCCGACACGGACGCGCGCTACCGCTTCATGGCGGGGCTCGCGGACGAGGCCCGGCGGCTCGACCCGACCCGCCTCGTCTCCGCCGCCTGCCTCATCAACAGGGCGGCCTTCCGGATCGAGGACCGGCTTGCCGAGCATCTCGACGTGATCGGCCTCAACGAATATTTCGGCTGGTACGAGCCCGACTTCGACGGTCTGGAGCGGCTGATCGCCAACTCGGCTCCGGACCGACCTGTGGTGATCAGCGAGTTCGGCGCCGACGCCGTCGCCGGGCTGCGCGGGGGCGAGCGCGAGCTCTTCACCGAGGATTGCCAGGCCGCGATCCTGCGGCGACAGTTCGAAATCCTGCAGACGGCGCCCTGGCTCCGCGGGACCTTTCCCTGGCTGCTATACGATTTCCGCTCCGAGCGCCGCCAGACCCGCCATCAGCGGGGCTGGAACCGAAAGGGCCTGATCGCGGAGGACAAGACGACCAAGAAACTGGGCTTCGACGTTCTCCGGCAGACATATGACAGCTGGTTTTCGGGCAAAGGTTCCGATTGACCGGCTGCGCTTCGGCTGGTCGCCGTCACTCACCCGTACGCCCCGGCGAGCAGTTCTCGTGGTCTGCGCAGCTCCCGTCAGGAAGAGCCGCCCGCCAGATCGCAGGTCCTCAGTGCTTCCGCAACTGGAGGATGACGCCGTCGTGCTTTTCGAGAAAGCGCTTCAGCCGGCGTGAATACTCCGGCACGACCGCGTTCCGGACCGATGGTCGTGCAGCGAGCGCGACGCGCCAGGCCCTCGTCTTGGGCACGTCGGCGAACACGCCGATATCCGCGATCTCGTCGAACACGTCGAAGTAGCGGAAAACCGGGGCGAAGACCGCGTCGACGATCGAGAAGTCCACTCCTTCGAAATAGGGTCCCTCGCCGAGCTCGGCCTCGATGCGCGCGAACTTGTGTTTGAGGCTTTGCACTTTGCCGTTGAAGGCGTGGCGGTCCGAGGTCGTCTCGAGCACCCAGATGTCGGCGAGGATCGAGGAGCCGAATTCCATCCAGGACCGATGGCGGGCTTTCCTGAGGGGATCGGCAGGATGCAGCGGGCGACCGCGCGTCTCTTCCAGGTATTCGACGATGACGGCGCTCTCGAACAGGACGTCGTCGCCCACCTGCAGCAGCGGCACCTTGCCGAGCGGCGAAATTCTCTTGAACCAGTCCGGTTTGTCGTCGAGGTCGACATCGATGCGCTCGAACGGCACGTCCTTCTCCGCCAGGACGATCGCGGCCCGCTGGACGTAGGGGCACAGGTCGAACGAGACGAGCTTGAGGACTTCGCTCATCACGCCTCTCCCCAGACATAGAAGAGAGCGTCGTCTTCGACCTTTGTCGACAGGGTCATGAGCCGGGAGTCCTTCGGCGCGGGGCCGTCGATCCTCTTCCCGGTCGCCATGTCGAAGCGTGCATTGTGCCAGGGACATTCGAAGGCGCCGTCTCTGCACTCGAGCGGTCCGCCGAAATGAAGGCAGACGTTGGCCACCGCCCGAGGCCTGCCTTCCGCATAGAAGACATGCAACTCGCGGCCGAAGAACGGGACGATCGTCGATCCCGTCGCGGGGATGTCGGCGAGCTTGATCAGTTCGTGTTTCATGGCGGCCTCCTCAGGCGGCTTGCATGGACTTCGAGGCGGGCGGCTTCGAGCGGCTCGGCTCGAATGCGCCCTCTCCCGGGTGGATCTAGGCGTCGGACAGGTCGGCAGGGCGGGCGGAGAGGTGAAGCCGCATGCCAGCCATTTCCATGCGACCGCATCCATATAGATGCATTTGCATGTACATGTCAAGCTTGATGCAGATGCATCCGGTTGGTACCGTCGGGACATGCCGACGAGCGACCCCTCCGAAACCGTGATCAAGGCATGGGCGCGCCTCGTGCGGGCTACCAACAGGGCGCTCGGAGCCGTCGAGCAGGACCTGAAGGCTGCCGGCCTTCCGCCTCTCGGCTGGTACGACGTGCTGCTGGAGTTGAAGCGCACGGGAGACGAGGGTCTGCGCCCATACGCGCTCGAGGAGAAGCTGCTTCTCGCCCAGCACAACGTCTCACGCCTTCTGGACCGCCTGGCGAAGCAAGGCCTGATCGAGCGCCGCCCTTGCAGCGAGGACGGACGCGGCCACGTCGTCGTCATCACGCCGGATGGGCTGGAGCTGCTTGCGACGATGTGGCCGGTCTACCGCGCGTCCATCGGGCGTCATGTCGGTGCGAAACTCACGGATGCCGAGGCCGAGACAATCCAGCACCTGCTGGGCAAGCTCGTCACGACTTCAAGCTGACCCGGCTGGTCGAGGCCTCGACTATTCGTGGATCGGCCAGCGGACTTCCGCACGTATGAGTTGTCTGCGCCGGTTGCAGAAAGCTAAGCTGACGCATGATGATCAGGAGAGCGCCCGCACGGCGATCGACCGGACGGCAAAGCCATGGCGTTCCCTCCGGAGAGAAGTGCCCGCGGCGCGGCCGTCGTGCAAAACGGAGATGCGCGTGTTCTCGCACATTGTGGTCGGCAGCAACGACATCCGCCGCTCGCAGCTCTTCTACGACGCCGTGCTCGGGGCGATCGGCGCGAAACCGGCTCGCACCAATGACAAGAACCAGCTCGTCTACGTGCACAAGGGCTGCATCTTCCTCGTGACCGCGCCCGTGAATGGCCAGCCGGCGACCGGCGCCAATGGCGGGACGATCGGGTTTTCCTGCGAGACGCCGGCGCAGGTCGACAATGTCCATGCCGCAGGCGTCGCCCAGGGCGGCACCTCCTGCGAGGACCCGCCGGGCATCCGTGACGGCAGCTTTGGCAAGCTGTACCTCGCCTACCTGCGCGATCCTGACGGCAACAAGCTCTGCGCGCTTCACCAGATGGCCTGACACGGCCGGAGGACCCGGCCAGGGGCACCGTGCTTGACTGACCCTGTCTCCTTCGCCTGTTCCGAGTGTGGCCAGCGCGCTCCTGGCGGCGCAAGGTTTTGCGGTCACTGCGGCAACCCCTTTCTGCGTCGGTGCTCCGCCTGCGGCCACGCGCTCGCCCCCGGCCAGCGATTCTGCACGGCTTGCGGAGCGCGCGCCGAGCCCGCGTCGGCGCCTGACATCCCGAGGCCAGCTGCAACGACGTCCGGACCTGGCCCCGCTGCGGATCCGCCGAGGACAAGGCCGGAGCCGACGGTCCGCGCGGCCGGTGACGACCAGGGCGAGCGTCGCTACGCGACCGTGATGTTCAGCGACCTCTCGGGCTTCACCGCCCTGGGCGAGCGTTTCGACCCGGAGGAGGTGTCGGGCCTCATGGGCCGGGTGATCGCCATGGCCACCCGTGTAGTCGAGGAACATGGGGGCGTGGTGAACCAGGTGGTCGGGGACGAGATCATCGCCCTCTTCGGGATCCCCTACGCGGGCAAGGACGACCCCGTGCGCGCGGTACGCGCCGCGCTTGCATTGCGGCGGGATATGGCTGGCATCGCGACAGAAGTGGCGGGCGAGGGCGGCCCCGCATTGGCTTTGCATACCAGCGTTCACTCCGGCCTCATCCTGGTGCGCCCCAGCAATGGCCATCAGGGGCGCTTTTCCCTCACCGGAGACACGATGAACACGGCCGCCCGGCTCCTCGGGCTGGCCGCGTCCGACGAAATCGTCATCGGCCAAAGCACCATGCGGGCGGTCATGTCCTCCGTCATCGCCGAACCGCTGCCGGCCACGGTCGTGCGCGGGAAGTCCCAGCCCCTCGCGGCGTGGCGCGTGATCCAGGAGGCCGTCGAGGCGCCGCTCCCCGACATGATCGGCCGCGAGCCGGAATGGCGTGTTGCTCTGTCCCAGCTGGACGCATGCGTCGACCAGCGGCGCGCCCGCTTCGTCGTCATCCGCGGCGAAGCAGGAATCGGCAAGTCACGCCTGGCGCAGGCGCTGACCCAGGAAGCGCGGGCTCGCGGGCTCGCCGTGGCGCATGGACAGGTGCCGGATCTCGGGCCCGCCCGCGGTGACGTGGCCTGGCGACAGCTGACGCTGTCCCTGCTGAACGAGAGCGAACCCCCAAAGGCTCTGGCGGCGCTTGACCGGGCGGTCGCGTCGGGCAGGCTGGCGACGGCCTTGCGGGCCCACCTCTGCGCGCTGGCCGACCTGCCGATCCCGATGGAAATGCAGGACGTCTATGCGCAGCTTGATCCCGCCGCCCGCGAACGCGGGACGCTCGATGCGTTGGCGGCCCTGGTGGGCTGGCGGGCCGCGGAACGCGGGCTGCTCCTGGGGCTCGAGGACGCGCATTGGGCGACGGCCCCTGCGCTGGTGTTGCTGGCGCGTCTGGCGGCAGCCTGCAGGGACGAACCGCTCCTCGTGGTCGTGACGACCCGTCCGGAGTCCGGCGACTTCGACAAGGCGCAACGCGCCCATGCCGGAACGGTCCCGGCCCTGACGGTCGATCTGTCCACACTTTCGACGGCGGCCATGGCCGCCATGGCCGCAAGCCTAGGGGTCACGGATCCCGAGGTCCGGGCGCGCTGCATCGAGCGCTCCGGGGGCAATCCCCTGTTTCTCGAGCAGCTGCTGCTCTCGACCGGCGATGCAGGGCAGGAGGTTTTGCCGGGCTCGATCCAGGCCCTCGTTCTCGCGCGCATGGACCGGCTGCCGCCGCTGGATCGCGACGCGCTCCAGGCGGCCTCGGTGTTGGGCCAGCACGTGGATCCTGAGGCCCTGCGGGTCCTCATGGAGACCCCTGGTTACGACGTGACCGCGCTGGTCGAAGCCAAGCTCCTGCGGGACGGCGCCGGCGGCGTTGAGTTCGTTCATGCCCTCATCCGCGACGGAGCCTACGAGGCGCTGCTGAAGTCCCGCCGGCGCAAGCTCCATGCGCGTGCGGCCGACTGGTTCGCCTCGCGCGATCCTGGACTGCGGGCCGAGCATCTGGCTCGCGCGGGCAGCCCCGAGGCGGCCGCGGCCTTCCTCATGGCCTGCGAATCAGAACTGGCGCGATTCAGGTTCGACACCGCCCGGGCGCTCGCCCAGCGCGGCGCCGAACTCGCAACCGAGGATTCACTGCGCTTCGCCCTGTCGATGCGAGAGGGCGAGGCGCTTCGCGAGATCGGCAACAATCAGGGCGCTCTTGCGGCCTTCCAGCAATCGCGCGCGCTCGCAGCCGGTGACGAAGGACACCTGGACGCTCTGCTGGGCATGGCCGGCGTGCAGCGGCTCGTTTCGGACCACGCGGGCGCGCTGGCGGCGCTCTCGGAGGCTCAGCCGATCGCCGAACGCATCGCGGACCTTTGCCGGCTCGCGCAGATCCACTACCTCCGAGGCAGCATTGCCTTCGCGGGCGGGCAACACGTCCTGTGCACCGAGGAGCAGTCGCGCGCGCTTTCGCTCGCAGAGACGGCTGGCGACCTGCTGAGCCAGGCCAAGGCGCTGTCCGGCCTGGCCGATGCGGCATACCTCACGGGTCGCATGAACTCGGCGCTGGGCCACCTCGGACGGTGCCTGGACCTGGCAGACCGCGCGGGCGCGCGCCGGTTCGCCGTCATGAACCGCGCCATGAGGGGCTGGTGCCTCTATTGGTGCGGCGACGCCGAGGAGGCGCTGCGTGAGGAATATGCCGCGGGAGCCGAGGCCCGTGCCCTCGATCATCGCAATGCCATGGTGATGACCGGTCAGTCCCTCGGCTTCGTTCTGCGCTGGATGGGCCGGTGGGCCGAGGCGGCCGACGTCAACCGACAGGCCCTTGCGCTGGCGCGCGATGTGGGGGCCCGGCGTTTCGAAAGCATCATCGGCGTCGCCATGGCCGCCGTTCTGAGGAACACGGGGGATCGCGAGGGCGCGCGCCGAACTGCGGAAGAGGCCTGGCAGAAGGCGACCGAATCCGGCGCCGGCGCCTTCATAGGGCCCATCGCCTTGCTCGAGATGGCGCACAGCTCGGCGGATCCCGAGAAAAGGGAGCGCCTCTATGAGCAGGCCGAGGCCATGCTGGCGGACAACGTGGTCAGCCATTGCGTCGTCTGGCTTCACGCCGACATGATCGGCCACCGGCTCGATCAGGGGCGCTACGACGAGGCCTTGAGACATGCCGGGGCGCTGGAAAGCTACGTCGCCGCCGAGCCGTTCGCGTGGGCGACCCACGCGGCTGCAGCCTGCCATGCGCTGGTCCGCTTTCACCGCGACGGCGAGCGGGGTCCCGCTATCCAGGTGATCCTGGAAGGCCTTCTCGCCCAGTCCCGCGCGATCGCGCACGGAGAAACCGGCCAACGCCTGTCACGGGCTCTGGCGAAGGGGTGAGCGTTCGATCCTCAGCCCAGTCGGGCGAGCCGGTCGGACAGCAGCGGCGAGGCAAAGTCGAGGAAGGCCCTGAGCTTGCGCGGCATGGGATCCTGGCCCGCATGGACGAGGCTCACGGACCAGGGCGCGGGCTCGAAGGCCCCGAGAAGCACCACGAGCCTGCCGGCACGTACCGCCTCTGCAGACTGGTAGGACAGCACCCGCGTCACGCCCGCGCCCGCGATTGCAGCATCCAGGGCCGCCTCGGCGGTGTTGACGCGCAGCCGCTCCCTCGGCTGCACCGCGGCCTCGCGCCCATCCCGCCGGAAAATCCAGCGGCGCCCCTGCGATAGGCTCTCGAACCCGATGCATTCATGCTCCGTCAGGTCCTCCGGGCGCATCGGGGTCCCGTGCGCCGCCAGGTAATCGGGGCTCGCGCAAACCACCCGCCTGATCGTGCCGAGGCTCCGCGCCACCAAGGTGCTGTCAGGGAGATCGCCGATGCGTACCGCCGCGTCGACGTGGTCGTCGAGCAGGTGGACGAAGCGGTCGCTGAGGGTGAGCCTGACATCGACCAGCGGCGCCGCCGCAAGGAAGGCCGTCACGACCGGCAGGACGTGGAGCCGCCCGAACACGATCGGCGCGGAGAGGGTCAGTTCGCCCCGTGGCGTGCCTCGGTCTCCGGAGGCGATCCTCTCCGCATCCTCCATCCGCCCCAGGATCTCCCTGGCGGACGCCAGGAAGGTCTCCCCGGTCTCGGTGAGCGCCAGGCTCCGGGTCGATCGATTGAGCAGCCTCACGCCGAGGTGGGCCTCGAGGTCCGCCAGCCTCCGGCTCATGGTCGGCAGGGACAGGCCGAGCTTGCGGGCCGCGGCGGAGAGGCTGCCCTCCTGAGCCACGGCGACGAACGCAGTGAGTGCGTCCAACCGATCCATTCTTTCGATTTCCAAAACAGTGAAGTCAGGAATGAAGGTCTATTTCAAATATTGGGCCATGGCTAAGTTCCACCTGTCCCGGCCAACCGGCCTTCCTCCCTTCAAGGTGATCCCATGCCCCGCCTTTCCATTCCCGCCACGAACGATGCCGCGCCCGCCGGCGCACAGCCGATGCTCCAGGCCGTCCAGACAAAGCTCGGCATGACGCCCAACCTCTTCCGCCTCGTCGCCAACAGCCCCGCCGCGCTGGAGGGCTACCTCTCCCTCTCCGGCGCGCTGGACAAGAGCCATCTGAGCGCCGCCCTGCGCGAGCGGATCGCGCTCGCGGTGGCGGAGATCAACGGCTGCACCTATTGCCTGTCCGCCCATACCTACATCGCCGGCAACCTTGCCAAGCTCGGCACCGACGAGATCGCGGCGAACCGCAACGGCCGCTCCACGGATGAAAAGTCCGACGCCGCCGTCCGTTTCGCGGCCAAGGTGGTGCACGCCCGCGGCCATGTGTCGGACGCCGACGTGGCGGAGGTGAAGGCTGCCGGCTTCGACGATGCGCAGGTGATCGAGATCGTGCTCACGGTGGCGCTCAACACCTGGACCAACTACGTCAACGAGGTGGCGAGGACGACCGTCGACTTCCCCGTCGTCACCCCGGCCCTGGCCGCCTGAACGAGAGCCGCCGGCCCGGCCGGCGGCTCCCCCACCGAAGGAGGATCTCCCATGAGCAGACCGCCTCTCCCGCCTTTCACGACGGACACCGCGATCCAGAAGGTCAGGCTCGCCGAAGACGCGTGGAACCGGCGCGACCCGCATGCCGTCGCGCAGGCCTATTCGCCCGATAGCCGCTGGCGAAACCGCGCCGAGTTCATCGAGGGCCGCAGCGCCATCGAGGCCTTCCTGCAGCGCAAGTGGTCGCGCGAGCTCGACTACCGCCTCGTCAAGGAGCTCTGGACCTTCGCCGGCGCGCGCATCGCCGTGCGCTTCGCCTATGAGTGGCGCGACGATTCCGGCCACTGGTTCCGCAGCCACGGCAACGAAAACTGGGAGTTCGACGAGGAGGGCCTGATGAAGCGCCGCCTCGCCAGCATCAACGACCAGCCGATCACCGAGGACGAGAGGCTGTTCCGCTGGCCGCAGGGCCCGCGTCCGGCCGACCATCCCGGCTTGTCCGACCTCGGTCTGTGAGGAGAGGATCATGTCCCCCGAAGCGGTGCCAGCAAAGCCGTCGAGCGACGTGGCCTTCACCCCCACGGTGAAGGCCATCCAGCAGCAGAAGGGCTCGCGCCGGGCCTATGCCCGGCAGGAGGAGAACGGCGGCTGGCCGGATCGGATCACGCCGGATCTCGCGGCCTTTTTGGCGCAGCAGACGAGCGTGTTCCTGGCGACGGCGAACGCGCAGGGCCAGCCCTACATCCAGCATCGCGGCGGCCCGGCCGGCTTCCTGAAGGTGGTCGACGATCACACGATCGGCTTCGCGGACTTCAGCGGCAATCGTCAGTACGTCACGCTCGGAAACCTCCGGGACAACCCGAAGGCTCACCTGTTCCTGATCGACTACGCGACGCGCCAGCGCATCAAGATCTGGGGTACGGCCGAGGCGGTCGAGGGCGACGAGGACCTCGTCCGCCGCCTCATGCCCGACGACTACGCGGCGCGGCCCGAGCGCGTGATCCTCTTTCACATCGCCGCGTTCGACGTGAACTGCCCCAAGCACATTCCGCAGCGCTTCGAGGCGGCAGACGTCGCGGCCGCGCTGGCCGAGCGCGACGAGACGATCACGATGCTGCGGGCGGAGGTGGCGCGCCTCCAGGCGAAACTGGGCGCAGGCCGGTAGCGGCGCGTCCCGGGTGGCTTCCGGACGTCCGCCCCGGCCGACGGCGATGGCGCTCAGCCGGAGCTGTCCTTGCTGTCCGTTACGCTGCGCAGAGCCGGGCGGCGGGGCAGGGGCCCTGTGCTTTCGCGATCCAGGAGTTCGAAGGGGAGGCGGACCTCCCGTGCGCCGTCGTGCTGGCCGCCCTCGATGAGCCCGAGCAGCACCTCGGCGCCCACCCGCCCGATGTCGTGCCGGGGCTGCCGGACCGTGGAGAGCACGGGGTCGGTGAAGTCGGCCTGCTCGATGCCGTCGAAGCCGAGGATCGAGACATCGCGCGGCACCTGCAGCCCGGCGCGCCGGATCACCTTCATGAAGCCGATGGCGATCTCGTCGCTCGCGCAGAACATGGCCGTCGGTCGGGAGGACAGCGCGAGGAAGGACTCCGCAGCGGCGAGCCCGCTGCCATAGGTGAAGCGGGTCTCGAGGAGCCCCTCGAGCCGCACGATCTCGGCGGGGTCCACGCCGCCCTCGATCGCGCCCTGGCGAAACGAGGTCCAGCGCGTCTGGTCGACCACGCTGCCCTTTGGCCCGGCGGCGTAGCCGAGCCGCCTGTGCCCCAGGCCAGCAAGAAAGCGCCCGGCCTCCATCCCTGCCCCGGCATCGTCGACATAGACCTCCGGAAGCGTGGCGCCAGGAATCGGCGCGCAGAGCGAGACCATCGGCAGGCCGGTCTCCGTCAGCGAGCGCCCGCGCCCGCGCGGGATGAAGCCGCAGAGCAGCATGATGCCGTCGACCTGCCGCGAGAAGGCGAGGTCGACGAAGTGCGCCTCCTTGTCGGGGGCATTGTCGAGGTTGCCGATGATGACGCCATAGCCCGCCGGCGCGAGCCCGGTGTCGATGCCGCGCAGCACGTGGGCGTACATCTGGTTGGCGATGGTGGGCACCACGACCAGCACCATGTTGGTGCGCTGGCGGCGCAGGCTGCGGGCCGAGCTGTTCGGCGTGTAGCCGCTCGCCTTGACTGCTTCCGTCACGAGGCGGACCGTTTCGGGCCGCACCAAGTCGGGCTGCGCGAGCGCGCGGCTCACCGTTGCCGTAGAGACGCCGGCCAGGCGCGCGACATCTTCGATGGTAATGCCCCGCCCGGTCGGCTTCCGTCTGGCCACGCTCTCGGTCCGTTTTCGGCAGTGCGATTGCTGGACGTCGTCTTGCTGCGATGCAGCAACACTGTCCCCTTGACAGATCTTCTCGCCGAACTCACTCTCCGTGAAAAGTTGTAAACGATTACAAGCTGAGCGGCAAATCGCTCGCACAATGGGAGGTTACGATGAAACACGCTGCATCCGCGGTGGCGCTGGCGTTTGCGCTGGGCTGGGCCGGCCCGGTCTCCGCACAGGAGACGAAGGCCGAAGTCATCCACTGGTGGACCTCCGGCGGCGAGTCCGCGGCCGTGAAGGTCTTCGCCGAGCAGTTCAACAAGGCCGGCGGCACCTGGGTCGACACGGCGATCGCCGGGGGCGCCAATGCCCGCACCGCTGCCATTAACCGCACGGTCGGCGGCACCCCGCCCACCATGATGCAGTTCAACACTGGCAAGCAGTTCGACGAACTCGTCGAGAACGGCCTCTTGAACGATGTCGACGGCGTCATCGCCGAGTTGAAGGTGAAGGACAAGATCCCCGACGCCATCGTCAAGGCGACGACGCGCGACGGCAAGATGTTCGCGGTGCCCGTTAACATCCACGGCCAGAACTGGCTCTTCTACAATGCGGCCGCCCTGCAGAAGACGGGCGCCGCCGAGCCGAAGTCCTGGGACGACATGTTCCCCATCATGGACAAGATGAAGGCGGACGGCATCATCCCATTGGCCTTCAGCGGCCAGAAGACCTGGGAGCGCGGCCTGTTCAACGCCGTGCTGCTCGGGCAGGGCGGCCCCAAGCTCTGGCAGGCCGTGTATGGCGACCGCGACCAGGCGGCGGTGAAGAGCGCCGACTTCAAGGCGGTCGCAGAGACCTTCGGCAAGCTGCGCAACTATGTCGACGCGGGTGCGCCGGGCCGCAACTGGAACGACGCGACGGCGCTCGTCATCCAGGGCAAGGCGGGCTTCCAGGTGATGGGCGACTGGGCGAAGGGCGAGTTCATCGCGGCCGGCCAGACGGCGGGCAAGGACTATGGCTGCACGGTGCTCTCCAAGACGGGCGGCGGTTATGCGATGGGCGGCGACGTCTTCGCCTTCCCCAAGACGAAGGACCCGAACGCGCTCAAGGCGCAGGTCATGCTCGCCAAGGTGCTGCTCGACCCCGAGACGCAGATCAAGTTCAACGCCAAGAAGGGCTCCATTCCCGTGCGCACGGACGTCGACACGTCGTCGCTCGACGTCTGCGCCCAGAAGGGCGCCAAGATGGTGGCGGACAAGAACCAGCAGGCGCCTGCGATGGAACTGCTGACGCCGCCCTCGGTGACGGGCGCGGTGGAGGACGTGATCTCCTCATACTGGAACAATCCCGGCCAGAGCGTGGACACGTTCACCGAGAAGTTCGGCGCGGCGCTGAAGCAGATCTGACGCCGCCCCCCCCCCCCCCGGCCCGCCACGCGGCGGGCCGGGTTCCGCCCTCCGGAGACCGACGATGCTTGCGCTCAGGCCTCGCCTTGCCTCGCGCCTCGCGGCCTGGCTCGCGCTCTCGCCGGCCATGGCGATCCTGCTGGTCGTCTATGTCGGCTGCACCGCCTGGACGATCTGGATCTCCATGACCGCCTCGCGGATGCTGCCGAGCTCCAATTTCGTCGGGCTCCGGCAATATGACGCGCTGTGGGCCAACGAGCGCTGGCAGGTCTCCGTCTCCAACCTCGCGGTGTTCGGCACGCTGTTCATGCTCGCGAGCCTCGTGCTCGGCTTCCTGCTGGCCGTGGCCATCGACCAGCGCGTGCGCGGGGAGAACCTGCTGCGCTCGATCTTCCTCTATCCGTTCTCGATGTCCTTCGTGGTCACCGGGCTCGTCTGGCAATGGGTGCTCAACCCCACCTTCGGCATCGAGCGCATCGGCCGGAACATGGGCTTCGAGACTTTCCAGTTCGACTGGATCGTGCGGCAGGACAGGGTGATCTACTGCCTCGTCTTCGCGGCCTTGTGGCATGCCTCAGGGCTCGTCATGGCCATCATGCTCGCGGGCCTGCGCGGCATCGACGAGGACATCTGGAAGGCCGCCCGCGTCGACGGGCTGCCGACGTGGCGGGTCTACGTCTCCATCGTCATTCCCATGATGGGGGCGAGCATCGCCACCGCCACCGTGCTGCTCGCGACGAGCGTGGTGCGCCTTTACGACCTCTCCGTCGCCATGACGAATGGCGGCCCGGGGATCGCCTCGGAGGTGCCGGCCAAGTTCGTGATGGACCACCTCTTCGAGCGCGGCAACCTGGGGCTCGCGACGGCCGCCGCGACCTCCATGCTCGTCACCGTCGCGGCCTTCATCGCGCCCTGGCTGTACTGGCAGAGCCGGCGCAGCGTGGGTAGGGCGCATTGATGGTTGCCTTCGCCGAACCCCGGGGGCCCAGGCCCCACGCGCTCTCGCCGGCGCGCATCGGGCTCTACGCCTTCCTCGTCATCACCGCGCTGTTCTTCCTGGTGCCGCTCTACGTGATGCTCGTCACGTCCTTCAAGACGATGCCGGAGATCCGCCTCGGCAATCTGCTGGCTTTGCCGCGCGAGGCGACGATACAGCCCTGGCTCCACGCCTGGTCGTCCGCCTGCACGGGGCTCACCTGCAACGGCATCAGCGTGGGCTTCTTCAACTCGGTGAAGATCCTCGTGCCCTCCGTCATCGTCTCGATCGCGGTGGGCGCGCTCACGGGCTACGCACTCTCCTTCTGGCGCGTGGCGGGAGCTGGCATGCTGTTCGGCGCGCTGCTGATCGTCGCCTTCGTGCCGTACCAGATCTTCATCTACCCGCTGGTGCGCGTCTTCGCCTCGGCGGGACTCGGCAACTCCATCGCCGCAATCGTCATCGTGCACACGATCTTCGGGCTGCCGACGATGACGCTGCTCTTCCGCAACTACTTCGCCTCGCTGCCATCAGAGCTCTTCAAGGCTGCACGTGTGGATGGCGCGGGGTTCTTCCGCATCTTCTGGTCGGTGATGCTGCCCATGGCGACGCCGATGATCATCGTCGCCGTCATCCTGCAGGTCACCGGCATCTGGAACGACTTCATCCTGGGCCTCGTCTTCGCCGGCCGGGAGAACCTGCCCATGACCGTGCAGCTCAACAACATCGTCAACTCCACCCAGGGCGAGCGCGCCTACAACGTGGACATGGCGGCCACCTTGCTCACGGCGCTCGTGCCGCTCCTCGTCTATTTCGCGTCCGGGCGCTGGTTCGTGCGCGGCATTGCAGCGGGAGCCGTCAAGTGAGCGCGATCACAGAGACCACCGCAGGGCTGGCACCCGCGGCCGTGGGCGCCGCGGCGCAGACGAAGCGCTGCGATGTCTCCGTGCGCGGGGTGGAGATCAGCTTCGGCTCCGTGCAGGTGCTGGAGAAGCTCGACCTCGAGATCGCGCAGTCCGAGTTCATCGTTCTGCTCGGGCCGTCCGGCTGCGGCAAGTCGACCCTGCTCAACGCGATTGCCGGGCTGCTCGACGTCAATGAGGGGCAGATCTGGATCGGAGGGCGCAACGTCACGTGGGAGGAGCCCAAGGACCGCGGCATCGCCATGGTGTTCCAGTCCTATGCGCTCTACCCGCGCATGAGCGTCCGGGACAACATGTCCTTCGGGCTGAAGGTGGCCGGCATGCCGGTCGCCGAGATCCGAAAGCGCGTTGCGGATGCGGCTTCGATGCTGAAGATCACCGAGCTGCTCGACCGCAAGCCCTCCGAGCTCTCCGGGGGCCAGCGCCAGCGCGTCGCCATCGGCCGCGCCCTGGTGCGAGACGCCGGCGTCTTCCTCTTCGACGAGCCCCTCTCGAACCTCGATGCTCAACTTCGCGCGGAGCTGCGGGTCGAGATCAAGCGCCTCCACCAGCGGCTCAAGGCGACCATGATCTACGTGACGCACGACCAGATCGAGGCGCTCACCCTGGCGGACCGCATCGCGGTGATGAAGGACCGCATCATCCAGCAGCTCGACACGCCGCACGTCATCTACACCCGGCCCGCCAACCGCTTCGTCGCGAGTTTCGTCGGCTCGCCCGCGATGAACTTCGTCAGGGGTAGCATCGTTGGCCACGGCGCCGCCGCGCGGTTCCAGGCGCCGGGCCTCGCCGTCCCGCTGCTCGGCTACGACGCCGTTTCGCCACTCGCCGATGGCAGGCCCGTCGAGCTCGGCATCCGGCCGGAGCACATCGTCGCCGGCGACGCGACAGGCGCCTTGCCGCTTCAGGTCGAGATGGTCGAGCCCATGGGCTCGGAAACCCTCGTCTGGTGCAGACTCGGCGAGATCCCGCTTTCCGTCCTCATGGGCGGGGAAAGCACCGTACGTGCCGGTGAAACGTTCGAAGCGAGCTTGCCGGGGCACCGCCTCAACCTGTTCGACGCCGAGACAGGCGTGCGCCTCTGATCCCTTTGCAATGGAGAATGCCATGGACGTCTCTCGCCTGTCCTTCCAGCTCTATTCCGCCCGCTCCATGGCCTCGCTCGACGAGCAGCTGAAGCTCCTGGCCGGCCTCGGCTACCAGAAGGTCGAGCCCTTCGGCGGACTGCTCGGCGACGTGGCGGCGCTGAAGCGCGGCCTCGCCGAGCACAAGCTCACCGCACCCACCACGCATCTGGGCATGGACCGGCTGCGGGCCGACGCAGCGGCGGCCTTCCGCCTCTGCCGCGACATCGGCGTCGAGACCGTCTACGCGCCAGCCCCGCCGCCTGACGAGCGCGGCGGCGGCGACAAGGAATGGCAGGCGATCGGCCGCGAGCTCGCCTCCTTCGGCAAGGTCGCGAAGGAGGAGGGCGTCGGCTTCGGCTGGCACAACCATCATTGGGAATACGGCAAGGCGTCAGACGGACGCGCCTATCTGGAGCACATGTTCGACGCCGCGCCGGATCTTCTCTGGGAGGCCGACCTCGCCTGGATCGTTCGCGGCGGCGCGGACCCCGTGGCCGAGGTGAAGCGCCATGCCGGCCGCATCCGCACCGTGCACATCAAGGACATCGCCCCGCAGGGCCAGTGCGAGGACGAGGACGGCTGGGCCGACGTTGGCCATGGCACGCTGGACTGGACGAAGCTCGTGCCGGCGCTGAAGGAGATCGGCGTGATCCTCTTCGTTGCGGAGCACGACAAGCCCAACGACGTCGCTCGCTTCGCGAGGCGCGCGCTCGAGACCTTCCGGGCGTGGCAGTGAGCGTGGGGGACGGAGCCTTGGCCAAGGACAAGATCGGCGTCGGCATCATCGGGTGCGGCAACATTTCCACCATCTACATGCAGAACATGTCGCGCTTCGCCGCGCTCGAACTCGTGGCCTGCGCCGACATGCGGGCGGAGGCGGCCGCCGCGCAGGCGGAGAAGTTCGGCATCGCGGCCCTGTCGATTGACGAACTGCTCAAGCGCGTCGACATCGGCATCGTCGTCAACCTCACGACGCCCAACGCACATTTCGCGGTGAGCCACGCCGCGCTCACGGCGGGCAAGCACGTCTTTTCGGAAAAGCCCATGTGCGTGAGGGCGGAGGATGCGCGCACCCTGCTGCGCGAGGCCGAGGCCCGCGGCCTCAAGATGGGCTGCGCGCCGGACACCTGGCTCGGCGCGGGCGGACGCACCGCCCGCGAGCTGGTGGACGATGGCCGCGTGGGGCGCATCCTGTCGGGCGCGTGCTTCCTCATGTCCCATGGCATGGAGCACTGGCATCCCGATCCCGAGTTCTTCTTCAAGCCGGGCGGCGGGCCGATCCTCGACATGGCGCCCTACTATCTCGGCGCTCTGGTGAACCTCATCGGTCCCGTGGCGTCAGTGCAGGCCCGCTCGTCGATGGGCTTCGCCGAGCGGATCGTCACGGCGGAGGGTCCGCGCAAGGGGCATGCGATTACGGTCGAGACGCCCACGACCGTCCAGGCCATCCTGCACTTCGCGAGCGGGGCGGACATCCTGTTCACGATGAGCTGGGACGTCTGGAAGCACGGCCATCCTCCCATCGAGCTTTATGGCGCCGAGGGGTCCTTGCGCGTGCCCGATCCGAACTTCTTCGGCGGAGCGGTGGAGTACACGGCAAAGGGCGAGGACTGGCAGAGCATCGACCCGGCGGAACGGCCCTTCGGCAAGCCGAACTGGCGGTCGCCCAACTGGGCGCCCAGCCTGCCTGACCGGGCCAACTACCGGTGCCTGGGGATAGCCGACCTCGCCAGCGCCGTGCTCGACGGGACGCCGCACCGCGCTTCTGGCGCGCTCGCCTCGCACGTCCTTGATGCGATGGAGGCGATCCTGTCCGCCGGCGAGAGCGGCGCCACGCGGGCGGTCGGCTCGAGCGTCGAGCGGCCGCCGGCGCTGAGCGACGACGAGGCTGCCAGCTACTGGCGAGGCTGAGAGGCCGCCGCATCCCTGCGATCGGCCACGTATCTTCCCTGAAGAAGGATAGCCCACGGCCGTCGCCACAGGGCTGGGCAAGCATTGCTTGCCCAGCCCGCGTCTCGAGTCGACCGAGACCAAACGCGTCGGCTAAGCCAGAGCTCGACAATAGAGTTGTCACTCAATACTGCCCCAGAATGAGGCATGTGCCTAAGGGCATCGATTGATTTGCTCTCATTCAAGAATGTCCTTGTCGCGATCAACAATTGTATCGTCAAAAAGGGCGTGCTATTTCTAAAAACACTTCCTTGTTTGCGATGTCGTTCGCAGCGCTTTCTCTTGCACGCGAAGAGCGGGCGCTTGCCCTGATCGACGGCGCCCTGTCCCCAGTCCACCCCCCGAGAAAGGACCACTCGCCATGAGCAGCGGAACCGTCACGACGCAGGATGGCGCCCAGATCTTCTTCAAGGACTGGGGCAGCGGGCAGCCCATCGTGTTCCACCACGGCTGGCCGTTGTCCTCGGACGACTGGGATGCGCAGATGCTGTTCTTCCTCGCAAAGGGCTTCCGCGTGATCGCGCATGACCGGCGGGGCCATGGCCGGTCCAGCCAGACGGACGATGGCAACGAGATGGATACCTACGCCGCCGACGTCGCGGCGCTGGCACGGCACCTAGACCTGCAGGACGCCGTCCATGTCGGCCATTCCACGGGAGGCGGAGAGGTCGCGCGCTACGTCGCGCGTCACGGCAAGGGCCGCGTGGCCAAGGCCGTTCTGATCGGCGCCGTGCCCCCCATCATGCTGAAGACCGAGAAGAACCCCGGCGGGCTCCCGCTCGAGGTCTTCGACAGCTTCCGCAAGGCGACGGCCGACAACCGCGCGCAGTTCTTCCTCGACGTGCCCACCGGACCCTTCTACGGCTTCAACCGGCCGGGTGCGAACGTCTCGGAAGGGGTCATCCGCAACTGGTGGCGGCAAGGCATGATGGGCGGCGCCAAGGCGCATTATGACTGCATCAAGGCCTTCTCGGAGACGGACTTCACCGAAGACCTCAAGGCCATCGACGTGCCGACGCTGGTGATGCACGGCGAGGACGACCAGATCGTGCCGATCGACGACAGCGCGCGGATCGCCATCACGCTCCTGAATCACGGCACTCTGAAGACCTATCCAGGCCTGCCGCACGGCATGGCGACGACCCACGCCGACGTGATCAATGCCGACCTGCTGGACTTCATCAGGTCCTGAGCTAGGGCACTGCTCAGGACTCCCGGCTCCGCAACGAGCCGGGCGTCCTCAACCGCCGTGGCGCGCGAGGAACTCCTCCACGGACAGCGTCCGGAAGTCTGGCAGGGCCTGGCGCAGGCGGTCATGGTCCCAGTCCCACCAGGCGAGGGTCTGCAGACGCTCGCCGATCGCTTCCGGAAAACGGCGCCGGATGACGCGCGCCGGCGCGCCACCGACGATCGTGTAGGGTGCGACGTCCTTCGTCACCACGGCCCCCGCCGCGACGACCGAACCGGTGCCGATGCTGCGCCCGGGCAGGATGATCGCGCCGTGGCCGATCCATACGTCATGGCCGATGGTCACGGGCGTCGAGCGCCGCCAGTCGAAGAAGTCGGCCTCGTCCGCCTCGCCCTCGAAATAGGCCGAGGCGCGGTAGGTGAAGTGCGCCTGCGCGGCGCGCTGCATCGGATGATTGCCGGGATTGATCCGCGTCATCGCGGCGACCGAGCAGAACTTGCCGATCGTCGTGTAGATGATGTCGCTGTCGTGCACGACGTAGGAATAGTCGCCCATCCGCGTCTCGGCGACGCTCGTGCGCGCGCCAACCTCCGTATAGCGGCCGAGCATGCTGTCACGGACCGTTGCCGTCGGGTGGATCGTGGGCTCCGGCCCAAGCTTGGTCGCCATGGCGCATCTCCGGTTGCGGGCGTGCGTGGCACGGCCTCATGACCCTTCGGTGACAACTTTGCCGCCGAATTGCTCGGGCCAGCAGGTTTTGTCACACAACCGTTGCGTCCGGCCGTTAGGCGAGTCCCAGCAACGGGAGACCGAGCATGCTGGTGGTCGAGGGCCTCACGCGACGCTTCGGCGGCAAGACAGCCGTCGACGACCTGAACCTTTCGCTGGAGCAGGGCAGCTTCGTCGGCATCATTGGCCGCTCGGGCGCCGGCAAGTCCACCTTTCTGCGCATGGTCAACCGCCTTGTCGACCCGTCCGATGGCCGCATTCTCTATGCCGGCACGGACGTGACGGCGCTGAAGGGGAAGGCCCTGCGGGACTGGCGCGCCGACTGCGCCATGATCTTCCAGCAGTTCAACCTCGTCGGTCGCCTGGACGTGCTGACCAACGTTCTGCTTGGCCGCCTCAACAAGGTGTCCACGGTGAATTCCGTGCTGCGCCTGTGGAGCGCCGAGGATCGCGCCATGGCGCTCTCCGCCCTCGACATGCTCGACATCGCCAACCTCGCCGCGCAGCGCGCCGACAGCCTCTCCGGCGGGCAGCAGCAGCGCGTCGCCATCGCGCGGGCGCTCGTGCAGGAGCCTAAGGTGATCCTGGCCGACGAGCCGATCGCCTCGCTCGATCCTCGCAACACCAAGGTGGTGATGGATGCGCTTTTGCGCATCAACAAGCACTTCGGCATCACCGTGCTCTGCAACCTTCACTCGCTCGATCTCGCCCGCTCCTATTGCGACCGCCTCGTCGGCATGTCGGCCGGCCGCCTCGTGTTCGACGGCGCGCCGGAAGCGCTGACCGACGACGTTGCGCGCGACCTCTACGGGCTCGAGGCGGGCGAAGTGATGGACGCCCCGACTGCGGCGACCGCCCCGGCCCTTGGGGCCGCCGTCGCCGCCGCATAGGCGGCTCAGCCGCCACTTCTCTTCATCCTGATCCCAACCGGAGACTTCCGATGCTGACCCGTCGCCTGCTCATCGCCCTCGGCGCCGTCGCCGCGCTGACGGCCCCCGCCGCCGCCCAGGACTGGAAGGCCAAGTATCCCGAGCTCACCTTCGCCATCGTGCCCGCCGAGAACGCCACGGGCGTTCAGGAGCGCTTCGCACCCTTCATGGCTTACCTGACGAAGGAACTCGGCGTTCCCGTGAAGCTGCGTATCGCCCAGGACTACGCGGCCGTCATCGAGGGCCAGCGTGCCGGCAACATCCAGATCGCCAACTACGGCCCGGCGTCGTTCGCCCGTGCCCGCCTGACCGGCGTGAACACCGAGGCCTTCGCCACCGATGTGAGCGGCAACGGCACCAAGGGTTACTTCTCGGTGTTCTACGTGCTCGCCAAGAGCCCCTACAAGTCCATCGAGGATCTGAAGGGCAAGAACCTCGGTCTCGTCGACCCGAACTCCACGTCCGGCAACAACGTGCCGCGCTTCGCGCTCGACAGGAAGGGCATCAACCCCGACCAGTATTTCGGCAAGGTCGTCTATGCCGGCAGCCACGAGAACGCCGTGCTCGCGCTGGCCCAGGGTCAGGTCGAGGTCGCCGCGAACCAGTGGACGACCGAGAAGGACAACACCGTCCAGCAGATGATCACCAAGGGCATGCTGAAGAACGCCGACGGCTCGCCCATGAAGTACGAGGACTTCCGCATCATCGCGAAGTCGGACGAGATCACCAACGGGCCGTACACGGTGCTCGGCGACATGCCGGCCGACCTCAAGGCGGCCATCGCCAAGGCCTTCCTGGACGCCCCGACGAAGGACAAGGCCGCGTTCGACAAGCTGTCCGACGGCCAGCGTCCGGCCTTCGCGCCGATGACGACGAAGGACTACGACAGCTACATCGACCTCATCAAGTTCGTCGACAGCCTGCGCAAGAAGTCCTCGTAAGGATCCCAGGGGCGGAGGGCTCGAAGGGCCCTCCGCTCTTTTCGTGTTGGCGCTTGGCCATCCGCCTTCTCTTCTGCCGAGAGGAGTGAATGGATCGCGCCAACGTCCGAATCCCGTATCTGCAACTCCGATAGGACCCCCGTGGCCGCCATTCCCTCGCTTCCGGATGCGCAGCTATCGGCTCTGGCCCGGGCCTATGACGGCGCCGTCGCGCAGAAGCGGCGCACGACGGCTCTGGCCGTCGCGATCCTCCTTGCCTGCATCGTGCTGGCCGGCTGGATCGGAGAGGTGAGGCCCGGCGTCCTCTTCGCCAACATCGACAAGTTCACCAGCTATTTCGTCCGCCTCGTCCATCTCGATAACGGCCAACTCGTGCTCACCCATGTCGGTGAGTGGTTCTGGGGCCTGAAGAAGTGGCTGCGGTTGATGGGCGAGACCTTGCTCATCGCCTATCTCGGCACGGTGCTCGGCGCGCTCGGCGCCTTCCTCCTGTGCTTCGATGCCTCGCGCAACATGGCGCGGTCGGGCTGGGGCCGGATCGCCGCCCGTCGCTTCCTCGAGTTCTGCCGCACGGTGCCCGAACTCGTCTTCGCTCTCATCTTCGTCGTGGCCTGGGGGCTGGGTCCGCTGCCGGGCATCCTCGCACTGGCCATCCACACGATGGGCGCGCTCGGAAAGCTCTTCTCCGAGGTCGTCGAGAACATCGACATGAAGCCGGTCGAGGGCGTCACGGCATCCGGCGGCAACTGGGTCCAGGCCGTGCGCTTCGCCGTGCTGCCTCAGGTGCTCTCCAACTTCGCGAGCTACGGCCTGCTACGCTTCGAGATCAACGTGCGCGGCGCCGCCGTGATGGGCTTCGTGGGGGCGGGCGGCATCGGGCAGGACCTGATCGAGGCCATCCGCAAGTTCTACTACTCGGACGTGAGCGCCATTCTTCTGCTCATCATCGTCACGGTCGCCCTGATCGACCTCGGGACCGAGCGGATCCGGCACGCGCTGATCGGAGCGGAGGAGCGGCGATGACCGACGTGGCGCAGCAGGGGGCCGGATCGCCTTTCGACGACGACCTTCGTACGATCGCGCGGAAGAACCGTGCGTCGCTCGAGACGCGCTTCCCCCAGGCGTTCCGGCCGGACCCGGTCACGCGCATCAAGGTCATTGGCACGGTGCTCGTGCTCCTCGCCATCTTCGTCGGCGGCTTCTCGCTGCTCGACATCTCCTGGGACCGCGTCTTCAACGGCATGGGCAAGCTTGGCCAGTTCGTCGAGCTGATGATCCCGCCTACCTTCGGCACTGTCGCCAAGCTGCAGGCCTACCTTTGGTCGCTCGCCGAGACGCTGGCCATCGCTTTCCTGGGCACGCTGCTCGCCGCGCTGCTGGCCGCGCCTTTCGGGTTCCTCGCCGCGCGGAATGTCGTGCCGAACTGGATCTTCCACTTCACGACGCGTCGTTTTCTCGACACGGTGCGCAGCGTCGACACGCTGATCTGGGCTCTCATCTGGATCAACGTGGTGGGCCTGGGTCCCTTCGCAGGCATCCTTGCCATCATGACGTCGGATTTCGGCTCCTTCGGCAAGCTCTTCTCGGAGGCGATCGAGGCGGCGGACCGCAAGGCGGTGGAGGGCGTCACCTCGACGGGCGGCGGCAAGGTCCACGCCGTGCGCTACGGACTTCTGCCGCAGGTGCTGCCGGTGATGGCGAGCCAGGTGCTCTACTTCTTCGAGTCGAACACTCGCTCGGCGACCATCATCGGCATCGTCGGAGCAGGCGGCATCGGCCAGTATCTCTACGAGCAGATCAAGGTGCTCGAGTGGCAGCACGTGTCGTTTCTCGTGCTGCTGGTGCTCCTGGCGGTGATCGTGATCGACGCCGTCTCTGGCCGGCTGCGGATGGCCATCATCGGCCAGGTGGAGCAACCTCGATAGGCTTGCGCTCGATCGACTTGCGCCGGCGCTTGAGGATCGTCTTGATGCTGATCTTGCCTTTCGGCTGCTTGGGCTTGGCCGGAGTTCCGTCCACGCCGCCGAGGCCGTAGGTGAGCACGCGCAGCCGGTCGACGACCGCCTGCCGGCTCGGCAAACCTTCGAGCTCCGCCGCCTCCAGCAGATCGCCGATGTTCACCTCGATGGGCGTTCCCATGCGATCGTGCACTTCCTTGAAGAGGAGCGACAGCCTCAAGGTCTGGCTGACATGGCTGGCGATCTGGAAGAGGCGGCTGTTCTGTCCGCCGAAATAGACCGGCAGCACCGGCGCCTGGTGGCGCTGGATGAGCTGGGCGATGAAGGGCTGCCAGGGTGAGTCCACGGCCGGTGTGCGGCCCATCCGATCTGGCGAGGTCGAGACTGCCCCGGCCGGGAACACGACGACCACGCCGCCCTTCTCGAGCAGCTCGTGGGCGGAGCGGCGGGAGGCCAGGTTGGTGCGCTGCGCCTCCGGCGTGCCGGAGAAGTCGACCGGCAGCAGCCAGGGCCGCACTTCCGGAGCCTTGTAGAGAACGGCGTGCGTGAGGATGCGGAAGTCCTCGCGGACCCGGCGCACCAGCCAGCCGATCACGATGCCGTCCAGCACGCCATAGGGATGGTTGGCCACGACGACCACCGGCCCCGCTGCGGGCAGCTCGCGAGCGAGCTTGTCGAGATCAGCCTCCACGATGAGGCCAAGCCGGCGCACGGCGCCGCTCCAGAAATCTTCGCGCGGAGCGCCGTTGCGCTGGTAGTCCCGGTAAAGCCGCGCGAGCTCCGGCTGCCCGGTCAGCACCTCGATGGTGCGAACGACGCCGCGCTGAAGCAGCGGCATGCTGGAATCCGAATAGCTGAATTGGGTCATCTTCGCCCCGCGACTCACGTGTCGGCAGCCCTGCGGCGGTTCGGTGACAGCTAGCGTCACGATGCGACAGGGCGGTGACACCTCGATCGGCGCGTGGCGCGTCATGTCCGGGATATCGCTGCGAAGGCTCGCCGTCTCCGTCGACTTCACCCCGATGTTGACTTTCGTGAACGTCTGGCGGCCTTCTGTCGGCGGCCAGGCGTGTCACGCGAGCCTGGCCCCTATCCTCGTGAAGAGTGAAGCCGCATGACCTCGTCCCTCCCGCCCCCGTGCTTCGACGTCATCGTCTGCGGCAGTCTGCACCTCGACATCGTCGTGCGCGCGCCGGCTTTGCCGCGCCTCGACGAGACGGCCGTCGGCGCCTCCTGGGCGCAGGTCTGCGGTGGCAAGGGCGGCAACCAGGCGGTCCAGGCCGCGCGGGCAGGCGCGCGCACCGCGATGATCGGCAGGATCGGCGTCGACGCCTTCGGCGAGACGCTCATGGGCAATTTGCAGGCGGCCGGTGTCGACGCGAGCGCCGTCGGCGTGGATGGGCAGGTGGGCTCCGGCATGAGCGTCGCCATCGTCCAGGAGGATGGCGATTACGGTGCTGTCATCGTGTCCGGCTCCAACCTGCGCCTCGATCCGTCGGTCGTGACGTCCGCCTGGGCCAGTCTTGCCGGCGCGCGCGTGCTCGTACTGCAGAACGAGATTCCGGACGCCGCGAACGTCGCGGCAGCCCGCGCGGCCCGTGCAACCGGCGCACTCGTCGTGCTCAACGCCGCGCCCGCGCGCCGCATGCCGGACGATCTCGTCCCTCTCGTCGACGTCCTCGTCGTGAACCGCGTGGAGGCGGAGATGCTGGGCGGGCTTTCCGTCGCGGAGCAGGCTTCGGCCCGGGAGGCCGCGGCGCGTCTCGCGCACGCGGGTCTGTCCGTCGTGGTGACGCTGGGAGGGGAGGGGCTGGTCCTCGCCCCGGATTCCGGGGCTCCGGTCGCGATTCCGCCGGTCCGGGTGGAAAGGGTCGTTTCGACTCATGGCGCGGGCGACTGCTTCGTGGGATCGCTCGCCGCGGCGCTCGCCCGCGGCCTGGACCTGGAGGCCGCATGCCGCATCGCCAACGCTGCGGCGGCCACTTATGTCGGCTCGGATCAGCACAAAGGCTGATCCGAAACAGTTCACGATGCGCCTGTCGTTCGTGAAAAACTTTACAGCGCCGCCGACCTGTGGGAGTGATCCGATACAGGTCTGGGTGGAGATGTCCCCGTCATGTCCTCGCCGAAAGGGCGCTACGCCGCGCGCCTGAATTCGTTCCGTGGTTCCGCGACGAAGAGCACGCTCGACCTTCTCGATCGTGCGGCGCAGGTCCGGGGGCTCAACGAGGTAGACCTCAACTTCCCTGACCATCTCGAGAAAGTCGAACTCACGGAGGTTGGCGAGCGGCTGGCAGCGAACCATCTCGGGCTGAATGGCTTCGCGATGCGCTTCTACAGCGAGCCGGGTTTCAAGCTGGGGGCCTTCACTAACCCGGACGCCGGCCTGCGCCGCAAGGCGATCGACCTGACGAAGCGTGGCATCGACACGATGCGCCAGCTCGGCGGGACGATGGTGACGCTGTGGATGGGCCAGGACGGTTTCGACTACTCGTTCCAGGCCGACTACGCCCGCCTGTGGGACCACACGATCGCCGCCATCGCCGAGGTGGCCGACCATGATCCCGCGACCGACGTGAGCATCGAGTACAAGCCCAGCGAGCCGCGCGCCTTCAGCCTGATGCCGGACATAGGGACGACCTTGCTCGCCATTCGCGAGATCGGGCGTCCCAACCTCGGGGTGACCCTCGACTTCGCGCACGTGCTCTATGCCGACGAGATGCCCGCCCACGTCGCCGCGCTCGCGGCGCGTCATTCGCGCCTGCTGGGCATCCACCTCAACGATGGCTACGGCAAGCGCGACGACGGGCTGATGGTGGGCGCGGTGCACCCCATCCAGACCGTGGAATTGCTCTATGCTCTGGATCGCATGGGCTATGACCGGCCGCTCTATTTCGACACGTTCCCCGACACGACGGGCCTCGACCCCGTGGCTGAGTGCGAGGCCAATATCGCGACGGTGGAGCGCCTGCGCAGCGTCGTCGGAAAACTGCGGCGCGACAACCGCCTCGCCGCCGCCATCGAGGCCCAGGACGCCGTGTCGAGCGCCGCGCTCGTGCGCGAGGCGATGTACGGCTGAGGGTCCGGCGCCTCAACAACAGTGCCTTCTGGCGAGACTCCAGACGTGTCATCCCCGGCGGCGCGAAGCCCCGGGGATGACACGTGCGTGGACTACTGCCCGGCCAGCAAGCGCTCCACCTCCTCCCGCGTCGGCATGGACGGCGCGGTGCCCGGACGCGTCACGGAAATGCCCGCGACGGCGCAGCCGAAGCGGGTGGCCTCAAGCGGCTCCGCGCCGGCGGCGAGCGCTGCGGCGAAGCCGCCATTGAAGGCGTCGCCGGCCCCTGCGGTCTCCACCACCGGGCCTGCCTGGAAGGCGGGCACGAGCACGGAGCGGTCGCGGGTGTGGAACAGCGCGCCCTTTTCGCCGAGCGTCAGCAGGGCGACGCCAACGCCTTGCGCGAGCAGCCGGTCGCCGGCGGCGCGCGCCTCGTCGACCGTGGTGACGGGCAGGCCCGTGAGCGCCGCGGCCTCGCTCTCGTTCGGCGTGATGTAGTCGACCAGCCGGTAGAGCCCGTCCGGCACGCGGGCGGCCGGCGCGGGGTTGAACACCGTGGTCACGCCCGCCTCGCGCGCAATGGCGAGCCCGCGCAGGGCGGCGTCCATCGGCTGCTCCAGCTGCGTCACGAACACACGCGAACCGCGGATGGTGTCGGCGGCCCGGTCCACGTCCATGGCCGAGAGGCCGCCGGCTGCGCCGGGCACGACGATGATGGCGTTCTCGCCGGTGCGGTCATTGACGTAGATGAAAGCCGCGCCGGTGGGCTCGCCCTCCACCTGCTCCGCGCGGGCGACGATGCCCTCTTTCGCCCACGCCGCGAGCGCGATCTCGCCGAAGGAATCGCGCCCGAGCCGGGTCACGAAGGTGACCTCGGCTCCCGCTCGAGCCGCCGCCACGGCCTGGTTGGAGCCCTTGCCGCCTGGACCCATGGCGAAGCCCGAGCCGATCAGCGTCTCGCCGACGGCCGGCATGCGGCCCGCCCGGAAGGCGAGGTCCGCCACGAAGATCCCGAGGATGGAGACGCCGCGCCCCGCCATCACCGTGTCCTCACGCGCTGGGGGGCGGGACCACGCCCTTCTTGAAGATGAAGCAGCCATAGAAGCGGCGCTCGCCCGTGGCAATCACACAATAGGCCTTCTTGGCGCGCTCGTAGAAGGCCATGCGCTCGACCGAGCCGAGCTGCGAAGGATGCACGGATTTGTCGATCTCGGCCTGCACCTCCAGCTGCACCGGCAGCACCTCCTTGGGGTTGCCGACCACCTCCATGCGAGCGGCCGGCACATCCACGAAAGTGTCGAGCGGCATCACCGAGAGGATGGCGCGGGCCGCCTCGGCCGAGGTGTTCGCGCCGATGCGCAGCAACTCGCCGAACACGGTCTGGCGCGCCACGGAATCGGCGGGGAAGTTTGTGTCGACGAGGATGAGCTCGTCGCCATGGCCCATGGCGCGCAGCGCATAGAGCACGTCGGCTGTCAGAAGCGGGTCGATGTTCAAGAGCATTTTGTCCTCCCCAGGAATGGCGCCGGTGCTTCCGGCCGCGTGTTGAAGCTCAGGGATCGAGGGCGTGCATGAGGTCCTTCGTCCGCGGATAGAGTTCGCGGAACACGGCCTCCTGCCGATGGTAGAGGTCGCGGAGCGACGGGTCGGGCTGGATCTCCCGCACGACCGGGTTCCAGCGCTCGATGTCGCCGAGGCCGGCGAGCCCGACTCCCATCGCCGCGAGGAACGCATCGCCATAGCTTGCACCCACGGTCTTCTCCCGCACGACCTGCGTGAGGCCGGCGATGTCGGACGTCGCCTGCGACCAGACAGGATTTCGCGTGCCGCCGCCCACGGCATAGACGGCCTGCGGCTCCTGAAGGTTCTCGGCGAAGGCCTCCAGCGCATGGTGAGTACCGAAGGCGATCCCTTCGAAGAGGGCTCGGGCAATGTCGGCACGCTCGTGAGCGAGCGTCAGGCCGAATAGAACACCCCTCGCGCGCGCGTCGTAGATTGGCGTCCGCTCGCCGGAGAAGTAGGGCAGCATGACGAGCCCCTTCGCGCCGGGCGGCGACTGCGCCGCTTCGGCGGCGAGCGCTGGGATGGCGGTTTCCGGGTCGAGGTCGCGGGCGAGCTGGTCGCGGAACCAGTGGGTCAGCGTGCCGCTCGTGGCGAGGCCGGCCATGGAGGCATGCCAGCCGGGAAAGAGCCAGGGCGCGTACCACAGCCGCGGATCCTTCACGCGGTCCGGCGTCACGAGGATCATGAAGATGGTCGAGCCATACATGATCATGAGGTCGCCGGGTGCGCGCACGCCCACGCTCAGCGCCTCGGCCGCCGCGTCGATCGTGCCCACGATGACAGGGGTGCCCTCCGCGAGACCCGTTTCGCTCGCCGCCCGGGCCGACACACGCCCCGCAATGTCAGTCGTCCAGCCGAGTTCGGGAAGCTTGTCGAGCGACACGATGTCGGGCGCCAGGTGGTCCGTCCAGCGTTGCTCGTCGACACGGTAGAGCGGGCCGCAGCTCGCGGCGGAATAATGATCGACGATCCAGCGCCCGGTGAGCTTGTGCACGATCCAGGGCGTCGCGCCGACGATACGGGAGGCAGCGACGTATATCTCCGGCCGATGGCGTTTCAGCCAGAGGATCTTGGGACCGACCGATTGGCTCGTGAGCGCATTGCCACACTCGGCGAGCACGCGCTCCGGGCCGATCTGCGCGTCGAGTTCCTCGATCTCCGCCTGCGCCCGGCCGTCCACGCCGTAGAGCACGGCGTTCATCAGCGGTTCGCCCTCGGCGTCGACCGGCAGCATGCAGGGGCCGATGGCGCTCGTGCCGACGGCGGCGACGTCGCCCGGCCGCACGCCGCTCCTGGCGAGCACTTCGCGGCTGATGCCGGTGACGGCGTCCCACCAGTCCTCGCGCGGTCGGTGCTCGGCCCAGCCGGGGCGGGGGACCAGCATCGTGTGCTGGCGCTCGGCGCTGGCGAGGATGCGTCCGTCCCGGTCCACCAGCACGCCCTTGGAGGCATAGGTGCCGATGTCGATGCCGAGGGTGCAGGGCGTGCCGGCGCTCATGTCGGCGGCCTGTCGCGGTCGAGCGAGAAGCCGGGAGCGATCCGCGTCAGCCCCGCCACGAGAAGCCGCGTGAGCCCGGCGAGGTCCGCGAGGTCGCAGACCTCGAGGGAGGAATGCGTGTAGCGGCAGGGAAAGCCGAGGTCGATCGAGGCCACCCCGCCATGCAGGAGTTGCACATAGGAGGAATCGGTGAGCGCACCGACATGGGCGCTGCGCTGCAGCGGCAGGCTTTCCGCCGCCGCCGCGCCCTCGAAGAGCTTCACCATGGCAGGGTGAGGAATGGTGCCGTTGAGCGTGCCGCGCCCGTGGAAGCTGTACAGGCTCATGCCGGGCCCGCCGCCGAGCCGAACCTCGCCGCGCTGCGCCATGTCCGGGGTGTCCGTCGCGAGGATGAGGTCGAGCTGGATGGCGATGTCCGGCGCCAGAACATGTCCTGCGGTCACCGCCCCGCGCAGGTTGAACTCCTCCTGAACGGAGAAGACGAGGTGGGTGGTGGGGCGGTCGGGTCTGTCCTTCAGCGCGCGTGCGACCTCGAGCATGACAGCGCAGGCCGCGCGGTCGTCGACGGACGTGCCTGCAACGCGGTCGCCCGCGAGGTCGAGGACGCGCGGCAGGTAGACGACGGGCGTGCCGACATCGATGCCCGCGCCTCGCACGGCTTCTGCGCTGTCGAAGCCAGCGTCCAACAGCAACTCCTGGTAGGGGAGGACGCGGTATTTCTCGTCCTGCCCCGTGGCGTGGTGGCTCTTGTGGGTGACGAGGCCTGGCACGTCGCGGCCCTCCTCGACGCAGAAGAGGACCGCCTGCGAGGGAAGGGCGCGCTCGGGCACGCCGCCGAGGCGCTCCACCCGAACGAGCCCGTTCGGCTCGATCTTGCGCACGATGAGTCCGAGCTGGTCCATGTGCGCGAAGAGCATGACGGAGGGGCGATCAGGCGCGCCCGGCATCGTCGCGATGAGGTTGCCGAGCCTGTCGGAGCGGGATCCGATGCCGAGCGCTGCGAGGTCGGCGGCGAGCCGCCGGCGCACGCGGTCCTCGTGGCCGCTCAGGCCGGGGATCAGCATCAGCGTGCGCAGGTGCTCGCGCAGCCGGGCCTTGAGGTCGTCCGCCACCGTTCAGCCTCCGCGCGCCGCACGGGCGAGGCGCATGAACTCTGCCGCCCGGTCCGGGTCAACCGAGTTCCAGGTATGCCCGTCCACCTTCAGCGACGAGCCGACGATGCAGCCATCGGCCACCTTGAGCACGTCCGCAATCGTGGCGTGCTTCACGCCGGTATTGGCGAGGACCGGCGTGTCGGGCAGCGCGCGCTTCACCACCTTGAGGTCGCTCATCGCCGCCGCCTCGCCCGTGATGGCGCCGGACACGAGAACCGCGTCGGGCACGCTGGAAAAGACGGCGCTGCGCGCGCGGTCGGCGAGCGGGCGCTGGTCGAGCGACCAGGCGAACTCGGCGGAGACGTTGTAGAGCATAGCGAGGTCCGGCCGGCCCAGCCGGTTCCGGTAGCGCATCGCCGCGCCGGCATCCGGCGTCCAGGGACCCATGTCGGAGGCGTAGGTCCCCGTGAAGATCTCGCGCACGAAGTCCGCGCCCGTGGCCGCGGCCAGGGCCACCGTGCTGATGGGATCCCAGAGCACGTTGACGCCGAAGGGGACGCGGATCTCCGGCCGCAGCTGGCCGATCAGGGCGGCCATGGTGGCGGTCGAGGCCGTATCGACCTTGAACTCGTAGGGCCGGTCGTTCTCGTTGCCGAACATGACGGCGTCGAAGCCGGCCGCCTGCAGCGCCGCGAGATCCTTGCGCGCGCCCTCGAGCAGGCCTTCGAGTCCGGAAGCGTGATCATAGAGCGGCGCGCCGGGCAGGGCCCCGAAATGCACCATGGCGATCACGGGCTTCACGGATCCGAAGATTCTCTTGAAATTGGACGGCCCTGCCACCTGACGTCTCCTGCCCCAGCCGGCTCTTTGCGACCGGCTCCGCGCATCTCTCCCGCTGCCGCCCATTGAACATGACGGGCCCGCCCGCGTCCATGCGTCTAGGGAACAGCGGCGTTGCGGATTGTTGCCCGGGATCCAACGGTGAAAGCCGTGACTCTCTTGCGCCCGCTGGAGGCGCGCCGCATACTCGATCCTACTTTCGTCGAGCGTGCGACCGGCTGGGCCCGGGGTCTGGATGGGCGGGAGCGGAGTTCACGCAAACGGCGTCCGTCGTGATGCTGGACCTGCAGCGCCGCATCCGTCCGATCCGCCGCGAGCCTCCCCAGGAGAGCGCACGAGCGAAAGACGAGCTGAACAGACGATCGGGAGGATCCACGTGAAGATCAGCGATTACGAGCGGCTGGTTGCGCTTTCCGCCAACCGCCGCGAGCTTCTCAAAGGCGCGGCCTCGACCGCGGCCATCGCCGCCCTCGCAGGCACGAGCGTGCTGGGCAGCGCCAAGCCCGTCTCGGCTCAGGATGCGGCTCTGCGCAAGGCCATCCTGCAGATCCCCGGCGTCGGCAAGGGTTCGCCCACGGACGCGGACTGGCAGAAGGTCGGCGAGATGTGCCTGGGGCCGACAAAGGCCAACGTGCAGCCCGGCGAGTTCAAGGGCGTCGAGCTCAGCTTCATGGGCCTGAACAACCAGAACCTCCACAACCTCCTGTTCCGCGGCTTCCTGAAGCCGTGGGAGGCCTATACCGGCGCCAAGATCAACTGGATCGACCTTGCCCAGGCCGACTACAACGCGCGCCTGCAGCAGTCCATCGCGACCAAGACCGTCGACTTCGACATCCTGGAGATGGGCGCGCCCTTCGAGGGCGACGTCTGCGGCCGCGGCATGGCCTCGGTCATGCCCGACTGGGTCAAGAAGCAGATCGACAACGACGACTACTCCGACTACCTGAAGCCCCCCGTCGGCACCTGGGATGGCAAGTTCTACCGCATCACGATCGACGGCGACTGCCACAACTTCAATTACCGGACCGACGTCTTCAAGGATCCGGAACTGGCCAAGGCCTGGAAGGCCGAGGGCCACCAGGGCGAGTGGGGCGTCCCCAAGACCTGGCAGAAGGTCAACGAGGTCACGAAGTTCCTGAAGGGCAAGAAGTTCAAGGGCCAGCCGGTCTATGGCTATCTCGATGCTCCGAAGGGCTGGGGCGGCTTCGGCTTCTACTTCCTCGAGGACCGCGCCACGGCCTATGTCAAGCATCCCGACGACAAGGCGTGGCTCTTCGACGTCGACACGATGAAGCCGCGGGTCAACAACCCCGGCTGGGTGCGCGCCATCCAGGACGTCATCGACACGCTGCCCTCGCAGCCCGCGGATCAGCTCAACGCGGACCCCGGCACCACGGCGTTCCAGCAGTTCCTCGCTGGAACGGGCTCGATGCTGTCCTGGTGGGGCGACGTGGGCTCGATGGCCAACACGAGCGACACCTCGGTCATCGGCAACGACGTGGCCTTCGACATCCTGCCGGGCTCGGACGACGTCTACAATGCCAAGGCCGGCAAGTGGGAGAAGCTCGCGAGCGGTCCCAACGTCGCTCCGAACTGCGCCTATCTCGGCTGGGGCATCTACGTCATGGCCCGCGTCGACAGCGACAGCAAGAAGCAGAAGGCCGCCTGGAGCGCCGCCGCCCATATCGGCGGCAAGGACATCTCGCTCTGGACGGTGATGTATCCCTCGGGCTTCCAGGTCCACCGCAACAGCCACTCCAACATCCAGGAGTGGGTGGATGCCGGCTACAACAAGGACTACATCACGTCCTACCTGAACTCGCAGTTCGGCACTTACAACCACCCGAACCGGGCGGTCGAGCCGCGCATCCCCGGCATCTTCCAGTACTACAGCGTCGCGGAGGACGAACTGGCGAAGATTTTCGCCGGCAAGCTCACGGCGCAGCAGGGCGCCGACAACATTGCCGCCGCCTGGGAGAAGCTGACCGACCAGATCGGGCGCGAGAGCCAGATCAAGCTCTACAAGGCCTCGCTCGGGGTCTGACCCGGCGCGAGCCTTGCTTCAAGCGTTCTGCGGCCGGTGACGATCGCGTCACCGGCCGCATCCATCATCTCCAGCGTGTCATCCGGGCGCCCATGGCTGATACTTCCTCGCTCTCCGGGACCGGACAGGTCGTCATCGCCGGCATCTCCGATAGCCGCCGGCGCACCGGAAGCAACCTCATCATCGCCGCGTCGGCGCTGCTGGCGGCTGTCGTGCTCGTCCAGATCCTCGACGCTGCCGGGGCCCTGTCGCTCGGGCTGGAGAACTGGCGGCCGGTCCTCTACGCCGTGGTCGCCTGGGCCGTCGCTCTCTGCGTGGGCATCGTGCTGCGGCGCGGAGAGGCGGGGACGCAGACCCTCTTCGTGCTGCCGGCCTTCCTCTTCACCGTGGCGATGGTGATCTTCCCCACCTTCTTCGGGCTCTACATCGCTTTCACGGACTGGAACCTCAGCTCCTTCACGGGGCGGCGCTTCAACGGCCTCGACAATCTCCGGGCCATGTTCTCCGACGCCTTCTACTGGAACGCGCTCGGCAACATGATCTTCTACGTCGCCGCCGTGCTGGTGCAGTATGCCATCGCCTTCGGCCTCGCGATGATGCTCAACGCTGACATCCGCGCCCGCAAGTTCTTCCGGGTGAGTTTCCTGCTGCCCTTCATGCTCAGCCCCGTCGCGGTGAGCTGGATGATCGGCAAATCCTTGATGGAATATCGCTTCGGCCCCGCGGCGACGCTGGCGCGCCACCTCGGCTGGGACAACCCGGCCTTCTTCGTGAATCCCTGGACCGCCCGCATCTGCATCGCGGCCCTGGATGCGTGGGTGTGGACGCCCTTCATGATCATCCTGCTCCTGGCGGGCCTTCAGTCCCTGCCCAAGGAATTGCAGGAGGCTGCCAAGGTGGACGGGGCAACCGCCTGGCAGTCCTTCACCAAGGTGACCTTCCCGCTGATGCTGCCGGTGAGCGTGACCGCAATCCTGCTGAGGGTGATCTTCCAGCTGAAGCTCGCCGACATCGTCATCAATGTCACGTCGGGCGGGCCGGGCGGGGCGACCGACACGGTGTCCAGCTTCATCTTCCGCGAGTACCGCGACCGTTCCAACGTCGGATACGGGACGATGCTGGCGGAGTTCTACCTCATCCTCATCATCATCTTCCTCATGGTCCTGATCAGCCTGTCCAACCGCTTCGTCCGCAAGGTGAACGGATGAGCGCCGTGCGAGACGCCGTCGTGGCCAAGCCGGCCCGCACCCGAGACGTCGCGCAGGAGCGCGTGATCCCGGACCCGATGTCCCGCGCCAAGCGCATCGTGCTGCGCACTCTGCTCTACGGCGCTCTGCTGGTGTGGACGTTCATCGCGCTGTTCCCGATCTACTGGACCGTGACGACCTCGTTCAAGACCGCGGCGAGCGTCACGCAAGGTCACCTCATCCCCTGGATCGATTTCCAGCCGGACTGGCGCGGCTGGCGCTCCCTCGGCCTCTCGCCCGATGCCCTCGGACAGATCTCCACCGCGCGCGAGGAGTTCCTGAAGCGCTTCGGCAACAGCGTGATCGCCTCGGTCGGGGCGTCCCTGCTGGCGATCCTGATCGGGGCGCCGGCCGCCTACGGCCTCAGCCGCTTCCAGTACAAGTGGGGGCCCTGGCGCAACAAGGACATCTCGTTCTTCTTCCTGTCCCAGCTCATCCTGCCGCCCGTCGTCCTCGCCATGCCGATCCTGGTGCTCTACCGCCAGCTCGCGCTGCTCGACTCGCTCGTCGGCCTCATCATGCTCTACACGCTGATGGTGCTTCCGATCGTCATCTGGATCACCCGCGACCAGTTCGACTCCATCCCTGATGAGCTCGAGCAGGCCGCGCTTGTCGACGGCTGCTCGTCCTGGGGCGCCTTCATCCGGGTGATCCTGCCCATCGCCCTGCCCGGGATCGTGGCGGCCTTCATCCTCTCGCTCATCCTGTGCTGGAACGAGTATTTCTTCGCCGCCCTGCTCACCAGCACCAATGCGAAGACCCTGCCGGTGATGGTGGCAAGCCAGACGGGCTCGCAGGGCATCAACTGGTGGAGCATGGCGGCCTTGGCGACGGCGGCCATCGCGCCGCTCGTCTTCATCGGCGTCTTCCTCGAGCGCTACATCATCAAGGGCCTCACGGCAGGCTCGCTGAAGGGTTGAGGTCGCAGCCGATCGCCTTCACGCTGTCGCGCCGGCGACGTCTTGTGCTTCGCGCCTGGCAGCGCGAAGCTTCGGGCCCAACAGGGAGATGAAGAATGGCGACACGCGGCGCGGTCAAGTCGGCGGGCGACAAGGATCCCCGCCTGCCCTATCTCGCTGCGCTGGAGCGCAAGGCGCTCTGGCTCGCCACCTGGATCATCCACCACGCCAACCACGTGCGCCCCAACGACGACGGCCTCAAGGTCGGCGGCCACCAGGCCTCTACCGCCTCGCTCAACACCATCCTCACCGCCCTCTATGGCGCGGTGCTGCGGCCGGAGGACCGGGTGGCGGTGAAGCCGCATGCGTCCCCTTCCTACCATGCGCTGCAGTATCTTTTCGGCCGGCAGACGCGAGAGAAGCTGGAGGACTTCCGCGCCTGGAAGGGCGCGCAGTCCTATCCGTCCCGCACCAAGGACGTCGACGACGTCGACTTCTCCACGGGATCGGTGGGCCTCGGCGTCGCGCAGACTCTCTTCTCCTCGCTGGTGCAGGACTACGTGAAGGCCAAGGGCTGGGCCAAGGATCGCCCGGCCGGAAAGATGGTCGCGCTCGTCGGCGACGCCGAGATGGACGAGGGCAACATCTACGAGGCCCTCATCGACGGCTGGAAGCACGATGTCCGTAACACCTGGTGGGTGGTGGACTATAATCGCCAGAGCCTCGACGCGGTGGTGCGCGAGGGGTTGTGGGCGATCTTCGACACGATGTTCCGCAACTTTGGCTGGGACGTCGTCATCGTGAAGCACGGCTCGCTGCAGCAGGCCGCCTTCGCCGAGCCCGGCGGCGAGCGCCTGCGCGAGTGGATCGACCGGTGCCCCAACCAGGTGTACGCTGCGCTCTGCTTCCAGGGCGGCGCGGCCTGGCGCAAGCGCCTGATGGACGACCTCGGTGACCAGGGCCCGGTGACGGCGCTGATCGAGAAGCGCAGCGACGCGGCGCTCGCCGCGCTCATGACAAACCTCGGCGGCCACGACATGGGCTGCCTCGTCGAGGCCTTCGAGAAGGCCCGCGAGCACGACCGGCCCACCTGCTTCATCTGCTACACGGTGAAGGGCATGCACCTGCCGTTGCAGGGACACAAGGATAACCACGCGGGCCTGCTGACGCCCACCCAGCTCGACGGGTTCCGGTCGGCGCAGGGCGTGCGGCCGGGGCACGAGTGGGACCCGATGGAAGGTCTCGGCATGCCCGAGGCGGAGTTCCGCGACTTCCTCTCGCGCGTGCCCTTCCTGCAGTCCAGGACGCGCCAGCTCAAGGGGAGGCGGATCCCCGTGCCGGAGACGCTGGGCTTCACCCCGCAGCCGTCCATGTCGACGCAGCAGGGCTTCGGCCTGATCATGCACGACCTCGCCCGCTCCGAAACGCCGCTCGCCGACCGCATCGTCACGACCTCGCCCGACGTCACCGTCTCAACCAATCTCGGCGCGTGGGTGAACCGCCGCGGCCTCTTCGCCAAGGCGGACATGGCCGACGTCTTCAAGCGCGAGAGGATCCCATCGACCTACACTTGGGACTTCTCGCCGAAGGGCCAGCACATGGAGCTCGGCATCGCCGAGATGAACCTCTTCATCATGCTCTCGGCCCTCGGCCTGTCGCACGCCATCAACGGCGAGCGGCTGATCCCGGTGGGCACGCTCTACGACCCCTTCATCTATCGCGGTGCGGACGCCCTGAACTATGCCTGCTACCAGAACGCCCGGTTCCTGCTGGTCGCAACGCCGTCCGGCATCTCGCTGGCGGGCGAGGGCGGCGCGCACCAGTCCATCGGCACGCCGCTCGTCGGCCTCGCGCAGGACGGCCTCGCCTCCTTCGAGCCGGCCTTCGTCGACGAGCTCGCGGTCATCATGCGCTGGGCTTTCGACTACCTGCAGCGCGAGGGGGAGGCGGAACCGGACGCCGAGGGCTGGACTCGCGATTCCTCCGGCGGCTCGGTCTACCTGCGCCTCTCCACGCGCTCGATCCCGCAACCCACGCGCAAGATCGACGAGGCGCTCGCGCGCGACATGGTCGACGGCGCTTACTGGCTGCGCCGCCCTGGGCCCAACTGCCAGCTGGTCGTGGCCTACCAGGGCACCGTGGCGACCGAGGCGCTGGAGGCCGTCGGCCTGCTCGCCGAGAGCCGCCGCGACGTCGGCCTCCTCGCCATCACCTCGGCCGACCGGCTCAATGCTGGCTGGACCGCGGCGAGCCGCGAGCGGGAGAATGGCGACGCCGATGCGCTCTCGCACATCGAGAAACTGCTCGACGAGGTGCCGCGCGACGCCGCTCTCATCACCGTGATCGACGGTCACCCCCTGACGCTTGGCTGGCTCGGATCCGTCTACGGACACCGCATGCGCTCGCTCGGCGTCGAGCATTTCGGCCAGACGGGCACGCTGAAGGATCTCTACCGCCACTACGGCATCGACGCCCACGCCATCCTGAAGGCCGCCGCGGCCCTCGCGCCCGGCCGCCCCATCCGACACGTCAGGGCGGCACAGTAGGCTCGGTGGCACCCTCTCGGTGGCGCCATCCCGTCCGAGAGGTGGGATTCAGGTGGAACCCGCCTCGCCGTAGACTCGCGCGGCGAAGTTGCGCGCCGGGCTTGCCGGACGCAGCGGGTGACCGATCGGCAGTGGAACGATGGGCGTCGTCCGCACGGCGTTGCGCACGTCGCTGGGCGTGGCCCCGAACACAGAGCGGAAGGCCCGTGAGAACTCCGCCGGCTCCGGAAAGCCATGCGCTTCGGCGATGGCCCCGATCGAGAGATGCGCCGAGGCAGGGTCGGTGAGCGCCGAGTGGGCCAGTCCGAGCCGCACGTGGCGCACGTACCGGGCCACGCCGCCCTCTGGCTCGAACAGGCGATAGAGCGCGGAGCGGGAGAGCCCCGCCGCGGCGGCGAGTTGTGCGGGCTTCAGCCGGACGGATCCTATGTTGCGAAGGATGGCGCGGCGTACGCGCTCCTTGGCGAGGCCCGCGGTCGTCTCGGGCCCGAGCGCCCGCGCCTGGTCCGGGCCGACGACGGGCAGGCACGCGCCAATCGCGGCGTGCACCGCACCCGCGATCGAGGCGATCTCGTCGGGCTGGGCGATCGCGACGCGGGCCGGCAGGGCGAGCAGGAGGTCCGCCAGCAGGCCCACCGCGGCCCCGCGCAAGAGGCCGGGAGGCTGCGAGGCGAGCGCCGTGGAGAGCCGCAGATCGAGGTCCCGGGGGATGCAGAGCGACACCCAGGCGACGTCGTCCCAATCCACCACCCAAGTCTCGTGCATGGAGAACAGCACGAGGTCGCCCGGGCCGGTCACGACCTCGAATCCGGGATGGCGCAAGACGCCGCGCCCCCGGCGCAGCACACGCAGGACCCAGTGGTCGAGCTGGTCGCGGCGCGAGCGCTGGGCGTCGCGGGTGAAGCGCGCCTTCGTCACGGACGTCTCGCTCAGGACGAGCCCGCCGCCGAGCAGCCAGTTTTCGCAGCGGACACCGGGCTGCGTCACGCCGTCGGAAAGCACGGAGATCGCGTTGAGCGTGCCGAAGGCGGCGTTCCATGCCTCCAGCCTGCTGGCCGGCGGCAGCGTTTCGGTGCTGAAGAAAAGAGAGCGCTGATGTGCGTCAGCGGTCGACTTCAACGGCCTCGGCATGCGCCTCGTCCTGTAGCGTGCAAGAGTGCAGGAGGTTGAATGCCGTGCCGGGGGCGGCCTCCTGTCAGACCGTCGATATGAGTACCATAGGTTGTCGCCACAGACAAAACTGACTGTTCTACAAGCAGAAAACGCTATATCGCGATAATGGCCAGCAGGGCCGCGGCGCCGACAAGCATCAAGGCGCCGGCTACCGGCCAGCGTGTCGTGACACGCTCGAAACCGCTCGCGAGCGTCGAAAATAGCTTGGCGGCGCGGACCACCAGGGGCTCGACAACGGACGCCACGTCTCCCTCGGGAACCCGGGGCGGTCGCCAACCTGAACGGGCGACGCCCCAGAGCGCGGCGGCTCCCGCCAGGATAGGGAGGAGGGCGTCCAGGAACTTCAAGGGCGCCAGACTGGACCAGGGAGCAAGGCCCCCGCCGCCCATCACCAACCAGGGGCCGAGCACGCTCAGCAGGGCGACGCACAGCCATGGCCCGAGCAGGTCACCAGGCACTGGACGGCGCGGCGCCGAGCCGGCCTGGGTCCCGAGCCGCAGCGTGAAATGAAGCATCAGGGCGGCGCTCCCGGCGGAGGAGAGCGCCAGCAGCACGGAGACGAGAGGGCTGCCGGAGAGCGGCTTCAGGACGGCTTTGGCGATGCTGCCGCCGGTCAAGGGCAGGCCTGCCATTCCCAACGCCAGGAACCCGACTCCGAGCAGGAAGGGCCGGCGGCCCGAGGGCCCGATGAGCGGTGCGAGCCCGACCGCCATGAACAGCGCGCCCTTGGCCAGCATGTGGTGAAGCGCGTAGCCCGCGGCGGCTTCGGTCGCTGCAAGGCCTGCAGAGGAGAGGCCCGCGCCCAGCGCGAAGGCCACCAGCCCCATCTGGCTCACGGTGGAATAGGCGAGGATGGTCTTGGGCTTGCCCTGCGTCAGCCCCAGCAGCACGCCGGCGAAGGCGGTGGCCAGTCCGACGGCTTGAAGCGCATCGCCCCAGGCTGCATCCCCCGCGGAGAAAGGAAGGAAACGGATCAGGCCGATGACTCCGGCCTTCACCACGACCCCGCTCAGCACGGCCGAGGCGGGCGTCGGCGCCGCGGGATGGGCAATGGGGAGCCAGACGTGGACCGGCAGCAGCCCCATCTTCAGGCCGAAGCCGAGCACCAGCAGGGCGAGGATCGCACTCCTAGAAGGGAGCTGCGCAAGCCCCTGCACGGCATCAGCGATGAGCGGATTGCCGCGGCCGGCGGCGAGCATCACGAAGGCGAGCAGCAGGGCCACCTCGCCGAGGAGCGCCAGCGCAACGTAAATGCCGGCGGCCCGGGAGGATGCGGGCGTCCCCTCGTGCGCGACGAGGCCCCAGGCCGCCAGGCTCACCACGGCGAAGAGCAGGTAGAACCCCGTCAGGTCGGCCGCCAGGAAGACGCCGAGACTGCCGGCGAGCGTCAGCAGCCACCACGCGGCGAACCCGGTGGTCCGGGTTCCGCCCGCCATGAACCCTGCGGCATAGAAGCCGGCCGCGCTCCACAGGCAGGCCGCGCCGCCCATCAGGATCGCTCCGGGCCTGTCGAGCGCCAGGGTGAGATCGAGCAGGGGCACGTGGATCGACGCGCCCGAGGGCACGGCGAGCGCGGCGAGAAGGCCGGGCCAGGGCGCCGGGCCGAGCCAGCGCAGTGGCGCGTCGCCGCCCCGTCCCGATGCCACCAGGGCCGATAGAACCAGAGGCACGGCGACGGCCAGCACGAGAAGAAGGGCGAGCGCGCTCACGGCAGCCCTCCCGATCCGCCTCGGCCGATCTGCAGCCACTGGAACGGCTCCGGCGCGACGAGACCGAGCGCTACCGCGGCGAGCGCCAGAGCCAGCGCGGGAAGCTCGAGCGCCAATGGTGCGCGCTTCACCGCAAGCTCGTCCGTCGCGGGGGCAGCGACCGCGCGCCCCAGGACATGGAAGACATAGCCGGCGGCGAGCAACCCGCCGAGCAGGATGACGCCAGCGAGGATCCCATGGCCGCCCTGCAGGGCCGCCGTCAGCATGAGCCACTTGGCGGTGAAGCCGCCGCTCGGCGGCAGGCCCACGAGAGAGAGGCCCCCCAGCGCGAAGGCGAGGGCGCTGACCGGTGCGGCCCGGCCGAAGCCTCCCAGCTCGGCGATGCGGTCATGCCCGTACAAGCCCGCGACGACGCCCGCGGCCAGGAACATCGCCGCCTTGGCGAAGGCGTGCGCGGCGAGTTGCAGCAGGCCGGCCGTCCAGCCCGGCCCCGTCCAGGGTCCAATGCTTCCCGGCCCCCAGGCGAGCGGGAAGACGAGGAAGAGGTAGCCGAGCTGCGCCACCGTGGAGTAGGCGATCAGCAGCTTCAGGCGTGATTGCCGCAGCGCCATCAGGCTGCCGTGAAGGACGGCGAGCGCGCCGAGGCCGCCAAGGAGCGGCGCGGCAGCGCGGGCCATGTCCGGCGGCGCGACCTCGAACCACAGCCGCAGCAACAGGAAGAACGGGGCCTTGATCACGAGGGCCGAGAGGATGGCGCTGGCTGCGGGCGGCGCGCCGGCATGGGCCGGCGGCAGCCACAGGTGGAGCGGCACGAGCGCCGCCTTGGCGAGCAGTCCTGCCGTCATCAGCGCTAGCGCCACCCTGGCGGCCGGCGCGGGTGGGAAGTGCGCGGCGAGGAGATGGATGTCGAGCGTGCCGGCAGCGCCGTAAAGCAGCGCACAGCCCAGAAGGTAGAGCATCGAGCCCGACAGGGCGAAGGTCAGGTAACGCAGGGCTGCGCTCACCGTGTCGCGCCTGCCGTCCAGCGCCACCAGGGGCACGGCTGCGAAAGTCAGGAGCTCCAGCGCGACGTAGAGGTTGAACAGGTCCTCCCCGACCGCGACGGCGTTGAGCGCGCTCCAGATGGAGAAGGCCAGGCTGAAGAAAAGCAGGCTCGCGCGATCGCCACCCTCCTCCGGCGGGGCAGGGAAGGCGCGCAGCGCGTAGGCGCTGCAGCAAGCCATCACGACAGCGGCGACGCCAATCAGCGCGGCAGAGGCCCCGTCGGCTCTCAGTGCCAGGCCGAGCGGTGGTTCCCAGCCGCCCAGCACGGTTCTCAGCGGATGGCCCGTCTTGACCACGCGGAAGACCAGTGCTGCCGCCGTGGCTGTCCCGCACACGACGATGGCGAGGGCCACGTGCCGGATCAGCGCAGGACCCACCACCTGCAGTGCAAGCAAGCCGACGAGGGGCAGCATGACGGCGAGTACGAGCAGTAGCCCGCCGCTCGCGGCCGCCCCGGTCATGACCTCCGTCGTGCTCAAGCAGCCGGCCCGCCGGCCGGCGGGGCTCCCTCGGGCGGGGCAGGCAGGGCGTCGGTCTCGTCCAGTTCGGCCAGGCGCCTCATCAGGGCGAGAGCCATGGCGGTCGCGGCGAAGGCCACGACCACGCCGGTGATGACCAGAGCGTGCGGAACGGGGTCGCCCAGCAGCCCGGCGGTCGCGCCCCGCCGGGCGGCGATGCCGAAGGACAGGAAGATGCCGCAGCCCAGCAGGTTCACGCCAAGGATGCGCCGCAGCGGGTTCTGGTGTGCGATCGCCGCGTAGAGCCCGATCCCGATGAGGGCTGCTGCGGCAAGGGCGAGTACGGCCGGCGGGTTCATCGGCCGGGCCCCTGAACCTGCCCTGCAACGAGCATGGCGAGGCCTGCCGCGATGGAGAAGGTGAGCCCCGCCTCGACGGCTAGGATGACGGGCTTCGTCGCCACGTCAGGGAAAGCGAGGAAGCTGCCGCTCGTGAGCACGCCGAGGAAGCCGACGAGGGTGAACAGGCTCGCTCCGAAGACGAGAGACCAGCGCAGCCAGCGTCCGTCCATGCGGGGCACCGGCGTCAGCCCCGCCAGCATGGCGAGCACGGCCATGGCGGCCAGCACGGTGCCGCCCTGGAAGGCGCCGCCAGGCGCGTTCGCTCCTTCCCAGAAGAGGTAGATCCCGGCCAGCACGCCGACGGGCGGCAGGGCCCGCGCCAGGAAGACCAAAGGCTCGGGAGCGGCAGGCAGCCGCAACCGCCCGGGCCCGCCCCAGGAACCCTGCGGCGCGAGCGCCCAGAGACCGACGACGGCGAGCACGAGCACGATCGTCTCCAGCAGGGTGTCGAGGCTGCGGTAGGCGATCAGCACGGCGGTCACGGCATTGCCCAGGCCGGTCGCCTCCATCCTTGCCATGGCGGCGGGTGCAAGGCTGGGGGCCGGCTCCGGCAGCGTCAGAAGCGCCCAGGCGACGGCCCCGCCGATGATGGCGCAGGCTGCGCCCACGATGCCCTGCGCTCCGCGCCCGAGGCCAGGCGAGGCCTCTGCTCCGCCGCGCTGCGAGCGCCGCAGATGGGCATGCGCCCCGATCAGCAGGAAACCCGTCGCCCCGCTGCCGATCGCCGCTTCGGTGAGGGCGACGTCGACCGACCCCAGCCGAACCCAGGCGATCGCCAGCAGCAGGCCCAGCGAGATGAAGGCCATCACGGCGGAGATCGTCTCACGGGCGAGAGCGCAGCGAAGGGCGAGCGCCACGAGCATCACGCCGAGGATCGTGTCGATCAGCAGGCTCACGGCGCGCCGTCCCCGTGTCCGGTCCGGCGCACGGCCACCCGGGCCATGAGCTGGGTCACCGTTCCTGCGGAGAGCTGCGCGACGAGCCAGATGGCCACGAGCTTCGCCGCCGTGAGCAGGTCAGGCGATTGCGGCAGCAGGCCGAGAACCACCAGCCCCAGCCCGACATTGTCCGCCTTGCCCAGAGCATGGAGGCGGCTCAGCGCATCGGGGAAGCGCAGCAGGCCCACCGCTCCCGCCAGGAAGAACACCGCGCCGGCGAAGACGCAGGCGAGCGTGAAGACGTCGACGACGACGCTCACGGGTCGCCCCCGGGCCGGCCTTCGGCAGGCCCGGCGTCGGTCTCGGCCCCCTCTGCCGTGAGGGCATAGGCGGTGGACGAGAAGGCGGCGAGCAGCACGAGCACCAGTGCCACGTCCAGCACGGCCGTCCAGCTTTGCGCAAAGGCCATGAGCAGCAGGACCGCCGCGCCCCACGTCCCCAGGAGCTGGGCCGCCAGCATCTGCTCGAGGCCCTCGCGGCGCGACAGGATGCGCAGGGCGGCCAGCGCCGTTGCGGCGAGGATGAGGCCGGCCGCCGCCGTCAGGGCGCTACCCATGGGACACGGCGTCCCTGGACAGGCTGCGGAAGCTCGCCTCGTCGGCCGCCAACTGGTCCGCGACCGGGCGGCTGGTGTCGAGGCAATGAATGGTCATGACGTGACCCGCCTTGCGCACCGGAAGCGTGCCGGGCTGCAGGCTCATGATGGCGGCAAGCGCTTCCCGCGCCGCTCCCGGCGGGAGCGCCGTGCGGTGCTCGACGAATCCGGTTTGCAGAGGAACGTCCGGCGCAAAGGCCCGGCGGGCCACGTCGATCCCTGCTGCCAGCGATTGAACCAGGAACCTCGCGACGAAGGCCACCAGTCCCGGGAGCGACAGGCGGGCTCGGCCCGGCGCGACGCGCAGGCTCACCGCCGTCGCGCAGGCGGCCGCCGCGAGCCCTGCCATCGCATTCGACCACGACCAGCCCGCCAGGACCAGCCAGGCCGAAAGGAACGTCGCAAACCGCATGCCGACCGATGACTGCATTGCACCCCGAGGCGCCGGCGCCGACTCGAACGAAAGGATCCTGCTCCGGGAATGGACAGCCCGGCCGGGGCAAGGCTAGCAAACCGACCGGCGGCTGGGATCGACAGGGCATCCCATCATTGGTCCGGGCGTCCCAAAAGAGGCCCGGGCGCGCAAGGTCGGCACGTCCGTACCGCGGCGAGTCTGGGACGGCCGGTACAATCTGGGATTCTGGGCTCTTCATGGCCGGAAGCGCTCGATGCTATCCCCGATGGCTCCCGGCCTGTGGCCCTGCGCATCGCGCCGCCCTGTCTGACAGAACCGCAGCGCCGGCCCCGCGCCGGCGGTCGCGGTCCCAAGCGAGGAAGCCCACGCGTGAGTCCCATTGCCCTGACCGGCCTCATCATCGCCGCGGCCGTCGTCCTCTTCGTCTGGAACAGACTTCCCGTCGTGATCGTCGCGATGGGCGTTGCTCTTGCCCTCTGGGCGACCGGCGTTCTGCCGCTCGGCGCGACGCTCGCCGGCCTGGGCGATCCCGCGGTGATCTTCATCGCCTCCCTGTTCGTGGTGAGCAGCGGGCTGGAGCGGACGGGGGTGACGGCCTGGGCGGGTCAGCAGCTCATCGCGCGTGCCGGAGAGGACAGCCGCACGCGCCTTCTGGTGCTCACCGGCCTGCTGGTGGCCTTCCTGACGGCCCTGATCAGCGTCAATGGCGCGGTGGCGGCCCTTTTGCCGGTCGTGGTTGTCATGGCACTGCGGCTGAAGCGGCCCACCTCGCAGCTGCTGATGCCGCTCGTCTTCTCCGCCCATGCCGGCTCGCTGCTGGCGCTGACGGGCACGCCCGTCAATGTGCTCGTGAGCAATGCGGCCGTCGAGGCGGGATTGCCGCGCTTCGGGTTCTTCGAGTTCACCATCGTCGGCATCCCGCTGCTCGCCGGCACCATCGCCATCATCGTGCTGTTCGGCGAGCGCCTGCTGCCCAAGCGCAACGGCCCGTCCATGCCGGCCGACTTCAGCCAGCACGCGCGCACGCTGGTCGAGCAATATGGCCTCAGCGCCGACCTCTTCCGCATGCGCCTGCGCGGCACCTGCGAACTCGTCGGCAAGCCCGCCTCCGCCGTCGACCTGTCGGGCCGCGGCAGCCTGCAGCTCATCGGCGTGCAGGACGCCTCGTCCGCGCCGCTGAAGCGCGAGATGCTGGCGGAAGGCGACTACCTTCTCGTGCGCGGCGACGCCGAGGCGGCCGCCGCGCTGGCCGCCGACTGGCACCTGTCCTTCCGCGAGGAGGGCGCGCCGGCCGGCGCCGAGGAGGACCTCTTCAACCGCAGCTCCGGCCTCGCCGAGGTCATGATCCCCCCGCGCTCGCCCATGATCGGCCAGACGGTGTTCGAGGGCATGATCACGGAGAGCGGCGACCTCATGATCATCGCCGTGCAGCGCCAGGACGCCGTGCTGGGCGAGGGCAAGGTCGTGCTGCAGGCCGGCGACACCCTTCTCCTGCAGGGCACCTGGAAGGCGCTCGACGTCCGCCTCAACGATCCCGACGTCCTCGTCGTCAACTCGCCCGACGTGGTGCGCCGGCAGGCCGTGCCGCTCGGCATGGGAGCGAAGCAGGCCATCGCGATCCTGATCGGCATGGTGATCCTGCTTGCGACCGGCGCGGTGCCGCCTGCCGTCGCCGGCCTGCTCGCCGCCGGCGCGATCATCCTGACGGGCGTCATGTCCGTCGAGCAGTCCTACCGCGCCATCGACTGGACGACCGTGATCCTCGTCGGCGCGCTGATGCCGCTCTCGACCGCGATGGAGCAGACGGGCGCTGCCAAGATGATGGCCGAGGGGCTGGTCCACCTCGTCGGCGACGCCGGGCCGCTGGCGCTGCTCGCGGGCCTCTTCATCCTCACGGCCATCATGGGCCAGCTCATCAGCAACACCGCGACCGCGCTGATCGTGATCCCGATTGGCGTCGCGGCGGCGCAGAGCCTCGGCATCTCGCCTCGGCCGGTGCTGATGAGCGTTGCGGTCGCCGCGGCCGGCGCCTTCTTGACGCCGATCGCAACGCCGACGAACCTGATGGTGATGGGGCCGGGCGGCTACGCCTTCAGCGACTACTGGAAGCTGGGGCTGCCGCTTCTGATCTGGTTCTTCATCGTCTCGGTCTTCTTCGTTCCGCTCATCTGGCGTTTTTAGCCGGCTGTCCTGGGAACGCAGCGTGGGTGTCGGCGTGTCGGCTGCGGTTGGGAGGACAGGCAGACGGCGGGCGCTCAGGCGCCGACTGCAATCGGCGTTGAGCCTTCTACTTTCATCGCTCCTGCTTGCAAGTTGCGCCTCGACCAAGCAAGGGCTTCTGGCGCCGGTCGCACCGGTGCCAGGCACGCAGAAGGTCGCCATGCTCGCCGCGACCACGCGTGCACCGGCTGGCGATCCCGCCTATCTCTTCACGGGTGACCGCGGCGACGGCGTCTCCTTCGCGGCGATCGACGTGTCCGTGCCGCCGAACCGCGACCCCGGCACGCTGCAATGGCCGAACGGCACGCCGGCAGATCCCTCCCGCGCCTTCGCCGTCACCGAGGTCGAGCCGCTGCAGCGCAAGCAGGTGGCTCCATGGTTCCGGACCCATGCCGGCAAGAGCCGGCGCGTGTTCTTCTTCGTGCACGGGTTCAACACGAGTTTCGACCGCGCGGTCTTCCGCTTCGCACAGCTCGCCCATGACTCGGACGCGCAGGCGGCCCCGGTCCTCTTTTCCTGGCCGTCCCGCGGCCGCCTGCTCGACTACAAGCGCGACAGCGACAACGCATCCTATTCGCGCTCGGACCTCGCCTCGCTGCTCGAGACGGCGGCAGCTTCCCCCGAGGTGACCGAAATCACCATTCTCGCCCATTCGCTCGGCAGCTGGGTGGCGGTGGAGGCGGTGCGGCAACTGGGCCTCGCCCATCACGGCGTCCCCGCCAAGATCCGCAACCTCATCCTTGCCTCTCCTGACCTCGACATCGGCGTGTTCCGCCGGCAGGTGGAGGACATGGGCCCGCGCCGCCCCAACATCACGCTCTTCGTGGCGCAAACGGACAGGGCCCTGCGGCTCTCGGCCTTCCTGACGCGGGGGCGCACCCGGCTCGGCGCCATCGATCCCGGCAAGGATGCCTATGCCGCCGAACTGGCCGGACTGAAGAACGTGACGGTCCTCGACCTCACGGGCCTTCGCTCCAACGACCGCATCAATCACGACCTCTATGCGCAGTCGCCCGAGGTTGTGCGTCTCATCGGCGACCGGCTGATCCAGGGCCAGGTCATCACCGAGGCCGACGTCGAGCCCGGCGCCGCCGTCGAGGCGCTCGGCACCGCGGCGGGGGCCGTCGTCACGGCCCCTATCCGGATCTTCCAGGGCGCGGCCCTGAACTGAAGCACGAGGCGTTCAGGTCGGCCGAAGGCGCTCATCGATGGGTTTCGATGGTTAGTCGGCCGCAGCCTTTTTGGGATTTGGCGCGCAGCTTTGGGATTCTCCGCTAATCCCACCCCTCGGTTGCGTTGCTACGACTCGGCTCAAGATCGCACGGGTCGCACGCGCCGGGACGGACTCATTCCCGGCTCTTGGCGTCCCGGAAGCGTGCAGAACCTAACGGGCCCCGTTTCCGCCCAAGGGTCGACCGGAGGAAGCGCAGGCCCGGGGCCGCAAGGCCGGCCGGGCGAGGTTCGTCACGGTCGGCTGGACAAGAGACATCGCCGGAGGAACCATGTCCGACATCGACGCCGTCCTCTCCCATGTCGACTCCCACATGGACGAGGCGCTGGAGCGGCTTCTGACCCTCGTCCGCATCAGGTCGATCTCCACCGATCCCGCCTATGCCAAGGACTGCAAGGCCTGCGCGGAATGGCATGCCGAGGACCTGCGCAGCATCGGCTTCGACGCCTCGGCGCGCAGCACGCCGGGCCACCCGATCGTGGTCGGGCACGACCGCTCGGCCAAGGGTTTCTCGGTGCTCTTCTACGGGCACTACGACGTGCAGCCCGTCGACCCGCTTGAGCTCTGGAGCCACGACCCCTTCGAGCCCTTCATCGAGACGCGTCCCGACGGCAGCAAGGCCATCCGCGGCCGTGGCGCCTCCGACGACAAGGGCCAGCTCATGACGTTCGTGGAGGCCTGCCGGGCCTTCAAGGCGGTCACGGGCAAGCTGCCCATCCCCGTCACCATCCTGCTCGAGGGCGAGGAGGAATCAGGCGGTGCGAGCCTGCCGGGCTTCCTCGAGACCAACGCCGAAGAGCTCAAGGCCGACGTCGGGCTGATCTGCGACACCAACATGTGGGACCCCAACACGCCCGCCATCACGACGATGCTGCGCGGCCTGTGCGGGGAAGAATTCACGGTCACGGCCGCCGACCGCGACCTGCATTCCGGCTTCTACGGCTCCGCGGCGGCGAACCCGAACCACATCGTCGCCCGCATTCTCGCCGACCTCAGGGACGCCGAGGGCCGCATCACCATCCCCGGCTTCTACGAGGGCGTGCCTGAGCTCCCGGAGATCCTGCGCAAGCAGTGGGATGCGCTGCACTTCGACGCCAAGGCCTTCCTGGGCGCGGTCGGCCTGGCGATCCCCGCGGGCGAGAAGGGACGCACCGCGCTCGAGATGGTCTGGTCGCGCCCGACCTGCGAGGTCAACGGCATGGGCGGCGGCTACCAGGGCGAGGGATTCAAGACGGTGATCCCGTCCATCGCCTCCGCCAAGGTCTCCTTCCGCCTGGTGTTCGACCAGGATCCGCATGCGATCCGCAAGGCCTTCCGCGAGTTCGTCAAGGCGCGCGTGCCGGCCGACTGCAAGGTCGAGTTCAAGGAGCACGGATCCGGCAAGGCCATCCGCTTCGACATCGAGGCGCCGGCCTTCGGCAAGACCCGCCAGGCGCTGACGGACGAATGGGGGAAGGAGGCCGCCTATATCGGTGGCGGCGGCTCGATCCCGGTCAACCATCAGCTCAAGGCGGCCCTGGGCATGGACGTGATCCTCGCCGGCTTCGGCCTGGAGGACGACCGCATCCACAGCCCGAACGAGAAGTACGATCTGCGCAGCTTCCACAAGGGAATCCGATCGTGGGTCCGCATCCTGGACGCGCTGTCGCGCGACTGACCGAGAGGCACCGTGGACTCCGCATTGCGTCCTGACCGCGCTCCGTCGACCCGCCGTCCATTCTGGGCGGCGGGCCTTCTCGTGCTGGGGCTCTCCGCCTGCGGGCGGGGCGAAGAGGAGGCCGCTCCGGTCCCGGTACGGCCGGTTCGGACGACGACGGTGGTGGGGGCGCAGCCTGCACAGCCGCTCACGTTCTCGGGGCGCATCGAGGCCAAGGACAGCGTTGACCTCGCCTTCCGCATCGGCGGACGTCTGCAGGAGCGCCTGGTCGGCGTCGGCGCCGCTGTGAAGGAAGGCGACGTGCTCGCGCGCCTGGAGCCCGAGACGGAGCTCAATGAACTCCGCTCGGCCCGGGCGGCGCTTTCCGCCGCGCAGGGCGTGCTGCGCGAGGCCGAGGGACGGTTCGAGCGGCAGTCGCATCTCTACGAGCGCGGGGTCACCTCTCGCGCCGAGTTCGAGGCGGCGGAGCAGGGTCGCAAGGCCGCGGCTTCGCAGGTGGAGGCGGCAGCCGCCAAGGTGCGGATCGCCGAGGACGTGGTCGGCTTCACAGTGCTCAAGGCCGACGCGCCGGGCGTCGTCACCGCCATCGGCGCCGAACCGGGCGAGATCGTCGCCGCCGGGCGCATGGTGGTGCGACTCGCCCGTCGCGACGGGCGCGACGCCGTGTTCGACGTGTCGTCCCAGGCGCTGGACCAGCTTGCCCCGGCCGACCGCGTCACGGTCCAGGCCGTCTGGGAATCCGGCCTGCGCGCGGCAGGCCGCGTGCGTGAGGTGTCGCCCGAGGCCGATCCCGTGACGCGGCTGTTCCGGATCCGCGTCGGCCTGATCGACCCGCCGCCGGCCCTGGCGCTTGGCTCTGCAGTGCAGGGCCAGTTCACGCCGCGCGCGGGGGATGGCGTCAGCCTGCCGGCTGCGGCGCTGGTGCAGAACGCGCCCCAACCCTCCGTCTGGATCGTCGATCCCGCCACCGGCAAGCTCGCCTTGCGCAGCGTGACCGTGGAGCGCGTCGATCCTGCCTCCGCCATCGTCTCGGCCGGCCTGAAGCCAGGCGAGGTCGTGGTCACGGCCGGCGCGAACGGCCTCAAGGCGGGCCAGCAGGTCCGCCTTGCGGGGGGGACGCCGTGATGCGCTTCAACCTCTCCGAATGGGCCCTGCGCCAGCGCTCCTTCGTCATCTACCTCATGCTCGTCTCGGTCGTTGCGGGCCTCTTCGCCTTCGTGAAGCTCGGCCGCAGCGAGGACCCGACCTTCGTCATCAAGACCATGGTCGTGTCGGCCGCCTGGCCGGGCGCCACGATGGACGAGACGCTGAAGCAGGTGACCGAGCGCATCGAGCGCCAGCTCGAGGAGGTGCAGGGCCTGGATTTCGTGCGCAGCTACACGACGGGCGGCGTCACCACGATCTTCGTCAACCTGAAGCAGTCGGTGCCCGGCTCGCAGGTGCCAGCGGCCTGGCAGCAGGTTCGCAACCTCGTCAGCGACATGCGCCACACCCTGCCGCAGGGCGTCGTCGGACCCTTCTTCAACGACCGCTTCGGCGACACGTTCGGCATCATCTACGGCTTCACGGCGGACGGCTTCTCGCGGCGCGAGCTGCGCGACCGCGTCGAGGACATCCGCTCCACGCTGCTTCAGGTGCCGGACGTCTCGAAGATCGAGCTGATCGGCGCGCAGGACGAGCGCATCTATGTCGAGTTCTCCGTGCAGGAACTCGCGCGCCTCGGCCTCGACCCCGGCTCGCTGCTGGCCGCCCTGCGCAACCAGAACCTCGTGCGCCCCTCCGGCGTGATCGACACGGACCAGGAGCGCATCCGCGTCCGCGTGACGGGCGCCTTCACCTCGGAGGACGACCTCAAGGACGTCAACTTCGCGGTGGGCGACCGCATGGTCCGCCTTGCCGACATCGCCACGATCCGCCGCGGCTTCGCCGATCCTGCCCAGCCGATCTTCCGGGTGAACGGGCAGGAGGCGATCGGCCTTGGCATCGCCATGCGCGACGGCGGCGACATCCTGGCGCTCGGCAAGAACGTGCAAGCCACGATGGCGCGCGTCACGGCCGACCTGCCGCACGGCATTGAGGCGCGCCTCGTGGCCGACCAGGCGGTCACGGTCGACCACGCCATCGCGGACTTCATGACGTCGCTCTGGCAGTCCGTGGCGATCATCCTCGTCGTCAGCTTCATCGCGCTCGGCGTGCGCGCCGGTCTTGTCGTGGCGCTGGCCATCCCGCTCACGCTCGCCATCGTTTTCGCGCTGATGGATGTCGCCCATATCGACATGCAACGCGTCTCCCTGGGCGCGCTCATCATCGCGCTCGCGCTGCTCGTGGACGACGCGATGACGACGACGGACGCGACGATGTCGCGCCTGGCTCTCGGCGAGAGCAAGGAGAAGGCGGCGACCTTCGCCTTCTCGCAATATGCCGTGGCGATGCTCGCGGGCACCTTCGTCACCATCGCGGGCTTCGTGCCCATCGGCTTCGCTGCGAGTTCGGCAGGCGAGTACACCTTCTCGCTCTTCGCGGTGGTCAGTATCGCGCTGGTCGTATCCTGGTTCGTGGCCGTGGTCTTCGCTCCGGTGCTCGGCGTCGCCATCCTCAAGGCGCCGCAAAAGGCCGACACGGGCGAGGCGGGCGGCCTCGTCGGCGCCTTCCGCGGATTCCTTGGCAAGGCCATCGAGGCGCGCTGGATCACCATCGGCCTCACGGTCGGGGCCTTCGTACTCGCCGTGCTCGCGCTGCCGCTCGTGCCGCGCCAGTTCTTCCCGGCCTCGGATCGCACCGAGCTCCTCGTCGATCTCCGGCTTCCGCAAGGCTCGTCGATGCAGGCGAGCGAGGATGTCTCCGCCCGCTTCGACGCGCTGCTCAAGGGCGATCCGGACGTCGCGCGCTGGAGCACCTATGTCGGGCGCGGCGCGATCCGCTTCTACCTGCCGCTCAACGCGCAGCTGCCCAACGATCACTTCAGCCAGGTCGTGATCGTCGCCAAGGACGTGCCCGGCCGCGAACGCCTGCACAAGAAGCTCGAGAAGACGCTGGCCACGGACTTCGCCGGCCTCGTCACGCGCGTCTACCCGCTCGAGCTGGGTCCGCCCGTGGGCTGGCCGGTGCAGTACCGCGTGAGCGGACCGGACATCGCCAAGGTGCGGTCCATCGCGCAGGACGTCGCCAAGGTCGTCGGCGGCGACCGCAACATCCACCAGGTCGCCTTCGACTGGATGGAGCCCTCGCGGGAGCTGCGCCTGCGCATCGACCAGGACGAGGTCCGCCGCCTCGGCCTGAGCACGCAGGCGCTCGCCGGCATCCTCGGCACGACGCTGACCGGCAGCACCGTCACGCAGCTGCGCGACGACATCTACCTGATCGACGTCGTGGCCCGCGCCCGCGACGACCAGCGCGCCTCGCTGGAGACCCTGCGCTCCCTGCAGGTTTCGCTGCCGGGCGGCCGGAGCGTGCCGCTCTCGCAGTTCACGACCGTCGAGTACGTGCAGGCCTATCCCCTGATCTGGCGGCGTGACCGCGTCACCACCCTCACCGTCGAGGCCGACGTGCTGCCCGGCGTGTTGCCGGAGACGGTGGTCTCCGCCGTGGAGCCCGGCATCGACAAGCTCCGCGACAAGCTGCCGGCCGGCTACCGCATCGCCACCGGCGGCACCGAGGAGGAAAGCGCGAAGTCGCAGGCCTCCGTGGTCGCTGTCGTCCCGGTCATGCTGCTGATCATGTTCACGGTGCTGATGGCGCAGCTGCAGAGCTTCGCGCGGCTCTTCATCGTGCTCTCCGTCGCGCCGCTCGGCCTCGTCGGGATCGTCGGGGCGCTGCTGCTCTCGGGCAAGCCACTGGGCTTCGTGGCGGTGCTGGGCGTCCTCGCGCTCATCGGCATCATCACCAAGAACGCGGTCATCCTCGTCGGGCAGATCGAATCCGAGCGAGCCGAGGGCAAGAGCGTGAAGGAGGCCGCGCTCGACGCCAGCGCCGTGCGCTTCCGGCCCATCATGCTCACGGCCGTCTCGACCGTGCTGGGCATGATCCCCATCGCGCCCACGGTCTTCTGGGGGCCCATGGCCTTCGCCATCATGGGCGGGCTGCTGGTCGCCACCGTGCTCACGCTGGTCTTCCTGCCGGTCCTCTACGTCACCTGGTTTGGCCGAGCCGCCGCGAGAGGCCACACGACGGCCGGGTCCCCCAACGCGGAGGCGACACGATGAGCCGCCGTCGCGCTTTCCTCGCACCCCTCGCGCTCGCCGCCCTTCTGTCCGCCTGCGGGCAGGAGGACGAGGCCGAGCGCGCGGCCGGCCGCCCGGTCGAGGTCGTCGTCATCGCGCCGACGGAGTTTGCCGACACGGTCCAGCTCACCGGCGATATCCAGGCCCGCAAGGACGTCGACGTCGCGTTCCGCATCGGAGGCAAGCTCGCCGAGCGCAGCGTCAACGTGGGCGACAGCGTGAAGGCCGGGCAGGTGATCGCCCGGCTCGACGCCGCGACGGAGCGCAACGCGCTCGACGCCGCCAAGGCGACGCTCGCCGCCGCCCGCGGCGAGGTCGCCACCGCCCGCAACGCCTATGAGCGCCAGCAGTCGCTGATGGACCAGGGCTTCACCACCCGCCCGCGCTACGAGCAGGCGAAGCAGGCCTACGAAACGGCGCAGTCCCGCCTCGAGGACGCCGAGGCCCGCGCCGACGCCGCACGCGACCGCGTCGGGTTTACGGAGCTGCGCGCCGACGCGTCGGGTGTCGTCACGGCGCGTGGCGCGGAGCCGGGCGAGGTCGTGCAGCCCGGCCGCATGATCCTGCGCATTGCGCGCGACGACGGTCGCGACGCCGTCTTCGATGTGCCCACGGCCATCATGCAGTCCGGTGCGTCGGATCCCCTTGTCGAGATCTCGCTCGCGTCCGACCCGACCGTCACGGCGCAGGGCCGCGTGCGGGAAGTCTCGCCTCAGGCCGATCCCGTCACCCGGACCTTCAAGGTCCGAGTCGGACTCGATCGCGCGCCGGAAGCCATGCGGCTGGGGGCGACGGTCAACGGCTCCTTCCATCAGGTCTCGAACATCGTCGTCGCGGTGCCAGCCCGCGCGCTGACGGCCCTGGGCGACAGGGCCGCCGTGTGGATCGTCGATCCCGCTGCCTCCACCGTATCGCTGCGCCCGGTCGACGTGCTGCGTTTCGAGTCCGACCGCGTCGTCCTCGGCCAGGGCGTGGAGCCCGGCGAGACGATCGTCACGGCAGGTTCACAGGCGCTCAGGCCAGGCCAGAAGGTCAAGGCGCTCCCGACACAGAAGAGCCCTACCGTGCTCTCGCAAGCCTCACCCCAATAGGAGCAAGCCCATGTCCGATCTCGTCTTCATCGCGTTCCCCACGGAGGCCAAGGCCGAGGAGGTGCGCAAGCGCGTGCTCGAGTTGCAGAAGGAGTACCTGATCGAGCTCGGCGACGCCGTCGTCGTGGTGAAGGACCCGCAGGGCCACATCAAGCTCAACCAGCTGATGAACACGACGGTCGCGGGCGCGGCCTCGGGCGCGCTGTGGGGCACGCTCATCGGCATGCTCTTCCTGATGCCGCTCGTCGGCACGGCGGTGGGCGCGGCCTCGGGCGCGCTGGGCGGCGCGCTGACCGATGTCGGCATCAACGACAAGTTCATGAAGGAGGCGGCCGAGGCCCTCCAGCCCGGCACCGCCGGCCTGTTCCTGCTCATCAAGAAGATGACCGCGGACAAGGTGCTGGCCGACCTCCAGGGCATCGGCGGCGTGGTCATGAAGACCTCCTTCGACGAGACGAAGGAGGCCGCTCTGCGCGCCGCGCTCGCCGCCCACGCGGCAGCGGCGCCCGCGACGCCCGCCAGCTGACACAACCAGGCTTCGTGACAGGCGGCGCAGGGAGCGCCGCCACAAAAACAGGGGGAAGAACCATGCGCTACCTCATCCTGCCGGCCCTCGTGCTGGCCCTCGCAGGCTGCAACACCAACTCGGCCTCGCAGCGGACCGTGGGCGGCGCGGCGCTCGGCGCCGGCGCGGGCGCGGCCATCGGCGGAATTGCGGGCGGCTGGCAGGGCGCCGGCATCGGCGCGCTCGCCGGCGGCGCCGCGGGCGCCCTGATCGGCCGGGCGACCACGCCGAACAACTGCATCTATCGCGACGTGAACGGCCGCAAGTTCACGGCCGCCTGCCCGTAAGGGCCGACGAGATCCGCCCGGAAAGGGCGGCGTCTGCGCGCGGGGCCGGCCGGTCCCGCGCGATCCCTCGACCTGATGGGGCTGACCGCCATGGAATACGCTGCGAAGCAGAAGAAGTCCGTGATGCAGAACTTTCTCGACGGGATCGAGAAGGTCGGCAACATGGTGCCCCATCCCGTGGTGATCTTCCTCACCCTGATCGGCATCGTCATCGTGCTTTCGACGGTGCTGAGCTGGTTCGGAGCCGGCGTCACCTCCGAGATCATCAATCCCGAGACGAACAAGATCGAATCCGTCCGCACGGAGCTGCGGGGGCTGCTGAACGCGGACGGCATCCGCTTCATGTACAGCTCGTTCATCCCGAACTTCATGAGCTTCACCGCGGTAGGGCTGATGATCGGGGCGATGATCGGCGCGGGCGTCGCCGAGGCCTCGGGCCTCGTCAACGCGCTGATCCGCAAGCTGGTGCTCGTGTCGCCCGCCTGGGCGCTCACCTACATCCTGGCCTTCTGCGGCATCGTCTCGAGCATCGCGGCAGACGCCGGCTATCTCGTGCTGCTGCCGCTCGCCGGTGTCGCCTATATCAGCGTGGGACGCCATCCACTGGCGGGCCTGGCGCTGGGCTTCGCGGCCGTCGCCGGGGCCTTCACCGTCAACATGCTGATCAAGCCGCTCGACGCGGTGCTCGTGGAGTTCACCAACGACGCCGCGCGGCTGGTCAGCCCCGACAAGTCGATCGGGCTCGCCTCGAACCTCATCTTCTCCTTCGTCTCGGTGATCTTCCTCACCTTCATCATCGCCTTCATAACGGACCGCATCGTCGCCCCTCGCCTTGGCGCCTACGTGCCCCCCGAGGGCGTCGAGACCGCCAAGCCTGGTGACAGCGAATTGTCGGAAGCAGACCAGCGCGGCCTCAAGTACGCGCTCTACGGCCTGATCGGGCTGCTCGTCGTCTTCGCGCTGCTGACGCTGCCGCCCTCTGCTCCGCTGCGCAACCCGACCACCGGAGAGCTCATCGGCAACTCTCCCTTCATGAACGGGCTCATCGCCCTGATCATGCTCACCTTCCTCGTCACCGGCTGGTGCTTCGGCATCGGCGCGGGCACGCTGAAGACGCTGAGCGAGGTGATCAAGGCCATGGAGAAGGCCGTCGCCGGCCTCGGCGGCACCATCTTCCTGTTCTTCGTGCTCAGCCAGTTCGTGGCGTACTTCACCTATACGAACATGGGCACGGTGATGGCGCTGAAGCTCTCGGGCGTGCTGCAGTCCTCCAATGTCGGCCCGCTCGCGCTGCTGATCGGCTTCATCGTCGTCGTCGCGATCATCGACCTCTTGATCACCGGCGCCATCGCCAAGTGGGCGATCTTCGCGCCGGTCTTCGTGCCGCTGCTCGTCAAGCTCGGCGTGGAGCCCGAGGCGGTGCTCGCGGCCTACCGCGTGGGCGACTCGCCGATGAACGCCATCACGCCGCTCAACGCCTATTTCGCGCTGATGGTGGGCTTCACCCAGAAATACGATCCGCGCTCCGGCGTGGGCACCGTCGTATCGCTGATGCTGCCCTACGTCGTGTGGATGTTCATCCTGTGGACCGGGCTCTTCGCGATCTGGAAGATCCTCGGCCTGCCCTGGGGGATCTGAGAAGGGCGCGGTGGACCGTCCCGAACTCGCGGCCTTCGCGCCGCTTCTGCCGGCGGAGCGGCTGATTGTCGCCGAGCTCCGCCGGGGAGATTTCGACCGGCTCGGAGACGGGTCGCGGCCCGACGAGGCCCTCGACGAGCGCGTGGTCCGAGCGGAGGTCCTGCGTTTCCTCATCCTCGGCGGCGCCGGCGAGACCCGCCCCCACGAGAAGGGCGTGCGCGTCTCGGGCGCCTGGATCGAAGGCGTGCTCGACCTCGAAGGCTGCCGCGTGCCCCGGGACATCGGCCTGAAGGATTGCCGCTTCACCGACGTCCCGCTGCTGCGCTCGGCTACCATCGACAACCTGTTCCTCGACGGGTCCGTGCTACCGGGACTGGACGCCGATCGCGTCGAGGCGCGTGGCGGTCTCACGCTCCGCGGCGCCGAAGTGAATGGCTCGGTGCGGCTGGAGACGGCGCGGGTCGGCGGGCTCGTCGAGATCGACGGGGCTGTTCTGGATTCGCCGGATGGCGTGGCCCTCGCGGCCCGGGGACTGCGCGCAGAGGGACTGGCCCTGCGCGGGACGCGGTGTCGGGGGACGATCGACGTCAGAAGCGCCAATCTGGCGATCGGCATCGAGGCCCAGGGCCTTGCGCTGGAAAGCAGGACCGGCGCTGCCTTCGATGGAGACTCGCTGGAGGCCGGAGGAAACGTGGTCCTCCGCCGGGCGACGATTGCCGGCGAGCTACGGCTGCCGGGCGTCGTCGTCCGGGGCGATCTCGATCTGAGCGGAGCCGCGGTCACCCAGCCCGGCGCGACAGCGTTGGACCTGGAGCGCGCTGTCGTCGAAGGCGGCTTCCTCTTGCGCGACGGCGCACGGATCGAAGGCGTTCTCGACCTGACGGGCGCGCGGCTCGGCACATTGCACGATACCTACGAGGCCTGGCCGGCACAAGGAGAGCTGCTGCTCAACCGCTGCATCTACGGCGCGATCATCGACGGACCCGTCGACTCGCCGGGCCGGCTCGCCTGGCTTGGCAAGCAGGATCCCTCGCGCTGGGGCGAGGATTTCTGGCCGCAGCCATACGAACAACTCGCCAGCGTCTTCCGCGAGATGGGCCATGACGAGGATGCCGGCCGGGTACTCGTCAAGAAGGAGCGGCTGCAGCGCCGCGCGCGACGGGCCCGCGCGTCCTCTTCTCTGTGGCGCGTGTTGCTCGGAGCAAAGGACGGGCTGCTGCGCATCACCGTCGGTTATGGCCGAAGGCCGCTGCTTGCCTTCGCCTGGCTGGCGGTGTTCTGGCTTGCAGGCGCCGCCGTGTTCGCCAACGCGGAGCGGACGGGCGCGATGAAGCCCAACAGCGCCGTGATCCTGCGCTCGCCCGAATGGACCGGCTGCAGCCTTCGGCGGGGGACGAGCGAAACGCTCTTCGGCTCGGACACGGTCGTCCAGGGCCGCGCGCTGCCGGGCCAGACGCAGCTCGATTGCTACCGCAGCCAGTTCGAGGCGCAGAGCTATCCCGAGCTGAATGTCTGGATGTACTCGCTAGACACGCTTTTTCCGGTGCTGGAGCTGGGCCAGAGGAGCTATTGGCGTCCTGACACGCTACAACCGTGGGGCCGTGTCACGATCGGCTACTATTACTTCGAGTCGGTCGTCGGGTGGGCCTTGAGCCTGCTTGCCGTCGCCGGCTTCTCCGGGCTGGTGAGGTCCAACGGCCGCTGACGCGCGGCCGAGCAAGGAAGAGGGGTGCCATGAACGACAGCACGACGGTGAGGCCGCGCCCGCGCGCGGTGGGTCCGAAAGCGGGGCGCGAGACCCTCGCGATCGACCTCGCTTTGCAGGGCGGCGGCTCCCATGGCGCCTTCACCTGGGGTGTGCTCGACCGGATCCTCGAGGAGGACTGGCTCGAGATCAACGCGGTCTCCGGCACCTCGGCGGGCGCGATGAACGGCGCGGTCATGGCCTCGGGACTCGCCACGGGCGGGCGCGAGGGCGCGCGCCGGGCGCTGGAGACCTTCTGGCGCAAGACGTCGGACGCCGCGCGGTTCAGTCCCTTCCAGCGCAGCCCGATCGATGTCCTGCTCGGGCGCTGGACGCTCGACAATTCCCCGCTCTTCGTGGCGATGGACGTCATGTCCCGCCTCGTCTCGCCCTATGACCTCAACCCGCACGGCGTAAACCCGCTGGCCGATATCCTGGCGGAGGTGGTGGACTTCAAGGCCATCGCGCGCGGCAGTGCGCAGGTCTTCGTGACCGCCACCAACGTGCGTACTGGGCGCGGCCGGGTCTTCCGCAACCACGAGCTCACGCCCGACGTGCTGCTGGCCTCGGCCTGCTTGCCGACCCTGTTCCAGGCCATCACCATCGATGGCGACGACTACTGGGATGGCGGCTATTCCGGCAATCCCACGATGACGCCGCTCATCCGGGATTCCGATGCGCTCGACACGATCCTCGTGCAGATCAACCCGATCGAGCGCGAGGGCACGCCCCGCACGGCGCGCGACATTCTCAACCGCCTGAACGAGGTCTCGTTCAACGCGGTGCTCCTCAAGGAGCTCAGGATGATGGCGATGATCCGCAAGGGCGCCAGCGCCGCGAAGGGAGAGCACGCGCGCTGGGCCGGGATGCGGCTGCACCGCATCGCCACGGACCTCATGGTCGACCTCGGCTACAGCTCCAAGCTCAACGCGGAGTGGGAGTTCCTGACGATGCTGCGCGACGAGGGTCGCAAGGCGGCCGAGCGCTTCTACAGGTCCCATAGTGATGACATCGGTGTCAGATCCTCGCTCGACCTCGACGCCTTCCTGGAAGGCGTCTGAGCCGATGCTCCAGCAGCGTGCCCACTGGGCGGCGGTCATCGTGCTCGCCGTCATCGCCTGCGTCGCCGCCCTCTCCGTGGCGAGCGCCGTCTTCGCGCCCGTCGCCTGCGCGCTCTTCGTGATGGCCCTCGTCTGGCCGCTGCAGGAGCGGCTGCAGGGGGCCATGCCGAAGGCGGCTGCGCTCGCGATCACGGTGCTGGTGCTGGTGGCCGTCTTCGTGGTGTTCGGCTGGCTGACGGGCTGGGCCTTCGGTCGGGTCGGCCGCTGGACGCTCAGCGAGGCGCCGCGCTTCCAGTCCATGTACGACCGTTTCGTGCAGTGGCTGGAGGGGCATGGCGTCGCCACGGCGGGCTTCTGGTCTGAGCAGGTCAACACGGCAAGGATGCTGCGCCTCGTGCAGACGCTCACGAGCCGCGTCAACAGCGCGCTGAGCTTCTGGATCGTGGTCTTCGTCTACGTGATCCTCGGCCTGCTCGAAGTCGTCGATTTCCGCCGCCGCGCCGAGACGCTCAGCGATCCCGATTTGCGCGCCGTGCTTATCAAGGGCACCGCGCTGACCGGTGCGAAGATCCGCCGCTACATGATCGTGCGCACGCAGATGAGCGTTCTCACAGGCCTGCTCGTCTGGGGCTTCGCGGCGGTGATCGGGCTCGAGCTCGCGGCCGAGTGGGGCGTCATCGCCTTCACGCTGAACTTCATCCCGTTCCTGGGCCCGCTCATCGCCACAGTGTTCCCCACTGCTCTGGCGCTCGTTCAGTTCGAATCATGGCAAGCGGCCCTCGCCGTCTTTGCCGTCCTCAACGTCATCCAGTTCATCGTGGGCAGCTATATCGAGCCGCGCGTCTCCGGCACGGCGCTATCCATCTCGCCCTCCATCGTGCTCTTCGCGGTGTTCTTCTGGACCTACCTGTGGGGCGTCTTCGGCGCCTTCATCGGCGTGCCCATCATGATCGGCGTGCTCACCTTCTGCGCGCAGCACCCCTCCAGCCGCTGGATCGCCGACCTTTTGGGCGCTGGCGGCGAAGCGCCGGCTGGAGCCAGGAGCTGACGGTCAGCCTGGCGAAGCGACGCCAGGCAGTTCCACCGTCTGCGGCGGGAGCAGGTCCAGCCCGCCATCGGCCGCGGGGGCGAGCTGGAGGATATGGAAGCGCGTCGGCTTGTCGTCGCGCCCGCCCATCACGGGGGAGGGCGCGGAGACGATGCGCACCGGCCCGCAGCGGCCGACCCAGTCGATATGCCGGTGTCCATGCACCGCCACGATGCGCCGGCCGAGCGGCTTCAGTTGCCGCACGAACCACGTGCCGTTGAGCAGGGCCGTGCCGATCCGCTCCGAGAGGGACGGCGCGGGCTTCGGGTACTCCACGAGGTGGTGGTGAAGTGCGACGAGCCAGCGGGCCCGCGGCATCGCCGCCGTCACGGCCTGGATGCCGCGCGCGTCCTCGTGCGTCACGAGGCCGAGCGCGTTCGTGAAGGAGAAATGCGTCTCGGCGTTGGAGTTGAGCAGGATGACGCCGAGCCCGTCCTCGGTGGCCGGCGGCAGCACCATCGGGAAAAGCTCGGTCCAGAGCCGGCCGAGCGGGATCATGGGACGCCAGCCGCCCCGGTCCGCGAACTCAGCAATCTCGGTCGCATGCGGCGCGACCGCCTCGGCCAGCGTGGGGCCGAGCGCCTTGCGCTCCGCGTCGAGCACGCGCACCCGTTCCCCCTGCACTGCCAGCGTCGCCGAGAGCGTCCTCATTTGGCGCAACCGCTTCAGTGGACTGGTGGGCAGTTCGAGCCGCGCGGGATTGGCGCGGTCGACGATGTTGAGGTCGTGGTTGCCGGGGATCACGAGCATCCGTTCGGCCAGAACCGGATGGCGCGCCAGGAGGTCGAGGAACACCGCCCACTCCGCGGAGCGTCCCGCATCCGTCATGTCGCCGGTGACCAGCACGAGGTCGAGAGGGTCTTCCGCGTGAATCGCCTCGAGGCGCGCGAAGGCCTGCGCCAGCCTGTCATTGCCGGAAGGCCCCGAGCGGCCGCTCTCGATACGCAGTCCGTGCGCCTCGCCCACGATGTGGATGTCCGAGAAGTGGACGACGCGCCAGGGCCGCTGTGGGCCGGGCGTGTCGTAGGCTTCGAGATCCTGCGGCTGGTCCATCAGCGCATCGTTGAGGCCCCACAAGAGCGAGCCGCCGGCCAGGGCCGCCGACACGATGACGACGGCGTTGGCGAGAGCCGGGCCGATCAGCGCGCCGGGATGCACCCATTGCCCGAGAGTGCCGGACCATTGCGTGTAGGGCCACGCCAGCAGCACGAAGACGAGCGCGAAGGCGCTCGCCACGAGGCCCGCGCCGAGCGCCGTGATCCGGTTCGACCGCACCTGCGCCAGCGAGCCCGCCGCCGGGCCAAAGAGCCGCGCAGCAAGGTGGCGCAGACCTTCGCGCGCCAGGGCATAGCCCGGCTGCACCGCGATGGCGGTGAGCGACCAGAAGCTGCGCTCGACGATGCGGAACGCCGTGCGGCCGCCGTACCACGCCGCCGCCGCGGCGAGTGCCAGGATCACCAGCGAGCCGAATTCCGCAAAGCCTTTCACCCGCGACGACACCGTGCTCGCCCAGGCCGAAGCGACCAAGGGGGCCGCGCCGATGAGAAGGCCGGGCAGGCCGATCTGGGCCACCCAGGACAGGAGCAGCTTGGGCAGGCTGATCTCGGCGAGCAGGCTGCCGGCGATTGCCAGCATCGAGCGCGATTCCGGACTCGAGGCGTCGTCCTCCACGTCTCCCGCGCGCGGGTCGATCAGGAGCTGAGGGCGGTCCATCGATGAAGTCCCCTTGGGCGCATGCGGCACGGGCCGGCGAGGATGGCGCGACCCGGACTTGGACCTGAGCTATAGCATAAGCACAGGGCGCAACCTGCTCGCGAATCCCGCTGCCCCGAGACCCCGCATGGACCCACTCCACGTCACCGGCGCCGTCATTCTCGGGGCCATGGTCCTGTTCGTCTGGAACAGGCTGCCCGTCGTGGTGGTCGCCATCGGCACCGCGTTGGCGCTGTGGGCGGGCGGGGTTCTCACCATCCAGCAGGCGCTGGCGGGCTTCGGCGATCCCGCCGTGGTGTTCATCGCCTCCCTCTTCGTGGTCAGCTTTTCCCTGGACGCCACGGGAGTGACGGCGTGGGTCGGTCAGAAGCTGGTCGGCGACCCCGAGCGCACGACCGTGGCGCGGCTCCTCGTCACGCTGATGCTGATCACGGCGCTGCTGACAGCGCTGATCAGCTCCAACGGTGCGGTCGCGGCCTTGCTCCCCATCGCCAGCGTGGCGGCGGTGCGGCTCAAGGTGGCACCGTCGCTGGTGCTGATGCCGCTGGCCTTCGCCGCCCATGCGGGCTCGAACCTCGTGCTGACCGGCGCACCCAAGAACGTTCTCGTCTCCGAGGCGCTGCTGGATGCCGGCCAGAAGGGCTTCGGCTATCTGGAATTCGCGCTCGTCGGCCTGCCGCTGGTCGCGGGCTCCATCGCCATCGTCCTGCTGCTCGGCGGGCGACTGCTGCCGGACCGGCGCAGCCTCTCCATCCCGCCCGACCTCAGCCAGCACGCCCGGGTGCTGGTGGAGCAATATGGCCTCGCGGCGGACACGTTCAGGCTCGCCGTGCGCAAGGAGTCGGAGCTCGTCGGGCATGTGTTGTCGAGCGACGCGTTGCCGGCGGGCGTTCAACTCCTCGCGGTGCAGGATCCCAAGGGCCGGCCCGTGTCCCGCGGCCTCGGCGACGGCGACGTCGTTCTGCTGCGGGGCGACGCGGCGCTCGTGGCGGCCTTCGCCGAGGAGCAGGGCCTCGCCTTCCGCGAGGAGGAGCAGGCCAGCGCCGGCAACCTCTTCAACCGGCGGACGGGGCTTGCCGAAATCATCGTTCCGCCCCGCTCGGACCTCGTCGGCCGCACGGCCTTTGCGGGCATGGTGACGGAGGATGGAGACCTCGTGGTGCTGGCCATCCAGCGCAATGGCGAGGATGTCGGCGAGGCGCCGGTCTCGCTCGCCATTGGCGATACGCTGCTGCTGAAGGGCACCTGGGAGGCATTGGACGAGCGGCTCGGCACGCCGGACGTCCTTCTCGTCAACTCGCCGGAACTCGTGCGCCGGCAGGCCTTGCCGCTGGGCCCCGGAGCGCAGAACGCAGTGGGCATCCTCGCGGTCATGGTGACCATGCTCGTCACCGGCATCGTGCCTCCCGTCGTCGCGGGCCTGATCGCGGCTGGCTGGCTGCTCGCGACGGGCGTCGTGACGCTCGACGCGGCCTACCGCGCCATCAACTGGACAACGGTGATCCTCGTGGGCGCGATGATGCCGATCTCCGTCGCCATGGACCGCACGGGCGCCGCGCGCCTGCTCGCCGACGGGCTGGTGGACGTCGTGGGAGGCATGGGGCCGACTGCGCTGCTCGCCGGCCTCTTCCTGCTCACGGCGACGCTGGGACAGATCATGAGCAACACAGCGACCACCCTCATCGTGATCCCCGTCGCCATGGCCGCAGCCGCCGGGATGGACGTTTCACCGCGGCCCGTGATGATGAGCCTCGTCGTGGCCGGCGCCGCCTCCTTCATGACACCGATCGCGACCTCGACCAACCTCATGGTCATGGGGCCCGGCGGCTACAAGTTCGGGGATTACTGGCGGCTCGGCCTGCCGCTGATGCTTCTCTACTTTGCCGTTGCGGTGTTCTGGGTGCCACTGATCTGGCCCTTCTGAGCCGCCAAGCGATCCGTGGACAGCACGTCAAAGACTAGCTTAGGTTGCGTATCCCGACAGAAGAGACCGATCGCGATGTCAGCCTTGGCCTGGACCCGCCGCAGCCTGCTGGCCAGCGCCATGGCCGGAGCAGCGCTCTGCGCCGTGCCACCGAGACTGCTCGCCCAGGCCGATCCGATGCCCTCCTGGCGCGAAGGCGAGGCCAAGTCGCGCATCGTCGAATTCGTGCGACGGACCACCGTCGAGGGAAGCCCGGACTTCGTCCCGGTGCCCGAACGCGTGGCCACCTTCGACAATGACGGCACGCTCTGGGCTGAGCAGCCCATGTATTTTCAGATCGCCTTCGCCATGGACCGTGTGAAGGCCATGGCCGGCCAGCATCCCGAGTGGCGAACGACGAGGCCCTTCAGTTCCGTCCTCGACGGCGACCGCGCCGCCCTCGCCGGCCTCGGCGAGAGGGGCTTCCTGCAGCTCATCGCCGCGACCCACGCCGGCGTGACGGTCGCCGAATTCGAGGACACCGTGAAGGGCTGGCTGGCCACTGCGCGCCACCCGCGCTTCGACCGACCGTATACCGACCTCATCTACCAGCCCATGCTGGAATTGCTCGGATTCCTGCGCGCCAACGACTTCAAGACCTTCATCGTGTCGGGCGGCGGCATCGAGTTCATGCGGCCGTGGGTGCCGCAGGCCTATGGCATTCCTCCCGAGCAGATCGTGGGCTCAAGCGGCAGGACGGAGTTCAGGCTGGACGGAGACAAGCCGTCCATCATGAAGCTGCCGGACATCGAGTTCGTCGACGACGGCCCGGGCAAGCCCGTCGGTATCAACCGCTTCATCGGCCGACGTCCCCTCTTCGCGGCCGGCAACTCCGACGGTGACCTGCAGATGCTGCAATGGACCACGCTGAACAGCGGGCCGCGGCTGGGCATGATCGTCCACCACACCGACGCCGAGCGCGAATGGGCCTATGACAGTGCCTCGCCCGTGGGCCGGCTCGACAAGGCGCTCCAGGAGGCGCCGGGGCGCGGCTGGCTGGTCGTCGACATGCAGCGCGACTGGTCGCGCGTGTTCCCGTTCCAGTGACGTCCGGCAGTTCTCCTCTCGAGTTCCTGAAGAGCCAACCCGTCCATGACCATCCGCCACGAATATCTCCTGACGAAGATCCTGTTCGGCATCGTGCTGCTCGCCTTCGCCGTCGGGCTCTGGGACCTCATGAGGAGCTGACGAGGGCCGCGCAACGAAAGCCCTGCGGGTGACGCCCGCAGGGCCTTTGGGTCCAGTCTTGCAGAGACCTACTTCTTCAGCGTGTTGTTGAAGAGAGCCAGTGCGGCGGCCGTCGATTCCTTGTCGGCCTTCTCGTCGTAGCGCAGGGGGAGGTTGAACTTCTTGCCAAGCTCGGTGGCCTCCGGGTTGGTGAAGGAATGCACCGTGCCCGGGTACTGGATCACCTTGTAGTCGGCCTTGGCTGCGTCGAGGTCCTTCTCGAAGGCGACGTATTCCTCCTTCTTGATGAAGGGGTCGTCCGCGCCGTTCAGCACGATGATCTTCGCCTTCACTGCCCCCGGCGCGGGCGCCGGCGTGTTCAGGCCCAGGGAGGCGTGGAAGCCCGCGACCGCGCCGAGGTCGCTGCCGAGGCGCGCCATGTTGAGCACGACCGCCCCGCCGAAGCAGTAGCCCACGGCTCCGATCCGCGATCCATCGACCGACGCGTGCTGCGCGAGCTGCGACTTCGCGGCGTTGAACCGCGACTCCATTGCAGCCGGGGCCTTCATCACCTCGCCCGCCAGCGCGCCTGCATCCTGCGGATTGTCGGCGGTCTTGCCGTCTCCGTACATGTCGGCCAGGAACACCGTGTAGCCCTGCTGGGCGAAGCTCTTGGCCTCGTCGTGGACATGCTTCGTGATGCCCCACCATTCCGGGACCATGACGATGCCCGGCCTCTTCGCGCCTGCCGTGTCATCATAAACGATGAAGCCCTTCAGCGTGGTCGCGCCGTCCTGGTAGGTCACGGCCTCTTCCTTCACCGCCGCCTGCGCGGCGAGCGTGGCAGCGGCGAAGAATGCCGCCGTCAACAGCGTCCTCATGTAGGTCTCCTGACCGTCTCGGTTTCCGTTGCGCCGGAGCACGCCCGGCTTGCGGCGCGGAGACTAGCGGCTCGCGCGGGCAGCTGTGATCCCGAGTTCGTGATCTCATGGGGCAGGGATGCGTCAGCCAATGTGCGCTCCTTCCCGCGGTGCGTTATCGTGTCGCAAAGGCTGCGGATCGACGCCATACGTGTGGCCGCACCAGGGAGGACAGCCATGGCTCAGCCAAGGGTCAGGATCGGGCTCGTCGGCGCCGGCGCGATCATGCGCCTCAGCCATGCCCCCACCATCGCCGCCAGCGCCGACGCGGAACTCGCGGGCGTGTTCGACGCGGATCCGCTACGGGCTCAGGCGCTGGCGGCGGATTTCGGCACGCAGTCCTTCGGCCAGCTCGATGCGCTCCTGGAGCGTCGGGATCTGGACGCCGTGATCGTGGCGACGCCCAACCGCTTCCACGAGGAGGCCGTGGTCGCCGCGGCGCTGCACGGCAAGCACGTGCTTTGCGAGAAGCCGCTCGCCGTCGACGCCGCATCTGCCCGGCGCATGGTCAAAGCTTGCGATGAGGCAAAGGTCGTCCTGCAGGTCGGATTCAACCAGCGCCTCTGGCGGCAGGTGGAGATCGCCAAGCAGCTCATCGACTCCGGCTTCATCGGCACGGTGCACCAGATGCGGTCGATCTATTCGGAGAAGTCGACGGCCTACCCCGCCGCGACGCGCTATCGCTACGACCTCGCGCAATCCGGCGGCGCCACGATCATCGACCTCACGATCCACCGCATCGACCTCGCTCGGCACCTCGTCGGCGAGTTTTCGGGCGTCTTCGCCGAGCTCACCCACAGCGCCCTGCCGGATGCCGTGGATGACAACGTCTTCCTGCTGGCCCGCTTCGCCGGCGGGGCGCGGGGCTGCCTGGCGGGCAACCGCTTCTCGCCCAACATCGGCGACGGCACGGACCTCTACGGCACGGATGGCACCATCCACATCGCCAGCGAGACGGCCTCGCCCTTCGCCTCCGCCCCGCTCGCGGTCTATACGGAGAAATCGGCCGCAGACCTGCCGGACGTGCTGCGCGAGGCGCATTATCCGGACGCCTGGTGGAAGACGTTCGAAGGCGGCTGGATCACGGTGAAACCCCCGCGCCGCAGCCCCTATGGTCGCCAGCTCGCGGCCTTCTGCGCCAGCATACGAGAGGGTGCGCCGGTCGTCGCCTCGGGGCTCGACGGATTGCGCGCGCAGGAATTCGTGCAGGGGGCCTATCTCTCCATGCAGGCGGGCGGCTGGGTCGACCTGCCGCTTCCCGAAGACGCGCCCTTCGTCATCCCGGACTACGGGAGGGCGCGCCGTTGAGAACGTTCTGCTTCCTGAGCTTCGCTCATCGCATCCCGCTCGGATAGAGTTCCGAACCTGTCGTGCAGACGAAAGAGGCCGGCGGTGGCCCGCCGGCCTCGCTCAAGCGTGCTCTCCTCGAGAGCAGGAGCGGTCAGACGATCGTCGTCAGGCCGACGTTCAGGCTGCCCTTGGTGGCATTGGAATAGGGGCAGACGAAATGCGCCTTCTGGACCAGGGCCTCCGCCTTCGCCTTGTCAAAGCCGGGAACGCGGATGGTCAGGTTGGCGGTGATGCCGAAGCCGCCATCCGAGCGCGGGCCGATGCCGACCTCGGCCGTGACCGTCGTGTCGGCGGGAAGGCTGGCCTTTTCCTGGCCGGCGACGAAACGCAGGGCGCCGAGGAAGCAGGCGGAATAGCCCACCGCGAAAAGCTTCTCGGGGTTGGCGCCGTCGCCGCCGGGGCCGCCGAGCTCCTTCGGCACGACCAGCTTCACGTCCAGCGTGCCGTCCTCGGTGGCGGAGCGGCCGTCGCGGCCGCCGCCGGTCGCGGTGGCGCGCGTGGTGTACTTGACATCAACGCTCATGCTGCTCTCCATTTGATCGCGTACGATTGAATTGATGACGATCGGATAGGCCGCCCGGCGCACGCTGTCAACCGCTTGCGAAACCATCGCACGCAATTTAATTGTGCGGCATGCCAAAGCACCGCTCGCCCCTGCGCATCGATTCGTTCCTCTGCTTCAGCGCCTACGCGCTGAACAACGCCTTCGGCCGGCTCTACAAGGGCCTGCTCGACGAGCTGGGCCTCACCTATCCCCAATATCTGGCGATGGTGACGCTGTGGGAACAGGACGGCCTCTCCGTCGGAGACATCGGCGAGCGGCTCTCGCTGGAGTCGAGCACGCTCACCCCGCTGCTCAAGCGGCTCGAGGCGCAAGGCCTCGTGGAGCGAGCGCGCTCTAAGGAAGACGAGCGGCGCGTGCTCGTTCATCTCACCAAGAAGGGCAGAAGGCTCGCGGAGGACGCCGCGCGGATACCCGCCGCCGTCGGCCGAAGCTGCGGCCTGCCGCCGCGCGAGCTGGAGCAGATCCGCCAATCCCTCGACGTGCTGCGCGCGCACCTCGCGGCGGCCACGCCCTGACGCGCCGTCAGGTTTTCTTCGGGTTCGCCGCTGCCAGGAAGGCGACGCACGCTCCTATCGCTCCTATCGCCGCGTAGCCGAAGGCGATCTGCTTCAGGTCGAAGGTCCCGGTCAGTCGCCCCGCCACGATGCCGGGAAAAGCCGCGCCGCCATAGGAGACGAGGTAGAACGTGGCGAGCAGACCCGCGCGCTCGTGGGGTCCCGCCTTGGCCAGCAGCGCACGCAGGCCACCGGTCGAGGAAATGCCGGTCGAAAGGCCGACGGCGAGGCTGGCGAAGATAAAGGGCAGCACGGCCCCGGCCTGCAGTGCGGCGACGATGCCGGCGAGCGCGGCGAGGTAGAGGGCCATGCCCGTCCGGACGCTGGCTGCCGGGGAGAGTCGAGCGGCCAGCGGTCCCCCGAGCGGCGTCAGGCTCATCATCGAGGAGAACACGAGCGCCGCGACGAGCGGACTCGTGGAGCCGAGATATTGAACCACGACCGCCGACCCGAAGGCCTGGTAGAAGCTGCCGAGGCACCAGGTCGCCACCGAGGCGGAGCAGGCCGCGACCACGAGACGCGCGGAGCCCGCCGGCGCCTGCAACCGCGGCCGCAGCGAGCGCAGGGCGCCGCCGCTGCGCGGCATGGTTTCGGGGCTGGCGAGAATGAGGGCGGCGCAGGTCGCGAGCGCGACGAGCATGACGGCATAGACCAGCACCTTCGGCGCGGGCGCGAACTGGACCAAAGCGCCGCAGGTGATCGCTCCCAGCGGGATGCCCACCATCGGAGCGCTGCCGGTAATGGCGGCCGGCATCCAGGCGGGACGATCGCGCGCAGCGTCGACCACGAGGGCGCCGAGCGCGCTGGAGGCCAGCCCGGATGCAAGGCCCTGCAGCACGCGGGCGACGAAGAGCGGGCCGGGCCCCCGCAGGGCGATGAGGATGAGGCACGCCATGGCGGCGATGGCGATGGCCGCGAGCGCCACCGGCCGGCGGCCGAGATGGTTCGAGAGGCGGCCCATCATCAGGAGCGAGGACGCGGCGGCGGCGAGGTAGCCGACGGTCACGTAGCTCAGGTGCGCCGGCGTGACGCCGTCCTCCGCCCGATAAAGGTTGAAGAGCGGTATCGGTGTCCCCGCGGACGCGAAGACCAGCACGAGCGAGCAGGCGGCCGCCACGAAGGCGGCGCGCACGGACATGCGGGGGACGCGCAAGGGCCAGCCTGCCTCGTGTCGATGCTGCGGATCAGCTCCTGCTTACCGCAGCGCAGCACGGCTGTCTTGGCGCCGCGGCGCATGGGAGACCGGCGCGTGCGCCGGTCCTGTCGTCCTCGTGGGGAGCGGCCGTTCCGTCGGGCCGGGGCGCTCAGAACTCTTCCCAGCCGCCTGCCGCCGACGAGGGCTTCGGCTTGGCGGGAGCCGCACCCGGCGCGGCCGGGGGCGTGAAGGCGGCGGCGGCGAGCTTCTGCAGCCGGCCGGGCTCCGAACTTCCGGGCGAGGTCGCTTTCGCGCCGGCGCCCGCCATCGGCTTCTTGGCCGGCGAGGCCATTGGGCGAGGCGCCGGCTTCGCAGCCGGCCGCGCGGCGTAGGTGGACGTGCTCGCCATGCCGTCGGTGCCGGTGGCGCGCATCGCGGGCGCCGCCATGCCGTGCTCGCGGGTGCGGAACCAGTCGGTGAGCTCGCGCAGGCGGTCGACCTGCTGGGAGAGCTGGCTGGAAGCCGCCGCGCTCTCCTCGGCCATGGCGGCGTTCTGCTGGGTCATCTCGTCCATGTGGGCGACGGCCTGGCTCATCTCGTCGATGCCGTTGGCCTGCTCGCTCGTCGCGGCCGAGATCTCCGAGACCGTGTTCGCGACGCGCTCCGACGAGCCGACGATCTTGTCGAGCGCGTCGCCGGCCTCGCGGACCAGCCTGACGCCCTTCGACACCTCGTCGACCGAGGCACCGATGAGGCCCGTGATGTCCTTTGCGGCCTCGGACGAGCGCTGGGCGAGCGTCCGGACTTCCGCCGCCACGACGGCGAAGCCCTTGCCGGCCTCGCCGGCGCGCGCCGCTTCGACCGCGGCGTTGAGCGCCAGAAGGTTGGTCTGGAAGGCGATTTCGTCGATCACGCTGGTGATGTCGGAGATTTTGGAGGAAGCCTGCTCGATGCGCGCCATGGCCTCGACGGCCTGACGCACGATGGCGCCGCCCTCGGTGGCGACGCCCATGGCCTGCTGGGCGAGATCCACCGCCTGGCGCGAAGACTGCGCGGAAGCTTTCACGGAGGCGGCGAGTTCCTCCGTCGTCGCTGCGGTCTGTTCCAGCGCGGAGGCCTGGTTCTCGGTGCGGTTCGAAAGGTCCTGCGCGCCCGAGCGGATCTCGCTCGCGGAGTTCGATGTCTCGCCGGCGATGCCCTTGATCTGCTCGGCGAAGTCGCGCAGCCGGTCGGCCGCGGCGTCGTAGTCGCCGCCGATCTTGGCGAAGTCCGGCGGCAGCTTGCCGTCGAGGCGCTGGGTGAGGTCGCCCGCGGCCATCGCCGCCAGCGCGTCGCCGATCTCGGCCAACGCCTGGTTCCGCTCTTCCGCGCTCTGGCGCTCCGCCGCCATGGCCTTTTCCTCGGCCGCCAGCCGCGCCTTCTCGGAGGCGGCGATATAGACGGAGATGGCGAGGTCCATGTCGAGCAGCGCGGCCTTGATGATGCCGCCGAGCTGCGCCTTGGCGTCGGCGCCTCCGGGCATGGTCTTGCCGAGCATCGACTTCGGCCAGAGGCCGTCCAGGATTCGGCCGAGCAGGCCCTCGATGATCAGGGCGTAGGAGCCGATGTAGTAGCGCGGCTCGAGGCCGACCCGGGCATGCACCTCGCCCACCGTGGTCACCGCGCGGGCATAGCCGTCGTCGAACTGGGCCCGGCCGATCCGGCTCCAGTGCTCCAGCTGGCGGCTCTTCGCCCAGTCCATGCGGGAGGAGTCGGTGAAGAGGTTCTTCGTCGTGCTGTTGCTGCGGATCTGCGTATAGACCGCATCGAGGATGCCCGGCAGTTCCCGTTCGATGACGGGAGCCGCATTCCGAATGGCAGCTTCCTGCTCTTTGCCCAGGCCGATATAGGCTAGGCGATCGCCGATGTTGAAAGAGTCCATGGCCAACCCCAATGCTGCTGGCTGAAATTACACACTGGACATGTGAATCTCCCGTAGACGCGATCTGAGACAGACAACCTGCTCGCGCGCGCACGCAACGATTGAGAATTGTCGTCAGATCAACTGCTGGTTGCTTTATGGTTTATACTTTGCAAATTGAGCGCCTACGCGCACGAGATGATTGAATGGCGTCACGTGTGACGGAGTGCGATCAACGACTTGCACCTTCAGCCGATCCATGATTGGTTTGAATCAACAACAAGGTGCCCTCGGGAGGGATGTGGTGGAGATTGATCGACATCGCGCGATCGTCGATCTGCTGGCCGAGCGGCCCTTCGCGACCGTGCGCGATCTGCAGGAGACGTTCGGCGTATCGCCCGCCACCATCCGTCGGGACATCGACAAGCTTCATCGTCTCGGCAAGGTTCGCAAGGTCTTTGGCGGCATCGCGTCGACACCGTCGGCCGCGGCGGGCCCCCGGACGGCGCGGCCCTACAGCGAGAACCGCGACATCGCCGTGGCGCAGAAGCGCGCCATCGCCGAGACGGCCCTGGGGCTCGTCAGCGACGGCGACTCGCTGATCGTCCATGGCGGCTCCACCTGCTACAATCTGGGCGTCCTGCTCGCCCAGCGCAGCGTGCGCGTGTTCACCAACTCCATGCCTCTGGCCGCCTATCTCGGCGAAAACGGCGTCTGCCAGTTGACGGTCGCCGGCGGCGACGTGCACCGGGAACCTCGGCTGATCTATGATGCCAAGGCCAGACCGGTCTTCTATGCCTCCAAGCTCTTCGTTGGCGCTCAGGGCCTCAGCGCGGACGGCATCCTGGAATCCCACCCGCTCTCGGTACGCTCCATCCGCGATCTCGTGGAATGCGCGGACGAGGTGATCCTGCTGGCCGACAGCCGCAAGTTCTCGATCCGGCCCCGCCACGTCGCGCTGCCCCTCTCGCGCGTCAGCCGCATCATCACCGATGACGGGCTGACCGAAGAGGACGCCGCCATGCTGGAAGAGGCCGGCGTGGAAGTGGTGATCGCTCAATCCGCCGGGGGACTCGCATGAGCGGGGCTGAAGGCGGGGGGCTGGCGGTCTTCGATCTCGGCAAGACGAATTCGAAGATGCTCGTCTTCGGGGCCGATGGAAGGCAGACGCACGAGGACCGTACGGCGCCCCGGTGGCGCCAGGATGGAGCCTTCCGCGTGCTCGACCACGCTGCGCTGGACGCCTGGATGCGCGAGGCGATTGCCGTCGCCGTGGAGCGCCATGGCGTGGGCGGCGTGATGGTCTCCGGCCATGGCTGCACCTATGCCCTTGTGCGCGGCCGAGACCTGCTGCACCCCGTTCTCGACTACGAGCAGGAGCCGCCGGCTGACATTGCGGCGCGAATCGAGCCGCTCCTGCCATCCTTCGCCGAGACCTTCACGCCCCGCCTGCCGCAGGGGCTCAACGTCGCGCGGCACATGCTCTGGCTGGAGGAGGTCCGGCCCGACCTCTTCGCCGAGGCCGAGGCGATCCTCAGCTATCCGCAATTCTGGTCCTGGCGGCTCGGCGGCCGCCTGGCCTCCGAGGTCTCCTATCTCGGCTGCCACAGCCATCTCTGGGCTCCGCTGGCCGGCGACTACAGCTCTCTGGTGGAGGCGCGCGGCTGGCGGCGCCTGATGCCGCCGCTCGAGCGCGCCGGCGCGGTGCTGGGCCATCTGTCCGTCGATTTGCCGGGCGGTGGCGCGCGCGACGTGGCAATCCACAACGGCGTGCACGACAGCAATGCCTCGCTCTATGTCTACCGCGCCGTCGGCCACCGGGGCTTCACCATGGTCTCGACTGGGACCTGGGTAATCGTGATGAACCCGGACTGCCCTCTCGACCAGCTCGATCCCGCGCGCGACACGCTCGCCAACGTCACGGTGGACGGGCAACCCGTTGCCACCGCGCGCTTCATGGGCGGGCGCGAGTTCGACCTGATCAGCGACGGCCACAAGGGCCCGGTCTCCCGCGAGGCGCTGGAGGCCGTCGTCGCGAAGGAGATCATGGCGCTGCCGTCCTTCGCCTCCGGCGGGCCCTATCCGGGCCGGGAGGGACGCCTCGTCGGGTCGGCGTCGAGCGCTGAGGAGCGGGCGGCCGCCGCATTGCTCTACGCCGTGCTCATGACCGATGTCCTCCTCGACCTCACGAGGTCCGCAGGGCCGGTGATCCTTGACGGCGGCCTCACGCGGCTGCCGGCCTATCCAGGGCTGCTCGCCGCCCTGCGTCCCGGCCAGCCGGTCCTGGTGGGCATCAACGCCAATGGCAGTGCCAGCGGAGCCGCCGCGCTCGCCTTCGAGGCGAGCGGCAGAATGCCGTTCAAGGATGACGCGCAAGTCGTGGAACCCATGCCGCTTTCCGGCCTCGAAGCCTATCGTCGACACTGGCGGGAGCGCGCCGATGCCGTCTAGACTGACCACAAGGGGTTCGACCCCAGGGGGCCTGGCGAGCAGGTCCATCGGAGGAGACGCGTGCAGGGGGATGCAGGCATGACCGGGGGCGGCGCGTCCACCCTGCGGCTGTCGAAGATCACCAAGAGCTTCGGCGGCATCACCGTGCTGCAGGACGTCGACTTCGATGTCCATGCTGGCGAGGTGCACGCCCTCATGGGCGAGAACGGCGCGGGCAAGTCCACGCTCATCAAGGTCATGGCGGGCCTGCATCGGCCCGACAGCGGCGAGATGGCGATCGACGGCCGGGCTTTGAGCTTCTCCTCGCCGCGCGAGGCGCATGACGCAGGCATCGCGACGGTCCACCAGGAATTGCTGCTGTTCAATGACCTCACGGTCGCCGAGAACATCTTCCTCGGCCAGACGCCGAAGACCACCTCGGGCCTGATCGACTGGCCGAGCATGCGACGGCGCGCCCGCGAGCTGCTGGACCGGCTCGATTGCCCCGAGCTCGAGATCGACGCGCGCGTCGGCACGCTCTCCGTGGCCAACCGCCAGCGCGTGGAGATCGCCCGCGCGCTGTCCCAGAAGGCGCGCTTCCTCATCATGGACGAGCCGACCGCCGCGCTCGTCGAGGCCGACGTGCAGCGCCTGTTCGACATCGTGCGCAGGCTGGCAAAGGAGGGTGTGGGCATCGTCTACGTGAGCCATCGCATGCCCGAGATCTTCGCGCTCGCCAACCGCGTCACGGTGCTGCGCGACGGCGTGTCGGTGGGCACGAAAGCGATCGGTGAGGTCGACGAGACGCAGCTCGTTTCGATGATGGTGGGGCGCTCCGTCGACAAGCTCTACCCGCCGGCGCAGGGACCCGTCCGGGACGTGGCGCTCACCTTGCGCGGCGTCTCCCACCGCACGGTGGTGCAGGACATCTCGCTGGAGCTCAGGCGCGGCGAGATCGTGGGGCTCGCAGGCCTCGTGGGCTCCGGCCGCACCGAGACTGCGCTCACGATCTTCGGCATCACGCCGGCGACCTCAGGCTCCATCCTGCTCGACGGGCGCGAGGTGAGGATCGACAGCCCCGAGACGGCGCGCGACCTCGGCATCGCCTACGTTCCGGAGGACCGCGGCACGCAGGGGCTGGTGAAGCCGCAGACCATCGCCGACAACATCGCGCTCGCCAATCTCGGGCGCATGTCGCGCGGGCCTTTCGTCAGCGTGGCCGCCGTCACCGAGGCGGCGCGGCAGGCCATCACGGCGCTCGGCATCCGCGCCCGCGGGCCGGCCCAGCCGGTGCGCCAGCTCTCGGGCGGCAACCAGCAGAAGGTGGTGCTCGCCAAGTGGCTGGAGACGAAGCCGCGCATCCTCATCCTGGACGAGCCGACGCGCGGCATCGACGTCGGCGCCAAGGCCGAGATCCACAAGCTCATCCGACAGCTCGCCGGCGAGGGAATGGCCATCCTGATGATTTCCAGCGAACTGCCGGAGGTACTTGGCATGAGCGACCGCGTGCTCGTCATGAGCCAGGGCCGCATCGTCGGCGCCTTCGACAAGGCAGCCGCGACGCCCGAGGCCGTCGGCGCCGCCATGACCGCGTCGCGCGGACCGCGGGAGGCCGCGTGACCAGCCTCGCCCAGCCCCTCGGCCGCTCCCGCCTGCAGCGCTTCACCTCCGGCTTCGGCCAGGAGATCGTGATCGCGCTGTCCATCGTCGTCCTGTTCGTCGTGGTGACGTGGGTCAACCCGCGCTTCATCTCGGACACCAACGTCAACTCGATCATCGCCGGCAACGCCTACATCGCCGTCGCCGCGATCGGCATGTCGATCATCATCATCTGCGGCCACATCGACGTCTCCGTCGGCTCGCTGATCGGCGTCGTGGCGACCATCGCCGGCACGCTGGCGGTGAAGGGCTATCCCATCTGGCTCGCCTGGCTCCTGCCGGTGCTGGTCTCGGTCGCGATCAACACGGGCGTGGGCGCGCTCGTCGCCTATACGCGCATGCCTTCCATCGTGGTCACCCTTGGCATGCTCTCCATCCTCAAGGGCGGGCTCATCATCGCCACGGGCGGCGCCTGGATCACGGGCATGCCCGCGGACTTCATGCTGGCGCAGATGCGGCCCTTTGGCGTGCCGTCCTCGGTGTGGTTCATGGTGATCCTCACCCTCATCGCCGCCTTCCTGATGCGCTACACGGATGCCGGCCGCTCGGTCTATGCGGTGGGCGGGAACCTGGAGGCGGCGCGTGCGGCAGGCCTCAACCCCGAGCGCGTGACCGTGGGCGCCTTCGCGGTGCACGGGCTTTTCGCCGGCATCGCCGGCATCCTCTTCGCCACGCAGTTGCAGGTCATCCAGTCGACCGTGCCGCCCAACCTCGAGCTCACCGTCATCACCGCCTCGGTGATCGGCGGCGTCTCGATCCTCGGCGGCACCGGAACGGTCGTCGGCTCGACCCTGGCGGCCATTCTCTTCGCCACCATCGGCTCGGCGCTGATCTTCCTCGACGTCTCCGCCTACTGGCTGCGCGCGGTCCTGGGCCTGCTCATCCTGGCGACCGTTATGGCCGACATGATCCGCAGGAGGCGCACGTCATGAAGTCCGCCTCTTCCTCCCTGCTGCGCTACGAAGTCGTGCTGGCGATCATGTCGGCGCTGGCGCTCGCCGTCCTGGCCTCGCTGTCCGACCGCTTCTTCACGGTCGACAACCTGCTCAACCAGGGCCGCCTGATGGCCGAGGTCGGGCTCGTGGCGCTCGCCATGACGTTCGTCATCATCACCGGCGGCATCGACCTCTCGGTCGGCTCGATCCTGGGACTCACCGCGATCCTGCTCGGCGTGTTCTGGAAGAGCGTGGGCCTGCCGCTGCCCGCCGCCATCCTGGCCGCCATGGCCTGCGGGACGCTGGCGGGCTTCGCCAATGGCTGGGTGATCACGCGCTTCCGCGTGCCTCCGCTCATCACCACGCTGGCGACGCTCGCGCTCTATCGCGGGCTCGCCGAAGGCATCAGCCAGGCGCGCTCGGTGCGCGGCTACCCCGAGTGGTTCTTCTTCCTCGGACAGGGCGAGATCCTGGGCGTGCCCGTGCAGCTCTGGATCCTCGTCATCGCCACGATCGTCGCCGCTGTCATCCTTGGCAAGACGCGGGCGGGCTACGCCACCTACGCCATCGGCGCCAACGAGACGGCGGCGCGCTTCTCCGGCGTGCGGGTCGACGCGGCCAAGCTCTGGATCTACGGCGCGGCGGGCTTCCTTTCGGCGCTCGCCGCCGTGATCTTCGTGTCGCGCGTCACCACCACCCGCTCGGACATGGGCACCGGCATCGAGCTCGACGTCATCACGGCGGTCGTGCTCGGCGGCACCAGCATCTTCGGCGGCAAGGGCACCATCATCGGCACCGTTCTCGGCCTCGTCCTCATCCAGGCCCTCAAGAACGGCCTCGCGCTGTCGGGCGTGAAGGGGGACGGGACCATCGTCGTCATCGGGGCCGTGCTCATCCTGGCGCTTCTCGCCGGCACGCTGCTCGATCGAAACAGGGGCGGAACATGACAAGCCGGTTCCGTACGAACGTCCGCCCCGGACTGCGGGACCACAGAGTCAAAAAACTGGAGGAAGCATGATGATCAAGACCACCCTGGCCGGGGCCTTCGCCCTGGCGCTGATGTACGGGACGGCCTCGGCCGCCTCGTGGACCGGCGGCGACGACCTGCCGACGAGCCCGCTCGCCTGCGACGCCACGCCGGCGGCCGCGGCGGCCAAGCCCTATGACGGCGGCAGCCCGACCAATGCGCCCGACCGCAAGGGCAAGCCCATCAAGGTCGTGGACGTGCCGAAGCTGATCGGCATCGGCTACTTCAACGCGACGTCGAAGGGCATTTCCGACGCCGCCAAGGAGCTGGGCAACATGTCGGCGAAGACCGACGGCCCGACCAAGGCCAACATCGACGAGCAGATCACCTTCATCGACAACTACATCACCTCGGGCGTGGACGGCATCCTGTTCGCCGCTAACGACCCGGTGGCCATCGCCCCGGTGCTGAAGAAGGCGCTCTCCAAGGGCATCAACGTCGTGGGCTACGACGCCAACTCGACTCCCGACGCCCGCCAGTGGTTCGTGAACCAGGCGCAGTTCAACGGCATCGCCAAGGCGCTCGTCGACAACATGGCCAAGGAGGCCGGCGAGGACGCGGGCGTCGCCATCGTCACCTCGACCTTCACCACGCCGAACCAGGCGCGCTGGATCGCCGAGATGGCCGCCTATGCCGAGAAGTGCCACCCGAAGATGAAGTGGCTCGAGACGGTCGAGGCGCAGGAGGACAACAACCTGTCCTTCAACCAGGCCACGACGCTGATCAACAAGCACGGCGACAAGCTGAAGGGCATCTTCGGAATGACCTCGGTCGCCACCCCGGCCTCGGCGGAGGCCGTGTCGCAGGCCAAGCAGTGCGGCAAGGTCGCGGTGGTGGGCCTCGCCACGCCGAACGCGATGAAGCCCTACGTCTCCAACGGCTGCGTGAAGTCGGTGGTGCTGTGGAACCCGGTCGACCTCGGCTATGCCGCCGCCATGGTGCTGCGCGCCGTCGCCGACGGCACGCTGAAGGCCGGCGACACGAAGGTGAAGGCCGGCAAGCTCGGCGAACTGCAGGTCATCAACGGCAGCGAGATCCTGCTCGGCGCGCCCTACACCTTCACCAAGGACAACATCGGCGGCTTCGACTTCTGAGCCCGCCGAAGAGGCCTGACATGATCGAACGGCGGCCCTCCGGGGCCGCCGTTTTCGTTTGATCCCAACGTTGTCATCCCCGGCGGTCCGCAGCGGACCGGGAAGGGGATCCAGACTTTCGAGAGGTGGCCCTGGATCCCCTTCCCGCGCCTGCGGCGCGCCGGGGATGACAGGGAGTGCTACCTTAGATTGTGCAATCTGACGCGCCGCTGCGCCTCGCGGGCCGAAGAGGCGCGGATCGGCGGTGGTCCGGGCCCACAGCCGAAGCTGTGGAGGTCTGTGGAGAAGGGCCGGGGGCCCTCGCCCCCGCCGATCCGCGCACGATGGTGGAAGCCCCTGCGGAAAAGGCCGGGGGGCGGTTCCTCCCCCGTGGATGCCTTAGCCCTCGCCGCCGGACTGCCCCATCCGCCCGGACGTCACGCCGGGTTTCCGAGGCCATCGCCTCCCGCCCGCGCCAGCCGACGCCGCGGACGCCCCTTCGAGGGCGGGAGTGCGGGATATATAGGCAAATTTTCCCATTAATGTCAAGCCCAATCAAGGATGACGGGTTCCCAGCCAGTCTCGTGTCATCCCCGGCGAGCGAAGCGAGGGAAGGGGATCCAGACTGCACAGCGCCAAAGTCTGGATCCCCTTCCCGGCGCTTCGCGCCGCCGGGGATGACACGCTGCGGGGTTGAGTTTCCCCTCACCCCACCAGGTGCCGGGGCTTGCCTTCCACGTAGAGGCGGATGTTCTCGAAGAGCTGGTCGACGAGGCTCTGCACGGCCTCGCGGCTCGCCCACGCGACGTGGGGCGTGAGGATGAAATCGGGGCGGTGCATCAGCCGCATGAAGGGGTGGTCGGGCGGCGGCGGCTCGACGGAGACGACGTCGAAGGCGGCCCCGGAAATCTGGCCCTTCTCCAAAGCCGTGGCCAGATCGGCCTCGTTGACGAGGCCACCGCGCGCGGTGTTGACGAGGAGCGGACGGCGCTCCATCGCAGCGAATTCCGGCGCGGCGATCATGTCCTTGGAGGACGGCGTCAGGGGGGCGTGCAGGGTGATGACGTCGCTCACCCGGATCACCTCCTCGAAGGGCGTGTAGAGCGGACCCATGCCCTCGACGCCCTTGTAGGTGGAGAACAGCACGCGCATGCCGAAGGCCTCGCCGAGCTTGGCGACGGCCTTGCCGAGCACACCGTCGCCGATGACGCCGAGCGTCGAGCCCGCGAGGTCATGGATCGGGTAGTCGAAGTAGCAGAACTGGTTGGCCTCCTGCCAGCGGCCACGGGCCACGCTCTCCTGGTAGGCGACGATGCTGCGCCGCAGCGCCAGGATCAGTGCGAAGGTGTGCTCGGGCACCGTGTTGATGGCGTAGCCGCGGATGTTGCAGACGCCGACGTTGCGGGCGCTGCAGGCGGCGACGTCGACGATGTTGGTGCCGGTGGCGGCGACCGCTACGAGCCGCAGCCTCGGCGCGGCCGCCACGCTCTCGGCTGTGATCGGCACCTTGTTGGTGATCACGATGTCCGCCCCTGCGATGCGACCGGCGACCTCGGACGGAGCGGTCTTCTGGTGGACGGTGAGCCGGTGCGCGAAGGGCAACTCCGGCATCACGATCTCGGGCGGGACCGTCTCGGCGTCGAGGAAGACGATCTCGAGCGGCGTGGCGCTGGTGGTCATGGCATTTCGCTCCCGGGTAGCCCCTGTCGATCTCCCGGAGACGGTTCGCGCCGCTCTCGTGGAGGCCCGGCAGAAGCTAGCGCAGGCGCGCGCCTCGCCAAGAGCGCAGGCGCGACCTCACCCTGTCCGGTTGCGGCGTCGGAGTCGGCCGGGTGCGGGTCTCAGGTCGGGAACAGCGCCTGGATCTGGAAGCGCAGGGTCCAGTTCGGCCCGCTGTCGGGCTTGACCACGTTGTAGAAGCCCTGGACCTGCGCGTTGATCGGCAGCTTGCCGACCTTGAACAGCCGGCCGACGCCGCCGCCCACCGGCACCGTCCACCTGTCGCTTTGCGCGGCGAGCCAGTTGGCGGTGATGACGGGCGAGGTCGTGAGATACCAGCCGTGCGGCAGGTTGTAATTGAGGAAGGGCTGGATCAGCATCTGGTTGACGCGCTGGTTCTGCGTGCCGGCCCAGACGTTGTTGACCAGCGCGCCGAAGACCCAGGGCCCGTCGATGCGCAGCACCACGGCCGAGGGACCGCCGCCCCACTTGTTGACGCCCAGCGTCTTGTCCGTCGCCGTGGGCAGCCAGAGCACGGGGCCGACGCCCCAGATGATTTTGCCGGGCTCCGCGGGCGAGAGGAAGAACGAGGGCTGGATGTTGCCGAGCCCCGTCTCACCGCCCAACACGGGCGACAGGCGCGGCTGCCAGAGCACTGGCGTCACCCAGCGGGTGATCAGGTTCCATTCCGGCGTGAGCTTGAAGGGGATGACCGGCTGGATGTTGAGCACGTTCTGCGTGCGACTATAGGGCCCGTACCCAAAGTTCGTGTTGTTCTGGAAGGGCACGCTGATCAGGTTGGCGACAGGGTTCTGCGCGGCCTCGCGCAGCTTGTCGGTGCTGTCCGCGCCGCCGGAGCCCTCGCCCGGCGCGGCGCCCTTGGCGGGCTCCGCCGAGGCAGCCTTCGGCGAGGCCTTCGCCTTCGCCGCCGGCTTGGTTGCCGGAAGCGCTTTGGTGGTCGGCTCGGTCTGTGCAGAGGAAGAGGCTGGAACAGCCAGCAAGGCCAGCAAAGCCGCCGCTGCCACTGTCCGAATCGTCGCCATGTTGCCCCCCTCACCACCGTGACTGCTGCGAGGCTAGGAAGCTGTCGAGGCCCCGACTTGCCCGATTGAGCCACACGGGGAAATTGAAAACTCTTGTTGCGATAAGGCCACGCTCGAGCCGGCTGCCCGGCGGCTGGCGCAGCCGGTCAAGACTCAGGTGGTCCGCCTGCGACAAGCTGAGCCGTTGGAAGCGTGATCGGCGAAGGCCACCCGACATCATGAGACACGCCAAGGGCGGAATACTGATCCTGCTCCTCCTCGCGGCGCTGGGCGGCCTCGCGGCCTATGGCTATCACAAGCTCACGCAGGTCTTCGTCATCCGCATCGCGACCGGACCGGCAGGATCCTTCGGGGCTCAGTTCGCCACCTCGCTCGTGCATCTCGTCGCGATGGACCATCCGCGTGTGCGGATTTCCACCACGCCGACGGCCAGCGATTCCGATGCGCTGAAGGCCATCGACGACGGTAAGGCGGACGTCGCCATCGCCCGCGCCGATGCCGGACCGTCGACCGGGCTCACCATCGCCGTGCTGCGGCACGATGCGGGGCTCTTCATCGTCCCCCACACCTCGAAGGCGGACAGCGTTCCCGGTCTGCATGGGGAGGCGCTGGCCATAGTCGGCACCTCGCCGCACGATGGCGCCCTGTTCGACGTGATCAAGAAGGAATACGGCCTCACCCTGAAGGGCGATCCCGTGCCCATGGCCCCGGCCGACGTGGCCGACGCCATCAAGGCGAAGACGATCCAGGGCGTCTTCGTGGTGGCGGCCACCAGCGGCAAGGTGATGGCCGACGTCCTCGCCGCCGTGCGCAAGGGCGGCGGCGGGCAGCCCAAGGTGATCCAGGTCGACCTCGCCGACACGATCGTCAAGCGCAACCACCTGCTGGAATCCGTCGACCTGCCGAAGGGCGTCCTGCAGGGCCAGCCGCCTCTGCCGGACGACGACGGCTCGACGCTGGGCGTCTCCACACGGCTCTTCGGCACGTCGCGCATGCCCGAGGCGGTCGCGGCGGAACTGACGCGCATGCTTCTCACCGACAAGCCGAAGGTCGCCGCGCTCCTGCCCCGCTCCTCGGTCATCGAGCCGCCCGAGACCGACAAGCTCAACGCTTCGCTGCCCATCCACCCCGGCACGTCGGACTACCTCACCGGCAACCAGCCGAGCCTGAGCGACGAGGCGCAGAACGCGCTCTACTGGGTCGGCATCGTCGGCAGCCTCCTGGCCTCCTGCGCGGCGGGTGTCGCGGCGCTCTGGCGCAAGGTCGCGCCGCGCCGGCCGGAGGCGACGTTGAAGATGCTTGACCTCTGGGTCTCCGCCCGGGACGCCGCCGACGAGCCGGCCCTGCACGAGGTGGAGAAGGAGGTCGACGCCATCGTGCAGTCCGCCATCCGTCGCCAGGCCGAGGGCAAGGACGACGAGATGAACCCGGCCTTGCCCCTCATCGTGGGGCAGGTCCGTCGCGTCATCGACCGGCGGCGCGACGAAATGGCGGGCGTCAAGGCTCCCCGGCCGACCACCAGCTTCGCGGAGAGCGAGGTCGGGCACGCCTAGCTGCGGAGTGCGACTGCAGCCATCATGCGGGCCCGCATCCGCCGGAGAGGCTCCCTTTTGTCCGCAACATCCGAAGCCGGCCGGCACCCCAGCCGGGTCGCCGCTGCTCTTGCCGCCCTCGACGAGACGCGCCTTCGCCGGCTCGTCGCACGCATCGACGAGGTGCCGCTCTACGCCCACGCCTATTCCTTCCACCTGAACCTGCGCTTCGGCGGCGCGGCGCCGGCCGACGTCGCGCGCTTCGCCGCCCGTCACGGGCTGAAGGGCCTGAAGATCCATGTCGAGGACGGCGCGGAGGGCTGCCTCTTGCTGATGGACGGCCCGGCCCGCCGCCGCTTCGGCGTGCTCTGCGCGGACCTCGGCGTGCGCATCGACGTCGAGACGAGTTCGACGGAGGTCGCCGTGCTGGCGCAGGCCGTCGCCGTAGCGCATGACGTCGGGGCGGATCTCGTGCGCTGCTATCCGCGCTATGCGGGTCCGGTCTCCACCATCCTCCCGCGCGTCGTGCGCGACCTGCGCCAGCTCGGCGCGCTTGATCCCGAGAGGCGGCTCCTCTTCGCGCTGGAGCAGCACGAGGACCTCACCTCGACCGAACTCGTGGCGATCCTGCGCGAGGTCGGCGATCCCCGGCTGTCGCTGCTCTTCGACTTCGGCAACATGATCAACGCCCACGAGCGGCCGAAGCAGGCGCTGGAGGTGATGGCCCCCTTCGTCACTGACGTCCATGTGAAGGACGTCCTGGTGGTGGAGGATCGCGGCGGCTGGGGGCACCGGGCCTGCCGCTCGGGGGAGGGCGAGATCGACTTCCACGGCCTTCTCGCCCGCCTGCTCCTGCTCGGCGACGAGGCTCCCCAAGTCCGCGCCATTGCGCTCGAGGAGGAAAACGGGCTGTTCTGCCCGGCCTACCGCTTCCCCGGCGAGGGGCCGGACCCGGTGATCCCCGCGCGCGGCCCGAGCGTCACGGACCTGCCGGAAGGCGTGGACCTTTCGACTCGCCTCGCCGAGGAGCGCGCCGACGCCGAAAGGCAGGTCTCCTATGTGCGCGGCGTGCTCGCGGAGCTCAGGGCCGGCGCGCTGGAGCGGCTCTCGCGCCTGGATGGCGCGCGGGGCCTCGCCTGAGCTCTCGACTTCCGGTCCTTGCCGGTCGAGCATGGGGCCGGGCAGGCGCCAAGACCTGCCGGGCCACGGCACCGACGGGGAGGACGGCATGACGCGCAATTTCCTGAGCAAGCTGACGGGCTCCTTCGCCATGCCCGCAGCGGAGAACCCGACGGTGGCGATGGTGGAGGCGGCCTATCGCCACCACGGGCTCGACTACCGCTACATCAATTGCGAGGTGCACCCCGACCGGCTGGGCGACGCCGTGCGCGGCGCGCGCGCCATGGGCTGGGTCGGCTTCAACTGCTCGCTGCCGCACAAGGTAGCGGTGATTGAGCATCTGGACGGGCTCGGCGCCTCAGCCGAAGTCATGGGCGCGGTGAACTGCGCCGTGCTGCGCGACGGCAAGTTCATCGGCGAAAATACCGACGGGAAGGGTTTCCTCTCGTCCCTGCAAACCGTCGCAGACCCCGCGGGCAAGACGGTGGTGCTGTTCGGGGCCGGCGGCGCCGCCCGCGCCATCGCGGTCGAACTCGCCTTCGCGGGCGCCACACGGATCATCGTCGTGAACCGAAGCGAGAGCCGTGGACGGACGCTCGTGGACCTGATCAACGCCCGTACGAAGGCGAAGGCAGAGCTTGTCGTCTGGCATGGCGCCTATGCCATCCCCGAGGAGGCGGCCATCGCGGTCAACGCGACCTCGATCGGCCTCTATCCCGACGTGAATGGCCGGCTCGACCTCGTTGCGGAGACGCTGCGCCCTGGGCTCGTGGTGGCCGACGTCATCACCAACCCGCCGCGCTCCCCGCTGATCCGCGACGCCGAGGCGCGCGGCTGCACCGTGCTCGACGGGCTCGGCATGCTCGTGAACCAGGGCGTCATTGGCGTGAAGTACTGGACGGGGGAGGATGTAGACCCCGGCGTGATGCGCAAGACTTTGGAGGATCTGCTGCCGAAGTGACGCATCGATGCCAAAAGCGATGCACTTTCGTGACGGTCCCGGTCGAGTTGGGGAATCCCGCCTGATCCGAGCTTGACCTCGGTCATGGCGATGCGCGAGATGGCCCGACACTATCGGTTGCCGTACGGCATTTCGCATCGCAGAGGTTCTCATGGCCATCCGGATCGGCGCGCTGTTGAGCGTCGCCCTCCTCGCCCTCACGTCCGTGGCGTCCGCCCAGACCACGACGCCTAGGCCCGCCGCCAAGCCCAAGGCCAAGCCGGTGCGCACCCAGCCTGCGCCAAAGCCGCAGGACGATCAGTCCTATTTTGCGCTCGACCTGCCGGATTCGCCTGGCGGCAAGCCGCCGAACTACGTCTACCAGAGCCAGAACCAGTCTGTGTTCCGCGGCAGCATGGTGGGCGGCGACTCGACCCTGTTCGGCGGCAATTTCGGCGTCACCAATCCCGGCCTGCGCTGACAGGGACGCCTAGCCGACTCAGTTCTTGTCGGAGCAGGCCTTGAAGGGGTTTTCGAACCCGCACTTGGTGCAGCCCGTCAGGCCAAGGGGGCTGAGCAGGGCGACGATTATCAGCAGCATTCGCATTCCCAAGCCTTTCCCATGCAATGAATACGCGAGAGCATGATGCTTCGCACGTCGGGTGGTGGCGAGGGCTCTTTGCAATTCACGGCTTGCCCGGCAGGGCGATCGTGACCTCTTCGCCGCTGTCCAGCGCCCGCAGGCCCGCCTGCGCCACGGCGCTGGCGACGTAGCCGTCCCAGGCGTCCGCGCCCTCGAACACCCCGGACGTCAGGCCGTTGACCCAGGACTGCAGCTCGCGGCGGTAGGACTCGGCGAAGCGGGGCCGCCAGTCCGCTGGATAGGCGCGCTGGTCGTTTCCGCCGGCGCGGATCTCCGCAGGAAGCGGGCGCGCCAAGGTCGCCGTCCCGGCCTTGCCCACGACCTCCGCGCGGATGTCGTAGCCATAGGCGGCGTTCATGGTGATCTCGACGGCCGCCAGCACGCCGCTCGCCATGCGCAGCAGGATGAGCAATGGATCCGGCACCGCGCCCGCGGCCATCGGCCCCGCCGCGTGCACCGCGATGGAGGCAATCTCGTCGTCGAGCAGCCAGCGAAGGATGTCGAACTCGTGCACCGCGGAGTTCGTCACGGCCATTCCTCCCGTGAAGAAGGACGGCGCGGCGACGTTGCGATGGGCGCAATGGACGAGGGCCGGCGCGCCGATCGCGCCGGAACGCAGGGTCGCCCTGAGGTCCTGGTAGTGCGGATCGAAGCGGCGCATGAAGCCGACCTGCACCAGGCTGCGCCCGGTGCGGCGCTCAGCCTCCAACACCTGCATCGCCTCCTCGGGCGTCGGCGCCAACGGCTTCTCGCAAAGCACTGGCTTGCCGGCGGCGATGCAGGCCAGCGTGAGGGGCGCATGAGTGTGGTCGGGGGAAGCGACGAGCACCGCGTCCACGTCCGGCCGCGCGATGAGCGCGAAGCCGTCCGTCAGAGGTTGCGCGCCCACCTCCGCCGCAGCCGCCTCGGCGCGCGCCGGGTCGGCGTCGGAGATCGCCACGATGCGCGCCCCCGCGATGGAGCGCGACAGGGTGCGCGCGTGGTCGAGGCCCATCACGCCAGCCCCGATGATGCCGATGCCCTTCATGGCTGCACCCTTGCCTTTCAGGCGATGTCCAGCCAGCGCCGCTCGCGCGAGGAGGCGACGGCGGTGTCGATGACCTTCTGGATCTCCCAGGCCTCGCGGAAGTCCGGGCCCAGGCGGGGCCCTCCGGCGATGGCGGCGAGGAACTCGGCGACCTCGATGGTCTTCAGGTCGTTGAAGCCGAGCTGGTGGCCGGGCGCGACGCAAAAGCGCACGTAGGGCGAATGCTGCGGGCCGGCCTCGATGCGGGTGAAGCCGGCGGTGCGCGGGTCGCCGCCCACCCGGTAGAACTGCAGCTCGTTGAGCCGCTCCTGCGTGAAGGCGAGCGCGCCCTTGGTGCCATGCACCTCGAAGCCGAGCTGCATCTTGCGCCCCGTGGCCACCCAGTTCGCCTCGATCGTGCCGCCGCAGCCGCGCGCGAAGCGCAGGGTGAGGCGGGCGATGTCGTCGACCTCGACCGGCCGCCGCTCGCTCGCGCCGGGGGCGACGGGGCGGTCCTTCACCACGGTTTCGAGGTCGGCATGGAGGCTCGCGATCGGCCCGAGCAGGAAACGCGCCATGCCGATGATGTGGCTGCCGAGGTCCGCCACGGCGCCCGCCCCGCCCTTGGGGTCGAGCCGCCACGTCCAGGGCGCCTGCGCGTCGGCCATGTAGTCCTCGGCATGGATGCCGCGGAACCCTGTGATCGTCCCGAGCTCGCCCGCCTCGATCAGCTCGCGCGCGAGCTTCAGCACGGGATTCTTGATGTAGTTGAAGCCTGCCTGCGTCACCACGCCGACCTTCTCGGCGGCCTCCACCATCTCGAAGGCGATGGCGGCGCTTGGGGCGAGCGGCTTCTCGCAGTGGATGTGCTTGCCGGCAGCGGCTGCGACAAGCGCCATGTCGCGGTGGAGCAGGTTGGGCGTGGTGATGGAGACGACCTGCACGGCCGGGTCGGAGACGGCCTCCCGCCAGTCGTCCGTCCAGTGCCGGAAGCCGAACTGCGCGGCGGTGGCTTCGGCGGCCGAGGCAATGGTGTCGGCCACGACCCGGAGCACCGGGCGCAGCGAGCCGGGAAAGGTCGCGGCGACCGCGTTGTAGGCGAGCGCATGGGCCTTGCCCATGAACCCCGTCCCGATGATGGCGACCCCGATCTCGGTCATGGCATGTCGTCCCCGTTTGTGGCGTCAGCGTTCTGCATGCGCTGGCGTGAAGGCTGGATCCCCTTTCCCTCCTCGGCTTCGCCGCTCCGGCCCGGGATGACAGCCGAGGTCTTTCGCGTGTCATCCCCGGCGGCGCGCAGCGCCGGGAAGGGGATCCAGCCTTTGCTCCAGCTCGCTCAGAGCGGCGCCTTGGGATGGGGCGCGCCGTCATAGGCGCCCCAGACGGACTGGTCGAACTGCACGACGGAGCCGGTCATCAGTCCGCTCTCCTCGCTGGCCAGGAAGGCGACGGCGCGGGCCACCTCCTGGGGGTCGATGAGGCGGCCCCAGGGCTGCTGCGGCGCGGCCTTCTCGAGCCAGTCCGGCGGGTTGCCGTCGAGCTTCTGGATGCGGTGCTCGCCCTCGCTCGCCATCCAGCCGATGTTGAGCTGGTTGACGCGGATGCGGTTGCGCAGCAGCGCATAGGCGGTGTTCTCGGTCAGCGTGGCGAGCGCGCCCTTGGAGGCGCAGTAGGCGGCGAGGAAGGGCTGGCCGGCCTTGGCCGACATCGAGCCGATGTTGACGATCGTGCCTTCCACCTTGTCGCGGCGCATCAGCTTGATCGCCTCCTGCATGAGGAAGAAGGGCCCGCGCACGTTCACCGCGAACATCGCGTCGAAGAGCTCGGGCGTCGTGTTGAGGATGTTGCCGCGGTCGGTGATGGCGGCGGCGTTGACCAGCACGTCGAGCCGGCCGAACTCCTTGTCGGCGGCGGCGATGACCTTGCGGCAATCCTCGACCTTGCCCTGGTCGGCCTGGACGAACACGGTCCTGACGCCCGTCTCGGCCTGGATCGTGGCGGCGACTTTCTCGCCCTTCTCCCTGGAGCGGCCGCAGGTGATCAGGGCACTGGCGCCGCGCTCGGCGAAGAGGCGCGCGATGGCGGCGCCGAGGCCCTGGGTGCTGCCGGTGACGACGGCGATCTTGTTGTCGAGGCGGCTCATGTCGGTTCTCCCAGTCCTCAGTTCTCGACCGTATAGCCGGCCGCCGCCATGACGCGCAGCAGCTCCTTGTGTCCGATCTTCGCCATCTCGAGCGGGGGGGCCTTCTTGGGGTCCTGCTCCGCCTCCACCACGAACCAGCCCTCGTAGCCGTAGGAGGCGAGGCGCTTCACGATGGCCTCGAAGTCGAGGCTGCCATCGCCGGGCACGGTGAAGGCGCCCTTCACCACGGCATCGAGGAAGCTCTCCTTCGAGCGGTCGAGGCCGTCGATGACGGGCATGCGCACGTCCTTGGTATGGACGTGGGTGATGCGCTTGTGGTGCTTGTCGATGACGCGCAGCACGTCGCCGCCCGCGAAGGCCATGTGGCCGGCGTCGTAGAGCAAAGGCAGGCCCTCGCCCGAGTGCTTCATGAGGAGGTCGAGCTCCTCTTCGGTCTCGATCGCCGCAGCCATGTGGTGGTGGTAGGAGATCGGCATGCCCTGCTCGGCGCACCACTCGCCGAAGGCGGTCATCTTCCGCCCATAGGCCTTGATCTCGTCCTCGGAGAGCTTGGGCTTCGTGGCGAGCGGCTTGGAGCGGTCGCCCTGGATGGAGCGGGCGGTCTCGCCATAGACGATGCAGGGGGCCTTGGCGGCCTTGAAGAAGGCCATCTGCGCGGCGATGCGGTCCTTCTCGCGCTCGATGTCGCCGTCGAGCAGCAAGCCCGAGAACCAGCCGCCGCACACGGAAATGTTGTACTTCGCCAGGATGGGGCCGAGCTCGGCCATGTCCATGGGGAAGCGCCGGCCCGTCTCCATGCCGGTGAAGCCGGCGACGTTGGCCTGGCGCAGGCACTCCTCCAGCGACACGTCGTCGGAGAGTTCCGCGAGGTCGTCGTTCCACCACGCGATGGGGGCGATGCCCAGTTTGGCCTTCATGAAGGTCTCCAGAGAAGGAAGGCCCGCGCCTGCGGGCCCGGATTAGACGCCCACGCGCTGGCGCTTGCGGCCCTGGGCCTGCGCCGCATGGGCTTCGTTGACGGAGGGACGCGCGCTGACCTCGGGCACGCCGACGTCCCACCACGCGTCGCCCGGCGTCCAGGTGAAGGCGTCGGAGACGATGGAGATGACGGTGGTGCGGTCGTTGGCCTTGGCCCAGTCGAGCGCCTGCTCGAGCTCGGCGAGGCTCTCCACCTTGCGCGAGAGCGCGCCCATGCTCTCGGCGTGCTTGGCGAAGTCGACCGAGAAGGGCTCCTTCACCTTGCAGTCGCGGATCAGGTTGTTGAAGGACGCCGCGCCCTTGCCGTTCTGCAGGCGGTTGATGACGGCGTAGCCGCCATTGTCGCAGACCACCACGATGAGCTTGTGGCCTGACAGCACCGTCGAATAGATGTCCGAGTTCATCATCATGTAGGTGCCGTCGCCCACCATGACGATTGGCGTGCGCGTGGGATCGGCCATGGCCGCGCCCCAGCCGGCGGCGATTTCATAGCCCATGCAGGAGAAGCCGAACTCGCAGTCGAACGTGTGGGGCGACTTCACCCGCCAGTTCTTCATCACCTCGCCGGGCAGGCCACCCGCCGCTGCGATCAGCAGGTCGCGGTCGCCGGCCTTGGCGTTCACCACGCCCACGACCTGCGCGTAGGTGGGCACCGGGGCGTTGGTCGGGCGCTGGAAGCCGTCCAGCATGGCGTCCCAGGTGAAGAACTCCGTCTGGGCCTTGTGCGTCCACTCGGGGTCAGTATGCCAGCCGTCCATGGCCGGTGCGAGTTCCTCGATCGTGGCGAGCGCGTCGCCTACCACGGCCAGCGCTCGGTGCTTGGTGGCGTCCCAGCGCGCCGCGTTGATCGAGACGAACTTCGCATCGGGCGAGAACACGGTCCACGAGCCGGTGGTGAAGTCCATCAGCCGCGTGCCCACGGCCACGATGACGTCGGCCTCGGCGGCAAGCGCATTGGCGGAGGTGGAGCCGACGATGCCGAGAGGCCCGGCATGGGCGGGGTGGTTGTGCGGCAACCCGCCCTTGCCGGCGATGGTCTCGACGATCGGGACGCCATGCGCCATGGCGAAGTCGCCCAGCGCCTTCTCCGCGCCGGAATAGCGGACGCCGCCGCCGGCGATGACCAGCGGCTTCCTGGCGGACTTGAGCAGGGCGATCGCCTCGGCGAGCCGGCCCTTGTCGGGGCGCGGGCGCGGCACTCGGTGAAGCGTAGGCTCGAAGAAGGCGGCGGGGTAGTCGCAGGCCATTTCCTGCACGTCCTGCGGCAGGGCGAGGAAGGCCGGGCCGCAATCGGCGGGGTCGAGCAGGGTGGCCACCGCCTGCGGCAGGGAGGAGATGATCTGCTCGGGATGGACGATGCGGTCCCAGTAGCGCGTCACCGCCTTGAAGGCGTCGTTCACGTTGATGGTGGGATCGCCGTAGTGCTCCACCTGCTGCATCACCGGGTCGGGCCGGCGGTTGGTGAAGGTGTCGCCGGAGAGCAGCAGCACCGGAAGCCGGTTGGAGTGCGCGACGCCCGCGGCCGTCACCATGTTGAGCGCGCCCGGGCCGATCGAGCTTGTCGCCACCATGATCTGGCGGCGGCGCTTTGCCTTGGCGAAGCCGATGGCGGCCAGCGCCATGGACTGCTCGTTCTGCCCGCGCCAGGTCGGCAGCACGTCCTTCACCGCCTCCAGCGCCTCCGAGAGGCAGGTCACGTTGCCGTGGCCGAAGATGGCGAAGACGCCCGGAAAGAGCGGCACGCGCTCCCCATCGACCTCGGTGAACTGGTTGCAGAGATATTTCACCAAAGCCTGCGCCATGGTCAGCCGCACGGTGGACATCGGCTTCCTCCCCTTCGGCCGTCCACGAGTCGGGCGGCGGCCGTTCGTCCCTAGCGTCATCCGGCTCCGCTTGGACCGCAATGGCCGAGTTGCGCCGCCAGGGATGGACCAGCATGCGTCGTCGGCAGGCCGGGCCGGCCGCGAGACCGACGGGATCATTCCCGGAGCATGACCAAAATGCAACAAACATTTCGTTCTCTTGACGATCTAGAACAAAAATTGTATTCGCTCTCAGCCTTTAGAACGAGAAAATCCGTTGCCCTCCGGGCGTTGCGGCTGGAACAATGGGCGAAACGCGGGACCGGAGAGAGCGGGGGAGCAAGCGACGCCATAACGTGCCGGGCCGTTGCATGACGGGCGCACATCAAGACGCCTGCCGAGTATCAAGCCCGGATCGCAAAATTTGAATCTGAGGTGCGCACCTCAATACCGCTTGCACAAGGGCGCAAGAGACCGTCTATTATCAATCCAAGAGGACCCTGCGGCCCACCGCAGAGGCCCCGATGAAACAAGACCGGGAGAGGAAACAGCGCTCGTGCCAGTCCTGGAACTGCGGAAGATTTCCAAGAATTTCGGGGCCATCAAGGCCCTGACGGACGTCGACTTCTCGCTCGAGCCCGGCGAGGTGCTGGGCCTCATGGGCGACAATGGCGCGGGCAAGTCGACCCTGGTGAAGATCATTTCCGGCAACTTCCCGCCCTCCTCCGGCGAATTGCTGATCGAGGGTCAGCCCGTCCATTTCACCAAGCCCGTCCAGGCCCGCGAGAAGGGCATCGAGGTCGTCTACCAGGACCTCGCGCTGTGCAACAATCTCACCGCGGCGGCCAACATCTTCCTCGGGCGCGAGCTCAAGAAGAAGATCGGTCCCTTCCACGTGCTCGACCACGCCGCCATGGTGAAGCGCGCCGGCGAGCTCTTCGGACGGCTGAAGTCCGAGACGCGACCACACGACTACGTCAAGCAGATGTCGGGCGGCCAGCGGCAGGCCGTGGCCATCGCGCGCACCGGCCTCTCCGAGCCCAAGATCGTGCTGATGGACGAGCCGACCGCCGCCATCAGCGTGCGCCAGGTCGCGGAGGTGCTGAACCTCATCCGCCGGCTGAAGGAGGAGGGCCACGCCGTCATCCTCATCAGCCACCGCATGCCCGACGTGTTCGAGGTCTGCGACCGCGTGGTCGTGATGCGGCGCGGCCGCAAGGTCGCCGACAAGCTGATCGCCAAGTCCTCGCCCGAGGAGATCACCGGGCTGATCACGGGAGCCATCCATGCAGCCTGACAGCCCGGGCCAGGGCAGCGGCACGGCGGCCGTGCAGGCGGCCGACGTCTCCATCGAATCCATCGTCGGCATCAAGGAGCGCACGCCCCTCCAGCGGCTGATCGCCAACCAGGCCTTCTGGGTCACGATCGCGCTCGCGGCGATCTGCCTCTTCATGTCCTGGCAGGAGCCGACCTTCCGCTCCTGGGACAACATCTACAACATCACCCGCAACTTCGCCTTCATCGGCATCATGGCCTTGGGCATGACGGTGGTGATCATCACCGGCGGCATCGACCTGTCGGTGGGCTCGATCATCGGCGTCGTCGGCGTGGCGACGGGCCTCGTGCTGCAGGCCAACGGCACGTGGTGGATGGCCTGCCTCGTCGGGCTCTTCACCGGCATTGCCTGCGGCGCGGTGAACGGCGTGCTCATCTCCTACGTGGGGCTGTCGCCCTTCGTCGTCACGCTCGGCATGCTGTCGATCGCGCGCTCGCTCGCAATCGTGCTGTCCGGCAACAAGATGATCTACGAGTTCGGGCCGGACGGGGACTTCTTCAATTTGATCGGCGGCGGCGACATCCTGGGGCTGGCGAACCCCGTCTGGGTCATGGTCGTCTCGGCCATCATCTTCGCCTTCGTGCTCAGCCACACGACCTGGGGCCGCCACCTCTACGCGATCGGCGGCAACGAGGAGGCGGCGCGCGCGACGGGCGTGCCGGTCTCACGGATCAAGCTGCAGGCCTACATCGTCTCGGCCCTGATGGCGACGATCGCAGCCATCCTGCTCACCGGCTACAACGGCTCGGCCATCAACGCCAACGGCACGGGCTATGAACTGCGCGTCATCGCCTCCACCGTCATCGGCGGCGCGGACCTCATGGGCGGCGCCGGCGGCGCCTACGGCGCCATCGTCGGCGCGGCGCTCATCGAGGTGATCCGCAACAGCCTGCTGATGGCCGGCGTCGACGCCAACTGGCAGGGTGCCTTCGTCGGCACCTTCATCATCCTCGCGGTGCTCCTGGAGAGGATCCGCGGCAGGAGACGCGACTGACGCGCCCGGGGGGCATACCCAGGGGACGCGGTCGTGAAGGCAAGAAAACCAAAACGGAGGAAATCATGCTGAAGTTGATGGTGACCACGGCCCTCGCGGCCGGTGTCTTGGCTGCTGCGAGCAGCGGGGCCATGGCGCAGAAGAAGTACGTCTTCGCGCTCGTGCCGAAGAACATGAACAACCCCTTCTTCGACCAGGCCCGCGACGGCTGCAAGAAGGCCGAGAAGGAGCTCAACGGCGCCGTCGAGTGCATGTATATCGGCCCCGGCGAGCACGGCGGCGGCGAGGAGCAGGTCCAGATCGTGCAGGACCTGATCGCCAAGAAGGTGGACGGCATCGCCGTGTCGCCCTCCAACGCGGCGGCCATGGGCAAGGCGCTGGAGAAGGCCAAGGCGGCCGGCATCCCGGTCCTGACCTGGGACTCCGACCTCCTCGACAAGGACAAGGGCCTGCGCGTCGCCTATGTCGGCACCTACAACTACGACATCGGCACCAACCTCGCGAAGGCCGTGCAGGCGCTGAAGCCGAAGGGCGGCACGATCTGCATCCAGTCGGGCGGCGCGGCGGCGGCCAACCACAACGAGCGCATGCAGGGCATCCGCGACACGCTCTCCGGCAAGAAGAGCGACAAGGCTCCCGGCGAGAAGCTCACGGGCCAGAACGGCTGGACCGAGGTGGAGGGCTGCCCGCTCTACACCAACGACGACTTCCTGGTCTCCAACCAGCAGCTCGCCGACATCACCAACAAGTACCCGCAGCTCGACGCCTTCGTGCCCACGGGCGGCTTCCCGCAATTCGCGCCGGAGGCCTACAAGAAGAACGCCGAGAAGCTGAAGCCCCGCATCGCCGACAAGTCGCTTGCGCTCGTCGTCGCCGACACGCTGCCGGTGCAGATGCAGTTCCTCAAGGACGGCCTCTCGCTCGGCCAGGTCGGCCAGCGCCCGTTCGAGATGGGATACAAGACCATGTTCTTCCTGAAGGACATGAAGGACGGCAAGCCCGGCCCGAAGGACCCGACCTATACGGGCCTCGACGTCTGCACGCCTCAGAACGCCGCGACCTGCATCGGCGGCGGCGCCTGATCCTACTGCGCATCCGCGCATGGAAGGGGCGGCTTCGGCCGCCCTTTCTTTTTGGCAGGGCGGCCCGGACGGGAGCGGCCTTGCCGGTCCACGCGGCAGGTTTACCATCGGGTCTGCTGGCGCGTGTCGTCGGCCTGAAGCGCGTCGCGAGGCTCCCATGTTCACCACCCGCCCCGAGATCCAGGGCACCTTCGGCGTCGTCACCTCCACGCACTGGATCGCATCCGCGGTCGGCATGTCGATCCTGGAGCGCGGCGGCAACGCCTTCGACGCCTGCGCCGCGACGGCCTTCGTGCTGCAGGTCGTCGAGCCGCATCTGTGCGGCCCCTCGGGCGAGGCGCCGGCGGTCTTCTATGCGGCGCGCACGAAGAAGGTGGAGGTGCTGTGCAGCCAGGGCGTCGCGCCGGCGGGGGCGACGATCGAGGCCTACAGGGCGCGCGGGCTCGACCTCGTGCCGGGCTCGGGCCTGCTGGCCGCCGTGGTGCCCGGCGCCTTCGACGGCTGGATGCTGCTGCTGCGCGAGCACGGCACGCTGCCCCTTCGCGACATCCTGGAGCCGGCCATCTTCTATGCCCGCGAGGGCCACCCGATCCTGCCGCGCGTCTGTGACGTGATCGCCGGACAGGCAGACTTCTTCCGCAGGGAATGGCCCACCTCGGCTGCCACCTGGATGCCGGGCGGCGAGGTTCCGAAGCCGCGCTCGCTGTTCCGCAACCCGCAGCTCGCCGTCACCTACCAGCGCATCCTGGAGGAAGCGGAGGCCGTCGGCGGGGACCGCTACGCAGAGCTCGACGCGGCGCGGCGGGCCTTCATGAAGGGCTTCGTGGCCGAGGCCATCGATCGCTTCTGCCGCACGACCGAAGTGCTGGACGCCAGCGGCAAGCGCAACGGGGGCGTGTTGACGGCCGACGACATGGCGCGCTGGCAGGCCCATGTCGAGCCGCCGCAGACCTACGACTACCAGGGCTGGACGGTCTGCAAGCAGCGCCCATGGGGGCAGGGGCCGGCCATGCTCCAGGCCCTGTCGCTGCTCAAGGGCTTCGACCTCGCCAGGCTCGATCCCGTCGGGCCGGACATGATCCACCTCGTCACCGAGGCCATGAAGCTCGCCTATGCCGACCGCGAGGCCTATTACGGGGACCCCGACTTCCACCCCGTTCCCATCGAGGCTCTGCTCTCGGACGCCCACGCGTCGGAGCGCCGCAAGCTGATCGGCGAGCAGGCCTCGCGTGAGCTGAGGCCATCCGTGCTGCCGGGCCACGAGGCGCAGGTCGAGGCCACGCTGGCCGTGCTGGGGCGGGGGCGCTCCACCGGGACGGGCGTGGGCGCGGGCGAGCCGACCATGGCGCACCTGCGCACCGCCAAGCGCGGCGACACCGTGCACATCGACGTGATCGACCGGCACGGCAACATGATCTCGGCGACGCCGTCCGGCGGCTGGCTGCAATCCTCGCCGGTGATCCCGGAGCTCGGCTTCGCGCTGAACTCGCGCGCGCAGATGTTCTGGCTGGAGCCGGGCCTTCCGGCGAGCCTCGCGCCGGGCAAGCGCCCGCGCACCACGCTCACGCCGTCTCTGGCGCTGCAGGAGGGCGAACCGCGGCTCGTCTTCGGCACGCCGGGCGGCGACCAGCAGGACCAGTGGCAGCTCTCGCTCTTCCTTCGCCGCGTGCACTATGGCCTGAACCTGCAGGAGGCGATCGACCTGCCGCTGTTCCACACCGCGCATTTCCCATCGTCCTTCTTCCCGCGCGAGTCGCGCCCCGGGCACCTGATGGTCGAGGCGGAGGTCGGCGAGGCGACGCTGGCGGAGCTGCGCCGGCGCGGCCACGACGTCGAGGTGGCGGAGCCCTGGACGGTCGGGCGGCTCACTGCAGCCGAGCGGGGCCGGGACGGCATCCTGCACGCGGCAGCGACGCCGCGGCTCATGCAGGCCTATGCAGTGGGGCGGTGAGGCCCGGGAGGGGCCAGCAGCACGGCAGGTGAGGGCTCGTCGAGGGCCGGCGCGACGGACGGCCAAAGCACCAGCGCCTCGGTCTCGTCGAGGAAGCGCCGCTCGGAGGCGTTCGCCGCGAGGGAGCGCTGCACGGCGAACCAGCGATGCAACGCAAAGCGCAGCGCGTCCGGCCCTGCGTCCAGCGTAAGCCGAATCCGCGCCGCGGCCTCGCGGGCCGTGACCCGGCCGACGGCCGCGCGCAGTTCTTCCAGCAGGTCAAGCAACGGCTCGGCCATGCACACCCCTCCAGGCGCTCGATGACGGGAGATTATCGACCGACAGCTAAAGGATTGATAAACAGCAATAATGATTGAGGCCGCTGCCTAGCCGCGGTCGAACTGGTTGCGCAACGCTTCTGTACTTCGGGCCAGCAGGGCTGCATCCACGCCGACCGCCGTAAACGCCGTGCCGAGGGCCATGCAGCGCTTCGCGAACGCCGCATCCGGGGTCAGGATGCCGGCGGGCTTGCCACAGGCCCGGATGCGACCGATCGCCGCCTCGATGGCGGCGACCACCTCCGGGTGGCCGGGCTGTCCGACATGACCGAAACTTGCGGCGAGGTCGGCGGGGCCGATGAAGACGCCGTCCACGCCCGGCACTGAGGCGATCGCCTCGAGCGAGGCCAGCGCCTCGCGGGTCTCGACCTGCACCAGAAGGCAGAGCTCGTCCGCGGCGCGCCTTCCATAGTCTTTGACGCGTCCGAAGCGCGTCGCCCGCGTCACCGAGGAGACGCCACGGATGCCCTCGGGAGGGTAGCGCGTCGCGGCGACAGCCGCCCGGGCTTCGGTTTCGCTTTGCACGTAGGGGATCAGCAGCGACTGCGCGCCGAGGTCGAGGAAGCGCTTGATCAGCACAGCGTCATTGGCGGCGGGCCGAACGACGGCCGAGACAGGATAGGGCGCGACGGCCTGGAGTTGGGGAAGCACCGTGAGCGGATCGCCGGGAGAGTGCTCCGTGTCGAAGAGCAGCCAGTCGAACCCGGAGCCGGCCACCGCCTCGGCGGTATAGGAGCCGGGCAGCGAGCACCACAGTCCGATCTGCTGCCGGCCGGCGGCGATGGCGTGCTTGAATGCGTTGACGGGGTGGTCCATGGCGTCGTCCCGGGGCTTGCGATTGACGCCGCCCGGGATAGACCACCGCGGGGGCTGCGTCACGCGCTGGCCGGCCTTAGGCTCACGCGTGATTGCAACCTACTGGCGAGTTTGCGCCGCCGGCGCTAGGCTTGGCCGTCGCCGGCGCTGCCTGCGTGGACCGGGAGCAGCCGATGCGCTGGAGCTTGCCTGCCTTGGCCTGCCTCGCCGCCTGGATGGCGACGGCGGCCTGCGCAGCCGAGACAGGCAAGACGCTCGAGGCCATCCAGCCTTCCCTCACGGATGTTCCCGGCGGGGCGCTGCCGCTCTCTGGCTCGGTCTACGTGCCCGTCTATTCCACCGTCGCCCTCAACAGTGCGGCCAGCGTGCGCTTCACGGTGACGCTCAGCATCCGCAACGTGTCGGAAAAGCAGCCCTTGGTGGTGCGCCGCATCGCCTATTTCGACACGACCGGGAAACAGCTCGAGTCCTATCTCCCGGCCCCCGTGGCCATGAAGCCGATGGCGACGGTGGAGGTCACAGTGCCCGTCACCGACAGCCGCGGCGGCTCCGGCGCGAACTTCATCATCGAATGGGCGGCGCCCGAAAGCGGCGACGAGCCGCTGGTCGAGGCGCTGATGCTGGGCAGCCTCGCGGGCGCCAGCTATTCCTTCACCAGTCCCGGCCGATCGATCCGCACGCCCGCGCGCTGAGAGGAGGTGCGCCATCCGGTTGACGCACCGCAATGCCAAGGGTCCGGGGAGTTGCAAGTCTGACGTCGATTTCGCGCAGGATCCCCCGGCGCGCGAAGGGAGCCGTCCATGGCCGAAGACAAGCGCCACGCCCAGTATCGCCGGTTGATCGCCGCCGCGCAGGAGCTTCCGCCCCTCAAGGTCGCCGTCGCCCATCCCTGTGACGCAGCAGCTCTGGGTGCGGCGATCGAGGCGGCCGACATGCGGCTCATCGAGCCCATCCTCGTCGGACCCCTCGCAAAGCTGCGCTCCGCTGCCGCACAGGTGAAGGGCGCGGACCTCTCCCGCTTCCGCCTCGTCGATGCCGCCCACAGCCACGAGGCGGCGGACAAGGCCGTGTCGCTGGTCCGCTCGGGCGAGGCCGCGGCCCTCATGAAGGGCAGCCTGCACACCGACGAGCTGATGGGCGCGGTGGTGTCGCGCGAAGGGGGCCTGCGCACCGCGCGGCGCATCAGCCATTGCTTCGTCATGGCCGTGCCGAACCATCACGACCCCCTCATCATCACCGACGCCGCCGTCAACATCGCGCCGACGCTGGAGGACAAGGTCGACATCGTGCAGAACGCGATCGACCTGGCGCAGGCCCTGCGCCTGCAGGAGGTGCGTGTCGCCATCCTCTCCGCCATGGAGACGGTGAACCCGAAGGTGCCCTCGACGATCGAGGCGGCGGCGCTCTGCAAGATGGCGGACCGCGGCCAGATCACGGGCGCGCTGCTCGACGGCCCGCTCGCGCTCGACAACGCCATCGACCTCGGCGCGGCGGCCATCAAGAAAATCGTCTCGCCGGTGGCGGGCCGGGCCAACGTGCTCGTCGTGCCGGATCTCGAGGCCGGCAACATGCTGGCCAAGAGCCTCACCTTCCTGGCCGGCGCCGACGCCGCGGGAATCGTGCTCGGCGCGCGCGTGCCGATCATCCTGACGAGCCGCGCCGATTCGGAGACGACCCGGCTCGCCTCCTGCGGCGTGGCTTCGCTGGTGGCCGCGGCCGCCCGGGCCAAGGCCGCGCTGCCGGCGGTGTGAGGTGTCCCCGGCGCTCATCACGATTGCGGGCAGCCCGAGGGTCGAGGCCCTCGGTGAGCCCCATCGCCCTGAACTCGCCATCTCCCGGCCCCACGCCGCGGTGCTGGCGTCCCAACACTGACCGGTTTCCAGGAGGACATGCCATGGCGAAGAACGAGGTACTGGGCGACGAGGCCTTCATGTCGGCGGCGGACCTGCGCTCCTACATGACGGACATGCAGATGGCCAAGGCCGAGAAGGCCATGTCCAGCATGGACGCCGCGGACAAGGCGAGGCGCGAGCTGATCCGCAAGCTGTCGGAGCCCGTGGCGCTGACCACGGACCTGCTGCACGACATCAGGACGAACCTTGGCGGGCGCATCCGCAAGGCCGCCCAGAGCGGGGAGACGGAGGCCATGGTGATGCGCTTCCCCGTCGACCTCTGCACGGATGGCGGCCGGGCCATCAACAATGGCGACGCCGACTGGCCGGACACGCTCAGCGGCCGCCCGCGCCAGGCCTACGAGCTGTGGCGCGACCACCTGCGCGACGCGGGCTACAAGCTCAAGGCCATGATCATCGAGTGGCCGGGCGGCCTGCCGGGAGACGTCGGCTTCTTCCTCAGCTGGTCGGACTCCAAGAAGCACTGAGCAGGGCGGCGCGCGGCGCTCAGCGCCGCACGGCGGGGCGATCGGCGTCCGGGATGTCCGGGCGCTCGACCCGCGCGAAGAGCTCGATGAAGTGGCCGTCGGGATCGTCGACATACATCTGCACGATCCCGTCGCCGCGCTGGAACGGCCCCGCCGAGAGCGGCACGCCGTGCCGGTCCAGCGTGCGCTTGGCCTCATCCAGGTCCTCGACCGCGAAGGCGAGATGGTGGGCGAGGCCCGACTTGCCGCCCGGGCCAGCATCGACCCAGCCGGCCGGCGAGGTCGTGTCCTTCTCCAGAATGAAGTGCAGCTCGAAGTCCGGCCCCCGGAACCAGCAGCCCCCGAACTTGAAGCTCGACGGCCGGGGGATCTCCTCGAGCCCCAGCACCGTGCCGTAGAAGTGCCTGGTCTTGTCGAGGTCGCGCACGATGAGCGCGCTGTGGTCGAGCCTCGTGAGCTTCATGGCATCCTCCCCGTCGCGCCCGTGCCGCCCAACAGTCTAAGGCCGCACTCCTGAAGCCAAACTGTCGCGGCGATGTCAGATAGAGGTTCTCCAACTAACAGACCGGTAATGATCCGCTCGCAGTGGCCACCAGCATCTGTTATCTGACCAGGCAACAACATGTAGCCATTTCCTGCAAGAATGTGGAACGTCCGAATTCCGAGGTCGGCAGGCAAGCGGACACGAGTGAAGAGAGGCCCATGACCACGACCATGCTGCCGCTGATGACGGACGCTCCCGCCCGCGACCTGCCGCGTCCCGGGGCATCCCTGACAGAGCCGTTCGTCGTGCAGCTCACGGCAGAGGACGGTAGCACCTACATTCTGCCGCTGACGCTCGCTGCAGCTCAAGCGCTCGTCAACATCCTGGGGGGCTCAGAGGAGCCAACCCAGGCATCCTCCTCGTCGTCGTCGCTCCGGATGCGTATGAGCAGCTCTGCCGTCTGAGCCGCATTCCGCGTGCGAAGTCGCTGTGGGGAGGACTCGGATAGCCCATGAAAAAGCCCCGATGCTTGCGCATCGGGGCTCTTGTTTCTCAGACGCTCAGCAGGATCAGAAGTCGCGCTGGATGCGAAGGGCCGCCTGGATGCCGTTGGCATCCTTCTTGGCCACATTGTAGGTCGTCGGACCCACCGTCACGAAGTCCTGCACGGCGTTGCTGCGGTTCACCTGGTACCAGTTCACAGTGCCGGCGAACTTGATGCCCTTGACGGGGACCCAGGTCGCCTGCGCGCCGAGCTGCCAGTAGTAGTAGTCCGGCACGGTAGCCGCTCCGCCGCCCGTGAAGATCACATTGCTCGGGTTGTTCACGCGAGTGTATGAGCCCCAGAGCGCCGTGTCGAAGTTGGGCGCCCAGTAGTGGTCGATGGCGGCCAGAACGTTGAAGCCCTCTGCAAGCTTGGTCGAGCCGCCGAAGCCTACCGCGTAGGCGTCCGACGTGGCGATGATGTTCGACACCGGGTTGATGGTGAAGCCGCCATTCGACGTTCCGTTGCCGATGCCGATGTAGCTCAGCGCACCCTGAGTATAGGCAGCCTGGACATAGGCCGTATCGCCCGCCCCAAGCATGCCGAGGTTGACCTTCACACCGCCCTGAATGGCCCAGCCATACTTCGTGCTGACGTCAAGCTGGTTGGTGAGGAGGGGGTTTACGCCCGACGTCACGCGAGCCTGATGGACAGCACCCGACAACTGGGCGGAGCCCCATCCATTCGCGCCCGGATCCCACAGCAGCTGGACGACAGCGTCAGGAACGCGATAGCCGTAGGCGCTGGTGTTATAGAAGGGGCTGTTGAAGGTGACGCTTGGATTGGTCGAAGCTGGCGTGATGCTGGCCAGTCCGAAGGCGGTCGAAGGGAACGCGACGACACCGTTGATGCCCGTCTGAGGACGATCTTCGAGGGCCGCGGTCACGAAGAAGCCGTTCCCGAAGTTGAACGAGTAGGCTGCGCCAACCACGGAGACGTCAGAGCCGAGGCCGCCGATGTTGTTGAAGGCGTCGGCGTAGAAGTCGAAGAACGACTGGAACTTACCGAACGACCACGGGCCGAACTGGATGTAGGCCTTGTCGATCGCGGCGCCCTGCGAGCCGCCGCCCGGGAACTGCGGAGAGCTCTGACCGATACGCATGTCGGCGAAGGAGCGCAGCAGGCCGTACTCGGTGGTCGTACGAGCGTCGAGCTTGATCGAAGCCGTAGCCGACTGACCGGAACCGGCGCTGATGAAGCGACCGGGCAGACCAGGATAGCCGAGGGTCGTGCCAGGCACATACGTGAACGCGTGCTGGGTCTGGTTATAGGTGTACTGATAGCGGACGAAGCCACCGATCTTGAGGCAGATATCCGAGCCCGGGATCACGAAGCCCGTGAAAGAGCCGATCGTGCAGACGCGGACATAATCGACCGGCGCGGCCTTCTTGGACGGAAGGTCGGCGGCCTGAACCCCGGCGGTCGCGGCAAAGCCGGCGGCCGTTCCGAGGAGGAGGCTCTTGATGAGCTTCATAACGTTCTCCTGACGGGTAGAGTGACATCTTCTCGAGAAGGAGACGCCGTGAGTGGCTTCTCTTGTCCGAGGCATTTCATCGGCGAAATCAGAGATCCCGCTCGCAAACCGACAGTCGCCGGGCGATCGATTCTGCCTTCTTTCCCCGAGACGATTCCAACTGCGATCGAAATCGTGAGCCGGACTGTGCAACTCGTTGTGCTGTCGCGCAATTGCAATCTGGCGGATACGTAGCCAAAATGTGTCCGGTATTCAGAACTGAGGCATTTTAGCATCAGGAATACTGGAAAAAGATTCAGAAGTACGATGAGGATGCTTTCGACCATACAGACGCCGTCGACGCCGGAGGCAGCGCCTCGGACGATCAAGGAACGGCGCTCCGGCTGCGGAGCGGTCAAGTCGGTCTGGTCTGGGAGACCGTCTTGCGCGACGGCTCGCCAGGCACCCTGCAGGCGCTGCTGCGTATTCGCAAGTAGAAGGGTGGTCTTCGTCAGGGGCGAGCTTCACGCGGGGTCGTCGCTGAAGCATTTTAGCATCAGCCCCGGACTTTTCGTCGGGAGCGCGATTCGCAAATCAGCTCGCCAGAATGTCGTCCAGGGTCACGCCGTCCGGCACCACCAGGTCCGTGCCGTCGAGCACGATGCCCCCGCTTTCCAGCCGCTGCAGGCTGGCATCGAGCTCGGCGCGCGAGACGTTCAGGCTGCGCGCCAGGATCCGCTTGTTGATCGGCACGCGCCGCCGCCGCGCCCCGTCGCGCAGCGATACCGTATCGAGGATCCAGCGCGCGAGCCGGACATAGGCCGGATCGGACGTCGCAGCCGGGCCGGCCGACGTGCCGAACGTGTCGGCCTGCGCGATGGCGACCACGTCGACCCCGATATCCGTCGCCTCCCAGAGCGTGCCGCCCTCGCCCAGTCCGTCCCGCATCTGCACGAGGCCGGACCGGCGCAGCTTGGTGATGATCCGCGCCGCAGTATTGCGCGAGCCGCGGAAGAGCTCCTCCAGCTGCCGGTCGATCTGGACGGCGCCGATGCCGTCCTCGGCCGAGGCGATCACGCTGAGGGTGGCGATGTTGACGGCCCCGAGTTCGGCGGGGACATCGACCGGACGGACCTGGTCGCGGTCGTCCGAGGTCTCCGAAACGCCTTCGGTGACGTAGAAATAGAGTCCATCGTCGAAGGCGAAGCAGCGCACAGTCCCGAGCGTCGAGAGCTTGCGCAGCGAAAGCTTGACCGCGCGCACGAGGATGTCGGCATGCGCGGCGACGGCATGGGCCGAATAGAGCGGCCCGTGCCTGACGCAGGACAGGATCAGGCGATCGACCTCCTCTTCCGCGCTCACGGGAGCCGGCGTGCCCGGGCGCGCCACCGCGTCGCGGCGGATGAAGGTCATCTCGCGGAAAACGCCCTGCGGCTCGCCCGTGCAGACGGCCCCGGACTGGATCAGCGCGCGCAGGCTTCGCCACACCACCTCGCGTGGCAGGCCGAGCACCGTGCGCAACTCGTCCACCGTGCGCAGCCTGTGCAGCTGGGAGAAGATCGCTGACTGGATGACGGGGACGCCCGCCTCCGCTTCGATCGGCGCGCTCCAGTCATAGGGTCCCGCCGCCAGGTAGACGCCGTGGCGAACGCGTCGCACCGAGCCGGCGCGGATGAGGGCGCGCAGCTCCTTGTAGATCTCGCTCTCCGTGCCCTCGTGGCGCAGCCTGGCGACGAGGTCCTTGAAGCGCCAGGCCTCGCCATTCGCGAGCGACTGGGAGATTGCGCCCCGCAGGGAGAGCGGCTCGGTCGGGTTGCTGTCTGAAGCGTGATCGGGCTCGTCGTCCATGTCGTCTCGGGTCGGGCGGTCCATGGCATCCTCCCCGGCGAGGATGTGGCTCGACACCCCGCCCAAGGACGCATCTAGGACCCCGGCGATGCGCCGTGCAACCCACCAATACTGTACGAATTTTGGATGCTCGCGTGGCGACGATGTGCGATGAAGCAGAATTGCAACACACAGGTCGTCGAAGATTGGGATTTGATCGTGTTGTCTTGATTTATACTGAGCGATGGTCATGCGTCCCTCATGAGGAGGGGCCACCATTTCAAGTCTTGGGATCAGGCGTTGGCGAGAATGGTGTTGCGCAGGATCGGATAGATCTGCGTCTCCCAGCGCCGTCCGCTGAACACACCGTAGTGACCGACGCCGGCCTGCATGTGGTGGCGCTTGCGGAACGGCTTCACGGAGTCGCAGAGGTCGTGCGCCGCCATGGTCTGGCCGAGCGCGCAGATGTCGTCGCGCTCGCCCTCCACCGTGAGCAGGGCCGTGCGGCGGATCGCGGCGGGATCGATGCGACGGCCTCGCCACGTCAGCGTGCCCAGCGGAAGCCTGTGCTCCTGGAACACCGTCTCCACGGTTTCCAGGTAGAACTCCGCCGTAAGGTCGAGCACGGCGAAATACTCGTCGTAGAAGGCCTTGGTCACCGCGGCCTTCTCGACCTCGCCCCTGGCCAACTGCTCGTACATCTGGACGTGGGCCTTCACGTGCCGGTCCATGTTCATGGCCATGAAGGCCGTGAGCTGCACGAAGCCCGGGTACACGCGCCGGCCTGCGCCGGCAAAGCGCCCGGGCACGGTGGCGATCAGGTTTTTCTCGAACCAGGCGATCGGCTTGTCCTTGGCGAGCTCGTTGACCTTGGTGGGGTTGATGCGCGTGTCGATGGGACCCGCCATCAGCGTGATGCTGCGCGGGGCCGCGGGGTCGTCGTCCTCCGCCATCAGCGCGGCGGCGACGAGCAATTGGACGCAGGGCTGGCACACCGCCACGGCATGGGCGCCGGGCCCGATGCGGCGCAGGAACGCCATGACATGCTCGACATATTCGTCGAAGCCGAAGCGACCCGCCGAAAGCGGCGCCTCGCGCGCATTGTGCCAGTCCGTGATGTAGACGTCGTGGTCCGGCAGAAGCGTCTTCACGGTGTTGCGCAGCAGGGTCGCGAAATGGCCGGAGAGCGGCGCCACGACCAGCACCGCGGGCTGCGCCGCCTCGACGTCCTTGCGGAAGCGCAGCAGCGTGCCGAAGGCTGTGGACTCAACCGCCTCCTCCGTCACCTCGACCTCGCGGTTGCCCACGGCGACGCTGGGGATCTCGTAGGACGGCCGGGCATGGGTGAGGCCGGCGCGTCCCACCATCTCCCAGAGCGCGGTGACGTGCCCCGGCGTCAAGGTCAGGGGATGGCCGGGCGCGGCCTCCTGCACGCGAAGCAGCGCCGAACCCGCGAGCCGGCGCAGAGGCGCCATCATGTCGGTATGGGTCTGGTAGGCCCAGTAGAGCATTGCACACCACGCTGGAACGACCGGCTTCGAGAAGCACGGTCCGTGCCGTCCTGCCGAGCCCGAGTTGGCGAGGCCCGTCCTTTGCAAAGCGTCGCTGGCGAAATCCTCCTGCGGAGCGGGATGACGAAAGGGATCTGCGACCGTGCCTCAATTTTCATCCGAACGCCGAAAGGCCGGGCAGCAGCAGCGCGGCGCGGCAAGCTTCACCGCAAGCATGCGGTTTCCCGGCAGGGGGCTGGCATGAGCAAGGCGACCCTCGTCATCAGCAGCAAGAACTACTCGTCCTGGTCGATGCGCGGCTGGTTGCTCTGCCGCATGGCGGGCCTCGACTTCGAGGAGCGCGTCATGCCGATCGACGACCCCTCGACGCGGGCTGAGCTGCTGCTGCTCTCGCCTTCCTTCCTGGTGCCCTCGCTCACGCATAACGGCATCACCGTGTGGGACACGCTGGCCATCGCGGAATACCTGCAGGAGGTGAAGCCCAAGGCCGGGCTCTTCCCGCGCGACCTCGCTGCGCGCACGCGCTGCCGCGCCATCTCTGGCGAGATGCACTCGGGCTTCAGCAACCTGCGCAGCGCCCTGCCCATGAACATCAAGGCGCATTATCCCGGCTTCAAGGTCTGGGCTGGCGCGCAGGCCGACATCGACCGCATCATCGCGATCTGGCGGGAAAGCCTGCGGGCGTCCGGCGGGCCGTTCCTGTTCGGCGACCCATCGGTCGCGGACGCGATGTACGCGCCCGTCTGCTTCCGCTTCCTCACCTATGCAGTGCCGCTGGATGCGGATTGCCGCGCCTATGTGGAACGCATCGCCAGCTGGGCGCCGGTGAAGGACTGGGTGGCGGGCGCCATGGCCGAGCCCGAGGACCTCGAGGAGCTCGACGTCGAGTTCTAAGGCTGAAAGAAAGAGGCCGCCGGCTTTCGCCAGCGGCCCAAGTCTAGGGAGGAAACGCCCAAGGAGGGCTGTGGCGACAACGCCGCCACGCGTCCGAAGTTAATGCTGCACTGCAGCAAATCAAGGGGCAAGCCCCTCAACTTTTCGTCACTTGCAATGCAGAAGGCTCATGGCCGCACGGGGATGGTGAGCCCAAGCTGCACCGCCGGGCGAGACAGTCCGCGCTCGACCCAGGCCGGAACGTGCTTCAGGGTCTCGTACTCCACCACCGGGCCGGCCTCGTAGAAACCGACGAGGTTGCGTACCCAGCCGAGCAGGGCGATGTCGGCGATGGTGAACTCCCGTCCCATGATCCAGTCGCGGCCGTCCAGGCGGGTTTCGAGCACGCCGAGCAAGCGTTTCGACTCCGTCGCGTAGCGCTGCAGCGGTCGCTTGTCCTCGATCTCGCGGCCCGCGAACTTGTGGAAGAAGCCGAGCTGCCCGAACATCGGGCCCACGGACGCCATCTGGAAGAACACCCATTGCAGCGTCTCGTAGCGCTGCCCGGGATCGGCGGGCAGCAGCCTGCCCGTCTTCTCCGCGAGGTAAACGAGGATGGCGCCGGATTCGAAGAGCCCGATGGGCTTACCGCCTGGGCCGTCGGGGTCGATGATGGCGGGGATCTTCCCGTTCGGATTGAGGGAGAGGAATTCCGGACCCCACGTCTCGTTCTTCATGATGTCGATGTAGTGGGGCTCGTAGGGCAGCCCCAGTTCCTCCAGCGCGATCGACACCTTCACGCCATTTGGCGTGGGCGTGGAATAGAGCTGAATGCGCTCGGGTCGCGTCGCCGGCCAGCGGCGGGTGATCGGGAAGGCGGAGAGATCGGCCATGGGGGAACCTCGTCGGGGGAGCGGACGTCCTTGCCGCACCTGCGTCACCGGACAACATGGCTCTGGCGCAGATGCACGGCAACCGACGTTGCATGCAAACCATCATTGCAGTCATGCAATTAGTTCGCAGCCCCGAACCGGACGCCGGAGGTTTCAAGCGCACTGGTTGCGCGCGGACAAAGGACTCATCCTCAGGCCGTGTGACCCTGTCCGACATGACGCGCTTCCTCATAGCCCTCCTGGTCTTCCTCCTCGCTCATCTCGTGCCCGCCGCTCCGGCCTTCAGGCGGCGGCTGACAGCCGCGATCGGCCGGCGGACCTATCTTGGGGTCTATTCCGTCGTGTCGCTCGGGCTGTTCGTCTGGCTGGTCGCCGAGGCGCGCGCCGCCGACACGGTGATGCTGTGGGACATCCACCCCTGGCAAGGCTGGGTACCCATCCTCGTCATGCCCTTCGCGGCCGTCCTCCTCGTGGCCGGCCTCATGCAGCCCAATCCCCTGTCGATCAGCCTGCGCCCTGCCGAGGAGCTGCCCTCCATCGCACGCGTCACGCGCCATCCCGTGCTGTGGGGCGCGCTGCTCTGGGCCCTTGCGCATGTCCCGCCCAACGGCCGGCTGGCGCCGGTGATCCTGTTCGCCGCCATGGCCGCCTTCAGCGCTGCGGGCTTCTTCCTGCTGGACGCCAAGGCCAGCGAGCGGCTGGGTCGGCAGGCGTGGTCGGCTCTCGCGGAGAGGACCTCGATCCTGCCCTTCGCGGCGCTGTTCGCCGGCAGGGCCGGGCGAATCTCATGGCGCAGCCTCGTGCTGCCGGCCGGCATCGCTCTCGCGCTCTATGCCTGGTTCCTGCTGCAGGGCCATGCCTGGCTCATCGGCCCCAACCCGGCCGACTGGATCCGCGCGAGCTGACCGCGGCTCGAGGCCCTCAGGCTGGTCCATGCCTTGCAAAGATCCCGGGCACCGGCTTTAGCTGCGCCGCAGGCCCGTCCAGGATTTCCGATGACCCCCACGACCGAGTTCGATTTCGCGGCCTTGTCCGGCCGCGACCGCTACAAGCTGCTGATCGGCGCCGTCGTGCCGCGCCCGATCGCCTGGGTCACGACCGTCGACGGAAAGGGCGTGGTCAACGCTGCGCCGTTCAGCTTCTTCAACTGCCTCTCGGCCGATCCCGCCATCCTGGCGCTGGGCGTGGAATACCGGGCCGATGCCCGCCAGAAGGACACGGGCCGCAATGTGCGGGAGACGCAGGCCTTCACGGTCAACATCGTCTCGGGGCCGCTGCTCGAAGCGATGAACGTCACGGCCGTTCCCTTCGAGGCAGGCATCGACGAACTCGCCAAAGCCGGCCTCACGCCCCGGCCCGGCACGAAGGTGCCATGCCCGGCCATCGCGGAATCGCCCGCCGCCTTCGAGTGCCGCCACCACGTGACGCTGTCGATCGGCAGCACCCGCGAGATCATCCTGGGCGAGGTGGTCTACGCGCACCTGCACTCGAACGTGGTCAATGACCGCCTGCACGTCGATCCCGCCGCGCTCGACGCGATCGGCCGCATGGGCGGCCACGGCTATTCCACCACGCGCGACGTCTTCGACCTGCCCACCATGACGGTCGCGCAGTGGGAGGAGATGGCCTCGCGCAGGACGGACCGCTGAGCGCCGGGTCAGCCGCGCACGATGTAGCGCCGGCCGTCCTGCTCTGCGAAATGGATCTCCTGCGAGAATCCGCCGGCCGACGCCGCAAAGACGAGAGTGCTGGGCTCCTCGCGCTCGTCGCGCGCGAGGCTCGTGCCGCGCATGGTTGCCGCCTTGGGGACGCCGACGAGGTCGAGGATCGTCGGGCCGATGTCGAAGAGGCCGGCGGCCCGGGGGGTGACGAGGCCCTGCTCGACGAGACCTGGGGCCGACAGGACCAGAACCGTGTTCAACTCGCCGGGATGCAGGCCCCCGTGCATGCCGCCCCCGAGCGGCACGTCGCCGGGCGTCATCAGGCCCATGCCGGGCAGCCCGTCGGCGTCGATGGCGTCCTCCGCCTTGAGCACGAAGCCAAGGTCGGGCTGGCGCTCGTGGTCGTTGTCCACCACGTCGAAGGCGAGGGTGCCCCGGACGACGCCCTCTACGCCGTTGGGCTGGGCGCGGCTGAAGAGGTGGGAGATCTCGGGCCGATCCATCAGCCAGGCCCCGATGCGCTCCACGTCGCCGGGCGCGGCGCCGGGCAGGCGCACCTCGCCATGCCGGCCGCCCGTCATCACGATGGCGGCGCCGTCCGGCACCTCCTTCTCGAAGACCGGGAAGCCGGCGGCGCGCGCCTCGTCGGCGAGCGGCACGATTCCGCTCGTCGCGACATGGCCGTGGTCCGAGGCGGCGATCACCGCGATCTCGTCGGCGTCGGGCTGCGCCTCCACCCAGTCGAGGATCTGGCCGAAGGCGGCGTCCGCCGCCTGCAGCACGGCGCGGGAGTCCGGGTGGCCGATGGTGCGGTAATGGAACGTCGTGTCGGGCTCGTTGAACCAGATGAGCGCCACGTCGGGCCGGCGCACGGGAAGCACGTGCTCCACCATTACCCGCGTGCCGTAGGCGATGTCGCCGAAGCGCGGCAGCTCGCGGCCGGGCAGGGGGCCGAACAAGGCCACCATCTCGGTCACGGCCTCCGGCGTCTGCGTGTGGGCGACGCCATGCACCGAGAAGGTCCAGTGCCCGTTGGCTTTGGCGCGGGGATTGATGACGTGGGCGGACCCGGCGCTCCCCGTATGCACCACGGCGAGGCTGCGGCCCGCGAGAACCAGCTGGTCGCCGAAGGTGGCGGCCCCGATGAAGCGGCCCGCATGGGCCTCCTCCGCCGCTCGCAGGTCCGCCGCCTTGCTGGTGTCGAGCACGCGGTCGCGAAAGGCCGGCGGGTGATAGAAGGCGTTGCCCATGATGCCGTGCACGGCGGGCGGCCCGCCCGTGGCGATGGACGTGGTGGCCACGCGGGTGACCGAGGGGAACACGCTGCGCGCCTGGCGGAACCATGTTCCACGCGCCGCGAGCCGCAGGATGTTGGGCGTGAGCTCGGGCGTCACGAGGTCGGCGCGCAGCCCGTCGAACACGGCGACGACGACGCGGCGGGCGGAAGCGGGATCGGACATCGGGGCTCTCGGCTGGGCGGGCGGGGAAGGATCTCGGCGCGAATCGCAGCCTAACAGCGTTGCATGACGCTCGCCTGCGCCGAGCGGCAGCTGCGGGTTGCAGTCCGAGCGCGGCGGCAGCACCTTGGGGTGAGCCGCAGCCCCGGGGGTGATCGCGGCGCGGGGACTGACGTGCGCGTGCTTTTCGACCGATTGGGCGGGCTGCCGATCCTGGCGAACCTCTCCGGCTACAGGCCGGCTTTCCTGCGGGAGGACGTGGCGGCGGGCCTCGCCATCGCCTCGGTGGCCATTCCCTCGGCTGTCGCCTATCCCGCCATCGCCGGGTTGCCGCCCGAGACGGGACTCTATGCCAGCATCTTCCCGCTGCTGGGCTATGCCGTGTTCGGCCCGTCGCGCCGGCTCATCGTGGGGCCCGACGCAGCCACGATGACCGTCCTTGGCGCTGTCTTCAGCGGCATCGTGGCGACCCATCCAGAGCTTGCGGCGGCAGACCGCGTTCCCGCGGCGGCGATGATGTCGCTCGGCGTCGGTCTCATCTGCCTCTGCGCCTTCGCCTTTCGCCTCGGCTCGCTCGCATCCCTGCTGTCGCGACCGATCCTGATCGGTTTCTTCGCCGGGATGGCTTTGTCCATCGCCATCGGACAGATCGGCCGCTTCACGGGCGTCAGGATCGACGCCGAGGGGCTCGTCTCGCCCTGGATAGAGCTGGCCGGCAAGTTCGGCTTGATTCACGGCCCCTCTCTCCTCCTGGCCCTGGCCATGCTGGCGCTGCTGCAGGCGGCCAAGGCGCTGCGCAGCCCCGTGCCGGGGCCCGTGCTCGTCGTCGTGTTCGCCGTGGCGCTGTCCTGGCTTCTCGACCTCCGCGGCCTCGGCGTGGCCGTCGTGGGCTCGGTCCCGTCCGCCTTCCCGCGCCTCGCCTGGCCCTCATGGAACGGCTGGCCTGTCGACGAACTCGCAAAGGGCGCGGCGGCGGCCTTCGTGATTGCCTTCGGCGCAGGCGTGATCACCGCGCGCAGCTTCGCCGCAATGGACGGGACGAGCGTCGATCCCAACCGGGAACTCGTCGGCTTCGGTGCGGCCAACGTGATGGCCAGCCTGTTCGGCGCGTTTCCGGTCACCGCCTCGGACTCGCGCACGGCGGTCAACGTGGCCGTGGGCGGCCGCACCCAGGTGGCAGGGCTGGTGGCAGCCGCGGCGCTGACCGGCGTCGTCACCTTCCTCGGACCCTTGCTGGCGCTGGTGCCGTTGCCGGCGCTCGGAGCCATCCTTGTCTCCGCCGCTCTGGGCCTCATCGACCTTCCCTCGCTGAGGACGATCTGGCGCGTCAGCAGGATGGAATTCGCTTTCGCGCTCGTCGCACTGTTCGGCGCCGTGAGCTTCGGCGTGCTGCAGGGCGTGGCCGTGGCGATCATCGGCACGCTCGCCTACGCTCTCTACAAGGGCATGTATCCCCGCGTGGTGATGTTCGGGCGCATTCCCGGGCGTGACGGCGTCTACAAGCTTCATCGCCACCCCGAGGCCAGGCCGGTGCCGGGGCTCGCCATCTGCCTGGTGCAGGGCGACCTGCTGTTCTTCAGCGTCGACTCGGTCAAGGAGCGCCTCGACGAGATCATCGCGGGCCTGCCGCCCGACACGAAGTGGTTCCTGCTGGACGCCAGCGCCATGTCGCGCGCGGACACGACCTCGGCCGCCATGCTGGAGAACGTGCGCCGGGACCTCGCGCAGCGCGGCGTGGCGCTTGCCTTCGCCGAGCTGCACAGCGACGCCCGCGAGGTGCTGCAGCGCGCGGGACTCGTCGATGCCGTGACGCCCCAGATGATCTTCGACGACGTGGAGGACGGGCTGGAGGCCTTCCTCTCGGCATTTCCTGATCGGACCGATCCGGCGGAGGCGCCCGCTCCGCGCCAGGAACTCGCCGGCCATCGCTAGCGTGCCTTCGGCCCGTCGGTCTTTCCGAGGCGGAAGACGAGCCCGTCCCACGCGGTGAACGGGCGCGCGGGCGGTGCCAGGAGTTCGAGCCCGGATGGGGCCGACCAAGCGGCGAGATCCGCTATGTCCGTCTCGTCGGTCCCCCGATAGGAGACGTTGGCGATCACCAGCCGCCCGCCCGGCCGCAGCACGCGGGCGGCCTCGGCCACATGGCGCGCCGCGAGCCCGCCGCCGGCCAGCACGAGATAGGGGAACATGTCGATCGCCAGCACCGTGTCGAACGATGCGTCGGCAAAGGCTGCGAGGTCGCGGCCGGCGACGCGGACCAGCGGGAGCGCGAGGCCCGCGGCGGCGACGCGCAGCCTGGCCTCCCGCAGCATTCCTTCCGAAATGTCTGCTCCCATGACAACCGCGCCCGATGCCACAAGAGGCTTCGCCAGCCGGCCGATGCCGCAGCCGAGGTCGAGCACCCGTCCGCCCGTGCGGACGTCGCCCCAGGCCATCAGCGCGTCGACGAGTTCGCCGGTGGCGGCCGCAAGGAGCGCGGGATCGCCGAGGGCGTAGAGCGCCACGCCGGCCTCCGGGTGACGGGCGGCGAGTCTGTCGAAGGTGTCGGCCCAGCCGGCGACGCCCACGTCCGGACGGCCTGTCGCCGGCACGTGTTTGGCGTCGCTGAGCACGTCGCGGACCAGGGTGTGCGCGCCGGGATGGCGAAGCCAGACGGCGCGCACCGCCGCCAGCCTCTCGCCTGCGTGGTCCGCCTCACTCGAGGCGGCATCCAGGATGGTGCGGGCCTCGTCCTCGGACGAAGCGCAGCCGAGCAGGCGAATCAGCACGAGAGGAGGCGGGAGCCCCTTTGCAAGGTCGTCCAGCAGGCGCGCGACGGCTGCCGTGGTGGTGTCGCCGTCAGTCATGATCGATCGGATCCAGCCGCCACCAGCCGTGAGGCTGGTCCGTCGCGCCCCAGGCATATTTGTAGGCCTCGCGCCCGCGCAGGAAGTGAAAGCGTCCGGCCCCCCGACGGACCGCCCTGTCGATGGCCCGGCCGATGAGCAGCGTGCCGGGGCTCTCACGATCGAAGGCGGGATCGAAGCCGCCGAGGTAGGCATAGGACGACGCATCATCCCGCAGCCCGTAATAGGCGCCCACGATCTGGCCACCGATCGAGTACGTCTCCGCCTCGGCGAGTCCCTTCTCCAGGAGGCCGGGAAGCGCCAGCCGTTGGAAGCGGCGGACGCGCTCGTCGGCGAGCACGCCCGCCTCGCCGCGACCCTGCCAGCGCAGGCCGTGAAGTCGGTCGAGTTGGTCGAGGAAGGCAGAGGCCTCCTCGGCCTGCCAGAGCCGGGTCCGCACCTCGCCCCTGCGACTGCTGCGGTGCAGCGCCATCCGCCATTTGCGCCGCTGCGGGGCAGGGACGAAGTCGGGAAGGTCGGAGGGCTCCGATGCGGGCTGCGGGTCACGTCGCCCGGCGGGCCAGGCCAGCACGGGGCAGGGCTCTGAGGTGCCGGATGTGGCGGTCCACCGACCCAACGCTCGGGCTTCGAGCAGCGGCGACGCAGGAGGCAGGTCGGTCCAGAGCAGCCCGCGGTCGAAGCAGGCCGCCATCGCGACGAGCGCCTCGCAGAGCGATCGCTCCGAACCCGGCAGGACGAGCACGTCGAGCAGGTCCGTGTTGCCGATCCCGATCGGCAGCAGCCGTGGCGAATCCGGCCCGTCGGCCTCCTCGTAAAGCGGAGCAAGCGCGGCCAACTCGGACCCGTCGAACAGGGCGAGGGTGGCCAGCCGGCCCGGATGGAAGGCCCGCCACCATGGGATCAGCCACGCCGGGCTCTGGAAGGGCGTCGCCAGACGGCAGCGGGCATGCAGCCCCGCCCAGGCTGGCGCGAGGTCGCGCAGGCCGGCTTCGTGATCGACGACCGCGAGGGAGAGCGCGCTCACGAGGCCTGGCGGCGGCGTCTGCCGCCCGCGAGCTGAGCGTAGAGAGACAGATAGTGGTCCACCATCGTCTCCTGCCGGAACCGGCTGCGCGCCTCCTCGCGCAGGGTTTCGGGATCGAGGTCGCCAGCCGAGGCGATAACCTTGGACATTCCCGCTACGTCATCGACGAGGAAGCCGGTGCGGCCGTGCTTCACCGCCTCCGGCAGCGCGCCGCGCGGGAAGGCGATCGCCGGCGTGCCGCAGGCCAGGGCCTCGCGGGCAACCAGCGAACTCGTCTCCTCGGCCAGGGCGGGAACGAGCAGGCAGCGCGCGGCCGCGAGCAGCCGCCGTTTTCGGGCGAAGCCGACCGGGCCGAGGAAGCGGCGGCGCGCGTCCAGCAGCGGCTTCACCTCGCGCTCGAAGTAGCGGACGTGGTCGGGATAGGCGAAGAGCTCGCCCGCGATCAGCAGGGGCACGTCCGCGTGGCGAGCGGCCGCGAGGGCGAGGTGGACGCCCTTCTCCGGGCAGATGCGCGCCAGCATCAGCGCGAAGCCACGGCGGGTGAGACGGACGGCCTGCAGTGCGTCCACGGGCACGCCGTTCTCGATCGGCGGTAGCAGGCGCGCCAACGGTGGGCAGGCCTGCGCCTGCGTGCGGGAGACCGGCACGAGCCAAGGTCCGTCGCCGGAAAAGATCGCGGCGGGATACCAGGGTGGTGGCAGATGGAGCGTCGCCAGGGCAGGCGGGCCGTTCGCCACCGCATAGGCCGGGAAGTCGATTCCGTGGTAGTGGACAACGTCGATTGGCTCGGACGCCAGCACGTCGCCAAGCCGCTCCCGGACCAGCGCGTGAAGGCCGGCCCGACGTTCCTCGCCGAGATCGCCGTCGAGCCGCGGGACGGCCACGAGCCTGCCCGCCACGTTTGAACCTCCCTGCGCCAGCACGATCGAGCGATGTCCGGCCCGCACGAGACCCGCGTCGAGGGCCGCGAGCACCTGCTCCGCGCCGCCGGCCGTGTCCGGCCCCACGGGCGCGAAGGGATAGGCGACGCTGAGCACGGTGAGGCTCATGGCGGTGCGACTTCCGCAAGGTCGCGGTCGGCGCGCTCCACGGCGGCGAGCCAGCGTTCGCCGTCCCAGCCCCAGCCGCGCTGCGCGTACCACAGGCGGCCTCCATTCGGGAGGATGGAGAAGTCGTAGCGCGGTGCGACGCGGAGCGTCTCTGTCGGCTCCCGGAAGAGGGCCAGCACGTCGCGCTGGGAGCGATGCGCGGCCAGCATGCGCATCTTGCGTTCGCGCTCGTCCGGCGTCAGGGCGAACTGCACCGGCAGGTTGCCCGGCTCCGGCGCGAAATCCTGAACCAGCATCTCGCCGTTCGGACCGAGGCGGTAGGCCGGCATCTCCAGGATGACCGGGCGAGGCTCCGGCAGGCGCGCGACGGCGCGCTGGACCGCGAAGGCCGTCGCATCATGGTCGGGGTGGCCGCCCTCGTGGGCGTGTGTAATGACGACCTCTGACCCTTCGAGCTCGGCCTGCACCTGCCTTGCCACTTCTGCCAGCCGATCGGCGACCTCCTGGTCTCGGATTCCCAGATGGACAACGGCGAGGTCCATCACGCGTCCCGCCAGGAGCGCGGCAGCCAGCTCTTCCCGGCGCGCTTCGGCATAAGCCAGGGGGCTGGAGAGGCCCGCCGCGCGTGCGTCCGCTCCGTCGGCGGGCGCGCCGTCTGTGACCATGATCAGCCGCGCTCCGCGCAGGCGGTGCAGCTGCGCGCCGAGGCCGAGGCTCTCGTCGTCGGGATGCGCCACGACGATCCGCCAACGTCTTGCATCGATCGCTGGCCGGCGGGAGTCGGCGAGCTGCATCAGGGCCTGGAGCGCGGGCGAACGACCCTCCTCGTCGCCTGCGCTCACGCCGTCGCCTCGGACATTACGGGCGCGACGCTCGCCCGGCCCGGCGCATAGCGGCGAATCATCGATGCGCAGAACTCCGCGAACTCCTCCGGCACGAGCGGCGGGCTCGTGTGGTGGGGCTCGATGCCGCGATGCTCCGGCGTGAAGCAGAAGGTCACGGTGACGCGGAAATCCTGCAGCGCCTCCATCATGCGGTCGAACCACGCGAACGCGTCCGGGCGGAAGCTGTCGGCCCAGGACAGGCCGGTGCGCAGGTCCGTCACGCCGAGGCGCTTCATCCAGGCGACGGCCTCGTCGAGCCTGTGGTCCTCGTAGTGGAACCACTGGCACAGGCCCATGGCCGGCGCGAACTCGGGGAAGATCTCCGCGGCGGGCTTGGGCGTGCCGTCCTCGCGCAGGAGCCCCATGTGGAAGTGGCGGTAGTAGGAGGAGCCCTCCGCCTCCTTGTGGCGCGTCGTGGCGGGCCAGGCGCGTGGCAGGTCGTAGAGACTGTACCAGTGGATGCGCGGTGCGCGGCCGACCAGCAGCTCCGCCGTCCGGCGCAGGCCCCAGGCCTGCACCTCCTCCGCTCCGAATGTGGAGATGCCCACCTCCGACACCCAGACGGGCAGGTCGGTCACCGCCTGGATCTCCGCAAGCTTGTCGGGCCATTCGTGGATGGACCAGAGGTTCCAGTCGAGCGGGAAGCCGTGCACGGCGACGGCGTCCACGTTGTCGAGCACGCCGCGCGCGGCCATGTTGCGCGCCCAGCCGGGATCGATGGGCGACATGCCGCCGAGCACGAGCAGCAGCGAGCCGTTCTCGGCGCGGATGGCCTGGCCGGCGAGCACGGCCATCTCCGCGAAGCGCGCCCAGTCGGGGTCGAGCAGCGGGTCCCAGTGCGACTTGTTGTTGGGCTCGTTCCAGATCATCGCGGCTTCGATCATGCCGGGCCTCCCGTGCCGTTGGTTGCGTGCGCCCGGCCGCGCGCGGGGTAGACCGGCCTGGCGTCGTCCGGCTGTTCTGCGACCCGGCAGAGATAGACCTCCTGCTCGGGATGCTCGAGGATCGTGAAGCCAGCGCTGCGCAGCATGGCCTCCACGCAGGCGCCATTGGGCACCCACCAGTTGGTGGGGTCCTGCGCGTAGCGATGCTCGATGAAGTGCAGCTTCGGCCAGGACGGTGCGTCGAAGATGGCGGTCTCCTGGAAGGGGTAGTCCGCCGCGACCGGCGAGACCTCCTCGCTGCCCCGCTGCATGGACTGGAACACCATCAGATCGCGCGCGACATGCTCGCGCACGAGGTCGAGCGCCAGCAGCGGATGGCGCAGGTGGTAGAGCACGCCCATGAAGATCACGAGCTCGAAGCGCTCGCCGAGCGCCCCGAGGTCGTAGACCGAGAGCTTGCGGAACTCGATGTCGAAGCCCAGAGTCTCAGCCGCGAAGCGCGCCTGTGCCAGGTAGTCGTCGTCGAAGTCCACGCCCAGCACGCGCTCGGCGCCGCGGCGCTTCATCTCCATGCTGTAGAAGCCGCCGTTGCAGCCGATGTCGAGCACGCTCTTTCCAGTGAGATCGTTCGGAATGACGTGCCGGAATTGCTTCCACTTGATCGCGGGATAGTCGCCCAGGAAGTGCTCTGGAGCGGTCATCACGCCGCCGAGGTCGATGTTGTGGAACCAGGGACCCAGCGCCTGCGCATGGCGGCGAATCTCGTCGGGGTCGGGCCCCGTCCCGCGCGGCGCGATGCTCACGGCGTCCTCCCGGGCCCGGCGTCCGCGAGCGCCGCGAAGGGCACTCCGGCGGGGCGGCCCAGCTCGGCCTCGCGCGGGGCCCTGCCGGTCGTCTCCACACGGGCCGAGTCCAACACCTGCAGCGCAGCGCGCCAGCCGTTGAGCGTGCCCACATCGACGTAGCGCTCGCCGGCCTTCACGCCCACGGCGCTGCCGCCCTCGGCGAGCCAGGCATTGACCAGCGTCCCGAAATATTCGTCGCGGCCCTGGCGGGCCTGCCAGAGGTCGCGAAGCGTATGGAGCACGTGGCCGGGCATCTTGAAGGCGCCCCAGATCCAGCGCGAGGGCGGGTCCTGCTGCTTCACCAGCACCTCGCGCACCGCGCCGTCGTCATCCGTGACGACGGAGTCGAAGAGCTCCGGCCGCTCGACGGGGAAGAGCAGGAAGGACAGCCGGTCGTCGGGCAGCGCGGCGAGAGCGTCGGCGGGAAACCAGACGGTGTCCGGCAGCCCCACGATGACCGGCTCGTCCGGCGCGATGAAGGGAGCGGCGCGGAACACGGCGTCGCAGAGGCCGGCGGGCCGGGGCTGCACGACGTAGGCGATGGAGGCAGCGCCATAGCCTCCGCCGTAATAGTCGATAATGTCGGACTTGCCGGGTCCGATCACGAAGCAGATCTTGTCCGCTCCACCGCGCAGCATGCGCTCCACGAGGTACTCGCTGACGGCGCAGGGCCGCTCCCCGCCATCCTCGCGCCGGCTGCCGACGGGCAGCAGCTCCTTCGAGAAGGCGAGGGGCTGGATGCGGCTGCCGCGCCCCGCGGCCGGGATCAGTCCCCACATGGTCGGCTCCTAGATGTCGGCGGTCAGCACGGGCCCGTGCTGTGCGGTGGCAGGGCGCGATGCGCGGTCCGACGCCGCGCTCTCGATGGCGTCGAGCATCGTGGCGGCGCGGCGGTCCGACGTGTGCTCGGCGAGCACCCGCTCGCGCGCACGCCGGCCGATGGCGGCGAGGTCCTCGGGCGAGCGAGCCAGCGCGGCGAGGACGTCCTCTGTGGTCTCGGCCACGAGGATCTCGCGGCCCGGCTCGAAGAAGGCGTCGAGGCCTTCCCACGCGTCGGAGACGAGCACGCCTTCGCAGGCGGCAGCCTCGAAGAGCCTTCCGGAGGGACACCACCCCATCGCGGCCATGGCGCGACGCGTGACGTTCAGCGTCAGGCGCGATGAGGCGTAGAAGGCGGGATGCGCCGCCGGCGCGATGTGGCGGACGTACCAGATGTTCGAGGCCCAGGGAAAGTCATGCGGGTACTGCGCTCCCGCGATCAGGAAGCGCAGGTCGGCGCGGCGGCGCGCAGGCTCGACGAGCAGGCGCTCGAGAGCCGCCTGACGATCCTCGGCATAGGTGCCGATATAGGAGAGGTCGGCCGAAAATTCCGACTGCCTTTCGCCGGGTTTGTACCGCCCGGGATCGACATGCCCGTAGAGCGGCGCAACGCGGAGCGCGCCGAGCCTGTCGCGCAGGGCCTGCAGCGCCGCGCCGCCTGTATAGCTCAGCACGAGGTCGTAGCCGGCGAGGCCCTCGGGCCCGATCGCGGTGCTGCCCGCGCCCGTGGCGAGCAGGTCCAGCGTGACGGGGGTGTCGAGGTCGTAGAAGACGGAGAGGGGGCGGCCGGCCTCGGCGATCAGGCGGAACGCCTCGATCCCGTGCGGGCAGAACGAGGTGACGATCGCGGCGTCAGCCTCCTGCAGGGATCGCTGCGCGGGGGGCAGCGCCTCCGGCCAATCGGGGTAGAGCACCAGCTCGCCGCCGGGCAGGGACCAGAGGTCCCGGTTGTCGGCGTAGTAGGGCACGTCGTGCTCGAAGAAGGTGACGTGGCAGCCGCGCTCGGCCAGCGCACGGAGAAGGCCGCGCCAGAGCGTAGCGTGTCCGTTCCCCCAGGCCGAGGAGACCGCGAGGCCGAAGACCACGATCCTCATCGCGGCGGCTCCTCGTTCAGCCTGACGAGGCGGAAGCCCCAGGGGTCGAGCGCCAGGGTGGTGATCGAGGCCGGCGCGACCTCGATCCGGCCCCACGCGTCGGGGCCGAGGCCCAAAGCTGCGAGCACTGCAAGCCGGATGGGTTCGGCATGGCTGACCAGGACGACGGCGTCGCCCTCGCGCTTCTCGCCGAGCTCGAGGAGATGGCCGACCATGCGGGCCTCCACCTCGCGCGCACTCTCGCCATTGGGCGGGCGCGCCACGCTGCGCGCGACGTTCCAGCGTCGCCAGTCGGGGTCGTCCTCGAGCTCTCCGTAGCGCTTCCCGGTCCAGGCGCCCATGTCGATCTCGTCGAGGGCGGGCACGGTCTCGAGCGGCAGGCCGAGCCGTGCCGCGACCGGCTCGGCGGTCTGGCGTGCGCGTTCGCGCGGGCTCGACTGCAGGGCCTGGATCGCCTCGCGGCCGAGCCGCTGGGCGAGCCACTCAGCCTGCCAGCGTCCTTCCTCCGACAGGTTCACGCCGGGCATGCGCCCGCACAGTGTGGAGCCCACGATGGCGTGGCTCGCGTGGCGCACGAGGTGGATCGTCGTGGCCATTGCGGGCTAGGCCTCGCCGGCGATGAAGCGTTCCGTGCGCTCGCGCGCCTCGGCGTCCGTGAACTGCCGCGGCGGCGACTTCATGAAATAGCTCGAAGGGCCGGTGAGCGCCCCGCCGATGCCGCGGTCGAGCGCCAGCTTGGCGCAGCGGACGGCGTCGATCACGATGCCCGCAGAGTTGGGGCTGTCCCACACTTCGAGCTTCAGTTCGCAATTGAGTGGAACACCGCCGAAGGTGGTGCCTTCCATGCGGATGTAGCACCACTTGCGGTCGGTGAGCCACGGCACGTGATCGCTCGGCCCGACATGAATGTCCTCGGGCGCGAGCGGCACGTCGAGCTGGCTCGTCACGGCGCGCGTCTTGGAGATCTTCTTGGAGACGAGACGCTCGCGGTCGAGCATGTTCTGGAAGTCGGCATTGCCGCCGAAATTGAGCTGGTAGGTGCGGTCGAGCCGCACGCCGCGCTCGCGGAAGAGATTGGCGAGCACGCGGTGCACGATAGTGGCGCCGACCTGGCTCTTGATGTCATCGCCCAGGATAGGGATGCCGCGTGCCGCGAAGCGGCCCGCCCAGCTTTCGTCGGAGGCAAGGAAGACCGGCATGCAGTTGACGAGGGCGCAGCCCGCCGCGAGGGCCTGCTCGGCATAGAAGGCGGCGGCCTTCTCGGAGCCCACCGGGAGGTAGGACACGAGAACGTCGACCTCGGCGCGGCGCAGCGCCTCCGCGACGTCGACGACCGGAGCATCGGATTCGCGGATGTCGTCGCGCATCGTGGAGCCGATGCCGTCCAGCGTCGGCCCACGTGCCACGATGACGCCGCTCGGCTCGGGCTCGGCGAAGCGCTGGGTGTTGTTGGGCGGGGCGAGGATGGCCTCGCTGACGTCGCGGCCCACCTTCTCGGCGTTCACGTCGAATGCGGCGGCTATGACGATGTCGGAGACGTGGTAGCCGCCCAGATCGACGTGCATGAGGCCCGGCACGGGCTCGTTCGCGCGGGCGTCGCGGTAATAGGTGAGTCCCTGGACGAAGGACGATGCGCAGTTGCCTACGCCCACCAGTCCGACGCGCAGGGTCCTCGAGCTCATGGGAATCCTCCGGGGAAGGCTGGGACGGGAGGAGCGGACCGCACGGTCAGCCTCTCGCCCTGCCAACGTCCCGGAGGCAAGGAAAGTTCATTTCCTTCGCCGGCTCTCCGGGAGGAAGCCTGAGCTCAGCGCCAGTATCCGTAGCGGTGATGCATGTATCTTGGATGGTGACGATAGTAACCGTAGACGGGACGGTGATGGTTCCGCCAACCATAGTCGTGGCCGCGCTCCCATCCGTAGTGACGGTAATGGTGGTGATTCCAGTGGCGGGCCTGGGCCTCGCCGAGGCCCATCGTCAGCGTGGCGCAAAGGGCGGCGCACAGCAGTGCGAAGCGACGCATGTTACACTCCTTGATGATGCCGGCCGTCGTCGCGGCCGTCAGGACCCAAACGCCGGCCGGCAAGGTTCGTTCGGCACGCGCAACGTGCGGTGGTTAAGCGCCGCTTTCCTAGCGGTCGGCCTTGTTCCCGCTCACGGCCCGCTGCAGGAAGCTCCGCGTCACCGTCTCGACGTTCTGGTCGATCCAGTTCGCCATGGCCTGCTCCTCGCGAAGCGACTGCTGCAGAGGCGAGACGAATTGCTGGAAGCCACCGACCTCGGCCATGCAGATGAGCGACTTGTAGGAGGCGATCTCGAAGTTCTCGAAGGCGAGGTTCGCGAAGGTGTTCTTCAGGATCTCGTCGTCGGCGGCGCCGTGCGCCAGCGCCTGCATGTTGGCGCCGAACTCCATCGCGATGTCCTTGAGCATGGAGCGGCTCTCGCCGAGCAGGTCGAGGATTTGGTCGAGCCGCTGGTGCTGCTGCTGCGTCTCCTGCAGGTGGCGCCGCAGCATGGACGCGACGTCGGGATAATTCTCGATCCGGTCGAGCTGGCGCTCGATCAGCGAGATGGCCTGCTTCTCCACAGCATGCGCATTGCGCAGGCCCGTGACGAAGTAGTCGCGAACGTCGTCGCTGTTGAAGTTGAGGCCGCCGCCGGTCGAACCGGACATGGAGCTGGGGCTGGCAGACATCAGTGCCTCCGTGGGTGCGATGTGAAGCGCCTCAACGGCGGCCCGGACGGACGGTTCCGACGCGGTTTCCTGGGCGTGCGCCTGTGTCCGGTCGGCGCCTCTCCCCGAGGTCTCCCAGCCGGAACTTCACGGAGAACGGCACGTTGGCCGCCGTCACCAGCAAGGCGGGAACGGCCATGTCACACGAGCAAAACGAAGGCGGGACGGCGCCCCGCGGTGCGCCGACCAGCGACCAGCTGCGTCACCGGACCGACTTCGCCGGCACGGGCGACAAGGTGCCGTTCCCCGACCCCGCCGCCGCGCCTCTCGGCGCCGATGACGAGGCGGCCGGGCGGCCGCCTACCGCCCGGGAACGCACCATGGCGGCAAGCCGGGAAACCCCGTCCTGCGACACGCTCGCGGCGGCGCGCCGGAAGCCCGACCATTGGGGGGAGGCCTGGAGCGGACCCCTGATGATCGGCGCCGTGCTCGTCTGCGGGGCGGCCATAGTCGCGACCTATTTCCTGGGCGGCTAGCCATGGCGGACGTCCGCGAGGGCGGGTCGTCTCGCAAGGCCGCTGGAGACGATTGGCGGCAGGTCGGAAGGGTCATGCAGCGCAACATCGCCGCGCTGCGCGAGCGCCGTCGCGAGCAGGAGGCCCAGGCCGCCGCGCAGGACCGCATCGCCGGCGCCGTAAGCCGGTTCGCCGGAAGCCTCGCCTTTGTCTATGCGCATGTCGCAGTCGTCGTCGCCTGGGTGGCGATCAACCTCGGCTGGACGCCCCTGAAGGCCTTCGACCCGACCTTAGTCATCCTCGCCACGGCGGCGTCCGTAGAGGCCATCTTCATCTCGACCTTCGTGCTGATCAGCCAGAACCGGGCCGCGGCGATGGCCGAGCGCCGGGCCGAGCTCGATCTCCACGTCAACCTGCTCGCCGAGCACGAGATCACGCGCATGCTGGAGCTGCTGATCGCCATCGGACGCCGGCTCGGGCTCAGGGAGGCGGAGGACGGGCACCTCGCGGAACTCACCGACGACGTCGCGCCGGGGGAGATCCTCGACAAGATCGAAAAGGAAAACGTGGAGCTGGAGGCGGAAGACTAGAGCTATACTATTCATGCAGTTAGAGGAACTTCCCCTCAGCTACAAACGTTCTATCTCCCGTCTGATCCGCCGGGTGAAGCAAAAGCATTCGCCTTCCAGCCCTTTGTCCCGGATTGCCCATGTCATCCACCTGTCTCGTCACCGGCGGCTGCGGCTTCATCGGCCGCTACCTGACTGCCGAACTCCAGGCCCACGGCTACAACGTCCGCATCCTGGACAGTCTTGTCGAGCAGGCCCATGCGGGAGGGACGAGCGCGGCGCCCGAGGGCGTCGAGTTCATCCGGGCGGACGTGCGCGACCGCGACGCGATCGCCCGCGCCCTGCAGGGCGTCGACTGCGTGGTCCATCTCGCCGCGGAGGTCGGCGTGGGCCAGAGCATGTATGAGATCGAGCGCTATGTCGGCGGCAACGACCTCGGCACTGCGGCTCTGCTGGAACGCATGATCGAGCAGCCTGTCCGGCGCATTGTCGTCGCCTCCTCGATGAGCGTCTACGGCGAGGGTGTCTATGCCGACGCACGGGGCCGCAAGCACGCCGCGGTGCGCCGCCGCCCCGATCACCTGAGACTTGGCCTGTGGGACCCCGTCGACGAGGGCAACGGGCCCCTGACCCCCGTCCCGACGGACGAGGCCAAGCCCGTGGACCTCGCGTCCATCTATGCGCTCACCAAGTACGTGCAGGAGCGCGCGGTGCTGATCTTCGGCGAGGCTTACGGCGTCGAGGCCGTGGCTCTGCGTCTCTTCAACGTCTTCGGGCCGGGACAGGCGCTCTCGAATCCCTATACGGGCGTGCTCGCCAATTTCTCCTCCCGGCTCATCAACGGCCAGGCGCCGATGATCTTCGAGGACGGGGGGCAGCGCCGCGACTTCGTGCATGTGCGCGACGTCGCCCGCGCCTTCCGCCTCGCGCTGGAGGAGAAGCAGGCGGCGGGCGAGGTGATCAACATCGGCAGCGGGCGCTCCTATTCCGTGGCCGAGGTGGCGCGCCGTCTCGCCGCCGTGATGGACCGTCCGGACATCGCGCCGGAGATCCTTGGCAAGGCGCGCGCGGGTGACATCCGCAACTGCTTCGCCGACATCGGCAAGGCGAAGCGGCTGCTCGGCTTCGCGCCCCAGCGCGAGCTCTTCGATGCTCTCCCCGAACTCGTCGAGTGGGTGAAGGGCGCCGTCGCCGACGACCGCGCGGCCGAGATGCGCCGACAGCTCGAGGCGCGGGGGTTGGTGACGTGACGCCGGAGGGGCCGGTCATATCTCACGAGCCGCATGCTCCCATCGCCATCGTCGGCGGCGCCGGCTTCATCGGCTCCAATCTCGCCGAGAGCCTCCTCGCCGAGGGCCGTCCCGTCGTCATCGTGGACGACCTCAGCCGGGCCGGCGTCGAGCAGAACCTCGCCTGGCTGCAGGGCCGCTTCGGCCGTCTCCTGACGGCGCGGATCGAGGACGTGCGGGACGGCGCATCCATGCGCCGTGCGCTCGCCGACGCCGCCGCCGTATTCCACTTCGCGGCCCAGACCGCGGTGACCACAAGCCTCGACGATCCGCTCGACGACTTCGAGGTGAACGCCCGCGGCGCGCTGAACGTGCTGGAGGCCGTGCGCGCGGCAGGACGGCGTGCGCCCGTGATCTTCGCGAGCACCAACAAGGTCTACGGCAATCTCGGAGAGCTGGCGATGCGCGAGCTCAACGACCGCCACGCGCCGCAGGATGACCATCTCGCCGCACACGGCATCGACGAGACGCGGCCCCTCCAGTTCTGCACGCCCTATGGTTGCTCAAAGGGCGTCGCGGACCAGTACGTGCTCGACTACGCCGCCTCCTACAGCCTGCCCACGGCCGTGCTGCGCATGAGCTGCATCTACGGGCCGCGCCAGTTCGGCACGGAGGACCAGGGCTGGCTCGCGCACTTCGTGCTGCGCGCGCTCACGGGACAGTCGATCACGATCTACGGCGATGGCCGGCAGGTGCGCGACGTGCTGCACGTCTCTGACGCGGTCGCGGCCTATCGCGCGGTCCTCGCGCGCATCGAGACACTGGCGGGCGAGGTGTTCAACCTCGGCGGCGGCCCCGCGAATGCGGTGAGCCTCAACGAAGTGGTGCGCGAGATCGGCGCGCTGCAGGGACGCGAGGTCGTCAGCGAGCGGCGCGATTGGCGCAAGGGCGACCAGCTCTGGTTCGTCGCGGATACGCGCCGCCTCGCCGAGGCGGCGGGCTGGCGCGCGCGCGTCGGCTGGCGGGACGGCCTCGCGGATCTCGCGCGTTGGTTGCGCGAGGAACGGCTCCCGACCCTGTCGCGCCCGAACTCCGAGAGGCTCACGGCATGAGGGTCGCGCTCGTCAATCCCGCCTGGCACTACGACGGCAGCATCTATTTCGGCTGCCGCCACGCGCACTTGCCGGTGGAGCTCGGCTGCTGCCGCCAGCAGCTCGAGGCGGCCGGGCACGAGACGCTGATGCTGGATGGCCAGTTGCAGGGCCTCGACGCGTCGGCGCTGGGCGAGCGCGTTGCGGCTTTCGGCCCGGAGATGACGGTCGTTACGACCGCCCCGACCTACCTCTTCTGGCGATGCGCCCCGCCCGAGCTGCGCGTCCCCGCGGAGTTCCTGGCCGCGCTCGGTGGCCGGGGAGGACGCACCGTCGCCGTGGGCCCTCACGGTTCGGCCACGCCCGGCGCGACCTTGCGCAAGCTCGGCGTCGACGTCGTGGTGCGCGGCGAATGCGAGGAGGTCGTGGCCTCGCTCGCGGGCGTTTCCGACTGGTCGTCCGTGCCGGGCACCGCCCGTCTCGTCGGCGACGATGTGAAGCTCGCCGGCGGGCTCCATGCCAGCCCCTTCGTCGAGCAGCCGGCCCTGCGCTGGCCCGACGAGTGGATCTCGGCCCACCATCACCACCATCATCGCTTCGACGAGCCGCGGCGCGGCTTCGGGGCGGAGGTCGAGGCCTCGCGCGGCTGCCCTTATACCTGCACCTTCTGCGCCAAGATCGACTATCGCGACCGCTACCGCCGCCGGACCCTCGCGCCGGTCCTCGAGGAGATCGATGCCCTGATCGAGCAGGGCGTGGGCTATGTCTATTTCATCGACGAGATCTTCCTGCCGCAGAAGGCGCTGCTCGCAGCGCTCCGCGAGCGCGACGTGCAGTTCGGCATCCAGACGCGCATCGACCTGTGGAAGCCCGACCTGCTGGAGCTGCTCGGCGAGGCCGGCTGCGTCTCCATCGAGGCCGGGCTCGAGAGCCTGACCGTCGAAGGTCGCGAGCAGCTCGCCAAGCGCTGCCGGCTCGATACGCCGGAGCTCGCGGCGCTGCTCGTCGAGGCACGCCGCCACGTGCCCTTCGTGCAGGCCAACCTGATCGGCGTCGTGCAGGACGACCCGGCGCTCGTGGACCATTGGCGCGAGCACCTGATCGCCCGCGGCGTGTGGGCGAACGAGCCCGTGCCGCTCTATCCCTACCCGAGCTCGCCGCATTATCGCGAGCTCTGGGGCGAGCCGGACGACGCGGCCTGGGAGCGCGCCCATGCGCACTACCTCGGCAGCTTCCACGCCTTCAGCGACATTCAGGAGGAGCGCCCGCTCCCCCTGCCGGACCTGGAGCGTTCATGCTGCGGCGCGTGACCCCCGCCCCCCGCCGGATCCTCATGACGCTCGACGCGGTCGGGGGCGTCTGGCGCTATGCCATGGGCCTTGCCGCGGGGCTTGCCGAGCGCGGCTGCGCAGTAAGCTTCGTGGGCCAGGGTCCGCAGCCCTCCGCCGCGGCCCGGTCGGAGGTCGAAGCCATCCCCGACGCGCGCCTCTTCTGGCTCGACGAGCCCCTCGACTGGATGGCGGATCATCCGGCCGCGCTGGCGAGCCTGCCGCAGCGGCTTTCGGCGCTGGCGTCAGCGCAGGGCGCGGACCTCCTTCACCTGAACCTGCCCTCACAGGCTGCTGGCTTGCGGATCGACGCGCCGATCATCGCGGTCTCGCATTCCTGTCTTTCGACCTGGTGGGATGCCGTCCGTGGCGGCCCGCTCCCGCAGTCCTGGGCCTGGCGGCACGATCTCGCGCGCGAGGGTCTCTCGGCCGCCGACCTCGTGATCGCGCCGAGCCGCCCGCACGCCGACGCGCTGGAGCGCGCCTATGGCTTGCAGCCGCGCCTACGCGTCGTCACGAACGGCGTCGCGCCCGCCGACGGCGCTGCGGCCCAGCGCAACGCGACCATCCTCGCCGCCGCCCGCTGGTGGGATGCCGGCAAGAATGCCTGCGTGCTCGACGAAGCCGCCGCCGAGGCGCCCTGGCCCGTCGTGATGGCCGGCTCGCTGCTTGGCCCGCATGGCGAGCGCTTCGAGCCGGTCCACGCTGCGGCGCCAGGCGCATTGACGGCCGCGCGCCTGCGACGGCTCACGACGGAAGCGGGCATCGTCGCTTCGCCCTCGCTGTATGAGCCCTTCGGCCTCTTCGTCGCCGAGGCCGCCGCCACCGGCGCGCCACTCGTGCTCGCCGACATCCCCACCTATCGGGCGCTCTGGGGTGACGCCGCGCTCTTCGCCGACCCGCGCGACCCCGCGGCATTCGTCAGCGCCTTCCGGCGCCTCGCCGCCGATCCGGAGCTGCGCCGCGAGCTTGGCGAGAAGGCGCGCAGGCGTGCCCGCCGCTTCGCCTTGCGCTCGCAGGTGGAGACCATGGTCGAGGTCTACGCGGCAGCCACGAACACGGCCCGCGCGAGGGCGCGGGCGCGGAGCCTGGCGGTGTGACGATGCGGTTCCTGTTCTACACCCATTCCCTCGTCTCCGACTGGAACCACGGCAACGCGCATTTCCTGCGCGGCGTCATGCGCGACCTCATCGCTCGCGGCCACGAGGCCCTCGCGCTCGAACCGGCCGACGGCTGGAGCCGCGCCAACTTCCTCGCCGACCAGGGTAAGGCCGCTCTGGATCGCTTCTCCCGCGATTTCCCGGAGTTGCGCTCGCAGAACTACGACGAAGGCTTTGACCACGAGGACGCGCTGGACGCCGCCGATGTGGTGGTGGTCCACGAGTGGACCGATCCGGCGCTCGTCGCGCGCATCGGCCGGGCGCGTCGCGAGGGCGGGCGCTTCACGCTGCTCTTCCACGACACGCATCACCGCGCCGTCAGCGCCATCAGCGACATCGCGGGGTTGGCGCTGGCCGACTATGACGGCGTGCTGGCCTTCGGCGAAACGCTCAGCGAGCGCTACCGCGCCGCCGGCTGGGGCTGCCGGGTCTTCACCTGGCACGAGGCCGCGGACGACCGCCTGTTCCGGCCGTTGCAGGCCCGGAAGGAGGGCGACCTCGTCTGGATCGGGAACTGGGGGGATAACGAGCGCTCGACGGAGATCCTGGAATTCCTCGTCGGGCCCGCCCACGCTCTGGGCCTTGGGACGACCGTGCGCGGCGTGCGCTACCCGCCGCAGGCGCTCGCGGCCTTGCGGCGCGCCGGCATCCGCTATGGCGGCTGGATCGCCAATGCCGACGCGCCCGCCGCCTTCGCGCGGCACCGCATGACCGTCCACATCCCGCGCGCGCCCTACCGGCGCGAACTGCCGGGCATCCCCACGATCCGCGTCTTCGAGGCGCTCGCCTGCGGCATCCCGCTGATCTCGGCGCCCTGGGACGACGTGGAGGGACTGTTCCGCCCGGGCACCGACTACCTCGTCGCACGCGACGGGGCGGAGATGCGCACGCTCATGGCCGCCGTCCTGCGCGACCCCGCCTGGGCCGCGTCGCTCGCGGCATCCGGCCTGGAGACCGTCCGCCGGCGCCATACCTGCCGCCATCGCGTGGACGAACTGCTCGCCATCCTGGCCTGCGGCCTCGGCCGCGCCGGCCCCACCCCATCCAAGACCGGCAAGGAGACCGTGGCATGAGGATCGCCTTCTACGGGTCGAGCCTGCTCTCCGCCTACTGGAACGGAGCGGCGACCTATTACCGGGGCCTCCTCAAGGCGCTGGCCTCCCACGGCCACGCCATCACGTTCTATGAGCCCGATGTCTACGATCGCCAGAAGAACCGCGACATCGACCCGCCGGACTGGTGTCGCGTCGTCGTCTACCCAGGCACGGTGGAGGCGCTGAAATCGGTGGCGGCCGAGGCCACAGAAGCCGACATTGTCGTGAAGACGAGCGGCGTCGGTTTCGAGGACGACGCCATCCTCGACCAGGTCATGGCCGCCGCCCGGCCGGATGCGCTGCGCCTTTTCTGGGACGTCGATGCGCCCGCCACCCTCGCCGAGCTGCGGGCCGCGCCCGACCATCTCCTGCGCCGCATGCTGCCACGGCTCGACGGCGTCTTCACCTATGGCGGCGGCGACCCGGTGGTGCGCGCCTATCGCGAGCTGGGGGCGCGCCGCTGCGTGCCCGTCTACAACGCGCTCGACCCGGAGACGCATTTTCCCGTCGGCAGCAATCCTGGCTTCGCGGCCGATCTCGGCTTCCTCGGCAACCGGCTGCCGGACCGGGAGGCGCGCGTCGAGGCCTTCTTCCTCGCGCCGGCCGCGCGCCTGCCGCAGCAGCGCTTCCTGCTCGGCGGCGCGGGCTGGAGTGACAAGCCGATGAGCCCCAACGTCCACTATATCGGCCACGTGCCGACGGCCGCGCACAACGCCTTCAACTCCACGCCGAAGGCCGTGCTCAACGTGAACCGCGAGAGCATGGCGGAGACGGGCTTCTCCCCGCCTACCCGCGTGTTCGAGGCTGCCGGCGCCGGGGCCTGCCTCATCTGCGACGCCTGGACGGGACTAGAGCTCTTCCTCACGCCCGGCGAGGAGGTGCTCGTGGCGCGCGACGGAGATGACGTCGCCGAGCACGTGGCCAATCTCGATCGCGAACGCGCCCGCGCCATCGGCCAGCGTGCGCTGGAGCGTGTGAGGCGCGACCACACCTACGCACAGCGCGCCGTGCTCGTCGACCAGATGCTCGGCCGCATGGCGGAGCGCCGCGCGGAGGCGGCGGCATGAAAGGCGGCACGCCCGACATCGTCATCATCGGCCTATCGCTTTCCTCCTCCTGGGGCAATGGCCACGCCACCACCTATCGCGGGCTGATGCGGGGCCTCGCCGCCCAGGGGCTCGACGTGCTCTTCCTCGAGCAGGACGTTCCCTGGTATGCAGCCCACCGCGACATGGAAGAGCCCGAGTTCGGCCGCCTCGCGCTCTACCAGGACCGCAAGGACCTGATGCGCCGCTTCGGCGCCGTCCTGGCGCGGACGGGGGCTGTGATCATCGGATCCTATGTGCAGGACGGCGTGGCGGTGATCGACGCCGTAGCGGACCTGCAGCCGCGCCTCCTCGCCTTCTATGACATCGATACGCCGGTGACCCTCGCCCGCCTGGAGCGTGGCGAGGAGGAGTACCTGGCGCGCCGCCAGGTGCCGCTCTTCGACGTCTACCTCTCCTTCACCGGCGGCCCGACCTTGGTCCGTTTGCGCGAGGTCTTCGGCGCGCGGCAGGCTTCCGCCCTGTACTGCTCCGTGGACGAGCGCATCTACCGGCCGCTCGGCCTCGCGCCGCGTTGGGACCTCGGCTATCTCGGCACCTACAGCCCCGACCGTCAGCCCACCCTCGACCGGCTGCTGGTGGACGTGGCCCGCCGCCTCCCCGGCCGTCGCTTCGTCGTGGCCGGGCCGCAATATCCGGACGACATCCACTGGCCCGGCAACGTGGAACGCATCGAGCACCTGCCGCCGGCCGAGCACCCGGCTTTCTACGGTGCGCAGCGTTGGACGCTGAACGTCACGCGCGCCGACATGATCGAAGCCGGCTGGTCGCCCAGCGTGCGCCTGTTCGAGGCCGCGTCCTGTGGCACGCCGGTGATCAGCGACGTCTGGGACGGCCTCGGCTCCCTGCTTCCGGTCGGGCGCGCCATCCGCCTCGCGCGCACGACCGACGACGTGGTCGCCGTGCTGGAGCGTGGCACCGAGGCCGAGCGTTCCGCGCAGGCCGATGCTGCGCGCACCATCGTGCTGGCCCGCCACACGGGCCAGATTCGCGCCCGCGAACTCGTCGCGGCGCTCGCCAGCGCGGCGCGTCGCCGCTCCGCGGTCGAGAGCCCCGCCATGCCGCGTCCCGCCGCCGTGTCCTGAACCTGCCGCTCCGGCGCAAGCCGATGTCGCATTCGGACCCGGGCGCGTCGCGCCGGATTGGGGCGGCCCGCTCCCGCGCTCGCTAGCCTTGCCTCAACCGAGGGAGGCTGCCGTGAGCGCGATCGAGGATCCCGGTGCGACCGCAGGCGGCCGCAGGCGCGAGCGTGGCGGCCGCGCGGCGCAGCGCGAGGCGCGCTCCCAGCGCAGCGCGGGGCAGGGCCGGCCCTACATCGTCAGGAACATCCCGACCTACGACGTGCTGTCGGAGGAGAACCTCGCCCGCATCGAGCGCGCGGCCGACCGGATCCTCGCGGAGGTCGGCATCGAGTTCCGTGACGATCCCGTGGCCCTGCAGCACTGGAGGCGCGCTGGCGCCAAGGTCGAGGGCGTGCTGGTGCGCTTCGAGCCGGGGATGCTGCGGGAGATCCTCAAGACCGCGCCGGCGAGCTTCACGCAGCACGCCCGCAATCCTGCCCGCTCGGTGGAGATCGGCGGCAAGTCCGTGGTGTTTTCGCCGGCCTATGGCTCGCCCTTCGTGATGGATCTCGACAGTGGCCGGCGCTACGGCACGCTCGAGGACTTCCAGAACTTCATCAGGCTCGCCCAGTCCTCGCCCTGGCTGCATCACTCGGGCGGGACGATCTGCGAGCCGGTCGACGTGCCCGTGAACAAGCGCCACCTCGACATGGTGATGAGCCATATCCGCTACTCGGACCGCGCCTTCATGGGCTCGGTGACGGCGGAGAGCCGCGCCGAGGATTCCATCGAGATGGCGCGCATCCTGTTCGGCCGCGACTTCGCCGACCGCAACTGCGTCATCCTGGGAAACGTCAACGTCAACTCGCCGCTCGTCTGGGACGGCACGATGACGCTCGCGCTGCGCGCCTATGCTCGCGCCAACCAGGCGGCCGTGATCGTACCCTTCATCCTCGGCGGCGCGATGGGACCGGTGACCAATGCCGGGGCGATCGCGCAGTCGCTCGCCGAGACCATGGCGGGCTGCGCGCTGACGCAGCTGGAGCGGCCCGGCGCGCCCGTCATCTTCGGCAACTTCCTTTCCTCGATGTCGCTTCGCTCGGGCTCGCCCACCTTCGGCACGCCGGAGCCCGCCATCGGCTCGATGGTGGTGGGCCAGCTCGCCCGGCGGCTGAACCTGCCCTTGCGCTGCTCCGGCAACTTCACGACCTCGAAGCTGCCGGATGCGCAGGCCATGAACGAGGGCACGATGTCGATGCTCGCAGCCGTGCAATGCGGCGCGAACTTCATCCTGCACTCCGCCGGCTTCCTCGACGGGCTGCTTTCCATGTCCTACGAGAAGTTCGTGCTCGACACGGATTTCTGCGGCGCGCTGCACAGCTACCTCGACGGCGTGAAGATCGACGACAACGAGCTCGCGGTGGACGCCTTCAAGGAGGTCGGCCCCGGCAACCACTTCTTCGGCTGCGCCCACACGATGGCGAACTATCAGACGGCGTTCTGGGACTCGGAGCTCGCCGACAACGAACCCTTCGAGAAGTGGGAAGCCGCCGGCTCCGAGGATGCGGCGAAGCGCGCCAACCGCCTCTGGAAAAAGCGCCTCGCGGAGTACGAGGCGCCGCCGCTCGATTCCGGCACTGAGGAAGCGCTCACGGACTTCGTCGCCCGCCGGAAGGCAGAGGCGCCTGACGCGTGGTATTGAATGCCGTCACTGATGACCAACGACCCGCTCCTCCAACCCTTCCGGCTCAAGCACCTCACGCTGAAGAACCGCGTGATGTCGACGGCGCATGAGCCGGCCTATTCGGAGGACGGGCTGCCGAAGGATCGCTACCGGCTCTACCACCTGGAAAAGGCGAAGGGCGGCCTCGCGCTCACCATGACGGCGGGCTCGGCCATCGTGTCCGCCGACAGCCCCGCCGCCTTCGGCAACCTGCACGCCTATGACGACGCGATCGTGCCCTGGCTGAAACGGCTCGCCTACGACTGCCATGGCGAGGGCTGCGCGGTGATGATCCAGCTCACCCATCTCGGCCGCCGTACGGGCTGGAACAAGGCGGACTGGCTGCCCGTGCTCGCCGCCTCGCCGGTCCGCGAGCCCGCGCATCGCGCCTTCCCGAAGGAGGCCGAGGACTGGGACATCGAGCGCATCGTCGCCGATTATGCCGCGGCCGCCCAGCGCATGCAGGCGGCCGGGCTCGACGGCATCGAGTTCGAGGCCTATGGCCACCTGATGGACCAGTTCTGGTCCCCCGCCACGAACCGCCGCGAGGATGATTACGGCGGCTCGCTCGACAATCGCCTGCGCTTCTCCCGGCAGGTCATCTCCGCCGTGCGCAGGGCCGTGGGGCCGGACTTCATCGTCGGCATCCGGCTGGTCGCTGACGAGGACTGGGACCAGGGCCTGAGCCGCGAGGAGGGCGTCGAGATCGCCCGGCGCATTGCTGCGTCTGGCGAAGTCGATTTCCTCAACCTGATCCGCGGCCACATCGACACGGACGCCGCGCTGACGGGCGTAATCCCCATTGCCGGCATGCGCTCCGCCCCGCATCTCGACTTCGCGGGCGAGGTGCGCGCGCAAGCGGGCATCCCGATGTTCCACGCCTCGCGCATCGCCGACGTCGCGACGGCACGCCACGCCATCACCGCGGGCAAGCTCGACATGGTGGGCATGACGCGCGCCCACATCGCCGATCCGCACATCGTCGCCAAGGTGGCGCGCGGCGAGGAGCACCGCATCCGCCCCTGCGTGGGCGCGACCTATTGCCTGGACCGCATCTACGAGGGCGGCGAGGCGCTCTGCATCCACAACGCCGCCACGGGCCGCGAGGCCGAGGTGCCGCACGTGCTGCCGCGGGCGCGCGAGCCGGGCAAGCGCGTCGTCGTGGTGGGGGCCGGCCCGGCCGGGCTTGAGGCGGCGCGCGTGGCGGCCGAGCGCGGCCACCGCGTCACCGTGCTGGAGGCCGCGTCGAAGCCCGGCGGCCAGGTTCTGCTGCTGGTGCGCAACCCGCGCCGGCGCGACCTGACCGGCATCGTCGACTGGCGGCTCGCGGAGCTGGAGCGGCTCGGCGTGGAGATCCGCACCAATGTCTATGCGCAGGCCGAGGACCTTCTGGCGCTCGCGCCCGACGTCGTGGTGGTCGCAACAGGCGGGATGCCGCAGAACCCGCCGCTGGCGGAGGGCGACCACCTCGTCACCTCGTCGTGGGACATCCTGTCGGGCGCGGCGAAGCCGGGCGAGCACGTGCTGCTCTACGATGACAATGGCGGCCACCCCGGCATGAGCGCGGCGGAGGTCATCGCCAGTGCCGGCGCCGCGCTGGAGCTCGTCTCGCCCGAGCGCTTCTTTGCGCCGGAGATGGGCGGCATGAATCACGTGCCTTACATGCGCACCTTCCAGGAGAAGGGCGTGCGCGTCACCATCGCCACGCGGCTCACCGGCGTGCGGCGCGAGGGCAACCAGCTCGTCGCCACGCTCGGCTCCGACTTCGCGGAAGGCTGGTCGCAGGAGCGACGTGTGGACCAGGTGGTAGTCGAGCACGGCACCTTGCCGTCCGACGAGCTCTACCGGGCGCTGAAGCCGCTCTCGCGCAACCGCGGCGCGGTGGACTACCGCGCGCTCACCCGGCCAGCCGCGGAGGCCGAGGGTGCGCTCTTCCCCGAGCGGGGCGAGGGGACGTTCACCCTCTACCGCATCGGCGACGCCATCGCCTCGCGCAACATCCACGCGGCGATCTACGACGCGGTGCGCTTCGGGCTCGGGTGGTAAGTCCGACGCGTCAGCCCTGCCGCGTTCGAGGGCATAAAGCCCCGCCGTCATCCCGGCCGGAGCGGAGAGCCGGGAGCCAGGACAATGCTCGATGTCGTTGTCCCGGGTCCGGGTCTGCGCAGCACCGCCTCGCGCTGCAGAGCGCCCGGGATGACGGGCGGAACAGCTTCGCGGCTCAGGACCTCACCAGCGCCTCGAGCTGGTCGGTGGCCGTGCCCCAGCCCTGGTGGAAGCCCATCTCCTCATGCTTCTGCCGGTCCTCGGCCGTCCAGTGGCGGACGACGGCGGTGTAGCGGGTGCCGGTCCCTTCCGGCTCGAAGGTGAGGATGACCGTCATGAACGGCTTGGGCGAGGGCTGCCAGGCCGCCACATAGGCGTCGGTGAAGACGAGCTTCCGGTTCGGCACGACCTCCAGATAGACGCCCCGGTTCGGGTACTGCGTGCCGTCGGGCCCTTCCATCATCACGAGGCTTGCGCCGCCGGCGCGGAGGTCCGTCTCGACATGCACGGTCTTGAAGGGCGGCGGCGTGAACCAGCGCTTCATGAGCTCCGGATTGGTCCAGCCCTCGAACAGCTTTTCAGGCGGCGCGGCGATGAACCGGGTGAGGACGAGGTCGTGCGCACCGGCGGGAGAGGAATCGGTCATGGGTGTCTCCTTGCTGGGTTTCTGACCAAGGACGAAGCTCGAGCCGCTGCGCCGACAGGCGGGTCCGGCTCGTCGGAGGTCTCAGTCCCGCAGGATCTCGTAATGCACTTCGGTCGGTACGCAGTCCGCTCCGTTGATCGGCACGAGGTCCTGCGGGCACGCCGAAAGCACCACGACGACGTCCCGCTCGGCGCGGAGCTCCACCTTGTCGCCGGCCTTGCAGAGCGGCGGCTCGAAGGAGAGGCCGCCCTCTGCCGTCCAGGGAATGTTCATGAAGAGGTTGAGCGGCGCGGGGGCGGGCTGGTCGGGCAGGCCGGCGTCCCTGATGGCCATGGCGAAGTTGTCGCAGCAATTGGCGTGGCCCTCGGGCGCGCCGAGCTGCCGGTAGCGCTCCTTGTCGCAGGCCGGGATCACCGTGTCGTGCCGGCCCGGCGTGGTGTCGACGGCGAGGCAGAGCAGTGGACGGCGGCGGGTGGAGTAGAGCCTGTCTCCCTGCGAGGGCGTGAGCTTCAGCAGCGCGGCGCGGGTATGCTGCATGGACATCACCTCTGACGGATCGTCCGTGGCGACGGCCCAGGTGTCGACCACCTGGCTGCCATGGGTGTTGACGATGCGCAGCGTCTCGCCCGCCTTCAGCCGGATGGCCCGGGAGCTGCGCGCCGGCACGGCGTAGAGGGTGCCGGGGACATGGGCGGGGGCGCGGCTCTCGGACATTCTCAGGCTCCGCTGGTCGATGTTCTCTCGCCATGGATGATGGTCTCATCCGCGGCGCCCTGTCCATCGACCCGGGGAGGCTGCGGCCCTGCGTTCGGCGCAAGCCGCACGATCCCGTGTTAGGACTCGGGGCCTGCTCCGGGAGATCCCGCATGCGCTCCACAACACCCGGCCCATCTGTCCCCGCCGACCGCGTCGGCGCCGCGACGTGGACCGGCTTCGCCATGATGGCCCTGGGCATGTTCATGGCCATCCTGGACGTGCAGGTGGTGGCCACGTCGCTGCCGACGATCCAGTCCGCGCTCGCCATGGCGCCCGACCAGATGAGCTGGGTGCAGACCGCCTACCTCATTGCCGAGGTCGTGGCGATCCCGCTCACGGGGCTGCTCACGCGCGTGCTGACGATGCGGGGGCTCTTCGTGGCGGCGGTATCCGTCTTCACGGTCGCCTCGCTCGGCTGCGCGGCGAGCACGGGCTTTACGAGCCTCATCGCCTGGCGCGTGTTGCAGGGGTTCTCCGGCGGCACGCTGATCCCCGCGGTGTTCTCGGCGGTGTTCCTGCTGTTTCCTCTTCGGCTGCAGGGTGTGGCCACGACGTTGGCGGGGGTGCTGGCGGTGCTCGCGCCGACCATCGGCCCGGTCGTCGGCGGGTGGATCACAGAGACCTATTCCTGGCACTGGCTGTTCCTGATCAACCTCGCCCCCGGCGTTGTGGCGGCGCTCGTGGGAGCGCTCGCCTTGCCGCGTGAAAAGGGGTCGTGGTCAGACCTGCGGCTCATTGACGTCACCGCCCTCGCGCTGATGGCGGCGAGCCTCGCCGCGCTGATCCTGGGGCTGAAGGAAGCCCCGCGGCAGGGCTGGACGTCGCCGATCGTGCTCGGCCTGCTCGGAGCCTTCGTCGTGACACTCGCCCTTTTCATCCGGCGCAGCTGGGGCGCGGCGCACCCCATCGTGGAGTTGCGCACGCTGCGGGACCGCTGGTTCGCGGTGGGCTGCCTGCTCAGCTTCGTGCTGGGGATCGGGCTGTTCGGCTCCGTCTACATGATGCCCGTGTTCCTCGCCGTGTCGCATGGCTATGGCGCGCTGCGCATCGGCGAGATCATGCTGGTGACGGGCGTCGCGCAGCTCCTCACCGCGCCTATCGCAGTGGAGCTGGAGAAGCGCGTGGATCCCCGCTGGCTGTCGCTTGCCGGCTTCCTGCTCTTCGGGCTTGGGCTTGGCCTCAGCGCGGGCGAGAGCCCGGGCGCGGACTTCAAGGAGATGTTCTGGCCGCAGGTGATCCGCGGCGTCGCCATCATGCTCTGCCTGCTGCCGCCGACGAGGATGGCGCTGGGCTTCCTGCCGCCCGCGCAGGTGCCCGACGCCTCCGGCCTGTTCAACCTCATGCGCAACCTCGGCGGCGCGATCGGCCTCGCCCTCATTGACACCGTGATCTATGGCCGCGCGCCGACGCTCGGCCGGCAGGTCGAGGCCCGGCTCGACGCCGGAGACGACGCCACGGCGGTGGCCGCGCAGATCCCGCTCGACCTGTTCCATGACCGCCCGCCCGGCCCGCCCTCGGCGGACGTGCTGGACTACCTTGCCCCGAAGGTCGAGCGGCTGGCGACCCTGCTCGCCATCAATGAGGCCTGGGCGCTCGTCGCCGCGCTGACGCTTCTCGCCGTGACGAGCCTTCTGCTCCTGCGCGGCAAGGCTCCCGCGCCGCCGGGCTGAGGCGCCTCAGCGCTGCGACGGCTCGTGGCAGACGGCCTCGATATTGTGTCCGTCGGGGTCGAAGACGAAGGCTCCATAGTAGTTCGGATGGTAGTGCGGGCGCAGGCCGGGCGGGCCGTTGTCGCTTGCGCCGGCAGCGATCGCCACGCGGTAGAACGAATCGACGTCGGCGGGGTCGTTCGCCGCGAAGGCCACGTGCAACCGGCCCACGATGGGCGTGCCCTCGGTGATCCAGAATTGCGGACGTCCGGGCGGGCCGAAGCCGGCATGCCGCCCGTTGCCGCTCGTCTCCTCGTCCACCTCCATCACGAGCCCGTAGCCGAGGACGGCGAGAACGCGCTCGTAGAAGGCCTTGGAGGCCGCGAAGTCCGAGACGGGAAATCCGACGTGGTCGAGCATGGCTCACTCCTGGCGGCCCGCCCCGCGGACCCGTCCGTCATGGTGGGCGCAGCACGGCCCGTCAGGCAAGCCCGCCTCTCCCGCAATGCACAATTGCGACTTGGAAAATACACCTGTTGCAAATAACCAGTCGCATCAGTATCACTATCACAACGACAGTGAGCGGGACGGAGCGCGCGGCTGGGATGAGCAAGGCTGTCTTCCTGCACGGGAAGGAGGATGCCCGGGTCGCGCCGTTCAACCTGCGCGAGGGCAAGCCCGACGAGATCCTGCTCGAGGTTGCCGCGGTCGGTCTCTGTGGCAGCGACATGCACTACTACAAGGATGGCGGCATCGGTTCGGCCGTCATCAAGTCGCCCTTCGTGCCCGGCCACGAGTTCGGCGGCTATCTCTGCGAGGGCAGCGACGAGCTTGGCCTGCCCGCCGGCGCCCTCGTGGCGGTGGACCCGAACAAGGCCTGCGGCCACTGCGCCTGGTGCCACGAGGGCCATTTCAACCTCTGCCCCAATGTCGAGTTCATCGGCGCGCCGCCCTTCGACGGCGCGATGACGCAGCGCATCTGGGTGCCGAAGTCGCAGGTCGTGCCGCTTCCACAGGGCTTCGACGCGCTGGAATCGGTGATGCTCGAGCCGCTCGGCGTGGCCATCCACGCCGTCGACCTCGCCAAGCCCGGACTGCTCGAGCGCGTGGCCCTGCTTGGCGGCGGCCCCATCGGGCTCCTCATCCTGCAGGTTCTGAAGGTCGCGGGCGCGGGCGAGGTGTTCCTGGTCGACCCGCTGGAGCACCGCCGCGACGCCGCTAGAAAGCTCGGCGCAGACCATGTTGGCGCGAGCCTCGACGAACTGCTGGCCTGGAGCAAGGGCGAGGGCTGCCCGCTCGTGGTCGAGGCGACCAACTCGCCGGACGGCTTCCGGGATGCGGTGCGCGCAGCGCGCATCGGCGGGCGCTTGGTGCTCGTCGGCATCCCCGACGGGGACGTCTACACGCTCCCCGCCGCGGAGGCCCGCCGCCGCGGGCTCAAGATCAAGTTCGCCCGCCGCATGGGCGAGGTTTATCCACGCGCCATCGATCTGGTGGCGGCGAGGAAGGTCGACGTCGCCTCGGTGGTCAGCCACCGGGTGGGACTGGACGAGACGCCGGGCGTGTTCCGCGCGTTGGCCGACAATGCGCCTGGCTACATCAAGGTGCTCATCTACCCCAACGGGGACAACGAGTCAGGGAGGACTCCATGAGAAAGCTGTTGCTCGCCACGCTGAGCGCGCTCGCCATCTCGGCGGGCGTGGTGGCCACCACGCCCGCGCCCGCGCAGGCGCAGTGGGCCATCGAGAAGGCTGCCGCGCCCTTCAAGGGCACGCAGATCAACGTGATCTTCCTTGATCGCCCGGGCTATCGCGCCATCATCAAGCTGCTGCCGGAATTCGAGAAGAAGACCGGCATCAAGGTCAACTACGAGATCGTCCCCTACGAGAACACCCGCGAGAAGCAGGTGCTCAACTTCAACTCGAAGGGCGACCTCACCATGGCGCTCGTCGACCTCGTGTGGATCGGCGAGTTCGCCGAGAACGGCTGGATCCAGCCGATCGACAAGTTCTCGGGCGACGCCTCGATCACCGACCCGAACCTGAACCTCAAGGGCTTCTTCCCGCTGCTGCTCGACGCCTTCGGCTCGTGGGGCGGCAAGGTCTACGGCCTGCCCTTCGACAACTACTCGGGCCTGCTCTTCTACAATTCCTGCATGCTGAAGGAGGCGGGCTTCGACAAGCCGCCGGCGACCTGGGACGAGGTGCTGAACGTCTACGCGCCCAAGCTGACCAAGGCCGACAAGAAGCAGTACGGCTTCGCCCTGCAGTCGCTGCGCGGCGAGACGCAGTCCGCCGACAGCTTCATGCGCGTGCTGTGGCCCTTCGGCGGCTCGCTGCTCGACAAGAACTTCAAGTCGAACCTGAACTCAAAGGAGAGCCAGACCGGCCTGAAGTTCCGCCAGGACCTCATGAAGTACATGCCCCCGGGCGTGGTCTCCTATGACCACTCGGAGGCCGTGAACGCGCTGGCCCAGGGCCAGGTGGCGATGATCACGGAGTGGTCGGCCTTCTACGGCACGCTGACGGATCCCAAGACCTCCAAGCTCGGCGACTGCCTTGCGGTCGCGCCGGAGCCCGCCGGTCCCGCCGGCCGCCTGCCCGCGCTGGGCGGCTTCTCCCTCGCCGTCGCCTCGCAGGCTACGGAAGCCCAGCAGAAGGCCTCGTGGATCTTCATCCAGTGGGCCACCTCCGAGGAGATCGCCCGCGCTTACGTTGAGGCCGGCGGCGTCTCGGGCCGCACGGCGATCTACGAGCAGCCCGACATCAAGGCGAAGTACAAGTTCGTCGAGCCGATGGTCGCCTCCTGGCAGAAGGGCGTTCCGGAGTTCCGTCCGCGCTTCCCGGCCTGGCCCGCCATTTCCGAGGTCGTCGCCGAGTTCGGCTCCAAGATGATGCTCGGCGAGGTGACCACCGAAGAGGGCGCCAAGCAGATCGGCACCCGCATGGAGGACATCCTCAAGAAGGAAGGCTACTACGACGGCAAGAAGGCGCTGCGCCAGTAAGCCTGACTTGATCGCGGGACGCGCGGCCTCGAGCGCCACGCGTCCCCTCCGTTTTGCACGACCCGGCGGCGTTCTTCACCGCCCCCTCGAGGGGGAGGTCGGAGCGAGCGCGTAGCGCTCGGGGAGGGGGTGACGGCGCCGCTCGGGGCCGTTGGCGCAGACACTGCTCTGCGCCCGGCATCACCGCACCCCGGCCCTGCGGGCCGACCCTCTCCCTCAAGGGGAGGGTGAAGCGCGCCCGACGCGCGAGAGCGATCCCTTGCTAGAGCGGGCAGGTCGGGCCCATTCTTTTCGAGATTTGGACGGCGGCGGAACCACGCCATGACCCAGACCCTCTACCAGGCCGCGCTCGACGACCTCGGTCGCGTCTTCGCCAGGATCGACCAAGCGCAGGTGGAGCGCGCCGTCGACGAGATCGCGCGCGCCAGCAAGATTGCGCTCTATGGGCTCGGCCGCGAGGGCCTGCAGATGCGCGGGCTGTGCATGCGGCTGTTCCATCTCGGGCTGAAGGTCTCGATGGTCGGCGACATGACGACGCCGCATCTTGGCCAGGGCGACCTGCTGATCGTCTCCGCCGGCCCGGGCCAGTTCTCCACCGTCGATGCCTTGATGGGGGTGGCGAAGCGCGACGGCGCGCGCGCGCTCATCGTCACAGCGCAGCCGAACGGCGCCTCCGTGAAGGCGGCAGACGTGGTGCTGACCATCCCCGCGCAGACCATGGCCGACGACACGGGCCCGTCGACCTCGGTTCTACCCATGGGCTCGCTCTTCGAGGGGGCGGAATACGTCCTGTTCGAGGTGATGATCCTCATGCTGCGCGAAAAGCTCGGCGTCACGCCCGAAGCGATGCGCGCCAACCACACGAACCTGGAGTGAGGCAGAGCGTGGCGGGACCGGCGGCAGCTGCGGGCGGGGTGAAGGCGAAGCCGTCGAAGGCCGCGACGGCGCGCCGGCACCATCCCGGCTACGGACGGTGGACGCCCCTCTGGTTCCTCGCGCCCGCCGTGCTGGCGCTCTTCGCCATCGGCATCTACCCCACGATCTTCGCGGTGGTGACCTCGTTCCGGCGCTACAACATCACGCGCCGCGCCGACATGCTGGACGGCTACCCCTTCGTCGGCCTTGACAACTATGTCCGCGCGCTGACCGACCAGACGTTCTGGGACAGCCTGCTGCTGACCGGGCAGTTCTACCTGACGGTGGTGCCCATCCAGATCGCGCTCGGCGTCGGCATCGCGCTGATGCTGCACCGGCCGGGCCTGTCGCTCCTGCGCACGCTGGCGCGCGTCTCGCTCGTCGTGCCGCTCGCCACGACTTACGCGGTGGTGGGCCTGATTGGCCGCCTCATCTTCAACCGCGACTTCGGCGTCGCCAACCAGTTCATGGGCTGGCTCGGCCTCGCCTCCTCGGACTGGCTCGGCAACACGACGGGCGCCTTCATCGCCATCGTCGTGATGGACGTCTGGCAGTGGACGCCCTTCGTGGCGCTGATCTTCCTCGCAGGCCTCTCCATGGTCCCGCCGGAGATCGAGGAGGCCGCGCGGCTTGAGACCAAGAGCCACTGGGCCATGCTGCGCCACGTGCAGTTGCCCTACCTGCTGCCCGGCCTTACGGCCGTTCTGATCCTGCGCTCCGCCGACGTGCTGAAGCTCTTCGACATGGTCTTCGTGATGACGCGCGGCGGCCCTGGCTCGGCGACGGACCTCGTCTCGGTCTATGTGCAGCGCGTCGGCTTCAAGGTCTTCGACCTCGGCCTCGGCTCCGCGCAGGCCATCCTGCTGCTCATCCTGACGATCGTGCTGAGCCGCATCTACATCAAGATTTTCTACCGGGAGATCGAGTGATGGAGAGCCGCACCCTGGGCCGCGCCCTGCATGCGCTCGGCCTGCTCGTCGTCCTCGCCTTCGCGCTGTTTCCCTTCTACTGGATGATCACGTCCAGCCTGAAGGACCAGACCGACCTGCTGGCCTCGCCACCAGTCTGGTTCTTCCGCCCGACGCTCGCGAACTACGAGGACATCTTCGCGGACACGCGCGTTACGACCGCCGTTCTGAACTCCTTCATCGTGGCGAGCGCGACGACGATCCTCGCCGTGCTGCTCGGCACGCCCGCGGCCTATGCGCTGGCGCGCTTCGAGTTCCGCGGCAAGGCGGACCTGTGGTTCTGGTTCATCTCCAACCGCATGATCAGCCCCATCGTGCTGGCCTTGCCCGTCTACCTGCTGGCCAAGCAGGTGAACCTGCTCAACACCCACCTCGTGCTGGTGCTGATCTACCTCACCTTCACGCTGCCCATCGTGGTGTGGATCTGCACGGACCAGTTCCGCTCCATCCCGCCGGACCTCGAGCAGTCCGCCAGGCTGGAAGGGGCGGACCAGTTCACGATCTTCCGCCGCATCTACCTTCCGCTCGGCCTGCCGGGCGTGGCCGTGTCGGCGATCTTCGCCTTCATCTTCTCGTGGAACGAACTGCTCTACGCGCTCGTGCTCATCACCAGCCAGAACCTCAAGACGGCACCTGTGGTAGCCACCAATTTCATGTCCGGCTATGAACTGCCCTGGGGGAAGATCATGGCCACGGGCACGGTCATCGTGCTGCCAGTCACGCTCTTCGCCCTCGTCGTCTCGCGGCACATGGTGAGCGGCCTCACCATGGGCGCAACCAAGTAGGCCGGCCGAGGAGCCCGTGAGCCAGACCGACACCCGTGCCGGCGCCCCTGCCACCCTCGTGAAGTCCGCCCAGGAGGCGGCCGAGGCGCAGACCATCGCGCGCGTCGCCTGGTACTATTATGTCGGCGGCATGACTCAGCAGGAGATCGCCGACCGGCTCGGCCTGACGCGGCTTCGCGTCAATCGCATCGTCGGGCAGGCGCGGGCCGACGGCTCCGTTCGCATCGAGGTGACGCTGCCGCTCGCGTCCTGCGTCGCGCTGGAGGAAAGGCTCAAGGCGCGCTACGGCCTCGATGACGTCAGCGTCGTGCCGCACATCGATGATCCCGACCTGCTGCAGCAATCGATCGGCGAGGCCGCGGGTATCATGCTGGACCCGCTGCTGCGCGACGGCGTCGGCCTGGGCGTCGGCTGGGGACGTACCCTGCGCGCGGCGGTGCGCACGCTCACGGCGCGGCGTTTCCACGAGAGCTGGGTCGTCTCGCTGATGGGCGGGCTCACGCGCGGCTCGGGCACCAACACGTTCGAGGTCGCGACCGAGTTCTCCCGCAACCTCGGCGGCGACTGCTACTACGTCGCCGCACCGATCTACTGCCCGTCCATCGAGAGCCGCTCGACGCTGCTCACCCACTATGGTCTCGCCGAGGTGATGCGCCGCGCGAGGGAGGCGGACGTCGCCATCGTCGCCGTCGGCGACCTGTCCTCCCGGTCGCTGCTCGCCTCGACCCACATCGTCTCGGAAAACATCGAGGAGCTGCGCAAGGCGGGCGCGGTCGGCGACATCCTCGGCACGTTCCTGGACGAGTACGGGCGGCCGATCGACCACTCGCTCAACAAGCGCGTGATGGCCCTCTCACCCGGCGAGCTCAAGGCCATCCCGTCCTCGATCCTCGCCTCCGGCGGCGAGAACAAGCTCGCCATCATCCGCGCCGTGCTCAATGCCGGCTATATCAGGCGCCTCGTCACGGACGAGCGTGTGGCCGCGGGCCTTTTCGCGTGAGCCGGCTCCTCGCCGTCGATGTCGGCACGCTGTCCGCACGTGCGGGGCTGTTCGACCTGCAGGGCCGGCTCGTCGCTGCGGCGAGCGCACCCTTCGAACTGCTGAAGCCGGCGGAGCACCATGCCGCCTACCGCATGGACGAGATCTGGCAGGCGGTGGTGCGCGCGGTGCGCGAGGCGCTCGCTTCCGAGCCGGGCTCAGCGGAGCGCGTCCGCGGCCTCGCCTTCGACGCGACGTCCTCCGTACACGTTCAGGCCGAAGGCGGACGGCCGCTCGACAGCGACGCCGACGTGGTCTGCTGGATGGACCATCGCGGAGAGGCCGAGGCCGAGGAGATCGGCCGCAGCGGGGACCGCTATCTCGACTATGTCGGCGGTAGCGTCTCGCCCGAGATGCACCTGCCCAAGCTGCTTTGGCTGAAGCGTCATCGGCCTTACGCCTGGGCCCGGGTGACGGCCGTCCGCGATCTCTGCGACGAGCTCGCGCACCGGGCGACCGGCGTCGACCGCCATTCCGTCTGCGGCCTCGCCTGCAAGCTGCCCTACCTGCCGGGCGACCCCGAGCCCTGGCGGCGAGGGCTGCTGGACCAGCTCGGCATCGGCGACCTGCTCGAGCGCGGCGCGCTGGCGCAGCCGCCCGGCCGTGTCGGCGAGATGCATGGCCGCGTTTCGGCGAGCGCCGCAGTCGAGCTCGGGCTGCCCGCGGGCATCCCCGTCGCCATCGGCCTCATCGACGCCGAGGCCGGCGCACTCGGCGTGCTCGGCCGCGGCTTCCACGCCGTCATGAACCGCACGGTCGCGCTGATCGGCGGTACCTCCACCTGTTACATGTCCTTCGCGCCCGACGAGCGCCGGATTTCCGGGGTGTGGGGTCCCTTCAGGGATGCGGTCTTCCCGGGCTTCTGGATGCACGAGGCCGGGCAGAGCCTGTCCGGCTCCGCCCTCGATGCCGTGCTCGCACAGCACCCCGCCAGCATCGCCAGGCCCTCGCCCGAGGGCCACGCGGAGACGGTGCGCCGCGTGCAGGCGCGGCTCGACGAGGAAGGCCCCGCATTCGGGGCGCGCCGCCACATCGTGCCGGACTGGCTCGGCAACCGCGCGCCGCTCGGCGACGGCACGGTGCGGGCGCTCGTGACGGGGATCGGCGAGGAGACGTCCGAGCGCTCCTTCCTGGAGCACTACTACGCCACGGCCCGGGCTCTCGTGCTGCAGAGCCGCCAGATCGTCGATCACCTCAATGCGCATGGCTACGCCATCGATCGCGTCGCGCTGGCCGGCGGCCACCTCAAGAACCCGCTGCTCCTGCGGCTCTACCGCGACGGCCTCGGCGCGCGCGTCGTGCTCTCCGACGCGCCGGAGCAGGTGCTGCTCGGCACGGCGATGGTGGCCTCCGTCGCTGCGGGCCTGCAGCCAGACCTCTTCGCTGCGCTCGACGCCATGGCGCCGGCGCAGCGCGAGGTCGAGGCCGACCCCGCCTGGGCCGCCGCGCATGACGTCGCCTACCAGATCTACGAGACGCTCTTTTCCGTGCGCAATGAAACGCACGCCGTCGCCCGGGCCTCGCTCGCGGCCGCGGCGCACGACCAGTAATGGAGTGACCGGGTCATGTCCTTCCTGAAGCTCGACCGGGTGGAGAAGCGCTTCGGCGCGGCCAAGGTGATCAACGGCGTCAGCCTCGACGCGGAGAAGGGCGAGTTCGTCGTCTTCGTCGGCCCGTCGGGCTGCGGCAAGTCCACCTTGCTGCGCATGATCGCCGGCCTCGAGGAGGTGAGCGAGGGAGATATCTCCATCGACGGACGCGTGGTGACGGGCGTCGAGCCCGCCGACCGCGAGGTCTCGATGGTGTTCCAGTCCTACGCGCTCTATCCGCACATGAGCGTCTTCGACAACATCGCCTTCGGCTTGCAGATGGCGAGAATGCCGCGCGAGGAGATCCGCAAGCGCGTCGACGAGGCCGCGCGCATCCTGCAGATCGAGCCGCTGCTGCAGAGGAAGCCGCGCCAGCTCTCGGGCGGCCAGCGCCAGCGCGTCGCCATCGGCCGCGCCATCGTGCGTCACCCCAAGCTCTTCCTGTTCGACGAGCCGCTCTCCAACCTCGACGCGGAGCTGCGCACGCAGATGCGCGTGGAGATCGCCAAGCTCCATCGCGACCTCGGCGTCACCATGGTCTACGTGACCCATGACCAGATCGAGGCCATGACGCTCGCCGACCGCATCGTCGTGCTGCGCGCCGGCCTCGTGGAGCAGATCGGCTCTCCAACCGAGCTCTACGACCACCCCGCCAACACCTTCGTGGCCGGCTTCATCGGCTCGCCCAAGATGAACTTCCTGCCGGCCAGGGTGCGCGCCGCCACAGCCGAGGCGATCGAAGTGGAGCACCCCGCCTTCGCCGGCGGCGCCTACGCCATCCCGCATGCAACGGGCCGACGGCCGGCGTCGGGCGAGCCCATCACGGTCGGCCTGCGCCCGGAAAACCTGCAGCTCGGTGGGGCGAAGCCCATCCTGGAGCTCGCGGCCGACGTCAGCGAGAACCTTGGCGGGGCGACGCAGATCTACGCCTCCGCGCCCGACGGCTCGTCCATGACGCTGCTCGCCCCCGGGCGTCCCGCCCTCTCGCGCGGCGAGAAGCTGCCGGTGACGCTCGGCTCCGGCCGCGTGTATCTTTTCGACCAGTCCGGCGCTGCGCTCTGAGAGACCACCATGGCGACCTTCCTCGGCATCGACGTCGGCACCTCCTCCATCAAGGCGATCCTGCTCGACGAGAAGCAGACCCTGCTCGCCGAGGCCGGCGCGCCGCTCAGCGTGGAGCGTCCCCATCCCCTCTGGTCCGAGCAGGATCCCGAGGCCTGGTGGAAGGCGACCTGCCACGCCGTCGAGGAGATTCGGGCGCGCCACCCCGACGAGATGGCGAAGGTCGAGGGCATCGGCCTTTCCGGCCAGCAGCACGGCGCGACGCTCCTTGCGGCCGACGGCGCGGTGCTGCGGCCCTGCATCCTGTGGAACGACGGCCGCTCCGGCGCGGAATGCCGCGAGCTGCTGGAGCGGGTGCCGGACTTCATGGCGCGCTCCTCCAACATCACGATGCCCGGCTTTACGGCGCCCAAGCTCCTGTGGGTCGCCAAGCACGAGCCCGAGATCTTCGCGCGCGTCGCCATGGTCCTGCTGCCCAAGGACTATGTGCGCTTCCGCATGACGGGCGCGTACGTGTCCGAGATGTCGGATTCGGCCGGCACGCTGTGGATGGACGTCGCGCACCGGCGCTGGGACGACGTGCTGATCGAGGCCTGCGGCCTCAAGCGCTCGGCCATGCCGGACCTCGTCGAGGGCTCGGAGGTTTCGGCGACCCTCTCGCCGGAGGTGTCGACGCTCTGGGGCATGGGCGGACGCGCCGTTCCCGTTGCGGGCGGCGGCGGCGACAATGCGTGCTCGGCGGTGGGCATCGGCGCGACACGGGAGGGCGACGGCTTCCTGTCGCTGGGCACGTCGGGCGTCGTCTTCGCGACGACGGACAAGCCCGTCGCGCTTCCCGAACGCACGCTGCACGCCTTCTGCCACGCGCTGCCGGGCCGCTGGCACGGCATGGCCGTGACGCTCTCCGGCGCGCTGTCGCTGTCCTGGCTCGCCGGCTTGCTCGGCGCGTCCGGCGACATCCCGGGGCTCGTCGCCAAGGCGGAAGAGTTCGCCAGGGATCCCGTGCGCGTGACCCACGCGCCGATGTTCCTGCCCTACCTCACGGGCGAGCGCACGCCGCACAACGATCCCACTGCGACCGCGCACCTCGCGGGCCTGCGGGTGGAGCACGACCAGGGCGCGCTCACCTACGCCGTGCTGGAAGGCGTGGCCTACGCCCTCGCCGATTGCCTGGACGTGCTGGTGGCGGCCGGCGCGCCGCCGCGGCAGTGCATGTTGGTGGGCGGCGGCTCGCGCAGCGCCTTCTGGGCCCAGCTCATCGCTGACGCGACGGGGCTCACGTTGGACGTCCCGGCCGGGGCGGAGGTCGGCGCGGCCTTCGGCGCGGCGCGGCTGGGCATGCTGGCTGCGGGCGGCAGCGAGGCGGAGGTCTGCGTGAAGCCGCCGGTGCGCCGGCGCGTGGAACCGGGGCTGCTCGACCCCGCGCTCGTGGCGAAGCGCAAGGCTGCGACGCTCGCTCTCTATTCCGGCCGGGCCTGAGCGGCGGCCTCGCCGAGCTTGTCGAGGTGCATGCGGATATGCGCGGCCTCTGCCGGCGTGCCGGCGAGCGCGATGGCGCGGTGATAGGCGACGCGCGCCTCCTCGCGCCGGCCGAGCTGCTGCAGCAGCGAGCCCCTGACGCCGAAGAAGTGGAAATAGCCCGCGAGCGGGCGCTCCAGCGGCTCGATGAGCGCGAGCGCCGCCTCCGGACCCCGCACGCGGGACACTGCCACGGCGCGGTTCAGCGTCACCACGGGGGAGGGCTGCAGCCGCTCCAGCGTGGCGTAGAGCAGGTCGATCTGCGCCCAGTCCGTGTCGGCCGGCGTCGCGGCGCCGGCATGGAGGGCGGCGATGGCGGCCTGGACCTGGTACATTCCGGGACTGCGGTGGCGCATGGCCTTGTCGAGCAGCGCCATGCCCTCGGCGATGGCGTTGCGGTCCCAGCGCATGCGGTCCTGGTCGTCGAGCAGGATGACCTGCCCCTGCGCGTCGAAGCGAGCCTCCCGGCGGGAATGCTGCAGCAGCATGAGAGCGAGCAGGCCCATGATCTCCGGCTCGGCCGGGAATAGCCGCAGCAGCAGGCGGGCGAGGCGGATCGCCTCGTCGCAGAGCGGGGAGCGGTCCGGATCGCGCCCGCCCGAATAGCCCTCGTTGAAGACGAGGTAGAGCATGGCCGCAACGGCCGTGACGCGCTTGGAGCGTTCCACCGCGCCCGGCGTCTCGAACGGCACGTCGGCGCGCGCGATGCGGCCCTTGGCGCGCGTGATGCGCTGCTCCATCGCGGCCTCGCTCACCAGAAAGGCGCGGGCGATCTGGCGCACGCTGAGGCCGGAGACGATGCGCAGGGCGAGCGCGATCTGCTGCGTGGCCGGCAGGTCGGGATGGCAGCAGATGAAGAGCAGCCGCAGCACGTCGTCCCGGTAATGCGCGCCGTCGAGTTCCTCCGCAACGCTCTCCTCTGCGTCATCGAGGTCGGAGAGGACGGCCTCGTCCGGCAGCGCCTCCAGCCGCTTGCGTTTGCGCACGGCGTCGATGGCGACGTTGCGCCCGACGAAGATGAGCCAGGCCGCTGGATCGCGCGGCGGGCCGTTCTTGGGCCAGGTTCTCAGGGCGCGCAGGCAGGCCTCCTGGAATGCCTCCTCGGCGATGTCCAGGTCGCGGAAATAGCGCAGGAGCGCGCTGACGGCCTGCGGGCGGGCACCTGTCAGCGCGCCTTCGATCCACTCGATGTCGCTCATGACCCGGCACCAGCAGCGCCCGGCTTGAAGAGGGAGACCGGGCGGATCTCGTAGCTGCCGCCCGGATTCACCGCGCCCAGATCCTTGGCGACGCCCAGCGCCTCCTCGAGATCCTTGCACTCGATGATGTAGAAGCCGAGCAGCTGTTCCTTGGTCTCGGCGAAGGGGCCGTCCAGCACGAGCGGTGGCTCGCGGTCCTTGCGGAGCGTCGTCGCCGTGCCGGTCGGCATCAGTCGGGCCACGGGGCCGAGCTTGCCCTCCCTCGCCAGCCTTTCCTGGACGACCGCCAGCTTTGCAAGGACGGCGTCGTCCTCCTCGCGGGTCCAGGAGCAGACGACATCTTCCTGATGGTAGCACAGGATCGCGTAGAGCATCGTGGTCCTCCCTTGCACAAGGACGGCGCAGGGCCGCACGTCCCGACAGTTTAGAGGCGGTTTCCCCCGCCTCGCCCGCATATCGTTAATTTGAGTGGTTTACCGTGCGGGATCTTTAATGAGCGCGTGTCAATGTTTGAGCGGATTTAAGGACCTGCGGATGTCGCTCTACAGAAGGCCTGCCCTCGTCGTCGATGACAGTCCCGTCATGGCACGCGTCGTGGCGAGCTGCCTGCGCACCATCGGTTTCGAGCGTGTCGACACCGTGTCCAACGGCATGGCGGCGCTCGACAAGCTGCGCGCCCACGATTTCGGGCTGGTCGTCTCCGACTACGTCATGCACCCCATGACGGGCACGCAACTGCGCAACGCCATGGACGCCTCGCCCAACCTGCGGATGATCCCCTTCCTGCTCATCACGACGCAACCGCCGAACTCGCCTTACGCGAATCTGTTCCCGGACCTCTGCGACTACGCCATCAAGCCCTTCACCATCGAGACGCTGAAGGCCAAGGTCGACCGCCTGCTGATCGCCAGCCTCGAGCTGCACGCCAGGGGCGCCGTCGCCACGGTGTGACGACGGCTTCTCGACTCAGCCGATGAAGTCGCGCTTGCCGATCTCCAGGCCATTGTGGCGCAGGATGTCGTAGGCCGTCGTGGCGTGGAAGAAGAAGTTCGGCAGCACGTTGTGCAGCAGGTAGCTGCGGCCGTCGAAGCTGCGCGCTTCGCCGCGCAGCATGATGGTGATCTCGCGCGTTTCCGCGCCCAGGAAGGCCGAGGGTGACAGGGCCGCGATGAAGTCCACCGTCTTTGCGATGCGCGCGCGCAGCTCGGCGAAGCTCTTCTCGTCGTCGGGCCAGCTCGGGACATCGGCCCCGGCGAGCCGCGCCGAACCGCCCTTGGCGAAGTCGCAGGCGATCTGGACCTGCCGGGTGAGCGGGAACATGTCGGGCGCAAGACGCGCCTGGAGGAAGACGGTGGGGTCGATCTTCCTCGCCTCCGCATGCGCCTCGGCCTTGGCCAGGATGGCGTCGAGCGCCTTCAGCGTGCGGGTGAAGATGGGGACCGAGACGTCGTGTGGCGTCAGGCTCATTGATGATTCCTCCCTGTTGGCCGGCGGAGCTTAGGGCGCTCCGGCGTGCGAGGGGAGGGGGTCAGGGCGTGGCGGGCCAGCGGATGTCCTGGCGGGCGAGGCCGAGCACGTGGTTGTAGCGGGCGGCCGCCTCGATGTCGTCCAGCGCCATCTCGCGGCTGGGCGCGCGCGGGCAGATGCCCCAGCGATGCGTGGCGGCGGCCGTGTCGAGATAGTGGTTGAAGGCGCGCTCCAGCGCGTCGATGGACTCGTCTGTCTCGAAGGCCGGGGTGACGAAGACGCGCCGTGCCTCCTCGTCCTGGGCAACGCAATAGCGCCAGTCCTGGGCCGAGGCGGGCGCGACCGTACCGGCCAGGGCCAGGAGGATCGCGACGGGGGAAAGGAGCATCGACTTCATGCAATACGACCTGCGGTAGAGCTTCCGCATATCATCTTTGCACGCGGCGAAAAACTCACGGATCGCCAAGGCTGGGCCTGGTGATGGCGCAAGGCGGCTTCGACGCCGCGACGACTTGCGCTAGACAAGCGACCCCGCCAAGCCGAAGGTCGTCTATGCTTTACCCGTCCCTCACCCCTTCCCCCGAGAGGGCCTGCCCGTGCCGCAGGTGAAGGCCTGGCAGCAGGGCTACCTCGACGGGCTCTGCGCCGTCTACGCGACGCTCAACGCGACGCGCTGCCTCTATCCCACCAGGGCGACGGAGGAGGTGCTGACGCGCATGTGGCGCGACATCATCACCGAACTCGGCGACAAGATCGGGCCCATCCTGCTCGACGGGACGACGCGCGACCAGGTCTCCGCGCTGATCCGCTCGGCCGGCGCCTTCACGCGACGCGAGGGGCTGGGCGAGGTGCATTCCTACCAGCCCTACCGCAACCGGAAGGTCGAGAGCCTGGACGTCTACTGGCGCGAGATGGCGGAATGGCTCGGCCCCAAGCGCCGCGTCGCCATCATCGGCCTGGGCAAGCCCTGGGAGCACTGGACGGTGATCACCTCCGTGAGCGCCCGGGCAGTCAACTTCCACGACAGCTACGGCATCCGCGTCTTCCAGCAGAGCCGCTTCGTGCTCGGCAAGCCCAAAGGCTCGGAGATCGCGCTCGACTACCACCAGACCTTCCTGATCGACCGCGACCCCATCCCGCGTCGGCGGCTGACGGAGGTTTGATGCTGCGTGCGCGGCATCGCGATTGCGCCTGTCACATCCCGGCGGAAGAATACGTCAAGCCTAAACAGGAGGAGAGACCCATGGCATCGCCTGTCGTGCACGGCCCAACCTACAGCACTTATGTCCGCACGGCCCGCCTCGCGCTCATCGAGAAGGGCGTCTCGTACACGCTGCAGGACGTCAACATGTTCGCGGGGGAGACCAAGGCGGCCCCGCATATCGAGCGCCAGCCCTTCGGCAAGGTGCCGAGCTTCGAGCATGACGGCTTCGACCTCTACGAGACCGGCGCCATCGTGCGCTACGTCGACCGGGCCTTCCCCGGCAAGGCGCTGCAGCCCTCCGATCCCCGGCATGCGGCGCGGATGGACCAGATCATCTCCATCATCGACAGCTACGCCTATGTCGCCATCGTCGGCCAGCTCGTCTGGCAGCGCCTCGTCGTACCGATGACGGGCGGCCAGCCGGACGAGGCGGTCGTCGCCGCCTCGCTGCCGCGGGTGACCTTGTGCCTCTCGGAGTTCGAGCGGCTCGCGGCGGGCGGCCCGAGCATCGTCGGTGGCGGGCTGAGCCTCGCGGACATCTACCTCGCGCCGGTCTTCGCCTACTTCATGGGCACGCCGGAATCGGGCGGCCTGCTCGCGGACAAGCCGAAGCTCAAGGCGTGGTGGGGCGCCTATTCCCAGACCGCCGCGATGAAGGCGACCGAGCCGCAGTTCGGCTGAGCCAAGTCATTGCCGCCTGCCCAATCCCCTCGACCTTCGAGACGCCCTGCTTCGCATGGCTCTTCAGGACGAGGGGTATCGGGGCTTGTACCTGGATGAGCCGCCTTCACGCATACCGTGCCTTGAGGTGGGCCAAGTAGTCGGCAGGGTCGAGCCCCCGCCCCGTCGCGCGGCGCAGGATCTCCTCGCGGCTGACGGAGCGGCCGTGCCGCCAGACGCGCTCGCGCAGCCATGAGCCGAGCGGGGCGTAGTCGCCGGCTTCGACGCCGGCGCGGATCGCGGGCTCCTGCGCCAAGGCCGTGGCGTAGAGCTGCGCGCCCATGACGTTGCCGATCGTGTAGGTGCAGAAGGAGCCGATCATCCCCGAGGACCAGTGGATGTCCTGCAGGCAGCCCTCGCGGTCATTGGGTACGGCGAGCCCGAGGTGCCGCTGCATCGCCTCGCGCCAGGCGCCGGGCACGTCGGCGACGGCGAGGCTGCCGTCCATCAGGGCCGCCTCGAACTCGACGCGCAGCATGATGTGGAAGTCGTAGGTGAGCTCGTCGGCCTCGGTTCGGATGAGGCTGCGCCGCACGTCCGTCACTGCGGCGTAGAAGGCCTCGGGCGTGACGCCCGCGAGTGAATCCGGGAAGGCTGCCTGGAGATCGGCGAAGTGGAGCTGCCAGAAGCGCAGGCTGCGCCCGACATGGTTTTCCCAGAGCCGCGATTGGGACTCGTGCGCCCCGAAGCTCGTGCCGCCCACGGCGTAGAGGCCCACGAGGTCGGTGGCGAAGACGGTGCGTGTGAACGCCTCGTCGACGTTCTGCTCGTAGAGCCCGTGCCCGGTCTCATGGAAGGCGCCAAACAAGGCCGGGCGGATGTCGCGCTCGCGGTAGCGTGTGGTGATGCGCACGTCGCCGCGCGTGAAGGAGATCTCGAAGGGGTGGACCGTCGTGTCGAGCCGGCCGCGGTCATAGTCGTAGCCAAAGGCGGCGGAGAAGCGCCTGGCCAGCTCGTATTGCCGGTCCACAGGATAGTCGCGCGTGAGGATGGACGTGTCCGGCCTGGGCTTGCCCAGCGCGGCGTCAAGGATGGGCGCAATCCCCTCCCGCAGCGCCTTGAAGAGCCCCTGCAGGCTCGCCACGGTCTCGCCGGGCTCGTAGAGGCCAATCATGGCGTCGTAGCGGTGGCCCTGCCAGCCCAGCGCGTCCGCGTAGTCGCGCGTGTTCCGCACGGTCTCCTCTAGCCACGGTGCGAAGAGGGCGAAGTCGTCCGTCGCGCGCGCCTCGATCCAGGCGGCGTTGGCGGCGGCGCGCACGGCCGCCCGCCGCTCGACGAACTCGGCCGGCACGCGCCGGTGCACCTCGACCGCGTGGCGGATCTGGCGCAGGGCCTCGTGCGTGAGGTCCTCCGCCGGCAGAGCGCGCGCCTCTTCCTCCGCCGTGCCGAGCAGGTCGAGCGTCTCGTCCGCCGCCAGTGTGTCGCGGGCAAGCCGGGTGAGCGTCGCGATCTGGTGGCCGCGCGCCTGCGTGCCGCCGGGCGGCATCATGGTGCGGCTGTCCCAGACGATCAGGTTCAGCGTGCAGAGGATGTCGGAGACGGTGGCGATCCGGCTTGTCAGCGCAGCGAGGCTCATGCAGTTCATCCGGGGGTTGGGGCGCCCGCGAGGTGGCAGGCGACGGGCCAGGCTCCCAAGCGCGGGTCGAGCGCCGGCACGAGCGTGCGGCACTGCGGCTCGGCGATCAGGCAGCGGGGATGGAAGGGGCAGCCGGGCGGCGGCGCGAGAGGGCTCGGCAGTTCGCCGCGCACGGCCTCGCGCTGCGAGCGTCGTCCGGGGACGACCTGCGGGACCGCCGCCATCAGCGCGCGCGTGTAGGGATGTCGTGGCGCGGTGAAGAGCGCCTCCGTCTCGCCGATCTCGACGACCTTGCCGAGATACATCACCGCGACGCGGTGGGAGATGTAGCGCACCAGGCGCAGGTCATGCGTGATGAAGACGAGCGTCAGGCCGAGCCGCTCCTGCAGCTCCGTGAAGAGGTTCACGATCTGCGCCTGCACGGAGACGTCGAGCGCCGAGACGGGCTCGTCCGCGACGATCACGGCGGGCTCGACGGCCAGCGCACGGGCGATGCCGATACGCTGGCGCTGGCCGCCGGAGAATTCGTGCGGATAGCGCTCCGCAGCGTCGCGCGGCAGGTGCACGAGGTCGAGCAGTTCGCCGACGCGCGCCTGCACACCCGAGGGCTCGACGATCCTGTGCACCGTCAGCGCCTCGGCCAGCGCGCCGCCCACCGTGAGGCGCGGGTTGAGCGAGCTGTAGGGGTCCTGGAAGACCATCTGGACCTTGCGGTTGAAGGCGCGCCGCGCCGCGCCGTCGAGCGCCAGGACGTCGCGGCCCTCGAACAGGACCTCGCCGGTGTCGGGCTCGTGCAGCCGCACGAGGCAGCGCGCCAGCGTGGACTTGCCGCAGCCGGATTCCCCGACGATGCCGAGCGTCTCGCCCCGCGCAACGGAGAGAGCCACGTCCGACAGCGCATGGACCTTGCGCACCGGCCGGCGGCGCAGCGTGTCCAGCAGGGAGCGGCCGAGCGGGAAGCTCTTGCTGAGCCCCTCGACGGCCAGGAGCGGCGCGGCGCTCATGCCACGACCTCCGCCGCGGCGAGCCGGTCCGCCGCGTAGCAGGCCGCGCGGTGGCTGGGTCCCACGCTGTCGAGCGCCGGCGCGACCGTGCTGCAGCGCGCCTCGGCGTAATTGCAGCGCGGCACGAAGGGACAGCCCTGCACGGGTCGGTCGAGGCGCGGCGGCTGGCCGGGGATGGGCCTCAGCTTCTGGCGCGAGCCGTCGCCATGCGGCATGGAGCGCAGCAGCGCGTCCGTATAGGCGTGGCGCGGATGGGTGAAGATCGCCTCCACGGGGCCGGTCTCCACCAGCCGGCCCGCATACATCACGCTCACCCGGTCGCAGGTCTCGGCGACGACGCCGAGGTCGTGGGTGACGAGGATCATGGCCATGCCGAGCTCCTGCGTCAGGCGCAGCAGGAGCTTGAGGATCTGATCCTGGATGGTGACGTCGAGGGCCGTGGTCGGCTCGTCGGCGAAGAGCAGGCGCGGCTCGGCAGCCAGCGCGATGGCGATCATCGCGCGCTGGCGCATGCCGCCGGAGAACTCGTGCGGGTAGCCCGCCAGACGTTCCGCCGGAGAGGCGATGCCCACGAGGTCGAGCAGCTCCATGGCGCGCCGGCGGCGGCCCTTCTCGTCGAGCGCGGTATGGGCGACGAGGCTCTCCTCGATCTGCTGGCCGATGCTGAGCACGGGGTTCAGCGCGGTCATAGGCTCCTGGAAGATCATGGCGATCTCCTTGCCCCTGATGTCGCGCATCTTCCGCTCGGGCAAGGAGAGCAGGTTCCGGCCGCCCCAGGTCACCTCGCCGGTCACCGTCGCGTTGCCGCGCAGGAGCCGCAGCATGGCGCGCAGGGTCACGCTCTTGCCGGATCCGGACTCGCCGACGAGCCCCAGCACCTCGCCCGCCGCGAGCGAGAGGTCGACGCCGTCGACGGCCTGCAGCATGCCGCGGGACGTGGCGAAGCGGACCCTGAGATTGCGGACGTCGAGCACGGTCTCCGCCATCAGCGCCTCACGTCCATGAGGTCGGCGAGGCCGTCGCCGGTGAGGCTGAAGCCGATGCCGCAAAGCACGATGGCAAAGCCGGGGAACACGGTGATCCACCAGGCCTGCGAGAAGAAATTCTTGCCGTCCGCGATCAGCACGCCCCACTCTGCCGCGGGCGGCTGCGCGCCGAGGCCGAGATAGCCGAGGCTGGAGCCGAGAAGGATGGCGAGCGCCATGTCGGTCATCCAGTAGACGAGGATGGGCCGCGCTGCGTTGGGCAGGATGTGGCGGAACAGGATGCGGCCCTCCCGGTAGCCGAGCACCTTGGCGGCGGAGACATAGTCCTGCCCGCGCAGCACCAGCACCTCCGCCCGCATCAGCTTGGCGTAGAACACCCAGCCGACGACGCCGATGGCGATGTACATGTTGACGAGGCCGGGCCCCAGTACGGCGACGATGGCGATCACCAGCACGAGGAACGGGAAGGTCACCACGAGGTCGACGAGGCGGCCGAAGATGATGTCGGCGATGCCGCCGTAGTAGCCCACCAGCAGCCCGACGAGGCTGCCGACGACCAGCGGCGCGACGGTGGCGAAGAGCGCGATCTGCAGGTCGATCGTCGCAGCCGAGATCGTGCGCGAGAGGATGTCGCGGCCGAACTGGTCGGTACCGAAGGGATGCTCGGCGCTCGGCGGCTGAAGCAGGGCGGTGTAGTCGAAGGCCAGCGGGTCGTAGGGCGCGATGAGCCCGGGCGCGACCGCGCAGGCCAGCATGAAGAGCAGGATCACGACGCCCGCCACGAGCGAGGGCGGCATGCGCGAGCGAGCGAGGGCGAGCGCGTTCATCTCGCCACCCGCGGGTCGAGCGCCATCTGCACGAGGTCGGTGATCAGGAAGGCGAGGGAGACGACGACGGCGAGCACGATCGTCAAAGCCTGGATCACCGGATAGTCGCGCGCGAAGATGCTGTCGACCATCAGCCGACCAACGCCCGGCACCGCGAAGACGCTCTCGGTGATCACGGCCCCGCCGAGCAGCGAGCCGGCATGAAGGCCCACCAGAGTCACCGTGGAGATCAGTGCGTTCCGCAGGACGTGGCGCAGCAGCACGACGCGGGGCGAGAGGCCCTTGGCCCGGGCAAAGTCGACGAACTCGGCATTCAATACTTCGAGGATCGAGGCGCGCAAGTTGCGCATGATCACGGCCGAGAAGCTGAGCGCCAAAGTCAACGCCGGCAGGAGCAGGTGCCAGAGGATGTCAGGGATCGTCTCGCCATACCCGCCCACGGGAAACCAGCGCAGCCACGCGGCGAAGACGGTGAGCAGCACGAGGCCGACATAGAAGACTGGCGAGGAGAGCCCCACCTGGAACACGGCGCGGATGAGCCAGTCCGGCCAGCGGTTGGCCGAGAGCGCCGCGACAAAGGCGAGGGGGATGGCGAGCAGCAGCGCGAACAGCGTGGCGAGTCCGGTGAGCACCAGCGTCACCGGCAGCCTTTCGGCGATGATGTGCGTGACGGGAACCCGGAAGGCGATGGACGTACCGAGGTCCCCCTTCAGCACGCTTTCGATGAAGATGACGAACTGCGCGAAGATCGAGCGGTCGAGCCCCATCTGCGCGCGCAGCCGGTTCACGGCCTCGTCGGTGGCGCGGTCGCCGAGCATGGCGCTCACTGGATCGCCCGGCAGCAGCCGCGCCAGCACGAAGACCACGACGCCGATCAAGAGGAAGGTCGGGATGATCTGCAGGAGCCGCCCCAGCACGAGGCCCGCCCGGCTCATCGGGCGAAGCTCCCTGCCGCTTTTCGCTCAAGCACGAATAGGGCAGGGTTCCTTTTGAAGAGCCCGCCCGGACAGGATAGGGCGACGGCCAGTGCCGCCGCCCGATGGTGAAGACGCACGCTCACTTCTCGACGTAGGCGCCTTCGAAGATGTTGTTGCCCAGCGGGATCTGCACGAAGCCCTTGGCCTGCTTGCGGAAGGCGACGGGATAGGGCGTCTCGTAGAGATACAGGATCGGCGCGGAGTCGTTGTAGCGCTGCTGGATCTCCTTGTACTGCGCGGCGCGCTTGGCAGGGTCGTTCTCCTGCTGGCTGGCCAGGAAGAGCTCGTCGACCTTGGGATCCTGCCACTGCGAATGCAGCGAGTGGATGTTGGGGTAATAGGCGAAGTAGGAGGTGATCTGGCTGGGATCGGAGATGTCGTTCGTCCAGGCCGAGGTGCGCATCGCGAAGTTCTCCTCGCGGTAGCGCGCCGTGCGGGTGGCGTTGTCGACCTGGTCGATGCGCAGCTTCACGCCGATCTGGCCCCACATCTGCTGCACGGCGGCGAGGTCGTTGGCGTCGTCGCCATTGCCGGAGAGCGAGTAGATCGAGGTCTCGAAGCCGTTCGGGAAGCCCGCCTCCGCGAGCAGCGCCTTGGCCTTGGCGACGTCGTACTTGTAGAGGTCCTGGCCCGAGAAGAGCGGGGTCGTCGCCGACATGAAGGAGCGCATCGGCTTGCCGAGGCCGAGCGTCGTGATGGCGATGATCGCGTCCTTGTTGACGGCGTAGTTCAGCGCCTGGCGCACCTTCGGGTTGGAGAGCGGGTTCGGCTTGCCGTCCTTGAAGGTCGGGCCCGCGAAGAAGGTGAGGTAGCGCACGCGCGTGGAGGGCCACAGCTCCATGCGCAGGTTCGGGTCGGCCTGCAGCTCCTTCACCCGCGCATAGGGGATGAACTCCGTGCCGTCGATCTCGCCGGCCTTGAGCTTGAGCAGGCGCGTGGCGTCGTCGGGGATGATCTGGAACTCGAGCTCGTCGAGGTAGGGCAGCGGCTTTCCGTCCTCGCCCTGCTTCCAGTAGTAGGGATTGCGCTTCAGCGTCATCGAGACGCCGCGCTTCCAGTTCGTCATCACGAAGGGGCCGGTGCCGATCGGCTTCTCCGCGAAGGCCTTGGCCTTCTCCTCGGCGTTGGCGCCGGGCGTCGCCTCGAAGAGCTTCTGCGGCAGGATCGCGGCGTTGAAGGTGGCGAGCGCCGGGATGATCGTCGGATCGGGGTTCTTCAGCTTGAGGGTGACGGTGTTGCCGGAGCCCTCGATGCTGTCGATCGAGGCGAGAGAGGAGGACCAGGCGCCGGCCTTCGGGTCGCGCGCGCGGTCCAGCGACCACTTCACGTCGTCGGTCGTCATCGCCGAGCCGTCCGCGAACTTCACGCCGTCGCGGAGCGTGAGTGTCACGGTCTTCCCGTCGGCGCTGATGTCCCACTTCGTGGCGAGGCCGGGCTGCACGCCCATGCCATCGTTCGTCGGCGCGATCAGCGTGTCATAGAGGTTGGTGAGCACCCAGATGTCGACGTTGGCGTCGTTCAGCACGGGGTCGAGGAACAGGCTGTCGGCATAGCGGCCATAGGTCATCTTGCCGCCGCGGGTCGCCGCTTCGGCACCCATGGGCCAGTGCAGCATGCCGATCGCGACCGCGAGCGCCGCGAGGCTCGCCTTGAGGAAGGTCCGTCTCATCACTTTTCTCCCCTCTCCGTCTTTTCGACAGATGCCATTCTGTCCTAGGATGCTAGAAGGGTTAAGGACGAGGCGTCAACCGGGAACCCCCAGCTTTGCGCCTCCAGCCCATTAAATCATCATGATGACCCCAATTGGCGTGCTAGCTGCCTAGAACAGATGCCAGGTGCCTCCCTTCTCAGCGACCTCTCAGCCGCGCTCGACCGGAGCCTGCCCGTGCCGCTGAGCGTGCAGCTGAAAGGTCTCATCGAGTATGGCATCGCCTGCGGCGAGCTGCCCCCGGGCACGCGCCTGCCTTCCGTGCGTGAACTGGCCGAGGCCGGGGGCATAGCCCCGATGACGGCGGTGGGCGTCTACAAGGAGCTGCAGCAGTCCGGCCTCATCGTGGCGCGACAGGGTGCCGGTACCTACGTGGCCGACGGCGCTGGGGCGGCCGACGGCCCGGCGCTGCTGCGCGTGCAAAGCCACCTGGACGCCGCGCTCGCGGAAGCGGAGGCGGCGGGCATCGCGCATGCCGAGGTCGCCTCGCTGCTGAGCGCCCGCATCGGGCGCAGCAGGGCGCGCGAGGCCCGGCCCGTGCGCCTCGTGATGATCGGCGTCTTCGAGGACGCGACCCGCGCCTATGCGCAGGAGATCTCGCGCCAGCTCAGACCGGGCGACACGATCGAGGCCGTGACCTTCGCCGCGTTGCGCGCGCCCGGAGGCTCCGTGCCGCCCGCGGACATCTACGTTACGTTCGCCCACCGAAAGGCCGAGGCGGAGGCGCTGTTTGGAGCGCGCGCGCCGGTCACCAGCGTAAGCTTCATGCCGTCCGAAAGGACACGCGCCCTGCTCGCGGGGCTGGACCCGCTCGCCCGCGTCGGCCTCGTCTCCGTCTTCCCGGAGTTCCTCGCTTTGATGAAGCCCGGCGTGCTGCGCTTTGCACCGCACGTGCCGAGCGTCGAGGCCATCGTGATCGACGATCCGGGCCTGCCGGCCTTCCTGCAGAAGGTCGACGTCATCGTCTACGCCACCGGCGCGGAGCACGCTCTCGCGCTGGCCCCGCAGGGCCTGCGCTCCATCGAATACCGCCACGTTCCCGATCCCCACGCGGTGCAGGCGAGCCTGCTGCCGCTCGTGGAGACGATCCGCAGCGGCGCGCCTGCGCCGAGCGTCCAAGAGATTGTCCATGAGGAGGAGATCCGATGAGGATCAGCGAGATGACCTGGATGCAGGTGGAGGACTACCTGAAGCGCGACGACCGCGCGGTGGTCCCCCTCGGCTCCACCGAGCAGCACGCCTATCTCAGCCTCTCCGTGGACTCCATCCTGTCGGAGCGTGTCGCGGCCGAGGCGGCCGAGCCGCTGGGCGTGCCGGTGTTCCCCGTCCAGGCCTACGGCATTACGCCCTATTTCATGGCCTTTCCCGGCAGCGTCTCGCTAAAGCTCTCGACCTATTTGGCCGTGATCCGCGACATCCTGGATTCGCTCTACACGGCCGGCTTCCGCCGCATCCTCCTGTGCAACGGCCATGGCGGGAACTCGCCCGCCCAGACCGTCGGCGTGGAATGGATGGGTGACCATCCCGGCGCCTCCGTGCGCTTCCACAACTGGTGGAACGCGCCAAGGACCTTCGCCAAGGTGCAGGAGATCGACAAGGTCGCCTCGCACGCCTCGTGGATGGAAAACTTCCCCTGGACGCGGCTGCCCAACATCCGCGGCCCCGAGCACCAGAAGCCCATGACCGACCTCGAGCTGATGCGGCTCAAGGATCCCAGGGGCGTGCGCGAAATGCTGGGCGACGGCAATTTCGGCGGGCTCTACCACCGGCCCGACGAGGACATGCTGGCCATCTGGTCGATCGCGGTGGATGAGACCCGCGCGCTGATCGAAGGTCCGTGGTCATGAGCGCCGCGCCCGATCCCATCCTCGTCTGGGGCGCCGGCGCGATCGGCGGGACGGTGGGCGCGTACTTCGTGCGCGCCGGCCTGCCCGTCGTCTTCGTCGACCGCGACGCCGACCACGTCGCCGCGATGAACGCGAAGGGGCTCACGATCGAGGGCCCCATCGAGCAGTTCACCGTGCCCGTCGTTGCGCGTACGCCCGACACCGTCAGCGGCACCTATTCGCGCATCCTGCTCTGCGTGAAGGCGCACCACACGCGGGAGGCCGCGCAACAGCTCGCGCCGCACCTCGCCGCAAACGGCTATGTCGCCTCGTTCCAGAACGGGCTCAACGAGCTGGAGATCGCCGAGGTCGTCGGCCGCGAGCGCACGGTGGGGGCCTTCCTCAACTTCGGCGCGGACTACATGTCGCCGGGCATCGTCCACTATAGCGGTCGCGGCGCGGTGGTGATCGGCGAACTCGACGGGCAGGTCACGCCGCGCGTGCAGTCGCTGTTCGAGCTGATGCGGCTCTTCGAGCCCAACGCGGTCCTCACCGACAACATCATGGGTTATCTCTGGGGCAAGCTCGGCTACGGCGCGCTGCTCTTCGGCACAGCGCTCACCAACGCCTCGATCTGCGACGGGCTCGACGCGCGCGAGCCACGCGCCCTGTTCCGCCGCATCGCGGGGGAGGCGACGGCCATCGCCGGCAAGCTCGGCGTCAAGCCGCTCGGCTTCAACGGCTATGTGCCCGAGGCCTTCGCGCCCGGCGCGCCGGATGCTGCGGCCGACGCCTCCTTCGACGCGATGGTCGCGCACAACGCCAAGTCGGCGAAGACGCATTCCGGCATCTGGCGGGACCTCGCCGTGCGCAAGCGCAAGACGGAAGTGGACGCCCAGCTCGGCCCGATCGTTCGCTTCGGCCGCGAGGTCGGCGTGCCGACGCCGGCGACGGAAGGGATCATCGCCATGATCCACGAGATCGAGGACGGCACGCGCCCGCTCGCCTGGGAGAACCTGGCGGAGCTGGAATCGCGCCTGCCGCCGGCGGCCTGATCCCGGCCACGGCCGGCAGTCGCACGCTCCTGACGAGAGGTTCACCGATGCAGATCCACTTCAACGGCCGCAAGGCGCTCGTCACCGGGGCGGCGCACGGCATCGGCCGCGGCATCGCCGAGGCGCTCGCCGCCTCGGGCGCGACGGTCGTGGGCACCGACATCCTGGCGGACGAGCTCGCCAGCCTCGCGGGCCATTCCACCGGCCGCATCGCGGCGGCGCCCTGCGACCTCACGAAGAAGGTCGCGATCCACACGCTCGTCGCCGAGCACGGTCCCTTCGACATCCTCGTCCACAGCGCTGGCGGGGTGTGCGGGCAGGTGGGCCGGCCGCTGGAGGAGGTGCCGGAGGAGGACTGGGACGCCATCGTCGCCATCAACATGAAGGCTGGCTTCCTGCTCGCCCAGGCGCTCGCCCCCGCCATGAAGCGCAACGCCTATGGCCGGATGGTGCTGATCTCCTCCGGCGCGGGCCTCGGGGTGAGCCTCACCGGCATCCAGTCCTATGCCTCGGCCAAGGCGGGCGAGATCGGCCTCACGCGCCAGCTCGCCCACGAGCTCGGACCGTTCGGCATCACCGTGAACAGCGTCGCGCCGGGCTTCGTGCGCTCCAACCCGACCACCGAGCGGCAATGGGAGAGCTATGGCGAGGAGGGCCAGAAGGCGCTGCTCTCGCGCGTCGCCATGCGCCGCCTCGGCAGGGTCGAGGACATCGCCAACGCCGTGCTGTTCCTGGCCAGCGACCATGCCGGCTGGATCACCGGCCAGTGCCTGCCCGTGGACGGCGGCAAGTGAGCGCCGCCTCGGATACGGCCGCCATCGAGCGCCGCCTGAAGGAGGCGCTGCCGCGCCACGTCGAGACGCTGAAGGCCTTCGTCGCCATCCCCAGCGTCTCCACCGATCCGGCCTACAAGGAGGGCATCGCCGCCGGGGCGCGCTTCGTCGCCGACCGGCTGCGCGCGGCGGGCCTCGCCGACGCCGCCATCCACCCGACGGAGGGCCATCCCGTCGTCACCGCGAGCTGGCGCGGCGCGCCGGGCGCGCCGACCGTGCTGGTCTACGGACACTACGACGTGCAGCCGCCCGACCCGCTGGACATGTGGCGCTCGCCGCCTTTCGAGGCCGACATCCGCGACAACCGCCTCTACGCGCGAGGCGCGGCGGACGACAAGGGACCCATGCTGATCCCCATCGCCGTGGCCGAGGCGTTCCTGGCGGAAGAGGGTCGGCTGCCCGTCAACATGGTCTATCTCTTCGAGGGCGAGGAGGAGGTGTCGAGCGCCCATCTTGAGGGCTTCGTCGCCACCCACAAGGACCTGCTCAAGGCCGACTTCGCGCTGTCGGCCGACGGCGCGCAGTGGCGCGCGGACCTGCCCAGCGTCATCGTCGGCAGCCGCGGCATCTGCGCGCTGGAGGTGACGGTGAGCGGGCCCGGCAAGGACCTGCATTCCGGCCGCCACGGCGGCGCTGTGGCGAACCCCATCCAGGCCCTCGTGAAGCTGCTCGCCGGCCTGCACGACGCCATGGGCGCGGTGGCGGTGCCCGGCTTCTATGACGGGCTCGATCCCGTCTCCGAGAGTGAGATCGCGGGCATCGCCGCGATCCCGTTCGACGAGGCCGCCTACCTCGCCGAAGTCGCCGCGCCCGAGGGGGCAGGGGAGGCGGGCTACACGCTCCTGCAGCGCAACTGGATCCGTCCGACGCTGGAGTTCAACGGCATCGTCGGCGGCTACACCGGCGCCGGCAAGAAGACCGTCATCCCCTCGCATGCCTCCGCCAAGATCACCTGCCGCCTCGTGCCGGGTCAGGACCCCGACCGCATCGTCGGCCTCGTCGCCGACTGGCTGGAGGCAAACGCGCCGAAGGGCACGCGCGTCACCGCGCGGCGGGAGACGGGCGGCACGCCGGCCTACGCTGTGCCCGGCAACCACTCGGGCCTCGCGCTCTCCGAGGACGTGCTCGAAGGCGTGCTCGGCCGCCGCCCGGTCCGCGTACGCATGGGGGCGACGATCCCCATTGGCGAGACGTTCCGCCGGGTACTGGGCATCGACACCGTCTTCTTCTCCTTCGCCACCGTCGACGAGGACTACCACGCCCCCAACGAGTTCTTCCGCCTGTCGAGCTACGAGCAGGGCATGGTCGCCTGGGCGCGGTATCTCAGGGCCTTGGGGCAGAGGGGACTCTGAGCTGGTGGGCGGTGATGCTCTGCCTCTCCACCCCCCTCCCCGCAAGGCGGAGGGGAGCGGCGGACATCGCGCACTTCTCCCGCCCATCAGCCATGCGCGGGAGCGCTTGCGCCTCCCGGCCGTTGAGGCACTCTGCGGCCCAACCATGAGGTGAACCCATGCAGACGAGACCGCTCGGCCGTTCCGGCATGTCCGTCCCGCCGTTCTGCTTCGGCGGCAACGTCTTCGGCTGGACAATCGACGAGGCGCAGTCGCACCGCATCCTCGACGCGCTGGTGGAGCGCGGCCTCACCTTCATTGACACGGCGGACGTCTATTCGCGCTGGGCGCCCGGCAACAGGGGCGGCGAGTCCGAGACCATCATCGGCACGTGGATGAAGAGCCGCGGTAACAGGGACAAGGTGGTCATCGCCACCAAGGTCGGCGCCGACATGGGGCTCGGCCATGTCTGCCTGAAGGCCGACTACATCGCCAAGGCCGTCGAGGACTCGCTGCGCCGGCTGCAGACCGATCACATCGACCTCTACCAGTCGCACTGGGACGACGCCTCCACACCCCTCGAGGAAACGCTCGGGGCTTACCAGAAGCTCATCCAGGCGGGCAAGGTGCGCGCCATCGGCGCGTCCAACCTCGACGCCAGGCGCCTGCGCGAGGCGCTGGACGTCAGCGCCCGCACGGGCCTGCCGCGCTACGAGACGCTGCAGCCCGAATACAACCTCTACCAGCGCAAGGGCTACGAGGCGGAACTCGAGGCCCTGTGCCGCGGCGAGGGCATCGGCGTGATCACCTATTTCTCGCTGGCGTCCGGCTTCCTGTCCGGCAAATACCGCTCCGAGGCGGATGCCGGAAAAAGCGCGCGCGGCAAGGGCATCGTCGAGAAGTACCTGAACGAACGCGGCCACAGGATCCTCGCGGCGCTCGACGCGGTGTCCGCCCGGCACTCCGCCACACCAGCGCAGGTGGCGCTGGCCTGGCTGATCGCGCGGCCGGGCATCACCGCGCCCATCGCCAGCGCGACGACCCTGGAGCAGCTCGGCGACCTCGCCAAGGCGGTCTCGCTGCAGCTCGACGCGGAGTCTATCCGCGCGCTCGACGCGGCGAGCGCCCCGTGAGCCTCGCCAGCGTCCGCGCCTTCCTGGCGGAGCGCGCGCCCGACCTCGTCATCATGGAGCTCGCCGAGAGCACCGCGACGGTGGACCTTGCCGCGGCCGCGCATGGGGTGGAACCAGGGCGCATCGCCAAGACGTTGTCGTTGCGCGTGGCAGACCGCGCGCTGCTGCTCGTAGCGCGCGGCGACGCCCGGCTCGACAACCGCAAGATCAAGGACGCGTTCGGCGGCAAGGGCCGCATGCTCTCGGCCGAGGAGGCGGAGGCGCTGACGGGCCACCCCGTCGGCGGCGTCTGCCCCTTCGGCCTCGCCACGCCGCTGCCGGTCTATTGCGACGTGTCGCTGCGCACCTTCGAGGACGTCATCCCCGCCGCGGGCGACCGACACGCCTCTGTGCGGTTGTCCCCCGAGCGGCTGGCCGCGCTGTGCGATGCGCAATGGGTTGACGTCTGCCAGGAAACGGCCGCTGCCTCGGACCAAGGGCCCTCAGCCCCGCACCTTTCCCCGGCGGGCGAAGAGCGAGCCTGAAGGCTCGCGGTCCGTCAGGCCGGGACCGTGCCGCGGATCGCCCCGATCAGCCTTGCCGCCGCCTCCTCGGCGCGGCCGGCATTGTCGATGACGAGATCCGGAGTCAGCTCCGATGCGACCGGCGCGACGCGGCTCACGCGCCCGCTGACGTCGGCATCCCTGCCTCGCCCGGCAACGCGGGACGCCAGCACGTCCGGGGGCGCCGTGACGTACACCACGCAGACGTGAGGAAAGCGCGCGCGCGCCTCGGCCACGGCCTCCCGCGAGACGTTGGCGACGATGGTGCGGCCCAGTCCGAGATCCTCGAACAGCGAGTGCGGCAGGGCGTAGCCGAGCCCGTGCGCGCGCCAGCACAAGGGCCACGTCTTCGCCGCGACGCCTTCCTCGAAGGCTTCCTGGGTGAGCGTGTCGTGCTCTTCCCAGCGCGAGGACGGCCGCGTCACCAGGCGGCGGGGAAACACGACGGAGGGGTCGTCGGCCAGGGCTGCGCGGGCGAGCCCGATCAGCGTGTCCTTGCCGGCCCCGCTGGGGCCGACCACGAGGACGAGCCGCCCGGCCACGGTCCCCGTCTCAGGCGACACGCCGGCCCTCCCGCCAGACCGCCCGCACGATGGGCAGGCCCGCATCGGCCACCCGCACGAGGTCGGCCCTGAGGCCGGGCTCGATGCGGCCGCGGTCGGCGAGGCCGGCGGCGCGGGCCGGGTTGTCGGTTACCGTCGCGACAGCAGCGGGCAGGCCGATGCTCGGTACGCGCTGCGGCAGGTCGAAGGCGGCCTGGAGCAGGCTCGACGGGACATAATCGGACGAGAAGATGTCGAGGAGACCCTCCCGCGCCAGCGTCTCGGCCGCCACGTTGCCGGAATGCGAGCCGCCCCGGACGAGATTGGGCGAGCCCATCAGCACGCCGATGCCGGCCTCGTGCGAGGCACGCGCCGCCTCCACCGTTGTCGGGAACTCGGCGATGGCGACGCCGTCGGCGATGGACTCCTCCACCTGCTCGACCGTGGCATCGTCGTGGCTCGCCAGGGCGATGCCGTGGCGTCGCGCGAAGTCGACAAGCGTGCGGCGGTTGGGAACGGCCCGCACCTGGTTCTCCTCGATCCGCCGTTGCACCATCGCCTGGAGTTCGTCCTCGCTGAGGTTCGTCTTGCCCCGGTAATAGATGAGGAACTTCTCGACGTCGCGGAACTGCCTCTGCCCCGGCGTGTGGTCCATGAGCGATAGGAGGTGGATCGGGCGCTTCTCGCGGAAGGCCTCCGTGACCTCGATCACGTCTTCGGCGCAGATCTCGCAGCGCACGTGGGTCCGGTGATCCACCCGCAGCACGTCGCGCTCGCGCGCTTCGTCCAGCGCTGCGGCCAGGGTCTCCAGGCTGCTCGTCACGGTGTCGCGGCGGTCTTCCAGCCCCGCCCGGAGGCTGTCGAACACCGTCGTGATGCCCGACGCGGCGATCTGCGCGTCATAGGCCAGCACGGCCGACAGCGCAGGCCAGTGCACTTTCGGGCGCGGCACGAAATGCGACTCGAGATGGTCGGTGTGCAGTTCCACGAGGCCCGGGATCAGCGTGTCGCCGCCGAGGTCGAAGCCTGCCTCCGGCGCGCGGCCCTCGCCGAGCTCGACGATCCGTCCGCCCGCCACGGCCACCCAGCCCTGCTCGACCACGCGGTCGCGCAGCACGAGGCGGGCATTGGTGAGGACGTAGGCGGCGGGATCCATCGGTGTATCGGTCCTCTGCTCGGGGCGGACGGGGGCGTTCATGCGGCGGCCGCGAAGCGGGTGACGTCGACGACGCGGTCGGCCACGCGGTCGCGCACGTCCTCGTCGTGGAAGATGCCGAGGATGGCCGTGCCCGCGCGCTTCTTGTCGTGGATGAGCTCGACGACGGCCGCGCGGTTGGTGGCGTCGAGCGAGGCCGTGGGCTCGTCGAGCAGCAGCACCTTGTGCCCGGCCACGAAGCCGCGGGCGATGTTGACGCGCTGCTGCTCGCCACCGGAGAAGGTGGCGGGCGGCAGGGTCCAGAGGCGGCGCGGCACGTTGAGGCGCGCCAGAAGCCCCTCGGCCCGCGCCATCGCCTCGTCCTGTGCGACGCCTTGGTCGACGGCGGCCTGCGCCACGAGGTCGATGGCCGCCACGCGGGGGATCACGCGCAGGAACTGGCTGACATAACCCAGCGTGGTCTGGCGCAGCCGTAGCACGCGCCGGGGCTCGGCGCTGGCGACGTCCACAGCGGCCTCGCCGTCGCGCACCCGCACGTGGCCCTCGTCGCAGCGGTAATTGCCGTAGACGATCTTCAGCAGCGAGGACTTGCCGGCGCCCGAGGGGCCGCCGAGCACGACGCATTCGCCTCCCGACACAGAGAGCGAGACGCCGCGCACCACGGGCAATTTCGTGCCACCCTGGAGGTGCATCACGAAGGATTTTCCCACGCCGTCGAGGCTGAGGAGGGGTTCGCTCATGGCGGGCTCAGACCTGCAGCACGGAGGAGACGAGGAGCTGGGTATAGGGCTCGCGCGGGTCGTCGAGCACCTGGTCGGTGAGCCCCGTCTCGATCACCTGACCCTGGCGCATCACCATGATGCGGTGGGAGAGGAGACGCGCCACCGCGAGGTCGTGCGTGACGATGACCACGGAGAGGCCGAGCCGGCTCACCAGCCCGCGCAGCAGGTCGAGCAGGCGGGCCTGCACGGAGACGTCGAGGCCGCCCGTGGGCTCGTCCATGAAGACGAGACGGGGATGCGTCACGAGGTTCCTTGCAATCTGCAGGCGCTGGCGCATGCCACCGGAAAAGGCGCGCGGCGCATCGTCGATGCGCTCCACGTCGATCTCCACGCGGCCGAGCCAGTCGCTCGCCGTGTCGCGGATGTTGCCGTAATGCCGCTGGCCGATCGCCATCAGCCGCTCGCCGACATTCGCCCCGGCCGAGACGCCCATGCGCAGGCCGTTGGCGGGATCCTGGTGCACGAAGCCCCAGTCCGTCCGCATCAGGAAGCGGCGCTCCGCCTCGGTGAGGCCGAACACGTCGCGCATCGCCCCGTCCCGCATGCGGTAGGCGATCCGGCCTGATGTCGGTTGCATCTGCGTCGAGAGCAGGCAGAGGAGCGTCGACTTGCCGGACCCTGACTCGCCGACGACGGCGAGCACCTCGCCCGGCCAGAGGTCGAAGCTCACGTCGCGGCAGCCCAGCCGCGGGCCGTAGAACTTGGTGAGGCCGCGCACGCTGAGCAGCGGCTGATCGTCCAGCTCCGCCGCGCTCATCACTTGGCTCCGGCAGGTGCGAGCCCGGACAACGTCCCGCGATGGCCCTCGGCCTGGCGCGTCTCGCAGTGGTCGGTGTCCGAGCACACGAACATGCGCCCGCCCTTGTCGTCGAGGATCACCTCGTCGAGATAGACGCCCTCTGCGCCGCACAAGGCGCAGGGCTTGTCGAACTTGTTCACTTCGAAAGGATGGTCCTCGAAGTCGAGGGAAACAACCTCGGTGTGCGGCGGGATGGCGTAGATGCGCTTCTCGCGCCCGGCGCCGAAGAGCTGCAGGGCAGGCGACCTGTGCATCTTGGGATTGTCGAACTTCGGGATCGGCGAGGGATCCATCAGGTAGCGGCCGGAGACCTTCACCGGGTAGGCGTAGGTCGTGGCGATGTGGCCGTGGCGGGCGATGTCCTCGTAGAGCTTCACGTGCATGAGCCCATATTCCTCGAGCGCGTGCATGGTGCGCGTCTCGGTCTCGCGCGGCTCCAGGAAGCGCAGGGGCTCGGGGATAGGCACCTGGTAGACAAGCACCTGGTCGCCGGTCAACGGCTCCTCGGGGATGCGGTGGCGCGTCTGGATGATCGTCGCCTCGCCCGTCTTCGTGGTGGTCTCCACGCCCGCCGTGCGGGCGAAGAACTTGCGGATGGAGACCGCGTTGGTCGTGTCGTCCGAGCCCTGGTCGATCACCTTGAGCACGTCGTCCTCGCCGATGATCGAGGCCGTCACCTGCACGCCGCCGGTGCCCCAGCCATAGGGCATGGGCATCTCGCGCGAGGCGAAGGGCACCTGGTATCCGGGGATCGCGATCGCCTTGAGGATGGCGCGGCGGATCATCCGCTTCGTCTGCTCGTCGAGATAGGCGAAGTTGTATCCCACCGCGTCCGAGCCCGTGGAAAGGGGAGCGCTCATTCCGCGGCTTCCTTCTTGTTCGGCTCGGCCGCCTCGCGGGCGCGCTGCTCGTGCTCGGCGCGCAGTTGGCGCAGCAGGATCAGCTCGGCCTGGAAGTCGACGTAGTGCGGCAGCTTCAGGTGCTCGACGAAGCCCGTGGCCTGCACGTTGTCGGAATGCGAGAGCACGAATTCCTCGTCCTGGGCGGGGGCGACGACGTCCTCGCCGAACTCGCGTGTGCGCAGGGCGCGGTCGACCAGCGCCATGGACATGGCCTTGCGTTCGCTCTGGCCGAAGACGAGGCCATAGCCGCGCGTGAACTGCGGTGGCTGATCGGCCGAGCCGGTGAACTGGGTCACCATCTCGCACTCGGTCAGCGCGACGTCCCCGAGCGGCACGGAAAAGCCGAGCTCCTCGACGAAGAACTCCACCTCCACCTCGCCGAAGCGGATCTCGCCGACGAAAGGATGCGTGCGGCCATAACCGCGCTGGGTCGAGTAGCCGAGCGCCAGGAGGAAGCCCTCGTCGCCACGCGCGAGGTTCTGCAGGCGCAGGTCGCGGCCCGCCGGGAAGGACAGGGGATCGCGCGTGAGGTCGCCGACGGCGCGCTCCGGGTCGGCCTGCGGGTTTCGCTCGATGAGGCCCTCGCCGTCGAGCAGGCCCGTGACGTGCGGCGCGTCGATGGCCTCGCCAGCGCCGGTCTGGCACGCCGCCTCGGGGTCGACGCCCGCGGCCAGCGCGAAGTCGATCAGGCGGTGCGTGTAGTCGAAGGTGGGGCCCAGGATCTGCCCGCCGGGCAGGTCCTTGTAGGTTGCGGAGATGCGCCGCTCCACCTGCATGGCCCCGGTATCGAGCGGCTCGGCATAACCGAAGCGCGGCAGGGTGGTGCGGAAGGCGCGCACGAGGAAGATCGCCTCGATCAGGTCGCCGCGCGCCTGCTTGATGGCGAGCGCCGCGAGCGCCCGGTCGTAGAGCGAGCCCTCGGCCATGACGCGGGCTACGGCGAGCGCGAGCTGCTCGTCGACCTGGCCGGGCGTGAGCTCCGGGACGTTTTGGTCGCCGCGGCGCTTCTCCGCCAGCAGCCGGTGGGCATTGTCGATGGCCTTCTCGCCACCCTTGACCGCAACGTACATGGTCAGCCCTCCACCAGGATGGAGCGCGGCAACGCCGCCAGCCGGTCGCCGCAGGTAAGGATCAGGTCCACGCCGCGGGGGAACAGGCTGCGGTTATCGGCAAGCCTGTCCAGGATGTCGCGCGGCAACGAGGACGCCGCAAGACGCGCCGTGCCGGCAATGCCGGGACCCGCAAGGGTCCAGCCGCCCTCCGCCGAAAGCGCGTTCACCTCTGCAATGATGGTCGTCGAGCGGTCCGGATAGGCCAACGTGCCGAGCGAGAACGTCTCGAAGGTGGGCCACTCCCCGCCGAGGGGCAGGAACGCGAAGTGCGCTGCGGCGGGCTCGCCCACGAGCGGCGCTCCCGTGTGGAAGCGCAGGAAGCTGGTCACCGCCTCGTCAACCACGAGCGCCGGGTCGAGCCAGACAGGCGTCTCGAAGTCGCAGAGCGCCAGCGCAACAGCGGCTGCGGCGGGCGAGAGGCCCGCCGGCGGGTCGAGCGAGACAGGCAGGGCCTGGATGCTGCCGGGCCGCGCCATGGCCATCATCACGAGGCGGAACACCGCCTGCGAATCCTGCACCGGTCGTTCGAAGCCGAGCTTGAGGGACGAGGCGGCCATGTCAGTCCTCCCCGCGCACGAGGGTGAAGAAGTCCACGCGCGTCGCCGCGGTCTTGGCGGCGCGTTCTGCGCGCTCGCGCTCCAGCCGCGCAGATACCGGCACGACGAAGTCGGCCTCGATCCGCTCGCGCTCGCCGCGCAGCCAGAGCGCGTCGAGCGTGGCGGCGAGGCGCGCCCGGGCGGCATCGCGCCCGAGGCTGTAGGAATGGCCGATCTCGCCCGTCGGCAATCGCACGGCGGCGCGGGTCACGGTGGCCTCGCCGAGGTTGAAGGGCGCGCCGTCGCCGCCCATGCGGCCGCGCAGCATAACCAGTCCGATCTCGGGCCGACGCACGTCGGTGCAGGCGGGTGCGCCGATCGCCGCGAGGCCGGCCTCCAGTTCTTCCCGGGTCGCCCGGGCGGCGAGACCCATCACGCGCCGGCGCTCCGCAGCGCCCCCGGCAGGGGCGGCCGCGCTCATTCCCGATTCCATCGCGCTCTCCTGACCGCGGTCAGCTAGGCGCGCAGCATGACAGCAAAGTGACGGAGAGACACGGGGGCCAATATCTTGACTGTCAGCGCGAGGTGCACAGGGAGGAAGCAATCCTCGCCGCAAAGGCGTCGATGTCCCGTGAAGGCCTGGTTGGCTCCGCTTCGCTCGCCGGGACGAACCATGCGCACCTTCACGCCCGCGCAACCTTCTATAGAACATGAACCACATAACACTTGTATGACAGTCGCCTCTCCGGCATCGATAGGGATCGCACGTCCTGTGGATGGCGTGCACCGGAGGTGAACACGCGATGGCCTACCTGCTCGACCGCGATCGTTGGGATGAGGGGCGTGCCGCTCCCGCCGTCGACGCGGCGGCCGGAGTGCCCAGTGCCGCTTCGCCCCGGCCTGCCTTCTCGCAGCTCTCGGGCCTTCCCGACAATCCCGTCCCGCCCGGCGGACGCTCCGGCGTCCTGCGCGCGCAGGACGGCCTTGGCCTGCGCTATGCGGTGTGGGAGCCACGAGGCCGCACGCGCGGCACCGTGCTTCTGCTCCAGGGCCGCGCCGACTTCATCGAGAAGTACTTCGAGACGGTGGACGAACTGCTGGCGCGCGACTTCGCCGTGGCGACGTTCGACTGGCGCGGACAGGGCGGCTCTCAGCGCCTGCTGACGGACCCCACCAGGGGCCACATCGACGATTTCGCGCATTACCAGCGCGACCTCGAGGCGGTCCTTGGCCTCATCGCCTGGCTGCGGCTGCCGCGGCCCGTGCTGGGGCTCGCCCATTCCATGGGTGCGGCCATCCTGCTCCACGCGCTGGCTCGCCGGCCCGACCTGCTGCCCGCCGCGGTGCTCTCGGCCCCGATGGTCCGGATTGCGCCGACCCTGCGTCCCCCGGCCGCCGAGGCGATGACGCGGGTCGCCGCCTGGGCCGGCCTGCGCGCCGCCTGCATTCCGGGCCCCGTCTCCAAGGGCAAATGCACGCACGAGTTCGATCCCGCCAACCTGCTCACCTCCGATCCCGTGCGCTACCTCCGCTCCTACGCCATGGTGGCCGCCGCGCCGGAGATCGCGCTGGGCAAGCCGACGATCGGCTGGATGCACGCGGCCTTCGCGGCCATGGCCGCCTTCCGCCGTCCGGCCTTCGCGGCCGCCATCCACACACCCCTGCTCACGGTGGCGGGCGATGCGGACCGCGTCACGGCCACGCCGGCCGCGGTTGACCTTGCCACGCGCCTCCCGCGCGGGAACATCGATGTGCTGCCGGGCTGCGGGCATGAGATCCTCATGGAGCAGGATCACCTGCGTGAGCAGTTCTGGGCCGCCTTCGACGCCTTCGCGGCCGCGCCCCAGAGGCGAGCGCTCAGCAACCGTTGATTGCGGGTCTTTCCTAATCCGCCCGGCCGGCCCTATGCTGCGCCCGCCCCCGGGACGGAACCAGGACGATGCTGAAGACAGCCGCACTTTTCGCCGGTCTCCTGCTGATGCAGGGGAGCGCCCATGCCGAGTGGTTCGCGCGCTGCCAGGGCGGCTCCGTCCCGGCCTGCTTCGGGGAAGCGTGCGGCTCCACGCCTGACGAGGCCCGCAACCGCTGCCTCGAGAAATGTCCGGGCAGCGATACGCACAGCGTCGGCATCTCCTCCTGCACGGTTCAGAAGCCCACCCAGACGCCCAAGGTGCGCTCAACGCCGCCCACGCCGGGCGACGGCGCGAGCCTCCTGCAGCGCGTGCAGTAGCCAGCGTCACGCAAAATCCGTATCACCGCGCGGTCCCCTGCCGGAGAGGAGCCGCCGTGAGCGTCAGCGCCGCAACCATCGACACCCTCGTCGCCATCCTGCGCGAGGCCGCACGCCTCGACATCATGCCCCGCTTTCGCGGCGAGCAGGCGCTGGAGGTCCGCCACAAGACGTCGCACACCGACCTCGTGACGGCCGCCGACGAGGCCTCCGAGCGGCGTATCACTGCGAGCCTGAAGGCGGTCTTCCCCGGCGCGCTCGTGGTGGGCGAGGAGGCCGTCTCGGCCGATGAAGCGCTGCTCGGCACCATCGCGGGAGCGGAGCGGGTCTTCATCATCGACCCCATCGACGGCACCAAGAACTTCGCTTCGAGCCTGCCGCTCTTCGGCATCATAGCGGCCATCGTGGAGAAGGGCGAGACGGTGGCGGGCGTGATCTACGACCCTGTGATGGACGACTATGCGCTCGCGATGAAGGGCGAGGGCGCCTGGACGGTCGCGCCGGATGGTCGCCGCGCGCCGCTCGTCGCCGCCAGGCCGAGGCCGCTCTCGGAGATGGTGGGGCACGTCTCCTGGAATTTCTTCCCCGAACCCGCGCGCTCCAACATTCTGCGCAACCTCATCCTCACCGCCGGCTCCGCGGACTATCGCTGCGCGGCGCACCAGTACCGGTCGCTCGCGGCCGGCCATTACGACTTCGCGATCTTCGGGAAGCTCATGCCCTGGGACCACGCGGCGGGCGTGCTGATCCACGCGGAAGCCGGCGGCCATGCGGCGCTGCTGGACGGGACGCCCTATACGGCAGCGAAGCACAGCGGCGGAATCATCTGTGCGCCGGATGAGGCGACCTGGCACGAGATCCGCCGGCGCATCGTGGGGTGATCAGGCTTCCGGCTGGCCGGGGCGGTCGAGGCGCTCGCCGATCCGGCGCAGCAGGGCGAGCGTCGGCTGGACCCGGCGGTCGCGGGCGACCTTGTCGGCGTGCTCCCGCAATTCGGACCGGACCTTGGCGGTGCGCTCCCGGATCTCGCTGCGCACGCGCTCCCGGGTCTCCTCGACCTCGCTGCGCATCTTGCCGAGCCACTCGTCGCAGAACTGGTCCGCCTGGTCGAGCAGCTTGCGCACGGGCCGACGTCGCGGCGCCGGGCGGGTGCGGGCGCGGTAGGTCCAGACGCGGGCTGGAGGCAGGTTCAACCACACGGGCGGCGAGACGCGCGCCGCGAAGCCCCCGGCCTCGCGCGGCACGGGCGAGACGAGCCCGTAGGTGAACTGGATGAAGGGCGCGCGCGGCGCCATCAGCGCGAAGGCCTCCTGCAGGAGCGCGATGCGCTCCGGCTCGGGTCGCGTCAGCAGTGGAAGACTGGAGACAATGGCCGCCGCGGGCGCGTCCAGGAGCGGCGCGAGCGTCTTGCGCAGGGCATAGGCGTCTCCCTCGATCACCCTGGCCCTGGGAAAGCGCTCGCGCAGGAGGGCGCAGAACTCGGGGTCGAACTCGACGAGAACGAGCCGGTCCTCTGCGATCCCGCGCGCGATCAGTGCGGCGGTAACAGGCCCCGTTCCCGGACCGAGCTCGATGACGGGACCAGTCCGGAACGGGTCCACCTCCATGGCCATGGCCTTCGCGAGCGCGGGGCTCGACGGGGATATCGCCCCGGTCCTCAACGGCTTGTCCAGCCAGGTGCGGATGAAACGGGCCTCGTCCCGGATCACGCGCGCGAGCTGCGGGGCCTGCTTGCCGCCCTTGCGCGCCCGGCTCTGCCGTCCCGCCCCGTTCTCCAACAGCCGGTCCTCGCCTCTGCCGCTTCGGCGCACAACGCCGTCGCGGCGGTTGCGGTTGCTTATTTCAATTCCACTTCGATGAACACGAACTCGAAGTCGTTGTCGTTGACGACGTCATGTTCCACGCCGGCAAGGCGTTCGTAAGGCACGCCTGTGGTCAGCGGCGCCCTGCGCTCTCCCGCATCGTCGACGATCGTCAGCTCGCCCGTGGTCATGGGAATGACGATGTAGTCCATGCCGTGGCGGTGCCACCCCGTGTGGGCGCCCGGCGCGAAGCGCCACTCCGTCGTCTTCTGGCGTGGTCCGTCGAGCAGCACGGTGGCTCGCGCAGGTGGGCGGGCAACGAATCGGCTCTCACGCATGGGCGTCTCCGGATCGCGAAGCTGGACCGAAGCCTATTCGGCGCCGCCGAAAAAGTCGCGCACCTTGGCGAAGAAGCTTGCGCTTTCCGGCTGGTTGTCGCGGCTGCTCTCGCGCTCGAACTCGCGCAGAAGTTCGCGCTGGCGTGCGTTGAGCTTCTGCGGGGTCTCCACGATCACCTGGATGTAGAGGTCGCCATGGTCGCGCGTGCGCATCACGGGCATGCCACGGCCCTTCACGCGGATCTGCTTGCCCGTCTGGGTGCCCTCGGCGACCTTCACCGAAACCGTCTCGCCGTCGATCGCCGGCACCGTCACCTCGCCGCCCAGCGAGGCCGTGACGAGCGAGATCGGCACGCGGCAGAACAGGTCAGCGCCGTCGCGCTGCAGGAAGGCGTGCGGCTTGAGCGAGAGGAAGATGTAGAGGTCACCGGCTGGGCCGCCGCGAAGTCCCGCCTCGCCCTCGCCGGCAAGCCGGATGCGCGTGCCGTCCTCGACGCCGGCGGGGATGTTGACCGAGAGCGTCCGCTCGCGCACGACGCGGCCGGCGCCGTTGCAGTTGCGGCAGGGGTCGTCGATCGTCTCGCCCCGGCCCTGGCAGGTCGGGCAGGTTCGTTCGATCGAGAAGAACCCCTGGCTGGCGCGCACCCTGCCGTGCCCCGCGCAGGTGGCGCAGGTGCGCGGCTTGGTTCCCGGCTTCGCGCCCGTGCCCGAGCAGGCCTCGCAGGCCACCGAGGTCGGCACCTTGAGCGTCGCGGTCTTGCCGCGATAGGCCTCTTCAAGCGTGATCTCGAGATTGTAGCGAAGATCCGAGCCGCGCTCGCGCCCGCCCGATCCTCCGCGCGCGCGGCCGGAGAGGTCGCCGAACAGATCCTCGAAGATGTCGGCCATCGAGCTGGCGAAGTCGTTGCCGAAGCCTCCCCCGCCCATGCCCCCGCCGTTCTCGAAGGCGGCATGGCCGAAGCGGTCATAGGCTGCGCGCTTCTGGCCGTCGGACAGGATCTGGTAGGCCTCGTTGAGCTCCTTGAAGCGGAGTTCCGAGTTCTTGTCCCCCGGGTTCTTGTCCGGGTGGTGCTTCATGGCCAGCTTGCGGAAGGCGGATTTCAGCTCCGCATCCGTAGCCGTGCGCGCCACGCCCAACACTTCATAATAATCGACCTTGGCCATCGGCTAGTGAACCCTCGGGACCTCGAGAATCTGGTCGAAGACCTCGGACCAAGTGAATTGGAACGGGTGAAAGGAAATTGCCCCGACATGCCGACACCCCCGTCGCCGGGGGTGTCGTCGTCTCGTCAGCGCTAGCCTTACGCACTCTTCTTCTTGTCGTCGTCGCCCACCTCTCGGAAGTCGGCGTCGATCACGTCGTCGTGCTTCTCGCCCTGGGGCTCGGCGCCGCCGGCCGCCTGGGAGGCCGCGTATGCGGCCTCGCCGAGCTTCATCGAGAGCTGCATCAGGTCGTTGGTGCGCGCCTTGATGCCCTCGACGTCTTCGGTGCCGATCGCCGAGCGCAGCGCCTGGATGGCGCCCTCGACGGCGGACTTGTCAGCGGCCGCGGCCTTGTCGCCGAGTTCCGCGAGCGACTTCTCGGTGGCGTGGATCAGGCTCTCGCCCTGGTTCCGCGCTTCCACGAGCTCGCGGCGCTTCTTGTCCTCGGCGGCGTGCGCCTCGGCGTCCTTCACCATCTTCTCGATGTCGGTCTCGCTGAGACCGCCCGAGGCCTGGATGCGGATCTGCTGCTCCTTGCCCGTCGCCTTGTCCTTGGCCGACACGTTGACGATGCCGTTGGCGTCGATGTCGAACGTGACTTCCACCTGCGGCACGCCGCGCGGCGCCGGGGGCAGCCCGACGAGGTCGAACTGGCCGAGCAGCTTGTTGTCCGCCGCCATCTCGCGCTCGCCCTGGAACACCCGGATGGTCACGGCCGTCTGGTTGTCCTCGGCGGTCGAGAAGACCTGGCCCTTCTTGGTCGGGATCGTGGTGTTGCGGTCGATCAGCCGGGTGAACACGCCGCCCAGGGTCTCGATGCCCAGGGAGAGCGGGGTCACGTCGAGCAGCAGCACGTCCTTCACGTCGCCCTGCAGCACGCCCGCCTGGACCGCGGCGCCGATGGCGACGACCTCGTCCGGGTTGACGCCCTTGTGGGGCTCCTTGCCGAAGAACTGCTTCACGACCTCCTGCACCTTGGGCATGCGCGTCTGGCCGCCGACGAGGATGACCTCGTCGATCTCCGCGGCCGTGAGGCCGGCGTCCTTCAGCGCCTTGCGGCACGGCTCGACCGTCTTCTGGACGAGGTCGTCGACCAGCGCCTCGAACTTGGCGCGGGTCAGCTTCAGCGTCAGGTGCTTGGGACCCGTCGCATCGGCCGTGATGTAGGGCAGGTTGATCTCGGTCTGGCTGGCCGAGGACAGCTCGATCTTCGCCTTCTCGGCGGCCTCCTTGAGGCGCTGCAGGGCGAGCTTGTCCTTGCGCAGATCGATGCCGTTCTCCTTCTTGAACTCGTCGGCGAGATACTCGACGAGCCGCATGTCGAAGTCCTCGCCGCCGAGGAACGTGTCGCCGTTCGTCGACTTCACCTCGAAGACGCCGTCGCCGATCTCCAGGATGGAGACGTCGAAGGTGCCGCCGCCGAGGTCGTAGACCGCGACCGTGCCGGTCTTCTTCTTGTCGAGGCCATAGGCGAGCGCCGCCGCCGTAGGCTCGTTGATGATGCGCAGAACCTCGAGGCCGGCGATCTTGCCGGCGTCCTTGGTGGCCTGGCGCTGGGCGTCGTTGAAGTAGGCGGGCACCGTGATGACGGCCTGCGTCACCGGCTGGCCGATGAAGGCCTCCGCCGTCTCCTTCATCTTCTGCAGGATGAAGGCCGAGATCTGGGAAGGCGAATAGGACTTTCCGTCCGCCTCGACCCAGGCGTCGCCGTTGCCGGCGCGCGTGATCTTGTAGGGCACGAGGCCCTTGTCCTTCTGCGTCATCGGGTCGTCGTAGGTGCGGCCGATGAGGCGCTTGATGGCGAAGAAGGTGCGTTCCGGATTCGTCACCGCCTGGCGCTTGGCCGGCTGGCCGACGAGACGCTCGCCGTCATCCGTGAAGGCGACGATGGAGGGCGTGGTGCGCGCGCCTTCCGCATTCTCGATCACCTTGGGCGTCGTGCCTTCCATGATGGCGACGCACGAGTTGGTGGTGCCGAGGTCGATGCCGATCACTTTTGCCATATGTAGATCCCCTTTCGCGGCGAGACCGCCGGGCCCCGAAGGCGCTCCGGCCGAAGGCGCCGCCGAGGCGTCCGATGACGCCGCCGTGACACCAAAGTCCCCTAGGATTTGCGGTATTTCCGCTGCCGACGGGTATATAAGGACAGCCCTGATGCGCTGCAAGGACCGGGCAGGGCCATTGTTGCGCTTCGGCCACGCCTCCTGGACGCCCCCGGCCGGCGCCGCAGCAGGGCCGCCACACTGGCGCAAAATCGCGGGTTGTTCTCGGCGGCCACTACCAAGAGCCTTGCCGCGCAGATAGGCTGCGCGCAATGCGAGAGGCCCGCGTGCAGTCCCCGTTCCGTTCCCGGTGGAGCGCCGTCCTGGCGTGCGCCGGATCGCTGGCGCTCGGCGGTGTCCCCGCGCAGGGCCAGATCCTCCTGCCCGGCGCGTCGCAGCCCACCGCTCCCGCTCCTGGCGTCCCGCCGGTCATGGCAGCGCCCCCCAAGCCGAAGCCGGCGCCGCCGAAGGCCGCGAGCGACTCCTCGCTGGACGGCAAGACGCTGTATCTCAACGGGTCCAAAGGCCGCCTGACCGTGGAAAAGCGCGACAAGGAGGGTCTCACCGTCCGCCTGATCGCCGTGGGCTACAAGATGTCGGCCCCGGCCGAGAGCTGCGGGCTGGACCTCGGCGCCGGCCAGCCCATCACGCTGCGGGCCGCGGGCAAGCCCGAGGGCGTGTCGCGCTACAACCTCGGGATCTCCGGCTGCGACGTGTCCTTCGACACGCTCGACGGCGGCCTCCTGGCGATCGCGCCGGGCGGCGCCTGCGAGTTCCGCGAAGGCGACTGCAAGGTCGACCTGCACGGCGTCTGGGGCCCGCCCCCCTCGGTGATCGAAGGCGAGACCGCCGCCATCGAGAAGGATCGTGGCCGCGCCGACAAGACCGTGCGGGAATCCTACAAGGCGCTCATCAAGTCCGTGCCGAAGGCCGACAAGGCGGGCGTGCGAAAGATCGCGGCGGAGCAGGCGGGCTTCACCTCCGAGCGCGAAATCATGTGCCGCGACTATGCGCGGGAATCCGCGCACGGCTACTGCGCGGCCCGCTACACGGAATACCGCGCCGCCTCGCTCGGTGTGCGCCTCGGCAAGGCCCCGCCGCCGGAAGCGGATGGCGAAGCCAAGCCCAAGCCGAAGCCGAAACCCAAGCCGACGATCCTGCCCTCGCCGGGGCAGTTGTATTAGGTCCAGCCGCCGCACCGTCATCCCGGGCGCATTGCAGCGCGCAGCGGTGCGATGCAGACCCGGGACCCAGGGCCACGATTGACGTCAATGAGACCGACGACGGCGTTGTCCTGGATCCCGGCTCTCCGCTTTGCTCCGGCCGGGATGACAGCGAGGACAACGTCGCAGGATTGCGTCGACCACGGCCCTCAAGCCACCAGTCCCGCCTTGCCCGCCTCCCAGCCGAGGATGGCCTGCTTGCGGGTCAGGCCCCAGTGGTATCCGGTCAGCGCGCCGGAGCGGCCAAGCACGCGGTGGCAGGGGACGACGAAGGAGATGGGGTTCTTGCCCACGGCTGCCCCTACGGCCCGCGCGGCCGAGGGCTTGCCGATGCAACTTGCGATGTCGGAGTAGGTGGTCGCGCGGCCCAATGGGATGCGCAGCAGGGTCTCCCAGACGCGGACCTCGAAGTCCGTTCCGATCAGCACGACCCGCAGGGGGGCGTCGGGCCGCCAGGCGCCCGGGTCGAAGGCCCGGCGGGCCAGCGGCGCCGTGACCTCCGGCTTCTCCTCGAAGGTTGCGCCTGGCCAGCGCCGTTGCATGTCCGCCAGGGCCGCGGCGCGGCCGCCGTCATCGACGAAGCCGATGCCGGCGAGCCCGCGCTCCGTCGCCACCACGATCGACTCGCCGAAGGGGGAGGGATGGAAGCCGAAGGCCATGCGAAGCCCTGCGCCCCCGAGCTTCCACTCGCCGGGCGACATGGCCTCGTGCGTGACGAAGAGGTCGTGCAGGCGGGAGGGACCGGACAGGCCGACCTCGTAGGCCGTGTCGAGCACGCTCGCCGAATCGCGCAGCAGGGAGCGGGCGTGGTCCAGCGTGATCGCCTGCAGGAAGGCCTTGGGCGTGATGCCCGACCAGCGGCGGAATACGTGGTGGAAATGGGAGGGCGACAGCCCGACATGCTCGGCGACGGCCTCGAGCGAGGGCTGGCTGCGCCAGCGCTCGGTCATGAAGGCGAGGGCCGCGCGCACGCGCTCATAGTCGGCGCTGGCGTCGGCGAGGTCGCTCGCGGGCACGGGTATGGCTTCGCCTTGGGAGGGCAAGGGGGAAGGGACGTGCAGCATGGATCGCTCTCCTGTCATGATGCGATCCTAGACGCCCGGCCGGCATGCCCGACACCCGATTCCTGCGGCCCGGCCGGCACGCGCATGCTCAGTCCAGCGGATTGTAGGTGATCCCGCGGCGCGCCTCGGCGAGCGCGGCGGAGAGGCGTTCGGCGAAGCGGGCCTTCTCCTCGGGCGAGAGGAAATGCGCGACCGGCACGGCCTGCCCGCGGGAGACGAGCGCCAGCCGCTCGATCCCGAATTCCTCGTGTTCGACCCGGTGCAGCCGGGTCCAGAGCGGGTTGAAGCGCCATTCCAGCACCGGGCCGCGCACGGGGACCTTGCGCAGGGACAGCTCCACGGCGCTCACCGCGACCTCCTCATAGGACTTGGCGTCGCGCAGGCTGGCGCTGAGCGCGAACCAGAGCAACGCTACGTCGACGCCGTAGAAGCCCGCGACGGGCCAGAAGCCCATGACGACGAAGGGGATGCTGGCGATGGTCCCGGCCGCGGCGACGAGAAGCGCCACGAGCCGCACGCCCCGGACGTCGAGGGAGCGGTGCGGGTGCAGCACGGCGGAAAAGAACGGAGCGGGATCCCCCGTCACCTCCTGAGCTGTCCTCGGCTCGGCCATGCGAACGCCCGTCCCCAGGCGCGACCACCGCGCCGATTGACCCGTCAACGCGGACGCCCGACGTTTGTGGCATCGCGCCCCTGGCAAGGCGCGACCGCCCGCCGACCGAGAGAATAGCGCAGCCATGGCTCCGAGAAAGACCCGAGCGCCCGCCGAGGCGGGACCGATCGCCGCGCCCGAGGCGAGGCCCGCCGGCATCCGCAAGGCCCCGCTGGCCAAGGCCGGGCCCAAGGGCGCGGCAAAGCCGGCGACGAGGCGCGCGAAGGCCCCCAAGCCGCTGCCCCTGGACGAGGTGCGCGAGGTCTTCGCCCGCTTCCAGGCGGCGCAGCCCGAGCCCAAGGGCGAACTCGAGCACGTCAACGCATTCACCCTGCTCGTCGCCGTGGTCCTGTCCGCCCAGGCGACCGACGCCGGCGTCAACAAGGCCACGCGGGCCCTGTTCAAGGTCGCGGATACCCCGCAAAAGATGCTGGCCCTTGGCGAGGACGCGGTGCGCGAGTCGATCAAGACGATCGGACTCTTCCGCATGAAGGCCAAGAACGTGATCGCGCTCTCGAGAAAGCTCGTCGAGGAGCATGAAGGCGAGGTGCCGCGCGGGCGCGAGGCGCTCGAATCACTGCCGGGCGTCGGCCGCAAGACGGCGAACGTGGTGCTCAACATTGCCTTCGCGGAGCCCACCATCGCGGTGGACACGCACCTCTTCCGCGTGTCGAACCGCATCCCGCTCGCGACCGGCGCCACGCCGCTCGCGGTGGAACTGGGGCTCCTGAAGATCGTGCCGAAGGAATACCTCCTGCACGCCCACCATTGGTTGATCCTGCACGGGCGCTACGTCTGCAAGGCCCGCAAGCCAGACTGCCCGCGCTGCCTGATCGCGGATCTCTGCCGCTTCGAGCCGAAGACCAAGATCTGACTTAGGACGGTCTGAGGCTCAGCCGAACACCAGAAGCCCCGCAAGGCCTGCCGAGCCCACGATGATTCGCCACCACGCGAAGACCGAGAAGCCGCGCCTGCTCACGAAGGCGAGGAAGCCCTTCACGACCACGAGGCCGGCCAGGAAGGCGAAGACGAACCCCACCGCGATCAGCAGGAAGTGGGAGGAACTCAGCAGCTTGTAGTTCTTCAGGAGGTCGTAGGCGAAAGCGCCGACCATGGTCGGCATGGCCAGGAAGAAGGAGAACTCCGCCGCCGCGCGCTTGTCCGCTCCCATCAGCATGGCGCCGACGATGGTCGCGCCCGAGCGCGACACGCCGGGGATCATGGCCAGGCACTGGAAGAAGCCGATCTTCAGGTACATCAGCAGCGGGAACTGCGTGGCGTCCGTATGATCGCTGCGCTGGGGCAGTTCGTCCACGATCAGCAGGATGATGCCGCCCACGATCAGGGCGATGCAGACGATCAGCGGGTTGAACAGCACGCCCTTGATGAAACCGCCCAGGATTGCGCCGATCACAGCCGCCGGAAGGAAGGCGATCAGCACGCCGAGCACGAAGTTGCGGGCCTTGGGGTCGTGCGGAACCGCCAGCGCCACCTTTGTGAGCCGGTGCGAATAGGGGACGAGCAGCGCGAGGATCGAGCCTAGCTGGATGAGGACCGCGAAGGTCTTGTCGAAGACGGGATCGGCGAAGTTCAGGCCCAGGAAGTGCTCGGCCAGCAGCAGGTGTCCGGTCGAGGAGACCGGCAGGTACTCGGTGAAGCCTTCGAGAATCCCAAGCGCAGCCGCCTTCAGGATCGAGAGGAGGTCCATTCACATCTCCGCAAGTCGGCGGTGCAAGGGGTCGGTGGATGCGTGTCTGACCTGCTGGAGGCGGCAGGCGCTTCTGTCTTGCTGCATGAGCGAACGCGTCATATACGCTGCACACGCGGCGCGCCACCCTGCCCTAGGGTTGTGACCAATCTGTTTAAGGTCGCCGTTCGCCTTTCTCCGGCCCATCTTCGAGGTCACAGAACCGATCGCATGGCGACGCTGTTCCACCATCCCCTGTGCCCTCACTCCCGGTTCGTGCGTCTCGTGCTCGAGGAATTCGGGATGGAGGCGGAACTCGTCGAGGAGCGCGCATTCGAGCGGCGCGTCGAGTTCCTGAAGCTCAACCCGGCCGGAACGACCCCCGTTTTCATCGAGGACCAGGTCGGGCCGGTGCCGGGGGCGTCCGTGATCGCGGAATATCTGGACGAGACGCGCGGCCTGGCGCTGGGCGAGCACCGACTGCTGCCGCTGGATCCCCGCGGCCGGATCGAGGTGCGCAGGCTGGTCGAGTGGTTCAACGGCAAGATGTTCGCCGAGGTGACCGGCTATCTCGTGACCGAGAAGGTGTTCAAGCGCTTCATGCCGGCCGATCAGGGGGGTGGGCCGCCCGACATGTCCGCGATTCGCGCGGCCCGCTCCAACATCCGCTATCATCTGGCCTATATCGGCTGGCTGATGGCGAACCGGAAATGGCTCGCGGGCGACCGGCTGAGCTATGCAGACCTCGCCGCCGCCGCGCAGCTCTCGGCGGCCGACTACCTGGGCGACGTGCCGTGGCAGGAGAACGAGACGGCGAAGAACTGGTACGCGCGGGTGAAGTCCCGCCCGTCCTTCCGCGCCCTGCTGGCCGACCGGGTGCCGGGCATGGAAGCCGCAGAGCATTACCAGGACCTCGACTTCTGAACGCCGACCCGCTGCGCCATCGGCTGGAAGAGGCTGCCCGCCGCGAGGGCTTCGACATCCTGCGCGTCGCCGCGCCCGACGCCATTCCCGAAGCCCCTGCGCGCCTGCAGGCCTGGCTCGCCGAAGGCCGCCACGGCGACATGGACTGGATGGCCGAGACCGAGGAACGCCGGGGCGACCCGCGCGCGCTCTGGCCTGAGGTGCGCAGCATCGTGATGCTGGGCATGAGCTACGCGCCTTCGGGCGATCCCCTGGCCACGCTGCTACGTCGGGACCGGGCCACCATCTCCGTCTATGCCCGCTCCCGTGACTATCACGACGTGATCAAGGGCAAGCTGAAGCAGGTCGCCGGCGTGCTTGCGGCCGCGGCGGAGCCCATCGGCGCGAAGGTCTTCGTCGACACCGCCCCGGTCATGGAGAAGCCGCTAGCCGCGGCGTCGGGCCTGGGCTGGCAGGGCAAGCACACCGTCGTCGTGTCGCGCGAGCATGGCTCCTGGCTGTTCCTCGGGGCGATCTTCACCACGGCCGCCCTGGTGCCCGACAGGCCGGCGCGCGACCATTGCGGCTCCTGCAGGCGCTGCCTCGACATCTGCCCGACCGACGCCTTTCCGGCGCCCTACCAGCTCGATGCGCGCCGCTGCATCGCCTACCTTACCATCGAGCACAAGGGTCCCATCCCCCGCGAGCTCAGGCCGGGCATGGGCAACCGGGTCTTCGGCTGCGACGACTGCCTCGCCGTCTGCCCCTGGAACCGCTTCGCCCGCGCGGCCCGCGAGCAGAAGCTCCAGGCCAGGGCCGACCTCGACGCGCTGCCCCTCGCGGAACTGGCGCAACTCGACGACGCGGCCTTCCGGGGTCTCTTCGCGGGCACGCCAGTGAAGCGCACCGGGCGCGACCGCTTCGTGCGCAACGTCGCCGTGGCGATCGGCAATAGCGGGGACGCGGCCCTGGCGGCGGCTGCGGACCGGCTCACCGGCGACACCGCGCCCCTCGTGCGTGGTGCAGCAGTCTGGGCCTTGTCGCGCCTCGAAGGCGCCGAGGCCCTCGGCGCCGCCGCCCGTCAGGCCCTCGCGCGGGAGCACGACCCCGAGGTGCGCAAGGAATGGGCGCTCGCCCTTGACGAGGCCGGCCAAGGCACGACTTCTCCGGCGTCGCCCCTCGCCAGCCCCGTCCCGGAAGGATCGCCTGCGTGAACCTGCTCGTCTTCGGCCATGGCTACAGCTCCGACGCCTTCGTCCGCCGCGTCCGCCCACGCTTCGACCGGATGGTTTCGACCGTGCGCAGCCAGGCCAAGGCGGACAGGCTCGCCGGAGAGGGCATCGAGACCCGGCTCTTCGACGGCGGCGCGGCCGGTCGCGAGCCCGTGGTCGACCCCGCGCTGGGGTCCGACATCGCCGGGGCCGACGCCATCCTCGTCTCCATCGCGCCGGACGAATCCGGCGACCCGGTTTTGCGCCACTTCTCGGAGGCCCTGCGCGCCGCGCCGCATGTCAGGTGGATCGGCTATCTCTCCACGGTCGGCGTCTATGGCGACCACGATGGTGAGTGGGTGGACGAATCCACTCCTGTCCGCCCCGTCAGCGAGCGCTCGGTGCGTCGCGTCGAGGCGGAGGAGGAATGGCTCACGCTCGGCCGGCAGAGCGGAAAGGCGGTGCAGGTCTTCCGGCTCGCGGGGATCTACGGCCCGGGCCGCAACGGCCTTGTCAATCTCAGGGAAGGCACGGCCAAGCGGCTGGTGAAGCCCGGCCAGGTCTTCAACCGGATCCATGTCGAGGACATCGCCGGCGTCCTCGAAGCCTCGCTCGACCATCCCTCGCCCGGTGCGATCTACAACGTCACGGACGATGAGCCCGCCCCGCCGCAGGACGTCGTGACCTTCGCGGCCGGCCTGCTCGGCGTGGAACCCCCGCCCGAGCAGGACTTCGCGTCCGCCGTGCTTTCGCCCATGGCGCGCAGCTTCTACAGTGAGAACAAGAGGGTCTCGAACCGGCGCCTGCGCGAGGACCTGGGCTACGACCTGCGCTACCCGACCTATCGCGAGGCGCACCGCGCCCTGTTCGAGGCCGGCGAGGGCCGCTGATCAGGCGGCGTGCCGGCTGGCGTCCACCCCGAAATGCTCGACGTAGCGGGGATTGATCGCCGAAACCGGCAGGATCACCAGCACGTCGGTGGTGCCGAACTGGCGGTCGACCACGGCCCCGTCACCGAACGTCGCGCCCACGCGCAGGTAGCCCTTCACGAGAGGGGGCAGGTCGCGCAGTGCGCGCTTCGCGTCCACCGCCTCGCGCGGCAACCGGTCCATCGGCACGGCCAGGCGTGGCAGCGCAGCGGCGCGCCACGCCTCCGGCGCGCGGGCATGGTGGTGCAGGAAGCTCAGCGGCAGGGCCAGCGCCTCCGGGTCCGTGCCCGTCAGGCTGGCGCAGCCGAACATCACGTCGATGCGGTGGTGCAGCACGTAGGTCCAGATGCCGTGCCACAGCAGTTCGACCGTGCGCTTGTCGCGGTAGGGCTCAAGGACGCAGGAGCGGCCGAGTTCCAGGAACCGTGCCTGCGGATGGGACGCGATGAGCTGTGCGATGTCGAACTCGCTCTGCGTATAGAACCCGGAATGGCGCTCGGCCACGTCCTGGCGCAGCAGGCGGTAGGTGCCGACGACGCGCGGCCTGCGGCGCTTGCCTTGGCCGAAGAAGCGGGCCGGCGCATTGTGGTCGATCACGAGCAGGTGGTCGCAGATCGCGTCGTACCCGTCGATGTCGCGCCGCTTGAGGCGGGACATCATGTCGGGAATCGCCGACATCTCCTCATAGAAGACGCGATAGCGCAGGCGCTGGGCCCGCTTGAGGTCCTTTCGCGTGGTGGCGAGCCGCACTTCGAGTGAACCCAGCCGCCCGAGCACGGGGCCGAAGCCGAGCGTCGGCTCGGGCTTGGGGGTCGGCGCGAGCGACGGCGGCAAGGTGATCACCTTGGCGCCACGCTGCAGCCCCAGCAGAAGATTGGCGATGTTGGTCTTGCCGATCAGGGCCCGCGGAATGGCCGGTCGGCCGGTCGGGACGATGTTGCGCATGGAGGCCTTCAGCCCTCGCCGTCGACCGTCTCGCCCGCGGCAAGCTCGGTCTCCAGCGAGGTAAAACATAGGTCGCCGACTGTTTTGTGACAATGTTGCGGGTTTGTGACGGGTCGGGTGCACCCGCTCCCCTTGCGTGCGTCAGGCGAGACGCGCGTGGACCAGCGGGCCACCCAGGGCGACGATGAGGCTCGCCTCGTCGATCGGCTTGGAGACGGTTTCGTCCATGCCCGCCGAGAGGGCGAGCCGACGGTCCTCGTCGAACGCGTTGGCGGTGAGGGCCACGATTCGGCCGCGCGGGACAGCCTGCTCGCGCTCCATGGCGCGGATGCGCCGCACCGCCTCGTGGCCGTCGAGGCCGGGCATGCGCACGTCCATCAGGATCACGTCGAAGCGGGCAATCTCGCCCTCGAGGCTGGCGCGGAACAGCTCCACGGCCTCCAGCCCGTCGCGCGCCCAGGTGACGCGTGCGCCGTTGCGCTCCAGCAGGCGTGTCGCCAGCAGGGCGTTGATCTCGTTGTCCTCGGCGAGGAGGATGTTGAGGCCGGGCGCGGCGGGGCTCGCGGGCTTCTGCGCGCCGAGGCCGCGCGGACGGGACGGGACGGCGTCCTCCGCGGCCACGCGTTCGGCGAGCGAGGCTTCCCGCACCGGCTTCATCAGGTAGGCGTCGAAGCCCAGCGCCCCCGGTGCGCCGAAGGAGCGCCGCTCGAATGGCGACAGCAGAACCAGCCGGCGCCGCACGCCCAGGGCGCGCGAGCGCGTTGCGATCTCGCGCGCGGCAGCCTCGCCCACCCCGCCATCGACCATCACGACGTCGGGCCGCGGTCCCTCGCCCAGCCTGGCGAGGGCGGCGGGCGCATCGGCGGCGCGCAGCACGCTCGCCCCGGCTTCGGTGAGCCTCTGGGCGATGAAGGACGATTCGAAGGCGGTCATGGAGACGAAGAGCACGGACTTGCCGGCAAGCGCCGCCAGGTCCGGCCGGCCGGGCTCCTGCTCGCCCAAAGCCGGCAGGTCGACTGAGAAACGGAAGGACGAGCCTTCGCCCAGCCGGCTCGCCACGCTGAGTTCGCCGCCCATGATGCTGACGAGGCGCTTGGAGATCGTGAGGCCGAGACCCGTCCCGGCGAACCGGCGCGAGGCCGAGCCGTCGGCCTGCTCGAACTCGTCGAAGATGCTAGCGAGCCGGTCTTCGGGAATGCCCATCCCCGTGTCGCTCACGCTGAAGGCGATGCGCTCGCCATCCTTCTGCACGGCGAGGCCCACGCCGCCGGCCTCGGTGAACTTGACGGCGTTGCCGACGAGGTTGGTGAGCACCTGCCTGAGGCGGGCAGCGTCGCCGAGCACATGGCGCGGCACGTCCGGCGCGACATAGGCCGCGACGGCGATGCCCTTGCCCTGCGCTCTTGGCGCCAGAAGCTCCACCGTGCCTTCAACCAGGGCCAGCAGGTCGAACCGCTCGTGGACGAGTTCCAGCTTGCCGGCCTCGATCTTCGAGAAGTCGAGGATCTCGTCGATGATGGACAGCAGCGCCTCGCCCGAGGTCTTCACCGCGTCGACATAGGTGCGCTGCTCCGGCGTGATCGGCGTGCCCGCGAGCAAGTCGGCCATGCCGAGCACCCCGTTGAGCGGCGTCCGGATCTCGTGGCTCATCGTGGCGAGGAAGCGTGACTTCGCCTCGCTGGCCGCAACCGCGCGCATGCGGGTCTCCGCGAGAGCCCGCTCGGCGATCATGCGCTCGGTCACGTCGCGACCGACCGACTGGATCTCCGCGCCATAGGGGCCCGCGATGGCCGTCTCGTGCCAGGAAATCCAGCGCACCCCATAGGGCGTGACGATCGCCTCGTCGTAGCTGGAGATGCCGGGCGTGCGCGGCGTCTCCAGGGTGGAGGGGTCGCGTGGGAGTTCGAAGGAGGTGCCGAGCAGCGTCTCGACCGGGCGTCCGGCGAGCGCCGCATAGGCCTCGTTGACATAGGTGAGCCGGCCACGCGCATCCCGACGCTGGATCAGGTCGTCCTGGCCCTCGAGCAGGCTGCGATAGCGCTCCTCGCTTTCGCGCAGCTCCCAGATCTGGTCGTGAAGGCGCTCGGCCGTCGATTCGGCCTCGTCGAGCTTCGCCTCCAGCACGAGCTGCCGGCGCAGGAGGACGAGCGCGACGAGGACGGCGAGCAGGAGCAGCGTGCCGAAGACCACGAGCGCAATGCCGGTCGTGCCCGGCAGGGACTGCGCATCGAAGATGCCGCCCCGCAGGATCCCGTGTCCCAGCGCCTGCGCCGTCTCGGCCGAACCGCTCGCCATTCCACTCCTCGCGGGCGGAGCCTGCACCAACAGGGTTGACAAAGGGTTCCGCCCGGCCGGCTCACGGAATGATCCGGTCCTGCAGGCCCCGATAGGCGAGCGCCTCGGCGACGTGGATGCGCCTCACCGCATCCGCCTCGTCGAGATCGGCCAGCGTGCGCGCGATCTTCAGCACGCGGTGATAGCCGCGGGCCGTGAGCCGCACCTGGTCCGCTGCGTTGCGCAGCAGGGCCATGCCGCCGGTATCGGGCGTCGCCACGTGGTCGAGCAGGGCTGGTGGGCAAGCCGCGTTGCTGCGGATGTCCGGCCTGCCCAGCGCCCGGAACCGTGCCGCCTGCCGGCCGCGCGCCTTGGCGACGCGACGGGCGACCTCGGCCGAGCCTTCCGACGCAGCCGGAAGAAGAAGATCCGCCGCGCTCACGGCGGGCACCTCGATCTGCAGGTCGATGCGGTCGACGAGCGGTCCCGAGAGGCGCGCCTGGTACTGCGCCATGCAGCGCTCGTTGGGAGCGCGGCGGCAGGCATAGCCGGGCTCCGTGGCCCGGCCGCAGCGGCAGGGATTCATGGCGGCGACGAGCTGGAACCGGGCGGGATAGACGACGCGCCGGTTGGCGCGGGCGATGGAGACATCGCCCGTCTCCAGCGGCTGGCGCAGACTGTCCAGCACCTGCGGCTGGAATTCCGGCAGCTCGTCGAGAAAGAGCACGCCGTGATGGGCCAGCGACACCTCGCCCGGCCGCGCATTGATGCCGCCGCCGACGAGCGCCGCCATGGAGGCGGAGTGGTGCGGCGCGCGGAAGGGCCTGCGGTCCGTCAGCGCGCCCTCCGCGAGCAGGCCGCCCACGGACTGGATCATCGAGACTTCCAAGAGCTCCGCCGGATCGAGCGGCGGCAGGATCGAAGGCAGGCGGGCGGCCAGCATGGATTTGCCGGCGCCTGGCGGACCGGACATCAGCCTCTTGTGGTCCCCATGCACCACGCGGTAGCATGGCCGCATGACGCGAGCTTACAGCTATCTCCGTTGCTCGACCCCGGAGCAGCTTCGGGGCGACAGCTTCCGACGCCAGGCCGAAGGATCCGCTCGGTACGCCGCCGAGAACGGCCTGATTCTGGACGACACCCTCGACCTCAACGACCGAGGCATCAGCGCGTTCAAGGGCGCCAATCGAGATGCATCACTCGGCAGGTTCCTTGCGGCGGTCGAGGAAGGACGTGTCGCCAAAGGATCCTACCTTCTCGTTGAGAGCCTAGACCGCCTGAGCCGCCAGACGGCCAGGAAGGCGCTGCGCACGCTTGAAGAGATCGTGGAAGCCGGAATTACCGTTGTCACGCTCTCCGATCGCGCCGTCTACACGGTAGAGGCGATCGACAACGACCCTCTCGCTTTGATGCGCGCGCTGCTCGTCATGATGCGGGCGCATGAGGAATCGAGCCTCAAGTCCACCCGCGTTGCCGGCGCCTGGGCGAGGAAGAGAGATCGCGCCAGGCAGAGCGGCGAGGCGATGACGCGACGCTGCCCTGGTTGGCTTGAGATCAAGGACGGCCGTTACGTCCAGATCGAGAACCGCGCCGTAATCGTCAGGTGGCTCTTCGAACAGGCGATCTCTGGCCGCGGCAAGAGAACCCTCGCTGCCGAGTTGAACCGCCGCTCCGAGCCTGTATGGGGTCGAGGCAAGCGGTGGCACGACAGCTACGTCCAGAAGATCCTGGCGTCCGTGGCGGTCTTCGGACGGCATGCGCCGCTCGCCGGCCGCGAGGCGCCGATCGACAACTACTTTCCGGCCGTGGTGGACGAGGACACATATTGGCGCGCCCAGGCGGCTCTCGGCACCCGGCGCACGTCCGGAGCCACGGCCGAGATCGGGCGCAGCGGAAACGTGTTCCACGGCATCGGCGTTTGCCAGACTTGCGGCGGCGCGATGCACTTCGTTGACAAAGGCGCACGCAGCCATGGTCCAGTTCTCGTCTGCGGCGAGAGCCGGGTCGGCCAGTGCGAAAACACGGATCGATGGCTTCCGGACTCGACCCGGTTGATCTGCATCGCGGCGCTCGACATCGAGGGATCCGGCTACTCGACATCGCAGGAGACGGCCCGCGCTGCGCACGATGCGGTCGTGACGGCGAAGACGCGGGTCGAGGCGTTCGAGCGCCGGGCAGCATCGCTCATGGAAGCCATCGCGGCCGGCGCGGGCGCATCCCTGGCAGCAGCTCACGCCGCGGCCGAGATGGATCTTGCGACCGCCCGGCGATCCCTGGCCGATGCCGAGGCCGGGTTACGCGCGGTGACGCCGAGCGGCGACGACACGGAGTGGATCCTAGAGCTGCTGCGCGGCCAGGTTGAAGACCCGAAGACATGGAACAAGAACATGGCTGCGGCGCTCACGCGGACGGTCAAAAAGATCGAATTCGGCCGGGAGGGCTCAGTCAGGATCGAGCGCAGGAACGGCACGACCGCTAGCGCGGAGTTCCCGCACGGCTTCTGGCGACGCCGCGGCGAGATCCTGGTCGAGCACAATGCAGGGTGGTGGACGAGTGAGCGTGGGCCGGACGGCCGGCAGCGGAAGCGAGGCAAGAAATGACATGTATGTCAGCTTGTGGGACTTAAGCTGACATACATGTTAGTCCATTTTCCGTTTGTCTCTTTCGTTCTCGACTGGAATCCTGATCACAGTTGCCGCTTGCACCGATCACCGCGTGGTGATGTCAGGCCGGCGACCAGTGCAAAACCAAGGTCCCCGTGGGACCCAACGGATGAAACGATCATGCGCCCTGTAACCGGCGACTGAATGGGCCGAGCCCGGGAGGTCCGCGTATGTGGGCCGCAAGACGCCAGATCGCGAGGTCTGGCGTTTTTGTTTTCAGCGTCTCCCAGGCTTCCTCCGCATCGCGTTTACGCATCACTCGAGGTTCCGTGCTATCCACGGCGCCATGACCAAGCACCTGCTCATATCCGACCGCCCCACGACGCCACCCATCCCGCGTTGACGGCCGTCTCATGACGGCCTTGGAGCCGTCCTATGAGCAACGACTTTGAATCCTGCATCCCCGAAATTCCGCTGAAGATTTCCATCGAGCCGGACATCTGCGACCTCGCGATCCTGTCCGCGCTGCGCCGTGTCGGCCTGCCCGATGCGATCCGCGCCGCCAGGGAGGACCTGCCCGCACTCATCGGCGTCACGCTGCCGACCGATTACGAAGTTTCCACGGCGATCGGCGTGATTCGCAGTGTCTTTTTCGAAGGCATCGACACGATGCCGGATCGCAAGACCCTGACGACCGACACCGTCCTGGTTCTCCTCGGCATGCGGTCGCAAGGCAGCGCGCTGAGCAACCCTGGGCTGACCGTTGTTGTTGCCGACGCCGGCGAGGTCGAGCGCGGCGCGGTGTGGCATGTGTCCGAACTCGCGGACCGCAGGATCGACGTGACGGTATGCGCGTCCGACATCCGGCGCGCGATCGCGCAAGCGTATCCCGAACTCGCCAACGAGCCGTTCGAGATCCACGACAACGCGTCTGTCAATGACCTCTCGAAGTTCCTGCATGAGAGCGTCACTGGTCATCAGCTCGTCCGGGCCGTGAACAAGATGGCCAAGCGCCGTCAGGCGAAGAGCGAGCAGCTGAAGCGCGATGCAGAGCCTGCGAAGACTGCCAGGAAGATCACTTTCCCGGTCACCGAGCCTGGCGGCATCTCGCTGTCCGAACTGCCGGGATTCTCGTCTGCGCGGCCGTGGGCAATGCAGTTGGCTTCCGACCTGCAGGCATACCTGCGCGGTGAGATCCCGTGGTCGGAGATCGACCGCGGCGCCCTGCTCGTCGGCCCGCCCGGATGCGGAAAGTCCACGCTCATGCGCAGCCTCGCATCCACGGCCGGCGTGCCGATGATCTTCACCGGGTTTGCCGACTTTTCGAACGTGGGCGAAGGCCACATGGGAACGATCCTCAAGGGGATCTCGGCCCTGTTCACGCAGGTCGATGATCTCCTGCAGGAGCGCCGGGCCGTCATCGTGGCGATCGATGAGATCGACTCCGTGCCGCCGCGCGGAACAGGAGACCACTCCGACTACTGGGGTCCTATCGTCAACGCGTTCCTGGCTGCGATCAACGGCCGTCCGGGCATGATCGTCGTTGGCACAGCGAACAGCGCAAACGTAGACCCGGCGCTTGTTCGCCCAGGCCGGATGGACCGCGTCATCAAGATCGCGAATCCTGGTAGCGACGAGATCGCGCCCATCCTGCGCCACCACATCGGACACGATGTTACCGGCCTGGGATCGGTCTCTGGCATCCTGCGCGGCTCGTCCGCTGCCGACCTGGAGCAGATCGCTCGCTCAGCCCGGCGACGCGCCCGCAAGTTCGGTCGCATCCTGAGCATGGACGACATCAACGCTGTGATCGATGAGATGCGGCCCCGGATCGTTGATGCTGACCTGGCGTACCAGATCGCGTTCCATGAAGCCGGGCATGCCGTCGCGCAGCTCTCAAGTCCGCATGTCGTTGGCGTCGATATCACGCTTTCCGAAACCTACTGCGCTGCCCGCGCGGAGTGCCGGGACGGATCCGATTTCCAGTCGATCGGATACTTGAGCTCGCGCCTGGTCGAGCTTCTTGCCGGCCGCGTTGCCGAGCGCAGGCATTGCGGAACCGTGAGCCGCGGAGCCGGTGGTCAGGAGGCCGAGAGCGACTTGCGCCGGGCTACGAGGATCGCTATCGAGCTTGAGACGCAGCACGGCGTCGGCGTCACCGGACTCGTCCACGTGACGGATGACAAGGACCACGCGCTGCTGAATCCGCGCATCCATGATGCCGTGCGGAGGAGGCTCGAAGACGCGCAGACCGCAGCCGAGCGGCTGATTGATGATCGATGGCACGTTGTCGGCGCACTGGCACTCGCCCTGGTACGAGACCGTTACATCTCGTCTGAGCGCGTGAAGGAGATCGTGGAGCGGGCAGATGCCGTGAAGCGTCAGGCCGACGTTGTGCTTGCGGCCGATCTTGACGAGGCGGCGCTCAGCGAGAGCCTGTAAACGAGAAGACCCCGGTCGATGCCGGGGTCTTTCACTTCGAACTCAAGATGACGATCACTCCCGGCCGACGTGCTTGCGGACCCAATCCCAGTTCGGTTCCGGCTGCTTGATGCCGCGCTTGCAGATCTCGTTCACGATGCTCAGTCGGGTCTCGATCGCGTTGCGCTCTTCCTGCGCGATCTTGATGACCGCCTCGTCAACCCAGGCCGGCAGCTTGACGTTGCCGGAGAGCCACTGCGTGAGCAGCCGGACCGACATCTTGTGCCGCGGGTGGTGGATCGCCAGGGCGCGGGCCATGGGCGACTGCCACTCCCGGCCGAAGATCGCCTCGCCCTCGAAAGCAAGCTGCTTCGGCGTCATCACGCGACCTCCTCGGTCTTGACGCTGACGCGCGCGAGGACGTTGCTGACGCTGACGAAGCAGTCCATCCACCGGCTCATCTCGGAGCTGACGTATTCCGCAACGCGCTTGTCCTTGATGCGCTCAACGACCGGCGCGTCGGCGAGGTGCTTTGCGAACTTGCAGGCGCCGAGCCACGACAGATGGTCGATGCTGACGCAATTGACGGCATCCTGGGCGACGCAATCGAGCTGCTCCTGCGTCAGCTCGACCTCGACATCCTCCTGGACGGCCGGGTCGAAGCCGTTCTTCAGGAAAATGTACGACGTGCTGCCGCTGCTCACCATGTAGAAGGCGAGGCGCTCGCTGTGGCTGAGAACGATCTTCATGGTCTTGCTCCTTTGCTCCATGCCGTGTTGGCATTATCCTAGATATAGGAGAATGTGGTCATGGCGCAAGGGCCACCTGAGAAAAAAGTGAAGTGTCGAGCAAGGTTCTATTATAACCGAACTTCTGGCGAAAGTTCTGCTATAATAGAACGAGGCCGCAGCGTTCACTGCGGCCTCGTTTATTCGAATTCGCGGAGCTTATCGGCCCGCGCGCCCAGGTCGATCCGCAGCCGCCTGGCGAGGTTGCGGACGGCCGGCTCGACCCAGTCCGGGATCCCGCGCTCTCGCGTCACCCAACGCTGCACGATGCGGTAGGTGACGATAGCCCGGGACGGATTGTACGGCGTCAGGGCGCCAGCGAGGTCGGACTTCCAGGAGACCCCGAAAGCCGCCTCACCGAACTTCTCCAGGCGCTCAGGCGTCAGCATTGGCGAGTTCCTGCCAGAGCCGTTTGCCGCCTTTGTTCGTGACCGTGGCGACCGCCAAGACATTGTCCATCTCGATTCCGTACTTCGCGTACGCCTCGTCGTAGCCCATGAAAGCGGTGCTCAGGTTGCGACGCAGCATATTGTCGAAGTCGGTCATCTTGCGAACGACCCAATCGGACGTGATCGCGCTGACGCTGAAGTTGATGCGCCAAGCGAGGTGAGCCAGGTCATTTTCCGCGATCTCGGCGTCGTTGAGACCGTGGCGGTCAGCGGCCACGCTGATTTTGCAGATCTCTCCAACAATGGTGTCAAGCTGCAGGCGCAACGCGTTGGCCTTCTCGGCATCAGCGTTCATACCCATCTCGCGCAGCGCCGTCACGGCGGCGACAAGCGTGTTGGACGCATCGTTAGCCTGTTCAAATGCGCAGTGGATAGCCTTTGTAGCGGTCTTCTTCGTCGTATTGCTCATTGTCCTGCTCCGTTGTCTGCAAAGTTGAAAAAGGGCGGCGAGGTCATCGCCGCCCAGGGTTGCATCAGGCCCAGTCGATCTCCGGGTCCTCGTCGTCGTTCAGCGACTCGTACTCGTCGCGCAGGTACTGCAGCTCGTCGGCCGTCATCTCGCGGCGCAGGCCGTTGTAGATCTCGTGGTCCAGGGCGGCGTTGAAGTACGCGACGAAGTTGTACTCCGAGCGCGTGTAGTTGTTGCACATGATGTCTTCGTCGGCGCCGTCGTTGATGTGCGCGGCGACGCGGTCGAGCAGCGCGCGGCGGCTGATGCTGCCGCTGAACGTCTTGCCGTATGCACGGTGCAGCTCGGTGCGGACGGCGTCCTCGACGTGGGCGGGGAACTTCTCGGCGGTCTTCGTAGCCATTGTCTTGCTCCTGACAAGGTGTTGTGGCGAACCCATGGACATACATATATGACCACTCGGATCATGTCAACGGCCGGGCGCAAGAAATCGCGAAAGGAAACTTAAGGCCGCTTTAGTTTCCTTTCGACGGCCGGGGCGATCATGCGCCGGTACTCTGCCGCCGAGATGCGCTCCTGCGCATATCGAGGTAATTTAAGCTTAATTACACTAGCGCCTAAAGAGATCCACGAAACAGGTGTCCAGCGGATTCAGTAGAGGTCTTCACAAAAGGAAAATCGCACGTGCTCAGGACTGGGCTGTGCAATCAAAGAGCTTGAGGATGCCGTCATATCTACGCCTCGGTCGCGTCGCTCGTCACCCGCTGCCTAGTGTTGAATGCCGTTGGCAGCCCCTGGGCGCCGCGTCCTTTCCCGGTCCCCGGGTGCGGCTTGTGATCCCCCTGCATCGGCAGGTACTCCTCCGGGACGTCGGCCAGCTTGACTGGCGGCGGAACCGGCAATCGGCGTGGCGGCATGAGGCGCAGCGGAGTGTCGATCGGCGCGGCCAGAAGTTGCACCCTGATCGCCCTGGCAAGGATCTCGGCGATAAGGGATGGGACCGCGTTCCCAAGCATCCTCTGCATCTCGGTGCGGCCGCACTCGATCTTGAGCCCGTCCGGGAAGGTCTGGATCCGGCACATCTCCTCGAAGGTGAGCTTTCGGCTGTTCCAGTGGAACGGCCCGATGGCGCTGCCGGGCTGCGCCTGGACCGTCCAGGATGGTAGCCGCTTCGAGAGCTTCAGAAGAAACGACCAGTAGCGGGTGCGCCATCCAAAAAGCGGAAGGCCTCCACCGCGCGGAGTGTGCCACAGGTAGTTCTCGCCTTCGGGAATGGAGGGCAACAGGTCGCCCCACTTCCCCCCGATGCGCAAACCATCAAAGTCGTTCGGCTCGGCGAGGTCGCCTATCGCGTCCCATGCCGTCATGAACGGCTCGCGCGGCCCGGCGAAGAGGTCCCGCGCTCCTTTGTCGACACCAACATGCGTCGGCTCAGGGAAGCGGAACTGACGGCCGTCCCGCGAGCCGACGATGAAGACGCGCTCGCGGATCTGCGGGACGCCGTATTCAACACATCTGATGACGCGCCATGTAGGCTGATAGTTCGTGCCCACGGCCTCGTTGATGTTCCGGACCCCCTCCAGCAGCAGCTGAAGGCCTTCGTCCTTGCCCTCGTACGCGAGGCCCCCAACGTTCTCTAACAGGAAGACCTTGGGCCGCGTATCCCGCAGGACCCTCAGGTATGCGGCGAGCGTGTTGGCTCGCGGGTCGTCCAGGCGCAGTGTGTCACCCCGGACCCAGTATGACGACTTGGAGAACGGCTGGCAGGGAGGCCCGCCAATTAGCATGTCGGCCTCGCCCGCTGCCAGCCTCCCTTGCCGCAGGATCTCCTCTGACGTCACCTGATGGACATCACCCTCGATCACCGCCCAGTCCGGCCGGTTGAGGCGCATCGCCCGGCAAGCGAACCGGTCCCACTCCAGGGCCACGCGCGTTTCGAAACCGGCCTCTTCGAACCCAAAGTCCAGGCCGCCGATGCCGCTAAAGAGACTGATTGTTTTGAACATGAAGGGATTCTAACCGGATCCGGTGAGCGTCTGTTAACCCTGAAGTCGCACCATCGTCGTCCCATCCACAGGGAAGACGGTAGGGCGCGGTGCTCCGACTCGATGGAACGTTAGCAGAACATATCCTTCGCGAGGAAGCAGCCAAAGCTTTGCAGGATCCAGGCGACGCGGCATGGATCAAGAAGGTCGAGCGCCTTTCCGATATGTGCGAGGCCTCCGGGATGCGGACGCACATCGCCTTCCTCGGTACTGCTCTTCTGGCGAAATCAGTCGACCGGAGAGCGGACCTCTACTGGATCAAGCCCAAGCACGCCAGCGAGGCACCGAACGCGTTCTCGGCAAGATCGTTTGCGCACGGCATCCTAGTCCCAATGTCCGCTGCGTTAGGATTCAGCCTCGGCGTGACCGGACGGGAGCCGCTCAACAACCAACCGTACTTCCGCATGACCCGCTTGGACGACGGCACGCCGGTGCACCAGGCAAGCAAACCTTCTTTCGACTACATGCTGACGCTCATCAAGGAGCTTCAGGACGTGCCTTCGGAAGCAATCGCTCGTGACGCGCTGCGCGCCTACATCACCGTGCGCACTCGGTACCAAACTCGCTACGGCGCCTCATCTGGAGCGTTCGCGATCACGCCGGAAGCGCTGCTTTCGGTGATCGCGACCTTCGTGAGCGAGACCTCGGAAGGTGGGAAGCGAGCTCAGGCCGTCGTCGCCGGTCTCTTCGACGTCGTCGTCGGCGAAGAGCGCGTGATATCGGACCGGATCAATGACCCGTCGCGCCGGCATCCGGGCGATGTTGTCGTCATGGATGATGAGATCGTCGAGAAGGCGATCGAGGTGAAAGACAAGCCGGCGTCCGAAAGCGACATTCAGCTGTTCGCCCGCAAGTGCGTATCCAAAGGCACTCGCGAGGCGGCGTACGTGATGGTTTCAAGGACGCAAGCACCGCTAAACGAGCCGGGTCTACAGCGGTGGGCTGCCGACCTGGGCATCGGCCTCACCCTCTTCCACGGCTGGCCGGAGCTGGTGACGCAGGCGCTGTTCTGGGCTCCGGCTCCACGTCATGAAGCGGCCGTTGCAGTTGCCGAGCGTGTGCGTGAACGTCTCGTCGGCGTCGAGGCGAACCCAGAAAGTGTGAGTCGGTGGGAGGCCCTGATCGCGCTCAATGCGCCAAAGACAAGGCCCTAGGACACCAGCTTACGCCGCCTCGCGCACCCCAAGCAGCTGCCGGTGATTCCAGAGCGCGATCAACGCCGCATCGGCGCGCCCGCAATCCTTCTTGCGAGCGAACAGCTGAGCCCGTGACGGCCAGAGGTCGAGTGCCTTCAGCCTGGCGTCGTCCTTCTCCTTGCCAGCAAGGCCGAGCGCACGCTTCCACACGGTCGGCTGCACGTATTCCTTGCCGTAGCCGAGAGCCGCCACGGCGCCATCAACGACGCCCGCCGAGAGGCCAAACTTGAAGGTCGAGCTGACGCCCTGCCCCGGCATCGAGTGCACCTCTTCGATCACCACGAGGTCAGGCCTTGCGGAATGGAACAGGTCAATCAGCAGCCCGGCAGCCACTCGGGACCCAGCCACCGGCATGTCCCAAGTGTCCAACAGGCGACCGTCCTCGATGAGCGCGAGCGCACCAGACAGGCCGGGGTCGATGCCGAGGATTTTCACGCTGCGCACCCCTCTTCGAAGCCGAACTCGGCGTCTTTAGCGCGCTCAATCCAGGGGTCGTCATCGCGGTGCTCGTTGTCGATCCTCCGCTTCATGCTAGCGACCATCTCCTTCAGCGTATCCTCCCCGCTAGAGAAGCTGTCGAGGGCGATCCATCCATCGCTGAGCCGGGTGACCGTGAAGTATGTCATCATCCACCCTCCCAGGCATTGCTCCCGGGAGACACGGATCTCGTAGCCGCGATGCTGCGCGGTCAATTCCTTGCTCATGGTCTCATCCTTTCTTTCCCGGAAATCACATCTCGCGCCCGCGTCGTCAGCCGGATCTTCTCGTCGTCCCGCAGCCGGCCGGGGTCCGCGATCAGAGCGAGCGACGCCGCTTCGTTGACCGGCAGGCCGCGCTCGGTCGCATCGCGCAGCGTGATGCCGTTGCGGGAACCTGCGGCGGCGAGGAGTTCGAGGATGGCGCGGTCGCGCTCACTCATCGTTGCCCAGCTCCACGTCCAGGAACTCGACCTGCAACCTCGCGATGCCAACGAACAACGTGTGCGAACTCCCAGGCTCGCCCTGCCACGATGTCCGGATGCGCCCGACGCCATCGACGGTCACGACCGCGACCGCCCGCGTGTCTCCGGCGCGCGCGATCTCAAGCTCGGCTTCAAGCGTCTCGACGGCCGGAGCGTATGGCTCAGGCGGCGTCTCTGCGACGAGGCGCGGCGGCAGCGTGATGACGTTGTCGCTCACGGCACGACCTCGCGGCCCGGCAGCACGATCTCGAACCCATCCGATTCAGACAGCGCAAGCCAGGCGATCAGGCGCCCGGCTGCGGCCCTGCGCTCCATCGCATAGAGCGCGGCGACCGTAGCGGCCGCGTAAGCCGGCGATGCCCTGGCGCGGTCGTGAACGGCGACCTCGGCCGTCACGTCACCGTCCGCGTAGCCCTGCGCATGCTCCATGGCGGCGGCGTTCATGCTGGCGCGGACTGGGTAGAGAAAGTCGCTCATGCGCCGTCGTCTTCGTTCAAGACTTCCTGCTCGCGCCGGGCAACGACTTCGCGCGCCTGCCGAAGCAGGTCGCCCTCGACATCATTCGCAGGTTCCTTGCCTTCCATGGCCTCGATGAACGCGAGAGCGAAATCGTATTCACGATCCCTATTGACTTCCTCTTCCGTCTGTGGGCGCAGGTCACGGCAATCTGCGGACAACTCGCGCTCGACTTTTGCAATGAGCGCTTCGTCGTCGGCGCGCTGCCGGGCGGCGAACAGGCGATCCACCTTATCTTTCTGCGCATCTACGTACGCGAAGATCCGCTTGCGCACTTCCGGCTCAAGCTTGTCGCGGTTGTCGATGAGCGTTCCGACGAGCCAGGCGTCGATCAGCAGGCTGCACGACGCCATGATGTGCGCGAGATGGTGCGTGCCGTCATCGGCCTCGTCCTCACCCATCGCCCAGGCGTCCAGGTGCCTCTGCAGCGCGCCGATATACGTGATCGCGTCCGGTGCATTCGTGCGCCAGTTCACCCTGCCGTACTTGTTCGCTCCGTCGCGGTTCGCGACAGCCTGCACCATGCGCGCCGGGACCGGGATGACGGTTTGGTTCAGGCGACTGGCGCCGTGAGCGAACTTGGGATTGGTGGAACCGTCAGACATTCTCAACCCTCCATGTGCCAGACGATCCACCCATTCGGATAGGATGGCCCGTATGCGACGATGTCGCGGTAGCGCCGCTTGTGCTGCCCGAAGGCAATGACGACGCCGTTCTCAAGGACGGCGATGCGGTCAGGCACGTTGGCAATGATCGGGTCTGCGAGGACGGTGTCCTGAACGGCATGGACGGCCTTCATCACGCGGTCGTCAGCCTCGTCGCCGGTGTGAATCAAAGGACGCGCTTCAGAGAGGAGGAATTGCCAGAAGGCCGCTGCGTCGGTCATGGCGCGGTTGAGATCAGACATCACGCAACATCCTTCCCTTGCACCACGCGCCCAGGCGCGATCTCCATTGCGAAATCAAGAATCCCACGCAGGGGTCTTCTGCGCCTCACGCGCTGCCGCAATCGCACGATCAATGAGCGTCATGGCGTGATCCAGGTTCTCCTTGGCCTCGTCGCGCTCATCCCTGGCCTCGTCGCGCTCCTCGGTCAGCCGGCGCACGTCGGCGCGGTGCCAGAGAGCAACGACGACCGCCAGGACGGCCGTGCCGAGAGCGATGTAGAAAGGCAGGTCGAGCATCACGCGGTCTCCGTGCGTCCATAGCGAATGACGAGGTAAAGCCAGACGGTCGCCGCGGACGTGACGCCCAGTCCGGCAACAGTCGAAGTCCATTGTCCAAGGTGCGGGTAGTAGACGAGGTTCCAGAGACCCCACGACCAGAAGAACAGCGCGGTCGTCCAATGGTAGCCCACGATCTTCTTGGCCCGCCAAGCCGACAGGATCGACGGCAGCAGGAAGAACCCGCCGCAGAGTTCGAAGGATGCGTTGATGAAGTCCATCACGCCACCGCCCTCTTCTGATGCACGAAGAACCGGCTGACGAACTCCGTCGTCGCCCGGTTCACATCCCAGTCCTCGCGCACCCGCTCGACAATGATGTCCTTCGGAACCCAGGTGCGCCTCTCAGGTTTCAGCTCGTCGAGGCCGTAGATCAGCGCGTCCTGGAACAAGTGGTAGTTGTCGGCTTCCTTGATGACCTCATGCCACCGGCCGAAATCGACGCCGAAGCGACGCTCAATCTCGCGGTCGATCTCGGCCTCGATGTCCTTGATCGCGTCGGTCCCGGCGTGGACCTTGACGGAGACCTTCAGCGGCCGCGTGTTGTCGCCCACGAAGCTCTCATGGGCATCGTGCAGCAGCGCAGCCATCGCGGCGTCATGGTCGCCAGTGCGCTCGAAGACGCGGTCGCAGACAAGGCAGGAGTGCTGCCCGACCGAGATCCATCCGTCCACATGACCGTTGAAGCGGCAGATGCGGGCGAGGGAGTGCGCGATCGTGTCGATGCCGACGCGCGACAGATCAGGCTTCAGGATGTTGAACATCGAGCCGTTGACGAGACCCATCCAGGTCTCGTTCCAGGCCCAGTCGGCAATGGCGGTCGGGTTGCTCGACATCAGACGGAATCCTTGTTGATCAGCCCGGCCGCGAGGATCTGGGAAGCAATCACGCCACCGAGCGCAGGCATCCTGCAGTCGCGCTTCCGCGCTTCTCGCCGCACCTTTTCGTGCCTCGGCGTCTTCACAGGCTGCGCAGCTTTCCGCGCCTTGTGAGCCGCCCGGCGCTGACGATCAGGATCGCTCATCACTTGCTCCCGCCGCCTGTCCGCGGCCCCTTGGTTGATTGCGCCTGGCGCGGCAGCTTGACCTGCCTGGGCGCGCCGGATGCGTTGCGGTGACCGTGGGTGATCTTGGGCATCACCGCGCTCCCACGCGTTGCTTGCCGGTCTCAGTCTTGAGCATCCTGGCCATCATCCAGACGCTGCTCAGGCTCGTAGCCGCCACGTAGACCACGCCGGCCGCAGCGATCTCGCCGTAGGTGCCGTGCTCAATCGCGCGCCAGACCGTCGAGCCGATGATGATCTGCGTGACGAACCAGATGCCGTTGGACGCGATCGACCACTTGGCGTGGTGCGCGACATCGCCGCTGTTCCGGGACCGCGAGACGGCCGTGAAGGCGGCGTTCTGAACGAAGGCGACGAAGGCCAGGGCGAGGAGCGTGAGGGCGAAGGTCATTGGGAAACCTTGCCGCGCTGAACGCGGAACCACGTGCCGGACAGGTTCAGATGGCAGTTACCGTCCTCAAACTTGGCTTCGTAGCCATGCTGATACGCAAATTCCTTGCAGTCGTAGCGTGCATCCATCTCCGCTACATTGGCCACCGGGCAGTCCTTATAGTCCGGGCCGCAGACGGCCTTGGCGCGGTCGGGTGTGTAGATGGTAGAGAGGCCGCGAACCTCTCCCCAGACCGTCCGCTCGCGGTAAATGGCTCCAGCAAGGCGATCACATTCCGCGACGCTCTGAACGCGGTAGTAGCGATCAGGCTCCGTGTATCCTGCGATGTTGCGGGGGAACCAGATGTTGCAGACGATGATGGCGGCTTCGATCATTGTCAGCTCCCATACCCCGGCGCCCAGAAACACGGCTTCCGCTCGGTATCCAGGATCACGTTGTTCGTGCTCTCGTATCGGCAGATGTGGAACTGGCCGTCCGGCGAGTGCTTGGCCTCGGCGTACGGAATCAGGGTTCCGTCAGACAGCAGGTATCCGTCCGGCGTCTCGCGGACGCTCTCGACCGGCACCGGCCGGCAGTCGCGGTCGTGGCAGCAGTCCGTTGGATACCAGGAGTGCGCGTGCGCCTGCGTCGAGATCAGTGCGGCAAGCACGAAGACGGTAAGCTTTGCGGGCGAGAGATTCATCGGTTGCTCCTCCGATGAACTATCGGTCTCACCCAAGTACGAAAGAGACAAATGGAAAAATTACTTTGAAAACGGAAGGATTCGGGAATGCGAAAGCCGCCGCGGGGTGGCGCGGCGGCTGCAGGAATTGGATGCCGTCAGGCCAAGGGCTGCTCGGTGAAGCCGATGATGACGGACGGGTCGGCATCCTTGGCCATGGCGGCGAGATCTTCGTCCGACACGTTGCCGAGAATGATGTCTTCCGGCAGCGCGATCCGTTCCGGCTGAAACACGGCCCTGTTCGCGGCCATGAAACCTTCCTGAATGTGCGTCCGGGCAATCGACACCCAGCCGTAATCGAGGCCGGCCGTGGACTGTAGCGTGTCGAGCTGACGCAGGACGCGCTCTTCGAGCTGCTTGTTTTGGTTGACCAGGTCGATCTTGTCCTGGCTCTGAGACTTGTAGCCGGCGACTGGGAGGCCGGCGATCGGGGTCGTCATAGTCTACTCCTTCGCGGCGTCACGCCGCCTGTTGAGATTCACTTGCGGCGCTTGAATGCTCCGAAGTCTTCTTCTGGATTCCTGTAAGCCACGACCAATTCCTGCCCGTCATAATCAACGAGATGGTCGTGATCGGCACTCCAAGCAATGAATGAATTTTGTCGTACAAGGCTCCAGACCTTCGCATCTCAACAACGCGCAAGACAGTTTCTTCAGAGTGGACGGACTTTCCGTTCGCCATTCCGCGGTTGCTTGTTCCGTGGATGATCCTGTCCATCTGATTTTCGGAATTGCTTGCCCATCGAAGGTGCCTTGGAGAGCAGCAGCCAAGATGCCCATTGCCGCAAGAGTGAGCGGCTTGGTGCTGCGCGGAAGGAGGAGGCCCAATGGCAATGCAAGCCATTTCTCGATGAGCGAGGCGCTCTATGCCGTCCTTCCTGATCCTGCCATATCCGCGGTTGTTCCTGGCGAAAGGCCAGATCAGGCATTCATTGCCGGAGAACGATGCATTGGCACGCAACCACGCGTAAGGCTTTCCTCTGAACTCGCCGCCCGCAAGCGGGTCTCCAAGTGTTCGCAGCCTGATGTAATGCGGGTTGCAGTAGCCCTTGGCACGGACAGGAAGATCGCATCCGTCGATGCAGCATGTCTTGCTCATGCCGCCACCCTCGACTTGACGCGATGCGGCACGATGTTCACGCGATACCGCCCAACCTCTCCGTGTTCTCGGTGGTGGACAACGCAGCTCAAGCTGTGCGTGCTGCGGTAGCCGCCATTGGCCGCGTGAGCGTCCTTCGCAGCCGGAGAATTGAATGACTCAGCCCGGACGCCGGCCACTTCCTTGGCGGTTTCGTGGTGGATGTGTCCGGTGTAGGCCACGCGGAAGAACGTATCGCCCCAGTCTTTCGGGCAATCGACGGCCATGGCCATAGCCAATCGATCAAACTTCATTGTATGGCCATGAGACGCCGCGATGAGCGTCTTCCCGAACCTGTAGTAGTAGATCGTTCCTGGTTCCGACTCGACAGTGACGCGCGGGTTGTTCGCGTAGAATGCGGACAGGGCGACCGTGAGGATGATGCTCGACTCTGGATCGTGATTGCCCGGCAAGCATTTCACACGGACGTTGTCGTGCTTCTGCAGGGCGAGCTCAACGCAGTCCTGGAACAGCTTCACGCCGGTCGTCACGACTTTGAAGAATCGGCCGTCCACGTCGAGTTGGTGCTTGTGGGCCGGCGTCGCATTCGTCTGGTCGTTGTTGTGGAAGTAGTCTCCCAGGTTGAGGATGAGGCACTCGCTTGCCTCCGGCGACCTCATGATCAGCTCGCGCATGGACGACAGAATCCGCTGCGCGCTGATCTCCAAGTCATAGTCCTCGCCCGCCTCGCGACCCCAAGCGAGCATGCCGTGGTGGACATCCGTGAGAATGTAGACAGCAAGCAGATCGCTGTCCGTGTGCGCAGGCGGCGGAATGATCTCGGCGCGGCCCTGGTAGTCATCGAAAGCGGATTTGATGGCGGCGACCAGATCGACAGGACGCACGTCGATCTTCGTCTTGATCCACTGGTTCGTGATGCGCCCCTGGCCGTCCGTGTGAGCCGAGATGCCCTTCACGACATGCCCGGCCGGCAATTCGAACTCCGGGCCGATCTCAGGCTTCTGCTGCACGAACTCGCCGGCGTAGTCGCCGTTGCGGTCGTACCGGATTGTGTTCTTGGAAACGCGGAAGCCATCCATCACCGGCTCACGCGATACGATGCCCTGGTTCCGTGCCGCCGCCAGATGCCGCTGAACTTGGCGAAGCTGCATTCCGATCTCTTCGGCAATCTCCTTCGCGCTCAGGCCGCGGTCGCGAAGGACGACAATCTTCGGGTTCGGATTACGCACAACGCCGGGCATCACATCTCTCCGGTGTCAGGTACAGGCAGGCACGGCGCCACCCAGGTCGCCGCGCAGCAGCTTCAGGAATCCGTTTGTAGGTTGTCCGTATTTCGAGACAGCCGACTTGATGCCGGGCGTCTCGTACTTGATCGGTCGCCTCTTGCCGTCCGGGTCCATCATTTGATGAACTTGCAAGACGGCTCGATCGGTCATGCAGACGTTGCCTGTGGCGGCAAGTCGATCGACCAGTATCGTGCAGCTTGAGTAGCACTCGCCGTCAATCCGGATGTGCCGGCCGTCAGCCGCGATCTCGCGTGCGGCGACTTCGAAAATCGTGACGAGACCGCCGTAGGATTTCGTGACGGTGCATGGCTCACCGCAGACGTCCCGACTCATCGAGTAGAGCGGGTTCTCCGTGGAGCCGACGTTCGCGGTCATGATCTGCATTGGCATCGCGCCGTCCTGGGCGCGCTGCATGAGCCGGAACCCGTGCATCGCGAGAGCAATCGTGGCGGCGAAAATGACCAAGAGGCTCACAATCCGTGCCGCCGTGCGCATTAGTGTCCACCCTTCAGGAACCAATTGAGGAACGCGCCGAAGCCCGCGGCCGCGACAGCAAGGATCGCGGCCCAGGCGCGATTGCTGACGCTCTCGACCTTGCGCTCAAGCTGTTGGATGCGGCCGTGGTGATCGGCCTTGATCTCGGCGTGGTCGGCTTTCGACACGTAATGATCCTTCATCGACTGCTCGAGGCTGTCGAAGCGCCGGTTGATGTCGTCCTTGAGATCCGCGACGAGGCGGTAGATAGATGGCTGATCGCTCATCACTTCGCCCTCTTCTTCTTGAGAGCGTCCACGGACTTCACGATCGACTCCGCACGCATGTTGCAGGCGTCGAGTGCCGCCCGGTAGTTGACCAGGAGCTCGCGCCATTCACCGTGCGACAGGCTGTCCGGCGTGGCCGGCGTCGGCGTCTCGGCGCGCTGCGTGGCCGTCAGGGTCGGCGTGACGGTCTGGATGACCAGACGCTCACGCACCTGTACGCCAGGCGCGCAGCCGGACATGATAGCGGCCAAGATCGCCGCCGATGCGATGATCCAGAATCGGGTCCACCCGACTTGGAGCTTGAAGAGAAACTCGTTGTTCACTGACGCCTCGGACGATTGAGAATCTCGATGACCTTGCGGTCGCGGGGGTCCTCGGCGGTCTGCTCCGTGACAGCCGGGCATTCAGGAACCTTGGGCGCAGGCGTGTCGCGCAGCGCGGCTAGGTCGGCCTGCAGTTGCGAGGACAGCGCGCCCTGGCGGCGAACAAGCTCGTCGGTGGCGTCGATTGCGGCCTGGGCTGACGCGAGGTCGCCCCATGCCTTCGCGGCTTCGGCCATCGCGTTTGCGGCGTCGAGCTGCGCCTTCGCAAGCTGCTGAGCAGCCGCCGTCCGCTCCCTCGCGGCGGCAGCGTCCCGGCGCATCGCGTCCACGGTCCAGAATCCGTAGAGAGCGCCCGCCACGGCCACGCCGACGAGGGCCAGGCCAAGGCGCGAGGTCAGGAACGTCCAGGCGCCGCGCACGGCAGCGAGAGACCTCTCAGCGCCGAGACCGAGTGCGAGCATGTCAGGCTCCAAGAATCTTGCCGACGCCGATCGGCGAAATTTGCGTGGCTGCCGTCCCAGTTGCGCCGATCGGCGAATTATCGGACGCAGGTGACGGAGCGTCCTTCGTCAGCTTCGCGGCCTCGGCTACGGCTTCATCGATCACCGACGCCGGAACGCCGACATCGCCGACGATATCCTGGACCACGGTTTCGCCAGTGCTCGACCAAATCAGGCCGAGCATGGAGACGACCAAAACGACAGTGGCCAGAGCCGCGGCGAGGTGCGAGACAACGGCCAGAGCCAAGACGGCAAGAGCCGCTCCAGTCAAAACAATCTTGGTGGCATAGCGCCGCATCACAATCACGCCGTGGCTCCTTGCGTGGTGGGTGAGGTCGAGACCGCAAGCGCGTCCGCGATCTCTTGAGACCGGCGCGTCGCGTAGCTGCGATAAGCAAATCCGAGGACACCGATGACGGCGCCGATCGCGGTCGCCACGGCAAGCCATTGCCCGGCCAGTGGCAGCACATCCGCGACCGGGCGAAGCTGATCGACAACCTGCGAGAGGACGGCCGTCGAGCCGCCCGCGCCGCTCAGGGTGTCTGCAAGGGCCGTGGACGGCTTGGAGACCTGATCGCGCTCCCAGGCCTTCCCGCCACCGTCAGCGAAGTAGACAGGCGCTGCGGCGTCAGGCGCCTCGGCGGCGAGAGCCTTCGCGACCTTTCGGACATGCTCGACCCGGCTCGACCACCCGCGCCCGAACGTGCGCCAGGTCTTCAGCGCCTTCATGAAGCGCAGCCGGTCGTCACAGATGCGGTCGATGACCGTGACGGCGTCGATGTCCGCAATTCGCGACATCGTGGCGTTGCCGATATGGCCGTCCACGACGAGACCGCCGATCGCGCGCTGCAGAGCCTTGGTGGCGCGGGAGCAGCCTGAGTTCACCGCGAAGTCGAAGACCGCGTAATCGACACCTGCGGGCAGCTCGTCGCCCCGGATGCCGTCCCAGTACTGGTTGCGGTAAATCGCGGAGATCTCGGCCGGCGTGATCGTCCAGACATCGCGGACAGGCTTGGCCTGCGACCGGAGCCACCCGGAGAACACGGTCTGCGTGACGCCGTAGGCCGTGCGGCCACCCGGGTCGCGCTTGTCGTCAACCTTGCCACCTTCGGACTGCAAGACGTACGGAAGGACTTTCGCGAAAGCGCTCATGCGTCGCCTCCCACGCCTTGGTCACCAGTGAAGTCGTCAGCCTCGCGCTGCGCCTTCAGCCACTTGCCCGACACGGCCCACAACACCCAGGCGCCAAAGATCAGCAGGCAGATCAACCCAAGCTTGATCAGGAAACCGAGCAGCAACACCACGAACAGCACTGTCAGCTCCGGTCCAACAACCGCAACCGACAGCAGCAACAGGAACGTGATGACAGCGAGCGCGTGCATACGTCGAACTCGCGCATGCACTTACGAAAGAGACAAACGAAAAAATGCGGTTCCTTGTGCTTCCATCGGAATAAAAGTCCGATGGAGAGGATTACCCATGCCACGGCAACCCATAATCCTTCGACTTTCAAAGGAAAATAATTCGGTTGCACGGATCGCAGAGTCGATTCACCTTTAGGAACCCTTGCGGACACGTTCCACGCGTCGTGGATGTCGCAGGTTTCCCCATTCTCGCGCGCTGCACGGCTCGATGACTTCACCGCCTTCCGTCATTCGCAAAGAGCGCGTGAGCGCGGCTATTGCCGCGCCTCGCAGCTTCATTGCGTTGTCGCCGGAAGAGGTGCGCCGCGAGTTTGTCGAAGCATCGGCCGCGAACCGTGCATCCAAACTGAAGGCTTGGCTCAAGCGCCGCGATCGCAATCTCGCCCGGGCTAAGCAACGCGCCGAGGAACTTGAAGACCGCGTCCAGTCCGGCGTCTTCCCGACCGAGGACGAGCTTGAGAAACAGCGCCGGATCAACGATTCGATGGCGCAATACCGCGCCGAGAAGTCCGCGGTTGCTTTGCGCATTTCGGCGGGATTTGAATGGCAGGGCGGTCGCATCGGAAGCACCCGCATTCCGCAGCCGATTCACGACCCGCGCCGCGGACCGAAGCGCAAGCTTGTAAAGCTCGACCCCGGCTTCAACGGCCTGACCTCGCCAACGCCTGAGGATCAGCGCATCGGAGGTTACGAGGTTGCTCCATTCCTGGAGCAAGGACTGCGATCAGGCGAGTCCGGCTTTCACATGCGGTTCGCCCAATACACCGACAAGGGGTCGATCCGCGGCTCGATCGACAAGGACGTCCTCTACACAGTCGATCGCAAGATCTTCGGCTTGGACTTGCCCTACATCACGCTGCGTCCCGACTGGCTCTGCACGCATCGCATCGACCTCGACACGACATGGCCCACGCAGGACGCCTTAGTCGCCGTCCTGCAGGCAAAAGTCGATGCCGGGCAGCTTCCATGCCTTCCGCACGGCTACGCGTCTGCGCGGCTTCCTGACGGCGACGACCGCATTGTGCGCCCGCACCTCTTCTGGCACCTGCCGAAGGAGCAGGAGGTCCGGACCACATCCTACGGAGACAGCCCGGCCGAGCGGCTCTTCTATTCCGTCCAGGTCGGCATCGTGAAGGCTCTCGAAGACATCGGCGCGGACATCGGCGCCGTTGCCAACCCCAGGCGCATCAAGAATCCGCTCAGCCCGTTGTGGCGCAGCGCATGCATCCAGGACGAGGTCTACCCAAGCCTGCAGCAGTGGCGCAATTTTGTCTGCACGGCCACGACCCGGAACCAGGCTCTCGTCGCCAAGATTACCGAGATCTCCGGTCTCGATGAAACGACATCGAACTTCCTCTACATCCGCGCCGGCATCGAGGCCAGGGCGTTCCTGCTTGCCCTGCACGACGCCAAGGATCCGACCTACCTTTCCGCCCTCGGCAACTGCGACGCGATGTCCGGCATCGTTTCCAGGCACATCATGTCGGGCCTGAAGGGCATGGATCCCGACCACACGCGCATCTGGAAAATCGCGCAGCTCTGCGGCAAGCGTTACGGTGGTGGTTGGGATCCGGCCCGCGCCAGGACGACCGGCAACCGCGGCGCCTACGCAGCCGAGATGATCTCGCTGACGGACACCGCCGAGCGCCGGGCTGCATCGGGCCGCATCACTGGATCCGTCCGCGTCAGCAAGTCGATCCAAGCGATCTCGGATGCCGTGACCTCAATCGTCAACGACACCGGAGAGCTGCCTTCCCAGGCCGAGGTCTCCCGGAGGACCGGCATCTCAAAGAACACGGTTTGCGCTCACTGGAAAACTGCGATCTCGGCATCCCAAATCGGTGCTGTTAAAAAGCTACGGTCTTCTGAAACCGAAGATCATAACCCTTCCCTTCCTTCGCCGACGTCTTCTGACGATTCCGCCGCGTCAGCATCGTGCAGGATCGCGGTGTCTGTCTCCGCTGCCGACATCGTTGTCCGTCGCCGCCCGGACTGCATTGCGGATGCGGCAAACGATCTGTCTCCGACGAACTGCAGCAACCGTGGGAACGGTATTGCCGCATCCGTAACTGACTCATCGCCCATCCGAGAAAACCCTGCTGCGCGGTCGCCCTGCGCTATCCTGGAGGCCGATACCGTAGTCCAGGTCGCTCGCCGCATCGTCGGGGAAGGCGCCAGGACTGCGCGTGGGCGGGTTTTCACATCTTCGGTGGATCGTCAGCCACGGAAACAGGAAACCACGGCCACACGGCCATCCCCGTCCGTCCTGGGCCGCCTGGTCAGCACGAACACCGCGGCGCCGACGCCGTATGCTGGCGATCCCCGCCGCCTGAGCCGCTACGTGGATGAGATCGACAACCGGCCTGAATGGATGAAGAGGCGGTCGCCGTCATCCGTTCTCCCCAAGCACGCCTGGGATGCTCGTGGGCAAGGCAAAAGTGTTTCCGTGGATCAGTCATCGGAAAACCAGGAAAACCCTGCCCAGCGTCGTCCTAATTCGGTTCTGGCCAGTCTCCGCAGTCAGGGTCTTGATCTGGTCTGCGATACCGGCGCTCCCGAAGTCGTCGTTCCTCGGCTGTCGAAGAGGGATATCGGAATCGCGAAGTGGCGAGCGAAAAAGGATGCCGAGCGGTTGGCGGCGCGGGCGGCTGAGCGTGAGCGCAAGGAAGCCGTCAGGAAAGCGGTTAGGGAGGCCGTGGTTGATCCCAAGGCGGCTGCGCAGCAGGCCGAGTATGATCGCCAGATGGCGCTGACGCGGGCTGCGCGCGGCGAGGTCGTGGCGACGGTTTTTGACGACCCCGATCCGTTCGACCTGCTGACGCCGGAGCAGCAGGCGTGGCTCGACGCCGGGCCGACCGAAACGGATCCCGAAGTCATCCGGCGAATCGAAGAAGAGATTCCGTTCTGAGCTGACGTTTGTCTCTTTCGTATTCGGGTGTCATCGATGTCGCGAATTCAGGACATCGCATGATCATCGGGAAGCACTAAGCATGACTGAGCGAAGCAGGGAGGAGCGCGCGGCGTTCCGGGCTGAGGTCGTGGCGCGCCGGGCAGCCAAGGCAGCGCAGGAGGCCGTGGAGACCGCTGATGACGGTGGCAACAATCCTCCGGATGATTCCGCAGCCGCGATAATGGTCCGCTTCAGCACGGCGCTCTGGGGACGTCGCTGGTACACGGAGGCCGCCGAGTGCATGGGGGTTTCCGTCCGTACCGTTCACCGCTGGATGAAGGGACACGGAGAGCCTGACGCCAGGAGCATGGCTTACCTGGTCAAGGAGGCCAGGCTGCGTCTCAGGCAGCTTCATGCGGTACTGCACGGCGATGTCGCCCCAAGCGCGCAGCGTGCGTTCCTGGTGGATGGTCCGGCGATGCGTGGTGGCATGTGACCATGCCGTGCTGGAACTCGCGGTGGATCGGTGCAGTGCGGTTGTGGCTGGTAGTCGAGGGCATGGGCGGCGACAGCGCTGCACCGGTAGATCCCCGAACGAAGTCACTCATGGGTCGCCGGTGACCTGCGCGCGGGTTGCCATGACCTGCGCCCACAAGACACCGACAATGTCAACTTGTGAGTTTCATACATGCAGGCGATAGACCTGATGCTGGGCTATGCCTGGCAACGGCGACGCGTCGGCCCTGCGTGCATGTACCGTGGTTTGCTCCCACAGCGGGGTCGACGCGAAGCTCGTTCGAAATCGTTCTTGTAGGATACAAGGCCGGCGAAGAAGGTCGTGGATGTCGCAAGACATCGAGCATCACGGCCTCCCCGCGCGGGTCCTTCCCCCGGGGGTGGGTGAAGGCCGTGAGGGTTCGCGTGACCGCCTTGGCTAGTGTCAGGGGTCGAAAATCCGGTTCGCATGTGCGGACCGCGGCCCGATCAGACGGGCGAGCTCATGGATCATCTCCGTCACTCGAAGCTTGAGAACGTCAGGGTTTCCGACCTTGTCGGCTATGCGCGCAACGCGCGCACTCACTCCGCGAACCAGATCGCACAGATCGCTGCGGCGGTTCGGCAGTTCGGATGGACCAACCCTGTCCTCATTGACGAAGACAACGTCCTCATCGCGGGTCACGGCCGTCTTGCGGCAGCCCGGCAGCTCGGGCTGCAGGAGATCCCGGCCATCCGGATCTCGGGACTGTCCGAGGCCGACCGCCGCGCCCTCGTCATCTCCGACAACAAGATCGCCCTGAACGCCGGGTGGGAAGAGCGCACCCTTGCCGAGGAGCTGCGGGCCATCCGCTTTGCCATGGACTCCGGCGACCTCGACATCGACCTGCAGGTGCTCGGCTTCAACGACGTCGAGCTGGCCGAGCTGGACAGGATCCTGGATGAGCCTGTCGACATGGACGAGACGCCGAAGGACATCGCGGTGACCGAGGAGCCGGCCGTCGCCAAGACCGGAGAGACATGGATCCTCGGCGCCCACCGCCTCACCGTCGGCGGCGCTGAGGCTGCCCGCGACGTCGATGCGGTCATCCGGTTCTGGGAGCGCGAGACCAAGATGGACGCGCGCCTGTCCGGCGCGGAGACCACGTTCAAGGCGCGCTCCACGGACCTCGGCGTCGAGTTCGTCCGGCCGCCGGCTAAGGCGCAGCGCGCACGCCGCAAGGCCTGACAATGGGTCTCAGTCTTCGCGCCTACGCCAAGCACAGGAAGGCACTCGGGCTGCGCGGCGGTACGGATGCCGCCGTCCGCAAGGCCGTGGCGACAGGACGCATCAGGCTGCTTGCAGACGGCACCGTCGACCCGGTCGCGGCCGACGCATCGTGGGATGCCAACACGGTCAAGGTCGGCAAGCCTGATCCCGAGCCGATGTCATCATTTCAGGACACCGACGACGACGGTCCTCCGCTGCAGACCGATGCCCTGACGCCGAAGCAGAAGGTCACGCTGAACGACGTCAAGATTGCCCGCGAGAAGGTGAAGCTGAAGAAGGAGCTGCGACTGGAGGACGAGGCCGTTCGCAAGCTCGTTCCGCGAGAGCCGGCGCGCAGGTTCGTGTTCAACCTGGCTCTCTCCTACGCGACGTCGCTGCAGGCGCTTCCCGACGTGAAGGGACCGCAGATCGCCGCCCGGTTCGGCATCTCCGAGCACGACATGGTCCAGGCGCTGAAGGACATGGTGCGCGAGCATCTGGAGGAGATCTCAAGGGAGCCGACCGATGTCGCACCTTGATACGCTCGACGCTGCCTTCGACGGCTCCAATGAACTCCTCGTCTCATGGTTGCAGGGACTGAAGCCTCCTCCGGATCTCCTGGTGTCGGAATGGGCCGACCAGAAGCGCGTCCTCGACAAGCCGTTCACCAAGGTGCGGACGATCTGGAACACGTCCAAGGTTCCGTACATGCGTGAGCCGATGGACGTGCTGTCCGCTCGCTCCCCGGTCCGACGTGTGTCGATGATGAAGGGCGCCCAGGTCTCCGGGTCCGAGACCGGCAACAACTGGGTGGGCTACCTGATCGACCAATCTCCCGGCCTGACCATGGTCGTGCTGCCGACGATCAAGATGGCCGAGCGCATGTCGGTCCGCATCCAGGCGATGATCGACACTTCGGCCGACCTGACCCGCAAGGTGAAGCCGGCGCGCAGCCGGGACAGCGGCAACACGAAACTGATGAAAGCGTTCGCCGGCGGGCTGCTCGTCTTCGTGGGCGCCAATTCCGGCCCGAGCCTGCGCTCCTACGCTTGCCAGAACGTCTTCATCGATGAGGCCGATGGATTCATCCACGACGTCGACGGAGAAGGCCCGCCGATCCAGGTCGTTGAGGCGCGCACCTTCGGCCAAGGTGACCGCTACAAGATCTACGTGAACTCGACGCCGAAGATCGAGCAGACCTCGGTCATCAACAAGGAGTGGCTGAACGGCGACCAGCGGAAGTTCTTCATGCCATGCCCGCGCTGCGGGAAGAGGATGGTCTACGACTTCGCCCTGATGCGCCTGGATGCACCAGGCCGCTACGACACCGTCTGGCACGAATGCCCGAGCGGCTGCGGCGAACGGATCGTGGAGAACCTCCACAAGACGGACATGATGGCGGCCGGGCGGTGGATCCCGAAGGCGATCTGGGCCGACGAGGCGCGCATGGCGGCGATCCACGCCGGCGACTTCACGGACCTGGAAGAGTTCAACAAGACCGCGCTGGAGCGCAGCTACCACCTGCCAGGTCTCTACTCGCCGATCGGGTGGATGAGCTGGCGGCGCGTCATGCGCCTGTGGGACGAGGCACAAGGCAGCCCCGGCCTTCTGAAGTCCTTCCGCAACACGGTACTCGGGCTGCCATGGCTTGAGGTCGGTGAGGCTCCGGACTGGGAGGAGCTTCTCGCCCGGGCCAAGACGTCTTCCCTCGTCATGCGGCAGGTGCCTGAATGGGTGACCTTCCTGGCGGCCGGCATCGACGTCGGCCAGGACCACATCGAGGTCAGCGTCTACGGATTCGGCCGCCGCAGGCGAAGGCACCTTGTCGACCACATCCGGATCAACGGAGAGCTGCTCGACCAGAAGCTGTGGGAGCGGCTCGACGACTTCTGCGACCGCCGCTACTTGCACCCGACCGGGGCGGTTATGACCACGCGCCGGAACTGCATCGACCGCAACAAGTGGCCGCACATCGTTGACGTATGGCTCACGCGGAAGGACCGCTCCAGGTTCACAGGCGTCCGCGGTGACGACAGGATCGACATTCCCTTCAAGTGGAGCGGTCACAAGACGCAACGCTCTGATGGAAGCGTGTCCAAGATCGATGCGATGAAATGGGCTCGGGCCGGCGTCTCGCACCTGAAGCTTGAACTCTTCAAGCAGCTGCACCTCAAGCCGGATGACGACGGCGGCACGCCTGCTGGATACGTCTCCTTTCCATCGGACGTTACTGCCGACTGGCTGAAGCAGCTCACATCGGAGCGCCTCGTCTTCAAGACGAAGAACGGACGGCCGTACCCGACATGGGAGGAAGACCCAAACCTGCGCCACGAAGCGCTGGACTGCACGAACTATGCCCGCACGGCCGCGGCGATCGAAGGATGGGACGACTGGACCGACCTCGAGTTCGAGCGCGAGGAAAAGCACCTGGCCGAGATCGCCGCGCAACTGAAACTGGAAATGGCCCGGCGCAACCTCACCGACGTCGCATCCATCGTGGCCGGCCTTGTCTCACCGAGGGACGTGTCAGCAAAAGCGGACATCGTTGCGATGAACAGATCAGAACCCGCTGCGCCGCCCGCGCCAGCAGCACCTGCCCAAGATCGCCCCGGGCCGGTTCCGCTGAAGCGATTGAGGGAAGAGCAAAAGGCGAAGCAGGCCGAGCAGGTCCAGATGCCTGAGCCGGAAATCGTCATTGCAGGATACAGACGACCGCCCAACACCATTCCGATGCCGAACTACATCGGGATGGATGAGGACGATGACTGAGCTCGAACAGCTGCAGGCCCAGCTCGCTGAAGCCAGGGCCGCAGAGCACAAGCTCCTCACACAGAAGCAAGCCGTATCCGTCAATGCCGCCATCGGCGGCCAGAACGGCGTCACGTTCAAACTTCCCGACGCCCCGCTGCTGCGCGAATACATCGTCCGACTCGAAGGCCAGATCCGGCTTCTGAAGGGCGAGCTGCGCAGCCGTCCCGTCTACATGTGAGGTCCGGATGGACAAGCTAAATTCCCCCGGCGCCGGGCGCGTTGTCGTCACGGACGGCAAGGGGCATGAGATCCAGCGCGGAGCCTACGGCGACACGCAGCATGCGGCGGCATCGTACGACGTCGAGCTGCGCGGGTGGTCACCCGCGCCCGGCTCCGCAGACGCGGACAACAACTACGAGCTCTACGACATCATCCCGCGGGCCAGGGACAGGCACCGCAATGACGGCCTCGCCCGCGGCGCGGTCACGACGCCTGTCACGGCGGTCGTGGGCGCCGGCCTGCGCTGCATCCCGACACCCGACTACCGGGCGCTCGGGAAGGACAAGAAGTGGGCCGACGAGTGGGCGGCAACCGTCCAGTCGAAAATCGAATCGGTCTTCAACTCGACCGACATCGACGCATCGCGCCATGACGATATGGGCGGCCTGACCGCGCTCGCGATGACGCAGATGATGAACAATGGCGGCGTCATCGCGCTGCCTGTGTGGATCGAGGACGGCTACACGCCGTACGCGACATCCATCCACATGATCGAGATCGACCGCCTGTCGAACCCAATGGGCTATCCGGACACGGCCGATCGCCGCGGCGGCATCGAGATCGATGAATACGGCGCGCCGCAGGCCTACTGGATCCGCAAGGCGCATCCGGGCGACCAGTACCTCTACGGATTCTCGGCTTGGAACTGGGAGAGGATCCCGGCTTTCACGACCTGGGGTCGGCGCCGGGTCATTCACTTCTACAAGAAGGAGCGCGTCGGACAGAACCGTGGCGTTCCCTTCATCTCGCCTGTCATGGGCGAGTTCAAGGTCATGAACGACGCGACGCAGTCCGAGCTCAACGCCGCCGCCGCGAACGCAATCATCACCTATTTCGTCGAGAGCCAGACTGACGTCGAAGGCCTCAAGACGATGTTCGGCTCCTATGAAAACTACCTGACCGCAAGGTCGAAATTCCAGGGCAAGCTGAAGAACAAGGCGATCATGCCGCTCTTCCCGGGCGACAAGATCCAACCTGGATTCACCAACCGGCCGAACCAGAATTTCGGAGCCTTCTTCGACGTCATCGCGAAGAACATCTCCGCAGGAACCGGCGTCCCGGTCGAGATGATCCGCAAGGATTTCTCGCGGATGAACTACTCGTCAGCCAGGGCGATGATCCTGGAGGCCTGGCGCGACTACCAGCTGATGCGGGCGCAGCTCAAGAAGGGCTGGATGCAGCCGGTCTACGAGCTCGTCTTCGAGGAGCTGGTCGACAAGGGCGAGATCCCGGACTGCTCGCTCGAAGACTATGACCGCAACCGCTACGCCTGGACCCGCATGCGGGTTGTCGGGCCCGGCATGGGCTGGGTCGACCCGGTGAAAGAAGCTGAGGCTGCCCACCTTCGCATGACGACCGGACTCTCCACGCTTGAGTCCGAGTGCGCCGAGCAAGGCAAGGACTGGCGCGAGGTTCTCGACCAGCTGAAGACCGAGCGGAGCTACTGCGCGGAGCTCGGCATCCCTCACCCGGCAGACGTCAAGGCGCCGAAGCCATCTTCGCTGCCGGAGCAGGACGCTGATGGTGACGGCCCGAACAAGGAGAACAGCAATGTCTGACAAGCCGGTTCCGCTGCGCGTCCTGGGCCGCCTGGCCGACGCTCACTGGGCGATCCGACGCGAGCAGCTGGAGGAGATGCTTTCCATCGCCTCGCGGTCGGACGTGCAATCCACGATCGTGCAGGCGCTTGCGGCGCAGCCGACGCGTGCGCTTACAGACACGACCTCCATGGTGGTGCGCAACGGCGTCGCGGTGATTCCGTTCATCGGTCCCGCTTTCCGCTACGCGTCCTTCTTCACGGAGATCTGCGGCGCGACGTCCTACGAGCGCACCATGCTGGCGTTCCAGTCGGCGCTCGATGATCCGAAGGTGAAGTCGATACTGTTCGAGATCGACAGTCCGGGCGGCGAGGTCACCGGGTGTGGCGAACTGGCCCAGGCCATCTTCAATGCGCGCGGCAGCAAGCCAATCGTCGCCTATGTCGGCGGCGAGGCATGCTCGGCCGCGTATTGGGTTGCGTCAGCATGCGACCACATCGTTGCCGCGCCGACGGCCGTCCTCGGCTGCCTTGGCGTTGTCGGCGTCTACACCGACCGCACGGCTGCAGACGAGAAGGCGGGTGTGCGCCGCTACGAGATCGTCTCATCCCAGACGCCAAACAAGCGCCCAGACATGACGACCAAGGCCGGCAGGGATCTTGTCCAGGCACAGATGGACAGCCTCGCCGATGTGTTTCTCGGTGACGTCGCGACCTATCGCGGCGTGTCGCCGGACCAGGTTGCCAAGCAGTTCGGAGAGGGCGGCGTTTTCATCGGCGCCGATGCTGTCGAGGCTGGCCTGGCCGACGAGCTCGGAAACCTTGAGGAGACGATTTCGGATCTGACGTCGAACCGAAAGTCCTTCTTGGAGGATACAAAAAGCGGCTCCAAGTCTCATGGAAACCTGAATTCAAGGGCCGCACCTGCGGCCGCGAGCAAGGATTCTATTATGGGTCAGAAGCTCCGTGCGAAGGTCGACGCCGTGAAGGCGTCAGGCGCCGCCGATGACGAAGACGAGGCCGCCATCGCGGCTGCCGTTGCCGCCGTGAATGGTGAGAAGGTTCCTGTCGCGAAGAAGGGTGAAGGCGAGAAGATGCCGGCGCCCGCCAAGACCGACGACAGCTCGGACGACGAGGACGATTCCGCCAAGACCGACGAGATGGACGACGGCGACGGTCCCGACGACGAGAGCGATCCCAAGGACAAGGAAGAGGACAAGAAGCAGAAGGCGACCGCGCCTTCGGCTGGGTCCGATCCCAAGGCGCGCATCCGCGCCATCCTGGAGCACGACGAGGCCAAGGGCCGCGACGATCTCGCCAAGCACCTCGCTTTCGACACCGATCTCGATGTCGACGCGTGCGCCAAGCTGATGGCGGTTTCGCCACGCGCCAATGCGGCTCCCGCCAAGCGCTCGCTGTCTGCGGACATGCGATCCGTTCCCAACCCACGCGTCGGCGCGGCTGCCGACAAGGGACAGGACATCGACGAGGGCGATGAGCTCCTCGCCGCGGCCAAGTCCCTCGGTATCGCCTGACAGGAGGCCTAGATGTCTTACCCATTCGTTCCCGGTTCGGCCGTCCACGACGCCGATTTCAACGACCACCGCTTTGCTTCCCAGAAGCAGCCGATCGTGGTTCCCCGCACCATCGCCGCCGGCCAGAACCTGGCTGCTGGCTCGGTGCTCGGCATCGTGACCAGCACTCATGAGCTGAAGCTCTCGGCCACGGCTTCCGAGGACGGATCCGAGGTCGCGAAGTTCGTGCTGACCGACGCGGTCGACACGACCTCCGGTGCTGTGACCGGCCTCGTCTACGCCGAGGCTCACCTGCTTTCGACCTTCCTGGTCTACGGCACGGGTCACTCGCTCCTCACCGTGCGGGACTCGCTGCGCGAGGCCGGCATCACCGTTTCCGTCCCGGCTTACTGAGCCGGGAACGTTCACCACCAGGCTCCGCAGGAGAGACACGAGATGTCCGACGGGCTCTACACCACGCAGCGGGTCATGGGACTGGTCAAGTCTCTGCTGCGCACCAAGACCTTCTTCCTCGACAAGTTCTATCCGTCCGTCCAGACGGAGGAGAGCGAAGAGGTCCACATCGACATTGAGCTCGGCCACCGCAAGGCCGCGCCCTTCGTCGCGCCGCGCGCTCAGGCCAAGTCGATCCGACTGCTCGGCTTCAAGACGCGGACCTTCACGCCTCCGACGATCAAGCTGATCGCGGACCTCAACCCGAAGGCTGCTCTGGCCCGCATGGCCGGCGAGCGCATCGGGGGTGACAACACCGCCCAGAACCGCGCGGCTCTCGTCCTCGCCAAGGCTGCCAGCGATGTGAAGACCCTCATCGAGCGCAAGCAGGAGCAAATGGCGATCGAGAGCCTGACGACCGGCACCGTGACGGTCGAGGGCGAGGGCTACGAAGAGCCCATCACGATCGACTTCGGCCGCGACGAGCAGCTGACCGCCGCCCTGACTGGCGACGCCCGCTGGAACCAGTCCGGCGCCAAGCCGCTCGAGGACATCGAGACGATGGGCCTTCTGGTCCAGAAGATCGAGGGCGCCCGGATCACCGACGTGGTCATGGATATCGAGGCCTGGAAGGCTGCCCGCAAGGATCCGCAGCTGATCGAGATCCTGAAGCTGCGCCGGGCCGTCGGCAACAACACCGCTGACCTCGGTCCGCGCAATGTTGACCAGACTGGCGCCACGCTGGTCGCCGACGTCGGCGACTACAAGATCTGGGTCTACACCGACTTCAAGGACATCGTGTCGATCAATGAGGCCGGCGCTGTCTCGGTCACCCGCGGCGTCCCTGTCCTGGCGCCCGGCACGGTGATCGGCGTCGGCCCCGTCCTGGAAGGCATCCGTCTCTTCGGAGCCATCCAGGACCAGGAGGCGATCGAGACCGGCTTCTCCGCGGTCGAGCTGTTCATGAACAGCTGGATCGAGAAGAACCCCGGTCGCCGCCTGATCCAGGGTCAGTCGGCTCCGCTGCCTACCCCGAAGCGCCCCAACGCTTCGTACTGCCTGAACGTCTTCGGCGACTAATCGCCATGCCTGCGCTCTGCAAGGCGTTGATGTCACTCAAGACCGGGGACGGCTGGATCGCCCCCGGTTCCGAGCTTCTGCTCGACACCGACGAGGCCCGCCGCCTTCAGGCAGCGAAGGTCGTCGTGATTGTCGAGGAAGACGAGCCTGCTCCTGCTCCCGCGCCGGCCGTCGAGGGCGCCGCGAAGCCCACCCGGAAGAAGGGCGGCTCTTCGGCCGCTGCCTGAGGTCGAACGATGAGCCGCGCCGGTTTCTTTCCCCCGCATTCCAATGCGCTTGGCGACCAGACGGCGCTCCCGCTTGCCTGGCTGCATTTCCCGATGGTTCTCGTCGGGTCCGCGACCGCTGGCTCCCCCCTCGTCACCGATCCGCTGCCTGAGGGCGCGTACTGCATCTGGGTTGACGGAGCCGCGTGGGTGAATGCCGGCGATGACGGTGCGCCATCCGTCAATCCCGATGACACCTCTACTGGCGCTCCCAAGGCTCACGCCGGCGGCGACTGGATCGTTGCCGTCGAGGACCAGCACCGCATCGCCGTTGCGCCCAAGGGTGGCGCGTCCGTCAACGTCCGCATTTACAGGGTGAACTGATCATGGGCGGCTACTCGACACCGACCGGCATTCCGACCTTCAGTGTTCTCCCCGACGCGTCGCAGCTTCCTGACGGCCTGACCCTCAAGACCAAGGATGGTCTCTGGATCATTGGCGAGGACCTGCAGGGAACGCCCGGCGCGCAAAACCGCATTGGCTCCGGCGCGCCCGCTGCCGAGCTCGGCAACGACGGCGACACGTATCTGGACCTGACGACCGGTGTCCTTTGGTCGAAGGCCAATGCCGAGTGGACGGCCGGGCAGACGGTCATCGACGTGGGCGGCACGCCGATCAACGAGAGCGACATCATCTACCTCGATCATCCTCCGACCGCCGCTGATGGCGTTGACGGACAGACGTGCTTTGAGACCCCGACTTACAATTCAGTTCCGAAAACCGTTTACGGACCCAAGGCCGGAGGCGTGTGGCCGCGTGGCCGCAGCCTGTCGAACCTGGCTGTCAACGACGTCGACCCACGCCCGAACGGCGTCCTGCGCCTGCGCCTGACAAACGGTAGGTCGAAGGACATCCAGGTTCAGGGCGTCGGCGGCAACACTGGCTTCACCGAGAACGTGCCCACCACTGGCATCATCAAGGGCCAGATCTCGGTCACGAACGGAAACCCGATCGCAAGCCTCGGCCTGACCAACTCAGACAACACGGTTGTGATCGAGGTCTACAACGGACCGCTTTCCAACAATTCTGGAGCCGGCACATACACGATCACCGGGTTCACCGACCCGGTCAATTTCGTCACGCCGGACATCGTCTTCACCAACATTGGGAACGGACTTGGCCTGGCCATTTTGAACGCCGCAGGTGCGGGCGGTCAGACCAGCTGGGATGACAACGGAACGACGAAATACGGCTGCGCTGTGGTGGCCGGGTACTCGTTCCGCGTCCAGGCCGGAACCCTTGCAGACGCCATCGGAATCACCGGCGACCACGACGTGGTGACGGTGGCGACCGCCTTCGATGTCCACGGCAACAAGGTGAAGCTCGACAACGTCGCCGGAAATGCTCCGTGGCCGGCGTCTCACTACGCATGGGCGCTCACCGTGAGCGACCTGCAGACCTACACGCAGCTTCTCGGTAATGCGCTCGGAGCCGTGCTCGGCAAAGCGGGATTCTCGGTGTACTCGCCCAACGGCGACGGCCCGAACCCCGGCCTGTTCTTCCTGAAGTTCGATGCCGCGACGAGCGAGTTCGTTCTCAAGAAGCTTCCCGATCTCCCCACCGGATCTGGCAAGGTTCAGCTCACCTACGACAAGGCGAGCGGCGATTTCTCCTGGGAGTGATGGAGTGGTCGCGCCCATCTACGAAACAGGAACGGAGCTGTTCGACGACGTCCTGGGCACGGCCATCATGGACCCGGACAACGGCATGTCCGTTTCGGCAACCCTTGAGACTGCCGGGCAGCCGCCGCGCGACATCCTGGTCGTGTTCCGCGCGCCGTTCATCGCGATCTCGAATTTGGGCCAGGACGTCAATGACGTGCAACCGCAGGCTCTCGGCCTCAATTCCGATTTGCAGGATACAAGGCGCGGTGACGTCCTGACCGTCAACGGCCATCGCTGGCGCGTCATCACGCCAGAGCCGGCCGGCGCCGCGATGACGCGGCTTCGACTACAGGGACCGATCGGTGACGGCTAGCCGGACTACACTTCGCCACGATGTCGCGGACACGCTTGAAGGCGTGACGGCCGGCGGCATCGCTGCGCGTGTTGTTCGTCAGCGCGTCGTTCCGTCTGAGGTTCGCGACCTGCCGACCGTGTCCGTTTTCATCCCGGAGGAGGTCGACGTTCAACAGGCCGCTGGCGTGCGCGGGCGGCGCATCGAAATCTCGAAAACCCGCCTTGTCATCGCAGTCCTGCAGGCCCGCCCGGCGTCTGACGACGGAACGCTAGAGGACGAGGTTGACGATGCCATCGCGCAGATCAGGAACCGCCTCGCTGACCGCATCGTGCCGTCGGCCGGGACGACTCCCTTTGTCGCGTCCGACCTGCGCCTCAAGCGCGTCCAGACCTCAATGTCGACCGGCAGCGCAAATGCCGTCGTCGTGACGGTTCTCGATTACGAGGCCGTCCTGCACACCCGCGAAGGCACCATTGAAGCAACCCTGCCGCGCCGCGGCGCCTGAGGAGACCCACCATGACGATCGCCGCTTCGAACTACGGCATTCTCGACTCCAGCAGCTACTCGATTCCGTTCGCCCAGGTGCTTGCCCGCGCCGTCGGCTCCGCGCCTGATGCACCCTGGTTCATGATCGGCGACGTCGACAGCTTCAAGCTCAAGATCGACACGCAGAAGAAGGACCGCTGGACGAAGAACCAGCGCGTGCAGGTCAAGGCTCTGCAGGTCATCACGCAGCTTGAGGCGAGCGTGACCTTCAAGGCCATGCAGCAGACGAGCTTCATCCGTGCCGCCTCGCTGCTCGGCCAGGCCGTGCCCTTCACGCAGGACGCCGCTACTGCGGCATCCTTCGCGATCTCCAACCCGGTCGTGGGCAAGATCTACTACCTGCCCGGCTTCGACGTTTCGAACGTTGCTTGCGCGACTGACGGCGTCACCTTCGACGTGGTCGACCAGGCGCTCGGCGGCATCCGGTTCACCGCGATCCCGGGCTCGACCTCGTCGGTGACCATCACCTTCGACAAGGCGGCCATCACCGGAACCGACAACCGCAACCGCATCCAGATCGGCACGCAGACCCGCGTCCGCTTGGAGCTGATGGTTCGTCAGGTGTCGGACATCGGCCCGAAGTCGGTCCTGCACATCCTCGATGCCCAGCTCGCCCCGAACGGCGACCAGGACTACGTCGCTGACGACTTTGTCGGCGTGGAACTCCAGGGTCTTGCCGCGCTCACGAGCAACGGCATCGGCTACTGGCAGGAGCTGCCGGCCTGATCTTGCCGGGTCGGAACTATCCGGCCCGCGCACACCCTGACACGCAACCCGGGAGCAACGAATGTCGCAGCAGCAGCGCAGGGAGTTTCGGGCTCTCCGCAGGACCGTCCAAGCGGAGATCCGTGGTCAAGCGATCGAGTATTCCAAGCTCGGCGTCCTCGGCCTCACCGAGCACCTGTCGCGCAACGAGCACCTCGCGGGCCTCGTAGAGCGCCTGATCGAGGTGACGCAGAAGGCCAAGGGAAAGCCGGATGGCGCAGACGTCGCGAAGGCCTTCAAGGGCATCGTTGACGACATGTCCTCCGGCGACAAGACGAAGGTGGTCCTCGACCTGCTCGGCACGCTGCCGGCCGTGGTCAAGGACATCCTGGCCGACAGCTTCGTCGCCATTGACGATGACGAGCGCGCTGGGTTCAGGGACCTTCTCGATGACCTCGGGCTGTCCGAACTCTTCGACCAGGTTGCAGCCTGGGTCAGCCTGAACCTGCCTGAGGCCTACAGCCCTTTCGTGAAGGCCAGCGCCGGCCTCCTGGTGCGCATCGATCACCTCGCGAGCTCGCTCGCGAACGTGTCCGAGGCGATCACGGCGCCGGCAGAGGCAGCGTAGCTGCGGAGGTTCCCGAGTATCGCGGCTTTTGGGCTGCGGTCGACGACGCGATGAGGAGGCTCCGGTTCGCCGGCTATCCACCTGATTACGTCGGATCTCTGTGCCTCAACGACCTCTTCCACGAGGTCGCGGGCATCCAGGACCTTCGCTCGGTTCAGCTGCGCGAGATGCTCCATGTCTTCGTGTCGGCAGCGGCCGTCACGGCAGACGGCGGCAAGGCATTCAAGGAGATGGATGAGGCGCTGAGCCCGCGGAGCGCGGCTCCTGCCAATGCTCCGGATGAGGCGCCGAAACCGAGAACGCTCGACGACGCGGAGGCGATGAGAATTGCCGCCTCGTTCGCCAAGGCAAACCAGTTCTGGAGCAAGTGACGTGGCGACGACGCCGAACATTCAAGCACGCGTTTCGATCAAGGGAGCGGATGACGTCCGCGCCGAATTCGAGCGCATGCGCGATTCCGGCGTCCGCTCTTTCGACAAGGTCCGCGAAAGCGCGGGCAAGGTCGGGTCTTCTGCATCGACTAGCGTGAAGCTTGCAACCTCGGCCGTGAACGGCGCGGCATCTGCGGTTGGCGGTGCTGTTTCGGTCGTCACAGGAACGATCAGCGCGCTCACATCAGGCCTCGGTTTTGCGCTCGACCTTGCAGAGAAGATCGCGATCGCGGGCGGCGTGACTGGCGTGATCGCCGGCGCAGGTTTCGGCGGTCTGACCGCGGCGCTGAAAGACTACACAAAGACCACGGCCGAGGCGGTCGAGGGCACGGCTGCGCTCGGCGCCGAATTCAGCATGTCGACCCAGACGGCATCGAAGTGGCAGGCATTGCTGCGCCTGCAGGGCGGCGAGGCTGACGAGGTTGAGCGCGCATTCTCCTCGCTGCAGAAGGCCTACCTCAAGGCTTCCGAGGGCGACGAGGCTGCCTTGGCGTTCTTCCAGAACGTTGGGCTGGCCGGTAAGCAACTGCGCGACGCGCAAGGTGGACTGCTGCGATTCCCGGACCTCCTGGAGCGCGTGTCCACGAACCTGTCCCAGGTGTCAAATTCTGCACTGCGATCCAAGGCCGGCGTGCAGCTTTTCGGCAAAGACGCAGGGACGATGATCGACATCCTGGAGAAGGGCCCGACCGCCTTCTCCAAGCTCCTCACTGAAATGAGGAAGTTCGACCAATCGCGCGACGCGAAAAGCGCAGCAGCGGACGCGAGGGAAGAGGCCGACGCGCTGCGTGAGCAGATCGACGAAATCGACAGGTACGGCACTGTCGTCCCGCAGAGCCTTGAGGACGTTACCAGCGAGTACCTCGACAACACGCGCAAGCTCGCGGAAGCCTGGCGCGGTCTCGGCATGGTGCTGGTCAATGCCTTCGCGCCGATTTTCACCGAATCAGCCAAGGGCTACACGGACTGGCTCGTTGACAACAAAAAGCGGATCCAGGAGTTCGCGGACTGGGCAGCCGAGACGTTCTCGAACATCACCGACGACCTGAAGGAAATGTTCCTCGGCGAGCGCGACGTCGAGGACCGTTCAAGCGCGGATGCGAAGACTGCGTCGAACAGCGATGACGAGGAGGAAGACGACACCGCTACGTCGGGCGCAATCACGTCCGGTGGCGGCGGCAAGAAGGGTGAGAAGTTCAACTACTCCATCTTCAAGTACCTGTCCGTCCCGGTTCAGACGCTGCGCGACGCGATCCTGGACATCACAGACGCCTACCTCGGAAGGGACGCTCTCGGGTCGAGGGTTCCGTGGCTCGTCCAGGCCAGGGAGATCATCGATGAAGTATGGAAGTCGGCCAATGCGTTGTACGACACCTTCCTCGAACTCGTCGGCGTGGCCCGCAAGGACGTTCCGACTTTCGCGCAGGTTCTCGCGGTCGCTCGCGATGTGATCAAGTCTGTTCGCCTTGGGTTCATCGATGACAAGGGCGAGGCTCCGTTCCCGTGGTTGAAGTCGATCGGCGGCATCCTGCGCACGGCTGAGCGCGCGCTGATCGCGTTCTATGCGATCCTCTACAACAACCGAGACCTCATTCTCTCGCTCGCAAATTTCGCGATGCGCGCCCTGGCTGACGGGCTTGAGGCGATCAACCATATCCTGAAGGGAGAGTCGATCGGCGGCGACAACCTGTTCTCCTTCCTGGACCGCGCCATCCCGGCCGCCAAGCAGAAGGTGGACGACTTCCGGTCCTACCTGGCCGAGTCCCTTCACATCGACCCCAAGGCGTCCTGGGGACAGGTGGTCGTGTCCGCATTCAAGGCCATGAAGCAGGCCGCGACCGATGCTGCCGCATACCTGAAGCTTGCCTGGAGCAATCTGAAGACGGCATTCGACGCCGTCTATCCTGTCCTGCAGAAAGTCGCTTCCGCTCTTGGTTTCAAGGACAAGGACGGAAACGGAGACGTCGCACAGCTCGCGGTCGTTTTTCTGATCCTGAAGTTCACGGGTCTGCTGGACATCCTTAAGGACGTTGCGCAGGCAGCCGGTGGATTTGGCTTGGCTCTCAGTTCGGGCCTGAGCATTGGTCAGAGGCTGCTGCCCGTGATCCTTGGATTTCTGTTCAGTCTGCCAGGGCTAATCAGCGTCACGATCTACGTCTGGTACGCCTACTGGGACAAGATCAAGCTTGGCGCCATCTACATGTTCGATGACGTCAAGGAGGCGGCGTCAGACGCGTGGGACTCGATTGTTGGAGTGTTCGGAAAAGCAACTGAGTGGTTCGCTCAGTTGTGGACGGACGTCGTCGAGGGTGCGACCGACTTTTGGAACTGGCTTGTTGGGCTCGCATCTGATGCGTGGAACGGCGTCGTTTCCGCGTGGGATGGCGTGGTCGAGTGGTTTGCCGGCCTGTGGACCGACATCGTTGATACCGCGACTGGATTCTGGGATGCGATCGTTTCATCCGCACAAGGTGCATGGGACGGCATCACCTCGATCTGGAGCCGACTCGGCTCGTTCTTCCAGGAGAAGATCGATGGCGTGAAGCAGGCGTTCCAGAACCTCTGGGACACGATCAAGGCCGGTGCCGGCGCCGCCTGGAACTACATCTTGGTCAAGCTGCACCTGCGATCAGACGCGCAGCCTGATGTCGCGACCGAGCCGGGCGAGGGTTCCGGCCTGAAGGTGAAATCCTACGACGTTGGAGGCGTTGTGGGTGGAGCAGAGGGACAGGGCCAGCTCGCCATGGTGCATGGAGGAGAGCGCATCCTGACCACGGCTGAGACGCCGATCTTCGATCGCATGATGGCTGCTCTCGGTGGACTGGTGGTTCCCGACACCGACTTCACTTCGGGCCCGCTCGGAGTTCCCGCCGGCGCTGGTGGAGGACTTCCGCTATCGCCCTTCAGGCTTCCTGGCGGCGTCACCGAGGAAGGCTTTTACGGCACACCGGGTGCGCTGCGTGAACTGCGGATCTCGCAGTCTCGCGCATCGACGGCGCGCGGCCGCACGCTCACCCGAGCGGAGTTGATGCGATGAGCTACGTCATTCCCGATCTTTCTCAGGATACCGTCCTTGACATGGTGGAGCTCGGCGTTGTGCCGGGATCTGCCCGCGGCATGAAGCAGGATCTCAAACCTCTGGAGAACGGCAAGGTCTACGTCACCGTCAATGGAAACGACGTCAACACTGGCCGCCCGGCGCTGAACCTGTTCGTGACCACGGTCAGCGGAGAAGATCTCTGGCCGCCAGCCATCGGAGGCTTGTGGCGCGGCGCTCTCGTGACCTTGCACTGCGCCGTCGAGATCGTGCAGCGCGCCGGGACGGACTTTGTACGGCCGGCCGTCGACGGATCGATCCGCTATCTCGACGCTGACATGAACGACCTCTCCTCAAGCACCGGAGCGGCATGGGTCTGCTTTAGGCCGATCCTGCGCTGCGTGGTCCTCGACTTCTCGACCGACCGTGACGAGTGGACCGACAAGGTGACCTGGTCGATCTCCTTCCGGGAGACGCGTCGTGCATAAGGACTGGTACGTCGCGATCGTGCCGGCCGGGACAGCGTTCGATGCCGCGGCTCACCGTCGGCTCGACATCGACCCGATCAAGATCGCCATTTCCGAGGCCGAGTCGAACGGCCGAGCGAGGGTCGTCCTAACCTGCGCCCGCGGAGCCATGGCCGACGTGGCTGACCTGGGCGGCTGGCTGCATCTCTCGCGGGAGCTATCTGATGGTTCCCTGAAGCACATGGCCTACGGCTACCTGCTCGACATTCCGCTCAAGACAGGATCGGGCGACACCGAGCAGCTTGAGTTCAATTGCTCTCCTGTGAACTGGACGTCCGCGGAGAACACGGCCGTGCAGCCGTATCGCGTCGTGGCCCACGCTGACCCGGTTCTGATCTCTCCGGAAAGGCGCGGCGACACGGCCGAGATCCTGGACGGCTATGCGAAAGTCACGCACTGCCACCGGGCAACTCACACCTACTCTGTCGTCGACATCTTCGGCACGAGCCTTCCCGATTTCTCGATCTCCGATCCCTTCATGCCGGGCCCGGAGCGCCGCATGACCGGGACGCCGCTTGCGGCGGTCGACGTCACGTTGGAGACGCAGTGGACACAGTCTGGCGAGGGATCGTTCGACGCGACATCCCTGATCGTTGACCAGTTCCGCGACAAGGGCGAGAAGATCAACACGCTCACCGGCGAGCACCTTGAGAACAACTGGCCGAAGCCGGGTGCCGGCCTGAACGGAAACAGCGGCTGGTTCGTTCTCAAGTCGACCCTGACCGACGTCACCGAGACGCTTGTCGAGGCCGACTTCCCGCGCCGCGCCGGACCGTTCCATGGATCGAGCAAGGTCTTCAACTATCTGGACGACCCGAACCTGACGTCTCCGGTTCCCAAGGACGTTTCGCTTCCGCGGTCCTGGTACGATGCCGAGATGGTTCTCGGCTGGGTCGCGCGCCAGAAGCGCCGAGAGACGGTGACGCTGCGCCTGATCAACGGTTGCCAGCTTGCGGGCATCGGAGAGGTGAAGCGCCTCACCCTGTCCTGCGCCGACGTCACCCAGGACGACGGAACGGCCCAGTGGGCAACCGACACGACCTACGCATCCGGGGCGGTCGTCCGGTTCGGCCAGGGCTACTACCAGGCGACCTCGGCTCACACGTCCGGAGGGTCATTCCAGCGGGACTGGTACAACGGCCGGTGGCAAGCCGTGACGGTCAACGCATCGCCCATCGGCGACAGGATGGCCGAGACGTATTTCAGGACGAGCCGTGGCCTGCAGACGATCTTCTCCGCGATCTTCAAGGCGAGGTCGCTGATCGCGCACTCCACGCGCTGCGTCGAGGTCAAAGTCCGCTGTGAGCTGACGGACGACCTACTCGACATCACGACTGCCGCCACGGCCAGCTTGAGCGCGCCGCACGACATGCTGCCCGGCGGGTTCGTGAAGGCGAAAGTTTCCAACGTCGTGATGCTGTCCGAGCAGGCAGACGAGTATCTTGAGGTCACGGTTCTCGCGGCAGTCGGATCCGGCCCCGACAGCTCGTCCGGCATCTCCGAGACTGGCGAAGCGTGGGATCAGATCGCGGTGGAACTTGACGGAGCCAGCCCGCTTCCGTTCGGAGACATCGGCGGCGTCTGCTTCGTTGAGAACGGCGGCGCTGACCAGATCGACTACATCGCCGCGAACGACTTCGACACAGCAGCCGGCCGCACCGACAAGGACGCCACCAACCCGACGAAGTTGGTGAGGGACGTTCCCACGAAGGTCACGCTGATCATGACGCCGATGAGCGGACGGCCGGAGTTCCAGCACTTCGTGACCGTCGCGACATCGCCGTGGCGCGGGCCTCTCCAGTACGACATGGGAGCCGAGTAATGGCCGAGGAATTCGACCTGCAGGGCATTGCCCAGGAGATCCTGCGCTCACAGACAGACGCGCGGTTCGCCGGAGACAGCGTCCCCAACACGGATCAGGCGCAGGCCATCCCGGTGCTTTCGACGGACGCCGGCGAGATCGGGTCTGCCGTTCGGGTTTCGCTGCAGGCCGACTACGCCGAGCAGGGCGACACCGGCCCGGCGTTTCGCGGAACGCCGAACGACTTCGGATGGCGGCATCAGAACCGGATGGAGATCGGCGCCTACAGCGAGAGCTACGTCGGCGTCCAGATCGAGGCGGGCGGCGTTCTTGAGCTCAATCCAAACCGCGCCACGGTGTACTGGGTCAACGCACTCGGCTCGCTCAGCGTGCGGATCGCAGACATCTCCGACCCCGGGTCAGTGTCAGGTTTCGCTCCGACCCCGATCCGCTGCGTCTCGTTCGTGATCGTCCTCAATCGGTCTGGCGGCGCCACGGTGACCTGGCCGGACGGAACGCAGTGGTCGAAGGACGTCCGTGATCCGAATGGAGACGGCAGCGCGGCCGACAGCCTGCTGAACGCTCCCTCGGTCAGTTCGCGAGACGTCTTCGTGCTCCTGCATTTCCCGGGTCTTGCGACGATCGGATTCCTGTCCGGCAAGGATTTCGCCTGATGCTGGCCAGGAGGCTCATGAACGCGCCACGGACGGCGAAAACGCCGCGGGGCGATGCGAACTACATCGTGCGCGGTCAGACGACCGGCAGCACGTATATCGCGCTCTCAAAGCAGAAATGGGAATCTGGGTCCTTCAGGCGCCAGGCGCTGCTGGAGACCACGCTCTATTCGGACCCGCTCTACAAGAGCATGGTGGTCTTCCCCGATGCGGACGGAACGATCGGCATCATCGGAACAGGACCGTCGACCACGCCGGTGCAGACGCCGAAGTTCCCGGCCGGCCTGAACCTGGTTCGCTTCGGAACGGCGAGTGACGGCATTGCCGCAACGGCAGCCCAGTCATGGCCGTTCACGTCTCCCATGAGCGGTACGAGCGTTCACACTGCCTATCCGTTTTCGGGATCCAAGGTCGCCTTCGTTTCCGCTTCCTCCGGCTCCTCGCGCACCGTGATCGTGTCCGATTATGCCAGAGCGATCTCTTCGACCAGGAACTACACCAACACCGGATTCTTCCCTGTCTGCGGTGGCATCCTTGGCGTTCCCGCGGTGACTGGCGAGGCGTCCGTTTCGTCCTACTACACCGCATCCGGCACTTCGTATGTCCGGTTCGACGGCGTCCGCGACGCAGACCCATCGGCCTACCTCGTCACAGGTGTCTCCGCTCCGCTGGCGGTGAGCTGTTCGCCATACAGCCGCGGCATCTCTGCGAACACCGTGTCCCGGCACAAGAAGCAAACGTTCACCGGCGGATTCCAAGGCCCGGGCAAGACGAGCTGGGGCAGCTACTACCAGGAGACCATTGAGGTCGACGTCTACAACCCTGATGGCGGTTCAACGACAAGGATCATCGCCGGGAACTACTATCGCACGAAGATGCTCGACCGTCGCATCTGGTATCGAGCCGGGATCTGTCGATTCAACGGCGATGGAACGATCACACAGTTCGAGACCTGGCGCCAGGGTTTCAACGACGTCAGGCTGGTATGGGAGCAGGGTGGTCCGTCCTCGTCCCCTGGCGTGTGGTACGGCCAATACTGGCGATATGTGAGCGCGACGCAGGTCGGAAGCTTCCCGGCGCTTGCATCCGAGCTCCCGGCCGCAACCGGAACGCGTGTGAACATCACAGGCGTCTCGCGCAGCTACGTCATCGCGACGATCAACGGAACCGCGCTTTCATGCCTGGTGTCATTCGACGGATCGACCGTGACGCCGCTCACGAAGCTGGCAACGCCTCTTGCAGACATCGGGATCCTGGTCAACCAGTCGGACGGAACCTACTCGGCAGATGGTGGGCTGACCTGGACAACGCTGCCATTGGCGACAGAGACGCTGCCGACAGATCTCGGCGGGCAGCCGCTCTATTTGGTTTAGTCGCCGGCCGCCAACGACCGTGACAGCTCATCTGCGATGATTGGACCCAGGTCCGCGGCGGCGCTCTCCCCGACAACGCCATAAAAATCGAAGCGCGGCTTGTAGTCGATTTCCGGCACGAGCAGCGCGAGCAGTTTTGACGACTGGCCCGGGATCTCCTCGATCAGAAGAAGGCTTCCGGGCTGCTGCCTCGATGGCGCCCAGCCGACGCGCTTCCGAGCCAGAGCCTTCGACAGGAAGTCCCGTGGCAGGTTACCGTAGCGATCGACCTTGGCATCGGGACCCGGAATCAGGACACCTCGGCTCGTCGTTGCGTAATCGCCGGCAACGCGCTCTCCTCCGAAGATCTCAAGCTCCAGCCACTGCGCCTGCTGCCGCATGATGGTGATCAGGACAGCCGGATCACGCACTCCGTCATTGCGGGCAGGAAGGAAGGACGCGCCCTGAGCGGTGAACGGAACCGGCCTATCGAACACGCGAAGCATCGCGGTCTGAAGCCGCAGCTGCGTGACCCGGGCCCACCTGTTCAGGCCTGCGACGATTCCGTCAGACCAGTCCTTCCGGATGTAGGTGTCGGCATCCCGGTCGAACTCGGAGACATCAAGGTCGATGTCGATCCGCATCACTCGACCTCGATCTTGACCTTGACCCCAACGGCCTCTGCAATCGAGAGCGCGCGCGTCAGCGAGAAGAGGTTGTAGTCGCCCTGGATGATCGCGGAATGCGCAATCTGACGGAACGACGGCAGGCGCTTCTGGATGTCGACAGGCTTCATCCGGCGCTCACAGACACGCCTTGCAACGGCATCAAGCACGCTCTCCTTGAGCGCGCGCTCGGTGTCTGAGACGTGGGGTCTAACTGGTCCACCAAAATTCGGCATGGCGTCATGGATTCATAGCTTCATGAAACTCACAAACCCTTTGTTTTCAGTGAGTTCATGATTTTCGGCGGCCGGCTTATAGCTCGCCGTCACGCACCGCCCAGGCTTCGTCCCCCCGTTACTCCTTCATTCGCCGTCACGCACTGCAACACAGAACCGTCACGGCGTCGGCAACCGATCATCCCAGTCGGACGACACGGTCTCGTGCCGCTTCACCCGCGACAGCAGCGCCGACATGGTCTCCCGCCTGTCGTGACCGCGCGCAACGAGCAGCGCGATTGCCCGGCGCAGGACGGAGAGACCGCTGATCCTCGCTTCCCGGCGATCGGGCCGTGGCATCGCCTCAGCCGTCTCATCGAGTTCCAGGACGAACGCCGCCGACAGTGCCCAGTCGCAAGCACGGCCGTCCGGACGCCGGTTCTCGCGCAGCCGCCCGCGCCACGTCCTCGCCCGCTCCGCGACCTCGCGACGCTGCCTGGCTTTCCGTGCGGTGTAGGTTTCATCGTTCATGCGATCATGGAAAGCCCTGAGATCGCAAGCCACAAGCACCCATTCGCCGCGTGACGGCGAATGTGATTTTCGCATTGGATTCAACGCGTTAACGACTTGCTCGAGGTTTCGTGCTAGGCATGGTCTCGAAGGAGAAATTCCATGTCTGCATCGTCCATCGTCGGCGGCTTCGATGGCCTGTTTTCCGGCATCGCGCAGGCCGCAGCGATCTCGCACATCAACGCCATGAACCGCGCGCCGGAGAGCAACGGCGTCAATGCCGTCATCCGCGTCAGCCGCGCCCTGCAGCGCGAGCGCTCCGAGCATGCCCGGACCCGCGCTGCCCTGGACGAGGCTCTCGCCCGCGCCGAAGCCGCAGAGGCCATGCTTGTGAAGCTTGCCGAGGTCGGAGTGATCTGACGGCGACTTGCGCGTGACCTGCGCGTAGATCGCCATGACCTGCGCCCACAGGTGGTCACGAAAGTCAATCGGGTTTTACGGTCTCGCAACCCGATTTCTTGGGACTCCGCAGGATAGGCATTTCGGCGGGCCGGGATTGCGAATGCGATCCTGGCTCTCTTTCATGCTCAAGACAAACTAAAGGCCGTGGATCGCTCCACGGCCTCTTTTCATTCCCGGCGCGACCGTCTCAGTGAACCATCCGCAGCGACGGATGATCGACATCGCCAACGTCAGCGCGGAGCTGAGGCCGAGCCTCGCGCGCCTCGCGGTCCCGGCGCAGCCTGTCGGCCACCGCGGCCGCAGCCAGTCCGAACGCCTTCCGGGCGTCAGCATGCTCAGGCGCGTTGAAAAACGCCCTCGGCGCCACGCCAGGCTCGATGACCTGCTCCGGGATCACATACTTGAATGGCCCGGACTTCGGCACGTCCTGCACGCCGGCGATTGCCTTGCGGCCGGCCAGATGCTCTTCCTGAGCCGCCCTGGGCGCACGCAGGACGGCAATCGCCTCGTCCTTCGACATCCCGATAAGCCAGGCCTGAACGCCGTTCGGAAGGCCGCGCATGCCCGGCCACGGCGTCCCGATGCCGATCGACGCGACGCATCCGATCGCGCGGTTGATCATGCTGTCAGGGTCGTAGCGATCACCGATCTTGCGCTCGTCGCCCTGCGGCTGCGCGAGAGCCTCGTCAGCGATCTCGTCTGCAGCGCCGGCCGCGAAGCCGGGAACGCCGAGCAGCTTCTGGATCAGCGCGATGACGCCGTCACCGAGCGCGCCGATGGTGTTGAGAACGGCCACGATGGCGCGGCCGATAGCGTAGAGAATGGACTTCATGTTGGTTGCTCCAAGGTCGTGGGTGACCCTGTAGCAGGGTGAATCGCGGCTATGAAAGGGACAATCAGAACCGATTCGACTTCATGCGATGAGCATCGTACTCGTCGCGAGTCATCATTACGGTCGATCCATTCACGCGAACCGGGATGCACCGATCATCGTCGTCATCCCGGCGCTCGCGCAACTTCCCTCTGGCCCACTTGCCAAACATTCTCAGGAAGTCGCCGCGACACGCCTTGCAGCAGGTGACGCTGTAAACGGACTGATCGACAAGCCGGATCGGAGGAACAGGATCCTGCTCAATCGTGATCCTGGTGACGTTGCCATCCTGATTGACGACATGCCTGTCCTTGGTTCCACCGCTGTACCGGCGAGTCACTCCCCAGATCGCGGCGTCAAATTCGACCTCCCTGAAGATGGTGCTTTTGTCAGCTTCAGGAACAACTTCATGGACATCGTAAAAGCATTCGACGGATACGTGCCGCGAGTCCTCCATATCGCCGTTGCAGACCGGGCAGATCTCTACATTGCTCATGATTGGCGCTCCTGTCATCGCTCGTACGACGTCTGATACGATCCGTTGGCGTATCCGTCGGGCAACTTCTTTGCCTGCCCTGCAGCCAACGCCGCGTCGATCTGGGCGCGCATCTGAGCCGCCACGTCGCGCGGGTTGACTGGATTCCTGCGCGTTCTTAGGACGGCCGTCGAGACGCGCTGCGGCACCCGCGGAACCCGGATCTCGAAATGATCTGCCACCGGCCGGTCGGACCGCGCGCGACGCTCTGTTGTCTTGGCCTGAATGACCTCAAGCCGGGCCCGGCGCTTGGCATTCCGCGCTGCCTCGCGCACGGCTTCAGTTGCCTCGCGCGCCACCCTCTTCGCCGCCTCGGCGGCAGCGCGCCTCTTGGCAGCGGCCGCAGCCTTTGCAGCGTTTCTCTGTGCCTGCTTCTCGGCCGCGAGAACGGCCCTGGCAGCGCGCAGCTCCTCGGCCCTCTGCGCCTTTGCCGCGGCCTTGGCCTCGCCCTTCGCCGCCTGCGCTGCTTTCCTGGCCTCGCGCCTTTCGGCGTACGACATCGCCTTGCGAGCGTTGGCGGCGCCAATGACGCGCTTCTTCATCTCGGGAGACATCGGCTTCCGCTTGATGCGGATGCCCAGATCCATCATGCGCTTGCGCAGTGTGACGTGACTGACGCCGAAGCGATCCGCGACCTCCTGCACGTCGGGCCGGTCGAGCGGGTCCGCAAAGATCCTGCGCAGCTCCGCGTTGTCGTCCTCCGACCAGGCTCGGTTGCCGCGCGGAAGCTCGATGCCCTCGCGCATCGCCATGCTGAACATGGAGCCGTAGGTGCGGCCGACAGTCTTTGCGATCACGTACCGGTTCGTGCCGGCTGCGGCGAGCACGCGGACCTTCTCGATCTCGTCGGCCGACCAGTTCTTCGCATGGCCGCGGAACCCGGCTCCGCTGCTCGGCAGCGTGATGCCGTGCTTCGCCGCCTTCTCCTGAATCGTCGCAAGCGGCCGGCCGAGTGCGGCCTCGATCGACTTGCGGTCGGGCAGCGTCGCCGCGAGCTCGCGCAGCCGGTCAACCTCGGCGTCGGACCAGACAGCGAACTTGGTCGCAAAGCGGATGCCGTCCTTCGACGCGCGGCCCATGACGCCTGTGTACGGCCGTCCAAGAATCTCCGCGCACTGCTTCCCGGTTTTGCCGGCCGCAGCCAAGTTGCGCAGCCGCTCGATCTCGGCAGGCGACCAGTCCTTCGGACCGCGACCGGTGGACTTGGTCACGCCGCGCTCCTCTTGCGCTCAAGCTCATCGCGCATCTCGACGAGGATTCCGTAGACGGACGGATCCGGCATGCCCTCGCTAAGGTGCCAGACCGGCTCGAACGTTGCCGCCCGGCCACCAGTCCTCCACCGCGGATAGTCCGTGACGCCGCGCTGCTTCAAGGCGACGCGAACGACATGCTCCGACACGCCTTCGTGGAGCGCCGCAGCCTTGATGCCGCCCACCGACATCACGATGTCGACCAGCTTCGCCGCGTACCACGTCTCCAACTTCAGCTTGGGACCGCGCCGCCCGCGCTTCGGGACGCGCTTCGTCAGGCCGTGCCGGATCGCGAGAGACGTCAGGTACGAGCGCGGCTCACCGGTCTCATCGGAGACGTCGGAGACAGGGCGAGAGCGCATCATCTCGACGAGCTCCTGCTCACGCTCCGGCGTGTTCCTGCACCGGTGCGGAGCGCGCTGCTTTCCGGCCTGGCCGGCGCCAACGCGGGCAAGAGCGGACAGCACGGTTGTCGAGACGCCGGGCCAGCGATCCTGAAGGTCGCGGAGGCTCGCTCCAGACGCGACGGCGGCCGCAACGCGCTGCGGGTTCGGGAGATCGCTCATCGCGTCAGCCCCTTATCCCGGCAATACGAGACCCAGCTCTCGATCACCGTCCGCGCAAGCTCGGCGTCGCTGTCGTTGACGTGATCCGCAGCCGAGTAGCCATCGGTGCGCGACATCTCCTGCAGGCACCAATCGCGCTGCTCGACCGTCATCGGCTCCGTGCGACCGCAGTAAGCCCAGGCGCGCAGGACGCGTTCTTCCGGTGCGCAGACGCATGAAGAGCTGACCGCGTCAGCAATCCATCCATCATCAAGAACAGTCTCGGGCTGCGACCACTCCATGCCGCAGGCACATGCTACTTCGATACCGTGAAAAGGCGTGGTCATCGGCTTGCTCCTTCCGAATCCCCTCGACACCAAGGATGAATCAGATTTTCCTTGTCCGCAATATTTTGAATTTCGAAGGAATTAAGCCTGTAAACGCTGGCCGAAAGTTAAGTCATTAATTCTGGCGCAGATTTTTCCTTGAGAGACCGTTGACAGGATCGAGAACTCGTCGGATCATCCTTGCACGACGAGCCACGTTGGCTCCGGGTGCGTTCGTGAGTTCCGAAGTACGCAGCCTGTACGCTCAATCGAGCGTGTCACGCAATTTGGCATCTGGAGAGAACTTATGAACCAGGTCACCGATGACCTGCTCGCACGGATTCGCCGCCTGCGCGAATACGTTGAGGGCAAGCGCGCTGCTCGCAAGCAGCGCTACGACAACAAGCAGGACTACTTGGACTTCGTGAAGACGAACAAGGAGGACTCCAAGTGAGCGCCCGCGCTTTCATCTGGAACTTCCAGTCCGGCCGCGTCGACGTTACCGAGAACACGCTCGGCGGCACGGTCGAGATCATCGCGATCGGGCCGAAGGACGCCTTGGCTGAGTACGCCGACAGGCTGCTCTCCGACTACCACCCGATGGGCTACGGCACGACCGTGGACGACCCGAAGCCGGTCGGCATGGGCGAGGGCGCGTGGCGCATGAATGCGCGCCGGTATTCGAGCTGCGGGTGACGCCGTGAGCGCGACGACAAGCACCATCGAGACGATCCACGGCCCGGTCGAAGAGACCGTTGAGCAGCGCAGCCCCGGCCGGATTTCGCGCACCGCCACCGGCGACCGAAAGGCCGTGGAGGAGTGGGCATACGAGATGCGCAGCCTCTACGGATGGACGCGGTGGGGCGGGTGGATCGGCCCTGTCGAGAACCTGCAGGACGGCCAGGCGCGCTGCCAGTGCGTACACAATCGGGTGGAGCAACGCGGATGAAAGTCCACGTCACCGTTCACTCGATCGCCCGCTACGCGCAGCGCGTCCTGCGCACTCACGACGAGCGCCTGGACGACGAGTCCGTCCTGGCCGACCTGGGCGAAGAAACGATCGAGCGTATCCGCGCCGCGATCTTGGACGTCTGCGCCGATGTCGCCCGCGTCGGCGGCAGAGGCATCACCTGCGGCGGCATCGTCTACGTGATCGATGCCGGCAGGATCGTCACCCTCTATGCGACTGGCGCCGTCGATCTCGATGCGCGCCCGGAGCGACTGAAGCAGGCGCTGAAGGCGTGGCGCCCGGCCGAGATCGGAGCGGCGGCATGAGCATCTCCGACACCGTCCGAGAGATCATGGAGAACGCGATCAACGAGATCGAGTATCTCGACTGCGAACTCCTGGCGATTGCAATCAACGAGCGCATCTGCACATCGCTCTACATCTCGTTCGCGGGCTGCACCAAGGTCACGATCTACGAACCTCATCCAAGCGGCCACGTGCAGACGCTGTACTCGTTCACGGACCGCTCGCACCCGGACATGGACGACATCGACCTGACCTACGCCGTCGATGCCATCGTCGGAATCCAGTCAATCGACAAATGGAAGCGCAGCCGGAAGGCGCGCAAGGCGCGCAAAGAGCGCAAGGAGCTGAACCAATGAGGACCGCCAACGCGAAAAACTGGTCACAGACCGAGGTCGAGACAATCCGCACGATGGCCGCAGCCGGGGCGACGAAGAAGGACGTGGCCGAGGCCCTGAAGCGCAACATCTTCAGCGTGCGTTTGCAGGCAAACAAGCACGGCATCAAGTTCCACCGCATCTCGAACGCCGGCCGGCCGTGGTCGAGGGAGGACGAGGCCACGCTGCGCGATCTTGCCGCGTCCGGCATCGGACTTGGCGAGATGTCGAAGCGCCTGTCGCGCGAGATCTCCGGCATCCAGAAGCGCTGCCGATTGCTACGCATCAAGCTCAAGCGCGCCGAGTTTTCGGCTCTGAACTGGACGCCGGAGTTCATCGCGCAGATCGAGAACAACTTCCGCGGCGACAGCCCGAAGTCGATCCGCGAGATCGCCCGCAGCCTCGGCGTCTCCCACGCCACCCTGATCCGCGGCATGGCCCGATACGGCATCGAGAAGCAGCCCACGGCGTCCACGGTCTCTGCCGCCGCGCGCCGACAGGAGAGCATGGTGCGCGGCCTTCCCGACGCCATCCGTGACGCCATTCTTCTCGACTACGCGAACGGTGTTCCGCTTGACGTCATGAGCAAGCGATACGGCCGCACCGGGCGGCACCTGGCGCACATTGCGGTCAACGCAGGCGTCCGCAGGTTGACGCCGGCGAACCAGATCCACCCGGACGTGAAGGCGGCGATCTTGGCCGAGGTCGTCCGCAGCGACCGGCGCGCGGTACAGGACATTGCCGAGGCGCACGGTGTGGCCGTCAGCTCGATCAAGAAGATCGCCACGCGCGCCGGGGTGAGGATGGCAGTGCGGATCATGGAACGCGGGCCGGACGAGCCGAAGCATGAAGGATCGATCTGGACGCCGTCCTTCCTCGCCCAGGTCGGCGCGGCCTGGTCGGGCGGCGTGCCGACGCAGGAGATCATGCGGAAGTTCAAGCTGACGAAAGGCATGCTGCTCTCGGCCATGTTCCGCGCCGGGATTCAGCGCACCCTGGCGCCAAAGGTTCACAAGCCCAAGCAGCCGCCAAAGCCGCGGCCGAGGCGCGAGACGGTCACCGAGGCGCACCGGGCGCCCATCGTGATCTCGCCCACCTACGCGACGCCAGGCGCGGTCGGAACACGCCGCCGCCCGGTCAACCCGCGTGAACTCGCCGCCGAGATGCGCGCCGCGATCGACGCCAAGATCGCGGCCGGCGCGGTCACCAAGCTGCCGACGATGTGGGCGAGCGGATCCTTCGTCAGCATCTACGGCGCCGGAGCCTGACGATGGTTGACCTGCACCTCATCCGCGGCCGCATCGCCGCCGCCCAGGCCGAGCTGAAGGACGCGCTCCGGGAACTCGATGAAGCCCTGGCGAAGGATGGGCCCCCGGTGCTTGGCTACATGCTTCCGGTCGTGTTCCCCGACCTTGCGCCCGGCGAACCGGAGATCGAAATCCCGGAAGGCATTTCGAGCGGACCCGATCCTGAGCCGCCGCCGCCGCGCCACGGCAAGTTCGACCTGAGCGACTGGGACGATCCGTTTGCCGACGTGGACGAGACGCCGGTCGTCGTCGTCCAGGAGCGCCGTGTACGCGTCCACACGCCACCGGTTCCGTTCCGCGGCGAGGTGCGCCCGGACCCGGCTATTGACGGCGAGGATGTGATCCCTGATCTGCCGGCCGACGAACCGAAAACCGTCGAGCCCAAGGCCACGGAACCTGCGCCGGCCAGGCCGACCGTCAGGCGCACGCCGCGCCCGCTGCGGCCTCCGGCACCGGAGAAGCTGAAGAGCCTGATCGCGCTGACCGGAGAGCTGCCGCCAAGTGTATCGCACACGCGGGCGCCTGGACGGCCGATCGTGCAGGCGGCTGACGAGGCCGATGAGATTCCGTTCTGAAGCGCACGGCCGTCCAAAAGAAACTGAAGACCCCCTTCAGTTTCTTTTTCTTGCACTGACGCAATCGCCGCACCGTGTGGTCAACGCGGGCTATGACATCAGGAGATTGTGGGCGCCAGCCGCGGCCACCTCCAGAGCGCGCTTGGCGCTCTCCTGCCCCTTGATGTCCCGCAGGTCCGGCAGCGTTTCCGCCACGCGCCGCACCGCCGGCTCGGGTCGCGAGAGGACCTGCGTGCCGCGCACGTGGTTGGCGAGCTGGATCAGCGAGCGCGGGGCGATGATGGGCAGGTCCGCCGCCGCCCAGGCCGCCTCCGACCCGCAGGCCTGCGGGCAGACCAGGCCGTGACCCCGCCCATTGGCCGCGACCGCCGCCGGCAGCACGCCTGCCACGGGCGAGATGCGGCCGTCCAGCGCAAGCTCTCCGAGAACCGTCTGGCCATCCATGGCGTCGGTCGGAATGGCGCCGGTCGCCGCCATGATGCCGAGCGCGATGGGCAGGTCGTAGTGGCTGCCCTCCTTGGGCATGTCGGCAGGCGCCAGGTTCACCGTGATGCGCTTGGCGGGCATGGCGAGGCCGGAGGCCGCCAGCGCCGCCCGCACCCGCTCGCGCGACTCGCCGACAGCCTTGTCGGGCAGCCCCACGATCGCGAAGGCGACCGAGCCCGGCATGAGCTGGACCTGCACGTCCACGGGGCGCGCCTCGATGCCGTCGAAGGCGACGGTCGCGATGGTCACGGTCATCGGCAGGGATCGTCCGGCAGGGCTGCGCTGAAGAAGAGCACTCAACTAATAGTTACTGAAGAACGAATATACTCGTGTAAGCTTCATAAAATTTTCAGAAAGGATACGAGTTCTCAACTCTTTCCACGCGATCATGCAGCAGACGCGGGTGGGCGACAATGAACTATTCGATCGTGATTGATCACGCGGCGGCGGCAAGCCTTTGGCACGCGGTCCCCGAGCTGCGGTCGAACTTCGATCTGATCGACATCCGGATTCCCCGTCGCACTCTTCGCAGGCCGTCCAAGGGCGTGATCGTCGACATCGATCTCTGCGATCTCGGCTCGGTCCGCGCCGTGCGGACGCTGCTGCGCGACACGCCCCCCTCGCTGCCGCGTCTCTTCGTCTGCCAGGCCGGGAGCCGGCGCGAAATCCTGCAGGCCCATGCGCTCGACGCCACCGAAACCCTCGACCGTCCGGTCGGGGCCTTTGCGCTGAGCCAGGTGCTCCAGCGCTGGGACGCCGCCGACGCGAACCTTGCCCCACGCGACCCGCTCGCCAACGGCCTCGATCAGGCGATGCGGATCGTCGACTGCATCCTCGCCTCGGGCGAACGCCTCGACGTCGACAAGGCCACGCTCGAGTGGGGCGCCGAGGCCATGATGTCCGCCGTGTCGAGCGCCGGGGTGCGCAGCTGGATCGATGGCGTGCGCTCGTACCATCGCCCGACCTTCCGCCACTGCATGCTGGTCAACGGCCTCGCCGTGGCGTTCGCCCAGGGCATCGGCCTGTCCCGCGCCGACACCGTGCAGGTTTCGCTCGCGGCGATGCTGCACGATGTCGGCAAGGGCCGCGTGCCCATCGCCATCCTCGACAAGCCCGGCGCTCTCGATCAGGACGAGGCGACCGTGATGCGCCGCCACGTGATGCACGGGCGCGAAATGGTGACGGCATCCGGTGAATTCGACCGCGCCGTCGTCGAGGCCGTGGCGCATCACCACGAATATCTCGACGGCACCGGCTATCCCCATGGGCTCAAGGGCCTGCGGATCGGCGATCTCACGCGCATCGTGACCATCGTCGACATCGTGGCGGCCCTGGTCGAGGACCGCGTCTACCGCGAGGCGCTGCCGCTGGAGGAAGCGCTCGACATCCTCGTCTGCATGCATGGCAAGGTCGAAGACAGCCTCGCCACCGCCTTTCGCGGCATCCTGCTCGACGGAGGAGAGGGCGTGTCGCTCCTGGCCCCGGCGGCTCAGGAGGAGCCGCTGTTGCGCAGGGCCACCAGCCGGTAGAGCGCATCGAGCGCCTCCCGCGGCGTCAATGCGTCCGGGTCCAGAGCGGCCAGGGCGTCGTGGAGCGGGTCGGGCTCGGGCGCCACGGTCACTGAAGCCGGGCGGGTCGCTGCGAAGAGCGGAAGGTCGTCCACCAGACGCTCGACCGGAGCCTGCCGGTCATGCGCCTCGAGCTCGTCGAGGATCACGCGCGCCCGCTCCACCACGCTGCGCGGCAGGCCCGCGAGCTTGGCCACCTGGATGCCGTAGCTGCGGTCGGCGACGCCGGGCACGACCTCGTGCAGGAACACGACGTCGCCCTTGAACTCGGTCACCCGCACTGTCGTGTTCACAAGCCGCGGCAGCCGACGGGCGAGCGCCGTCAGCTCGTGGAAGTGGGTCGCGAAGATGGCCCGGCAGCGGTTCGTCTCGTGCAGGTGCTCGATCGCCGCCCAGGCGATGGAGAGGCCGTCGAAGGTCGCCGTGCCCCGCCCGATCTCGTCGAGGATCACGAGAGACCGCTCCGTCGCCTGGTTGAGGATCGCGGCGGTCTCGATCATCTCCACCATGAAGGTCGAGCGGCCGCGCGCGAGGTCGTCCGCCGCCCCCACGCGCGAGAAGAGCCTGTCGACCACGCCCATGCGAACGCTCGTCGCGGGCACGAAGCTGCCCGTCTGCGCGAGCACGGCGATGATGGCGTTCTGGCGCAGCCAGGTCGACTTGCCCGCCATGTTGGGACCGGTAACGAGCGCGATGCGCCCCGCCCGGGCCGCATCCGGCGCGGAGAGGTCCGCGTCGTTGGCGACGAAGGCCTGGCCGTCGCGCCTCAGCGCCTGTTCCACGACAGGATGACGGCCGGCCTCCACGTGGAAGCCGAGGCCGCTGTCGACCTCCGGCCGCGTCCAGCCCTCCTGGTCGGCGATCTCGGCGAGCGCCGCAGTAACGTCGAGCACGGCGAGCGCCTCGGCCGCCGCCTTGATCGTCGCCTCGAGCCTCAGCGCTTCGGCAGAGAGCCGGGCGAACCAATCGAGTTCGCGGGCGAGCGCCTGCTCGCCGGCCGAGGCGATGCGGCTCTCCAATTCCCCGAGCTCTGCGGTGGAGAAGCGCATCGCGCCCTGCATCGTCTGGCGATGCACGAAGTTCGCCGCATGGGGCGGGCGCAGCAGCTCCTCGCCGGCCGCCTGCGGCACCTCGATGAAATAGCCGAGGAAGTTGTTGTGCTTGATGCGCAGCGTGCGGCATCCGGTCGCTTCGGCATAGCGCGCCTGCAGCCCCGCCACGACCTTGCGGCTCTCGTCGCGCAGCGCCCGGATCTCGTCGAGCCCCGCATCCGCGCCAGCGCGGATGAAGCCGCCGTCACGCCGGTTCAGCGGCAGCTCCTCCGCCAGGAGGCTGGCGAGGCGCGTCTCGAAGCCCGGATGGAGCCGCGCGAGCGTCTCGGAGCAGGCCGCCAACTCGTCGGGCAATTCGCCGGCTTCCGAAAGGTCGAGACCCGCACCGCGGGCTGCGGCGAGGCCGTCGCGCAGCGCGGCGAGGTCGCGCGGCCCGCCGCGATCGAGCGCCAGGCGCGTCAGCGCCCGCGGCATGTCCGGCACGCGTCGCAAGGTGGCGCGCAGCCGCGTGCGGGCCGAGGAGTCCTCGACGAGGAAGGAGACGGCGTCGAGCCGTGCGGCGATGCGCGCGGGATCGGTGAGCGGACCGGCCAGCCGCTCGGCGAGCATCCGCCCGCCGGCGGGGGTGAGCGTGCGGTCGATGGTGCCAAGCAGGCTGCCCTCGCGCGTCCCCGAGAGCGTGCGCGTCAGTTCGAGGTTGGCGCGCGTCGCCGCGTCGATCCGAAGTGTTTCGCCGGCCACGAGCCGCGTCGGCGGCGAGAGGGGAGGGCGGGCGCCGAACTGGGTGCGCTCGACATAGGCGACGATGGCGGCCGCCGCCGCGAGTTCCGGCCGGCTGAAGGCGCCGAAGCCCGCCAGCGTGCCGACGCCGAAGAAGGCGCAAAGCCGGCGCTCGGCGCTCTCCGCGTCGAACCCGTCGCGCGCCAGCGGCGTGACCGCTGCCGGGCCGTCGCGCCACGCGGCGCGCAACGCGGGATCGTCCACGAGCGTGTCCGGCAGCAGCAGCTCGCGCGGCTCCAGGCGGGCGACTTCCGCCAGCATCGCCGTCTCGCCCGCCTCCGTCACGAGGAACTGCCCGGTGGAGATGTCGGCCGAGGCGACGCCGTAGAGCCAGGCCCCGTCCGGCTGACGTGCGCGGGCCACCGCCGCGAGCAGGTTGGCCCGGCCCGGCTCCAACAAGCGCTCTTCAGTGATGGTGCCCGGCGTGACGAGGCGCACGACGTCGCGCCGCACGACCGACTTGCCGCCGCGCTTCTTGGCTTCCGCGGGATCCTCCGTTTGCTCGCAGACGGCGATGCGAAGGCCCGTGGCGATCAGGCGTTGCAGGTAGTCGTCGGCCCGCTCGACCGGGACGCCGCACATGGGGATGTCGCGGCCGAGATGCTTGCCGCGCTTGGTGAGCACGATGCCGAGCACGCGCGAGGCGATCTCGGCGTCCTCGAAGAACAGCTCGTAGAAGTCGCCCATGCGGTAGAAGAGCAGGCAGTCCTGGTTGGCGGCCTTGATCTCGAGGAACTGCGCCATCATCGGCGTGACGCGCTGGTCGGCGGCGTCCGTCTCGGGTGCTGGCGGATGCGGGGGCAGGGCGTTCATGGCCGCGACACTAGCAAAGCCGTCCCGGCGCCGCACCGCGCCCGCCGCGCTGTCCCCGGCTTTTCGCCGCCGAAGCAGCTCTTTTCACGAAAGGAGGATGTCCCTTTGGCTTGAGCGACGTCTCACCGGTCAGTAGGTTGATCGCCCCGCAGGCACCGGACGCATCGTGATGGCCAAGAACGACGAGAGAAACAAGAAGTCCGCCCGTCCCACGATCAGCGACCAGGAGGCCCTGCAGTTTCACCAGGCCGGCCGCCCGGGCAAGCTGGAGATCATCCCCACCAAGGCGATGGCGACGCAGCGCGACCTGTCGCTCGCCTATTCGCCCGGCGTGGCCGTGCCGGTGAAGGCGATCGCGGAGGATCCCTCGCGCGCCTATGACTACACGACCAAGGGCAACCTCGTGGCCGTCATCTCCAACGGCACGGCCATTCTCGGCCTCGGCAACCTCGGGGCGCTCGCGTCCAAGCCGGTGATGGAAGGCAAGGCGGTGCTCTTCAAGCGCTTCGCCGACATCGACTCCATCGACCTCGAGGTCGGCACCGAAGACCCCGACGCCTTCATCGCGGCGGTGCGCTACCTCGGGCCGTCCTTCGGCGGCATCAACCTTGAGGACATCAAGGCCCCCGAGTGCTTCATCATCGAGGAGAAGCTCCGGGAGATGATGGACATCCCGGTCTTCCACGATGACCAGCACGGCACGGCGATCATCGCGGCGGCGGGCATCCTCAACGCCATGCAGCTCACCGGGCGCGACATCAAGACGACGAAGCTCGTCTGCAACGGCGCGGGCGCGGCGGGCATCGCGTGCCTCGAGCTCATCAAGGCCATGGGGTTCGCGCCGGAGAACGTCATCCTCTGCGACACCAAGGGCGTCGTCTATCGCGGCCGCCAGAGCGGCATGAACCAGTGGAAGTCGGCCCACGCGGTCGAGACCTCGGCGCGCACGCTGGACGATGCGATGCAGGGCGCGGACGTGTTCTTCGGCCTCTCCGCAAAGGGCGCGCTCTCGGCCGAGATGGTCAAGTCCATGGCGCCTAATCCCATCATCTTCGCCATGGCGAACCCCGACCCTGAGATCACTCCGGAGGAGGCGCACGCGGTGCGCGAGGACGTGATCATCGCCACCGGCCGCTCGGACTATCCCAACCAGGTCAACAACGTCCTGGGCTTCCCCTACATCTTCCGCGGCGCGCTCGACGTGCGGGCGACCACGATCAACATGGAGATGAAGGTCGCTGCCGCCCTGGCGCTCGCCAAGCTCGCGCAGGAGGACGTGCCGGACGAGGTGGCCGCCGCCTACCAGGGCGCCCGCCCGCGCTTCGGGCGCGACTACATCATCCCCGTGCCGTTCGACCCGCGGCTCATCCATGTGATCCCGCCAGCGGTGGCGCAGGCCGCCATGGAGACAGGCGTCGCCCGTCGGCCCATCGTCGACATGAACGCCTACAAGGCGCAGCTCTCGGCCCGGCGCGACCCCATCGCCGGCGCGCTCCAGCGCACCATCGAGCGGGTGCGGCGCTATCCCAAGCGCGTCGTCTTCGCCGAGGGCGAGGAGGAGCAGGTCATCCGCGCGGCCGTGTCCTTCGTCAACCAGGGCCTCGGAACCGCCATCCTGGTCGGACGCGAGGACCGCATCGCGGAGGTCGCGACCTTCGCCGGCATCGAGATCGAAGGCCGCGGCATCGAGATCCACAATGCCCGGCTCTCGATGCGCAACACGGCCTATGCGCAGTACCTCTACGAGCGCCTGCAGCGGAAGGGCTACCTGTTCCGCGACTGCCAGCGCATGATCAACCAGGACCGCAACCACTTCGCCGCCGCGATGGTGGCTCTCGGCGACGCCGACGCCATGGTCACCGGCGCGACGCGCAACTACTCGGTCGCGCTGGCGGATGTCCGCAACGTCATCGACCCGAAGCCCGGGCACCGCATGATCGGCGTGTCGCTCATCCTCGCGCGCGGCCGTACCGTGCTCGTCGCCGACACCGCCATCACCGAGATGCCGTCGGCCGCCGAGATCGCGGACATCGCCGTCGAGGCCGCCGGCGTGGCGCGGCGCCTGGGCTACGAACCGCGCGTCGCCATGCTCGCCTTCTCCACCTTCGGCCACCCGGCGGGCGAGCGCTCGGCCAAGGTGATCGAGGCCGTGAAGATCCTCGACCAGCGCCGCGTCGACTTCGAATATGACGGCGAGATGGCCGCCGACGTGGCGCTCAACAAGGAGCTCCTGGCGCAATACCCGTTCTGCCGCCTCTCGGACACGGCCAACGTTCTGGTGATGCCCGCCTTCCACTCCGCCTCCATCTCCACAAAGATGCTGCAGGTGCTGGGCGGCTCCACCGTCATCGGCCCGCTCCTCGTCGGCCTCGACAAGGCCGTGCAGATCGTGCCTCTGGGGGCCAAGGACACCGATATCACGAACATGGCGGCGCTGGCGGCCTTCAACGTGGGTGGGTAAAAGGCAAGGCGCTCGGCTACTTTTCTCGCGTGTCTCCGTCTGCCGCGTAACGGCGCGGAATTTCAGGAGTGATTGTCATGCTTGCATTTGATCTCGGCGAGGCCGAGGCAAGAATTGAGGAGCTTGTTGCTCTCGCCGAAACGGGGGAAGACGTCGTCATCACGAAGGATGGGCAGCCAGTGGCGCGTTTGGTGTCGGTCGCATCATCGGTCGGAAGCGGGGACGGAGATCAGTAGGGAATGCCTTCCCCCACCACCATCGTCTTCGACGTCGGCAACGTCCTGATCGCCTGGGACCCGCGCAACCTCTACCGCAAGGTCTTCGACGACCCGGCGCGGATGGAGTGGTTCCTCGCCGAGGTGTGCCATCACGACTGGAACCTGGAGCAGGATCGCGGGCGGCTCTTCGCCGAGGCGGTAGCCGAGCGCATCGCGGTGCATCCCCATCTGGCCACTGAGATCCGCGCGTTCGACGAGCGCTGGCCCGAGATGCTGGACGGGGCCATCGACGGGTCGGTCGCCATCCTCGAGCAGATCCGCGCGGCGGGCGTGCCCAACTACGCCATCACCAACTTCTCCGCCGAGAAGTTCGGGCTGGCCCGGCAGATGTTCCCCTTCCTGGACGGCTTCGACGGAACCATCGTCTCGGCCGACGAGCGGCTGGTGAAGCCGGACCCGGCGATCTACCGCCTCTTGCTGGACCGCTATGGCCTCGTGGCGTCGGACTGCGTGTTCATCGACGACAGCGTGAAGAACGTCGAGGGCGCGCGAGAGGTGGGCATGCATGCGCTCCACTTCAGGACGCCCGAGCGGCTGGCGGAGGAGCTTTCCCGCCTCGGATTTCCCGTCGGGGCGAACGCCTGAGCGTCGCCGTGCGTTTGCGGCGTGGTAACGGACGCCGGCAGGGGAGAGCGCATGGCCACCGTCTTCTTCGTCACGCATCCGGAGGTTCTGGTCGACCCGACGGTCCCGGTGCCGAACTGGGGCCTGTCGCCCCGCGGCCGCGAGCGCATGGCGGAGTATGCGCGCTCGCCGGAGGTGGCGCGGCTCGCCGCCGTCTGGTCCAGCGCCGAGACCAAGGCGGTTGAAGCCGCCGCCATCCTCGCGGATCCGCTGGGGCTGTCCCCGGAAGTCGAGGAAGACCTGCACGAGAATGACCGCAGCGCCACCGGCTTCCTGCCACCGCCCGAATTCGAGCAGGTCGCCAACGCCTTCTTCGCCTCGCCGGAAGAGAGTATCCGCGGCTGGGAGCGGGCCATCGATGCGCAGACGCGGGTCGCGGCGGCGGTGAAGCGTGCGGTCGCGGCGAGCCCGGATGGCGACGTCGCGATCGTAGCCCATGGAGGCGTCGGAACGCTGCTCCTGTGCAAGCTGCTCGGCGAACCGATCGACCGCAAGCGCGACCAGCCCTTCCAGGGCCACGTCTTTGCCTTCGCCAGGGAGAGCCGTCGGGTGCTGTACCCCTGGCGCTCCATCGCGCCGCGCTGAGCCTCAGTCCCAACGCGCCTTGAAGGCGGGCAGCGACCAGTCACGGGCGATGGCGAGCGCGCGCAGGGTGAATCCCGTGAGGAAGCCGACCATCCCGGCCGCAGGATGCGGCAGGCCCACCTGCAACGCCGCGACATAGACGGCCGCGCCGGCGAAGGCCGCGGTCACGTAGATCTCCCGGTGCAGCACCAGCGGCGTCTCGCCCGCGAGGATGTCGCGGATGATGCCGCCGAAGCTCGCCGTCATCGCGCCGAGCATGGTGGCGGCGATCGGGTGGGCGCCGGCTGCGAGGGCCTTGGCCGTGCCGGTGACGGCGAAGATGGCGAGGCCCATGCCGTCCGCCCAGATGAGCACCCGACGCGCCCGCGGAACTGAGACGAGGCCGGGCACCCGCCGCCCGAGCAGGAACGTCAGGACGGCGACGCCGACGCAGACGAGCACGTCCGTGGGCTCGCCCACCCAGAAGACGGGCACGCCCAGCAGCATGTCGCGCACGCTGCCGCCGCCGATGCCGGTCACCGTGGCGAGCAGTGCGAAGCCGAAGGGGTCCATGCCCTTGCGGGCGGCCACGAGCGCACCGGTCAGCGCGAAGACGCCGACGCCGAGCCATTCTGCGGCATTCGAGAGAAAATCGTTCACGTCAGCCGCCGATGCCGCCCCGGTCACGGGGCTGCATGATGTGCGGCTCAAGCCTGCTTGTCGACGGTGCTCCCGGACTGCCCGTCGGCTGCCGGCCCGGCCTTCGCGCCGCCCTTGGCCACACCGACGAGGGCCGGGCGCAGCACGCGGTCGCCGATCACGAAGCCGGACTGCACGACCTCGCGCACCGTGCCGTTTGGCACCGAGGGATCGGGCACCTCGAACATGGCCTGGTGAAGGTTCGGGTCGAACTTCTCGCCCTTGGGCTCGAGCTTGCGGATGCCGTGGCGCTCCAGCGTCTTCAGCAGGTCGCGCTCGGTGAGGTCGATGCCCTCGATCAGAGCCTTCAGCGTGCCTTCGGCGGCGGAGGCGACCTCGGCCGGCACGCTCTCCAGCGCGCGGCGCACGTTGTCCGCGACGTTCAGCATGTCGCGCGCGAAGTTCGTCGTCGCGTAGGTGCGCGCGTCAGCCACCTCCTTCTCGGTGCGGCGGCGCAGGTTCTCCATCTCGGCCAGGGTGCGCAGCACCTTGTCCTTGAGCTGCGTGTTCTCGGCGTTGAGGGCCTCGATCACCGAGTGGACGTCGCGCTCCGGGGCCTCGGCCTGGGGCGCGTCCTGCTCGGGCTCGTCCTGGGGGCGGGGTTGGGCGTTGGGCTCGGACATCATTCGGATCGTGCTTCCATGGGCTGTTTGCGCCGCCCGGGAGTGCAGGCGCTCGCTTCGCCCGGGATATCAGCCTCCGGACTGTGAAAATCAAGAGCCGGGCGCGCTCGTCCTGCGTCAGCGCGCCGCATGGCGGGCGTGCCGGGCCTCTCCCGACGCAGGCTTGGCCGCCTCCTTCACGGGGCCGATCGGGCCAGCCGTCTCCCGCCCCGCCAGCACGTCGATGAGGTGGCGGCGGATGGCGGCCTGCCGGTTTCCGTTGATCACCTTCGTGCCCGTGAGGTCCGTCACGTAGAACACGTCGACCGCCTTCTCGCCGAAGGTGGCGATATGGGCGGAACCGATGTTGAGGTTGAGCCGCCCGAGCGACGTCGTGAGGTCGTAGAGCAGGCCCGGACGGTCGAGGCCGGACACCTCGATCACGGTGTGGCGCGTCGAGAGCGCGTTGTCGATGACGACCTCGGGCACGACGTGGAAGGCCTTGGCCGAGGCGCTCTTTTCCGGCGAGCGGGCGGCTACCGCCTCGGCGATGCGGATCTCCCCCTTCAGGGCGCGCTCGATGTGCTGGGCGACACGGTTGGCGCGGCGCAGTTCGTCCTCGTCCATGTCGAAGGCGCGCGAGACGAAGATCGTGTCGAGCGCGAGACCGTCCGTCGTCGTGAAGATCTGCGCGTCCACGATGTTGGCCCCTGCCGCGGCGCAGGCCCCCGTGATGATGGCGAGCAGTCGCGGGTGGTCCTGCGCCGCGACCGTGAGCTCCGTGACGCCGCGGAAGCCGTCCGTCGCCACCTCGGTCGCGAGCGAGCGCATGTTCTTCTCCGCCGCGTGGAGGAAAGCGGCGTGCTTCAGCTTGCGGGGCAGGTCCACCTTCAGCCAGTAGGCCGGGTAATGCCGGGCGATGTAGGCGTCGATCTCGGGGTCCGACCAATTCGGCAGGTTGCGCCGGAGTTCGTCCTGCGCGCGCTTGACGCGCTGGGCGCGATCGGCCGTGGAGTGCCCGCCGGCCAGCACGATCTCCGTCTCCCAGTAGAGCGTGCGCAGGAGCTGGCCCTTCCAGCCGTTCCACACCCCGGGGCCCACTGCCTTGATGTCGCAGACGGTCAGGACGAGGAGCATCTTCAGCCGCTCCAGCGTCTGCACCGTCGCGGCAAAGGTCTCGATCGTCTTGGGATCGGAGAGGTCGCGGCTCTGCGCGACCGTCGACATCAGCAGGTGGTACTCCACCAGCCACTCCACGGCGCGGGTCTCGCTTTCTGTCAGGCCGAGCCGCGGGCACAGGCGCTTGGCGATGCGCGCGCCGGCGATGGAGTGGTCCTCCGGCCGTCCCTTCGCGATGTCGTGGATGAAGAGCGCGACCGTGAGCACCGTGCGGTTGCGGATCGTCGGCAGGATCTCGTTGGCGACCGGCAGCTCGTCCTTCAGGCGGCCATTCTCGATGTCGGCGAGGATGCCGATCGAGCGGAGCAGGTGCTCGTCCACCGTGTAGTGGTGATACATGTTGAACTGCATCATCGCGACGACGCGGCCGAACTCGGGAACGAAGCGGCCGAGCACGCCTGCCTCGTTCATGCGCCGCAGCACCACCTCCGGCGCATTGCGCGAGGTGAGGATGCCCATGAACAGCTTGTTGGCCTCGGGATTGCGGCGCAGGGCGGGATCGACCAGCTTGAGCGAGCGCGTCACGAGCCGCGTCGCCGCGGGATGGATCGCCCGGTTGAGCTTGTCGGCCAGCCAGAACAGGCGGATCAGGTTCACGGGATCGCGCTGGAACACGCCGTCGTCGACGACGCTGAGCCGCTCCGTGTCGAGCACGAAGTCGTGGCTCTCTGCGATGGTCTTGCCGCTGCGCCGAAAGCGTCCGACAAAGCGGTCCAGCATGGCGCGGGGCTTGGCGTGGCGCGCCTCCAGCGCGGCGCAGACGATGGCCGTGAGGTCGCCGACGTCCTTGGCCACGAGGAAATAGCGCTTCATGAAGCGCTCGACGCCGGACAGGCCGCCATGGCTGGCATAGCCGAGCTTGGCTGCGATGGGGCGCTGCAGGTCGAAGGTGAGGCGCTCCTCGGCCCGGCCGGTGATGGCGTGCATCTGGCAGCGCACGCGCCAGAGGAACTCCTCGCAGCGGCGGAAGAGGTCCTGCTCTTCCTTGTCGAACAGGCCCGCGCGCACGAGGTCGGCCGTGTCCTTCACGCGGTAGACGTACTTGGCGATCCAGAACAGGGTGTTGAGATCGCGCAGGCCGCCCTTGCCGTCCTTCACGTTGGGCTCGACCACGTAGCGCGACGTGCCGGCCTTGGTGACCCGGCGCTCGCGCTCTGCGAGCTTCTCGGCCACGAACAGAGCGGCGGTGCCCTCCACGACCTCGCGGCCGTAGCGCGTCTCGAACTCGGTAAAGAGCGCCGCGTCGCCCAGGATGAGCCGGGCTTCCAGGAGGGCGGTGCGGATCGTCATGTCGCCGCGCGCCTCGCGGATGCATTCGTCCACGGAGCGGGTGGAGTGCCCTACCTTCAGCTTCAGGTCCCAGAGCGCATAGAGGATCGTCTCGACGACGCTCTCGGACCAGGGCGTGGACTTGTAGGGCAGCAGGAACAGGAGGTCGACGTCGGAGCCCGGGGCGAGCGTGCCCCGCCCGTAGCCGCCGACGGCCACCACGGCGAGACGCTCGGAGGACGAGGGGTTGATGACGGGGTAGAGCGTTTTCGTCGCGACCTCGAAGAGGACGGAAACCAGCGCGTCCATGAGGCCCGACAGGCGCTGCGCGCAGGCGAGCCCGTTCTGCTCGCTGTCGAGCAGTTCGAGCGCCTTGCGCCGGCCCTCGGTCAGGGTCTGCCGGAGCACGCCCACGATGGCGGTGCGCCGTGCCGATGGATCGTCGCCCGCCGCCTTGAGCGCTGCGGCGACCCCGGCGGCGAGAGCCTGCCTGTCGAAGACGGGGGAGGGAGCGGAATGGGGGGCCTTGGACACCGGAGCGACCGCCTCGAACGCGAATGACGTCCACTGCCCTCTTTGGCAGGCAGCGTCAATCGCGAAGCTCCGCTCAGGACGTCTTGGCCGGTCCCTTGCCGGAGCGCCGGCGTGGCGCCCGCGTCGCGGCGGAGCCGGCGGGCGGCTTGGCGGCAGGCTTCGCGTCGGCCTTGCCGGCCTCGCCCTTCTGTGCGGCGCCGATCGGAGCCGCGTTCGACGGCGGCGCGCCGGCGATTGCCTTGGAAGCGGGGGCGGCGCGCTTCGCCGTTGCTGCAGCAGGGCCGCCCGGCTTGGCGGTGATGGACTTGGTCGCTGGTGCCCGGGCTCCGGGTCCCCTCCTCGCGGCGGACTTCCCGGAAGGGCTGTTGGAGGCAGGGCTCTTGGAGGGAGGGGTCTTGGAAGCAGGGGTCTTGGAGGCAGGCAGGGCCGCCTTCCTGGCGCGTGCGCCCACGGGCGTCCGGACCGACGGCTCGAGCGACGTGACGCGACGCTTGCGCGGCGCGTTGCGGGCGGGGCCTGACCTCGAAGCGGTGGCAGCGGCGGCGGGCGCCGTTTGCGCCGGTTCCTCGAATACGGCCGGGCCATGCTTGTGCACGTGCTTGATGAGACGCCGCAGCGCCTTCCTTGCGTCGTTCAGCAGCGCCAGATGCCCTTTGAGCGCGCGGTCATTGTCGTCGACCAGCACGAAGCGGGCAAACGTCTCGGCGGTCGCGGGGAGGTCTGGAGCAGGGAAGGCGGCGAGGCTGTCGCGGGCCTCCGCATAGGACGTCCAGAGTGCTTCGAACTTGGCTCGCGTCTTCTCGGTCATGCGGCGCCCTCCCCGGCTTGGGAAAGGCTAGCAAGGCCGCGTGGCACAATCTACAGGAGGCGGCTCAACGCGCGCCGACCACAACTCTTTGGGGCTCAGCGAGGATTGCCGGTCGGCTCGGGTTCCTTCGGCGTGGACGAGAAGAGGCCCCGGAGCAGGTCCTTCGAGGACCGGCGGAAGCGCTCTACAGGCTGCTCGTTCTCGTCGACGAGCGGAGCCCGGCTTGCCATCTGCAGAAATGCTGCAAGACAAAAGAGATTGAAAATCACGAAGTATCGCATTGTAAGGCCTTTGCCCGCGCTTCCCTTTTCAGTCTTATCTTTTTGGCTCGCCGGCGGCTTCTGAGGAACACTGCTTACGCAATGTCCACAAGTCGTTTCCTCTCGCGTTGGGTCGTTGCAGAAGCGCTCGTCATCTCCGTGACGACCTCGCCGCTGTCCTCGACTCACTGGGAATTGTAGCCGACAAGACGCAGCAGATTAGAAATTGGTTAATGGCTAGTGTAAAGGTTTTTTGACATGGAAAGGGATCTTGATGGGCCCGTTCCCAAGAAGAGACCCCAATTCAGCCCAGATTCGGACCCGCAATCCGCGCGCAGCGCACGTTGCACCCGCGTGCACAGCCAGAGCTCTGCGTTAGCTGCGGGTCAGCCCGGCGAATCAGCGCCAGCTCGGGGCTCGCTCTGGAGCGCCGCGGAGGCCGGCTTGGCGCGTGGCGCATCGAGCGCCTGCAGCTTCTTCCAGTTGTTGGGCTGGGAGATCATCTGCTTGATCGAGGCGATGCTCTGGGCTGCGTCCTTGGGCGGCAGGTCGCGCCGGGCCATGTCCTCGGCGGCCGCGAACTTGCCCTGGAGCGCCAGCACCAGGGCGAGGTTCTGGCGGGCGCGCGCATCCGCCCCGGGCTGCTGAACGGCCCGCTGCAACGTCTCCTCGGCCTGCGGCAGCTGCTTGCTGAGCGCCAGCGAGAGCCCGAGATTCGAGAGCACGCCGGGATCGTCCGGGCGGATCTTCAGGGCGGTCGTATAGAGGTTCTGTGCGGCAGCGTGGTCGCCCAGCTGGTCGGCGACGGCGCCCTGTGCGGAGAGCACGCGCCAGTCCGGCCGTTCCGGGGAATGGGCCCGCGCGAGCACCTCCTGCGCCTGCTGGAGGTCGCCGTTCTCCGCCAGCGCCTTGCCATAGGCGGCCAGCACCTCGGTGTCCCGGGGAGACTTGAGCGCGGCGTTCTGCAGCACGGCCACCGCTTGCTGGCGCTGGTCGAGCGCTCGCAGCGCGCGGGCATAGTTGAGGGAGACTTGCTTGTCGCCGGGCTTCTGGTCGTACTTGCTGCCCCACTCGTCGGCCTGGGCGCGCCAGGCCTCGGGGCTGCGGGAGGCATTCGCGGCAGCGTTCGATCCCACGATCGAGCCCGTAACCTCGCTCTTGTCCTTGGTCATGCAGCCCGAGGTGGCCAGCGCCAGCGCGAGCGCGGCTCCCAGCCAGCTCACGCGGCGGACTTTGCCGCTGCGAGCACCCATCATGTCCGCGCCGGTCACGCCACCCATCCGACTCTCCCGCCTCGTCGAATCTGCCGGCCTGCACGCAAAGAGGGCAGGGCCGCGTCTCTGCCCTTCAGAAGTAAGTTGTTAACCCTAACGGTTGGTTAAGCGGCTCCGGTTGGTCTAAGCCTGGGCGTCCGCCATCGGAGAGTCCCGTGCCTGCCCTGCTCATTCCATCGTCCGATCCCTCCGCCGCCGGCGCGCTGCCGATCATCGTCGTCACGCCGGAGGATTGGCGCGACCGCGCAGCCGCTCTCGCCTCGTCCGCCGTGCCCTTCGCTGAGGCGCAGGGTTTCGCCGCGACGGCGGGGCAGGTGCAGATCCTGCCCGCCCCGGACGGGACGCTCGCGGGCGTGCTCTTCGGCCGCGGGGTCGATCCCATGCTGCCGGGCAAGCTGCCGAGCGTGCTGCCTGAGGGGGCCTACCGGCTGGAGGGCGCCGTCCACCCTGCGCTGGGCGCCCTCGCGTTCCTGCTGGGGGCCTACCGGTTCGACCGCTACCGGGCCGCCGCGACGAGCAGGACGCACCGGCTCGTCGCGCCCGAGGGCGTCGACGTGGCCGAGGTGCGGCGCCTCGCCGAGGCCGTGGGCTTCGGCCGCGACCTCGTCAACACGCCGTCGAGCGACCTCGGCCCTGCCGAACTCGAACAGGCGGCGCGCGAGCTTGCCGCGCGCTGCGGCGCCACGTTCAAGGTGACCCTCGGCGACGATCTCCTGGCGCAAAACTTCCCGATGATCCACGCCGTCGGCCGCGCCTCGACGCGCGCGCCGCGGCTCATCGACCTCGCCTGGGGCGACCCCTCCCATCCCAAGGTGACGCTCGTCGGCAAGGGCGTCTGCTTCGACACGGGCGGGCTCAACCTGAAGCCGGAATCCGGCATGGTCCTGATGAAGAAGGACATGGGCGGCGCGGCCGTCGCGCTCACCGTCGCAAAGCTCGTGATGGAGGCCGGCCTGAAGGTCCGGCTGCGCGTGCTCGTGCCGGCCGTCGAGAACAGCGTGTCCGGCAACGCCTTTCGCCCGGGAGACGTGCTGCAGAGCCGCAAGGGCCTGACCGTCGAGATCGGCAACACCGACGCCGAGGGTCGCCTGATTCTGGCCGACGCCCTGGCGCTCGCGGACGAGGAGGAGCCCGAGCTGCTGCTCGACTTCGCCACGCTGACGGGCGCGGCCCGCGTGGCGCTCGGCCCCGACCTGCCGCCCTTCTACACTGACGACGAGGCGCTCGCGCAGGAGATCGCCGGCAAAGGCGCGGCGCTGGCTGACCCCGTCTGGCGCATGCCGCTCTGGAAGCCCTACGCGAGCCTGCTCGACAGCAAGATCGCCGACGTGAACCACATCAGCGGCGGCCCCTTCGCCGGCTCGGTGACGGCGGCGCTCTTCCTCAGCCGCTTCGTCGAGAAGGCCCGCGCCTGGGCCCATTTCGACATCTTCGCCTGGGTGCCGTCGGATAGGCCGGGCCGGCCCTTCGGCGGCGAGCCGCAGGCGGCACGCCTCGTGTACGGCCTGCTGGAGGAGCGCTACGGGCGGGGTTGAGACGCTGGCAGCCGCCGGATCCCGGTGATCGGTCCGGCTCCTGCAGCGACGATGCGGTCGCGCGCGGCGGCGAGCGGCTCGTTGACCGTCAGCATGAAGCGGCCGGTGGCGTGGAGAAGGGTCTCCGCGTCACGCATGATGCCGACATGGCCCTTCCAGAACACGAGGTCGCCGCGGGCGAGCCCCGCGAGGTCGTCGCGGAGGGGCAGGGCCTCGCCGAGCTCGGCCTCCTGCATGTCGCTGTCGCGGGGCGCGAGCACACCGGCAGCCTGCAGCGAGACCTGCACGAGGCCCGAGCAGTCGCAGCCGATGCTGGTCCGCCCGCCCCAGTGATAAGGCGCTCCGAGGAAGCCCTCGGCCACCGCCACGTAATCGGGCTGCGCGGCATCGACCGGCGCGAGGTGATCCGCGAACACGTAGCCCTCGGGCGTCACGGCGAAGGAGCCCTCCCGGCGCAGAACGTGGACCTGCGAACCGAGCGAGAGGACCGCGGCCGGCGTCAGCTTGATGCTCGGCCCGGGGAAAAGATAGGTGCGCGGCACCGCGACCTTGTGGGTCGTCTCCGGCGCGCCGACTGCGAGCACATCGGCGGGCATGTAGCCGACATAGGCGTCGAGGCCGAGCTGCACCCAAGCCCAGCCCTCGGCGTCCGAGTCGTAGATCGTGACGGGCTCGCCGAACAAGGCCTCGCTGTCGAGGGGCGCGTCGCCCGCGGGTGCGCGGCGCAAGGGCGCCGTTGCCTCGCGGATGCGAGCGGGCTGGCCCTCAGCGAAGCGGGCAGCGGGCACTGTCCCTTCCAGGTGGGCGGCTGCGACGTCCGGGCGGGCCGGCGTGCGGCGGCGGTCCATGCCCGGCGGGAGGATCAGGTCGGTCATCGCGGCACCTCGCGTCCGCGCGCCACGATGACGTCGCCGAGGCGCTCCACCGCGAGCGCGCCCTGCACCGTACGCTGGACGATCACGTTGCGCTTGTCTGCCTCGTCGCGACGGCGCGCGACGAGCTCCATCTTTCCGAGCGTGTCGAGCGCGCGGGTGATGGCGGGCTTGGTGACGCCCAGCTTGCGGGCGAGCCCGCGCACCGTGTGGGGCGGCGTTTCCAGGTAGATGGTCAGGAGGATCGCGGTCTGGCGAGCGGACAGGTCCTGCTCGCCGTCGCGGACGAGGTCCAGCGTCACGTCGTGCCAGAGCTTGAGGGCCTGGGAAGGCCTGAGCGACAGGGTCATCGTGGGTCCGACCGTTTCGGACCCGTATTCAATTCCGGATGTGCGGCAGGAACAAGTCCGAACCCGCGCTCACGGGGTGACTCGGCGCAGGGTGCAGTTGATACGGCCCGGCCGGCCCAGCAGGCTCGAGCTTCCGGGCAGCAACCTGTCGATCCCGTGATAGGCGAGGCGGGCCGGGCCGCCGAAGACCAGTACGTCGCCCGAGGCGAGCTTCACCGACCGGGTCGGGCCTCCCCGCGCGGTGCCGCCGACGCGGAAGACCGCGGTATCGCCCAGCGAGACCGAGAGAACGGGGGCGTCCCGGTCCTCCTCGTCTCGGTCCTGGTGCAGGCCCATCCGGGCGGTCTCGCCATACCAGTTGATCAGGCAGGCCTGCGGCGGCCGGGCCTCGCCAGAGTAGCATGCCCAGGCCTCCAGCAGGATCGTGGGAATTGCCGGCCAGGGCTCGCCGGTCGCGGGATGGGTCGCCTGGTAGCGGTAGCCCTCGCGGTCCGACACCCAGCCGAGCTCGCCGCAATTGCTCATGCGGACGGAGAAGGGCTGGCCGGACCGCGGCATCACCGGCTGGAAGAGCGGCGCGGCACGCAGTACGGCGCGGAGATCCGCGACGAGCCGCGTCTGGGCATCGACATCGAGTGCGCCGGGATGATAGGCGACGCCGGGCTGGATCGTGATCATGCCCGCAAGATGGGTCGGCGCATTCCGCTCGCACAGTCCCTGCCGCTCTTGCGAGGAGCGCAGCGACGAAGCAATCCATCGGCCGGCGAAGGGCTGGACTGCTTTGCCTTCGACCCGGAAGATCGACGGAGGCTGCCTAAGCCGCGATCTCCTTGAAGAAAAACGTCGTGGCGCAAGGTCGGCCGTCGGGGAAGAGGGCGAAGTTGGGGATGGAGCCCGCCTCGGTGTAGTTCAGCCGGCGGTAGAGCCGGGCCGCCTCCGGGGTCGCGGTGTCCAGCGTGATGAGCTTGCGGCCGAGCGCGGTGGCGTGGCGCTCCGCAGCCTGCATCAGCATCACGCCGATCCAGCGTCCGCGGGCGCCGCGGTGGACCATGATCTTGCTGATCTCCGCCCGGTGCGGCTGGTTCGCCGGCTGGCGGATGATGAGCTGCACCGTGCCGACCACCTTGCCGTCCAGCATCGCGGCGAAGAGCACCCGCTCGCCCGCCTGCACGCTTTCCGCGATCTCGGCGAAGTAGCTCGCCGCCTCGGCGCCGCTGAACGGCTCCATGAAGCCGATCGAGGCGCCGCCATGGACGCAGTCCTCGAGGACTTCGGCGAGTTCGGGAAGCCGCTGATTGATCTGGGCGGGCGAGAGGAGCCGGACGTCTGCTGTCACGATGTGAGCACCTGTTTCGACAGGACGGTGGAATCGGGGTTGAGCCGGTAGACGAGCGGCACGCCCGTCTCGAGCTCCATGGAAGGGATGGTCTGCGGCGTCAGGCGGTCGAGCACCATGACGAGGGCGCGCAGGGAATTGCCGTGGGCGGCCACCACGACCCGTTCGCCGCGCAGCACGCGGGGCAGGATCTCCTGGCAGTAAAAGGGCAGCGTCCGCGCCACCGTGTCCTTCAGGCTCTCGCCGCCGGGGGGCGACACGTCGTAGGAGCGCCGCCAAATGTGCACCTGCTCCTCGCCCCAGCGGGCGCGGGCGTCGTCCTTGTTGAGGCCGGAGAGGTCGCCGTAGTCGCGCTCGTTCAGCGCCTCGTTGCGGATGGTCTCCAGGCCGGACTGGCCGAGTTCCTCCAGCAGCAGGCGACAGGTATGCTGGGCGCGGGTCAGCGCCGAGGTGAAGGCGATGTCGAAGCCGAGGCCGAGCGCCTTCAGGCGCTGACCGGCGGCGCGCGCCTCCACGACGCCCTTCTCCGTCAGGTCGGGGTCCTTCCAGCCTGTGAACAGGTTCTTCAGGTTCCAGTCGCTCTGGCCGTGGCGGACGAGGACGAGCAGCCGCTCCATGACGGGTCTCCAATCAGCTTATAGGGATGACAGATTTGTCTTAAGGCAGGCTTTAGCGAATGCCGTAGACAACATTTGGTTGTATTTGCCGAACTTTAGGGTTCAGACGTCGCCGAGCCCCAGCACGTCGGCCATGTCATAGAGGCCGGGCTTGCGGCCCTTGCCCCACAGGGCCCCCCGCACCGCGCCGCGGGCGAAGATGGCGCGGTCCTCGGCGTGGTGGGACAGCACGATCCGCTCTCCCGCTCCGGCGAAGATGACGCTGTGGTCGCCGACGACCGAGCCGCCGCGCAACGTCGCGAAGCCGATGTCGCCCTCCTTGCGGGCGCCGGTGTGGCCGTCCCGGCTGCGCACTGAATGCTGGCCAAGGGCGACGTCGCGCCCCTCGGCGGCGGCCTCGCCGAGCAGCAGGGCAGTGCCGGAGGGGGCGTCCACCTTCATGCGGTGGTGCATCTCCAGGATCTCGATGTCGAAGTCCGGCCCGAGCGTACGGGCCACCCGCTTCACCAAGGCTGCCAGCAAGTTCACGCCCATGCTCATGTTGCCGGAGCGAACGATCACCGCGTGCCGAGCGGCGGCTTCCAGAGCCGCGAGGTCGTCCGGCTGGAGGCCGGTCGTCCCGACCACGTGGACGATGCGCGCCTGCGCCGCGAGGCCGGCGAAGAGGCGCGTCGCCTGGGGCGTGGTGAAGTCCAGCACGCCCTCGGCCTTGGCGAAGACGGGCAGCGGGTCGTCGGTGATCTTCACGCGGGTCTCACCGATGCCGGCCAGCAGCCCGGCATCCTGGCCCAGTGCGATCGAGCCCTCGTTCTCGATCGCACCGCACAAGGTGGCTCCCGGCGTCTCGTGGATGGTCTTGACGAGCATCCGCCCCATGCGCCCCGCGGCGCCCACCACGACGAGCCGCATCTCACCCATGGCGTCCTCTCCCTGCACCGGCCATCCTGCCCGCGTTCGGGTATATCGTGCGGCCCGTCGGGGCGAAAGAAGCGAGCACGGGTGCGCGGTCTGGACGCCGTCCGCTTCTGCGCCATCTTGGCCATGTCGAACACGGGAGAGGGTGATGACGGCGCGACTGACGGATGCGGAACGGGCCTCTGCCCTCGCCACACTGGAGGGCTGGTCCCTCGTGGAGGGGCGGGACGCGATCGCCAAGACTTTCGTCTTCCGCGATTTCAACGCCGCCTTTGGCTTCATGACGCGCTGCGCCATGGTGGCCGAGAAGATGGACCACCACCCCGAATGGTCCAACGTCTACCGCAAGGTTACGGTTACGCTGACCACGCACGATGCGGGCGGCCTGACGGACAAGGACGTGGCGCTCGCCCAGGCCATGGACGGCTTTGCGCGGTAGCGACGCAATGCAGCCTCAGTCCGCGACGAGGCGGACCGGTTTGTCGATGACCCGCAGCACCTGCGCGAGGTCGTGGCCGCGCTTGAGGATGAGGCCCTGCGGGGCAATGACCGAGTAGGCGCCCTGCCGTCGCGCCAGCTTCGGGTTCTTCTCGATGCGGTAGAGGGGAAACTCCGCCGTGCGGCGGAACACCGAGAACACGGCCTTGTCCTTCAGGAAGTCCATCGCGTAGTCGCGCCACTCGCCCGCAGCCACCATGCGGCCGTAGAGGCTGAAGATCTCGCGCAGCTCGTGGCGGTCGAACGACACCTGGAATGCGCTGGGTGCGAAGGCTTGCTGACCCGACACGGACCCTGGCGAGGGCCGGTCGTGCCGCTGAAACCCGACGAGATCCTCCCCCGCGACGCTCTCGTCCATCGTGCCTCCAGACGTCTCGACATTCGGCCGGCATCCCGCTACAGCGTCGCCGGCCTGTCATGCACCCCTGAAAGGATGCCCGGTTACAAGGCAGTCTGGCACGTTCGCGAGCGAGGCGAAACAGCTCTCTCCGGGGCCAGGGTCCTTGCTGCGGCCAAGCTTCAGCCGGCTCTCACGGGTCCGTGACGCGCGCCTTGTTTTCGCCTTGGACCGGCCCAGCGCACGCCCCGATGGGCCCCGACACTTTCCTTGTTGCCTCGGACCCGGCCGCTCGGTCCTCGGATCGATCAGCCCCCCAGCCCCCCGTCGATCGGGCGCCGGGTCCAACTCAAGTCCCTGCCTCTGGGTCGGCTCGCGCCGGCCCTTTTTGTTGGCCGCCCTCCGCGGCCGCGCACGGGCGCTTGAAAATTCCCGCGCCTGCCGCGATATCCGCGCCGTGGACGATGCGCCGCGCCCGATGGCCGCAGGCGCCCCGTGGAAAGGCAGCACCCATGACAACCAAGACCGCCGACCAGGACGTCAATCACACGCAAGGCGCCGGCGAGAGCCGGCCCTTCGAGGCCGACGTCTCCCGCCTGCTGCACCTCATGGTGCACTCCGTCTACTCGGACAAGGACATCTTCCTGCGCGAGCTCGTGGCCAACGGCGCAGACGCCTGCGAGAAGCTGCGCACGCTCGCCCTGCAGGACCAGGCGCTGCTCGGCGAGGACCCGACCTTCGCCATCACCATCACCTGCGATCCCCAGGGCAAGAGCCTCGCCGTGGCCGACAACGGCATCGGCATGAGCCGCGGCGAACTCGTCGACGCGCTCGGCACCATCGCCCGCTCCGGCACCCGGGCCTTTCTCGAGGCGCTTGGCGACAAGGCCGAGGGCTCGCCGCTCATCGGGCAGTTCGGCGTCGGCTTCTACTCCGCCTTCATGGTGGCCGACCGGGTGGAGGTGCTCACCCGCCGCGCTGGCACGGCCGAGGCTTGGCGCTGGTCCTCCGACGGCAAGGGCTCCTACACCGTCGAGCCGCTCGCGCTCGAGGAGGCCCCCGTGCGCGGCACCCGCGTGGTGCTGCACCTCTCGGAGGGCAACGAGACCTATGCCGAACGCTTCACCGTGGAGCGGATCATCCGCGAGCACGGCAGCGCCGTGCCGGTTCCGGTGGACGTGGTCGCCCCCGGCAAGGAGGGCGAGGCCGAGGAGACCCACCGCGTCGCCGACGGCGCGGCGATCTGGACCAAGCCGAAGAGCGCCGTAAGCGAGGAGGACTACAAGTCCTTCTATGAGCAGGTGGGCGGCCAGTTCGACGAGCCCGCCCTGACCCTGCACTACCGCGCCGAGGGCCGGCAGGACTACTCAGTGCTCGCCTTCGTGCCGTCCACCCGCCCGCTCGCCTTGTTCGACCCGCTGCGCAAGGGCCGCATGAAGCTCTACGTGCGGCGCATGTTCATCGCCGACGACATCGAGATCCTGCCGGCCTACCTGCGCTTCGTCTGCGGCGTGATCGACAGCGCCGACCTTCCGCTGAACCTCTCGCGCGAGACGATCCAGCAGAGCCCGATCCTCACTGCGATCCGCAAGGCGGTGACGAACCGCATCATCTCGGAGTTCGAGAAGCTGGCCGACAAGGAGCCGGAGCGCTGGACCAAGATCTGGGACGCCTTCGGCTCCGTGATCAAGGAAGGCCTCTACGAGGACTACGAGCGCCGCGACGCGCTCTACAAGGTCGCGCGCTTCGCCACCTCGGCCCACCCGGAGGGCGGGCGCTCGCTGTCCCAGGTCGTCGCCGACCTCCGGCCCAACCAGACGGCGCTCTGGTACCTCGTGGGCGACGACGCGGCCCGCCTCAAGGCGAGCCCTCACCTCGAAGGCTTCCGCGCCCGCGGCATCGAGGTGCTGCTGCTCGCCGATCCCGTCGACGCCTTCTGGGTGCAGAGCGCGATGGGCTACGAGGGCAAGCCCTTCCGCTCGGTGACGCAGGGCGCGGCGGACATCGCCAGCGTGCCGCTGGCGGAAGGCGCGGAAACGCCGGCCGCCGAGGTCACCGCCAAGGTCGCCACGCTGCTCGCCTTCATGAAGGAGACCCTTGGCGACGCCGTCGCCGACGTGCGCGCCTCCGACCGGCTCGCCGAAAGCCCGGCCTGTCTCGTCGCGTCGGAGATGGGGCCTGATCGCGGCCTCGAGCGCCTGCTCGCCGCCCATGGCCGGCTTGGCGAGGCGACGAAGCCCGTGCTCGAGCTCAATCCCGGCCACGCTGTCATCGGCCGCCTGGCCGAGACGCTGACGGAGGCCAAGGACCGGGATCTCGTGGCCGACGGCGCGCACCTGCTGCTCGACCAGGCGCGAGCCGCCGAGGGCCAGCCCCCGCTCGACGCGGCCGCCTTCGCCGCCAGGCTCAACCGCCTGATGGGCCGCGCCTTCGGCTGAATCGCCAAGGGTCCGGCCAGCGGCCGGACCCTATTTCGGCTGCATGCGCAGCGCGCCGTCGAGGCGGATGGTCGTGCCGTTCAGCATGTCGTTCTCGACGATGCCGCGCACCAGCGCCGCATATTCGGCGGGCTTGCCCAGGCGCGACGGGAAGGGGACGCTCGCCTCCAGCGCCTTGCGGAACTCGTCCGGCACGCTGGCGAACATCGGCGTTTCGAAGAGGCCGGGCATGATCGTCACGACGCGGATGCCGGAGCCCGAGAGGTCGCGCGCGACGGGCAGGGTGAGCCCGACCACGCCGCCCTTGGAGGCGGCGTAGGCCGCCTGGCCGATCTGCCCGTCCTCGGCTGCGACCGACGCGGTGTTGACGATGACACCCCGGCCACCGTCGGGCGTGACGGGATCGAGGGCGGCCATCGCCGCCGCGGCCTTGGCGATGACGGTGAACGTGCCCACGAGGTTCACGGCGATCACTTTCGAGAAGGTGGCGATGTCGTGGGCGACCCATTCACCCGTGTCGCGTTTCTTCGAGACCGTCCGCATACCCGGAGCGATCCCCGCGCAGTTGACCAGGATTCGCGCGGGGCCGTGCCGCGCGGCCGCCGCGGCGATGGCCGCCTCGACGGAGGCCTCGTTCGTGACGTCGGTCTCGGCGTAGAACCCGCCCGTCTCGCCCGACACCTGCGGACCGCGCGCGGCGTCCCGGTCGAGAATGCTCACTTTCGCGCCAGCCCCGGCCAGCATCCGCGCCGTCGCCTCGCCCAGGCCCGAGGCCCCTCCTGTCACCAGGGCCGCGATCGATCCGTCGAGCTTCATGAGCGTCCTCCCTTGCCGGCAGCGAGACTAGCCCCGAGCGCGCCAAAGCAGGAAGCGCCGCATTCTCCAGGCGCGCGACGGGGTTTTCGCACCGCGACCCTTGAACCCCGCTCGTGGCGGGGCCACTTCCTTGCGCGTCGAACGCGGGCCGGGCCCGCGGGGAGGGAGCCGATGGCCTCGTCTGGCGAATTCTGGAGAAAGCCGTTCAGCCGCGCCGAGATGGACGCGATGCGCCGCGCCACGCGCGACGAGGAGGGCATCTTCAAGGACATGTGGGGCCTGCTGCGCAAGATAGGCCGCCGGCTGCCCTTCGCGGAGGACGTGCTGGCCGCCTTCTTCTGCGCCACCGACCCTGCCACCGAGCGACGGGTGAAGCTGACCCTTATCGGCGCCATCGCCTATTTCGTGATGCCGTTCGACGTGATCCCCGACGTGCTGCCGATCATCGGCTTCAGCGACGACGCCGCCCTCCTCGCCGCCGCCATCGCCAGCGTCGCCGGCGCCATCAAGCCCGAGCACCGGGCGAGAGCGAAGGAGAAGCTGGCGGAGACCGCGACGGATTGAGATCGTTTCCTCGCTGTCATCCCGGCCGAAGCGCAGCGGAGAGCCGGGACCTAGGGCAACGACGTTGAGAACTCTTGAGCGGAACGAGGGATGGCGTTGGCCTCGGTCCCGGGTCTGCGTCGCTCCGCTTCGCGCTGCAACGCAGCCGGGATGACGGCGTAGCGCAGGAATACAGGGCAGTTCGGCCCTCACGGCCTCACGATCACCTTCCCGGTCGCCTTGCGTTGGGCGAGGATCTTCAATCCGTCCACGGTGCGCTCCAGGGGCAGCACGTCCGAGACGAGCGCGCTGATCTTTCCCGAGACAGCCCAGTCGAACAGCATGGCCGTATTGCGCGCGTGTTGCTCCGGCTCTTTCTCCGTGAAGGCGCCCCAGAACACGCCCTGTACGTCGCAGCCCTTGAGCAGCAGCAGGTTGAGCGGGAATTTCGGGATGTCGCCGCTGGCGAAGCCCACGACGAGGAAGCGGCCTTTCCAGGCGATTGCGCGCAAGGCCGCCTCGGCCAGCGGGCCGCCCACGGGGTCGTAGACCACGTCCACGCCCTTCCCGCCTGTCAGCCGCTTCAGGCCATCCTTCAGGTTCTCCGTCCCGTAGCGCAGGCCCTCGTGGGCCCCGTGCTTCAGGGCGAGCGCCACCTTGTCGTCTGAGGAGGCGCAGGCGATGACGTGGGCGCCCAGGAGCGCGCCGATCTCCACGGCGGCGAGGCCGACGCCCCCCGCCGCGCCGAGCACCGCGAGGCTCTCGCCGGGCTGGATCTGCGCTCGGTTCAAGAGGGCATGCAACGAAGTGCCATAGGTGACCATGAGGCCGGAGGCGGCCTCGTCGGAGAGCCCGTCCGGCACTGCGACGAGCTTCTCCACGCCCACGAGTGCGTGGCTCGCGCAGGCGCCCCAGCCGAGATAGGCGGCGACGCGTCTGCCGATCCAGCTGGCGTCGACGGCTGGTCCCACCGCCGAAACGCGGCCCGCGCATTCTCCCCCTGGGGTGAAGGGCAGCTTCGGCTTGAACTGGTAGCGGTTCTCGATGATGAGCGTGTCGAAGAAGTTCAGGGCGGCGCAGCTGACCTCGATCACGACTTCGCCGGGTCCGGGCACGGGATCGGGCAGGGTCTCGATCGTCAGGTGCTCGGGAGGCCCGAACTCGCGACACAAAACCGCACGCATCAAGCCCTCCTATCCCGCCTCGATGACGCCGTCCGCCTCGAGCTGCCGCCTGAGCCGCGTGAAGGCGAGGCGGATGCGCGACTTCACGGTGCCGAGCGGCAGGTTGGCTCGTTCCGCGATCTCGCTGTGAGAGAGACCTTCGTAGAAGGCGAGCCGCACGAGGAAGAGCTGCTCCTCCGGCAGCGAGACCATGGCGTTGCGCAGGCGCTCCTCGCGCTGCTGCAGGTCGATGCGGCGGTCGGTCTCCGGGTCCTCGCCCACGTCGTGGGTGGATTCCAGCGGGTCGATGAAGTCGATCCGGTCGCGTCGCAGCAGGTCGATGCGGCGGTTGCGAGCGATGCGATAGAGCCAGGTGGCGAGGGAGGACTTGGCGGGGTCGAACTGGTCGGCCTTGCGCCACAACGTCACCATGACCTCCTGGGCGAGCTCCTCGGCCTGCGTGGCCTCGGTGCCCATCCGCGCCAGGTAGGCGGCGATGCGGGGCGAGAAATAATCGAACAGGCGGACGAAGGCGGCCCTGTCCCGGCGCTGTGCCACCGCAGACGCGAGCGCCGCCAGTTCTTCGGGAGACGTCAACAGCAGACCTCTTGCACACCCGCCGCTCAGGCCGGGGCCAGGCGACGCTGGGCGCCCATACCCCTGCCAAGCGGGACTGCGCGCCAAAACTTCGCATATTTTGGCATGCCTTCCCGCACTGCGAAACCCGCTGCTGCCCCCGTCACGTCAAAATTGACTGTTGTCTCTTGCGCAGCGCGGGCCGTTGGACCATCAGACGGCATGGAGTCCGCGGTGCGGCAAGGTACAATGGAAGCCATGATTCGACGCCCCACGCCTGTCTCGACGTTCCTTCTCCTTCTCGCCGTTCCTCTTCTCGCCCTCGCGGCCGCCCCGGCCCTGGCGCAGGAGACGACGCCGGCCAAGCCCAAGCCAGCTCAGGCCAAGCCCGCCGCGACGGCGAAGCCTGCTGCCGCGGCCAAGCCGGCAGGCGCCAAGCCGACAGCGACGGCGGCGGCGGCGGCCAAGCCGGGCGCGAAGCCGGCCCCGACGGGCGCGGGCCAGGGCCAGCCCGTGCAGCTCGCCGTGTTCGGCGATTGGGGCGCCTATGCCTCGGATACCGCCAAGGGCAAGGTCTGCTACGCCCTCGCCCGCCCGAAGGAGCGCCTGCCGAAGACGCTGAAGCGCGACGACGGCTATCTCTTCATCTCCAACCGGCCCGCCGAGGGCGTGCGCAACGAGGTGAGCGTCGTGCTGGGCTTCCCGGCCAAGGACGGCTCTGAAGGCTCCGCCGTGATCGGCGCAACGAGCTTCGCTCTCGTCACGAAGGGCGACGCGGCCTGGGTGAAGAACGCCGCCGAGGACGCCGCCTTCGTCGAGACCCTGCGCAAGGGCCAGAGCCTGACGGTCAAGGCCATGTCTAAGAAGGGCAACGAGTCCACGGACCGCTATGCCCTGACGGGCTTCGTCCAGGCGCTCGACCGCGTGAAGAAGGAATGCCCCTGAGGCCAGGACGTCCAAGCGTTTCGAAGACCGTGTAACCGGTCCCCATTTGGCCTTCCCCCGCCTTTCGTGATAGGGCAGCGCCGCCGCGCGGTGCGAAGCTGACCCGGCATGCCTATATCCTGCTGGTTTTCGTCGCGTCGGGACCATGCCGTCGGCGGCGATCCCGTTCCGGACCGACGACGATGACGCTCGCTTCCCCCGCCCTTGCCGACGCTGCGGCCCTGCGCCCGGCCGCTCAGCCGGCAACAGGCCTGCCCTCCCTGGTCGGCCTGACGCGTGCCCGCCTTGGCGAGGCGTTGGCGGGCATCGGCGTGCCCGAGCGCGAGATCCGCATGCGCGTCGGCCAGCTCTGGCACTGGATGTACGTGCGCGGCGCGACCGAGTTCGACGCCATGACCAACGTGGGCAAGGGGCTGCGGGCGGAGCTTGCCCGCCATTTCAGCCTGGCCCGCCCTGAGATCGTCTCCGAGCAGGTGTCGGTGGACGGCACCCGGAAGTGGCTCCTGCGCATGCCCTCGACGGGGCCGGCCGATCGCGGCGCCGAGATCGAGGCCGTCTACATCCCTGAGGCCGACCGGGGCACGCTCTGCGTCTCCTCGCAGGTGGGCTGCACGCTCACCTGCACGTTCTGCCACACCGGCACCCAGAAGCTCGTGCGCAACCTGACCGCCCAGGAAATCGTGCAACAGCTCATCGTGGCGCGTGACCGCCTTGGCGACTGGCCGGGCGGCGTGCGCCCGACCGATGGACTCGTGCCGGACGCCGAGCGAGCGGTCTCCAACATCGTGCTCATGGGCATGGGCGAGCCGCTCTACAATTTCGAGAACGTGCGCGACGCCGTGGACGTGATCGCCGATGGCGACGGGCTGTCGCTCTCGCGCCGGCGCATCACGCTCTCCACCTCGGGCGTCGTCCCGATGATCGGCCGCGCAGGCGACGAGATCGGCTCCATGCTCGCTATCTCGCTGCACGCGGTGCGCGACGAACTGCGCGACAAGCTGGTGCCGCTCAACAAGAAATACCCGATCGCAGAGCTACTCGACGCCTGCCGCGCCTATCCCGGCCTCTCCAATGCGCGGCGCATCACCTTCGAATACGTGATGCTGAAGGGCGTCAACGACAGCCTGAAGGACGCGCGTGAGTTGGTGCACCTGCTCAAGGGCATCCCGGCTAAGATCAACCTCATCCCCTTCAATCCCTGGCCCGGCACGCAGTACGAATGCTCGGACTGGGAGCAGATCGAGGCCTTTTCCGAGGTCGTGTTCCGCGCGGGCTACGCCTCGCCGGTGCGCACGCCGCGCGGGCGCGACATCCTCGCCGCCTGTGGCCAGCTCAAGAGCGAGACGGAGAAGATGCGCGCCCGCGCCCGCCTCATGCTCGAGAGCGGCATCGGAGCGGAAGGCCTCTTCGTCGCCTCTCCGGACTGATCAGGATCATCGACGCCGCCCTGTTCGGGGCGCAGGGTCGCCAGAACCCGCGCCGTCGGCGGCGCGGCAGGCAAGGGGGCCTTCCATGCGCCGTCTGTTCATCGTGGTCGTCGCACTGGTGCTCGCCATCGCTGCCGGGGCGATCTTCCTCGGCGTCGCGGGGCTCGCCGTGCCGGCCACACGGGAACTCGCGGCCGACATCAGCCTGGGGCAGGTCCTGCTCACCATGGTCGGCATCGCCAACGGCGCGCCGCCAGACCAGGTCTGGGGCGTGGTAGCGCTCACCTTCTGGGTGCTCGCGCTCTTCGTGCTCGTGCTGCCGCCGGTGCTCGCGGGCCTCGTGGGGGAGATCGCCGGTGCGCGGTCCTTCGTCTTCTATGGCGGGTTGTCGGGCGCGCTCGCGGCGGGGATCGCCTGGCTCGGCCACCCCGCCGCGACGCCGCCCGACGCCGCGGACACAAAGGTCCTGCTGCTCGTCTTCCTGACCGGTGCCGTCGCCGGCCTCGTGTACTGGGCCCTCGCCGGCCGCAGCGCCGGGGCGCGGACCGCGTCGGCCTGAGGCTCACGCCTCCCTCGCCATCTCGCGCAATTTGAACTTCTGGATCTTGCCCGTGGAGGTCTTGGGCAGCTCAGCGAAGACGATGTGGCGCGGGCACTTGTAGCTCGCGAGGTGCTGGCGGCACCAGGCGACGAGTTCCTCGACGGTCGCCATCTTGCCGGGCTTCAGCTCCACGAAGGCGCAGGGCGTCTCGCCCCACTTGTCGTCGGGCTTGGCGACGACGGCCGCCGCCTGCACGGCGGGGTGCTTGAACAGCGCATCCTCCACCTCGATGGAGGAGATGTTCTCGCCGCCGGAGATGATGATGTCCTTCGAGCGGTCCTTCAGCTGGATGTAGCCATCGGGGTGCTTCACGCCGAGGTCGCCCGAGTGGAACCAGCCCCCGGCAAAGGCCTCCTGCGTGGCCTTGGCGTTCTTCAGGTAGCCCTTCATGACCACGTTGCCGCGGAACATCGCCTCGCCCATGGTCTCTCCGTCCGCCGGCACGGGCTGCATGGTGGCGGGATCGATGACGTCGAGCGCCTCGAGCGGAAGGTAGCGCACGCCCTGGCGCGCCTTCTTGGCGGCCTGCGCGGCGGGCTCGAGGTCATTCCACTCGGCGTGCCAGTCATTGACCACGGCCGGGCCGTAGGTCTCGGTGAGGCCGTAGAGGTGGGTGACGTTGAAGCCGGCCGACCGCATGCCCGCCAGCACCGCCTCGGGCGGCGGCGCGGCGGCGGTGAAGAACTCCACCACGTGGGGGAGGGGGCGCTTCTCGTTCTCCGGCGCGTTCAGCAAAGTCGACATGACGATCGGCGCGCCGCAGAGATGCGTCACCTTGTGCTCGGCGATGGCCTCGTACATGGCCGGCGCGCGCACCTGGCGCAGGCAGACATGGGTGCCCGCCGCCACGGAAATCGACCAGGGGAAGCACCAGCCATTGCAGTGGAACATGGGCAGCGTCCAGAGATAGACCGGGTGCTTGCCCATGCCGCAGGTCACCACGTTGCCCTGCCCGAGCAGGTAGGCGCCGCGGTGGTGATAGACGACGCCCTTCGGATTGCCCGTCGTGCCGGACGTGTAGTTCAGCGAGATGGCGTCCCACTCGTCGAGCGGATCCGGGCGCACGTAGTGCGGCTCGCCGCCGGCGACGAAGTCCTCGTAGTCGACCGTGCCGAGCCGCTCGCCCTCGCCCTTGTACTCGGGATCGTCGTAGTCGATCACCAGCGGGCGCACCTTGCAGAGCTCCAGCGCGGGCTTCACGATCTTCGAGAATTCCCGGTCGGTGATCAGCACCTTGGCCTCGCCGTGGTCGAGCGAGAAGGCGATGATGGCGGGATCGAGCCGGGTGTTCAGCGTGTTGAGCACGCCGCCCGTCATGGGCACGCCGTAGTGGCATTCCAGCATGGCCGGCGTGTTGGCGAGCATCACCGCGACCGTGTCGCCCCTGGCGATGCCGTGGCGCGCCAGCGCCGAGGCGAGGCGGTGCGAGCGCTCGTTGAACGCCCGGTAGGTGCGGCGCAGTCCGCCATGGATGATGGCGACGCGGTCTGGATACACAGCCGCCGCGCGATCCAGAAAGCTGAGGGGGGTCAGCGGCTGGTAATTGGCCGGATTCTTGTCGAGATCGAGATCATAGGCGCTCTGTGCCATGGCCGGTCCTCCCTTTGCGCAGGACCCTAGTCAGCCGGCGCGGGCGCGGCAATGGGGCCGGAGAGCCGGGGCAAGCCACGCGCTCTCACCCTTTCGGCCAATTTCGACTTCCGTCGTCTTGCCTGCGCGGCTTGCTGGCGTAACCCTCGCGCGCGGGGCGACGGCCTAGGCCGGGCGTCCCCGAAAACCTGGGAGGACGCCATGTCGAGCCGCTACGCCGAGACCTATGCGAGCTGGAAGGCCGACCCCGTGGCCTTCTGGGCCAAGGCGGCCGAGGCGATCGACTGGATCAGGCCCGCCGACAAGGTGTTCGACTCCGCCCAGGGCGCCTATGGCCGCTGGTTCGTCGGCGCAGAGTGCAACACGTGCTGGAACGCGGTGGACCGGCATGTCCCCACCCGCGGCGGCCAGGCCGCCATCATCTATGACAGCCCCGTCACGGGCCAGAAGCGCAGCATCACCTATGCCGAGTTGCAGGACGAGGTGGCGACGCTCGCGGCGGTGATCCAGTCCTTCGGCGTCGGCAAGGGCGACCGCGTCATCGTCTACATGCCGATGATCCCCGAGGCGCTCTCCGCCATGCTGGCCTGCGCGCGCATCGGCGCGGTGCACTCCGTGGTGTTCGGCGGCTTCGCGGCCAAGGAACTGGCTACGCGCATCGACGACGCGCGGCCCAAGCTGATCCTCACCGCCTCCTGCGGCATCGAGCCCAACCGAGTCGTGCAGTACAAGCCGCTGCTCGACGAAGCCATCGCGCTCTCCAAGGAGAAGCCCGGCGGGGTTCTCCTTCTGCAGCGCCCGCAATGCCAGGCCGCGATGCAGGAGGGCCGTGACCGCGACTGGAGCGAGGCCATGTCGCAGGCCCGGACGCAGGGCCGCAAGGCCGATTGCGTGCCCGTGGCCGCCACCGATCCGCTCTACGTGCTCTACACGTCCGGCACCACGGGCAAGCCCAAGGGCGTGGTTCGCGACAATGGCGGACACATGGTCGCACTGGCCTGGTCCATGCCCAACCTCTACGGCGCGCAGCCGGGCGAGGCCTTCTGGGCGGCCTCCGACGTGGGGTGGGTGGTGGGCCATTCCTACATCGTCTACGCGCCGCTGCTCGTCGGCTGCACGACGATCGTCTACGAGGGCAAGCCGGTCGGCACGCCAGACCCCGGCGCCTTCTGGCGGATGATCGCCGAGCACAAGATCCGCGTGCTCTTCACCGCTCCGACGGCCTTCCGTGCCATCAAGAAGGAAGACCCCAAGGCGGAGCACCTGAAGCGCTACGACATGGCGGGCTTCCGCGCGCTGTTCCTGGCCGGCGAGCGCGCCGACCCCGACACGGTGCAATGGGCCGAGCAGATCCTGGGCGTGCCCGTCATCGACCACTGGTGGCAGACCGAGACAGGCTGGCCGATCGTTGGCAACCCGCTCGGCCTCGGCGCCCTCCCGGTGAAGCACGGCTCTCCGACCGTGCCGATGCCCGGCTGGGACGTGCAGGTCGTGGACGAGGGCGGCAAGCCGGTGGCCGCAAACACGATGGGCTCGATCGTGGTGAAGCTGCCGCTGCCTCCCGGCGCGCTTCCTACGCTCTGGCAGGCCGACGATCGCTTCAAGGAGAGCTACCTGGAGGCCTTCCCCGGCTTCTACAACACGTCCGACGCCGGCTTCGTCGACCAGGACGGCTATCTCTTCATCATGGGCCGCACCGACGACATCATCAACGTCGCCGGCCACCGGCTCTCGACGGGCGGCATGGAGGAGGTGCTCTCCTCCCATCCCGACGTCGCGGAATGCGCGGTCATCGGCATCAAGGACGCGCTCAAGGGCGAGCAGCCCTGCGGCTTCGTGGTGCTCAAGAGCGGCGTGGACCGCTCGCCGCTGGCGATCGAGAAGGAGATCGTCCAACTCGTGCGCGACAAGATCGGCCCCGTCGCCGCCTTCAAGATCGCGATCACGGTGAACCGCCTGCCCAAGACGCGCTCGGGCAAGATCCTGCGCGGCACCATGAAGAAGATCGCCGACGGCGACGCCTGGACCATGCCGGCCACCATCGACGATCCCGCCGTGCTGGACGAGATTGCCCGGGCGCTGGAGGGCAAGGTGGCCTGATCGACGGCCGCGGGGTCGCGGCCCCCGACCGGGCGGGCGGGGGCTTACCCGCGATGCCGGCGCCGACTGCGCTGACCGCGGCGTCTCTTCGCGCGCTGGTTGCTTGCGGCATTGCTCGGTTCATGGTTCACTGATCATGTTTTGTTCTTTCGTACTCCTTTCCTAACCGGCACTTTTCCATCACGTCGTCCATTCGAGGATCAGCCATGTCCCGCGTCCCGATGTCCCGCGTCCCGATGTCCCGCGTCCCGATGTCCCGCGTCCCGGCTTCCCGCGTCTTGATCATGAGCCTGTCCTGCGCCGCCCTCGTGCTGGCGCTGGCGCTTCCCGCCGCGGCCGCCACGCGCACGCCCTGCTCCGGCAAGAAGGGCGGCGTGGACCGCTGCGAGAACGGCAAGTTCATTTGCAAGGACGGCTCGAAGAGCGCCTCGAAGAAGATCTGCGACAAGGCGACCTGATCAGCCGGAAAGGCAGGCTCGCCCGGCGCGCCTTGCTCCCGGCCGCGCCGGTGTGGGCGGTAGGACCCGCACCTGACCCGGCGCCCAGGGCCTCAGTGGTGGCCGCGCCCATCCCGCGCGGGCCGGAGGTCCCCGCCCCTAAGGGCCGCGGCGTTTACCTCTCCGAAGGAGCCGCCAAAAACAAAGCCGCCGCGGCCTGTCTGGCCGTGGCGGCTGAACGTGGGAGGGGCGTCCGCTCTCGGGGGGCCGGCGCCCTGGGATCCGCCTTGGGGCGGGAGAACTAGTGGAGTGTCGGCTTGGACGCCTGACGCAAACGCTCGATTTCGTCCTTGAGCTGCAGCTTCTTGCGCTTCAATTCCGCGAGTTTGAGATCGTCATGTCCGGGTTGAACGACTTCTTTCTCAATTTCCCTCTCGAGAGCCTGATGCCGGCGCTCGAGCTCGGCGAGGTGCGACTGCAAGGCCATTCAGAACCTCCTCTTTGCAAACCGCAGAGCAAGTGTGACACACACGCGACAAAGACGAAATCTGAATCCGCTCTTCGGCGGAAATGAGGTGGAGGATCCGTTTCCGAGCTGGGGACAAGCGTAAAATCACAAGTCAGCTGAGGGAGTTGCACAGAGTTAATCGATGGCCCGCGCGGTGGCCTTGCGGGCTGGCGGGCCGCTCGCCATAGTGATCCGGCCGGCCGAGGCCGGGCGTCGAGAGGCCGCATTCGTCCCATGCCAGATACTTCGGATATGAACGAAAGCCAGCTCGCCAGCGAGCTGGCGCGTCTGCGCGAGGAGCACCGGGATCTCGACGCCGCCATCAACGCACTGGAGGCCATCACGGCTGCCGACCAGCTGCAGATCCAGCGCCTCAAGAAGCGGAAGCTCTGGCTGAAGGACCGCATCATCGCGCTGTCCGACCAGCTCACGCCGGATATCATCGCCTAGCCCGGCGGCGCTCCTGTCGTGGCGGCGCGCGCAGCGACGAAGCGAGCCCAGGAAGGTCCTTGAAAGGCGGGACCGCTTCGGATTCGGCTCGCAAGGACGGCCAACGACCGGGACTCGACGGCCTCTGAACGACGTTTCAGCGCGTCTTGGCGCGCCCCTTTGCCCCATAGAGCCGCCTGTCAGCGAGTTCCAGGGCGTCTTCCACGGGCTGGCCGGGGACGAGGGAGGCATGTCCTGCGCTGGCGCGGACGGGAAGGCTTGTTCCGCGCCAGGTGACGGGCGCCCCCGCGAGCGCGTACATGAGCCCCTCGAGCTTGGCAGCCGCCTGAGCCTCGTCGGCATGCCAGAGAATGACGGCGAACTCGTCCCCGCCGATCCGCGCCACGACGTCCGAGGCCCGGACGTGGTGGGTGAGGAATCGCGCCGTCGCCACGAGCACGGCGTCGCCGGCCCCGTGCCCATGCGTGTCGTTGACGTGCTTGAACAGATCGAGGTCAACGAGCCCGACGCTGATCGCGACACCGTAGCGCTCGCTGTAGGAGCTCGCGCGGCGAAGTTCGCGCAGGAAGCCCCGCCGGTTCAGCGCGCCCGTCAGTTCGTCGATGTCGGCAAGGGCCTCGAGTTCCTGGATCCGACGCTGCGCCTCTTCCAGCGCCCGTCGCAGGGCCCTCGTCTCGTCGTCGCTGCTGATATCGGCGGGTTCCAGGCTCACGGCGTCTTTCAAAGGCTTCGGCAAGAACGGGGCCGGGTGCAGCACCGGTTCGGCGCTTGCGCCCATGCTTGCGCTCACTATACTCCCGCGCTCTTTTTCACCCCATGGGAAATTAACGGGCGGTTTCGGCCCCCTGAACAGGGCCGGTCGGTTCCTAGCCGTTCCCTTTGGAGATCAGCGATGACACCGGTCGCCATCATCATGGGCAGCCAGTCCGACTGGGCGACCATGCGCCACGCTGCCGAGACACTCGACGCGCTGCAGGTGGCCTATGACGCACGGATCGTGTCGGCCCACCGCACGCCGGAACGCCTTTATGAGTTCGCGCGCGGAGCACGTCAGGCCGGGTTCAAGGTGGTGATCGCCGGCGCCGGCGGCGCGGCTCACCTGCCGGGCATGGCCGCCTCGCTCACGCCGCTGCCCGTGTTCGGCGTGCCCGTGGAATCCAAGGCCCTGTCGGGCCAGGACAGCCTGCTCTCCATCGTGCAGATGCCCGCGGGGATCCCCGTCGGCACGCTCGCCATCGGCCGGGCGGGGGCCGTGAACGCGGCCCTGCTTGCCGCAGCCGTGCTGGCCTTGGGCGATCCCGCACTGGCCGGTCGGCTCGATGCCTACCGCGCCCGCCAGACGGCGGCCGTGGCCGAGCACCCCTCCTCGGAGGGCTGACATGCTGCGTCCCGGCGACACCATCGGCATCCTCGGCGGCGGGCAACTCGCCCGCATGATCGCTCTCGCCGCCGCGCCCCTCGGGCTGCGCTGCCACGTCTATGCCCCGGAGGCGGAGAGCTGCGCCTTCGACGTCTGCGCCCGCCATAGCGTAGCCGCCTACGAGGACGAGGCCGCGCTCGCGGCCTTCGCCGAGGCAGTGGCCGTGGTGACCTACGAGTTCGAGAACGTGCCGGCCGCCACCGCGGCCTTTCTGGCCGCCCGCTGCCCGGTGTTGCCGGGACCGCGCGCCCTGGCGGTCACTCAGGATCGGCTCACCGAGAAGAGCTTCGTGCGCGACCTTGGGCTCGCCACGCCGGATTTCCGCGCGGTAGACGACCTCGCGGGGCTCGAGGCCGCGGTCGCAGCGCTGGGCCGCCCCAGCGTCCTGAAGACGCGCCGCTTCGGCTATGACGGTAAGGGCCAGGCCATGATCCGGCCGGACACGGACCTCGCCGCGGCCTGGGACACCATCGGCCGAAAGCCCGCCATTCTCGAGAGCTTCGTCCCCTTCGTGCGCGAGGTCTCTGTGGTGGCCGCGCGAGGCCGGTCGGGCGACGTCGTGGCCTTCGACGTCTGCGAGAACGAGCACCGCGATCACATCCTGGCCTTCACGCGCCTGCCGGCGCAGCTTTCCCCGGCTTCGGCCCACGCGGCGCACGAGCACGCTGCGCGCATCGCAACCGCGCTGGACTACGTCGGCGTGCTCGCCGTGGAACTCTTCGTGGTGGAAGAGGCCGGAGGCGATCGGATCCTCGTCAACGAGATCGCACCGCGCGTGCACAATTCCGGGCACTGGACGATCGAGGGCGCCGAGACCAGCCAGTTCGAGCAGCACGTGCGCGCCGTCGCGGGCTGGCCGCTCGGCTCGGCCCGGAGGCTGGGCGGCATCGAGATGGAGAACCTCATCGGCGCCGCCATCGAGCGTGCGCCGGCCATCCTCGCCGAGCCCGGCGCCCACCTGCACGACTACGGCAAGGGCGATCACCGCCCGGGCCGAAAGATGGGCCATGTGACGCGGGTGAAGGTCTGAACAAGCTCGTCGAAGCCGTCCCGAGCACAGACTGGAGCGGAATCGAGACTCCGCCATGGACAGCGCGGGGTGATTCTGCTAATGCACCCCATCTCGGATCCGGACCCTGCGGCCCCGGACCCTCCAAATTTCGCCAAAACCTCAGCTACGGGATGATGACGCGTGCAGGTTCTCGTTCGTGACAACAATGTCGACCAGGCCCTCAAGGCGCTGAAGAAGAAGATGCAGCGTGAGGGCATTTTCCGCGAGATGAAGCTGCGCGGACACTACGAGAAGCCCTCCGAGAAGCGCGCCCGCGAGAAGGCCGAGGCCGTCCGCCGCGCCCGCAAGCTGGCCCGTAAGCGCGCCCAGCGCGAAGGACTGATCCCGGCTCCCAAGCCGAAGGCCGTCGGCGCCCGCTGACGCCTGCCGGCGGGCCTGCCGTCCGCCTTTGCGAGTTGCCCCGTCCGATCGGCGCCCCGGCCTCGCGGCCGAAGGGCGCCGGATGATTCAGGCGGAAGGTTCTTCAGGGAGCGCGGCCCGGGTCACCCACCCAGCTCCCGACCGACCACGGACGATGACGCGATGCGACACGAGGCCCTGAGCTCCGCGTTCCGCCTGGCCGGCACGAGCCTCGCGCTCGTCGTGGCCCTTATGCTGGCCGGTTGCGACACCGTAAGCCGCGGGACCGGCGGCTGCGGATCCGTCGCCGAATGCGTGGACGACAAGCCGGCCCAGCAGGAAAACATCCAGTCCCTGAACGAGGTCATCCGGCAGAAGCCGAACGAGGCCGGCCCCTACAATACGCGCGGCTCGGCCTATGCCCGCATCGGGCGATACCAGAACGCCATCGACGATTTCAGCACTGCGATCCGCCTGAATCCCGGCTACGCCGCGGCCTTCACGAACCGCGCCCTCGCCGAGCGTCAGATTGGCAAGAACGACCTCGCGCTGGCGGACTTCACCGCCGCGCTGCAGGCCGACCCGCGCTACGGTCCCGCCTATCTCGGCCGTGCCAACCTCTACCGCGCCCAGGGCAACTACCAGGAGGCCTTCGCCGACCTGGAGCAGGCGATCCGCCTGTCGCCTGAATCGGCGCAGCCCTATCATTCGCGTGGGCTGCTCTACCAGCGCCAGGGCCAGCACAAGCAGGCCATCAACGATTTCGACGCGGCGATCGACCGCGATCCGTTCGCTGGCGCGCCCTATCTCGCGCGGGCCCAGAGCCTGATGGCCCAGGGCGACTACGCCAAGGCGGTCGAGGACTTCAACGCCGCCCTCAACGTCGACAACCGCATTCCCGACGCGTGGGCGGGCCGCGGCGTCGCCTACGAGAAGCTCGGCGATAAGACCAAGGCCGTCGAGAGCTACCAGCGCGCGCTCAGCCTCGACACTAACAACGCCGAGGCCGCCGCCGGCATGCGCCGCCTGGGCAAGGGCTCGAGCATTTTCTGAGCGCCTTTCGGGCCCATCCTGCCTCTGCTGTCGTCAGGCCGCTTGACCTGCATCATGGCGTCGGGCCTGGCCCGGCGGGCTCATGACCTTGGCCCTCCGGACCTACGCACCATGCCTGTGGTGCTGGAGGGACGACGAGGTTTAGCAATGGGAATTCTCACTCCGCTCACAGCCTTGCTCTCCCTCATCACCGCTGCCGGCGCCACCGTTCAGCCAAAGTCAATCACCCGCTGGTGGGTCCCCCCGCAAGGGTCCGAGTTCCAGCTGGTGGATCAAGTCGTTGTCTGCCTCGGTATGGTACCGTTCCGGCGACTTCTCAGCCGCGAAGCCCTGGCCTCCAAGGACATCCAGAAACAGGGTGGTCCTGACAAGAAAACGCGTGTGTGCCTTTCCTTCTATCCGGGCCAAGTCGTGCGCGCGGTGAAATCGAGCCCCGCGGGCGTCTGCCTCGCTCCCTCCCAAGGCAAATTGCCCGCTGGATTCGAATGTGGGTGGGTGCAAAACTACAGTCTTCCGGACACAAAAGCGCTCGAAGCGCAATGAGGGGTTGGCCAAGCCTGCTGGATGCCCAATTGGTCACGGCACCGGCCGCACCTGCTCCTTTGATGAGAGGCGCGTTGCAGTGCGCCATAGGCCTGTCAGCCAAATTTCGACACTTCGGCGAGAGCTTTACTAGAATGGGCGGAGCGGCATCAGCAGTTCGACGGCTTGCCGACGGAAGCCCGCGCTCTCGTAGAGGCCGATCGCACTCTCGTTGCCGGCCACCGCTCCAATGAGCAGAGCCGAACGGCCCGCCCGGCGGGCGATCTGCTCCGCCTTGGCCAGCAGGCGGCGGCCGATGCCGCGGCCCCGAAAAGCCTCGTCGACGCACAAGTCCAGGACGTGGGCTGAGGACCGGAGGTCGGGGCGGACGAAGGCGTCCTCCTCCTCGAAGGACATGAGCAAAGTGCCCACCACACGGCCGCCCACCTCGGCCACCAGCATGGCGCCGCCCTGCTCGGCGATATAGGGCTCGTTCTCCGCAAGGCAGTCGCGCCCGGCCTCGGGCGACACGTGCCGGTCGCCCGTCAGCGCGTTCTCGACGAGGTTGAGTTGCAGAAGAAGCGCGGCCACCGCCTCGCGATCCTGCGGCTGCATGGAGCGAATGACGAGGTCAGCCCCAGGGTGGCGGTGGCTGTTTGAGGTCATATGCAATGGATCCACGAAACAAAAACGGCCGGCACAGTGGCCGGCCGTCATGTCAGGACGATGATGGCCGCCTCAGTGCGCCATGGCCTTGTTGATGTCCTCGACCATCTTCTTGGCGTCGGCGAAGAGCATCAAAGTGTTGTCCTTGAAGAACAGCTCGTTCTCCACGCCGGCATAGCCCGAGCCCATGCCGCGCTTGATGAAGAGGACGGTCTTGGCCTTCTCCACGTCGAGGATCGGCATGCCGAAGATCGGGGAGGCAGGGTCCGTCTTGGCGGCAGGGTTCGTCACGTCGTTGGCGCCGATGACGAAGGCGACGTCCGCCTGGGCGAACTCGGAGTTGATGTCCTCGAGCTCGAACACCTCGTCATAGGGAACGTTGGCCTCGGCCAGCAGCACGTTCATGTGGCCGGGCATGCGGCCGGCGACGGGGTGGATGGCGTACTTCACCTCCACGCCTTCCTTCTTCAGGTTGTCGGCCATCTCGCGCAGCGCGTGCTGCGCTTGGGCCACCGCCATGCCGTAGCCCGGCACGATGATGACCTTGCTGGCGTTCTTCATCATGAAGGCGGCGTCGTCGGCCGAGCCCTGCTTGACCGGGCGCGTCTCCTTCTCGCCGCTGCCTCCCCCCGTCGTCTCGCCGCCGAAGCCGCCGAGGATGACGGAGATGAAGGAGCGGTTCATCCCCTTGCACATGATGTAGGAGAGGATCGCGCCGGAGGAGCCGACGAGCGCGCCGGTGATGATCAGCGCCATGTTGCCGAGCGTGAAGCCGATGCCGGCCGCCGCCCAGCCCGAGTAGGAGTTCAGCATCGACACCACGACGGGCATGTCCGCGCCGCCGATGGGGATGATGATGAGCACGCCCAGCACGAGGCTGACGAGCACGATGAGCCAGAAGATCGCACCGTGCTGGCCCGTGATGAAGAGGATGATGAGCAGGACGAGCGCCGCGGCCAGCGCGATGTTGATGGCGTGGCGCTGCGGCAGCATGATCGGCTTGCCGCTCATGCGCCCGTCGAGCTTCAGGAAGGCGATGATCGAGCCCGTGAAGGTGATCGCGCCGATGGCCGCGCCGAGCGACATCTCGACGAGGCTCTGGGCGTGGATCGCTCCGGGAACGCCGATGTTGAAGGCGGAGGGGGCGTAGAAGGCGCCGGCCGCCACCATCACGGCGGCGAGGCCGACCAGCGAGTGGAAGAAGGCGACGAGCTGCGGCATCGCCGTCATCGGGATGCGCCGCGCCACCACCGCGCCGATGCCGCCGCCGATGGCGAGGCCGCCGATGATCATGGCCCAGGCGCCGAAGCCGTGAGGCCGGGCCACCGCGAGCGTGGTGAGGATGGCGATGCCCATGCCCACCATGCCGTAGAGATTGCCCTGGCGGCTGGTGGCGGGGGAGGAGAGCCCCCGCAGCGCCATGATGAACAGGGCGCCGGAGACGAGATAGAGCAGGGCTGCGAAATTGGCGGACATGCTCAGCCCTTCTTCTTGTACATGGCGAGCATCCGCTGGGTGACCAGGAAGCCGCCGAAGATGTTCACGCTGGCGAGGATGAGCGCGATGAAGCCCATGCCGCGCGCAATGCCCGCGCCCGGCCCGACCGCGAGGTCGACGCCGACGGCGAGCAAGGCGCCGACCACGATCACCGAGGAGATGGCGTTGGTGACCGACATCAGCGGGGTGTGCAACGCCGGCGTCACCGACCAGACGACGTAGTAGCCGACGAAGACGGCCAGCACGAAGACGGCGAGCTGGAAAACGAAGGGGTCGATCGCGCCGCCGGAGGCGGCGTGCGCCGCGGCGCCGGCCGCGCCGGCGAGCTGCTCGGCATAGGATTGCGCGGCGTCGGCGGCCTCGCGCGCCAGGCGCGCGGCGGCCTGGGCCTTCTCGAGGAGGACGTCAGGTGTCTCGTTGGCCATGGATCTCTCTCCTTCCTCAGGCCGCCGGCTCGGCGACCTTGGGCTGGAAGTTCGGGTGCACGACCGCGCCGTCGCGCGTCAGGTTCGTCGCCTTCACCAGCTCGTCGTCCCACTTCACCGCGAGCGCCTTGGCGCCCTTGTCGATCATGGTCTCAAGAAAGGCGAAGAGGTTCTTGGCATAGAGGCTGGACGAGGTGGCCGCGAGGCGGCCCGCCACGTTGAGGTGGCCGACGAGCTTCACGCCGTTCGCCGTGGTGACGACCTCGCCCGGCTTCACGCCGACGACGTTGCCGCCGCGCTCCACCGCGAGGTCGACGATGACGGAGCCGGGCTTCATCGAAGCGACCATCTCCGCCGTCACGAGCTTCGGCGCGGGCCGGCCCGGGATGAGGGCCGTGGTGATCACGATGTCCTGCTTGGCGATGTGGGAGGCGACGAGCGCCGCCTGCTTGGCCTGGTACTCCTTGGACATTTCCTTGGCGTAGCCGCCGGCCGTCTGGGCCTGCTGGAACTCCTCGTCCTCGACGGCCAGGAACTTGGCGCCGAGGGACTCGACCTGCTCCTTGGTGGCAGGGCGCACGTCCGTCGCCGTCACGACGGCGCCGAGGCGGCGCGCCGTGGCGATGGCCTGAAGGCCCGCGACGCCCACGCCCATGATGAAGATGCGCGCGGCGGGCACGGTGCCGGCGGCCGTCATCATCATCGGCAGCGCGCGGCCATATTCGGCGGCGGCGTCGATCACGGCGCGGTAGCCGGCGAGGTTCGCCTGGGAGGAAAGGACGTCCATCACCTGCGCGCGGGTGATGCGGGGCATCAGCTCCATGGCGAAGGAGGCGACCTTGGCGTCGGCCATGGCCTTCAGTGCCTCGTCCTGGCCATAGGGGTCCATGATGGCCAGCACCAGCGCGCCCGGCTTCATGGCGCCGAGCTCCTTGGCGTTGGGACGGCGCACCTTGAGGACGACGTCTGCGTCCTTCAGCACGGCCGTGGCCTTGGGGGCTACGGTGGCGCCGGCCGCCTCGTAGTCGCCGTCGACAATGCCGGATTTGAGCCCAGCGCCCGCCTCGACGGCCACGGTCGCTCCGAGGCCCACGAGTTTCTTCACCGTTTCGGGCGTCGCGGCGACGCGCGGCTCGAGGCTGTCGCTCTCGGTGATGACGGCAATCCGCATCGGATAACACTCCGGTGGTCGGCGCGAGGGCCGATCGTCAGGCGGCTGGACACGAAAAAGGGGGCCGTCGGCCCCCCGTCGCTGCGGTCAGAGCAGGAAGATGGCCATTCCCACCAGGATGACGCAGATCACGATGGTCCCCCACTTCGTGAGTTTCGTGAACATGGCGTAGGTGCGCTCGTGCTCGGCATAGTCCATGGCCGGGTGGCCGCCGGCATGCGAGGTCTGGTGATCGGCCATTCTGCTTGTTCCTTGGGCTTGCAGGCTTTCCTCCGGGCTTTAGCGCAAGCGGGGGAAAGGCGCAATCGTGAGCGGGGAGGAGGCTCAGCCGGAGGCCTGCCGGAGCGCGGCCGCAGACGCGAAGCAGCTGGTCACCAGGGCAAAAAGCGTAAGTCCGCCCAGCACGAGGGCGGGCGTGGCAAAGGGGATGGTCCCCCCCGTCGCGGCATTGGCCGCGGACACGCCGAAGATGAGGACGGGGATCATCAGCGGCAGGACGAGGATGGAGAGCACCAGCCCGCCGCGGCGCAGGCTGGCCGTCAGCGCCGCCCCGATCGCCCCGATGAAGGTCAGCGCGGGCGTGCCGATGAGCAGGGTGAGGCAAACCGCCGCGAGTCCCTCCGGCGCCATGCCGAGCAGCAGGCCGAAGAACGGAGCGACCAGGGCGAGCGGCAGACCCGTCACGCTCCAGTGGGCGAAGCCCTTGGCCAGCACGACCAGCTCCAGCGGCAGCTCGCCCATCAGGATGAGGTCGAGCGAGCCGTCCTCGGCGTCGGCCTGGAACAGCCGGTCGAGGCCGAGCAGCGAAGCCAGGACGGCCGCAATCCAGAGAACTGCAGGACCGATGCGGGACAGCAGGTTGAGGTCGGGCCCGATGGCGAAGGGCACGATCGTCACCAGCATCAGGAAGAAGACGAGCCCCATCGTGCCGCCGCCGCCGATGCGCAGCGCGAGCCGCCATTCCCGCTGGAACAGGGCGAAAAGGGCGCCGCTCACGCGTCTCTCCCGATGCGCAGCGTCGTCGCCTGGGGAAAGGCGAGGGGAAAGTGGGTGGCCGCGACCGCAAGCCCGCCGGCGGCGAGATGCTCGCCCACGAGCTGCTCGAACAAGGCCTGGGAAGCCGTGTCGAGTGCCGCGGTCGGCTCGTCGAGCAGCCAGAGCGGCCGATGCGAGACGAGAAGGCGGGCGAGCGCCAGGCGCTTGCGCTGGCCGGCCGAGAGGTAGCCGCAGGGAAGGTCGGCGGCGTGGCCGAGGCCCAGGCGCTCCAGCGCGGCCTCCGGCGGCGTCCGCCCCGGGCCAAGCATGGCCCGCCAGAAGTCCAGGGCCTCCAGGGGGGTGAGCGAGGGCTTCAGCGCGTCGCGATGCCCCACATAATGGGCCTGCTCGGCGAGGCTGCGCTCGGGGTCGCCCTCCTCGGCCCTGAGCGCGCCCCCCGCCGGCTCCAGCAGCCCCGCGAGAATGAGCAGCAGGCTCGACTTGCCAGCGCCGTTGCGTCCCGTGAGCAGGAGCGACGCGCCCGGCTCGACCCGAAAGCTCAGGCCCTCGAACACGGTTCGTCCGGAGCGCTGGCAGGACAAGGCGTCGGCGATCAGTCGCATCGGGGGCCCGGAGGCTGGAACGGCGCTTGCTAAGCTTGCCGTGGGTGTGGATCGCCGGCCGCCTTGAGGGACAAGGGGAAGCTACTTTGGTTCGTGTAGCGGCTCCGTTGAAAATTTTCTATAAGCCCCATGGCTGCGCCGAGCGCTTCTCATCCAGCGCGGGGACTCGGGCACTCCCGGGGCGGCGCGCGTGTTCACGCATCCCGGCCGCATTGCATCTCGTCGAACCCCAAGAGGATCCCGCCCGTGACGTCTCTCGACAGCTTCAAGTGCCGCAAGAAGCTCAAAGTCGGCGCAAAGACCTATGTCTACTACTCGCTCAAGGATGCCGAGAAGAACGGCCTCGCCGGGGCCTCCAGCCTGCCCTTCTCGCTAAAGGTGCTGCTGGAGAACCTGCTGCGCTTCGAGGACGGGCGCACGGTGACGAAGGAGGACATCCTCTCGGTCGCCGACTGGCTGAACACCAAGGGCAAGTCGGAGCGTGAGATCGCCTTCCGCCCGGCCCGCGTGCTGATGCAGGACTTCACGGGCGTCCCGGCGGTGGTCGACCTTGCCGCCATGCGCGACGCCATGAAGAACCTCGGCGGCGACCCCGAGAAGATCAACCCGCTCGTCCCCGTCGACCTCGTCATCGACCACTCGGTCATCGTCGACGAGTTCGGCACGCCCAAGGCGCTGAAGCAGAACGTGGCGCTGGAATATGCCCGCAACGGCGAACGCTACAACTTCCTCCGCTGGGGCCAGAAGGCCTTCGAGAATTTCCGCGTCGTGCCGCCGGGCACCGGCATCTGCCACCAGGTGAACCTCGAATACCTCGCCCAGACCGTCTGGACGAAGAAGGAGAAGGCCCGCAACAAGCTCGGCAAGCTCGAGACGCAGGAGGTCGCCTATCCCGACACGCTCGTCGGCACGGACAGCCACACCACCATGGTGAACGGCCTCGCAGTGCTGGGCTGGGGCGTCGGCGGCATCGAGGCCGAGGCGGCCATGCTCGGCCAGCCCATCTCCATGCTCATCCCCGAGGTGATCGGCTTCAAGCTCACAGGCAAGCCGAAGGAGGGCATCACGGCGACGGACGTCGTGCTCACCGTCACCCAGATGCTCCGCAAGAAGGGAGTGGTCGGCAAGTTCGTCGAGTTCTATGGCCCCGGGCTCGCGGCCATGACTCTGGCCGACCGCTCGACCATCGCCAACATGGCGCCCGAATACGGCGCCACCTGCGGCTTCTTCCCGGTCGACGGCGAGACGCTCGACTACCTCACGACCTCCAGCCGCGCCCCAGCGCGCGTCGCGCTGGTCGAGAAATACGCCAAGGCGCAGGGCATGTTCCGCACCCGCGCCACGCCGGACCCGGTCTTCACCGACACGCTGGAGCTCGACCTCGGCACGGTGCAGCCCTCCCTCGCCGGTCCGAAGCGCCCGCAGGACCGCGTGCTCCTCGCCGAAGCCAAGCAGGGCTTCGCGGCGTCGATCGAGAACGAGTTCAAGAAGAACGCCGCCGAGCTCGCCAAGCGCTACAAGGTCGAGGGCAAGAACTTCGACCTCGGCCATGGCGACGTCGTGATCGCAGCCATCACCTCCTGCACCAACACGTCGAACCCCGGCGTGATGATCGCGGCAGGCCTTCTCGCCCGCAACGCGGTGGAGCGCGGCCTCACCTCGAAGCCCTGGGTGAAGACCTCGCTCGCCCCCGGCTCGCAGGTCGTGGCGGAGTACCTCGCCAAGTCCGGCCTGCAGAAGTACCTCGACAAGGTCGGCTTCAACGTCGTCGGCTTCGGCTGCACCACCTGCATCGGCAATTCCGGCCCGCTGCCGGCGGAGGTGTCGAAGTCGATCAACGACAACGACCTCGTGGCCGCCGCCGTGCTCTCCGGCAACCGCAACTTCGAGGGGCGCGTGAACCCGGACGTGCGCGCCAACTACCTCGCCTCGCCCCCGCTCGTGGTGGCCTATGCGCTGGCGGGCTCCCTGCAGGTCGACCTCTCCAAGGACCCGATCGGCACGGACAAGAAGGGCAAGCCCGTCTACCTCAAGGACATCTGGCCCTCGTCCAAGGAGATCGAGGAGACGATCCGCAAGACCGTCACCAAGTCGCTCTTCAAGGCCAAGTACGCCGACGTGTTCCAGGGCGACGCCAACTGGCGCAAGATCAAGGTGGAGGGCGGCCTCACCTACAAGTGGAACATGGGCTCCACCTACGTGCAGAACCCGCCTTACTTCGAAGGCATGACGCTGGAGCCGAAGCCCGTCCAGGAGATCGAGAAGGCCCGCATCCTCGGCCTCTTCCTCGACTCGATCACGACCGACCACATCTCGCCCGCCGGTTCCATCAAGGCGGCCTCGCCCGCCGGCAAGTACCTGATGGAGCGGCAGGTCGCGCCGGCCGACTTCAACCAGTACGGCACACGCCGCGGCAACCACGAGATCATGATGCGCGGCACCTTCGCCAACATCCGCATCAAGAACCAGATGGTGCCGGGCGTGGAGGGCGGCGTCACCGTCCATTATCCCTCCGGCCAGCAGATGGCGATCTACGACGCCGCGATGGCCTACCAGAAGGAGGGGGTGCCGCTCGTCGTGTTCGCCGGCAAGGAATACGGCACGGGCTCCTCGCGCGACTGGGCGGCCAAGGGCACCCTGCTGCTCGGCGTGCGCGCCGTCATCGCCCAGTCCTTCGAGCGTATCCACCGCTCGAACCTGGTCGGCATGGGCGTTCTGCCGCTCGTCTTCGAGGAGGGGACCTCCTGGCAGACGCTCGGCCTCAAGGGCGACGAGACGGTCACGATCAAGGGCCTGACCGGCGACCTCAAGCCCCGCCAGAAGCTCGAGGCCCTCATCACCTACGCCAACGACAAGTCGAAGAAGGTGCCGCTCGTCTGCCGCATCGATACGCTCGACGAACTCGAGTACTTCCGCAATGGCGGCATCCTGCCCTACGTGATCCGCAGCCTCGTCGCCTGACGTAACGAGATCCGAGCCGCTCCGGCGGCGTGAAGGCCCGGCCCTGTGGCCGGGCCTTTTTCATGGACCGATGGACTCTATCCGTGCACAGCCCTCCTCACGATGGCGTGACAGAGGGCTTTGCCCGGTTCAACGGCGCGTGCGTCAAGCAGATGTGAGTTTTTTGTGGGCAGCCTTGCGCCTAGGGTCCCGACCCAGCGTACCGGCCACAGGCTCAGCATCATGTCCGCCTTTTCGAAGTTGCTTATCCTTTCGGCCCTGGCCGGTCTCGCGGCCGTGGGGTCGTCGGCCTCCGCCGCGGATCGGCCGCGCATGGTCGTGGAGCTCTTCACGAGCCAGGGCTGCTCGTCCTGCCCGCCGGCCGACAAGCTGCTGGCCGACCTCGCCAAGGACGGCTCGGTCCTCGCCCTCTCCATGCCCGTCGACTACTGGGACTATCTCGGCTGGAAGGATACGCTCGCCGAGCGCAGCTTCACCGACCGGCAGCGCGCCTATGGCGACGTGCGCGGCGACCGGCAGGTCTACACGCCCCAGGCCGTGATCGACGGGGTCGCCCACGCCGTGGGCTCGGACCAGGACGCCATTCTCAAGGCCGAGAAGGCCGCCACCGACAAGGGCGCACTCAGCGTGCCGCTCTCCGTGGAGGTCGTGGGGAGCACTGTGAAAGTCACCGTTCCGGCCGTCGCCGGCGCGCCGACGGCCTCCGTGCTGCTCTTTCCCATCGTGAAGAAGATGGAAGTCGCCATCGGCCGCGGCGAGAACAAGGGCAGGACGATCACCTACAACAACGTGGTGCGCTCCGTCGTGCCGCTCGGCGTCTGGAAGGGCGAGGCGCGCACGTTCGAGGTCCCCGTCGCCTCGCTCGGCAAGGGGGCGGGCTGCGACACCTACGCCGCCATCCTGCAGGTCGGCGGCCCGAGCAAGCCCGGCGTGATCCTGGGAGCGGCCAAGGCCTCCGGGGGCTGAGTCAGCCCACTTTCGTCATTGCGAGCAGCGTCAGTTCAGCAGCGGCGACCAGGACGGGTCGGACGCATAGGACGGCGTCGGCACCGGAACTTCCACGCGACCGGTCGTGTCGACCATGAAGACTCGTGCGCCCGAGGTGCCGCCGGCGTCGCGGAAGAACATGAGGTAGCGGCCGTTCGGCGCCCAGGTCGGCCCCTCGTTGTGGAAGCCTTCCGTGAGGATGCGCTCGCCCGAGCCATCGGGCTTCATGATGCCGATGGCGAAGGTGCCGCCCTTCTGCTTGGTGAAGGCAATGTAGTCGCCCCGCGGCGACCAGACGGGCGTGGAATAGCGCCCCTCGCCGAAGGAGATGCGCTTGGCCGCCCCGCCACCGGCCGGCATCACGTAGATCTGCTGCTGCCCGCCGCGGTCGGATTCGAAGACGATCTGCGAGCCGTCCGGCGAGTAGGAGGGCGAGGTGTCGATGGCGTTGGTGTCGGTGAGCCGCGTGGTGGTGCGCGAGCGCAGGTCCATGGAGAAGATGTTCGAGGACGAACCCTGCGACAGGCTCATCACGATCTTCTGGCCGTCCGGCGAGAAGCGGGGCGAGAAGGTCATGCCGGGGAAATTGCCCACCACCTCCCGTTGGCCGGTCTCGATGTTGAGCAGGTAGACCTTGGGGTCGCCCGCGCCAAAGGACATGTAGGTCACTTCCTGGCTGTTGGGCGAGAAGCGTGGGGTGACCACGAGGTCGTCGCCGCGCGTGAGGTAGCGGACATTGGCACCGTCCTGGTCCATCAGCGCGAGCCGCTTCTTGCGGTTGTCCTTGGGGCCGGTCTCGTCGACATAGACGACGCGCGTGTCGAAGAAGCCCTTGTCGCCGGTGAGCCGCGAATAGATGGCGTCGGAGATGATGTGTGCGACGCGCCGCCAGTTGTTGGGGTCGGTGAAGTACTGCTGCCCCGTGAGCTGCTGGCCCGCCAGAACGTCCCACAGCCGGAACTCGGCCTTCAGCCGGCCGGAGGGATCGCGCGTGATGCGCCCCGTCACCAAGGCCTGGGCGTTGATGGCCTTCCAGCTCTCGAACTGCGGCGCGGCGTCGACCGAGAGGGACTTCTCGATGAAGGCCTTCTTGTCGATCGGCGCGAAGATGCCGGAGCGCTTGAGGTTGTTGGTGATCACCGCGGAGATCTGCGCGCCCATGTTCGGGTCTGCGCCGCCGAAATCCGTGATGGCGATGGGCAGCGGCTGGAAGTTGCCGCGGTCGATCGTGATGGAGATCTCGGCGAGCGCCGGGCCTGCCGCCGACACCGCGAGCAATCCCGCGGCGCCGGCAAGGAGGCTGCGGCGTGTCGGACGGACGAAGGCGTCGGGCATCAGCACGGGGCTCGCAGGGCGGAGGATCGGACGGGCCATCTCGGGATCGGGGCTTTCAGGGCGGGAGAAGGGGGCGCGGCAGGACTCAACGCAGGCTGGCGCAGGCGTGTTGTGGGCGAATGACGGGGCGAAAGCATGTCATCCCATCATCTCCGCGGGATCGAAGGTGATGTTCCAGTCGCGCCAGTCCGAGAAGAAGGGCATGTACTGGGCTGGGATCCGGAACGGCGCACAGCGCTTGATGGCCCGGATCGCGCTCTCCGCCATGGCGCTGGAGGCGGGATCGCGTCCGCCAGCCAGCAGGACGGGCTCGGACGACAGCGACCCGTCGGTGTTCAGCGCCATCCTCACCCGGGGCTTCGTGACATTGGTCGTCAGGCCGGGCGGCGGCGACCAGCAACTCGTGATCTGCTCCTTGAGCAGAGCGCCCAGCTGGTCACGCTGGCTCATGCTGAGCTTCGGCCCGGTCGCGTTGGGCGCGCCCAGCGAAGCCGTGCGGTTGATCTCCTTGGCCGTGGATGGCGCGGACGAGGGCGCCTCCTTGGAGGTCAGCAGCTTCTCGATCTGCGACGGATCGAACTTGGTTTCAGGCTTGGCGGGGGTGGGCTTCGGTTTGGGCTGCTCGGCGGCAAGTGCGGCGAGCTTCTTCGCCTCCTCCGCCTTCTTCGCCTCGGCCTCCTGCTTCGCCTTCTCGGCTGCCGCCTTCTCCTGCGCAAGCTTCTTATCGGCTTCCGCCTTGGCCTTCGCCTCGGCTTCCGCCTTCGCCCTTGCCTCCGCGTCGGCCTTGGCCTTCGCTTCCTGACGGGCCTTGGCCTCGGCTTCGGCCTTCGCCTCCTGCGCCTTGCGCAGGGCCTCGGCCTCACGCGCCTCGGCGGCGGCCTTGGCATCGGCCTCCGCCTTCGCGACAGCAGCTGCCGCAGCCGCCTTGGCCGCAGCGTCGGCCTTGGCCTTCGCCTCGGCTTCAGCCTTCGCGTCGGCCTCGGCCTGCGTGTCCTTCGGCCGCTCGGGCGGGGAGGGCGGCACGGCGACGGCCTCGGGCTCCGGCGGGCGGGAGGGCGGCGTCGGCACGTCGCGCTTCAGCTCCGGCGCAGGCGGCTTGGCGTCGGTGAGATCGCCGACCTTGTCGGCCCTCGGCTTGGGCTCGGGCTTGGCCTCCTTGGCCGTCTTCTCGCCCTTGGTGAGCTGCGAGAATTCGCTCGACGAGATCACGTCGACGGCGATCGATTCCTGGGCGTCGTCGAAGGGCTTGGTGTCCGAAAAGGCCACGAGTGCGAGCACGAGCAGGGCGGCATGCGCCACCCCCGACACCACCATGCCCGGCTCGGACCAGTTCACCTTCACGCGCTGACGCCCCCGCTCATGCGGCTGCTACCGCTTCTGCTCGGGCTCGGTGACGAGCGCCACCTTCTTGTAGCCGGCGGCCGTCACGGCGGCCATGACCTCGGCCACGCGTCCATATTGGATGGCCTTGTCGCCGCGGACGTAGATGCGTTCATCGGGTCCCGCCTTGGCGACCGCCGCGAGCTTGGGCGAGAGCTCTTCCAGTGTGATCGGCGTCTCCATCAGGTAGAGCTTGCCGTCCGCCTTCACCGAGATCGTGAGCGGCTGCTTGTCGATGTTGAGCGCGGCAGCCTTGGTCTGCGGCAGGTCGAGCGGCACGCCCACCGTGAGCAGCGGCGCGGCCACCATGAAGATGATCAGCAGCACGAGCATGACGTCGATGAACGGCGTCATGTTGATCTCGGACATCGGGCGGTGCTTGCGCCCGCCCCGGCGGCGGCGTCCCGGCTGTCCCCCGGCGGCGACCGACATGGCCATGGGCAAGCCCTCCTCAGGCGGCGATGCGCTCGTCGATCTGGCGCGACAGGATGGCGGAGAACTCGTCCGCGAAGGTCTCGAGCCGGCCCTGCTGCTTGGCGGCTTCCGCCTGCAGCTTGTTGTAGGCGATGACGGCGGGGATGGCGGCGAAGAGGCCGATGGCCGTGGCGAAGAGCGCCTCTGCAATGCCGGGCGCGACCACGGCGAGCGAGGTGTTCTTCGAGGCCGCGATCGAGCGGAAGGAAGTCATGATGCCCCACACCGTGCCGAAAAGGCCGATGAAGGGGGCGGAGGAGCCGATGGTGGCGAGCACCAGGAGCTTGGATTCGAGCCGCTCCACTTCGCGCTGGATGGTGACGTCCACCACCTTGTCGATGCGCTGGGCGAGGCCCGCGAAGGCGCGGCCGGAACCCTCCAGCGAGCGCTTCCACTCGCGCATGGCCGCGACGAAGACGGCGGACATGTTGCTGGTCTGCCGGTCGGACAGCGCCCTGTAGAGCTCCTCGAGCGACTGGCCCGACCAGAACACCTCCTCGAAGCGGTCCATCGCCTTGCGGCTGCGCTGGAAGAGGATGGTCTTGTCGATGATGATGGCCCAGCACCAGACGGAGGCCGCGAGCAGGCCGAGCATCACGAACTTCACGACGAAGTGCGCACCCCAGAACATCGTCCACAGCGAGATTTCGCTGCCCGGTGCGCTCAGGCCGCTCGCCACCACGTCCGTCGCATTCATCGCGCCTGTTCCCGTCCTTCGATCCCCGGCCCGTCCCGGGTGCATCCCGGTCCGATCCCGCCGCGAGATCTCCATGGTCCCGGCGCCGGAGCATGGCCCCGGCCTCCTGGCGTCATCGATCCGGCTGGTCGCGTGTCAGTCGCCCCCGATTCCGGCGAAATCAAGGGCGCAGGGCCGCGCGGCGCCATCCTGCCAATGCCGCTCCTGCAGTTAAGGGGTCGTCAGGGTTAACGGGGCGTTACGATGCTGCGCCGCAGCGCGGAGATGTTGCCCGGCCCTGTCTTGACGCTATGATCAGCTGGCCCGAAGGCCTGTCGTGCACAGGCCCATGACGACCTCGACGGCGGTCCTGGTCCGGCTCCCCTTCCCCAGATGTGGAGACCAGACCCATGCGTCGACCGATCATGCTCGTCTTAGCCGTCGTCGTCCTTGTCATTGGGGCCGGTTCATCGGTGCAATCTGCCGGATCAGGCTGCGCCGGGTTCAATTGGCCAGCCGACGCCGCGTTGAAGGCCTTCGCGGAGGCGCCGGCCGAACCTTTGGCCCATGGCAGCGTGGTCCAAGCCAAGGGACAGGCCTTCGCGCTCCTGCTGGCGCCGGCAGCTGACGTAATGTTGCCGGCGACCCCGGAGCGACCGGCGGCCTATGCCGGCTGGGTGCGGCTCGAACTGTCGAGCTCCGGGCTCTTCGAGGTTGCGCTGTCCACCGATGCCTGGATCGACTGGGTCGAGTCCGGTGCATCCCTGAAGGCCGTTGCCTTCACCGGCGCTCAGGACTGTCCGGGATTGCGCAAGATGGTGCGCTTCGCTACCGCCTCCTCTACCGCCTTTCTTCTGCTCAGCGCAAAGGCTCCGGGGTCCATCCGGGTCGTCGTGCGTCTAGCTGCACCATGATCGCCCTGCGGGCCTCGCCTAGGAGGGCGGCGGAGTAAGCAGCGCAAGGAGAGCCGCCTTCAAAGGCGGCGGAAGCCTCGCCGCCCGTTCGCCGATGACGCCGACGACCACGGCCCCGGCCGTCACCAAAGCCTCGCCATCGCGCGTCACCGCCTGCTTCATCACCAGGGAGGCGCCTCGAACCTCAGTGACGGACGTCTCCACCACGAGTTGGTCGTCCATGCGCGCTGGCTTCAGCCACTCGATCGTCATCTTGCGCACGACGAAGAAGAAGCGCTCCGGCCCGGCATACCAGTCCCGCTGCATGACGCCCGCCTCGCGCAGGAACTCCGTGCGCCCGCGCTCCATGAAGCGCAGGTAGGAGGCGTGATAGACCACGCCCGAGAAGTCTGTGTCCTCGTAGTAGACGCGGAGGGGAAGGCGATGGGTGAGCGCCGGGCCCGTCATTTGCCCGGTCCTTCCTCCCCCTCGCCGAACAGCCCGAACTGGGCCGCCGGCCGTGCCGGCTCTGCGAGGCCGAGGTGGCGGAAGGCCTGGGGGGTGAGCAGGCGGCCGCGTGGGGTGCGCTGGAGAAAGCCCTGCTGCAGCAGGTAGGGCTCGATGATATCCTCGATTGCGTCGCGCGGCTCGGAAAGCGCGGCGGCGATGGTCTCGATCCCGACCGGCCCGCCGCCGAAGTTGATCGCGACCATGTCCAGGTAGCGCCGGTCCATCAGGTCGAGGCCGATGGAGTCGACGTCGAGCAGGCGCAGCGCGTTGTCCGCGACCTCGCGCGTCACGCTGGAGACCTGGTCGACGATGGCGAAGTCGCGCACCCGGCGCAGCAGGCGGCCGGCGATGCGCGGCGTGCCGCGTGCGCGCCGTGCGATCTCGTTGGCGCCGTCCGGCGACATGGGCAGGCCCAGCACGCGCGCGCCGCGCGAGACGATCAGCTCCAGCTCTTCCACCGTGTAGAAGTTGAGCCGGATCGGGATGCCGAAGCGGTCGCGCAGCGGCGTCGTCAGCAGGCCCGCCCGCGTCGTCGCGCCCACCAGGGTGAACTTGGCGAGGTCGATCTTCACCGAGCGCGCGGCCGGCCCCTCGCCGATGATGAGGTCGAGCTGGTAGTCCTCCATCGCGGGATAGAGGATCTCCTCGACGGCCGGATTGAGCCGGTGGATCTCGTCGATGAAGAGGACGTCGCGCTCCTCGAGATTCGTGAGCTGCGCCGCGAGGTCGCCCGCCTTGGCGATCACCGGCCCGGACGTCGAGCGGAAGTTGACGCCGAGCTCGCGCGCCACGATCTGCGCCAGCGTCGTCTTGCCGAGGCCGGGCGGGCCGACGAAGAGCACGTGGTCCAGGGCCTCGCGCCGCGCCTTGGCGGCCTCGATGAACACCTTCAGGTTCGCCCGTGCGGCGGCCTGGCCGACGAAGTCGTCGAGCACCAGCGGGCGGATGGAGGATTCCAGATCGTCCTCGCGCTTCTCGGGCGTGACGAGCCGGCGGGGAGGGGTGGTCATGGCCGGGCGCTCCGGTTGCGGGTCGGCCGCGGCCTCACTTCGCCATCTCCTTCAACCCCAGCCGGATCAGCTGCGGCGCCTCCGCCCCTTCGCCCGCGATGCGCAGGGCGGCGGCGACCGCCGCGGAGGCCTGGGCCTGGGCGTAGCCGAGGTTGACGAGAGCCGAGACTGCGTCGGCGACGGGCTTGGGCGCCTTGTTTTCCTCCACCTGGCCAGACAGCGTCACCACGAGCGGGTCCACCGCGCCGAAGGCCGGAGCCTTGTCCTTCAGCTCCGCCGCGATGCGAGCCGCGAGCTTGGGTCCGACGCCCGGCGCGCGGCTGATCATGGCCTTGTCCTGCGTGCCGATGGCGGTGGCGAGCCCGCCGGGATCAAGCACCGAGAGGATGCCGAGCGCCACCTTCGAGCCGACCCCCTGCACCGTCTGCAGCAGGCGAAACCACTCCCGCTCGGCATCCGTGCGGAAGCCGAACAGGCGGATCGCATCCTCGCGCACCTGCGTCTCGATGGAGAGCACAGCCGCCTCGCCGGCTTGCGGCAGGGCAGTGAGGGTCTTGGCGGAGCACTGCACCACGTATCCGACGCCGTGCACGTCGAGGATCACGTGGTCCTCGCCGTAGCTGTCGATGACGCCCTTGAGCTTGCCGATCATCCGCTGCGGCCCCGATCCGCCACCAGCGCCGCCATGGCCGGGGCGAAGGGAGCGGATTCGCCCGCCAATCCCGTCACCACGCCCGCCCGGTCCGCCTCATTGCGGTTCTGGCTTGCCTTGACCTTGCCAGCGAGGCGCTGCACGAGGATCTCGATCCCGACGATGCCCTTCACCTGGGCGGCGACGAAATCCGCGGGCGCGTCATCCACCGCCCAGGGCTGCGGGCGGTCGCCCTCCATCATGCCTGTGAGGGCGCGCACCTGCCGGTGCAGCCAGGCCGGGTCCTCGATGGCGGTCGCGATGCCTGTCGCCTGCACCATCGCGTAATTCCAGGTGGGCACGACCTTGCCGGTCTCGCGCTTGGTCTCGTACCAGCCCGGGCTGATATAGTGCTCGGGCCCCTGGAAGACGACGAGCGCGCGGGTCCCGCCGACGCAGTCCTTCCACTGCGCGTTGGCGCGGGCGAGGTGGCCGCGCAGAAGCGTGCGTCCGGTCTCCGGCTCCACTTCGAGCTGGAAGGGGATGGGGTTCGCTACAGGCCCCTCGGCCCCGCTCGTCACGAACAGCCCCAGGGGATAGGCGCGGATCAGCGCCTGTTGGCGCGCGGCATCCGGCTCGCGGAAATGGGGCGGTTCATACATCGGCAGGCGGCCTCGGGCGCAGGGTCGGCGGGGACATTACCAGAACAAACGCCGTCGCACAGCCTCACCGCGCCCGCGCCAGGACGGCGCGCTCCAGCGCCCGGGCACCGCGATGCTGGGCGTGGGTGAGGGCGATGGCGAGCGCGTCGGCCGCATCCGCCGTCTTGGGGTCGGCCTTGGGCAGCAGCACGCGCACCATCATGTGGATCTGCGCCTTCTCGGCGTGGCCGCCGCCGACGATCGTCTTCTTCACGAGGTTGGGCGCATATTCCGCCACGGGCAGCCCGGCCTGCGCGGGCACCAGCAGGGCGATGCCGCGGGCATGGCCGAGCTTCAGGGTGGCTCGCGCGTCCTTGTTGACGAAGGTTTCCTCCACCGCCACCTCGTCGGGCCGATGGGCATGGACCACCTCGGCCAACCCCTCGTGCAGCTGGCGAAGGCGGTCGGCGAGGTGCAACTCGCCGTCGGAATGGACGGAGCCGCACCCCACGAAGGAGACGCGGCTGCCCAGGCACTCGATCAGGCCCCAGCCGGTGTTCCGCAGGCCGGGGTCGACGCCGAGGATGCGAATCGGGGTCTGGCTCATGGCGCCAGTCCTAGCGCGCCGGCGGACGCGGAGCCAAACGCGTCCGAAGTCGAGCCCTACCGGAACATCGAGGATACGCCGACGTTCGCAGGTCTTCTGGCCCTCGGTGCATCCCCGCGGGTCTCACGACCGATGGAGTCGGCGATGAAATCCACCTTGCTTGTGTCCAGCGCACTGGCGCTCGCTCTGACGTCAGGCGCGTTCGCGCAATCCGCCTCGCCATCAGGCGCAGGCAGCACCGTCGGCCCGGCCGCGGGCCGGCCCGACACTCCGACCGAGCCCCCCGCCGCCAAGGTCCAGCAGCCGGGCAAGCAGGGACAGCAGGCCCAGAACGCCGCGCCGGGCGGGACGGGAACATCAGTCGGCCCGGCGACGGGCACGCCAGACACGCCCACGGAGCCGCCGGCAGCCCGCTTCCAGCAGCCCGGCAAGGAGACGGCGCAGACCAAGTCGGTGACGGGCCAATCCGGCCAGGCGGGCTCCAGCCAGGCCCAGGGCTCGTCGGGCTCCAGCAACCCGTCGCAGGCCCAGGCCATGCCCAATGGACCCCAGCAGGGCGGCGGCGTCATGCAGCAGCAGCGCATGAACGCGGAGAACGGCACGGGCCGCAGCGGCCACGTCACCACGACGCACGAGCTGAAGCAGGCGCTGCAGGACCAGGGCTTCACCGACGTCCGCATCCTCGCGGAATCCTTCGTCGTCCAGGCCATGAAGGACGGCAAGCGCGTGACGATGATGCTTGGCCCCAACGGCCTCAGCGCCTACCAGATCGTCGACGAGAACGGCCTGAACGAGGATGACACGACCGGCACCGTGTCACCCCAGGGCGGCATGGGCGGCGGCTCGCAGCAGTGAAGCAGCCTGCGAGGTCCAGTGGTGGAGGGGCTCACCCCTCCATCTTCGCCAGAAGCGCGTCCGAGAACTCGGCGTTGCTGTAGACGTGCTGGACGTCGTCGTTGTCCTCGAGGCTGTCGAGCAGGCGGACGATCTTCTCGCCGGCCTCGTCGTCCACGTTGACGCTGGTCTGGCCGCGCCAGACTAGGGCGGCCTTGCGGGGCTCGCCGAACTTGGCCTCGAGCGCCTTCTGCACCTCGCGCAGGGATTCCATCGAGGTGACCACCTCGTGGCCCTCGTCGCCGGAGGAGACGTCGTCGGCGCCGGCCTCGATGGCGGCTTCCATCATGGCGTCCTCGCTGCCGACCTTGGCGTCGTACTCGATCACGCCGAGGCGGTCGAACATGAAGGACACGGCGCCTGTCTCCGCCAGCGAGCCGCCGGCCTTGGTGAAGTACGAACGCACCTCGCTCGCCGTCCGGTTGCGATTGTCGGTGAGCGCCTCGACGATCACGGCGACGCCGCCGGGGGCGTAGCCCTCGTAGCGGATCTCCTCGTAGTTCTCGCTGTCGCCGCCGGCCGCCTTCTTGATGGCGCGCTCGATATTGTCCTTGGGCATGTTCTCCGCGCGGGCCGCGAGCACGGCGGCGCGCAGGCGCGGGTTCATGTTGATGTCGGGCAGGCCGAGCTTGGCGGCGACGGTGATCTCTCGGGCGAGCTTGGAGAACAGCTTGGAGCGCACCGCATCCTGCTTGCCCTTGCGGTGCATGATGTTCTTGAACTGGCTATGGCCGGCCATGGCGCTCTCCTGCTGGGCTGGGACGGTCGGCGCCGCAGCAGGGCCGCGCGCCCCATCCCGGAATGAGGTCGCGCCTTATACGTCGCCGTCGCGGCGGCTGACAAGGAAGGTGCAGCGACAGAAAACGAGGCGGCGTCAGGCCCAGAAGGCTGGCTTCGCCTCGGCCAGCACCGGCCCGATGCGCACCGGGGCGACGGCCCTGGCCAGGCCCGTGCGGTCGTCCACCTCCACCGCGACGCCCGAGAGCGTGCCTGGACCGGAGGCCGCCTCCAGCCGCGCGCCGGGCGTCTTCTGCAGGAAGCGGCGGATCGGCTCGTCCTTGGCCATGCCGAGGATGGAATCGTAGTCGCCGCACATGCCGGCGTCCGTCATGTAGGCCGTGCCGCCGGGCAGCACTTGTTGGTCGGCGGTCGGCACGTGGGTGTGGGTGCCCACCACAAGCGTCGCGCGCCCATCGACGAAATGGGCAAGTGCCTGCTTTTCGCTGGTCGCCTCGGCGTGAACATCGATCAGCACGGCGTCGGCCGCCGCGCCGAGCGGACAGGCGGCGAGCTCCTTCTCGACCACGGCGAAGGGATCGTCGAGCGCGTCCATGAAGAGCCGGCCCATGACATTGACCACGAGCACGCGCGCGCCGTTCTTCGCCATCACCACGGTCGCGCCACGGCCGGGCGTGCCGGCGGGGTAGTTGGCCGGCCGCAGCAGGCGGGGCTGTCGCTCGATGAAGACGAGCGCCTCGCGCTGGTCGAAGGAATGATTCCCGAGGGTGACGGCGTCCGCGCCGGCGGCCAGCAACTCGTCGCAGATCGCCTCTGTGATCCCGAATCCCCCCGCCGCGTTCTCGCCGTTGATGACGACGCAGTCGAGCCCCCAGGCCTCGCGCAAGCCCGGCAGCCGTTCCGTCACTGCGGTCCGGCCGGGCCGGCCGACGACGTCGCCGAGGAAAAGCAGGCGCATGACGATCTCCGGCTAGGGGCCCGTGCGGATCAGTTCGGCTTCGGTGAGGATCCAGTCCAGCCGCCGGTCGTGCGGCTCGGCAGGCACGCGCTCGACTTCCTGGCAGGAGAAGGCGACGCCGATCGTGGTGAGGGGGCGCCCATCGGCCGAAAAGGCCTCGATGGCGCGGTCATAATGCCCTGCGCCGTAGCCGATGCGGTCGCCGCGCCTGTCGAACGCCGCCAGGGGCACCAGCATCGTGCGCGGGCGGACGGACGCGGCCTCGGGGCCGGGCTCCAGCAGGCCGAAGGCGGCCTTCACGAGAGGCTGGCCGTGCTGCCAGACGCGAAAGTCCAGCACGGGACGGCGCACCACCGGAAGCGCCACGACGATGCCGTGCCGGTCCAGCGCGCGCATCAGCGGGCGGGTGTCGAGTTCGCTGCGGATGGGCAGGAAGACGGAGACGGGCCCTTCGTGCAGGGCGGCGTGGAAGGGCAGGGCGTGCAGCGTCTGGAAGCGCTGCGCCACAGCCTCGGAGAAGCGGGCGCGATCCTCGGCAGCGAGCGCGTCGCGACGGGCCAGCACCTCCTTGCGGAGAGCGTCCTTGTCGCGGGCGGCGGAGGGGGAGGTCACGGTCATTCAGGCGAAAGCCGAGTGCGGAGCCACAGTGGCCGTGGGACGATCGATCCCGGGAAACCTACAACGTAGGTGGGCGCCGTGTGCCCAAGTCCACGGACGAGGGCGGGGACAGCTCCCGTTAGGATCGATAAGGCCCCGGGGATACATTGTCCTACACGCACCCCGCAGCCCCGCGCCACCAGAGATAAGCCGGAGCAGTGGGGTTGACCAGTCCCCTTCGCGCAGGGCTCCCCGGCAGGGAACGGGCGGAACCGAAGGCGCGGCCGCCTAGCCAGGTGGTCCGCTACCCAGCTCGCGCGCCACGGTCTCGATGCGCTCGGCCGCCTCCACGAGGGCGTTGGCGACCTCGGCCTCCGCCTCGCCGAGCGAGGCGACCGTGGCGGACTGGGCGGATTGCAGGCGCGCCACCTCGGCCTCGAGCGCGGCGATGCGCGAGCGCAGCTCCTCGCGCTCGTCCAGGAAGGTGATGGCCGCCATCACTGTCAGCCGACTGTCGCCGATCTCGCCGAAGCTCCGGCGCATCTCTCCGATCTTGCCGTCGACCTCGCCTGCGAGGCGGCGCAGATGGTCCTCCTGCCCGTCCTCGCAGGCGATCCGGTAGGATTTCTCGGCGATGGTGACAGTGACCTGGCCCAATCGTCCCTCCCTGCGGCCGACATGAGTCGGTCCGAATTCAGCCGGCGCTATCGGCGAGCGCGATCACCGAGCGCACGGAGCCGATGGCCCGGTCGATCCGGCGCGCCAGCTCGTCCGTGGCGCCGTCCAGCCGCTGCGCCCTCGCCAGCGCACCGTCGAGCTCGACGGCGAGGCGGGCGCGATCGTCCTGCATCAGGGCGAGCTCGGTCTCCAGCGTCGACTTGGAGCGGTCCGCCTCCTGGCGATGCGCTGCGGCCGCCTCAAGGGCATTGAGAGAGGCGCGGAGCCGCGCAATGGCATCCTCGATGAGGGCGGAGCGGGGGACGGGTTTCGGCGTGGTCGACATGGCGCTCGCTTTCGAAACGGCCCGGGTAACCCTCCGGCGAACTGAAGCGGACAAGTGACAACTTCTCATCGAACTTAATCATTCCGCTGAATAACGGTCAATCGACAGGTTTTTTTCCATCGCTTCGATGTCCAGGCAAAGCCCGATCGAAAGGGAGCACGACAGGCTCTCTATCGGCGCTCTGCCGTCCCCGCCCGGTGGCGTCCCGGCCGTCAACCCTGAGGGAGCCGTCGCATTGACTCACCTCGGTGAGGTGCTATCAGTCCCCGCGGTTTAGCGGGGAATGCACGATGTCGGCAGCGCGAGAGCAGCACGGACCCATGGCGAACGCGATCCGGGCGCTCGCCATGGATGCGGTCGAGAAGGCCAAGTCCGGCCATCCCGGTCTGCCGATGGGCACCGCCGACATCGCGACCGTGCTGTTCTCCAAGGTGCTGAAATACGACGCCGCCGATCCCGCCTGGCCGGACCGCGACCGCTTCATTCTCTCGGCCGGCCACGGCTCTATGCTGCTCTATTCCCTGTTCTACCTGACGGGAATCGGCGGCATGCCGCTCGACGAACTCAAGCGCTTCCGGCAATGGGGCTCGAAGACGCCGGGCCACCCGGAATACGGCCACACCGTCGGCGTGGAGACGACCACGGGCCCGCTCGGCCAGGGGATCTCGACCGCAGTGGGCTTCGCGCTCGCCGAACGCCTCATGGCAGCCGAGTTCGGGCCGGAGGTCGTGGACCACCACACCTACGTGCTCGCCTCCGACGGCGACCTCATGGAGGGCATCTCCCAGGAGGCGATCGCCATCGCCGGGCACATGAAGCTCTCCCGCCTCATCGTGCTGTGGGACAATAACGGCGTCTCCATCGACGGACCGGTCTCGCTTTCCGACAGCGTCGACCAGATCAGGCGCTTCCAGGCCGCGAACTGGAACACTGCGCAGGTGGACGGCCATGACGGCGACGCCATCCTCGCTGCCATCGAGACCGCCAAGCGCTCCGACAAGCCCACCATGATCGCCTGCAAGACCGTGATCGGCTTCGGCGCGCCGAAAAAGGCCGGCACGTCCAAGGCGCATGGCGAGCCGCTGGGCGCCGAGGAACTGTCCGGCGCCAAGGCTGCGCTGAACCTCTCCCCCGAGCCCTTCACGATCCCCGATGGGGCGCTGGACTTCTGGCGCGCCGCCGGCGCCCGCGGCGCCTCCGTCCGCGAGGCATGGGGCAAGCGCCTCGCTGCGCTGGATCCTGCCCGCCGCGCCGAGTTCGAGCGCCGCGTGCGCGGCGACCTGCCGGCCGGCTTCAAGGCCGCCATCGAGGGCCTCAAGGCGAAGCTCGCTGCAGAGCCCGTGACGGTGGCGACCCGCAAGGCGTCCGAACTTGCGCTCGAGGTCATCACCGAGGCTGTGCCCGAACTCGTGCTCGGCTCGGCCGATCTCACGCCCTCGAACAACACCAAGACCAAGAACCTCAAGGTCGTCGCGCCCGGCGAACTGGCCGGCCGCTACATTCACTGGGGCATCCGCGAGCACGGCATGGCAGCGGCCATGAACGGCATCGCGCTGCATGGCGGGCTCATCCCGGCCGGCGCGACCTTTATGGTCTTCACCGATTATTGCCGCCCCTCGATCCGCTTGGCTGCGCTCATGGGCGTCCGCGTCGTCTATGTGATGACGCACGATTCCATCGGCCTCGGCGAGGACGGCCCGACGCACCAGCCCGTGGAGCACCTCGCCTCGCTGCGCGCCATCCCCAACCTGCAGGTCTTCCGCCCGGCGGACCCGATCGAGACGGCCGAATGCTGGCAGATCGCGCTGGAGACCCGCACCGGGCCCAGCCTCCTGGCGCTGACCCGCCAGAACCTCGTGCCCTTCCGGCGCGAGGGCGGGGCCGAGAACCTGAGCGCCCGCGGCGCCTACGTGATCACCGGCGGCGACGACGCGAAGGTGGCGCTCTTCGCCTCGGGCTCCGAGGTCGAGATCGCGCTCGCCGCCCGCGAGCTGCTGGCCGCCCGCGGCGTCGCCGCCCGCGTCGTCTCGGTGCCGAGCTTCGAGCTCTTCGCCGCGCAGCCTGAGGCGGTGCGCGCGGCCGTGATCGGCAAGGCCCCCGTGAAGGTTGCCATCGAGGCGGGCCTGCGCATGGGCTGGGACGCGATCATCGGCTCCGATGGGATCTTCGTGGGCATGAGCAGCTTCGGGGCGAGCGCGCCCTACAAGGAGCTCTACTCGCATTTCGGCATCACGGCCGAGGCCGTCGCCGAGCAGGCCGCCGCGAGGCTGTGACAGAGGGTCCACTCCCCCCGCGGACCCTGGCGTGAATCCCCACGCAACGCAGCCCCAGGGCTCGCGTTGCCGACCGAAGCCCGCCGTCGGCGGCTCCCTCAGGGGCCGGGCGGCACCAAAGGGAGTGTGCAATGACCGTCCGCGTCGCCATCAACGGGTTCGGCCGCATCGGCCGCAACGTCCTTCGCGCCATCATCGAGTCCGGCCGCACCGACATCGAGGTCGTCGCGATCAACGACCTCGGCCCGGTGGAGACCAACGCCCACCTGCTGCGCTATGACAGCGTGCACGGCCGCTTCCCGCACAATGTGAAGGTCGAGGGCGACACGATCGACGTGGGCCGCGGCCCGATCAAGGTCACCGCGGTGCGCAACCCCGCGGAGCTGCCGCACAAGGCGCTCGGCGTCGACATCGCCATGGAGTGCACGGGCATCTTCACGGCCCGCGACAAGGCCGCCGCCCACCTCGAGGCCGGCGCCAAGCGCGTCATCGTCTCCGCACCGGCGGATGGAGCTGACTTCACGGTCGTCTATGGCGTGAACCACCAGAAGCTGACGAAGGACCACCTCGTCATCTCCAACGCCTCCTGCACCACCAACTGCCTCGCCCCCGTCGCCAAGGTGCTGCACGAGGCTGTCGGCATCGAGCGCGGCATGATGACGACGATCCACTCCTACACGGGCGACCAGCCCACGCTCGACACCATGCACAAGGACCTGTACCGCGCCCGCGCGGCGGCCCTGTCCATGATTCCGACCTCGACCGGGGCGGCCAAGGCCGTGGGCCTGGTGCTTCCGGAGCTCAACGGCAAGCTCGACGGCTCCTCGATCCGTGTGCCCACGCCAAACGTCTCGGTCGTCGACCTGAAGTTCGTCGCCAAGCGCGCGACCTCGAAGGACGAGATCAACGCCGCCATCAAGGCCGCCGCCGACGGCCCGCTGAAGGGCGTGCTGGGCTACACAAACGACAAGAACGTCTCGGTGGATTTCAACCACGACCCCCATTCCTCGATCTTCCACATGGACCAGACCAAGGTGATGGAAGGCACGTTCGTGTCGATCCTCTCCTGGTACGACAACGAGTGGGGCTTCTCCAACCGCATGTCGGACACGGCTGTGGCGCTGGGCAAGCTGATCTGACGACGCTCGGGAGCGCTGTCATGTGGCGCTCCCGCCTCCCTCGTGATCGGTCCGTGGGCTTCAGACGGGCCACCACGCGGGCATGGACCCCCGGTATCCTTTCCTCACCAGCACGGGTGGCCTCATGACCACGTTCCGCACCCTCGACACCGCCGATCTCTCGGGCAAGCGCGTCCTCCTGCGGGTGGACCTCAACGTTCCCATGGACAATGGCCGCGTCACGGACGCGACCCGCATCGAGCGCGTGCTGCCGACGATCCGGGAGATCGCGGACAAGGGGGGCAGGGTGATCCTGCTCGCCCATTTCGGCCGGCCCAAGGGCCGCGACCCCAAGGAGAGCCTCGCGCCCGTCGCCAAGGCCGTGGCCGAGCATCTCGGACGCCCCGTCGGGTTCGCAGACGACTGCATCGGCGACGCCGCAAAGGCGGCCGTCGACGCGCTTAAGCCCGGCGACGTGCTCCTGCTCGAGAACACCCGTTTCTACAAGGAAGAAGAGAAGAACGACCCGGCCTTCGTGAAGGCGCTGGCCGCCAACGGGGACATCTGGGTGAACGATGCCTTCTCCGCCGCGCATCGCGCCCACGCCTCCACCGAAGGCCTCGGCCACGTCCTGCCCGCCTATGCCGGCCGCACCATGCAGGCCGAGGTCGAGGCGCTCGCAAAGGCGCTCGAGGCGCCGCAGCGCCCGGTGCTCGCCGTCGTGGGCGGGGCCAAGGTGTCTTCGAAGCTGGAGTTGCTCGGCAACCTCGTGAAGAAGGTCGACATCCTCGTCATCGGCGGGGGCATGGCGAACACCTTCCTCGCCGCCCAGGGCAAGGCCGTGGGCAAGTCGCTCTGCGAGAAGGACCTGCTGGACACCGCGCGCCAGATCCTCGCCACCGCCAGGGACGCGGGCTGCGAGATCGTCCTGCCCGTCGACGCCGTGGTTGCCTCCGAGTTCAAGGCGCACGCGCCCAGCAAGGTGGTCTCTGTCGACGCCGTCGGACCGGACGACATGATCCTCGACATCGGCCCTGCCTCCATCCTCGTGGTCTCGGAAAAGCTGGCCGAGGCCAAGACGCTCGTCTGGAATGGCCCCTTCGGCGCCTTCGAACTGGAGCCCTTCGACAAGGGCACCACCGCCGTGGCGCAGGAGGCCGCGCGCCTCACCAAGGCGGTCAAGCTGCTCTCCGTGGCGGGCGGCGGCGACACGGTGTCGGCGCTCAACCACGCCGGCGTGGGCGAGGCCTTCAGCTACGTCTCGACCGCCGGCGGGGCCTTCCTGGAATGGCTGGAAGGCAAGCCGCTGCCGGGCGTCGAGGTGCTGCGGGCCTGAGGGCCAGCCCGACGTTCCATCTTCGTTCTTGTTCGCCGCCCTGTCGGAGCGTATGCTGGTTTTGTTTCAGCACCGTTCCATTTGGGGGTAACATGTCCGGCGACGTGGAGAATATCGTGCTCGAGATCCTGAAGCACATCCAGGCTGAAATCGCTGACCTGCGCGGCGAAATTTCAGAAGGGCGAGCTGAAATGACCGAGAACTTCGGGGTTATCGACAAGCGGCTTGGCTCGGTTGAAGGCCGGCTTCTCTCAGTCGAAGACTCCCTTCGACGGCAGCGTCGGGACATCGCCGGCCTTCTCGTGATCGCCAAGAGTGCCGCTGGCGATCTTGCACTGCAGATCGAGGCAGTCGAGCGCCGGACGGCCGCGTTGGAAGGCACCCGCTGAGGGTCGCTTTCTGCCTCACACCGCCGGCCGCGCCTCTCCGAATGGCCATCCGCCCGAGAAATCGATGATCGCCCCGGTGAGGAACCGTGTCCTCACCGTCGCGAGGAAGGCGATGACCTCGCCGATCTCGTGAGGATCCGCCAGCCGCCCCACGGGAACGCTGCGCCGGACATAGTCGCGGCCGCGCTCGGTCTCGCGGAACAAGGTGCTGGGATAATAGGCCTCGCTGTACAGGAAGTTCGGCGCCACCGCGTTGACCACCACGTTGTCCTTCGCGCAGTCGATCGCGAGCGACCGGACCATCGCGTTGACGGCGGCCCGGGCGGCGTCCGGAAAGGCCCCGCCGGAGAGCGGAAGGCGCGTCCGGTTCGAAGTGACGAGGACGATGTTGGCTCCGCCCTGCTTTCGCAAATGCGGCAGGGCCGCCTGTGCCAGGCGGAAGGGACACTCCACAAGCCGGGCATAGTTCTCGCGCAACTCCTCGATGGGGGCACTCTCGGGCAAACGGGTCGGGGCAGGATGATGGTCGTTGCTCACGATGGCCTGTAGCGTTCCTGCCCGTTCGAACGCGGCTGCGACGATCTCCTCCGGCTCGATGATCGCGAGAGGTTCTAGCAAGGTTCGTCCGGCCGAAAACGCCGCCCAGGTCGCGGGGTCGGCGAAAGCCGCGTCATGCGCGAGGACGTGGAACCCCGCGCCGAGGAGCGCGTCCACCGCGGGCGGCCCCGCGAAGCCGGCTGCGTTGGTGACGAGGGCGAAACGGTCATGGCGCTCGGTCATCGTCGAACCATTGGGCGGAGACTTGGCGGGTCATCATAGCCATGCGGCCGCCGTCATGACGAGACTTGGCGTCCGGCGTTCTTGGCGCCGCAGGTCGCCCCTCGCCTTGGGCGCCTCCGCCATTTACCGTGAACGCAGCTTCCGCCCCGGAACCCGCCGCCTGCGCCGGGGCTTTGCCCCATTGCTAATTCCGCAGGCCATGAAAATGCTCTACGGAAACGACACACACAGGTTGCAAGAAGCCGCTCGGAGGAGAGTCAGGACATGGCGCGCATTACGCTGAGGCAATTGCTCGATCACGCTGCTGAGCACAATTACGGCGTGCCGGCCTTCAATATCAACAACATGGAGCAGGCGCTCGCGATCATGGAGGCGGCCAGCGCGGTCGACGCGCCCGTGATCATCCAGGCCTCCCGCGGCGCACGGCAATATGCCAACGACATCATGCTCAAGCACATGATGGACGCGCTCACAGAGATCTATCCCAGCATTCCCGTCTGCGTGCATCTCGACCACGGCAACAACGCCGCGACCTGCATGACCGCGATCCAGGCCGGCTTCACCTCGGTGATGATGGACGGCTCGCTCAAGGAAGACGGCAAGACGCCCGGCGACTGGGAATACAACGTCGGCATCACCAAGACGGTGGTCGACATGGCCCATCTCGGCGGCATCTCCGTGGAGGGCGAACTCGGCGTGCTCGGCTCGTTGGAGACCGGCATGGGCGACAAGGAGGATGGCCACGGCGCCGAGGGCAAGCTCTCGCACGACCAGCTCCTCACGAACCCGCAAGAGGCCGTGGAGTTCGTGCGCGCGACCAAGGTCGACGCGCTCGCCATCGCCATGGGCACCTCGCACGGCGCCTACAAGTTCTCCCGCAAGCCGGACGGCGCCATCCTCGCCATGAACGTGATCGAGGAGATCCACCGCCTGCTGCCGAACATGCATCTCGTGATGCACGGCTCCTCCTCGGTGCCGCAGGACCTCCAGGACATCATCAACGAGTTCGGCGGCAAGATGCCCCAGACCTGGGGCGTGCCCGTGGAGGAGATCCAGCGCGGCATCAAGCACGGCGTCCGCAAGATCAACATCGACACGGACAACCGCATGGCCATGACCGGCCAGATCCGCAAGATCCTGGCCCAGCACCCCGGCGAGTTCGACCCGCGCAAGTACCTGAAGCCCGCCATGGAGGCCATGACGAAGCTCTGCCGCCAGCGGCTGGAGGAGTTCGGCACGGCCGGCCAGGCCTCGAAGATCAAGCGCGTGCTGACGCCGGCCGAGATGGCCAAGGCCTATGCCGCGGGCGCTCTGGATCCGAAGTTCGGCGTCTCCCGCTCCGCCGCGGAGTGAAGGCCGGCTGACGACTGGGTGAGCGCGGCTCGGCCGACCCGCTTTTCGCGGCGGCGGGTCTTGCTCTAGTCTCCCGGCCTGATTCGGCCCCGTGCCTGCTGGCGCGGGGCCTTTGCAACGCAAGGTGCGGCCATGACCGAAAGCGCCCGTCTCGTCCTCGCGACGCCGCGCCCCCTCGGCGGGCAGCCCGGCTTCCAGCCCGCGGCCTGGGCGGACGAACTTGCCCGTTCCCTGGCCGACGCCTTCGAGGGCGGGCAGGTTGACGCCGTGCTGCTCAACGTTCCGGCGCTCGACGAGCGCTCCCTTGTCAAGCTGCTCAAGCCCATCGTGGCGCTCGGCCAGGAAAAGGGCGCGGCCATGCTGCTGGTCGACACGCCGGACATCGTGGCGCGCGCCGGCGCCGACGGCGTGCATGTCTCCCGCCCGGAGGCCCTGCAGGCGGCTCTCGAGATGCTGAAGCCGCATGACCGCATCGTCGGGGCCGGCGGAGCGCGGGCCCGCCATGACGCCATGGAGGCGGCCGAGGCCGGGGCCGACTACGTCCTTTTCGGCGAGCCCGACGAGGCCGGCCAGTGCCCCCCGCTCCCCGCGGTGCTGGAGCGGGCCGGCTGGTGGGCCGAGGTCTTCCAGACGCCCTGTGTCGCGTTCGTCCCCTCGCTCGGGGACGTCGCCGCCATGGCCGCGACGGGCTGCGAGTTCGTCGCGCTGGGGGACGCGGTGTTCACGCATCCGGAAGGACCGGCAGCGGCGGTCCGTTCCGCGCTCGCCGCCATCGCCGCCGCTCCGGCGCCGCTGCGCTGACCATGCTCCCGAGAGCAGCCCGACGCAGGTTCCTAGTCGCTGCACTCGTCGTGCTGACGCAGGCGGGGGCCCTTGCGCAGGCCCAGCCACAGCCGCCGGCTGCGCCGGCCAGCCAGCCGGTCGGCGAAGGGACAGGCAGGGCGGCCACGCCCCAGGACGTGGCGGACCGGGCCGGCAATCCGCCGCTCGACCTCGCCTACGGCGCCTACCAGCGCGGCTATTTCATTACGGCCTTCGCCGAAGCGACCAAGCGCCTGGAGGCCGACACGTCGGACACGGCGGCGATGACCCTGCTCGGCGAACTCTATGTCGACGGCCTCGGGGTCCGGCAGGACTGGACCAAGGCGGCCGACTGGTTCCGCCTCGCGTCGCAACGCGGCGATCCGCAGGCCGCCTACGCGCTGGCGATGCTGATGCTCGACGGCAAGGGCGTCGCCAAGAACCCCGCGGAGGCGCGCCGCCTTCTGGAGAGCTCCGCCGACGCGGTCCCCCAGGCCGCCACGAGCCTCGGCCTCATGCTGCTGGGCGACCAGAAGCCCGAGGCTGACCGACGCGCGGTCGAGCTGCTCCGCCGCGCGGCGCACGCCAGGGACCCCGAGGCGCTCTATGCGCTCGCCGTGCTCACCCGGCAGGGCAGGGGCGTGACGCGCGACATTCCCGAGGCGGCCCGCCTGATGGGAGAAGCTGCGGCCGAACGCAACGTCGCGGCCCAGGTGGAATACGCCATCATGCTCTTCAACGGGGAGGGCGTCGCCAAGGACGAGACGGCGGCGGCCAAGATGTTCACGCGCGCCGCCGTGCGCGGCAACGCGGTGGCCCAGAACCGTCTGGCTCGGCTCTACGCGGCCGGGCGGGGCGTGCCGAAAAACATGGTCGAGGCCGCGAAGTGGTACGAGCTGTCGCGGCGGCAGGGCCTGACCGACAGCTGGCTCGACAACGCCATGAAGGAGCTGACGCCCGACGAGCGCCGCCGCGCCGACGAGGCCGTCGAGCAGGCGCTGGGGCCGCCCCGCTAGGGGCCGGGGATGCCTGCCTCCCCTTGACGTTGCTGGCCGCATGGCGTTGATCGTGCCCGCTGCGCGTGCCCGGAGGTTCCATGATCCGCTCTCCCCTGATGACCGTGATGGTCGACGCCGTGATGAAGGCCGCCAAGGGCCTGCGTCGCGACTTCGGCGAGATCGAGAACCTGCAGGTGTCGCGCAAGGGCCCCGGCGACTTCGTCTCGCAGGCCGACTTCAAGGCCGAGAAGATCCTGCGCGAGCAGCTCGAGCGGGCACGTCCGGACTACGGCTTCGTTCTGGAGGAGGGCGGCGTCGTCGAGGGCAAGGACCCCTCTCATCGCTGGCACGTCGACCCGCTCGACGGCACCTTGAACTTCCTGCACGGCATCCCGCACTGGTGCGTCTCCGTGGGTTTGGAGCGGGACGGCATGGTGGTGGCCGGCGTCGTCTACGATCCCGCCAAGGACGAGCTCTTCATCGCCGAGCGCGGCAAGGGCGCCTTCCTGAACAACCGGCGCATGCGCGTGTCCTCCCGGACCGACCCGGTCGACTGCCTCGTCGGCACGGGCCTTCCCAGCATCGGGCAGAAGGACCATCCGGGCATCCTCAAGGAGATCTCCGCGATGATGCTCACGGTCGCCTCGCTCCGTCGCATGGGCGCCTGCGCGCTCGACCTCGCCTATGTCGCGGCTGGCCGGCTCGACGGGTTCTGGGAGAGCGGCCCGAAGAGCTGGGACCTCGCGGCCGGCGCGCTCCTGGTGCGCGAGGCCGGCGGCTTCGTGTCGGACGGATTCGGCGGCGACAAGGTCCTGGAGGCCAGGACCATCGTCGCCGGCAACGAGGCCATGCATGGCGTCATCCTGCAGCGCCTGAAGGAGGCCCGCGCCGCCGCCTAAGCCTCGCGAGGGGAATGGCGGCGATCACGCTGAAGGGGTGTGCTACATTGCCACGCGTTCGCCTTGATTCTGGGTTTCTGCCCGCCCGCGGCGGCGGTACGAGCCGGGACAACGGCCCTTTGGACCGCAAGAGACCCGATGGCTGATCCTCTCGACATCCAGCGACTCTCATCGCCCCGCGGCTTCCTGCTGCGCATGCTGGTCTTCCTGATCCTCGCCGGGTTCGTGGCGCTGATCCTGTGGAAGGCGATCCTGGAGGCATTCAAGGCCAATCCGGGGCTCAACGGCGTCATCATCGGAGTGCTCTTCATCGGCATCATCCTGGCCTTCCGCCAGGTGATCCGGCTCTTCCGCGAGATCCGCTGGGTGAACGGGTTCCGGCTGTCCGAGCAGGCGGGCCTGCCGGCCCAGCAGCCGGTGCTGCTGCTGCCCATGGCCAATGTTCTCCAGCATAAGGGGCCGCGGGCGGCGGTGACCGCCACCACGCTGCGGTCGCTGCTGGACTCCATCGGCATGCGCCTCGACGAGGCGCGCGACATCGGCCGCTATCTCACGGGCCTCCTCGTCTTCCTGGGCCTGCTCGGCACCTTCTGGGGCCTGCTGGAAACCGTAGGCTCGGTCGGCCGTGTCATCGCCACGATGAAAACCGGCTCCGACGCCGCGCTCATGTTCGAGGATCTCAAGAGCGGCCTAGCAGCGCCGCTCTCGGGCATGGGCATTTCCTTCTCGTCCTCGCTCTTCGGCCTCGCGGGCTCGCTGATCCTCGGCTTCCTCGACCTGCAGGCCGGGCAGGCGCAGAACCGCTTCTATAACGAGCTGGAGGATTGGCTCTCCACCGGCGTCGTCGAGCCCTATGAGATGCTGCCCGTGGCCGGCGGCGGGCCGGACCTCGGGCCGATGCTGCAGCGCATCGCCGCCTCGCTCGACGAAGGGGGCGGGCGCAACTCCACGGCCGCGCTTGCCAACCTCGCGGAGGGCATCCAGTCTCTCGTGCAGCACATGCGCTCCGAGCAGCAGCTCATCCGTGACTGGGTCGAGGCCCAGGCCGTGCGCGAGGCGGACATGAAGCGCCTGCTGGAGCGTCTCGCCAGGGAGCCTGACCGGCTGTGAGCATGGGCATGGGGCGCCGCCGCGCCCAGCGCCAGATCGACTACTGGCCGGGCTTCGTCGACGCCCTCTCCACGCTCGTCCTCTCCATCGTCTTCCTGCTCTCCGTCTTCATGCTGGCCCAGTTCTTCCTGGGCCAGCAGGTGACGGACAAGGACACCGCCCTCCAGCGCCTGACGCGCCAGCTCTCCGAGCTGACCGACCTGCTGGCGCTCGAGAAGATCAATCGCAAGGGCCTGGAGGATAATCTCTCGATCCTGCAGGACACGCTGAAGGCGAGCGAGGCCGAGAAGAACCGGCTGGCAGGCCTTGCCGACACCAACTCTGCCAGCGCCGCCACGGCCGGCTCGCAGGCGAGCGCGCTGGGCAAGGAGCTCGACGCGCAGAAGCAGGTCTCGGCGCGCGCGCTTGCGCAGGTGGAGATCCTCAACCAGCAGATCGCGGCGATGCGCCGGCAGCTCGCCGCGCTGGAGGATGCTCTCGCCGCATCCGAGGCGCGCGACAAGGAGAGCCAGGCGCGCATCGCGGATCTCGGCTCGCGGCTCAACGTGGCGCTCGCCCAGAAGGTGCAGGAACTCGCCCGCTTCCGCTCCGAGTTCTTCGGCCGCCTGCGGCAGGTGCTGGGCAACCGGCCCGACATCCGCGTGGTGGGCGACCGCTTCGTCTTCCAGTCCGAGGTGTTCTTCGATCCCGGCCAGTCCGCTCTGCAGCCCGCCGGGCAGGCGGAGCTCGACAAGCTCGCCTCCGCCATCATCGAGCTCGACAAGCAGATCCCGGGCGACGTCGCCTGGGTGCTGCGCGTGGACGGCCACACCGACAAGCGCCCGCTGGCCGGCACCGGGCAGTTCAAGAACAACTGGGAACTTTCCTCAGCCCGCGCCATCGCCGTGGTGCAGTACCTGATCAGCAAGGGCGTTCCGCCCCAGCGCCTCGTCGCGGCGGGCTTCGGCGAGTTCCAGCCCCTCGACGCGGGCGACAGCGACGAGGCGCTGAAGCGCAACCGCCGCATCGAGATCAAGCTGACGGAGCGGTGAGCGCGCTCGTGTCATCCCCGGCGTGCCGAAGGCGCGCGAAGGAGGTCCCGACGTTATCCCTGGCGCGCGTCTGAATCCCCTTCCCCTCCGCGGCTTCGCTGCCCCGGCCGGGAATGACACGGTCAGCCGGCCAGAGATGTCCCTCCGGCAAGGAACAGCATGAGTGCCATGACCCCGCGCTTCCGCTCCTTCACACCCGATGACCTGCCTGCCCTCACAGACATCTGGGTCGACATCTGGCGCGAGACATTACCGAGCATCGACTTCGAGGCGCGACGGCCCTGGCTCGTGGAGCGCATGGGCGAGCACATGGCGAACGGCGTCGACGTGGTCCTCGCCGTCGATCCGGCGGACGACACGGCGATCCTGGGCTACGTCACGGTAGACCGGCGCAACGGGCATATCGACCAGCTGGGCGTCGCGCGCCCCGCGATGCGACGTGGCATGGCGCGGGCCCTTCTCGCGCAGGCGCGCCGGCTCTCGCCGCAGGGGCTCCACCTCGAGGTGAACGAGCACAATCCACGCGCCGTGCGGCTCTACGAGAGCGAGGGTTTTGTGCAGACCGGCCGGGGCGTCAGCCCGAGGTCGGGCCTGCCGCTTCTCTACTATCGCTGGACGCCGGACTAGCCTGCGCCACGCGCTCCGGCTTATTCCGCCGCCCGGTCGACGGCCATGGCGGCGGCGCCGGCCTCGAACTGCAGCCGGGCGAGGCGGGCATAGAGTCCGCCGGCCGAGACGAGGGCGGCGTGGGTGCCTTCCTCGACGATGCGCCCGCCATCCATCACGAGGATGCGGTCCGCCTTGAGCACCGTCGCGAGCCGGTGGGCGATGACGACGGTGGTGCGGCCCTCCATCAGTCGGTCGAGTGCGGCTTGGACCAGCGTCTCGTTCTCGGCATCGAGGGCGGATGTCGCCTCGTCGAGCAGCAGGATCGGCGCGTCGCGCAGGATGGCGCGGGCGATGGCGATGCGCTGGCGCTGGCCGCCGGAGAGCGTAACGCCGCGCTCGCCGAGCTTCGTGTCGTAGCCCTGCGGCAGGGCGGCGATGAACTCGTCCGCGGCGGCGAGGCGGGCGGCCTCGCGGATCTCAGCGTCGCTGGCCTCGGGCCGGCCATAGCGCAGGTTCTCGGAAACCGTGGTGCCGAACACCACGGGGTCCTGGGGTACAAAGGCGATGCGCGAGCGCAGCGAGACTGGGTCGACGTCGGTCGCCGGCACGCCGTCGACCAGCACCTGGCCCTGCTGCGGGTCGTAGAAGCGCAGGATGAGCTGCACCACCGTGCTCTTGCCCGCCCCGGACGGGCCGACGATGGCGACCCGCTCGCCCTGGCGGACCGAGAGGTTGAAGCCGTCGAGCACAGGGGCGTCCGGGCGCGTGGGATAGGCGAAGACGACGTCGCTGAACGCCACGGTGCCCAGGGGCGGCTGCGACAGCGGCTTCGGCGATGCGGGAGCCCTGATCTTTGGCTCCACCGCCAGGATCTCCGCGATGCGACCCGCCGCGCCCGCCGCCGCGCTCACCTCGCTCCAGACCTGGGACAGCTCGCCCAGCGCGCCCGCCGCGAAGACGGCGTAGAGCACGAATTGCGAGAGGCGGCCGCCCGTCATCGTGCCGGCGAGCACGTCCTGCGCGCCGTACCACAGCACGGCTACCACGCTTGCGAAGATCAGGAAGATCGCGACCGCCGTCAGCACCGAGCGGGCGCGCGTGGCCGTAACCGAGGCTTCGAAGGCGTCCTCGGCGGCGCGCGAGAACTCGCGCAGGGTGGTGCCCTCGGCCGTGAAGGCCTGCATCACCCGCGTCGCACCGATCGCCTCCGTGGCGAAGGCCGAGGCGTCGGCTAGCCGGTCCTGCGCGCGGCGGGATCGCTCGCGCACCGAGCGGCCGGAGGCCACGAGGGGGAGCACTATGACGGGGATGGCGAGGAGCACGAGGCCCGACAGGCGCGGGCTCGTGACGACCATCATGGCGACCGCGCCGAGGAACAGCACGAGGTTGCGCAGGGCCACGGAGGCGCTGGCCCCGAAGGCGGACTTGATCTGCGTGGTGTCGGCGGTGAGGCGCGAGACGATCTCGCCCGACTTCACGGTGTCGTAGAAGCCGGGGTCGAGGCGCGTCAGGTGCGAGAAGACGGCGGTGCGCACGTCCGTCATGACGCGCTCGCCCAACGTCATGACGAGGTAGTAGCGAAGCGAGCTCGCCAGGGCGAGAACGCCGACGACGAGGATCATCACCGAGAAGTAGCGGTCGATGAGGGCGACGCCCTCCGGCGAGAAGCCGTAGTCGACCATGCGGCGCACGGCCACGGGGATGGCGAGCGTGGCCGCCGAGGCGACGACGAGGGCGACCAACGCCGCGGCGATCCGGCTCTTGTAGCGCAAGGCATAGGGGAGCAGGGGCAACAGCGCCTTGAGCGAGGTGCGCGTGCGCTCCTTGCCTGGGGTGCTCTCGGTGTAGGTCGAACCGCTCATGCCATCCTGTCCTGACTGCCGAAACGTGCGTAGCGCCCCGGCGGCCGCGCGCCAAGTCCGGGCCAAGCCTGATGGCCCGATTTGCCGCGCGGCACGTGATCTCGCCCGGGCCGGTAGCCCCAGCGCGGCCTCCGCCGCGTTCCGCCTTGTCTGCCGCGCCCCGATGCTCTATAGGGGCGCACCATCTTCCAGGGCTCTATAGAGAAAAAGGGTCGCCGACGCGACCGCCGAGGATCTTGTCATGAAGGCCGATATCCATCCCGACTACCACACGATCAAGGTCGTCATGACCGATGGCACGGAGTTCCACACCCGCTCCACCTGGGGCAAGGAGGGCGACGTGATGCAGCTCGACATCGACAGCAAGTCGCACCCGGCGTGGACCGGCGGCCAGCAGCAGCTGATGGACCGCGGCGGCCGTCTCTCCCGCTTCAACAACAAGTTCGGCGGCTTCGGCCTCGGCAAGAAGTAAGCCGAGCAGCCTTGCAGACGACAAAAACCCGGGCCTCGCCCGGGTTTTTTGTGTTGGACCGTGCGCCTTCCCGGCCACGGGACCGCGGCCCTCCCGGGCCGCTCGATGGCTGTTCCATGCGGGCCGGAGGCCCACGCCCCGGGCTCGCCGGTCAGATCCCGAAGGCCTGGCTGAGCAGCTTGTGCTGCTGGGCGACAGGGTTCGTCTCCACCACCACCTCCGTGACGGGTCCGTCCATCAGCGCATCCAGGTGGATGATGCGGTCCTGCAGGCGCATGGAATGGGCGATGAGGTCGCGCAGCTCCTGCGGCAGGGTCTCGGCCGCCTCCTCGGTGAGGGTCGAGGCCTGGTTGGCCAGCCGCACCTTCTCCTTCTGCACCTGGGCCTGGGCGGCGGTCAGCTCGCCTTCGGCCACGGCGCGCTGCAGCAGGAGCCAGGAGGCGACCTGCATCAGCCTGGTCGTGAGCCGCATGCTCTCGCTGGCATAGGTGAGGGCGACCATGCGCGGCAGTCCCTTGGACTGGTCGCGACCCGGCCCGTCGAGATAGGCGGCCGTCGCCTCCACCAGTCCCATGCCCTCCCGGAACAGGGCGCGAAAGGCGTCCGAGGTGACGAATGAATCCGCGAAGGAATGAGGGGCGGCAGTCGAAATGGAGTTCATGTCACTCATCGTCGGTTGTCCCGCAGGCAGATGCACGCGTGTCGTTCCGGTCCGCTCGTGCATCGCTCACGGGAAGTGGAGCAAAGCTAGCGCCAGCGCCCGCATCGCGCCTCGGTAACGTCTTGTTAACGTTAACCGATCCGGCGGCTGTGGAAAGTCCCCCGCGGCTGCTGCGCGCGCCGGGTAGGCAGCCGCCCCCAAAATCAAAAAAAAGCCGCCTGGAGGGCGGCTTTTTCGAGTTGGATTACAGGGAGGCGTCAAACAGAGTGGACCAAGGCCACTCACGATCCAGACAATTCTGGATGCCTTGTTCATAACCTCGAAAGCCTAACGAACCTTTAACTCAACCAAGTTAACGCCCTGCGAATCCCAATTCGGGCCGCAGGGCGCAAGCTCTTGTCGCGATTTGAAAAAGTCAGGACTTGAAGAAGCTGTCGGCAAGCCGGCGGGAGTCCAGCTTCGACGACCGGGCCTCTTCCAGCCGCGAAATCTCCGCCTGGAGCTGGCTGATCCGCTCGGAGAGCTCCTCCACGGACAGCAGGGAGAGGTCCTGGCCCAGTTCATGGGCGGACGCCGCGCGGCGCGGCTGCTCTTCGAAAAAAGGATCCGACATGGCATCGTCCTCCTTCGCGGGCCGTTGTCTCCATCGGCCGGCAGGATAGCGGCCCGCGGCACGGGCTCCAAGCGGCAGAAAGAGCGAGAAGGCGGCAGGCATGATGGCAGGTTCAGGGCGAGGCGGGGCGACGATGCGGGCGATCGGCATGGAGCGGCCGGGCGGCCCGGAGGTGCTCGTCCCGCAGGAGCGCCCCGTCCCGCAGCCCGGACCGGGAGAAATTCTCGTCGCGGTCGAGGCCGCCGGCGTGAACCGGCCGGACGTGCTGCAGCGTCAGGGCGGCTATCCGCCGCCCCCCGGCGCGCCGGATATTCCCGGCCTCGAAATCGCCGGCCGCGTGTCGGCGGTGGGCGATGGCGTCTCGCGCTGGACAATCGGGGACGCCGTCTGCGCGCTCGTGGCGGGCGGCGGCTACGCCGCGTTCTGCACGGTGCACGAGAGCAACGCGCTGCCCGTGCCGGCCGGCTTCGACATGGTGGAGGCGGCCGCCCTGCCGGAGACCTTCTTCACCGTCTGGACCAATGTGTTCGAGCGCGGCGGACTGAAGGCGGGGGAAACCTTCCTCGTGCATGGCGGAACGTCCGGCATCGGCACCACCGCGATCATGCTCGCCAAGGCCTTCGGCGCGACAGTCTTCACCACCGTGGGTACGGCCGACAAGGCCGAGGCGGCGCGCAAGCTCGGCGCAGACATCGCGGTGAACTATCGCGAGGAGGATTTCGTGGCCGCGCTCAAGGCTGCGACGGACGGCAAGGGCGTGAACCTGATCCTCGACATGGTCGGCGGCGACTACATCGCCCGCAATTGGGAGGTGGCGGCCGTCAATGGCTGCATCGTCCAGATCGCCTTCCTGCAGGGCGCGAAGGTGACGGTCGACTTCACCCGCGTGATGCTGAAGCGACTGACACACACGGGCTCGACGCTGCGCCCCCGCAGCGTCGCGGAAAAGGCCGCTATCGCCCGCGCGCTGGAGGAGCAGGTCTGGCCGTTGCTGGCCGAGGGCCGCATCCACCCCGTCGTCCACGCGACCTTCCCGCTTGAAGAGGCCGCAAAGGCGCATGCGCTGATGGAATCGAGCGCCCATGTGGGGAAGATCGTGCTGACGGTGTAAGGCGCCGAGCAGCGGGCCTGAAGGCCCGCGGTCCCAAGATGAATCCCTCAATTGCATCGCCGGGCGGAGCAGCCTATATAGCGGGCAATCCCCGTACAGTCAGGCGTCTGGGGGCTCCGGCCGAAAGGTCCGGTCGGGGCACGAGAGGCCATGCCTCGCGCCGACCCGTCCATTGAGAGGAGATCAGGATGAGCACTGGACCGCTGATGCCGAAGGCGACCGCCGTCTGGCTCGTCGACAACACGTCCCTGACGTTCGACCAGGTGGCCGACTTCTGCAAGCTGCACCCCCTCGAGGTGAAGGGCATCGCCGACGGCGAAGTCGCAGCGGGCATCAAGGGGCTCGATCCCGTCGTCGCCGGCCAGCTGACGCGCGAGGAGATCGAGCGCGCCGAGAAGGATACGAACTACCGCCTCAAGCTTGCGGTCTCGACCGTCCGCATCCCCGAGCAGAAGCGCAAGAAGGGCCCGCGCTACACGCCTCTGTCGCGCCGCCAGGACCGCCCCAACGCGATCCTCTGGCTGCTCCGCAACCACCCGGAGCTGAAGGACGCGCAGATCATGCGCCTCGTCGGCACGACCAAGACCACGATCCAGCAGATCCGCGACCGCACGCACTGGAACGCCGCCACGCTCGCCCCGATGGACCCGGTGACGCTGGGCCTGTGCTCGCAGATCGACCTCGACTTCGAGGTCGCGCGCGCCGCCAAGGACCGCCCGGCCGTCGTGCAGGAGGAGGCCGACCAGACGCTGCTGCCGGCCGAGGTGACCACGGCCAAGGAGCCGGTGGCCCAACCCTTCTCCAACCTCAATGCCCCCCGCGAGCGCGAGGAAGAGGAGGAGATCGACGTCAACTCCGTCTTCGCCAAGCTCAAGCAGCTCAAGACGAACGAGTGACGCGCGCACCGCGCGACAGGGAAAGTCGTTTCAATCTGAAGGTGTTGGCCGGGCGAGAGCCCGGCCTTTTTCGTCGTTTGGCTGCGGCCACGCCCCAGTTCCGCCATCCACCCTTCGTTAACCATGCGGGCAATCCCTCGAATGCCACAGGATCGCGAAACCCCTCGGCAAGGTTGACGGAACCTTCGCTTAACCAAGCCGCTCTAACCCTCCGATGAGACCGACGCGCCGGTTGTCCGGCCAACAAGGAGCATCACCATGACGGCTTCCATCCGGGCCGCGAGCGGGCCGCATTTCATGCACGCGGCCAAGCTGGCCCTCGCCCTGACCGCGGCCCTGACGCTGGCCGCCTGCTCGTCCAACAAGGCGGCCGACGGGGCGGCAGGGGGTGCGGGAGCCTATGGGGCCGGTGGCGCCGCGACGCCGGGTTCGGCCCAGGATTTCATCGTGAACGTCGGCGACCGCGTCTTCTTCGAGACGGATTCGACGGACCTCACGCCGACGGCGACCGCGACGCTCGACAAGCAGGCGCAGTGGCTCGGCCAGTATCCGCGCTACGCCATCACCATCGAGGGCCATGCCGACGAGCGCGGCACGCGCGAGTACAATTTCGCACTTGGCGCGCGCCGCGCCCAGGTGACCCGCGACTATCTGGCCGCCAAGGGCGTCAATGCCGGCCGGATGAAGACCATTTCCTATGGCAAGGAGCGCCCGGTCGCGGTCTGCGACGACATTTCCTGCTGGTCGCAGAACCGCCGCGCCGTCACGGTGCTCGGCGGCGGCGCAGGTTCCTGAGGCCGAGCGCTCACTCTCCTGACGACGAGCCGGCGCCCCTCGGGGCGCCGGTTGCGTTTCGAGCGCCAAGGCCGCGCTTCTTCGCAGCTGCGACACATTTTGGCCCGGGGCCCGTCCCATGCTAAGGGCCTTGGTCGTCCCCTCAGCAGGAAACGTCTTCGCCATGCTCTTGCGCCTTGCCCGTGCGGCCGCCGCATCGACCTTCGGCCTCGTGGTTCTCGGCCTCGTGCTCGTCTCCCCACGGCCTGCCGCGGCGCAGGACGCCGCCGAGCTGCTGGTGCGGGTGAACCGGCTGGAGAACCAGGTCAGGGCGCTGTCCGGCCAGATCGAGCAGCTGCAGTTCCAGAACAAGCGGCTCGAGGACCAGCTGACCAAGTTCCAGCAGGACGTGGAGTTTCGCTTCCAGGAGATGAAGGGCGGCGCACGTCCCACGGCCGGCGCCGGGCCCGCTCCGGCGCCGACGGCCGCCAAGCCGCAGAAGCGCAGCGACGCCTTCGATCCCGGCGCGGATCCCTCCGCCCCCGGCGCGCCGAGGACGCTCGGCAGCCTGTCCGGCGAGCCCCAGGCGGTCATGCCCCAGGCTGAAGCCCCGCAGGTCGCCGCGCGCCGAGGCGCGGCGGGAGACATCGGCACCCTGCTGGAGGACGAGGAGGACGGCCCGATCGATCTCGAGGCCATGGGCAAGGCGCCCAAGGAGATTCCGGCGGGCGCGCTTCCCGCGCCCGGTCTGCCCGCGCCCTCCTCGCAGGCCCGCACCACGGCGGCGCTGCCGCTCCCGGCTCCAAGCTCGGTGCAGGGGCTCAACCCGAAGGCCGTCTCCCCTGTCGCCGCGCAGCCCTCGATCGCCGCCGCTGGCACCGGCAGCGCGCGCGACACATACGACCTCGCCTATGGCCTCGTGCTGCAGCGCCAGTACGACCAGGCCGAGATGGCCTTCCGCCAGTTCCTGCAGACGCATCCGCGGGACAGGCTCGCGCCGGACGCCACCTACTGGCTCGGCGAGACCTATTACCGCCGGGGCAAGTACCCGGACGCGGTGGAGCAGTATTTGAAGATCTACAAGACCTATGGCTCCTCGCGCATCGCCCCCGACAGCATGCTCAAGCTCTCTCTCTCGTTGCGCGGCATGAACCAGCCCGAGCAGGCCTGCGCCACGCTCGCCGAGATCGGCCGCAAGTATCCGGACGCCTCGTCCGAGGTGAAGGCGGGCGTCCAGCGCGAGCAGAAGCGCGGCAATTGCTGAGGCCGCGCCCGTGGCCCGCGCGGCCCATGGGCCGCTGACGCCGGACGAGATCGCCGCGGCGTTCGCTCCGCTCGCCGTCCACCACAGCCTGCTCCTTGCCGTGTCCGGCGGGCCGGACAGCGCCTGCCTGCTGCACATGCTGGCCCGCTGGCGCAAGGCGCATCCTGACGTCCGCGTGCTGGCCGCCACCGTGGACCATGGCCTCAGGCCTGCCTCCGCGGCCGAGGCCGAAGCAGTAGCTGGTTGGTGCCAGCGCCTCGGCATCCCCCACGCGATCCTGCGCTGGACCGGGCCGAAGCCGCGCACTGGCCTTCAGGCTGCCGCGCGGGAAGCACGCTATGGCCTCCTGGATGACCACGCCCGCCGGACCGGAGCCGAGGTCCTGCTCACGGCCCACCACGCCGACGACCAGGCCGAGACCGTGCTGATGCGGCTCGCACGTGGCAGCGGCCTGCGCGGCCTCGGGGGCATGGTCCCCCTCGCTCGCCGGCCGGGCGGACTGCTGCACGCCCGTCCGCTGCTCGGCGTCCCCAAGGGCCGCCTCGTCGCCACGCTTGCCGCCTGGTGCGAGCCCAGCTTCGAGGATCCCTCCAACGCCGACCCCCGCTTCGGCCGCGCCCGGACCCGCGCCCTCGGCCCGCTTCTCGCAAAGGAGGGCCTGGGACCTGCGCGGCTGCGGCGCCTCGCCGAGCGCGCCCGCCGGGCGGACGAGGTGCTGGACGGGCTCGCCCGGGCCGCTTGCGTGACGCATGTCCAGCGGAAGGGGGATGGGGCGTCGCTGGCTCCCGGCCTCTTCACGGAGCCGCAAGAAATCGTGATCCGCGTCCTGCTCGAGGTCCTCGGGACCGAAAACCCCGGCGAGAACCCGGACCTGCGGCTCGAGCGGGTGGAGACGTTGGCCGCCGCGCTGCTGGAGGCCAGCGCGGCCGGCCGCGCGCTGCGCCGGACGCTCGCCGGGCGCATCGTTTCCATGGATCGCCATGCTCGGGTCATTATCCAGGCGGAAAAATCGAGACGGCGGGGCCGAAGGGCCTCCGCCGGCCGCGCGGCGTTCATCGCGCGACAAGGAGCCTCGTGCTAGGCCATTGCGTCCGCATGCGCGATTCCGGGCGTCTTCCCGGATGCGGCGGCAGGTCTCAGGCGGTCAGGCCCGTCCGAATCGGCCCGCGCGGCCCGGCTTCCCTTGGCAAGAGGGGCTTCGGGACCTACATTGAGCCTACGCAACCGCGCCTTTTGCGTCCCTGACGCGACCGGCCTCATCAAGGCGATCGATCGGTAATGAACCCGAACGTCCGCAACTTCGCCCTCTGGGTGATCATCTTCCTGCTCGTGCTGGCGCTCGTCACGCTGTTCCAGAACCCTGGACAGCGCTCGGCCTCCTACGAGATGCCCTACAGCCAGTTCCTCAACGAGGTGGATTCCGGCCGGGTCTCCAACGTCGTCATCTCCGGGCCCGAGGTGCACGGCACCCTGTCCGACGGACGCCCGTTCCAGACCTACGCGCCGAACGACCCCAACCTCGTGCAGAAGCTCTCGCAAAAGGGCGTGAACTTCTCGGCCAAGCCGCTGCAGGAGAACCTGCCCTGGTTCCTGGCGCTGCTCGTCAACTGGATGCCGCTGATCGTTTTCATCGCGGCCTGGATCTTCCTGTCGCGCCAGATGCAGGGCGCGAGCGGCAAGGCCATGGGCTTCGGCAAATCCAAGGCGAAGCTGCTGACGGAAGCGCATGGCCGCGTCACCTTCGAGGACGTGGCCGGCGTGGACGAGGCGAAGGAAGACCTCAACGAGATCGTCGAGTTCCTGCGCGACCCGCAGAAGTTCCAGCGCCTGGGCGGCCGCATCCCGCGCGGCGTGCTGCTGGTCGGCCCGCCCGGCACCGGCAAGACGCTGCTCGCGCGCGCCATCGCCGGCGAGGCGAACGTGCCCTTCTTCACCATCTCGGGCTCCGACTTCGTGGAGATGTTCGTGGGCGTCGGCGCGAGCCGCGTGCGCGACATGTTCGAGCAGGCCAAGAAGAACGCGCCCTGCATCATCTTCATCGACGAGATCGACGCGGTGGGCCGCCACCGCGGCGCCGGTCTCGGCGGAGGCAATGACGAGCGCGAGCAGACCCTGAACCAGCTGCTCGTCGAGATGGACGGCTTCGAGGCGAATGAGGGCATCATCCTCATCGCCGCGACCAACCGCCCCGACGTGCTCGACCCCGCATTGCTGCGTCCCGGCCGCTTCGACCGCCAGATCGTGGTGCCGAACCCCGACGTCATCGGTCGCGAGCGCATCCTTCGCGTCCATGTCCGCAAGGTGCCGCTGGCGCCCGACGTTGACCTCAAGACGGTCGCGCGCGGCACGCCCGGCTTCTCCGGCGCGGACCTGATGAACCTCGTCAACGAGGCGGCCCTTCTCGCGGCGCGGCGCGGCAAGCGCATCGTCACGATGAAGGAGTTCGAGGACGCCAAGGACAAGGTGATGATGGGCGCCGAGCGCCGGACCCTGGTGATGAGCGAGGAGGAGAAGCGCCTCACCGCCTACCACGAGGCGGGCCACGCCATCCTCGCCCTCAACGTCAAGGCGACGGACCCCGTGCACAAGGCCACGATCATCCCGCGCGGTCGCGCGCTGGGCATGGTCATGCAGCTCCCCGAGCGCGACAAGCTCTCGATGAGCTACGAGCAGATGACCTCGCGCCTCGCCATCATGATGGGCGGACGCGTGGCCGAGGAGCTCATCTTCGGTCCGGAGAAGGTGACGTCGGGCGCGGCCTCCGACATTGAGCAGGCCACGCGCCTCGCCCGCATGATGGTGACGCGCTGGGGCTTCTCGAGCGAGCTCGGCACCGTTGCCTATGGCGAGAACCAGGACGAGGTCTTCCTCGGCATGTCGGTCTCCCGCCAGCAGAACATCTCCGAGGCCACGGCGCAGAAGATCGACGCCGAGGTCCGCCGGCTCGTCGAGCAGGGCTACAAGGAGGCGACCGAGGTCCTCACCGCCAAGCGCGAAGAGCTCGAGAAGCTGGCCGGCGGCCTTCTTGAATACGAGACGCTCTCGGGCGAGGAGATCCGCGACCTGCTGGCTGGCAAGCCGCCGATCCGCGACATCCCCGACGACCCGCCGAACCGTTCGGCCCCCGTGGTTCCCACGGCCGGCAAGGGCCGCCCCCGGCAGGAACCGGACGCTGGCATGGAGCCGCAGCCCCAGGCCTGAACGGGCCGGACTGCAGAACACGCGAAGGCTCGCCGCGAGGCGGGCCCTTTTTCCATGTGCGCGTGATGCGGTTGGTCGGGTCCCTCAACGGCGGCGCGCGTGCCCTTATCCCCTCCCGGGGAGAAGGGCGCCCCCGCGCGGGCCTGAAGGACATCGGCCGATCCGATGCTCTTCGAACGTGTCAGGCGGCGGCGTCGAGAGCCCTGGGCGGCTTCACGTCCAGCAGCTTTTCCGCGAGTGCCGCGAGGTCGAGGCAGGGGACCATCCGGGCCCGGGAGCCTTCGCCGATTTCCACGAGCCGGGCAAGGGAAGGGCCACCCGCTCCGCCTCGGACATCGGAATGTGCCGAGGCCTTGAGGCACGCCGCTTCGATGGCGTGCAACTCGTCGACGGCGAAGCCCACGAGGTCTGCTCCGCTCCGCACGAGAATGACCCGGCCCGGCGCGCCGCTGCATCCCCGCAGGCCCAGCGCCCCGGCGAGGTCGACCAGCGGCACGGCCGCGCCGCGGTGCATGAAGAGGCCCAGCACGCCGTCCCGGCGTCCCTCGATGCGCGTGATCTCCGCAGGGACGGGCAGGATCTCGCTGCACTGGAGAAGAGGCGTGGCGAGTTCGAGCCCGGCCACGTAGGTGAGGAATTGGCTGCGCCCCGACTGGGCCGCCGTCCTGCTCTCGATGACGGCGGTCTCGCCGCTCAGCCGGGCGAAGGTCGCCAGCGCGGAATCGGTGTGCAGCCCCTCCGCGGACAGCACGAGCGAGCGGACGCCGTCGCGAGCCAGGACGCCGGAGAACAGCGTGGCGCGGGGCACGGCCAGCGCCGGCATGGCGGCGATCTCCTCCGGCGAGACCAGCGCGATGTCGCGCACCGACTCCACCGTGAGCGCGACGAGGCCCCCGTCCCGAAACCGGACCACGACCAGCGGGGATTCAGCCGCCGTCCTTGCGTCGCCGAGGCCGAGCGCGGCGAGCGTGTCCACCACCGGCACGTCGCGGCCATGGTGGGACGCCACGCCGAGGCAGACGCCGGACGCCATGGCGCTGGCGCGGATGGGCGTCGCGGGCACGGTCGCATCGACCGCCTGCGCGGCGATCGCCAGGGCCTGGCCGCGGCTGGTGAAGAGCAGGTGGGGCGCACGGCGAGACTGCGCTGCCGAGGCCGGCGCGGCGCGGGGTTCGTCGACGAGCGGCACGCCCGGCAGGCTGGCGAGCCGCGCGGCGCAGAGCAGGTTCACGAGGTCGGGGCCGTGGTCGAGGGTGTGGCTGACGAGTTCCCCGCCGTCGGAGGCTGGGCCGAAGGCCTGCAGGCTGCCCGCATCGATGGTCGCGATGCCGTGCACGGCGTCCGCCCGCAGCCCGAGCAACCGTCCCTCGCGGCGCATCACGACGACGACGCCCTCCGGCCTGGCCTCGCCCAGCGCCAGCACCGCGGCGAGGTCGAGCACGGGAATGATCGCTCCCCTCAGGCGCACGGCGCCGGTAAGTCCCGGGACCCTTGCGGGCAGGGGCGCGAGCGCGGCAGGGCAGGGGATCACCTCGCGGATGCTCGCGGCCGGCAGCGCCAGCACGCAGGGGCCGACCTTCATAAGGCCCAGGGTGAGGCTGCCGCCGGGAGCGTCCGCCCTGTCGCTCACCGTCCGCCCTTGGCGCCGGCGAGGTCGTGGATCAGCTCCACCACATTGTTGGAGACGGCCTGCTGGGCCGTGGTGGAGGCGGCGATCTCGCGGATCGAGTGAGCCGTCTTGGCGACGCTCGCCACGATCCGCTCGAAGGCCTGCTTGGCTTCCTGCGACCGGTCCGTGCCCTGGCTCACACGCTCCACGCTTTCCTCGATCAGCGAGGCGATGTCGCGGGCGGCCTGCGAACTGCTCTCGGCGAGCTTGCGCACCTCGCCCGCCACGACCGAGAAGCCCACGCCGTGGTCGCCCGCACGCGCCGCCTCGATCGCCGCGTTGAATGCGAGCAGGTTCGTCTGGCTGGCGATGTCGCCGATGACCTTCACGATCTCGGCGATGCGCTGCGAGGACTTCTGGATGAGCTCGATGGCGGTGATCGAGTTCTTCAGCGACTCGTAGCCGTGTTCGGCGTCGGCCTGCGTCTCGGTGGCCAGCGATGTCGCGGCGCCGGCGCTGTGGGTGATCTCGTTGATGGAGCCGGACAGGTCCGACACGACCCGCTGCATCTCCACGGACTTGCGCTCGATCATGCCCTGCAGCTGCACCTGCTCGGTCACGTCGGAGGCATACTTGATGACGCGCACCGGGCGGCCATGCAGGTCGAGGATGGGGCTGTAGGTCGCCTGCAGGAAGACCTCGCGCCCGAACTTGCCCATGCGGCGGAAGCGGCCGGACTGGAACTCGCCCTTGCCGAGCCGCAGCCAGAAGTCGCGATAATCCAGCGAGACGATGTAGTCGTCGGAACACAGCATGCTGTGATGCTTGCCGGCGAGCTCGCGCATGGAGTAGCCCATCACGCGCAGGAAGTTCTCGTTGGCGCAGAGGATGTTGCCGTCGAGGTCGAACTCGATCACCGCCTGGCCGCGGTCGATGGCATCGACGCGGCTGGCGAACTCCGCGTTGCGCAGCTTGGCCTGGGTCACGTCCGCGGCGAACTTGACGACCTTGAAGGGGCGGCCCCTGGCGTCGAGGATGGGATTGTAGGTGGCCTGGATCCAGACCTCGCGCCCGCCCTTCGCGATGCGCTTGTACTCGCCGCCGTCGAACTCGCCGCGGCCGAGCCGCTCCCAGAACTTGGCATAGGCGTCGCTCCTCCCGTGGTCCGCGTCGCAGAACAGGCTGTGATGCCGGCCCTGGATCTCGGAGAGCGTGTAGCCCATGAGGTCGAGGAAGTTGCCGTTGGCCGTGATGACGTGGCCCGACAGGTCGAATTCGATCACCGCCTGCGAGCGGTCGATGGCCTTCACCTTCCCTTCGAACTCCGCGTTGCGCAGCTTCGTGGCGGTGATGTCCTGCGCCAGCTTGACGACCTTTGCAGGCTTGCCGTCCGGACCGAGGATGGGATTGTAGGTTGCGCTGATCCAGATCTCGCGGCCATCCTTGCCGTAGCGGCAGAATTCGCCGGCCTCGAAGTCGCCGTGGTTCAGGTGGCGCCAGAAGGCGGCGTAGGCCTCGCTTCCGGCAAAGGCGGGGTCGCAGAAGATCCGGTGGTGCCGGCCCTGGATCTCGTCGGCGGTATACCCCGTGAGCTTCAGGAAATTGTCGTTGGCCGACAGGATCGTCCCGTCGAGCGCAAAGGCGACGATCCCGACCGAGCGGTCGATCGCGGCCCAGATGCCGGCCTGCTCGGCTTCCGTGAGATCCATGACCGCGTCAGGATCCGCCCCGCCGTCGCCGGTCGCGGGCGGGACGGGCGCTGGAGCCCCCCGGCTTGGCTTCGGGGTGAGGGGCGGCACCGCAGGCATGGCGAACTCCGAGGCAGGCTCATCCGGGCGCATCGCTTAAAGCGGAGCTTGCGCCGCGTCCAAAGTACACTTGTGAGATGTTATTTTTACGTGAAGCGCATCGTGCAGAGCGCCCCGTACGAAGGTACCGGTCACCATCGCCCGGCTGACGGATGGCAAGCTTGGGCTTGGGGCTGGCGGCGGGGCGTCCTTTACAATTCGTTATCGATCGGATGTAAACATCCGGCAATGTTGACAGACGGCGGGCATCGCGGCGACGTGGCCCATGGGAGGACCTTGGATCCTGCCCGCCCGCCCCCACGGGACAGAGGTCCATGGCGCGCAAATATTTCGGCACCGACGGCATTCGCGGCCTCGCCAACAGGGTGATCACGCCGGACCTCGCGCTCAAGGTAGGCCAGGCCGCCGGCCTGCAGTTCCATCGCGGCGACCATCCCAACCGCGTGGTGATCGGCAAGGATACGCGCCTGTCCGGCTACATGATCGAATATGCGATGGTCGCCGGTTTCACCTCGGTGGGCATCAACACGATGCTTCTCGGACCCATGCCGACGCCGGCGGTCGCCATGCTCACGCGTTCCCTGCGCGCCGATCTCGGCGTGATGATCTCGGCTTCGCACAATCCCTATCATGACAACGGCATCAAGCTCTTCGGCCCGGACGGCTACAAGCTGTCCGACGAGACGGAGCGCGAGATCGCGGCCCTCATCGATTCCGACCTGTCGAGCCGGCTCTCCGAACCGTCCGAGCTCGGCCGCGCCAAGCGCATCGAAGGCGTCCACGCGCGCTACATTGAGTCCGCCAAGCGCACGCTGCCGCGAAACATCGACCTCGACGGACTGCGCATCGTCGTCGACTGCGCCAACGGCGCCGCCTACAAGGTCGCCCCCGAGGCTCTGTGGGAGCTCGGCGCGGAGGTCGTGTCGATCGGCGTGGAGCCGGACGGCTACAACATCAACCGCGACGTGGGCTCCACCGCGCCGGAGGCGCTGAGCCGCAAGGTGCGCGAGCTGCGCGCCGACATCGGCATCGCGCTCGACGGCGACGCGGACCGCGTGGTGATCGTCGACGAGAAGGGCCAGCTCGTGGACGGCGACCAGCTGATGGCGGTGGTCGCCAGGAGCTGGCGCGACGATGGCCGGCTCACCAAGCCCGGCATCGTGGCGACGGTCATGTCGAACCTCGGCCTGGAGCGCTACCTCCATGACCTCGGCCTCGACCTCGCGCGCACCGCCGTCGGCGACCGCTACGTGCTCGAGCACATGCGCGAGCACGGCTTCAATGTGGGTGGCGAGCAGTCCGGGCACATCATCCTCTCCGACTACGCCACGACCGGCGACGGCCTCATCGCCGCGCTGCAGGTGCTCGCGGTGGTGAAGATGCGCCAGCAGCCGGTCAGCGAGGTCTGCCACTGCTTCGAGCCGCTGCCGCAGATCCTCAAGAACGTGCGCTTCCGCAAGGGCGAGCCGCTGCAGGACACGTCCGTGGTGACCGCCATCGAGGCCTCGCGCGAGCGCCTCGGCAAGAGCGGGCGTCTCGTGATCCGCCCCTCGGGCACCGAGCCAGTGATCCGCGTCATGGCGGAGGGCGACGACCGCGACCTCGTGCAGCGCGTGGTCGACGACGTCGTCGACGCGCTCACCGCCGTCGCCGCCTGAACGGACAGGCCTGGCGTCGCGGGCAGGGCGGGACGCGGGCCCGCTCGCCGCGCCGCTTCGGACCGGGGGCCTTCAGGCTGTCCTTTGTTCTCGACACCGGATTCGGGCCTGAGGGCCGGCGTTCCATGCGAGCGGGAGGAGGGACCTGCTGCTCGCTCCGGTCGTCCAGTTGAAGTTCGATAAAAAGTAACCCTAACGAGTAACCTTAAGCCGTCTTTAAGAATACTCACGCAAGAGTGGTCTCATCGACCGGGCAAGCGGCCGACCCGCCTGCCGCAAGATGGGACCTTTGTCATGCGTAGCCTGAACGTCCTTGCTCTCGCGGGTTGGCTCGCGCTCGGCGCCGCGGGCGCCGCGCAGGCGGCCGACCTTCCCGCTCCGCCTCCGCCTCCTCCTGCCCCCGTCGAATTCGGCGGATGGTACCTGCGTGGCGACATCGGCGGCGCCCTCGCGTCCATGGACGCGGTCAGCTCCACCTTCAACCCGCTCATCACCGTGCCCGGCTTCCAGTCGGATTCCAGCAGCCTCGGCAACGCGCTCTTCCTCGGGGCGGGCGTCGGCTACCAGTTCAACTCCTGGTTCCGCGCCGACGTGACCGGCGAATGGCGCAACCAGCAGAGCTACCGCGCGCTGGAGAGCTACGCCGACGAATTCGGCATCGGCTGCGCCAATGGCCGCTGCCCGGACGCCTATTACGGCAAGCTGCAGACCAACGCCCTGTTCATGCTGAACGGCTATGTCGACCTCGGCACCTGGTCGGGCCTCACCCCCTATGTCGGCGCTGGCGTCGGAACGGGCTATACCCGCTTCGGACCCATCCAGGACTTCGGGACCGACCCTGCGGCGGCGGGCTATGGCATCGCCTCGTCCAAGGCGGCCTGGCAGCCGGCCTGGGCGCTCATGGCGGGCGTGTCCTATGCCTTCTCGCCCAACCTCGCGCTCGACGTCGGCTATCGCTACCTCAATCTCGGCAGCTTCTCGTCGAACCCGATCCAGTGCCAGGCGCCCGGCGTCTGCGCCAACGAGATCCAGAAGATCCGCGTCGCGTCGTCCGACGTCCGGGTCGGCCTGCGCTGGATGTTCGGCGCGCCAGTTCCGGTCGCCCCGCCTCCCCCGCCGCTCGTGCGCAAGTACTGAGGGGCTCAGGCCTCCAGGCCGCTTCAAGAACTATGCGGGCCGGGAAGCCCGCACTCCCGACGGCGCCGCTCCCCTGCGGCGCCGTATGCGTTCGCGAATGCCGCAAGGGGAACAGCCGCGTTCGGATTCTTTTCATTTGACGCCCCCGCCGGCTTGGGCTTAAGCCCGTCGGCGGGACACTCCCCCCCAACGGGGAGCGCCCATCTGCAAGGATGGAGAACAGCGATGACGACCGCGACGCCCGGCCTCAGGCCGGCGAACCCGCATTTTTCGTCCGGCCCCTGCGCCAAGCGCCCCGGCTGGTCACTCGAAGCCCTCAAGGATGCCTCCCTCGGCCGCTCGCACCGCGCCAAGGTCGGCAAGGCCAAGCTGAAGCAGGCCATCGACCTCACCCGCGAGGTGCTGCAGGTTCCCCCCGACTACCGCATTGCCATCGTGCCCGCCTCGGACACCGGGGCGGTGGAAATGGCGATGTGGTCCCTGCTTGGCGCCCGCGGCGTCGACATGGTCGCCTGGGAGAGCTTCGGCGAGGGCTGGGTGACCGACGTCGTCAAGCAGCTCAAGCTGAAGGATGCCCGCGTGCTCAAGGCGGGCTATGGCGAGATCGTCGACCTCGCCTCGATCGACTTCGGGAATGACGTGGTCTTCACCTGGAACGGCACCACGTCCGGCGTGCGCGTGCCGAACGGGGACTTCATCCCCGCCGACCGCAAGGGCCTCACCATCTGCGACGCCACCTCGGCGGCCTTCGCCCAGCGGCTCGACTGGCCTAAGCTCGATGTCGTCACCTTCTCCTGGCAGAAGGTGCTGGGCGGCGAGGCGGCCCACGGCATGCTCATCCTGTCGCCCCGCGCGGCCGAGCGGCTCGCCACCTATACGCCGGCCTGGCCGCTGCCCAAGATCTTCCGCATGACGTCGGGCGGCAAGCTCGCCGAGGGGCTTTTCCAGGGCGAGACGATCAACACGCCTTCCATGCTCTGCGTGGAGGACTACATCGACGCGCTGCAATGGGCGAAGGCCCTCGGCGGCCTCGACGCGCTGATCGCGCGGGCGGACGCCAACACAAAGGCCATTGCCGATTACGTCGCGAAGAACGACTGGCTGGCCTTCCTCGCCAAGGATCCCGCCACGCGCTCCAACACCAGCGTCTGCCTCGTCTTCTCCGACCCCGCCGTCAAGGCGCTCCCGGCGGACGCACAGGCCGCCTTCGCCAAGACGGTGGCCGATCTCCTCGAAAAGCAGGGCGTCGGCTACGACCTCGGCGCCTATCGCGACGCCCCGCCTGGCCTGCGCATCTGGTGCGGCGCGACGGTGGAGACCGCCGACGTCGCCGCCCTCATGCAGTGGGTCGGCTGGGCCTACGCCGAGGCCAAGGCCGGCCTCGCCAAGGCGGCGTAGGGCGCGACATCGGGCGCGATGCCCTTCTCCCCTCGCGGGAGAAGGTGCCCCGAAGGGGCGGATGAGGGGGCGGTCGGCCCGTGCGCGGTCGTCCAGAACCTGCTCTGCCCCGGCGTCCCCTCATCCGGCGCCGGCGCGCCACCTTCTCCCGCGAGGGGAGAAGGGTCGCGCGGAGCCAGAGCAGCGATTCCCAACAGTCCCGACAACCTCACGGCGCAGCGCGCCGCCCCTCCAGCGGGAGGGATGAAGGAGACACCCCATGGCGCCCCGCGTCCTCATTTCCGATGCACTCTCCTCTGCCGCCGTCGGCATCTTCCGCGAGCGCGGGGTCGAGGTGGACGTCAAGCCCGGCCTCGACAAGGACGAGCTCGCCGCCATCATCGGCGACTATGACGGCCTCGCCATCCGCTCGGCCACCAAGGTCACTGCCAAGCTCTTGGAAAGCGCGCCGCGGCTGAAGGTGGTCGGCCGCGCCGGCATCGGCGTCGACAATGTCGACATCCCCGCGGCGACGGCCAAGGGCGTGATCGTCATGAACACGCCGTTCGGCAATTCCATCACGACGGCCGAGCACGCCATCGCGCTGATGTTCGCGCTCGCCCGCGAGATCCCGGCCGCCGATGCCTCCACCCAGGCCGGCAAGTGGGAGAAGAACCGCTTCATGGGCGTGGAGATCACCGGCAAGGTGCTGGGCGTGATCGGCTGCGGAAACATCGGGGCCATCGTCGCGGACCGCGCGATCGGTCTGCGCATGCGTGTCGTCGCCTACGATCCCTTCCTGTCCCCCGAGCGGGCGCTCGACCTCGGCGTGGAAAAGGTCGAGTTGGATGATCTCCTCGCCCGCGCCGACTTCATCACGCTCCATGTGCCCATGACGGCGCAGACGAAGAACATCCTCTCTGCCGAGGCGCTGGCGCGGACCAGGAAGGGCGTCCGCATCATCAACTGCGCGCGCGGCGGCCTCGTCGACGAGGAAGCGCTCGCCGCGGCGCTGAAGAGCGGCCATGTCGCGGGCGCGGCCTTCGACGTCTTCACCGTCGAGCCCGCCAAGGAGAACCCGCTTTTCGGCCTGCCCAACGTGGTCTGCACGCCGCACCTCGGCGCCTCCACCTCGGAGGCGCAGGAGAACGTGGCGCTGCAGGTCGCCGAGCAGATGTCGGACTACCTCGTGCGCGGCGCGATCTCCAACGCCATCAACTTCCCCTCCATCACGGCGGAGGAGGCGCCCAAGCTGAAGCCCTTCATCGCGCTCGCCGAGCGGCTCGGCTCCTTCGCCGGCCAGCTCACTGAAAGCGGCATCAAGGAGGTGCGCATCACCTACGAGGGCGTCGTCGCGGGGCTCAAGATCAAGGCGCTCACGGCCTCGGCCATTGCCGGCCTGCTGCGCCCGCTGCTGCAGGACGTCAACGTCGTCTCCGCGCCCATCGTCGCCAAGGAGCGCGGCATTGTGGTGGAGGAGGCGACGCGTGCGGCGGAGGGTGACTACGAGTCGCTCATCACGCTCACGGTCGTCACCGAGACGCAGGAGCGCTCCGTGGCCGGAACCGTCTTCCACGATGGCAGGCCGCGCATCGTTTCGATCAAGGGCATCAAGGTCGACGCCGAGTTCGGCCCCTCCATGCTGTACGTCACCAACGAGGACAAGCCCGGCTTCATCGGCCGCTTCGCCGGGCTGCTCGGCGACGCCGGCATCAACATCGCCACCTTCGCGCTGGGCCGCGACGCCCAGGGCGGCTCGGCCATCGCGCTCGTGGAGGTGGACGGCGCGGTGCCCACGGACATCGTGGCGAGGATCCAGACCATCCAGGGTGTCAAGCAGGCCAAGCCGCTGCGGTTTTGAAAACGCCCGTCATTGCGAGTGGCGCAGCGACGAAGCAATCCAGGGGCGCCAGGCAGAAGACTGGACTGCTTCGCTCCGCTCGCAATGAAGGCTCATTCGGCGACGGAAGGCGTCACCGTCTTCCCAGCCTCTCCGCGATGTAGATCCCGACCAGCACCAGCGCCAGGGCCAGCGCGCTCGAGGTGTCAAAGGGTTCGCCGAGTATCAGCACGGCCAGCAGCGTACCGAAGACCGGGACGAGGTTGATGAAGAGCCCGGCGCGGCCCGGGCCGATCAGCGAAACGCCCTGGATGAAGGTGAGCTGTGCGATGAGCGAGGGAAACACGCCGACATAGAGGATAATCGCCCAGCCCGCCATGCTCGGCCACAGGAGCTGTCCGCGCAGGGCTTCGATGGCGAGCAGCGGCAGCGAGCTCAGCGCCGCGACGCCCGCAAGCGCCGCGAAGAAGGCGAGGGGGGCGACGTCCGGCCTGCTGCGCAGGCCCATCGTGTAGGCGGAATACAGAACGCAGGCGATCAGCATCCAGACGTCGCCGATGTTGAACGACATCGAGAGCAGCCGCTCGAGGCTGCCCTGCGTGGCGAGCACGCCGACGCCGGCCAGCGTCACCAGCATGCCCACCACCTGCACGGGCGTGATGCGGATCTTGTAGACGAGGAGCGAGCCGAGCAGCACCAGCACGGGCATCGAGCCCTGCAGGATCGTGATGTTGACGGCCGTGGTGCGGTGCGCCGCCTCGTAGAACAGGGCGTTGAAGGCGGTGAAGCCGAGCGCGCCCATCCACAGCACATAGGCCCAGCGCGTGCGCAGCTTCGGCACGTCGCGCACGATCTCGCGGCGGGCATAGACGGCGAGGACGGCGCAGGAGATGGCCCACCGCGCCGCCGTGAGCACCATGGGCGAGACCTCGCCGACGGCGAGCCGGCCCGCCACCGCATTGGCGCCCCACATCAGCGCGGTCAGAGCCAGCAGCAGGTAGGCGTTGGACCAGATCCAGCGGCTCGCTCGCGACGCCATGCAACCTCGATGCCCGGCCAGCAGCGCCCGGACCGCTTCCTCCCCCGCGAAGTTCGGTGCTATGAGGCGCGCCGTCCCTGCGGTCTCTGGCCGCAGGGTTGCGAGCGGAGTGACGGCATGGCCTTACGGTTTCTGGTGGTCGAGGGCAACACGCGCGAGGCGCGCGAGGGGCATCGCGCCGGCTACGGGCTCACGCCGTCGCAATCCTACGCGGCCGTGCTGCAGTCCATCGTGCCGGAGGCTGTTGCGGACATCGCGCTGCCGGCCGATGAGGGCGCCAACCTGCCGGACGCGGCTGGCTTGGCATCCTATGACGGCATCTTTCTCACCGGGTCGGCCTTGCACGCCTATCACGTCGAGCCCGCCGTGACCCGCCAGGTGGAGCTCGCGCGCGAGGGTTTCCGCTCGGGAACGCCTCTCTTCGGCTCCTGCTGGGGCATCCAGATGGGCTCGCTCGCGGCGGGCGGAGCCGTGAAGCCCAATCCGACGGGGCGCGAGGTCGGCTTCGCCCGGCGCATCGTGCCGAACGAGGTGGGCCGCGCGCATCCGCTCCTGGCCGGCCGGCCGGCCGCTTTCGACGCCCCCGCCATCCATCTCGATATCGTCGCGGACATGCCAGGCGAGGTGACGGTCCTCGCCTCCAACGCGCTTACACCCATCCAGGCGGCCGAGATCCGGCACGAGGGCGGGGTGATGTGGGGCGTGCAGTACCACCCCGAGTTTTCGCTCGAGGAGCTCTCGGTCATCCTCGGCCGGCGCGGCCGGCTGCTGATCGGGGAGGGTTTCTTCGCGAGCGAGGACGACCATTCCCGCTATGTCAGCGAGCTGCGCGCGTTGCACGAGGACCCCGCCCGCCGCGACCTCGCCTGGAAGTTCGGGCTGGACGGGGAGGTGCTTGAGAGCGACCGCCGCCTCGCGGAGATCCGCAACTTCGTCGAGCATTGCGTGAAGCCCACCAAGTCGCGTCGCGGCCGGGCCTGACGGAGCGCGGCAAGCGCGCCTGGAGCCCGCGCTCCCACGCTGCACCCCCAAGTTGCGCTAAAGCGCAGCTTTCGCCGGAATCGCGTCATCCGCCCGCCGCATTGGGAAGCGCCAATCTGCCGCAGTCCGCGATTGACGGCGTTTGGAGAAGCGAGATGAGCGAGTTGGGCAGGGGCTTCGGCCTGACGGTGCGGGCGGCGGCGATGGCGGGCGCGAGCCTGGGGACCATGGCGGCGGCCATGGCCGCCGACATCGAGGCGCCCTCGCGCATCGCGAGCGTCGTCGTTTATCCCGACGGCGCGTCCGTGACCCGCACGGTCAAGCTGGACATCCCCGCCGGATCCAATGCGCTCGTGGTGCGCGGCGTCGGACCCACGGTCGATCCCGGCTCGATCCGCGTCGACGGGGCAGCCGAGGGTGACCTCACCATCGGAGCAGTGGACGTCCGCGCCACCCCCGGCGATCCCAACGCCGCCGCCAATCCCGAGGCGCAAAAGCAGATCGCCGCCCTTCGCGACCAGCGGGCGGACATGCAGGCCAAGCTCGACGCGCTGGAGGCCAAGAAGGCCACCATCGAATCCTACGGCAAGGCGAGCCCGGAGAAGCTCGGGCCGGGCACCGCGCCGCTTCCGGTCGAGCAATGGGCTGCAGCCTGGAACGCGGTCGCCGACGGCCTCGCCCAGGCGGGCCTCGCCATTGCCAGCCAGCAGCGCGAGATCGCCGAGCTTGACCGCAAGATCGCGGCGCTGGAGGCCGCCAGTTCCCGTGGTCCACGCCCCGGCCTGCCCCTGCGCGACATCGTCGTGGCGGTCGACGCAGCCGCCGCCACCCAAGGAGAGTTGCGCGTCACCTACCGCGTCGCCGGCGCGAGCTGGGCTCCGGTCTACGACGCCCGCCTCGACACCGGCTCCAAGGACGTGAAGCCGAGCCTCTCGGTCGTCCGGCGGGCGCGCATCAGCCAGCGCACGGGCGAGGACTGGACCGACGTGGCCCTGGCCGTCTCCACCGTGCGCTCGAACCGGGGCACTGCCGCGCCGGACGCCCAGCCCGTCATCGTGAGCCTCTACGAGCCACCCGTGGCGGCCATGGCCGCCCCGGAAGGCAATGTCGCCGCGCGGTCGCTCAATGCGCCCGCCCCCGCTGCGCCCATGATGATGGAGGAAGCGGCCAAGGCGCAGGACGCGGTCAGGCCCGCCCGCAAGGCGGCCGTCGAGCAGGTGGCCCAGCTCGACGCGGGCGGCTATCAGGCGACGTTCAAGGTTCCGGGCTCCGTGAGCGTGCCTCAGGACGGCACGCCCAAGGCGGTCGCCTTGTCGAGCCGCTCCTCGGAGCCCGTGCTCACGGTGAAGACCGTCCCGTCGCAGGACGAGACGGCCTATCTCGCAGCCGCCTTCGTCAATGACGAGGACGCCCCCTTCCTGCCGGGCGAGATCAGCCTCACCCGCGACGGCACCTATGTGGGCCGCGGCCGCATCAAGCTCGTCGCGCCCGGCGACCGGGTCGAACTTGGCTTCGGCGCCGACGACAAGGTCAAGGTGAGCCGCGTGCCCGTGCGAAAGAAGGAGACGGAGCCGGGCTGGGTGGGCAATACCCGCACCGACACGCGCGAGTTCAAGACCACGATTCGAAACCTTCATGCGACGCCCCTGCGCATCACGGTGCTCGACCAGCTGCCCGTATCCGAGCATGCCTCCGTCGTGGTGGAGCAGCTGCCCGCCACCACGCCGCCCACCGACAAGACCGTGGACGACAAGCGCGGCGTGATGGGCTGGACCTGGGACTACCTGCCGGGCGAGCAGAAGGAGATTCGCCTGGCCTACAGGCTGAAATGGCCGGCCGACCGGGACCTCGTGTTCCGCCCGCAGGTCCCGGGAATCCCCCGCCCCGTGCCGCTGGACTGACGCCAAGTCCAAGCCCGGAGGGAGGGCCAACGCGGCGCTTTACGCTCCGGTCCCGAAGGGCTAATCGTCTCCGGCAAGCCCCGGCTGTCCGACTTGCGGATCGTCGGGGTTTTTCGTGAGGCGGATGTCTCGTCAGGCAAGGCGGCCGGGCCACGGCCCGCCGGCGCGGAGAGCGGTACCATGGCCAATGTCGTCGTCGTGGGCGCCCAGTGGGGCGACGAAGGGAAGGGCAAGCTGGTCGACTGGCTGTCGGAGCAGGCCGACGTCGTCGTGCGCTTCCAGGGCGGCCACAATGCCGGCCACACGCTCGTCATCGGCGAGAACGTCTACAAGCTCTCCCTGCTGCCCTCCGGCGTCGTTCGGCCCAACAAGCTCGCCGTGATCGGCAACGGCGTGGTGCTCGATCCCCATGCGCTCGCCGCCGAGGTGGAGAAGCTTCAGGGCCAGGGCGTCGCCATTTCGCGCGAAAACCTGCGCGTCGCTGACAATGCATGCCTCATCCTGTCCGTCCATCGCGAGCTCGACGCCCTGCGCGAGTCGTCCAACACGGCCGGCACGAAGATCGGCACGACCAAGCGCGGCATCGGCCCCGCCTACGAGGACAAGGTGGGCCGGCGCGCCATCCGCCTGATGGACCTCGCGGACCTGCCGACCCTGCAGGACAAGGTCGAGCGGCTGCTCGCCCACCACAACGCGCTGCGGCGCGGACTGGGGCTCGAGGAGTTCAAGGCAGACGCGATCTACGAGGAACTCGCATCGGTCGCGCCCCGCGTCCTGCCCTACATGGAGACGGTCTGGAAGCTGCTCGACGAGCAGCGCCGGGCCGGCAGCCGGATCCTGTTCGAGGGCGCGCAGGGCGCGCTGCTCGACATCGACCACGGCACCTACCCCTTCGTCACCTCCTCCAACACGGTGGCCGGCCAGGCCGCGACGGGCTCGGGCATGGGCCCGCGCTCCGTCGGCTACGTGCTCGGCATCGCCAAGGCCTACACGACGCGCGTGGGGGAGGGGCCCTTCCCCTCCGAGCAGGACAATGACATCGGCAACCTCATCGGCGAGCGCGGCCGCGAGTTCGGCACCGTCACGGGCCGCAAGCGCCGCTGCGGCTGGTTCGACGCGGTGCTGGTGCGCCAGACCGTGCGGACCTCGGGTATCGACGGGATCGCGCTCACCAAGCTCGACATCCTCGACGGCTTCGACGAGATCAGGGTCTGCGTGCGCTACAGGCTTGACGGCGAGGAGATCGACCACCTGCCCGCCAGCCAGGGCGCGCAGGCGCGCGTCGAGCCGGTCTACGAGACCATCGAGGGCTGGAAAGGCACTACGGCCGGGGCACGCTCCTGGGCCGAGTTGCCGGCCCAGGCGATCAAGTATGTCCGCCGCATCGAGGAGCTGATCGGCGCGCCCGTCGCGCTCGTCTCGACCAGCCCCGAGCGTGAGGACACAATTCTGGTGCAGAACCCCTTCGAGGCCTGACGGACCTCGTCCGAGCGCGGAGCTGCCATGGCCGAGTACTACCCGCTGATCTCCCGGGCCGTGACCAACATGGGTCCGAGCACGCCCGAGCAGCGAAAGGCGCTCTATGAGCGGGCGACCAACGCCCTGCTCGGACAGCTGCGCGCCTCCGACCCGCCCGTGCCGGAAGCCGACATCGAGCGCGAGCGCCTCGCGCTGGAAGACGCCATCCGCCGCGTCGAGACGGAGGCGGCCGGCAGCATCGACCGCGCCATGTTCGAGGAGGTGCTGGAGCAGGCCCGGCTTGCGACCACGCTGCCGCCACGCCCTGCTGCGCCCCTGCCGGACGAGGAGCCGGGACCGGACCGGGAGGCCGCCGGTCCGGGCGTCGGGCCCCGGCCGATCCGCCCTGCGCCCTACAAACCTCTGCGCCCCGCCGCCGAGGAGAGCTTCCCGGAGCCTTCCGTTGCAACGGTGGAGCGCCCCCGGCCTCCTGCGCCGCGCGTGGAGCGCAAGGAACGTCACTGGCTGCGCGGGGCGGTGATCGGCCTCGCCATCGCCGCCGTGGTCGGCGGCACCGCGCTCACCGCCATCAGCCTGAAGCACAAGCCTGCCGATTTCTCGCCTCAGCCGCAGGCGGAGGGACAGGCCGCACAGCAGGAAGCGAAGTACCAGGACCGCCTGCCCGGCGAGACGACTGCCGCCACCGCCCCTCCCGCCGCAACCCCGCCCACCGCCGCGGGCGGCGCCGCCGCCCCGTCGCCCGGCGCAGCGCCCGGAGCCTCCGACGCCGCGCCCGCCATCGGCGTGCTGCAGCGCGTGCTGCTGGTCGAGGAGCCTACCGAGGGCAGCACCGAGCCGCGCCAGACCAATGGCCGCGTGCTCTGGCGCATGGACAGCGTGAGCAGCGGCGCGAACGATCCGCTCGACGCCGCCGTGCGCGCCGAGATCGACCTCGCCGACGCCGGGATCAAGGCCGAGCTGCTGCTGCGCCGCAACCGCGACGCGGCCCTGCCGGCCTCGCACACGATCGAGATCAAGTTCATCTCCACCGAGCGTTCGCCCAACGGGCCCGTGCGCGACGTCGGCGTGCCCGAGATGCGCCAGGAGGAGACGGTGCGCGGCACGCCGCTCGCGGGGATCTCGGTGCCTGTGACGGAAAACCTCTTCCTCACCGGCCTATCCAGCCTTCCGGCCGACATCACCCGCAACATCGAACTCCTGCGCTCGCGCAACTGGTTCATGGTCGCCCTGCGCTTCGCCAATGGCCGGCGCGCGGTCATGCTGGTGGAGAAGGGCAACAGCGGCACCCGCGCCGTCGCGGATGCCCTGCAGGCCTGGCAGCAGGGCTAGCGGACTCACAGCCCGGCGAGCGGCGGAACGCCAGCCCTGCTTCCTCGTTCCTGCAGCGATCACCCTGGAGAGTCGCTGCCATGACGGACCTGCGTGCCAAGATCATCGAGTGCCTGGAGGAGGCGGAGCAGTCGCCAGGGCCAGGGTTGCGCATGGCCTTCCTGCGCCTGTCCCTCGTCTGGGACAACCTCGCCACCACGGCCGAGCGGGCCCGAGACGCCGCGGCACAGTCAGCCTGGACCTGCTCGCCCTTCTGGGCGAGCGGCCACCGGGTCGCCGAGGACGTGCTGGAGCGGGTGCGGGGGTGCTGAGTCGCTAGGCGCTCGCTTCCCTATAGAGGGCGCCGATGCCGGTCGTTCCCCCTCCCCCTTGCGGGGAGGGGTACGGGGTGGGGGTAGGCGGTGGAGTGCGACGAGGCTGAGCAGCCTCACGCCGGGCGGCCCCCATCCCTTACCCCTCCCCACAGGCGGGAGGGGGGTGGAGAGGTTGAGCCTCGGGAAGGACGGATCAATCTTGTCAGCGCCTCGCGCCGGCGCTCGCCAGCGCCAGCGGCGCGGCTTCGCGCTTGGCGACCGCCTCGCGGACGGCCTTCTGCACCTTCTCGAAGGCGCGCACCTCGATTTGCCGCACGCGCTCGCGGGACACGCCGAACTCGGCCGAGAGGTCTTCCAGCGTCACCGGGTCCTCGCTGAGGCGGCGGGCCTCGAAGATGCGGCGCTCGCGCTCATTGAGGACGCCCAGCGCATCCTTCAGCGCGAGGTGGCGGTTGTCGGCCTCCTCCTGCGCCACGAGCACGTTTTCCTGGCTGGCGCTGTCGTCGGCCAGCCAGTCCTGCCACTCGCCCTCGCCGTCGCCGTCCGAGCGGATGGGCGCGTTGAGCGAGGCGTCGCCGCCCAGGCGGCGATTCATCTCGATCACCTCCTGCTCCTGCACGCCGAGCTTGGTGGCGATCTGCTTTACCTGGTCGGGGCGCAGGTCTCCTTCGTCGAGCGCGGAGATCTGGCTCTTCGCCTTGCGCAGGTTGAAGAACAGCTTCTTCTGGTTGGCCGTAGTACCCATCTTCACGAGCGACCACGAGCGCAGGATGTATTCCTGGATGGAGGCCTTGATCCACCACATGGCGTAGGTCGCCAGGCGGAAGCCCTTGTCGGGCTCGAAGCGCTTGACGGCCTGCATGAGGCCGACATTGCCCTCGGAAATCACCTCGCCGATCGGCAGCCCGTAGCCCCGGTAGCCCATGGCGATCTTGGCCACGAGGCGCAGGTGCGAGGTGACGAGCTTGTGGGCCGCATCGGAATCGCCATGTTCCCGCCAGGCCTTGGCGAGCATGAACTCTTCCTGCGGCTGCAGCATCGGAAACTTGCGGATCTCGTCGAGATACCGGCTCAGGCCGCCTTCGGCGGCAATGATAGGCAGGCTGGCTGACGCCATTGCATCCTCCTCGGGCCCCTCGTCGTGAGCGGGCCATGCGTGGTCCCCAGCGACACGGCTGACCACGACGGGACAGTATCATCCCGGCGACCTTGGCTGAAAGAGGGCAGGAACGCCTGGCGAGCGTCAGGGTTTCCGGCGCTTTGCTGGAGGGGAGGGCGGAACGGCGTCCCGCAGGGCGGCCAGGAGGTCCTGGATGTCCTGCGGCAGGGCGCTCTCGAAATGCAGCTCCCCGCCCGTGACCGGGTGTTCGAAGCCCAGAACCGCCGCGTGCAGCGCCTGCCGTGGAAAGACCTCGACGGCCGCCCTCGCCGCCTCCGGCAGAAGCGTCGCCTTGGTGCGGAACCCCGATCCATAGGTGGCGTCGCCGATCAGCGGATGGCCGAGATGGGCCATGTGGACGCGGATCTGGTGCGTGCGTCCCGTTTCCAGCCGGCAGGTGACGAGGCTCGCCGCCGGCTCGCCCCCTCGCCCGGGAAACACCTCCTCGACCTCGTAGTGGGTGATCGCTTCGCGTGCGCCGTCGCGGTCGGCCGAGACCACGGCCATGCGGTCGCGGTGCCGGGTCGAGCGGTCCATGGCCGCCTCGATCGTGCCGTGCCTGCGCGAGGGCACGCCCCAGACGACGGCGCGGTAGGCGCGCTCCAGCGGCCCGGTGCGACCGTGGTCGGCGAACTGGTCGGCGAGGCGCTTGTGCGCCCGGTCCGTCTTGGCGACCACCAGTAGACCCGTCGTGTCCTTGTCGAGCCTGTGCACGATGCCGGGCCGCCGCACGCCCCCGATGCCGGAGAGCGAGTCCCCGCAATGGGCTATGAGCGCGTTGACCAGCGTGCCGTCGGCGTGACCGGCCGCGGGATGCACGACGAGGCCGGCGGGCTTGTCGATGACGAGCAAGGCGTCGTCCTCGTAGACCACGTCGAGCGGGATCTCCTGCGCCTTCGGTTCGGCCGCCACCGGACGCGGAACCTCCAGCACGAGACGCGCGCCCTCCTGCAGCTTCATCGCAGGGTCTGTCACGACCACGCCGTCGAGCGTCACCTCACCCGCCTGCACCAGCGCCTTCAGCCGTGTCCGCGAAAGGCCCGGCACGGCCTGCGCGAGGACACGGTCCAGCCGCTCGCCTTTGTCCTGCGGGCGCGCTACAAGCTCCAGCCGCCCTTCCGGCGGAGCCTCGGCCTCGGCCGGACCCGTATCCTTCGCGATGCGGCTCACAGAAATCCTGCCCGTTCCGTCCCGCCGCCCGCGCAAGACTCATCCAGAATGACGCCCACGACCCAAGCCCCGATCGACGACGAGGAGAAGGCCCGGGAGATCGCCCGCGTGGCGGTGCTGCGGATCGTCGTCTGGGTGCTCGGCGCGATCCTGGTGGTGCTGGCGATCGTGGTCTTTTCCACGCTGATCCTGCGCGCCGTCAAGGGCAAGGATGCGGCCGTCCCGGCCGCCAGCGCTCCGCGCGTGCCGGCCGTCGACATTCCCGCCACTGTCTCAGCGGCTCTCCCGCCGGGCGGCCGTGTTGTCTCGACGGCGCTCGGCGAAGGCCGCCTTGCCGTGACTGTCGAGGCGCCGGACGGCACGACCGTGATCCTGTTCGACCTCGCGACGCGGGCGGAGACGGGGCGTGTCCGGCTGCTGCAGAAATAGGCGGGCGGCACAGCGGCCCCTGCAACTCCCGATAGTGTGAGGCGATGCCACGGCACGAATGGTGCAGGGTGGAGGGGAAGCGGCTGCCGTGGCCATCGCCCACAAAGATGTCTTCGAAGAAGCCGATGATCCCCTCAGGCTTCCGGTCTCCTCGGGAAGCGCCAAGACCAGACAGGAGTTTGCATGAAAGCCGACGACGTCGTCCGCAACGCCTTTGCCATGCCGCTGACGAACCCGGCCTATCCGCCAGGGCCCTACCGCTTCGTCGACCGCGAGTACCTCATCATCACCTACCGCACGGACATCGAGAAGCTGCGCGCCGTGGTGCCAGAGCCGCTCATGGTGGACGAGCCGCTGGTGAAGTACGAGTTCATCCGCATGCCGGATTCCACCGGCTTCGGCGACTACTGCGAGAGCGGCCAGGTCATCCCCGTGACCTTCCAGGGACGCAAGGGCGGCTACACGCACTGCATGTTCCTGAACGACCACCCGCCGATCGCAGGCGGGCGCGAGCTGTGGGGCTTCCCCAAGAAGCTCGCCCAGCCCAAGCTCGACGTGGAGATCGACACGCTCGTGGGCGAGCTGCACTTCGGCAAGATGCGCATCGCGCTGGGCACCATGGGCTACAAGCACCGCCAGGCCGACCTCGCGGCCGTGAAGGCCTCCATGGAAGCGCCCAACTTCCTGCTGAAGATCATCCCGCATGTCGACGGCACGCCGCGCATCTGCGAGATCGTCGAGTACAGGCTCAGCGACATCACCCTCAAGGGCGCCTGGACCGGCCCCGCCCAGCTGCAGCTCTTCTCGCACGCGCTGGCCCCCGTCGCCGACCTGCCCGTGCTCGAGATCGTCTCGGCCGTGCACATCAAGGCCGACCTGACTCTCGACCTCGGCAAGGTCGTGCACGACTACCTCGCCTGACATTCCCAAAGAGAGCGAAAGGACCAGCCATGGACCTGAAGAACAGGGTCGCCATCATCACCGGGGCCGCCAGCGGCATCGGCAAGGAGATCGCCGTGCGGCTCGCCCAGCAGGGCGGCATCCCCGTCATCGCCGACCTCAACCTCGACGCCGCCGAGGCGACTGCCGCGGAGCTGCGCAAGGGCGGCGCGGACGCCTTCGCGGTGGCCATGAACGTCGCGGACGAGGCGCAGGTGGAGGCGGGGGTCGCCGCCGTCGTGGCCAAGTATGGCCGTATCGACATCCTCGTCAGCAATGCGGGCATCCAGATCGTCCACCCCTTCGTGGACTTCCCCTTCGCCGACTGGAAGAAGCTGCTGGCGATCCACCTCGACGGCGCCTTCCTCACCACCAAGGCCTGCCTCAAGCACATGTACGCGGCGAAGTATGGCCGGGTGATCTACATGGGCTCGGTGCACTCGCACGAGGCCTCCAAGCTGAAGGCCGCCTATGTCACCGCCAAGCACGGCCTGCTCGGCCTCGCCCGCGTGCTGGCCAAGGAGGGCGCGGAGTACAACGTGACCGCCAACGTGGTGTGCCCCGGCTTCGTGCGCACGCCGCTCGTCGACAAGCAGATCCCCGAGCAGGCCAAGGAACTCGGCATCTCCGAGGCCGAGGTCATCAAGAACGTCATGCTCAAGGAGACGGTCGACGGCGAGTTCACCACCACCGACGACGTCGCCGACGCGGTTCTCTACTTTGCGGCATCCCCGACCAACGCGCTGACCGGCCAGTCCCTCGTCGTCAGCCACGGCTGGTTCATGCAGTAGCGGGACACGGCGCCCCAGCCTTCGGGGCGCCGCTCCTTTCGCCGTCTCAAGCGCCCCACTCTCGTGGGCCTGCCTGCTGCCCTCATTGCCCAACCGGCAGGGATGACGTGCGCGGCTGTCGTCCAAACCCCTTCGCACCAGAACCGTCTGCCTTCGGCTGGCGCTTTCACTTTGACTTGGCGAAGCCTCGCCACGACAGTGGCGGTGGTCTCACTCTCCATGCCTCTTGCCGGGAGACATGACGATGGCGACGGTCCCCAAGACCGGTGGCGGATTGACCGGTGGCTGCCAGTGCGGCGCCGTGCGCTATCGGGTCGACGTGAAGCCCGACGGCGCCGTGATCTGCCATTGCCGGATGTGCCAGAAGGCGAGTGGCGGCCTGTTCATGGCCTTCTGCGGGGTTCCGAACTCATCCTTCGTGGTGACGCGGGGGTCGATCAGCCGGTTCCAGAGTTCTGACGTCGTCGAACGGGGGTTCTGCGCCTCGTGCGGAACTCCCCTGACGTACCAGCTGCTGGGCGGCAAGCGTATCGCGATGTGTCTTGGCAGTCTGGACGACCCGAACGCCGTCGTCCCCGAGGAGCAACTCGGCACGGAGTCGCGCGTGCACTGGCTCGCCGACAGCCTCTCGGCACCGGAGGGGTCCATCGCCGACTGGCTCAGGAGCAGGAACGTCGACACTGTCGACAGCCGCCAGCACCCCGATCACGAGACGTGATGACCGGGGCGCTTCCCAACAGGGGCAGCGGCCCTGACGTGTGTCACGCGATCTCGAAAACCCGATACTCGACGCTGTCGGGATTTCTCGTCCCATAGCCGACGGCAACGATCCCGTTGAGCCAGGCATAGCGCTCGTCAGACGCCTCGAAAAACGGGGCGATCCGGAAATAGTAGCTGGCCGGGTCAACGGCTTCGCCGGCCATGATGCGGGCGCGGATCTCGGCGGAGATGCTGTTGATGCCCTGGTACATCATGGAAATGTGAGCGCCATCGTCGGTCCTGAGCACGGCGCGCACATCCAGCCTCCCGCCATGCCTCGTCGAGACCAGCCAGTCCGCTCCAATGGGCAGCACCGTTCCGCGCAGGCGCTCTCCCTCGAAGCTCCCGCCGACCACCGGGACGATCAGACGCCCGAGGCTTCGGTCGTCGCGCAGGTCGATGGGCGCGGCGAGGAGACCCTTCACGTCGAACAAGTGCCTTGCTTCCAGCGACGCCATGTCCCTCTGCTCCTCTGTGATCTTGCAGACGCCGACGTTCTTGGCGTTGCGCCTAAACCGGCGACGGGTTGCGCTCCACGAAGCCCTTCTGGTGCCAGTAGGGGTAGGCGGGGGTGACGGCGCTCGCCTCGTCGAGGCGGGCCATCTGCGCCGCATCCAGCGACCATCCGATGGCGCCGAGGTTGTCGCGCAGCTGCGCCTCGTCCCGCGCGCCGATGATCACGCTCGACACGGTCGGGCGCTGCAGCAGCCAGTTGAGCGCGACCTGCGGAACGCTGCGACCGGTCTCGCCGGCGATGGCCTCCAGCGCGTCCACCACCTGGAAGAGGTGCTCGTCGGAGACCTGCGGCCCCTTCTCGGCCGTCTTGTGCAGCCTGCTCACGGCGGGCAGGGGCTGCCCTCGCCGGATCTTGCCTGTGAGGCGGCCCCAGCCCAGCGGGCTCCACACCACCGCGCCGATGCCCTGGTCGAGCCCCAGCGGCATCAGTTCCCACTCGTAGTCGCGGCCGATCAGCGAGTAGTAGGCCTGGTGGGCGACATAGCGGGGATAGCCGTAGCGGTCCGCCACGGCGAGCGACTTCATCAGGTGCCAGCCCGAGAAGTTGGAGACGCCGACATAGCGCACCTTCCCGGCGCGCACGAGGTCGTCGAGCGTGGAGAGCACCTCCTCCACCGGAGTCAGCGCGTCGAAGCCGTGCAGCTGCAGGAGGTCGATATGGTCCGTCTGCAGGCGGCCGAGGCAGGCCTCGACGGAGCGCACCAGGCGATAGCGCGACGAGCCCGCATCGTTGGGCCCGTCGCCGATGCGGAACGTCGTCTTGGTCGAGATGAGGACGTCGTTGCGGCGGCCCTTGATGGCCTCGCCGAGAATCGTCTCGGCCATCCCCGTGGAGTAGGTGTCGGCGCTGTCGAACATGCTGACGCCGGCGTCCAGGCAGATGTCCACCATGCGCCGGGCTTCCGCCCCGTCGGTCGAGCCCCAGGCCGCGAAGAAATCGCCCTTCCCGCCGAACGTGCCGGTGCCGAACGTCAGGGCGGGCACCTTCAGGCCCGACGCGCCGAGACGCCTGTACTCCATGGTCGTCACTCCCATCGCGAAGGTCGGTGAGAAGCCGCAGCCCTTCCGTATCGCAAGCGTAGCAGGCTCGAGCGGCAACGCCTCCGGCACGCCTGCATGGCTGCTGCGATGATCGGGCCTCTGGCGACGGCGTGCAATCCCGCGTCGCGATCGGGGGGAACGGCTCGCTTGGCTTCGGCGACACGGCGGGGCCATGATCGGAGCTCCGCGGTCGCCGCATCGAAAGGCCTGCCATGACGTCCATGCCCCCGATCTACATCACCTATCTCAACCGCCTGGATATCGAGGCCATCGGGATCGACGACCAGGAGATCCTCGACGCCATCGAGGGAGCGCTCGATGCGCAGGGCAGAGGGGAAAGCGTGATCGAGCCGAGGGTCCATCTCGAGCCGGGCGTCGCGCGGGGTCACTTCAACGTCCTGCGCGGGTCGCTGGGCGGCGCGGTCGACGCCGCCGGCGTGAAGGTCGTCAGCGACTACGTCGACAACTACATGCTTGGCCTGCCGTCGGAGCTCGCCGTCCTGACCCTGTTCGACCGGCGCGACGGCCGCCCCACCGCCATCCTGGACGCCTCGGGCATCACCGACATGCGCACGGGCGCGGTGACGGCGATCGGCGCGAAACATCTCGCCCGCAAGGGCTCGAAGATCCTCGGCCATATCGGCGCGCGCGGCAGCTCCTACTGGAACGTGCGCCTGCTGGATCGCCTCTTCGACTTCGAAGAGATCCGGGTCCACTCGCGCCGGCCGGAGAGCCGCGAGGCCTTCGGCGCGCGCCTGTCGGCCGATCTCGGCAAGGAGGTCACGGTGACGAGCGACTGGGAGAGCGCGATCCGCGGCGCCGACATCGTCGTCGAGGCCTCGCGCCTCACGACGCCGGAGCCGCTGCTCCGGACGGAGTGGATCAAGCCGGGGGCGCTCGTGATGCCCTACGGCACGATGAGCGCCCTGGAACTGTCGCTCACCGACATCATGGCGAAGCTCGTGGTGGACGACTGGGGGCAGAGCCGGGCGGGCCGGTTCGGGGCCCTGCGCGCCCACGTCGATGCCGGGAAACTCTCGGAGGAGACGCTCCATGCCGAGATGGGGCAGATCGTGGCCGGGCTGAAGCCGGGACGGGAATCCGACGACGAGACGATCCTCTTCTGGCACCGGGGCCTGTCGCTCTCCGACATCGCGCTGGGCCACGCCATCCTGCAGAAGGGCGCCCGCCTCGGCATCGGCCAGAGGCTGCGTTTCGCGTGAGCTGTGCCGAGGCTTGAGCCAGCGCCGTATTGGCCGCCGGGCTGGCGAGAACGCCACCGTGATCGCCTGTGAGCGTCAAGATGGGCAGGATTGGTGAGCCGTCGCCCCGCCTTGCACCGATGGCGGTCAGCGATGATCCTCTCCGATCGAGTCCTCGAGACTCATGATCGCGCTGACCAGCAGTTCAAGGCTCTGCTGCATGGTCTCGAGCGACCGGGGATCTTCCTCCTGGCTTGCAAGATCGGCCAGGGTCGCGCAGAGGCCATTCAGCTCACGGATCACCGTCCTGACGCGTGCGCGGCGTACCGAGTCCATCAAGGGTCTCCTGCACCGGGCAGTTCATCTTGGCCCAGCAATGAGGATGGCATTATATTACACACGTTATCTGTGAAAATTGCCTGTCCGTCTCAGTCTAGGCGTGTTCGGTGCGTCTTTGCGGATCTCTGATCTATGGCTTCCATGCCTGTCCTCTATTGGAAACAAACACTTGGGCAGCGATCATGCGGTTCGAGAAGGGGGTGTTGGCAATCCCCTCTGATTGGAGCCCGGATCGATAGCCCCGCGCGGACGTCATCACGCGATGACCGCGAACCGTGACCGGGAATAAGCAGGAGGAACCAGTGCTGCCGAGATTGATCGACGTGCCGCTGGATGGACGGCCTCTCCGCATGATCCCGGATGTTGGCGTTCACTTCGAAGGCACGGGTCTGACGATCCAGTCGCTCCCGGTCGGCAACATCTCGGGCCACTTCGTGGCCGGCCATCACCTCGTCGACGTGCACGTGTCCGGCCTGGGCGATGTGCTGTCCGTCGGGAGCGATCGGCGCCGGCCCTTCGCTGCACCCCAGCGCAGCATCGGCTTCGTTCCTGCGGAAACCGATCTCCGGCTGACCTGCGACAACAGCCGCCCCAACCTGCTGGTGTGGATCGCTCCCGACCGGCTGGAGAGCCTCCTGGACAGCAAGGTGGTCCTGCAGCCGCTGGACTGGGAGGAGGACCCGGCAGGCTTTGACCTTGCCCGCGGCGCCATCGCGAGCCTCTATGGAGACGGACCGATCGACAGGCTGCGGCTGGAGAGCCTCGCGGTTCAACTGGTGTCGCGCACGGTCGGGCGGGTGATCGAACGCGGGGCGGAGCCTGCAGCATCGCTGCGGCTCAAGGACAGGATCACGCGCGCGAAGGATTTTGCAGCCGCCAACCTCGCCGGCGGCGTGGACCTCGCCACGATGGCGGCGGTGGCATGCCTGTCGCCCTACCATTTCCTGCGGGCCTTCCGCGCGACGACCGGTGAGACGCCCCATGCCTTCGTGATGCGCCGTCGGATCGAGGTCGCCACCGAACTCCTCAGGACGACCCGTCTCGCTCCGGCCACGGTCGCCACGACATGCGGCTTCTCGAGCCAGGCGCACCTGACATCGGCGTTCCGGAAGTACCTCCAGACCACTCCGGCCCGCTACCGCAGTGAGTTTCAACTGCCTTTGGCCACCTTCGAGAGGAATGCGGCGACCGCAGGGGCGTAGGGTCTCCGTCGCGGCATCCCCGAATTCCTGGTTCGGCGCTCCTGTCTTCCCCGATTCACCGTTGCCTCATGGCCCCGTCTTTCGTGACGCCGGGCTGCTGCCTCGTTGGGCACGTTGCGCACCTTCGGGGCGGGTGATTTCAAGAACTTGCTATCTTGAGGCTTGGTCTCATTTTCGCCATTGCAGGACACGGGGTTCTCGGGACGACAATGCCGGCGAGATCCCTGCTGCCACCTGGGCGATGAAAGAGATGAATACGCTGCAACCGGCATCGTCGTGGCGCCCCACTGCGCCGGTCCACCTCTCCGAACTGTTCGACGTCACGCTCGGACAGGGCGTCACGTTCCGTCGGTTTCGTCACGGGTCATACGGCCTGGAATCGCCGGCCGGCTGTTCCGATCACCTGGTGGCCTTGCGCCTGTGCGGAACGTGCGACGTGGAGCGGCTTACGGGCGCGGACCGCTCCGCCTGCCGCACAGTGGCAGGCCAGGTGACGATCCAGCCGGCGGAAACCCCCTCCTCATGGCGGGTCGAAGGCACGGGCGAGATGCTCTACCTGTTCTTCCCGCAGGAGCTCCTGGGCCGAACCGCGCAGGAACGCGATCTCCCGTTCGACAGGACGCGCCCGCTCCCACGCCTGGGCATCGAGGACGGCAGGCTCGCTCGCCGGATGAAGACCTTGCTTGCGGCGGTTCGTCACGCCTCGGGCGCGCCCTCGATGATAGCTGAAACCTTGGTCATGCAGATCGTCTCCGATCTGCTCAGCCGCCACACGCAGACCGGGCCGGCGCTCCGGGCGCGACCCATCCAACCCTTTCCGCATCACCTGAGGATGCTGATCGCCGATTACATCGAGGCGCATATCGGGGAGGGGCTCTCGATTGGAGAGATCGCGGCCTATGCGGGCGTGAGCAACTCCCACTTCATTCATCGCTTCCGTCGAACATTTGATACGACGCCCCACCGCTACCTCACGGCCTTGCGGATCGAGAAGGCCAAGCTTCACCTGGCCGCGGGGTCCACGCCGGTCGAAGCGGCGATGCTGACGGGCTTTTCCGACCAGGCGCATCTCACCACCATCTTCCGGCGGTTGACCGGGACGACGCCCGCCGCCTACCGGCGGGAAGCACGACGCGTGCGATGAGTTCGCTCGGTGGCAGCCCCATGGGGATGCTCCGTCACTCCGCCTTCGTCTGAGCCCGCGCGGGAAGGGCAGATCGGGCCAGGACGGCGGGGTCAGCCGCGTCCAGCACTCCAGGCATCACGAGACGGGGTCGACCCTGATCAGAAGGTCGGACCGTCGCAGGTCGGGTCGCGACAGAACCGCCATGGTGAGGGCAGCTCCCTTCGCGCGGCTCAGATCGCCGGAATGCGAGACGAGGTAGGTCTGCTGGAAGACCGTCGTGCCGGGGTGACGGACCTGGATCCGTACCAGGGTTCCTTCTGGGCGGGAGGATGGTTCAGCCATGTCGTCCCCCCGCCTTTTCACGCGCAGCCCGAGAGTGATCGTGATCCGTCTGCTTCGGTCGGCCGTCCGTCTGCAGATCCGGTGGACCAGCATCCGCTGCTGAACTGCTGGTCTTGAGGACCGCGAGCGCTGCGACGACGGCGCGGATGCCCAGCCGATCTTGTGAGCCCGTTTTCCTCTCCATCTTGATCCCCCCGTTATTGGCCTGATTGTCTCCCAGTGTTCTCCCTGGGCTGCCGCTTTCCCAATATCGGCTGTCAATGGTTCTCGAAGCCGCCTGCTATCGTGCGGTGCCCTGGCCGGCGGCCGCGCAGGTCAGGGCCCCAGCGGACCGGGGAGATACGGGCGGGGAGGTCACGGGTGACGAACGTCGCCGTCTCGCCAACGAAACGGTGCATGCGTGAATCCCCCGGGTCTGATTTCCGGGGCGGGTCGCGCGTGGCGGATCATGTCCTTGCAACGATACCGCGGAAGAACAGGATCGTCACAGGGGTAAACCAAGCGCGACAATCCTGCTTGCGCCGGGGATTCTGCTCATGCGACGTTTGGCTCTTTGGCACTGGACGTCGCATGAAGCCGGAAATCACACAGCGTTCACTCCGTAACGCGTTCCTCGGATTTACTACGCTCGTGGTCGCTTTCATCCTCGCGCGCCTTCCCGGGTTTTTCGATATTCCTGTCGCCCGCTTTCTGAATAGCCTGGCAAATCGGAACAAGGTGCTCGATTGGGCCGCCCATGGGGTCTATGCGTACCCGTCGCTCAGCAGCGTGCTGCTGATGTCTCTGGTGTGGGCCTCCTGGTTCCAGAGCGAGGACGCCTGGATGCGCAGCCGGATCTTTGTCGCCACCACGATGGCTCTCGGCGCCGGCATCATCAGCCGCCTGTTCCAGCACACCCTTCCGACCCACCCGCGCCCGATCTTCGACCCCGCCCTGAATTTTCAGAAGCCATCCACGCTCGAGAATGTCTACCTGAACACCTGGAATTCATTCCCCAGCGATCACGCAACTTTGCTGTCCGGCCTCTTTGTGACCCTTTGGATCGCCAAGTCGCCGTTCCGGTATGCGCTGCTCGTGTTCCTGCCTGTCGTCGAGATCGCCCGCGCCTATATGGGGGCTCACTATCCGACTGACCTGATCGCGGGCGCCGGGCTCGCAATTTGCGTGGTCTGGTCCACGCAGTCCGAGCCATTCCTTCGGCTCGGACGCTGGGCAGTGGCCCTTGAGGCGAGGAACAAGGCGCTCTTCTACGGCCTCAGCTACTATATCTGCTACCAGATCGTGACATATTTCGTCGACCTGCGGTCGCTGGCCGTGATCGTCCTGCCGTTTGGCCAGCGGCTTTAAGGGCGCGAAACGGTGCGAGCGGCGGGAGGACTTCCAGTCGTCGGCCGGCACCGCAATGAAGCGTGGCCACTCGCCTGAACGATAGACCTCCGGGTCCGTAATCTGGGCATGAGCGGACCTGCCAACGGGCTGGCCGCAGGGCCATGAGGGGGGACCACGATGAACGATGCGCAACGTCGCCTGGCGACCTACGGCACCTTAGGCCCCGGTCGTCCCAATCATCGCCAGGTCGCGATGCTCCGCGGGCGCTGGACGACGGGCAGCGTTCGCGGGCAGCTTCGCGACGAAGGCTGGGGTGCTGCGCAAGGCTTCCCGGGGCTGGTCCTCGGCGAGGGAAGCGAGGTCCACGTCGATCTCCTCGAGAGTGACGACCTCCCCCAAAACTGGGCGCGTCTCGACGCCTTCGAAGGGCAAGGCTACCAGCGTGTCGTCGCGGACATATCCACTGCAGCCGGCGTCGTTCGGGCCTGCATCTACGTTCTTTCAAGGTCCTCGAAAGCGCACACGTCCGGCACATGAGGCCCCGCCCGTCTATCGAGCGGCTCTAGACCATACGACGCGCTCGAGGAAAGCGGGCGAAATACCTGGACGAAATTGGCGCTCCCAAGGGGACTCGAACCCCTGTTTTCGCCGTGAGAGGGCGACGTCCTGGGCCGCTAGACGATGGGAGCGGAGCGCGGCGCCAGGGGCGTCGCGACTGGCCCTCGTATAGACGGTGGCGGGCGCGGGGGCAAGGCCTGCCTGTGCGGTTTTTGGAGGCCTCTGCAGGCGGAGAAAGGCGGCTCGGGGCTATCGCCTCTGCCGGCCCGCCGGGCTGAAGCGGGTTCAAACGGATGCGCCATGGCCGCGTGTCGCGAGCGGCGGCCCGGCCTTGCCGGCGCTCTCCGGCAGGCCCAGTCCAACCTCAGTCCAGCCCGCGCCGCCGCCTTTCCGCATCGTCCCAGGCGGTGAGCGCCTGGTAGTCGGGCACGTAGCCCAGGCCCTTCTTCGCGTCGGAGGAGACGGCGTCCTGCGAGGTCACGACGTCGATCACGGCCGGGGTGTTGGCCAGCGCGCGCTCCAGCGCGGCGGGCATGTCGGCAGGGTCTTCGACCCGCTCGCCATGGGCTCCCAGCGCGCGGGCCATGGCGGCGTAGTCGGAGTGGCGCAGGGTCGTGCCATGCACGCGACCGCCATAGTTCGTCGCCTGGTCGTAGCGCTCGATGTTCCAGGCCGCGTTGTTGGAGACGATGAACACCGCCTTCGCGCCGTGGCGCACGGCGGTGTCGATCTCAATGGCGTTGATGCCGTAGGCCCCGTCGCCGTTCACCGAGATCACCCGGCGACCGGGGAAGGCCAGGGCGGCGGCGATGGCGAAAGGCACGCCCACGCCCAGGCAGCCGAAGGCGCCGGCGTCCATGTAGGTGCGGGCGTTGAGCCCGATGCGGGCGAAGCTCAGCAGGTCGCCCCCGTCCGCCACGGCGATCATGTCGGGCGTCGTCACGGCGGCGACCGCGTCGAAGATCACCTTGGGGTGGATCTTGCCGTCCGCGCCGCGGTCCGGCTCCTTGCCGAGCCCGCCTGCCGCGCGCTGGCGCTGCTTGGCGCGGATGCCGTCCGCCCACGCCTGGTCCACGGACGGGCGGCGATTGCCGGCCGCCTTCACCATGGCGGCCAGCGCCAAGGCGGGCGTGGCCAGCAGCTCGGGGTCGCCGCGCCGGTTGTCGATGAGTTCGCCCGTCGTGTCGGCGAGCCGCACGATCCGGGCATGGGGGAACACGGCCGGCGAGCCGTAGCCGAGCTGGTAGTCGAGCTTGCGGCCGATGACGAGCAGCAGGTCGGCCTCGCCCATCACTACGCCGCGCATGGCGCCGGCGAAGGCGGGATGGTCCGACGGCACGAGGCCGCGGCTCTCCTGCGTGTCGAGGTAGAGCGCCCCGCTGGCGTCCAGGAAGCGCACGAGTTCCTCCCCTGCGCCGCGCGCGCCGCGTCCGGTCACCACCACCGGGCGTCGTGCAGACCACACGGACTCCACCGCCTGCTCGACCGCCTGCGGGTCGGGCTGGATGCGCCGAGGCGGGTGAGGGCGCATCCATTCCTCGAGAACGAGCGCGTCGGGGATCTCGGTGCGCAGGACGTCGGTGGGGATCTCGAGATAGGCGGGGCCGGGCTCGCCGAGGTCGCCCATGGCGCGGGCCACGGCCTCGTCGAGCTCGCGCAGCACCTGGTCGGCCACGCGCAGGGTGCGCGACGTCCGCGTCACCGGCCGCATGATCTCGACATGCGGGATGTCCTGCAGCGGGCCCATATTGACCTGCGGGCGCGGCGGGCAGCCGCCGATCAGCAGCACGGGGACGCGGGCGAGCGAGGCGTTGGCGATGGCGGTGACGCAGTTCGTCACGCCCGGACCCGCCGTCACCATGGCCACGCCGAAGCCGCCCGTGAGCTCCGCATGGGCATGCGCCATGTGCACCGCCGCGCCCTCGTCGCGCACGTCGATGATGCGGATGCCGAGCTGGGGCAGCCAGTCCCAGATCGGCTGGATGTGGCCGCCCTGCAGGCCGAAGATGCGGTCGATGCCGCGGCTCTGGAGGAACTGCGCGATGCGCGCGGCGCAGCTTTGCGGGCCCGAGCCCAGGTCGATCGTGTGCGCCGTGCTCATGCGTGTTCTCCCTGTGGGGTCGCCGGCGGCTCAGCCGCCGTCCTTGTCCGCGAAGCGCTCGCGCAGCACGCGGTGCAGGATCTTGCCCGTCGCCGTGCGCGGCATGTCGTCCTGACCGATCAGCGCGATGCCGCGCGGCCTTTTGTGGCCGGCGAGCCGCTCGCGGCACCAGGCCATCAGCTCTTCCGTCGCGACCGTCGCGCCCACGTGCGGCACGACGACGGCCTGCACGCGCTCGCCCCAGGTCTTGTCGGGCACGCCGATCACGGCGACGTCCTTCACGGCGGGGTGTCCGCCCAGCACGTCCTCCACCTCGGAGGGGTACACGTTCTCCCCGCCGGAGATGATCATGTTGCTCTTGCGGTCGACGAGGTAATAGAAGCCCTCCTCGTCGCGCCAGGCCATGTCGCCCACCGAGAGGTGCGGCCCCTTGAACGCCGCCTCCGTCCTGTCAGGCAGCTTCCAGTAGCCGTCGAAGGAATAGGGCGTGGCGGACCAGAGCTCGCCGACCTCGCCGGGCTTGACGTCGTTTCCGGTCTCGTCGAGCAGGCGGATGGGCAGCGAGCCCACGCATTCGCGTCCCACGGAGCCCAGCTTGCTGAACTGGTCCTCAGGCTGGAGCATCGTCGCCCAGCCCTGCTCCGTGGAGCCGTAGAGTTCCCAGAGCCGCGAATTCCTGAAATAGGCGAGGATCGCCTCCTTCGTGTCGCGCCGCGCGGGCGCGGAGGAGATCATGAACTTGGAGATCTTCTCCGGGTTCACGCTGTCGAGCACGGCGCGGGGCAGGCCAAGCATCATCACGAAATGGGTGGGCACGAGCGAGGTGAAGGTGGCGACGCCATCGGCCAGGGCGCGCAGCAGGTGCTCGGGGTCGAAGCTCGGCCGGTTGTAGACGCGCACCGGCGCGCCGCACATGACGAGCGCGCCCATGAAGTAGAGCGAATTGGCGTGGCAGAGCGGCATGACGAGCAGACCCGTGTCGCGCCGGCTGAAGCCAAGTTCCACGTCCGTGGTCAGCGACAGGATGGCGCTCGCACCATGGCTGCGGATCGCGCCCTTGGGCCGGCCCGTGGTGCCCGAGGTGTACATGAGCGCCCAGGGATCCGACTGCCGCACGTCGGCGCCGGGCTCCCTTGGCAAGGAGCGGGCGATGAGGTCCTCATAGCTGACATAGCCCGCGGGCGTCGCCGGCCCGAGGTGGATGTAGCCCTGCGGCTCGACGGGCAGGTCGTCGCGGATCTGCTCGACGGGGCCGGTCAGCGCCTCCTCGACGATCAGCGCCCGCGCCTCGCAGTTCTGCACGATGTAGAGGATTTCCGGCGCCACCAGCCGGAAGTTGATGGGGACGACGACCAGCCCCGCCTTGGCGACGGCGGCATAGATCTCCAGCCACTCGATGCGGTTATAGGCGAGCACCGCCACTCGGTCGCCCCTGGCGAGGCCCAGCCCAAGCAGGGCGTTCGCCAGCCGGCAGGCGCGCTCGTTCCACTGGCGATATGTGAGGCTGCGCTCGAGGTCGCCCGCGCCGATGCGGTCGGGGGTCGTGAAGGCATGTCCCCGCACGATGTCGCCGAGGTGAAGCAGCGCCGCCATCGGTTCCTCCCTGCGCCCGCTTTCGAATGGTTGTCGTGTGGGGCGAGGATGATCGCAGCGGCGGTCCCATCGTCAAGGCCGGGCGGCTTCGCTAGAACGCCGATGAATAGCGGGTGAACGACAGGTTCCGGTCCGGTTCAGCCTGACGGGGGCATTCTCTGCGTGTCTCCCGGGCGCCGTCTCGGCCGCCAGGAGCGGAGGACACCATCCATGACGACCCCCCGCAAGATCCTGCTCATCGCCGCCGCCCTGGGAAGCGTGCTCATGGCTGCGGCCCCGGCCGAGGCCGGCCGCCGCACCGGCACCTGGAAGTACAGCCCCGAGGAGGTCTGGGCCTACCAGGATTACCAGAACGAGATGGCCGCCCGGCAGGCCTGGCACGCCCGCCGCCACCAGTGGGGTGGCGAGGGCTACGGCTACGGCGAGGGTTATGGCCGCCCGGTCTATGGGCGCCCCGTCTACGGGCGTCCTGCCTATGGCTGGAACGGCGGCTATGCCGAGGGCGGCGGAGCCTATGGCGGTTATGGCGACGAGGGCTATCCCCATCGCCCCGCCTGGGACGACTGAGCGGTTGGGCCGTCGAATCATTGCGAGCGATGCGAAGCAATCCAGCCGCGAGGGTGGATTGCTTCCTCGCTTTGCTTCTCGCAACGATGATCCGGCTCTAGGCCGCGCTGCGGCGCTGCGCCGGTTCCTCCTGCGTCCTGGAGAAAGCCCGCTCGGCCTCGCGCGTCCTGAACGCGGCGACGAGTTCGTTGAGGCGCTCGATCTGGTCGCTGAGCGCGGTCGCCGAGGCGGCGCTCTCCTCGGCGAGGGCGGCGTTCTGCTGGGTCATCTCGTCCATGTGGGCGACCGCCTGGCTCATCTCGTCGATGCCGTTGGCCTGCTCGCCCGATGCGGCCGAGATGTCCGAGACGGTGGCTGACACTTTCTGCGACGCCTCGACGATCTTCTCCAGAGCCGCGCCGGCGGCGCGCACCAGCTTCACGCCCTGCGCCACCTCGGCGCCCGACGCGCCGATCAGGCCCGTGATGTCCTTGGCGGCATCCGACGAGCGCTGCGCCAGGGTGCGCACCTCCGACGCCACCACCGCGAAGCCCTTTCCTGCTTCGCCGGCGCGGGCCGCCTCCACCGCGGCGTTCAGCGCCAGCAGGTTGGTCTGGAAGGCGATCTCGTCGATCACCGAGATGATGTCGGAGATCTTCTGGCTGGCCTGCTCGATGCGGGCCATCGCCTCCACGGCGTCGCGCACGATCGTGCCGCCCTCGCTCGCCACGCCCATGGCCTGCTCCGAAAGCTCCACCGCCTGGCGCGAGGCCTGGGCGGAGGCCTTCACCGAGGCGGCCAGCTGCTCCGTCGTCGCCGCCGTCTCCTCGAGGGCGGACGCCTGCTGCTCCGTGCGCTGCGAGAGGTCGGTTGCGCCGGAGTTGATCTCGCGGGCCGCCGAGGTCACCTCCTGCGCGGTGGTCTTGATGGTCGCCACGGTCTCGGACAGCCGGGCGATGGTTTCGTTCAGCGCGTTCTTGAGCTCGCGGAACTGGCCCTGGTACTCCTTGGCGATGCCGCCCGTAAGGTCGCCATGGGCGAGAGACTCCATGGCGGACACCATGTCGGACAGCGCGTCCTGCACCGTGTCGGAGAGCTGGTTCAGCCCCTCCGCCATGTCGCGCATGAAGCCGGCCTTGCCCTCCACCGGCACGCGCATGGAGAAGTCGCCCTGCGAGGCGCCGCGCACCACGGAGGCGATCTCGGCCTGGACCTGCAATTCGCCGGTGATCTCCTCGTAGATCGCGACGCGGCCGATCTGCGCGCCGTCGACGGCCACGATGGGGCTCACCGCGAAGGTCAGCGTGCGGCCGGCGATCTGATAACGGCCGGTGGCGCGGCCATCATGCTCCTCGCCCACCTCGCGCTGCAGGGCGGCGTTGTCGCGGAAATAGCCCACGGGGTTCCCGACGATAGCTCCGGCCCGGAAGGCAGGCTGCGCCTGCTGCATCGCGGGCTCCAGGCTGTCGAACAGGCCGAGGGCCGCGGGGCTCGCATAGACCACGGTGTCGGCCTCGTCGGTGACGAGTACGATGGCGGGGGAGGAATCGAGCGCCGCCCGGATCCGCGCGGAGGCGACGCCTGCGTCGTGGATCGTCAGCATGGCGCGGGCGAGGTCGCCGATCTCGTCGCGGCGCGACAGCGCGCGCATCTCGACCTTCTCGCCGGCGGCCATGGCCGATACGGCGCGCCGCAGGTCGACGACCGGGCGCCAGATCGTGCGCGAGGCAAGCCAGCCCACGATGGCCATGCCCGCAAGAACGGTGCCCGCAAGTCCTGCGAGCTTCAGGCCGATGGCCATGATCGGCTGCTCGACCTCCGCGAGGCTCACCTCGGCGACGCCGATCCAGCGCTGGCCCATGACGTTGATGCCGCGCGCCACCATGAGCGAGGGCTTGCCCGTCGATCCCGTCTCGATCCCCTGCGCCGTACGCGTCGGCAGGAGCTCGGCGGCGAAGGCCGGCGCGAAGCGCGCGACGCCCGCCGTCGTGGAGCTCGCGTCCGCGTCCGTGCGCATCACGCGGTCGGGACCGAGCAGGAAGAACCGGCCCTCCTGCCCGACCGGCTGGAACACGCTGGTGCTCAGCGCGGTGGCTCCCACGCGCACGGCCAGCGCGCCCACGATGGCGCCCTTCTCGTCCTTCACGGCGCGGGCAAGGAAAGCGGAGGCCTTGTCGCCATTGGGCTTGTACGGCGCGAAGTCGGCGAAGGTCACCTCGCCGTTCTTGCCCTTCTCGATCGCCGCGTTGACGGCGCGGGCCAGCGCCAGGTCCTTCTGTGGACCCGTCTTGACGTTGGTCGCGAAGTCCCGCGCCTTGGCGGAGGAGTAGACCACGACGCCGTCCTTGTTGACGACCAGGAGGTCGTCGAAGTCGAACAGGATGCGGGCCTGGTTGAGCACCTTGTGGACCTGCTCGTGGTAGAAGCCATAGCTGGTCTGGTCCTGCTCGCCGTTATAGCGCGAGCGGTCGTCCTTCACCGGGTTCTCGTCGATGTAGAGCTTCTGGAGGATCGCTTCCGCCTCGTCGCCCTTCATGCGGATATCGGCAGACAGCGATTCCAGCGCGTTGACGACGGTGGGCATTTCAGAGAGCAGCCGCACGTGGGTCTGCGCCTGCGTCCAGAAGCGCAAGACCACCTGCGAACGGCTGTCGACGGTGGAGCGAAGGTTGGCCTCCATGGCGGAGATGGCGGTGTCGCGCGCCAGCACGTAGGCGCCTGCGCCGACCGCGAGCGCGGCAGTCGCGGCGCCCAGGATCATCATGACCGGCACCTTGAAGGCGAGGCTCGACAGCCACTTCGGGACACGCATGAAAACCACCCTCGAAAACCTGGCATTGGGGGAGCCGCACATGAAAAGCGCGCGGCAAGGGAATCATCGAGCCCGAGAGTGGTGGTTAAGTCTTCAAATCGGGTTAGCATAAGTGCGTATACAACGATTCATTGTGGGTCGATCGTGGGTCTGTGCCCCAATCGACTTGTCTCTACTTGACGAGCGTCAGAACGTTTGGTGAAGCAGATCTTAGCGCTGATGCCCGGGGCCTGGCGCGCCTCGCGCGCCCAGAGGAGTCAGGCAGGTCGCGCGAGGGCCGCTTCGTCGCCCGCGAGCAGGCGGCTGACCACGGCGGCAGGCTCCGGCCGCGAGATCAGGTAGCCCTGGGCCTCGTCGCAGCCTAGCAGCTTCGCGCCCTGGTACTGCGCTTCCGTCTCCACGCCTTCGGCCACGACTTTCAGGTCGATGGCGCGCGCAATGGCCACCACCGCCTGCACGATGGCCGAGGAGGTCGGGATGTTCGGCAGGTCGCGGATGAAGGTCTGGTCCAGTTTCACCTTCGTGAAGGGGAAGCGGCGGATATAGCCGAGCGAGGAATAGCCGGTCCCGAAGTCGTCGAGGGCGAGTCCGACGCCCATGGCTCGCACGGCCTGCAGCTCCTGCAGGATGGCCCCGTCATCCTGCGCGAAAAGGGATTCGGTGAGCTCGATGTCGAGGCGCGAGGCCGGCAGGCCCGTATGGGCCAAGGTGCGGGCCACGACGCCGGCGAAATCGCCTCCGACGAATTGCGGCACGGCGGCATTGACCGCCACGCGGATGTGGGAGGGCCAGCCCATGGCGTCGCGGCAGGCCTGGGCGAGCACCCATTCGCCGACCCGGGAAATGAGGCCGCTCGTCTCCAGCACGCCGATGAAGGCGCCGGGCGCCAGCATCCCGCGCGCGGGATGCTGCCAGCGGATGAGGGCCTCGACGCCGGTGATCTCGCCTGTCCGGAGATTCGTCTGGAGCTGGTAGTGCAGGCGGAATTCGCGACGCTCGAGCGCCTGTTCGAGCTCGAGCTGCAGCACCTCCTCGGCCTGGCGCAGCAGGTCGAGCGACTCGGAGAAGGAGCGAACGGCCGAGCCGCCCGCCTCCTTGGCGGATTGCAGGGCGAGCTCCGCCCTGCGGGTCAGCTCGTCGGGACCCATGTCGGCCGCGCCCTCGGCGGTGCCGACGCTGATCGTGAGCAGGGCGCGCAGGCCATGCGCCTCGAAAGGCGCGTCGAAGCTCGAAGTCAGCGCCTCCACCATGGCGTCGGCCGGACCATGCCAGAACACGGCGAACCCGTCGCCGTCGAGCCGTGCCACGAAGCCGCGCTCGCCGATCGCCGTCACGACGCGGCTCGCCACCTGCCGCAGCACGTCGTCGCCGCCGTTCTGGCCGAGCAGTTCGTTGGTGCGCTTGAAGCGGTCGATGTCGAAAAGCAGCAGGGTGCAGCCTGCCAGAGTCTTCTCGTCTCCCATGCGCTCGACGAACTGGTGGCGGTTCGGCAGGCCCGTGACGCTGTCGAAGCGCGCCAGGAAGGAGATGCGCTCCTGGTCGCGCAGCCGCTCGGTAATGTCGGCGAACGTCAGGCAGGTTGCCTGCCAGGCGAGGCCCCGGCCATCCGCATGTGAGACGGAGAGCGACAGCGTGTATTCGAAGGAGCGCGACTCGGCTCCAGGCCGCTCGATGACGACAAGGCCCGTGCGCTGGCGCTCGCTCGGAACCGCGCGGGCAAAGGTGACGAGCACCTCGACAAACGGGCGCGGCATCACGTCGCCCGCGGCGCGGCCGACGAGGCCGTCCGCCGGACGGTCGAGCAGGACCGGCGCGGCCGAACTCGCCGCACGGATCCGCATCGCGTCGTCGACCACGATCACGCCGTTCACGCTGTCGGCGAAGACGCGGTCGAGGATCGCCTGGGTCTGGCGCTCCTCGGCGCGCGCGGCGAGCCAGAGACGGTGGCGCCGGATCAACTCGGCCGCCACGGCGCCGACCATGAGGCTCAGCAGCGCCACGTGCCAAAGGGAGGTATCCAGCCCAATGGCCCAACGGACCTGCAAGAAAGTCGCGGCGGCCTCGATCGCCACGGCTGCGCCGGCCAGCAAGGCCAAGCCCCAGCCCAAGGACAGCGAGCACAGGGCGAGCGACCCAAGCAGGCCGATCGCAACCACCCCGGCCCAGGCCGTAGTGGCATCGGACTGCTGGATGCTGCGGTTCTGCAGGAGCGTCTCAACCGCCAGCGCGTGGATGACCGCCCCGGGCACGGGAAGCCGGTTCGGGACGGGGAAGATGTCCTTCAGTTCGATCGCGCTCGCCCCGACGATGACCTTCTTCCCCTTGAGGTCGGCAGGATCGAACGTGCCGTCGAGGAGCTTGTTGACCGGGAGCTGGAAAATCTGGCTGGGGTCGATGGTCCAGTCGAGCCAGATGCGCTGGTCCTGCGGCGCGGCTGCCCCGGCGAGCGTCGCGGAGAGCGAGGGGACGCGCGTGCCTTGGATGTCCATCGCATAGGGCACCCAGCGGATCTTCTCCTGGCCCTTCGCCGGCAGGTCGATGAGGGCCGACCACGATTGTCGTTCGAATCGAGGGTGAGGACCGTACACGCGCGTTTTCGCGCTCAACTGTGATGTCGGCGTCTGCGCCGTCGCCGCCAGGACGACTCCGCCCCCGGCGCGCCGCAGTGCGTCCTCGAAGACCTGGTCCTGCTCTTCGATGCTGGCCGAGCTGAAGTCGATGTCGAAGGCGATGGCGGCGGCCTGGGCTTCCCGCAGCTTGTCCACGATCCTCGCATGAATGACGCGAGGCCATGGCCAGACGCCGAAGGCCTCGATGCTGCCGGGATCGATGGTGATCACCGCCACACGCCTTGACGTGGCGTGCTCGCCGAAGGTGAAGCGGACGTCGTAGAGCGCGTGGTGGAGACGCTCCTGGAGGCCGGTCCGCGTCACGGCCAGCAGCACGAGCGTCACCGCGAGCGCTGCGGCCAGCCCCTGCAGGACGCGCCTCGGCCCACGCGGCGCCGACGGTTCGCTCCCGAACACGAGGCCGACGGCACGGGACAATGCCGCGGACAACGCTTCCCGCACGGACCCTGCCCTGGGCAGCATGAGAACTGGCCAGGAACGCGTATCGTCAGTCCTGCTGATGGCGGTCATCCTTGCGCACCCGCGGACGGCGATTGCGGGCTGCGTAGATGGAGGAGGCCAGGAAGCCACAGCCGCCCATGAACACGATCGCGAAGACGAGCATGTCGCCGAGGCTGTCCGTGAAACTCGGCGGCAGACCCAGGCTCTTGCCGACGGACTTGGCGCGGGCGGAAATCGCCTGAAGCACGCCCTGCGGCGGCGGCGGGTCGAGCTTCACGGCAGGTGGGGGCACCGCAGGCCTCGCGGGGGCCGGGGCGGTGGGCGTTTCAGTCGCGGCGGTCTGCAGCACCGGCTTGCGGGGCGCCGCCTGGCGGATCATCGGCAGGGGTGCCTCGCCGCCGATGAGAAGGCCAGGGGTGGCCCCATCCGCGTTGCTGGCGTGGCGGTTGGCCTGGATCGAGGCGAATTGTCCGGACCGCATGTCGGCGACCTCGACGGCCCCCCGGGAGACGTCGACCCGGCTCGTCCGGTTCTCGGCCTGCACGGTGAACTGCGTGCCCTTGACCACCGCGGCCAGGTGAGGCGTCTCCACGATGAAGTGCTGCACGGGGCGCGGCTCGACGTCGAAGCTGACGGAGCCGCCCGGCTGCAGGATCGTCGGCGTCACGCCCTCCTTCTCCGTCAGCGGCACTTCGAGCACGGAGTTCTCGGACATCAGGATGGTGTCGCCGCCGCGCGTCATCATCACGCGGCTGCCGGGACCGGTTGTCACCCGGTCGCCCGGCCCGACCGTGGCTCCGTCGAGATTGTGAAGCTCGACACCGGCGGCCGTGCGGAGCGTCACCTCACCCGACCACTTCCCTACCTTCCAGCTGCGGTCCTGTGCCGAGGCGGGCCTCGCCGAAGCGAGTGCGAGTCCCAGAACGAGAAGCGTGGCGAAGACGGCCTTGGAGAAGAGCTTGGACATCTAAGGCTGCCGGTCGTAGATCGCGGAAAGGAGCGCCATCGCCACGCTCTAGCATTCTTGTCCTTACGAATTGATTGATATCGAACATGGTTTACGAAAGTGAGGATGATCTATGCAATTATTTTGCTCTAAAGTGAGAGACTTTTGGAGCCATGGTGAGGTAACTTCGAGAAGTCACCATGAATTCGGACCCCGTTAACCTCCGCGCTCTGCCCCCGAGGTTTCTGCGAATGCGGAGAGATCGCGACGGGCGGATCGCGGCAGCTTCGAGGTCATGCTTGCGATCATGCTGACCCCGCTCATCGGAGCGCTCGCGGGCGCGGTCGACCTCGCTTACCATCATCGGGTCAAGAGGAAGCTCGACATCGCGGCCGACGCGGCCCTTCTGGCGGCGGTCGGGAGTTAGGCCATGCAGACCGATCCCGTTGCAGCTCAGAAATCCGGCGAGGCGATCTTCGCACAGAGGCGGGCACCCCTCCTAGGTGACGCTCGTCTCCTCCAGGCTCGACATCGCGGACAGTGAACTCACGCGCGCGGCCACGCTGAGCCATAACAGCAGCTACGTCACCCGTCTCATCCAGATCCTCGGTGTGCGTCATCGCGGAAGCGATGCTGGCGCTGTTCACGACAGCCACGCTCGCCGCGCGGCTGACGAAGTAGGGCGGACGTCGGCGGCCGGGAGCACCGGCCGCCGGCAGGTCGCTGATCAGTCGCAGCGACGGATGCGGCGCGTCACCAGGTCGCCATCTGCGTTCTCACGCTGGATCGTGACGACCCGGCAATCCCGGCCGAAGCGGCGGCGCTCGACGATCGTCCCGGTATTGTCGCGGTCCCAGTGGCGGCGCTCCCAATCGCGGCGGGCATAGTTGTCGCGATCGAATTCCAGTCCGCCCGGGCCCACCGTGACGCTCTGTGCCTGCGCGGCGCCGGCCAGGATCATCAGCGCGCCGGCCGATGCGAAGATGAGTTTCGACATGGGGTCCTCCAAACGATGAAGGACCTGCAACGCCTTGCGGCGGCGGCTGTTCCCCACGACCGCCTCGACCAAGCTCGATGAAGACGGCGCCGGCATGAAGGGCGGCGCCATCGCCTAGCCCGCGCCGAACTTCCGTCGTCCCGGCACGTTGGCTCGCTTTCGGCAGAAGGAAGCATCCCATGAGATGGAGCACTCTCGTCGTCGCGGCAGCGGCCCTGTCGCTAGCGGCTCCCGTCGCGTCCATGGCCCAGTCGGCCAGCGGGTCCTCGACCCAGAGCGTGCCGCGGGCCGGCGATGCGAGCACCGGCGGCTCGGGCGGCGGCAGCACGGGCATCGACAGCGCCGCGCCCACGACGGCGGCGCCCATGCACGTGAAGAAGAAGCACAAGACGTCCGCCATGCACAAGAAGACGCGCACGTCGCACGCCTCGAAGTCCAAGGCGATGTGAACGACGCGAGCAGCAGTGAGAAAGGGCCGCCTCTCGGCGGCCCTTTTTGTGTCAGAGCACGTCTTTGGACCGCGAGCCTTCAGGCTCGCCCTGCGTCAGGCAAAGAGCGCGAGCCTGAAGGCTCGCGGTCCATAAAAAAGGGCGCGCCGCTTCCGGCGCGCCTATCGTTTCGACACTCTGGCTTACTCGCCGTTGTCGGCGCCGCCCTGGGCGGGCACGAGCCTCTTGGGGCCGCCCTGGCCGCCGGACTTGCCGGACGATGCGCCGCTCTCGCCGCGCGACGACGCGCCGCTATGGCTCTCCTCGCCGGCGCGCTGCTTCTGCGCGGTCGTGCCGGTCGTCTCCTCCTCGCCGGAGCCGCCGCCCGGCCGCATGCCGCGGCCCTGCGCCGCCGCGCCCTGCTCGGCGCCCTTGCGCTGCTCGCCGGCCGCCTGGCCCTTGCGCTTCAGCGCGTCCTCGCCGCCGCTCGACTGTGCGCTCGAGGAACCCGGCTCGGTGCGCGGGGAGCGGGCCTGCTGGTCCTTGGTCTCGCCCGGTCGCCTCTGGCCTTCGGCCGTGCTGGCCTTGCCGCCCTGCTGCTCGCCCACCGCGGCCTTGCCGTTGTCATGGGTCGACTTGGCGGCGGACTTGTCCTGCGGCTGCTCGGAGGTGCGGCTCGCCGAGTCCTTGCTCTCGGACGTGCCGGCCTTGTCGCCCGAGCGGGCCTGGTTCTTCTTCTTGAGCGCCTCGTCCTCGTTTGCGCCCTGCTGGGTCTGCGACCCGGACGAAGGGGCCTTGCCCTTCTCCTGGGCCGACTGCTTGGTCGTGGTCTCTTCGCCCGTGCCGCCGGACTGCTTGGCCTGGGCGCCCGCCTTCGTGTCGGGCTGGGCCGCCGTGCGGTTGGCCGGCTTTTGCTCACCCGTGGCCTGCGTCGTGGCGTTGGGGCCGCCCTGCGGCTGGGAGGCCGCGTTGGTCGAGGGCCTGGCCTGGCCCTGGACCCCGGTCTCGCCGGTGGTCGAAGCCGCGCCCGTCGCCGTGCCGCCCGTGCCCTGCTGCTGCTGGTCCACGGAGCCCTGCGTCCCGCCGCGCGCGCCGCCCTGCGGGGTGGCCCGCGCCTCCGTGCTGATCGACTGCACCTGCTGGGGCACGGGCACGGCCTCGGCCTTGGGCAGGTTCTGCGAGGTGATGCGCACGCTGGACTCGCGCTCGATCACCTGCGGATCGATGGCGAAGTTCACAGCGATGCCGCCGCGCTGCTCGACGCGACCGATGGGACGGGTCTCCTCGTAGATCCGAGTCACCTGCGGCTCGTCCACCATGACAGTCGTGATGCGCTCGGAGGTGATGCGGTCCGTCGGCACGAAGACCCACTCCTCGGTCTCGGTCGTTCCGCCGCGGCGATGCGTGCGCGTCGTGGTGGTCGTCGTGGTCACGCGGTGCGGGGCGTTCTTCGGCGGCAGGGGACGCCAGCCGACATATTGCTTGCTGCGCCGCCATTCCACCCAGGCCGGGGCCCACTCGGTGTCGGCCACCCAGACCCAGCCCTGGTCTGGATCCTCGTACCAGCGGCCATAGTGATAGGTGATCTCGGCCCACGGCTCCTGGGACTCGAAGTACCAGCCGACCTTCTGGTTGAAGATCCATCGCCCGTTCGTGTAGGGCTTCCACTGGTCGTCGACCCCGCGAGGCTTCCAGACGTCGCCGAGGTCGCGCACCTGCACGAACTCGCCCTCCGGCCGCAGCTTCTCCTTGAAGGTCTCGATGCTGACGCTGCCGCCTGCACGGGACTCGACCGTGGTCTTCGTCGTGCTGGTGGACGACTGGGCATAGGCGGCGCCGCCAGACAGCCCCAGGACAAGTGCGAGCGCGGCGACGCTCGTCATCGCGCCGACCCTGCTGTTTCCGATTCTGCTCACGGCTTGTTCTCCTGCTTCACACGCCCCTCCTCCGGCGCGTCAACGCGAGGGGAGGAGGCGTGTTCCGAAAAGAGAAAAGGCGGCCCGAAGGCCGCCTTGTTTCATCCGACGATTCGGGCTTCCGGTTCAGACCGCAAAGTGCGGCGAGGGATGCGCGACCTCCGCGAGTTCCCGGACGCTGCGGATGTGAATTTTCTTTCCCTCGAACGACACGCCGTAGGGCTCCAGAACCTCGATGTCACGCGCCAGCGTGGCGAGGGACATGCCGAGCGAAGAGGCCAGCAGCCTCTTGTGGAACGCGAGCTCGACGTCCTGCGTGTCCGGACCCTGGCTCACCTGCTCGTAGATCCAGTGCGCCAGCCGCTCATGCGACTTGCGCAGGTTTCGGTTGTGAAGCTCGCGCACGAGCGTCCGGTTCATCCGTACCGTCTCATGCAGCACCGCACGGGCGAAGTCCGGCTCGCTCGACAGAAGCTCGCGCACGACGTGGACGGGCGTCATCGTGATGCGCGCCTTGTTCACGGTGCGCGCGGTGCACATGCACGCGCTGTCGCCCACGAAACTGTGCATGGGGGTGACGCTGCCCGGTCCGGCGATCAGCATCGTGTAGTGGTTGGAGTTGTGGTACGCGCTCAACTCAACGAAGCCGCTCACCACACCGTGGACGAAATCGACGGTCTTTCCCTGCCAGAACAGCGTCACTTCCGCGGGGAAGGTCTGGCAATAGGATTCCCTGACGATCCGCTCCAGGACGCGGTCAGAGAGCTCCGAGAAGATCCCGATGGACCGGAAATCGGACATCACCGCACTGGACATCGATGCTTTCCTTCCTGGATAGCCAGGCCCATTCGGACCCATTTCACCGTTGCGGTATGTTATTTAGTGACGAAGCCTTGCACGCCAATCGGCATAAATACGGACGCCCTTTATCGCTGGTTCGGAATGCGTGACGCAAGGATAAAGGTTACATTGGTCAATGCCGTTCCGACGTCCGGGACATCAGCCAGTCTGCCAGCTGGTTGCGCCCGTCCAGCGTAACGGGATCGTCGACCGATCCTTCCTCGAAAGCCGAGTAGATCCCGAGGCTTGCATCCAGGAGGATGATCGAGAAGCGGCGCCCGCCGTGCACCAGCACGCCAAATGAGTCGGCCCAGTCGATCAGGTCCCACAGCTCGGGCGACGTCATTGGGGGGTCTTGCCTGCGGCCCTTGGCCATCTCGTTTCAACAACTTTAGGTAGCCTGCTGCAAAGCCTGCGGTGGTTCAAGCCCCCGCGGCGTGGCGGCGCGGGGAGCCGACAAGGCCCCCCGGCCCTTCGTCAGACGTCCCGGCGGACGACGGCCGACGGCGCGAGAGCCGCGCGGTCGCGGCTGCCGATGAAGCCGAACAGGAGGGCGGAGCCACCGACGATCCACAGGAAGAGCAGCAATCCGATCATGGACATGGGTCGAGCCTTTCGTGAGGTGGAAGGTTGGCGGCCAACGCGAGGCCGCTTCCTTCGTTCCCGCTCCGGCTCAGCCCGAAACCGGCTCCGCCTTGCGGAAGCGGCGCGCCAGGCCGGAAGCCACCTTGGCAAGGGGCGTCACCATCGCGCCCGCCACGATGCCCAGCACGGCGGAGCCGAGCGCTTCGACCAGCCACACGATGGCGCCCTCGAACTGGAGCATGTTCACCGCCGCGGCGTGGCCTGCGGCCCTCAGCAAGTCGAGCGGGGCATGCAGGCCGAAATGCTCCACCCCGTGAAGCAGGATCCCGCCGCCGACCCAAAGCATCGCCGCCGTCCCCACCGCGGCCAGGATGGTCAGCAGCTTCGGCACGAAGCGCACGAGTCCGCGCCCCAGCGCCTGGGTGAGGGGCGCCAGCGCCCGGTCCAGCGCCCCGCGCTCCGTACCGCGCTCGCGCCGCAGCACCGTGTCCCACAGGCTCGAGACCGGCCGGTCGTTGCGGGCAAGCGCCACGCCCACATCGTCGGCCTTCACGATCAGCGCCACGAGCCCATAGACGCCCGCGGTCACCCCCACGGCCACCACGGCCAGCACGAAGGCCTGCTCGGTGACGCTGGACGCCTCCACGTTGGCGAGCGTGATGGCCATGATCTCGGCGGAGAGGATGAAATCCGTCTGGATGGCGCTGCGCACCTTCGCGTCTTCCAGCGCCTTGTCGGAGCCCCCGGTCGGGACGGCTTCCTCGGCATGGCCGTGGCCGCCGGTGATCTTCTCGGCGATCTTCTCGAAGCCCTCGTAGCAGAGGTAGAACCCGCCCAGCATCAGGAGCGGCGTGATGAACCAGGGCGCGAAGGCGCCGAGCAGCAATGCTGCGGGCAGCAGGAACAGCAGCTTGTTGCGCAGCGAGCCCAGCGCGATCTTGCCGATGATCGGCAATTCGCGGTCCGCTGCGAAGCCCACGACATAGCGCGGGGTCACAGCTGTGTCGTCGATCACCACGCCGGCTGCCTTGGAGGCGGCCTTGGCGGCCTGGCCGGCGGCGTCGTCCAGCGAGGCCGCGGCGACCTGCGCGAGGCCCGCGACGTCGTCGAGCAGGGCGAGCAGTCCGGAACTCATGACCTCTCCGTGGCAGGTCTCCAGGCTTCTGCTCATACATGAGCGAGGCCGCGGCCGGCAAACCGGCACCGTGGCCGTTGGTTCCTGCCGGAGGACCCGGGGTGCGTCACGGAACTGTCGCCTGGGCGTCACGAAGCTGTTGCCGTTCGGCACCTAACAGGGTTTCATTCCCGCGGCGGACGATCCGCCGCCCATCCAGACGGCGGCGATCCCCGCCGGAGGAACCGTGTCCCGGATCGACGTCAGCCATCTCGAGAAGCGCTTCGACGACCGCGCAGTCGTGGACGACGTCTCGTTCACCGTGCCCCAGGGCGACCTCTGCGTCCTGCTCGGTCCCTCGGGCTGCGGAAAGTCCACGACGCTTCGGCTCGTGGCGGGGCTCGAGGAGCCGACCTCAGGCCGCATCGCGATCGGCAGCGACGACGTGACGGACTGGGCTGCCAAGGACCGGAAGATCGCCATGGTCTTCCAGTCCTACGCGTTATTCCCGCACCTGAGCGTCGCCGACAACATCCTGTTTGGCCTGCAGGTCCGCAAGGTGCCGCGCGCCGAGCGCGACCGCCGCCTTGCCGAGGTCGCGGCGCTGACCGGGCTCAAGGATTACCTCGCCCGCAAGCCCGGCCAGCTCTCGGGCGGCCAGCGCCAGCGCGTGGCGCTCGCCCGCGCCATCGTGAGCCAGCAGCCGGTCTGCCTGATGGACGAACCGCTCTCCAACCTCGACGCAAAGCTGCGCAACGAGATGCGGCTGGAGATCCGCGCCCTGCAGCAGCGGCTCGGCATGACCATGATCTACGTCACGCACGACCAGATCGAGGCCATGACCATGGCCGACCACATCATCCTCATGAACCAGGGCCGCATCGAGCAGGCGGGCTCCCCGGCGGAGCTCTACGAGCAGCCCGCCTCGCTCTTCGCCGCCCGCTTCATCGGCGCGCCTCCCATGAACCTGTTCCGCCCCGCCAATGCCGCCGCGCCGCAGGTGGTGCGCGGCGTCAGGGCCGAGCACCTCGTCGTCGGCCCGCCGTCGGGCGGGGACACCGACCTCGTCGTCTCCCAGGCCGAGTACCTCGGCGCGGACGCGATCCTCGGCCTGCGCCCTGTCTCCGGCGAAGCCGCCGAGCCCGTCTTCGCCCGCGTGCCCGGCGGGCGCCGCGCCGCGCCGGGCGAGCGCGTCTCCGTGGGCTGGGACCCCGCCCATGAGCATCGCTTCGACGCCGCCTCGGGCCTCCGGCTCGCCGAGGACGACACCCTTCCCCAAGCCCAGCGCGGCCAGGCCACGCTGTCCCTCCTGAAAGGCTGACCCATGACTGACTGGACCCGCCGCCACCTCCTCGCCGCCGCAGCAGCCACCGCGCTGGCCGGCAGCATCGCCACCCCGGCCGCGGCCGAGACGGAGTTGCGCTTCTACTATCCGATCGCCGTGTCCGGCCCGATCACCAAGCTGATCGACGGCTACGCCGCGGAGTTCGAGAAGCAGAATCCCGGCGTGAAGGTGAAGCCCGTCTATGCCGGCGACTACGTGCAGACCATCGGCAAGGCGCTCACCGCGATGAAGGGCGGCGACACGCCGGAAATGGCGATCCTGCTCGCCGCAGACATCATGACGCTGACCGACGAGAACGCCGTCGCCGCCGTCGACGACCTCGCCAAGACCGCCGAGGACAAGGCCTGGCTCGCCGGCTTCTACCCGGGCTTCATGGAGAACGCGCGCCTCGCCGGCAAGACCTACGGCATCCCCTTCCAGCGCTCCACGCCGGTGCTCTACTGGAACAAGGACATGTTCAGGGAGGCTGGCCTCGACCCCGACAAGGCACCCGCCAACTGGGACGAGATGCTGGACTTCGCCAAGAAGCTCACCAAGAAGGACGCCTCGGGCAACGTGACGACCTGGGGCATCCAGATCCCGACGGACGGCAACACGTCCTGGCTCTTCACGGGCCTCACCACGGCCAATGGCGTGCGCCTCGCCAATCCCGAGGGCAGCAAGACGAACTTCGCCGACCCCAAGGTCGTCGAGGCCCTGCAATACCTCATCGACCTCTCCAAGGCGGGCGTGCAGCCTCCGGGCCTGACCTCCTGGGGCACCACGCCGAAGGACTTCCTGGAGAAGAAGCTCGCGATGATGTGGACCACCACGGGCAACCTTTCGAACATCAAGAACAACGCGAGCTTCCCCTTCGGCGTCGGCATGCTGCCGGCCAAGGTGAGCTACGGCGCGCCGACCGGCGGCGGCAACTTCTACATCTTCAAGAACATCTCGCCGGAGAAGCAGGACGCGGCCTTCAAGTTCGTGCGCTTCATGACGACGCCCGAGCGCGCCGCCGAGTGGTCCATCGCCACGGGCTACGTCGCGACGTCGCCGGCCGCCTACGAGACGCCTGCGATGAAGCAGTACATCACCACCTTCCCGCCCGCCTCCGTCGCGCGCGACCAGCTGAAGTACGCCGTGCCGGAGATCACGGTGCACGAGGGCCAGCGCGTGATGAAGGTCTTCAACGACGCCCTGCAGGCCGCCATCACCGGCTCCAAGGCCCCCAAGGCCGCCATGGACGACGCCCAGCGCGAGGCCGAGAGGATCCTGAAGGACTATCGCTGAAGCCGTCAGCCCACGGCCGTCATCCCGGGCGCGCTGCAGCGCAAAGCGCTGCGGCGCAGACCCGGGACCCAGGACATGGCCGCCTATGGTTGTCCTGGATCCCGGCTCTCCGCTTCGCTCAGGCCGGGATGACGGCGAGTGGGCTGCGTCGAGGAAACTTGAATGGCGACCACTGACACGGCGACACGCTGGCAGGCGACGGGCGGAGCGGCCACGGCCGGCGCGCACTGGCGGCGCTGGGCGTCCTCCGCCGAGGCTTGGCTGCTGCTGCTCCCCTCCGTCGTGCTCTTCGCCGCCTTCACCCACGTGCCGGTGGTGCTCACCGCGCTCGACAGCTTCTATTCCACGCCCAAGCCGAACAGGCCCTCACGCTTCGTGGGGCTGCGCAACTACGAGGACATGGTCGCCGATCCGCTCTTCTGGAAGGTGATGTGGAACAACACCCTCTATGCGCTCGGCACCATCCCGCTTTCCATCGCCATCGCGCTCGCCATGGCGCTCTTCGTCAACGGCACGGTGAAGGGGCGTGGCCTGCTGCGCATGGCCTATTTCACGCCGACCGTGCTGCCGATGATCGCAGTAGCCAACATCTGGCTGTTCTTCTTCACGCCCGATTACGGCCTGATGGACCAGGTGGCGCGGCTCTTCGGCTTCGGCGCGACCAACTGGCTCGGACAGCAGGAGACGGCCCTCTTCTCGGTCATGGTCGTGCAGGTCTGGAAGGAGGCGGGCTTCTTCATGATCTTCTATCTCGCCGCCCTGCAGCAGATCCCGCCGGACCTGCGCGAGGCCGCGGAGATCGAGGGCGCCTCGCGCTTCACCTTCTTCCGCCGCGTCACCTGGCCGCTGCTCGCGCCGGTGACGCTCTTCGTGCTCATCAACGCCGTCATCAACGCCTTCCGCACGGTCGACCACATCATCGTCATGACACATGGCGGGCCGGACAATGCGACGAACCTGCTCCTGCTGATGATCTACGAGACCGGCTTCAAGTTCTGGGACCAGGGCGCGGCCACTGCGCTCACCGTTGTCCTTCTTTCGATCCTGGCCTTCCTCGCACTCGTCCAGTTCGCCTTCGCCTCGCGCCGGGTGCACTACCAATGAAACGGGCGATGGGCAGCACGCGCCTCGGCGCGCTCGCGGAGAACCTGGGAGCCTGGGCGCTGGGCCTTTTCTGGATCGCGCCTCTGCTCTACGCCGTGTGGACCGCCTTCCACCCCGCCGCCTACGCGACGCGATTCGACCTCGCCGCGCCGCTCACGCTGGAGAACTTCGAGCGCGCCTGGCACGCCGCGCCCTTCTCCCGCTACTTCCTCAACACGATCATCATCGTGGCCATGGTGGTGATCTCCCAATGCGTGCTCTGCACGCTCGCCGCCTTCGCCTTCGCCCGGGGAAACTTCCGAGGCCGCGACGTGCTGTTCGCCATCGTGCTGCTGCAGCTGATGATCTCGCCGGAAATCCTGGCGGTGGTGAACTACCGCACCATCCGTGCGCTCGGGGCGGTGGACACGCTCATCGGCGTGGCGCTGCCCTACCTCACCTCGGCCTTCGGCATCTTCCTGTTGCGCCAGACCTTCCTCACCGTGCCGCGCGACCTCGAGGACGCTGCGCGGATCGAGGGCTGCGGCACGCTGGGCGTGCTCTGGCGGGTCTACGTGCCGCTCGCCCGGCCCGTCTACCTCGCCTATGGCCTCGTGCAGGTGAGCTTCCACTGGAACAACTTCCTGTGGCCGCTCATCATCACGAACTCGGTCGAGACGCGGCCGCTCACCGTGGGCCTCTCGGTGTTCTCCTCCGTCGATCAGGGCATCGACTGGTCGGTGATCACCGCGGCGACGCTCATGACCTCCGGTCCGCTGCTCGTCGCCTTCCTGGTCTTCCAGCGCCAGTTCGTTCAGAGCTTCATGCGGGCTGGCATCCGCTGACGGCGGCGCGGGAGGGCAGGGGCATGGTGAAGATCCTGACGTGGAACATCCAGTGGGGCCTCGGCATGGATGGGCGCTGCGACCTCGCGCGCATCGCCCGGGAGGCGCGGGAGATCGCGGACTTCGACGTGCTCTGCCTGCAGGAACTCTCCGACGGCATGCCGGACCTGAAGGCCTGCCCCGGCGGCAACCAGTTCGCCGAGATGACCGCGCTGCTGCCGGGATTCACTGCCGTCGACGGCATCGCGGTCGACGTGCCCGGCGAAGGCGGCGCGCGACGGCGCTGGGGCAACATGATCCTGTCGCGCCTGCCGGTCGGCCAGGTGCTGCGCTACACCTTGGCCTGGGAGGCGGACGCCACGCCGAACATGCCGCGCATCCTCATCGACGCCGTGGTGACGACCGGCTTCGGCCCGCTGCGCGTCATGACCACCCATCTCGAATGGTCGTCGCCCCGGCTGCGCGCTGCGCAGGTCGAGGGCATCCGCGAGGCGCAGCGCACCGCCGCCGCGCGGGCGAAGACGCCGCCGTCGGCGTCCTACGGCCCGTTCATCCCGCAGCCCGGCACGGCGAGCGCGGTGCTGACGGGCGACTTCAACATGCGCCCGGACGATCCATCGAAGCTCCGCATCGAGGAGGCGCTGCCGGACGGCGCGCCGGCTTTGCGCGACGCGTGGACGGCGCTGCACGGCGACGTGCCGCACCCGCCCTCCTTCTGCATCGTCGACCAGAGCTTCGCCGGGCCGCATTGCTGCGACTTCGTGTTCGTGAGCGAGGATATCGTCCCGCGCATCGCGGGCATCGAATACTTCACCGAGACCCGCGCCTCGGACCACCAGCCCGTCCTGCTCACGCTGGCGGAGTAGCCTGGGAGCGCGTTACAGCACGATCACGGTCGTGCCCGGCGGCACGCGCTCGTAGAGGTCCATGACGTCCTGGTTGATCATGCGGATGCAGCCGGACGACACGTTCTTGCCGATGGTCGAGGGCTCGAGCGTCCCGTGGATGCGGAACAAGGTGTCCTTGTTGTCCTTCCAGAGGTACATGGCGCGCGCACCGAGCGGGTTGCCCGGCCCGCCCTTCATGCCGATGCCGCTCTGCAGCGTGGTCATGGACTTCTTGATCTCGGGCTGGCGCAGGAACATCTCCTTGGGCGGATACCAGTCCGGCCAGGCCTGCTTGTTGTGGATCACGGCGGTGCCGTTCCACTGGAAGCCCTCGCGGCCGACGCCCACGCCGTAGCGGATGGCCTTGCCGCCGTTCAGCACGAGGTAGAGGTAGCGCGCCTTGGGGTCGATCACGATCGTGCCGGGCTTCTGGCCCGTCGGGTCGTTCACCACGGTGCGGCGGAACTGCGGGTCGACCTCGCTCGACGCGACCGCGCGGACCGGGAAGGGCTCGCTCGTCACCGCACCGTAGATGTCGCCGGAGAAGAATCCGGGATCGATGGCGGCGAAGGCCGTCGGCTTGGCGCCGGGCTTGGCCGCTCCGGACGGGCCGCTCGCGGGCACGCAGGCGCTGAGGCTGGCGGCGAGGCTGGCGAAGGCGCCAGTCACGACGATGCGGCGGGTCGTCTCGGTCATCAGGTGGGGCTCCCGGCTGCGGCGGACTCCCGGGGAGCCCGGGCCGGGCAGGCGCGGCGAATCGGCGGCCCGGCCGACGCCGACGCTGACGCCCCGCCGTGAAGCTTTGGTTAACGCTGGGGTTGCAAGCGTACCGTGGACGCTGCGCCCACGGTGTCATCCCCAGCGCGCCGCAGGCGCGGGGCGGGAATCCAGACGGCCGCCGGATCCCCTTAACTGCCGGCTTTGCCGGCCGCCGGGGCTGACGGGCGCGGCGAGGTTAACCCGCCACCCGCCCGCCCTTGCCGCGCCGGCCGGCGCCGGCGCCGAGCACCACCACGCGGGCGCCTACGGCGACGCGGTCATACAGGTCGATCGCGTCCTGGTTGATCATGCGGATGCAGCCGGAGGACACGCTCTTGCCGATCGACCAGGGCTCCACGGTGCCGTGCACGCGGTAGAGCGTGTCCTTGTTGCCCTGCCAGAGATACATGGCCCGCGCGCCGAGCGGGTTGCCGGGGCCGCCGGGCATGCCGATGCCGCTTTGCAGCTGCTGCATCTTCTCCGCGAGCTCGGGCTGGCGCTCGATCATCTCGGGCGGCGGGTACCAGTCGGGCCAGGTCCGCTTGTCGTGGATCATGGCTTCGCCTGCCCAGCCGAAGCCGGAGCGGCCCACGCCCACCCCGTAGCGGATCGCCGTGCCGTCGCCCTGCACGAAATAGAGGTGGTGCGCGGCGGGGTTGATCACCACGCTGCCGGCCTCCTCCAGCCCGTCATAGGCGACGAGCTGGCGCATGAATTCCGGGCGGATGATCGAGAGCTTCACCCGCGGGACCGGGAAGGGCTCGTCGAGGATCGCGTCGTACATGACGGCGGGATCATCGAGGTAGGGCGTGCGCGCCGGCGGCTCCGCCCGGGGTTGTCGCGCGTCGCCCCAGGGGTAGGGCTCGCCGGGCAGGGGGCCGAGCGGGCCAGCGTCGTAGATGCCCTGCGGCACGACCCGCAAGGGCTGCCCTGCCCGTGCGAAGCCCATCGCCGCCGCGCTCGCGGAGCCGAGCGCCAGCATGCGGACCATGGTTCTGCGGCTCACACTCATGTCACCCTCCACGGCGGCGGCGCGGAGCGAACCCGTGACGCACCCTGACAATGCACCGGACGAGTCCGCGATCCATGCACGCAGGCTGGAGCAGAACTGGGGCCGGCATATGGTCACGCGGGCGAGGGGCTCCGACCCCCCGGCGAATTCCATGCTACAACCGCCCGGCCTGTCCGACCGTCTCCTGCCACATGCCTCGCCATCTGCCCATCCGCGCCCACCTGCTCCTGCTCAGCCTCGCGGTGCTGGCGCCGGTTCTCGCCGTCGCCGGGCTGATCGCGCAGCGCTACGCGCAGGATGCCTTGCGCACGATCGAGGCCACGGCCCTCGACAACGCCTATGACTTCCAGCGCGAGCTCGACCGGCGGGTCGACATGACCGCCGCCGCCGTCGAGTCTCTCGCCGCCTCCTCGGCTATCCGCCGGGAGGACTGGACAGCCTTCCGGGAGGAAGCAGGCCTCATCGCTGCGGTCCGGCAAGGTACGGTCTCCTTGCGCGACGCGCAGGGCAAACTCCTCGTCCAGGTCCCGAAGCTTCCTGTCTCGAGCTCCACCGTCGATGCGGAGGACGCCGCCGCCGAGCGCGCCCGCAGCGTGGCGCGGACGGGCTCGGTCTCGGCCTCGGGCCTGGTTCCCGGGCCGACGAAGGCAGACGTGATCGAGGTCTCCGCGCCCGTGAAGACGGAGGGCCGCGTCACCCATGTCGTGTCGCTCGACCTCGACCCCTCTCTCCTGCTCACCGCCATGCCGAACCCCGGCCCGTCCTGGCTGCTCGCCGCGACCGACCAGGACTTCAGGATCATCGTGCGCTCGCGCGACAATGCGAAGTTCCAGGGCGAGAAGGCCTCGCCGAGCTTCACAACGCGCGTCACGGGTCCGTCCGGAACCCTGCAGAGCCGAACGCTCGACGGGGAGGACGTCTTCACCGCCTACCAGCGCTCGCCCCTCAGCGGCTGGCTGGCCATCGCCAGCGTCCCGCGCAGCGCGCTGTCCGAGCCCGTTCGCGCGCTGTGGTGGACCATCGGAGGCCTCGCGCTGATCGGCCTCGCAGCCTCCGGGATCGCCGCACTGCTCTATGCCCGCTACCTCGCGCGCGAGTTGAAGGCTCTCTCGGGTGATGCGGCCGCCGTGGCCGGGGAGGTCGCCATCCGGCACGGCACCAGCAGCGTGCGGGAGGTGGCGGAGGTGCACAAGGCGATCGCCGAGGCGGCCGATCGCCTCGCGCGCGGCCGCAAGCAGCAGGACGTGCTCGTCGCCGAGCTGAACCACCGCGTCAAGAACACGCTCGCGATCATCCAGACCCTGATCGGCCGCACCATCGCGACCGAACCCGCGCCCGAGCAGGCGCGCACGGCGCTGCAGGGCCGCGTCGCCGCGCTCGCAGCGGCGCACGACACGCTCAGCGACTCCAACTGGCACGATCCGCTGCTGGGCGATCTGTTGAAGCGCCTGACGCTCGGGCGCGAGCGCCAGATCACACTGGAGGGCCCGGCCGTGGTCCTGCGCCCGCGGACGGTGGTCGCGATCGCGCAGGCCGTGCACGAGCTGGTCGCGGCCTCCCTCACCCGGGGAGCCTTGCAGCAGGGAAAGCCGGTCTCGCTCACGTGGACGGCGGCGCCGGAGCTGGTGCGCATCAGCTGGCGGGATGCTCCGGGCGAGGCGATGCCATTGCTGGCGCCCGGCAGCTTCGCGGCCACCATCGTCAACCTCTGCATCGAGCGGCAGCTCGGAGGCCGCACGGCGGTCCTGCAGGAGCCGTCCGGTCCCGCCATCGTGTGGGACGTCCCGGTCAAGACCGAGCTTGGCGTCAACCTCCGGGTGCCCGGCTGAGGAGCGTTACAGCGCGCCAATGCATCCCACTGCCACGGTCACGCGTTCTCCCGCCGAAGGAGAACGACGATGACTGTGACACGGTTCTTCACGGACTTCGCCAGCGGGGTGGCGCGAGCCACCGGCAAGCCCGTCACGTTCGCGCTCTGCGTCGCGACGATCCTCGTCTGGGCGCTCACGGGCCCGGTCTTCCACTATTCCGACACGTGGCAGCTCGTCATCAACACGGGCACGACCATCATCACCTTCCTGCAGGTCTTCCTGATCCAGAACACGCAAAACCGCGACGGCGCCGCTCTGCAGGCCAAGCTCGACGAACTCATCCGCGCCAGCGCGGCGCAGAACCGCTATATCGGCATCGAGCACCTGACGGAGGAGGAACTCGACGAGCTGCGCCGCAAGTGCGAGACGCGGGCGCACGCCGACCGTCTCACCGCCGCCAACCGGGCGGCAGACGCCGCGGAGCGGGCCGTGAACCGCAAGGCTGCGAGGGCGGCCCAGGAAGCGGTCGACTAGATCTCCCTGTGCAGGATCGGGCCTGCCGCCTGCCTAGAGCGCCGTGCGTTGCCTGAGCGCGGCCGCCAGCGTGCCCTCGTCGAGATAGTCGAGCTCGCCGCCCACCGGCACCCCGTGCGCGAGGCGCGTGACGCGGACTCCGAGGGGGCCGATGAGATCCGTCACGTAGTGCGCGGTGGTCTGGCCGTCGACCGTGGCGTTGAGGGCCAGGATGACCTCCTTCACCTCGCCCTCGCGCAGGCGCGCCATGAGGCTGTCGAGGTTCAGGTCGGCCGGGCCGACGCCGTCCAGCGCCGAGAGGACGCCGCCCAGCACGTGGTAGCGCGCGTTGAGCGCCTGGGCGCGCTCCAGCGCCCAGAGGTCGGCGACGTCCTCCACGACCACGATGATTGTGGGGTCGCGGCGCTCGTCCCGGCAGACGGTGCAGGGGTCGCTCGTGTCGACATTGCCGCAGCGCGTGCACACGACGATGCGGTCGGTCGCCACGCGCATGGCGTCGGCGAGCGGCACGAGGAGTTGCTCGCGCTTCTTGATGAGGTGCAGGGCGGCCCGCCGGGCCGAGCGCGGCCCGAGCCCCGGCAGGCGCGCCAGGAGCTGGATCAGTCGCTCGATCTCGGGTCCGGTGACGGCGGGCATGATGCTCGGAAGTGAGGTGAAAGCGGCTCAACCGTCATTGCGAGGAGCACAGCGACGAAGCAATCCCGGGGCTGGGCAAAAGGCGCCCAAGTGGCCAATGCCAGGCGCCTGGATTGTTTCGCTTCGCTCGCAATGACGAGGTGAGGGTCAGAACAGCTTCAGGCCGGGCGGGATGGGCAGGCCGGCGGTGACGGCGCTCATCTTCTCCTGCGTGGTGCGGTCGGCCTTGCCGCGGGCGTCATTGAGGGCTGCGACGAGCAGGTCCTCCAGGATGTCCTTTTCCTCCTTCACCATCAGGCTGTCGTCGATGGTGACGCCCTTCACGGCGCCCTTGGCCGTCATGGTCACCGTCACCATGCCGCCGCCCGCTGCGCCCTGCACCTCGATCGCGTCCAGTTCGTCCTGCAGCGCCTGCATGCGCGACTGCATCTCCTGGACCTTTTTCATCATGCCCATGATGTCTTTCATGGCGTGTCTCCTATGGGTCGATGGCGGGGATGCGGCCCCGTGTCAGAAATCGTCGTCGAAGCCGTCGAGATCATCGAAGCTGACGGATGCCTCCTCGAAGGCGGCCTCGGCGTCGCCAGCCTGGCGTGACGTCGACGATGCGGCGGCCTCGGCCATGACGTCGCGCACGGCGGTGATCTCTGCGCCGGGGAAGCGCTCCAGCACGGCGCGCACCAGCGGGTCGGCGCGAACGCCGGTGAGCTTGTCGCGGGCCTCCGCCTCCGCGCGTTCGCGCAAAGTAGGCTGGCCTTCCTCAGAGGAGACCGCGACGACCCAGCGCCGGCCGGTCCAGTCCTGCAGCCGCTTGGACAGATCGGCCGAGAGCTGGGGGGAGGCTCCGGCGGCCGGGGCGAATTCGATCTGCCCGTCCTCGAAGCGGACGAGGCGCACGTCGCGCTCCAGCGCGATCTTCATGGCCACGTCGCGCTTCTCGGCCGCGAGAGCGACGAGGTCCTCGAAGCGGGCCAGCCGGATGGCGGGCGCGACCGAGACGGTGGGAGCCGCCGCCGGCATGGGAGCGGGCTCGGCGCGGGTTGCGATGCTCAGCCCGACGCCACCGGAGGGGCGACCCTGGGCGCGCGGCGCAGGTTGGCCGCCGACGCTCGCGGGAGCGCCTGCGCCTGACGCACTGGGAGTTCCCGCGAGCGCCCGCAGCGCGTCGTCCGGCGTCGGCAGGTCGGCGGCGTAGGCCAGGCGGATCAGAACCATTTCCGCCGCCGCGACGGGCTTGGGCGAGGCCTGCACCTCGCCGATGCCCTTGAGCAGCATCTGCCAGGCGCGCGAGAGGACGCGCATTGGCAGCACGGCGAGCGCCTCGCCCCGCGTGCGCTCCACCTCCGTCACGCTGCCCTCCCGCGCCGCTTCGGGCACAATCTTGAGGCGGGTGACGAAGTGCACGAACTCCGCGAGGTCTGAGAGGACGACGGCGGGGTCCGCGCCGGAATCGTATTGGTCGCGCAGTTCCTGCAGGGCGAGGGCCACGTTGCCGAACATCACGGCCTCGAAGAGGTCGATGACGCGGCCGCGGTCGGCGAGGCCGAGCATCGTGCGCACCGATTCCGCCTCGATGCGGCCGGCCCCGTGGGCGATGGCCTGGTCGAGCAGCGACAGCGAGTCGCGCGCCGAGCCCTCGGCGGCCCGGGCGATCATCGAGAGCGCCTCCGGCTCGATCGACACCCCCTCGCGCTCGCAGATGCGGCCGAGGTGGCCCGCCAGCAGGCCCGTGTCGATGCGGCGCAGGTCGAAGCGCTGGCAGCGCGACAGGATGGTGACGGGGACCTTCCGGATCTCCGTCGTCGCGAAGACGAACTTGGCGTGCGGCGGAGGCTCCTCGAGCGTCTTCAGGAAGGCGTTGAACGCCTTCTCCGAGAGCATGTGGACCTCGTCGATGATGTAGACCTTGTAGCGCGCCGAGGCCGGCGCATAGCGCACGCCATCGGTGATCTGCTTGACGTCCTCGATGCCGGTATGGGAAGCGGCGTCCATCTCGAGAACGTCGACATGCCGGGATTCCATGATGGCGCGGCAATGCACGCCTTCCTCGGAAAGGTCGACGGTGGGCGCGCCCGAGCCGTCGGCGCGCAGGAAATTGAGGCCGCGGGCCAGGATGCGCGCGGTGGTCGTCTTGCCCACGCCGCGCACGCCCGTGAGGATCCAGGCCTGCGGGATGCGGCCGGATTCGAAGGCGTTGCGCAGCGTGCGCACCATTGCGTCCTGGCCGATCAGGTCGTCGAAGGTCTGGGGCCGGTACTTGCGGGCGAGCACGCGATAGGCGGGCGCCGGGACGGCCGCGGGCGGCGCGGCTGCAGGCAGCGACAGGCCTCCGAGCAGGGGCTCGGCCTCGGCGGCGCCAGGAAGTGGAGGTGCGTCGTCCGTCATCGGCCTTGTCGTCTCGGGCCTTGTCGTCTCGACGTCGGGTCTCGACTCGGCCGGCCGGCGCGGCGTCTCGCGAAAGGTGGGAGGCTGGACAGAGACCCGCCCGATCTCGTTAGGGCTGCTTCCTTCCGGACCTGACCCGGTTGGCGAGTGGAACGTCCACCGCCAACCTCCCGAGCCCTATATCGGCGATGTCCGCTCGGAAAACAAGCGCGTGGGAGAACGGCAGTCGGGAGCAGCCATGTCCTGCGCGGCTCCCCTTCGCAACGCCGGTGGTCTAGGCTTTGCGCATGCCCGAGCCCGATTCCGCCTTCGCCCTCCACCCGCAGCTCGCCGCGGACACCTGGCCCGTGGGGGACCTGCTGCTGTCCCGCGTCCTGCTGATGGACAATGCACGGTTCCCCTGGATCCTGCTGGTCCCCCGCCGCGCGGGCCTTCGCGAGATGATCGACCTGCCGGGCGTCGAGCAGGCGGTCCTGTCCCAGGAAATCGCGGCGGCCTCGCGCGTGATGAAAGCGCTCTTCTCGCCCGACAAGCTCAACGTGGCGGCCATCGGCAACGTCGTGCCGCAGCTGCACGTCCACGTGATCGCCCGCTCCGAGCGCGACGAGGCCTGGCCGAAGCCGACCTTCGGCTTCGCCCCGCCCGTGCCTTACGAGGCGACAGCGGGCGCGGCTCTCGTCCGCCGGCTCGCCGCCGCCTTCGGCGGCATCACCCTCTCGGCTCGCTGAGGAGGGCCCCATGTCCCATCGCCCTGAACGCTCCGCCGGCCTCGGCTACGCCCAGAACGGGCTCGACCGGCGCGCCGAGTTCCGCGACGACGCAGAGCTCATGGCGCAATATCGCGCCTCGCCGCGGGCGCGCGTGCTGGTGCTCGCAGGCGACATCCCCCTGATGCGCACGAGCGAGCGCGGCCACGTCGCGGATTTCAGCTTCGCCGACCTCGAGGCCTTCGGCGCCGCCCGCGAGGTGGCGTTCCTGGGCCTCGACGGCGAGACGCCGCTCTTCGCCGCCTCGCTCGACCAGCGCGCGCCGGAGGACCAGGGCCATTCGGACATCGTGACGCTCGACTTGCGCACGCTGGCCGTCCAGGAACTACTGCCGCCGTCCTGGCTGGGCCGCCTGGCCCAGGCCAAGAGCCTGCTCTACTGGCACCAGCGCCACCGCTTCTGCTCCAATTGCGGCGAGCCGACCGCCGTCTCCGCGGCGGGGTGGCGGCGCGAATGCGCGGCCTGCGGCGCGCAGCATTTTCCGCGCACCGACCCCGTGGCCATCATGCTCGCCGTGCGCGGCGAGAAGTGCCTGCTGGGCCGCCAGTCGCGCTTTCCGGTCGGCATGTATTCCTGCCTCGCGGGCTTCATCGAGCCCGGCGAAACTCTGGAAGACGCCGTGCGGCGCGAACTCTTCGAGGAGGCGGGCGTCGCGATCGGCCCCGTGCGCTACCTCGCCTCGCAGCCCTGGCCCTTCCCCGCCTCGCTCATGATCGGCTGCATCGCCGAGGCGACCGATGACGCGCTGACGGTCGACCACCAGGAGCTCGAGGACGCCCGCTGGTTCAGCCGCGAGGAGACCCGCGCCATGCTGGAAGGCCGCCACCCCGATGGCCTCCTCTGCCCCCAGCCCATCGCCATCGCCAACAGCCTGATGAAGGCCTGGGCGCTGGAGGGGGAGGGGGTGTAGCCACCCTTTGCGATTGAAGCGGCTGCCTACTCCGCCGCCTGTTGGCTCTCCACCCTGAACGGATGCGCCGGGTAGACGCCGAGAATGCGCACTTCCTTGGAGAAGAAGGCCAACTCTTCCAGGGCGAGTTTGAGGGAACGGTCCTCGGGGTGGCCGTCCACGTCGGCGAGGAACTGGGTTGCGGAGAACTCGCCGTCCACCATGTAGCTCTCGAGCTTGGTCATGTTGACGCCGTTCGTGGCGAAGCCGCCCAGCGCCTTGTAGAGCGCCGCCGGCACGTTGCGCACCCGGAACAGGAAGGTCGTCACGGTCGGTCCATTGCCGGCCGGAGCCCAGTTCGGCGTCTTGGACAGCACCACGAAGCGCGTCGTGTTGTGCTGCTCGTCCTCGACGTCGCGGGCGAGCGTCTCCAGGCCGTAGATCTCGCCGGCGAGGCTGGTGGCGAGCGACGCGCGGGTCGGGTCGTTCCACTCCGACACCTCGCGGGCCGAGCCCGCGGTGTCGCCGGTGATGACGGGCTTGGCGCCGATCGTGCGGATGATCTTGCGGCACTGCCCCAGCGCGTGGACGTGGCTGTACACCGCCTTGATCGTTGCCAGCGAGGCACCCTTCACGGCCAGGAGCTGGAAGTGGATGGGCAGGAAGTACTCGCCGATGATGTGCAGGCCCGAGGCGGGCAGGAAATGGTGGATGTCGGCCACGCGCCCGGCGATCGAGTTCTCGATGGGGATCATGCCGAGCCCTGCCGAGCCGTCGCGGATGGCGGCGAAGGCGTCCTCGAAGGTGGCGCAGGGCAGGGGCGTCCAGTCCGGGAAGACGTCGTTGCAGGCAATGTGGGAATTGGCGCCGGGCTCGCCCTGGTAGGCGATTACCCTTGGGCTCTGCGGCATGGTCAATGTCCTTTGCTGCGCGCGGCGAGGATGGCCCGCGCCCGCTCCAGGTCGTGCGGCGTGTCGACGCCGAGCGGCACGTCGTCGACGAGGGCGACGTCGATGCGCATGCCGTCCTCCAGCGCGCGCAGCTGCTCCAGCCGCTCGCGCTTCTCGAGCGGGGAGGGCGGCAGGCCGACGAAGCGCGCCAGCGCCCTGCGGCGATAGGCATAGAGACCGATGTGATGGTAGAGCGGCCCCTCGCCGGAGGGCGCGGTTGCGCGCGTGAAGTAGAGCGCGCGCATCGAGAGCGGACCCGTGGGGCTGCCGACGACCTTCACGACGTTCGGGTCCATGCGCTCCTCGGCCCGCGTGATCTCGGCGGCGATGGTCGCGATGTCGACGCCGGGATTGGCGAGCGGCAGGATTGCGGCCTGCACGGCGCGCGGGTCGATGGTCGGCAGGTCGCCCTGCACGTTGACGACGACGTCGTGCCGGCCCTCGGGGTCGAAGGTTTCCACCGCCTCGAAGATGCGGTCTGATCCGGAAGGATGGTCCGGGCTCGTCATCACGGCGATGCCGCCGGCCTTCTCGACGGCGGCGACGATGGCGGGTTCGTCGGTCGCCACGACGACGGGGCCGAGCCCGGCCTCGACCGCGCGCCGCCAGACGTGCACGATCATCGGCTCGCCGAGAATGTCTGCGAGGGGCTTTCCCGGCAGGCGCGTGGAGGCCATCCGGGCGGGGACGAGGACGACGGGATCGGACATGGCCTTGGCCGTGGGACGCGCCGCCACAGCGGCAAAAAGTTCTATGCGGAGGCCGCTTATACGAGTTGCCAAAGGCGCGTCAAAGCGGGTAATCAGCATCCGCCTTTCGGTTTCCGCCCCGATGCCGTCCCCCCCGGCGTCGCGGAAACCCCATGGACTTGATGGTCGGAGCGCGATTGATGGCCGGGTCGGATCCCCTTTTCTTCAACAAGGTTGCGGGCGCCGTCCTGGGTGCGTTGCTCTTCGCCATGGCGCTGAACATCCTGGCCGAGGGGATCTTCGCGGGTCCGAAGACGATCGTGGCCGGCTACGCCCTGCCCGGCGAGTCCGAGGAGCCTGCCGCCGCTGCAGCGCCTGCTGGCGCCGCCGCCGAGCCGCTTCCGGTGCTGCTGGCCAAGGCCGACGCCAAGAAGGGCGAGGCCGCCGTCAAGCCCTGCCAGGCCTGCCACAGCTTCGACAAGGGCGGCCCCAACAAGATCGGACCCAACCTCTACGGGGTCGTCAACCGCGTCATCGGCTCGCATGAGGGGTTCAACTATTCGGCGATCCTCAAGGAGCACGCCGGCAAGGGCGACAAGTGGACCTTCGAGACGCTGGACCACTTCATCAACAACCCCAAGGGCACGATGCCTGGAACCGCCATGGGCTATGCCGGCATGAAGGAAGCCGACAAGCGCGCGGACGTGCTGGCCTATCTGCGTACGCTCTCGGAGACCCCGGCCGATCTGCCGAAGTAGGGTTCGTCGTCGGAAACCGCATCGAAGCCGGGCCATTCGCCCGGCTTTTTTGTGATCGTCCGCGCTGGCGAAGCCTCGCAAAAGCGACATAATCCCGCGACATCAGCCCGGTCGGCCGACGCTCGCTCGGGCGGGAACCATGACGGGAGACGCCATGCCGCTGAGGCTCATCACGCCGCGCCAGGGGTGCAGGTTCAACCTCGCCGCGTCGCTTGCTGCTGCCGCAGCCTTGGCCATCGCGGCGCTCTCCGGCCCTGGGACGGCCCGCGCCGAAGACGACTGGAAGATCGGCCTCTCGCTGATGGGCGAGCCCAAGTACCAGCCGGGCTTCAAGCATTTCGACTACGTGAACCCCGACGCGCCCAAGGGCGGCACGGTCCGGCTCGCTCGCCAGGGCGGCTTCGACAACTTCAACCTCGTCGTGGCCGGCGTGAAGGGCCAGCTCGATGCGGGTGTAGGCCTGGTCTACGAGCAACTCACGGAATCCGCGCTCGACGAGGTCTCGACGGCCTACGGCCTGCTCGCCGAGGCGATGCGCCATCCGGCGGATTATTCCTCCGTCACCTACCGGCTGCGCGCGGAGGCGCGCTGGCAGGACGGCCAGCCGGTGACGCCCGAGGACGTCGTCTTCTCCTTCAACGCCCTGAAGGCCAACAGCCCGCAGCAGGCCTTCTACTACCAGCACGTGACGAAGGCGGAGAAGACCGGCGAGCGCGAGGTGACCTTCACCTTCGACCAGCCCGGCAACCGCGAGCTTCCCCACATCGTCGGCCAGCTCACCGTGCTGCCCAAGCACTGGTGGGAGGGCAAGGGACCCGACGGAAAGCCGCGCGACATCAAGGCCACGACGCTGGAGCCGCCCATGGGCTCAGGCCCCTATCGCCTGAAGAGCTTCGACCCGCAGCGCGGCTCGACCTACGAACGCGTGCCCGACTATTGGGGCAAGGACCTGCCGGTCCGCGTCGGCTCGAACAATTTCGACCAGATCCGCTTCGAGTATTTCCGGGATTCGACGGTCCTGCTGGAGGCCTTCAAGGGCGACCAGTATGACTTCCGCATCGAGAACAGCGCGAAGAACTGGGTCACGGGCTACGACTTCCCCGCCGTCAAGGACGGCCGGGTGATCAAGGAAGAGTTCGCCGAGCGCGCCTCGGGCCGCATGCAGGCCTTCGTGTTCAACCTTCGCCGGGCCAAGTTCCAGGACCAGCGCGTGCGCCGCGCGCTGAACCTGGCCTTCGATTTCGAGGAGATGAACAAGCAGATCTTCTACGGGCTCTACCACCGCATCGACAGCTATTTCGAGGGGACCGAGCTCGCCTCGTCGGGCCTGCCGCAGGGCCGCGAGCTGGACATCCTGCAAGGCGTCAAGGACAAGGTGCCCGCCTCCGTCTTCACGACGCCGTACACCAACCCCGTGGGCGGCAACCCGCAGGCGACCCGCGACAACCTGCGGGACGCAGACAAGCTGCTCAAGGAGGCCGGCTGGGAGGTCAAGGGCGGCAAGCGGGTCAACGCCAAGGGCGAGCCGCTCACCATCGAGTTCCTGGCGGACGACCCGACCTTCGAGCGCGTCTTCCTGTTCTACAAGCCCGGCCTCGAGAAGCTCGGCATCCAGGTCTCCGTGCGCACGGTCGACGATGCTCAGTACGAGAACCGGATGCGAAACTTCGACTTCGACGGGGTGGTCCGCACCTGGGGCGAGTCGCTTTCGCCCGGCAACGAGCAGCGGGAATACTGGGGCTCGGCGGCGGCCGACCGTCCGGGCGCGCAGAACATCGCCGGCATCAAGGATCCCGGCATCGATGCTCTCATCGACACCGTGGTCTTCGCCAAGACCCGCGAGGACCTCGTGGCGGCGACCCGCGCGCTCGACCGCGTGCTGCTCGCACACGATTTCGTCGTGCCGCAGTGGAGTTATCCCTATACGCGCACGGCCCGCTGGAACCGCTTTGGCCGGCCCGAAAAAATGCCCCAATACGGCGCGCCGGCCTTCCCCACCATCTGGTGGTACGACCAGGCGCTCGCCGCCAAGACGGGGGCGCCGAAGTGAGGCGAGGGTCTGCTCCCGTGAGGCTGACGCGCCGCGATGTCCTGACAGCCGGGGCGGCCGTGGGAGCGGCTTCGATCCTGCCGGTCCGCCTCTACGCACAAGACGCGTTCGAGCCGGAGCGCCATGGCCTGAGCACCTTCGGGGAACTCGGATACGCCCCGGACTTCCAGGCCTTCCGCTATGTCGTGCCGGACGCGCCGAAGGGCGGTGCGGTGAGCCTGCAGATCTCCTCGACCACCGGGAACCAGGCCTTCGACACCTTCAACACGCTGAACATCTACATCCTCAAGGGCGACGGCGCGGCGGGAATGGGCGCGGTCTTCGATAGCCTGATGGCCCGCGCCCTCGACGAACCCGACGCTATGTACGGGCTCGTCGCCCGCTCGGTCGAGGCCAGCGCGGACGGCCTCTCGCATCGCTACAAGCTGCGCCCCGAGGCGCGCTTCCATGACGGCTCGAAGGTGACGGCGCATGACGCCGCTTTCTCCTTCCTTCTCCTGCGCGACAAGGGCCACCCTGTCTTCTCCCAGACGATCCGCCTGCTGGAGAGCGCCGAGGCCGTGGACGAGACGACGCTGGTCGTCAGGTACAAGCCAGGCCGCTCGCGAGATCTTCCGCTCGTCGTGGCGAGCCTGCCGATCTTCTCCAAGGCCTACTACACCGCAAAGCCCTTCGAGGAATCGACGCTGGAGCCGCCGCTCGGCAACGGGCCGTACAAGGTGGGCCGCTTCGAGCAGGGTCGCTTCATCGAGTTCGAGCGCGTCACGGACTACTGGGGCCGCGACCTGCCGGTGAACCGTGGCCAGAACAATTTCGACCGCCTGCGCTACGAGTATTTCCGCGACCGTCAGGTGGCGCTGGAGGGTTTCAAGGCCGCGACGACGACGTTCCGGGAAGAATTCACCTCGCGCGACTGGTCGACAGGGTATGACTTCCCTGCGGTCAAGGACGGGCGTGTCAAGCGCCAGACCATCCCCGACGAGACACCCTCGGGCGCCCAGGGCTGGTACTTCAACCTGCGCCGCCCGCAGTTCCAGGACCGCAAGGTGCGGGACGCGCTGAACCTGCTGTTCGATTTCGAGTGGACGAACCAGACCATCATGTTCGGATCGTACCAGCGCACCTCCTCATTCTTCGAGAACTCGGAGATGAAAGCCGTTGGCGCGCCCACGCCGGCCGAACTCGTCTTGCTGGAACCCCTGAAGGGCAAGGTGCCGGACGAGGTGTTCGGCGCACCCTTCGTGCCGCCTGTCACCGACGGCACCGGCCAGGATCGTGCGCTTCTGCGCAAGGCCGACGCGCTCCTGAAGGAGGCCGGCTGCAAGCGCGAGGGCGCCGTGCTGCGCCGGCCGGACGGCCAGCCCTTCGAGATCGAGTTCCTCGACTTCTCGGGCTCCCTGCAGCCGCACACGAGCTCGCTCATCAAGAACATGAAGCTCGTGGGCATCGAGGCGCGCTACCGCGTGGTGGACGCCGCGCAATATCAGCGCCGCACCGACGAGTACGACTTCGACATCATCAGCCGCCGCAATTCCGGCTCGCCCACCCCGGGCGAGGGGATCAAGCTCCTGTACGGCTCGGCGTCGGCCAAGGTGAACGGCTCGCTCAACATCGCCGGCATCGCGGACCCTGCCGTGGACACGCTCGTGGAGGCGGTGCTGGCCGCCGACAGCCGCGCCCAGCTCGTCACCGCCTGCCGCGCGCTCGACCGCGTGCTGCGCGCCGGGCGCTACTGGATCCCGATGTGGTACAAGCCTTCGCACTGGCTTGCCTATTGGGACATGTTCGGCCAGCCCGCGACCAAGCCGAAATACGACCGCGGCGCGCCGGCCACCTGGTGGTATGACGCGGACAAGGCCAAGCGAATCGGGAAAGGCTGAGCGTGGCGCGAAGCACGAGAGGGACGGTGCCCCGGGCATGATGGCCTATATCGCACGCCGGCTGCTGCTGATGATCCCAACCTTGTTCGGGATCATGCTCATCTCCTTCGTCATCATCCAGTTCGCCCCGGGTGGCCCGGTGGAGAAGGTCCTGGCACAGCTGCAGGGCAACGACACCTCCGCCACCTCGCGCATCGCGGGCGGCGCGGGCGGCGACTTCACCGGCGGCCAGCACATGCAGCAGCCCGGCGGTGGCGACGCCATCGCCTCCAAGTATCGCGGCGCGCAGGGCCTCGACCCCGCCTTCATCAAGCAGCTCGAGGCGCAGTTCGGCTTCGACAAGCCGCCGGCCGAGCGCTTCGTGACGATGCTGTGGAACTACGCGCGTTTCGACTTCGGCAAGAGCTATTTCCGCGACGTGCCGGTAGTGCAGCTCATCAAGGAGAAGCTGCCCGTCTCCATCTCGCTGGGCCTGTGGATGACGCTGCTCTCCTACGCCATCTCGATCCCGCTGGGCATCCGCAAGGCGGTGAAGGACGGCTCGCGGTTCGACACCTGGACGTCGGCCGTGGTGATCATCGGCTACGCCATCCCCGGCTTCCTCTTCGCCATCCTGCTCATCGTGCTGTTCGGCGAGGGATCGTCGCTCTTCCCCTTCTTCCCGCTGCGCGGCCTCTATTCCGAGAACTTTTCCCAGCTGCCGTGGTACGGGCAGGTGCTGGACTATGCCCGGCACATCTTCCTGCCCATCCTCTCCATGGCGCTCGGCGCCTTCGCCACCTCGACGCTGCTCACCAAGAACTCGTTCCTCGACGAGATCCGCAAGCAATACGTGCTTACGGCGCGCATGAAGGGCCTCACCGAGCGTCAGGTGCTTTACGGGCACGTCTTCCGCAACGCCATGCTCATCGTCATCGCGGGCTTCCCCGGGGCTTTCATCCACGCCTTCTTCACGGGTTCGCTGCTCATCGAGACGGTGTTCTCGCTGGACGGGCTCGGCCTGCTCTCCTTCGAATCAACGGTGAACCGCGACTATGCCGTGGTCTTCGCCACGCTCTACATCTTCGCCCTGCTGGGCCTCGTGGTGAACCTGCTCTCCGACCTCACCTATACTTGGATTGATCCGCGGATCGACTTCGAGACCCGGGAGGTGTGAGGTGACGGAGACCGCGCTTCCCCGCGACAGCCTTGCTCCGACGGCCGCGCGCCTCGCCCCGCCCATGCCGGGGAAGGGCTGGCTGCGCCTCACGCCGCTCAATGCGCGCCGCCTCGCCAACTTCAAGGCCAACCGGCGCGGCTACTGGTCCTTCTGGATCTTCATGGTCCTCTTCGTCCTCTGTCTCTTCGCCGAGTTCATCGCCAACGACCGGCCCATCCTCGTCCACTACAAGGGCGAGTGGCTCTCGCCCGTGCTGGTCGACTACCCCGAGGAGAAGTTCGGCGGCTTCCTGGCGCAGACGGATTACCGCGACCCCGTGATCATGAAGGAGATCGCCGACAATGGCTGGGCGCTTTGGCCGCCCATCCGCTTCGGCTCCAACACCATCAACCTCGACCTGCCCACGGCCGCGCCATCGCCGCCGACCTGGAGCCTCAAGGACGAGGTCTGCCGGCCCATTGCCGAGAAGAAGGGCGTGCCCGGCGGCGGCTGCCGCGACCTCGAATGGAACTGGCTCGGCACGGACGATGGCGGGCGCGACGTGCTGGCCCGGATCATCTACGGCTTCCGCATCTCCGTGCTGTTCGGCCTGATCCTGGCGGGCATCTCCTCCGTCATCGGCATCGCCGCGGGGGCCGTCCAGGGCTATTTCGGCGGGCGCGTGGATCTCTATTTCCAGCGCATCATCGAGATCTGGTCGGCGATCCCCTCGCTCTACCTGCTGATCATCCTCTCGAACTTCTTCCAGCCTTCCTTCTTCACGCTGCTGGGCATCCTGCTGCTCTTCTCCTGGGTGTCGCTCGTCCACGTCGTCCGCGCCGAGTTCCTGCGCGCCCGCAACTTCGACTATGTCCGAGCGGCTCGGGCGCTGGGCCTCTCCGACGCGCGCATCATGTGGAAGCACGTGCTGCCCAACGCCATGGTCGCGACCATGACCTTCCTGCCCTTCATCCTGAACGGCTCCATCACCACCCTGACCTCGCTCGACTTCCTCGGCTTCGGCCTTCCCCCGGGTTCGCCCTCGCTCGGCGAATTGCTGCTCCAGGGCAAGAGCAACATTGCCGCCCCCTGGCTCGGCCTTACCGGCTTCCTCGTGATCGCCGTGATGCTCTCGCTGCTCATCTTCATCGGCGAGGCGGTGCGCGACGCCTTCGACCCGCGCAAGACGTTCGGGTGAGAAAATGGTATGGTGCAGGCATGAACAAGATCATCCGTGACCACTATCCCGTATCGAAACTGCCCGAGGATCTCCGGCAAGGGCTTCCTCTCGACGGAGAGGCGAGAATCGTGGTCGAGAGCCGTCCGAAACGTCGGGGCTATACACTCCAAGAACTCCTCGAACTTAAGCAGTCGATCGCGCCCGCAACGGACAACCCTGTCGAGCGGATCAGAGCGTTACGCGACGAGTGGGATTGATCCGGGTGCGGGTCTACTTCGATAGCTGTGCTTTCATAGAAGCGTTTGAGACATCGAGCGCTGTAGCGCCTGTTCTCTTGCAATTTCTGGATTGGCTCCGACATGGGAAGCCCATGGTCGTAACAAGCGAACTCACGGTCGCCGAGATAATCGACAAGCCGCTTCGCGAGAGCAACCAGAGGTTGCTGACCTTTTACGAAGGCTTTCTAAGGAGTACTGACTCTCTGGAAGTCGTTGCTGTCTCGCGCTCCATCCTTCTGAAGGCTGCCGAACTGAGGGCAGGCGGGCTTTGCGCCAAGTTGCCCGACGCGATTCATGTCGCTACGGCTGCAGAAGCAGGGTGTGGAGCCCTCGTGACTGACGACGATCGAATGAGGGTCCCTTCCCCGATGAAGAAGGTCGGCTACGTCGAGCAGGACCTGCTTGCGATCCTCTCGAGTTCTGCATGACCCCCCCCCTCCTCTCCATCCGCGACCTCTCCGTCGCCTTCCGCCAGGGCGGCCGCGAGACGCTCGCCGTCGATCGCGTCTCCTTCGACGTCGGCCCGGGCGAGACTGTCGCTCTCGTCGGCGAATCCGGCTCCGGCAAGTCGGTCACAGCGCTCTCCGTTCTCAAGCTTTTGCCCTATCCGCCGGCCTACCACCCCTCGGGCTCGATCCTCTTCAAGGGCCGGGATCTGATGCAGGCCTCGGAGGACGACCTGCGCAAGGTGCGTGGCAACGAGGTGACCATGGTCTTCCAGGAGCCCATGACCTCGCTGAACCCGCTGCATACGATCGACCGGCAGATCGGCGAGATCCTGGCGCTCCACAAGGGGCTGAAGGGCGATGCGGCGCGCAAGCGCACGGTGGAGTTGCTGACGCTGGTCGGCATCCGCGATCCCGAGGGGCGGCTCGGGGCCTATCCGCACGAGCTGTCGGGCGGTCAGCGCCAGCGCGTGATGATCGCCATGGCGCTCGCCAACGAGCCCGACCTCCTGATCGCCGACGAGCCGACGACCGCGCTCGACGTGACCGTCCAGGCGCAGATCCTGCAGCTCCTGAAGGATCTGAAGGACCGGCGCGGCATGGCGCTGCTGTTCATCACCCACGACCTCGGCATCGTCCGCAAGATCGCCGACCGCGTCTGCGTGATGACGCACGGCAAGATCGTCGAGCAGGGCCCGGTGGCCGATGTCTTCGACCGGCCGCAGCACCCCTACACGCAGAAACTGCTCGCCGCCGAACCCAAGGGCGAGCCACGGCCGCCCCGAGCGGATGCGCCGGTCATCATGCAGGCCGACGACCTCAAGGTCTGGTTCCCCATCCGCAAGGGCTTCTTCAAGAAGACCGTCGGACACGTGAAGGCGGTCGACGGCATCTCCGTCGCCGTGCGGGAGGGCGAGACGGTCGGCGTGGTCGGCGAAAGCGGCTCGGGCAAGACGACGCTCGGCCTCGCCATGCTCCGGCTGATCTCCTCGACCGGGCGCATCCTCTATCTCGGCCGCCCGCTCGACGGGCTTGCCAGCAAGGCCATGCGGCCCTTCCGGCGCGACCTCCAGGTCGTGTTCCAGGATCCCTATGGCTCGCTCTCGCCCCGCCTGTCGGTCGGCGAAATCGTGGCCGAGGGGCTCACCGTGCCCGGCGGCGGGGCCGTGCCGTCCTACGAGGAGCAGCGCGAGATCGTGGCGCGCGCCCTGGTGGACGTAGGCCTCGACCCCGCGGCCATGGACCGCTACCCGCACGAGTTCTCGGGAGGCCAGCGCCAGCGCATCGCCATCGCCCGCGCCATGGCGCTCGAGCCCAAGTTCGTCGTGCTCGACGAGCCGACCTCGGCGCTCGACATGTCCGTGCAGGCGCAGATCGTCGATCTCTTGCGCGACCTGCAGCGGAGGCGATCGCTCGCCTATCTCTTCATCAGTCACGACCTGCGCGTCGTTCGCGCGCTCGCCAACCACGTCGTCGTGATGCAGAACGGACGCGTGGTGGAGCAGGGGCCGGCGGTCGACGTGTTCGAGCGGCCGAAGACGGATTACACCCGAGCGCTTTTCGCCGCTGCATTCCGGTTGGAGACGGCCGGAGCGGGCGTCGTCCGCGAGTAGCTGGCGCGCCTCCCCGAAAGCTGGTCCATTACATCCTCATGACGCGTGCATTCCTCATCGTCCTCGATTCCGTCGGCTGCGGCGGAGCGGCAGACGCCGTATCCTATGGCGACGAGGGCGCCAACACGCTGCTGCACATCGCCCAGGCCTGTGCGGCAGGGCGCGGCGACCGGGGGGGCCTGAGGAAAGGCCCGCTGCACCTGCCGAACCTCGGTTTGCTGGGTCTTTCGCAGGCCGTCGCCGCGTCCAGCGGGACGGCGCTGCCTGGCTTCGAGAAATTCGGCTCTCCGGGTGGCCGCTGGGGTTTCGGTGTCGAGACGGCGGTGGGCAAGGACACGCCCTCCGGCCACTGGGAACTCGCCGGCGCGCGCCCCGATTTCGCATGGGGCTATTTCCCTGACACGGTGCCCTGCTTCCCCCCGGAGCTGGTGTCCGGGCTGGTGCGGGAGGCCGGCCTGCCCGGCATTCTCGGCGACCGGCACGCCTCGGGCACGGCCATCATCGAGGATTTGGGCGCCGAGCACCTGCGGACGGGCAAGCCCATCTGTTACACGTCCGTCGACAGCGTCTTCCAGATCGCCGCGCACGAGGAGTCCTTCGGGCTGGAGCGGCTCTACGAGGTCTGCCGCGTCGCATTCCGGCTCTGCGAGCCCCTGAAAATCGGCCGCGTCATCGCCAGGCCCTTCGTCGGCACGCCGGAGGAGGGCTTCCGGCGAACGGCCAACCGCAAGGACTTCGCCATCGCGCCGCCGGACGGCACCATCCTCGACCGCGCCGCCGAGTCGGGCCGGGGCATCGTCACCGTCGGCAAGATCGGCGATATCTTCGCCCATCGCCACACCGGCCGCGAGGTGAAGGCAGGCGGCAACATGAAGCTGTTCGACGCGATGCTGCCCGCTGCGGCCGACCTTGCCGAGGGCGGGCTTCTCTTCGCCAACTTCGTCGACTTCGACAGTGAGTTCGGCCACCGCCGCGACGTGCCGGGCTATGCCGCCTGCCTCGAGGCATTCGATGCGCGACTACCGGACCTGATGGCGCAGCTTCGCCCCGGCGATCTCGCCATCTTCACCGCCGACCACGGAAATGACCCCACCTGGCCGGGCACCGACCACACCCGCGAGCACGTGCCGATCCTGGCGGCGGGCCCCGGCATCGGGCCTGGACCGATCGGCCGCCGCGGGACCCTGGCCGATGTGGCGGGGACGGTCGCCACGCATCTCGGCCTGCCCGTGAAGCCGGGCGAGACGAGCTGGCTATAGCCGTTCGTCATAGCAACGAAGTCATCCGGTGGCTGGGCAAAGGTCTGGATTGCTTCGCTTCGCTCGCAATGACGGCGGATCTTACTCCGCTGCGTCGTTCGCCGCCGGCCGCACCGCGCCGGACGCCGCTGCCTCGCTGCCCTCGAATTCCATCGCCTCGATCCGCTCGCCGCGCTTGAGGATCTTGTCGGCTGACGTCGAGATCTGCACGACATCCTCCTGGGCCTGGCGGAAATGCGTGTCGAGCTTGGACGTGCGGTCGCGCAGGCGCACGACGTCGTCGATCAGCTTCTGCACCTCGTGCTGGATCTGGTGCGCCTGCTCGCGCATCCGCGCGTCGCGAACGATGGCCTGCATCACCTGGATGGCCATGGTCAGCAGCGAAGGCGAGACGACGAGCACGCGCAGGCGGTGGGCGCGCTGCACGACGTCCTCGAAATGCTCCTGCAGGTCGGCGAAGAGGGACTCGGCGGGCACGAAGAGCACGGCGACGTCCTGTGTCTCGCCGGGCAGCAGGTATTTCTGGGCGATGTCCTTCACGTGGCCGGTCACGTCGGCCCGAACCCGCTGTCCGGCGGCGCGGCGTTCCTCCTCGCCGCGGGCCTCGCGGAAGGCGGTGAAGCCCTCGAGGGGAAACTTGGCGTCGATGACGAGCGGGCGCTCGTCCCCCGGCAGGTGGATCGTGCAGTCGGGCCGGCTGCCATTGGAGAGCGTCGCCTGGAAGGCATAGGCCCCGCTGGGCAGGGCGTCCCGCACGATAGCCTCCATGCGGCCCTGGCCGAAGGCGCCGCGGGCCTGCTTGTTGGAGAGCACGTCCTTGAGGCTGAGCATCTGCCCGGTCAGGTCGGTCAGGTTCTTCTGCGCGGCGTCGATCACCGCCAGCCGCTCGTTGAGCTTGGAGAGGTTGTCGGCGGTCTGCTGCACGTTCTCGCGCAACCGGTCGCCGACGCGGGCCTGCAGGCTGTCGAGCCGCTCGGCCAGCAGGCGCACGAGGTCCGCCTGGCGGGAGCCGAAGACCTCGCCCATCGTCTGCACGCGGCCCGTCATCTCCGCCTGGATGCGGACGATCTCCGCCATCTTGTCGTCGAGTTCGCGCTGCCGTTCCTCGGCGGCCGCGGCCTCTCTCGCCCGGGCGCGGGAGGCTCGCAGCGCGAGCAGAAGCGCGAGCAACAGCACCAGGGCGAGCGCGGCGAGCGATCCCAGCACGCTCTCGGCCCAGGTGACCGGCCGGCCCGCGATGACGAAGAGCACCCTGTCCATGGGGGGAGCATGACCGATTCCGGGTTAACCGGGAACGAAAATGGAACGGAAGTTGACAGCTTCGTTTGACCTCGCCGGGCCGAGTGATTATTTGCACGCCATGGCCCTGCGACCCATCATCATCCTGCCCGACAGCAAGCTGCGCCTCGTCTCCGACCCCGTCACGAAGGTGACCGGGGACGTGAAGAAGCTGGTCGAGGACATGTTCGAGACCATGTACGACGCGCCTGGAATCGGGCTCGCCGCGATCCAGGTCGGCATTCCCCAGCGCGTCGTTACCATCGACACGGCCCGGCAGGACGAGGAGAAGCAGCCGCTGGCGCTGATCAACCCCGAGATCCTCTGGCGCTCGGAGGAACTGTCGTCCTACGAGGAGGGCTGCCTGTCGATCCCCGACTATTACGAGGTCGTCGAGCGGCCGTCCAAGGTGCGTGTGCGCTTCATCGACCGCGAGGGCGCCGAGAAGGAGATGGAGGCGGACGGCATCCTCGCCACCTGCCTGCAGCACGAGATCGATCATCTCGACGGGAAGCTCTTCATCGACCACATCTCCAAGCTGAAGCGCGACCGGGTCATCAAGAAGTTCACCAAGCAGGCGCGCCGGGACCAGGACGGCCGGGGCTGAGGCCGCGTCGGCCGGGTTCACGGGCAGGCGAGGGTCCATGCCGCTCAAGGTCGTCTTCATGGGCACGCCGGACTTCGCCGTGCCCACGCTGTCCGAGGTCGTCGGCGCCGGCCACGAGGTGGTCGCGGCCTATACCCGCGCGCCCGCGCCGGCCGGCCGGGGCATGGCGCTGAAGCCCTCGCCGGTGCACCAGGCGGCCGAGCGCTTCGGCATTCCCGTCCTCACCCCCGCGACCTTGCGCACCCCTGAAGCCGCGGAGGCTTTCCGGGCGCACGAGGCCGACGTGGCCGTGGTCGTCGCCTACGGCATGATCCTGCCGGAGGCGATCCTCAATACGCCGGAACTCGGCTGCCTCAACCTGCACGCCTCGCTCCTGCCGCGCTGGCGCGGGGCGGCGCCCATCCAGCGCGCCGTCATGGCAGGGGATGCGGCGAGCGGCGTCGCGGTGATGCGCATGGAGAAGGGGCTCGACACCGGGCCGGTGGCCATGGTCGAGCGCGTCCGCATCGGTGAGGACATGACGGCCGGCGAGTTGCACGACAGGCTTGCCGGCGTCGGAGCGGACCTGATGGCGCGCGCGCTCGCAGCGCTCTCGCGGGGCAGCCTCGTCTTCACGCCCCAGCCCGAGGAGGGCGTCCTCTACGCGCACAAGATCACGAACGACGACGCGAAGATCGACTGGGCGCAGCCGGCCCGATGCGTGCATGACCTCGTGCGGGGGCTGTCGCCCTTCCCCGGCGCCTTCACCACCATCGATCTCGGGAAAGGACCGGAGCGGCTCAAGGTGATCCGGACGGAGCGGGCCGGGGGCTCGGGAGCGCCGGGGACGGCGCTCGACGATGCGCTCACCATCGCCTGCGGAGAGGGGGCCGTTCGGCTCCTGCAGGTGCAGCGCGCGGGATCCAAGGCGCTGTCCGCCACGGACTTCCTCCGCGGAGTACCAGTGCCACCCGGCACGAGGCTCGGCTGATGCCGCGCTACAAGCTCGTCATCGAGTATGACGGCGGTCCCTTCTGCGGCTGGCAGTACCAGGAGAACGCGCCCTCGGTGCAGAAGGCGCTGGAGGTCGCCATCGCCGCCTTCGCCGGCGAAACCGTGCGGATCCAGGGTGCGGGACGCACGGACACAGGCGTTCACGCCACGCACCAGGTGGCCCATGTGGATCTCGCCAGGGACTTCCCGACCGACACTGTCCGCGACGCCGCCAACGCCCACCTGCGCCCTCAGCCGGTCTCGGTGCTGCGGGCCGAGCGCGTGCCCGAAAGCTTCAACGCCCGCACCAGCGCGGTCGGCCGGCACTACATCTACCGGATCGTCAACCGCCGCTCGCCGCTTGCGCTCGACGCAGGAAAAGCCTGGCACGTGAAGTGGCCGCTGGACGCCGCGCTGATGCACGAGGCCGCTCAGGTGCTCGTCGGCCGGCACGACTTCACGACCTTCCGTGCCGCGGAGTGCCAGGCCAACAGCCCGGTGAAGACACTCGACCGGCTGGACGTCGAGCGCGTCGGGCAGGACATCCGCGTGCACGCCTCGGCGCGCAGTTTCCTGCATCACCAGGTGCGCTCGATGGTGGGCTCACTCCAGATGGTCGCCTCGGCCCGCTGGACGTTGGCAGACCTCAGGGCCGCGCTCGAGGCGCGCGACCGTTCTCGCTGCGGACCCATGGCCCCGCCTGAGGGCCTCTACCTCGTCGGCGTGGACTACCCGCCGGGGGCCAGGTCAGACCAGCTGTGAAACGGCCCCCATCACCGCGCCGTTCAGCGTGACATCCACCGCGACGAGCAAAGCGGCGAGCCTGCCCGACACGCCCAGGCCTTCCTTGGTGATGAACCAGCGATACTGCAGCAGGATGATGCCGAAGGCGCCGGCGAAGAGCATGGCGAGCCCCGGCGTCGCCCAGCCGATCACGTGGAGCGCGCGGGGAACGGCGAGCACCGTCGCCGCCACGACGGCGGACCAGTTCCAGGCGATCACATAGCCCACATAGCGGTGGCCGAGGTCGAGCACCCGCACCACCGCGATCATGGCCAGGGGGAAGGCGACCCAGCACGCCACGGCGAGGGCCAGTTCGTGGACGAGGAGCGCAGGAGAGGAAAACAGCCCGGCCTCGGCCGGCAGGCCCACCTGGGCACGGTCTTCGGCGAGCCCAACCACGAAGGCGGGGGCGGTGAGCAGGATGGCGGCGAAGGACCGCCAGAAGGCGGGGATGGAGACCTCGTAGGCGGTGAGGCCCTCTACATCCCGGTTGATCAGCTTGAAGGACCCGGCCAAGGACCGGCCCACCTCGTCGGCAGTCGGGAACATCGGACGCTCCATGTTGCACTGCACAATATGGCGCGGGTTCGGGCCCGCGTCCAGTCAGCATGCAACGCCTTGCGCGACCGCATTGTGAGAATGCTCACTCCCGGTTGTGGTGTCAGGCCGCGGCGAAATAGCGCGCGATCACGTCTTCGAAAATGGCGGTCAGCCGCTCGACGTCGGAGGTCGGCACGCGCTCGTCCACCTTGTGCATGGTCTGGCCGACCAGGCCGAATTCCAGCACCGGGCAATAGTCCTTGATGAAACGGGCGTCGGACGTGCCGCCCGTCGTCGAGAGCGCCGGCGCGTGGCCGGTCGCGCGCTCCACCGCCTTGGCCACCAGCGACACGAAGGGTCCAGGCGCGGTCACGAAGGCGGTCGCGTTGGTGGGATCGAACGTCGCCTCCCAGCGCACGGCGTTGCCGGCGGCCGCCTCGATCCGGCGGCGGATCTCCGCGGCCAGGCTCTCCGGTGTCCACAGGTCGTTGAAGCGGATGTTGAACGTCGCCCGGGCCGAGGCCGGGATGACGTTGGTCGCGGGGTTGCCGACGTCGACGGTCGTGAATTCGAAGTTCGATGGCGAGAAGTGGGACGTGCCCGCGTCCAATGGCTCGCCCTGCAGCGCCTGCATCAGGCGGACGATGCCCCGGATCGGGTTATCGGCCAGGTGAGGATACGCGACATGCCCCTGCATGCCATACACCGTGAGCCGCCCCGACAGCGAGCCGCGACGGCCGATCTTGATCATGTCGCCGAGCGTGTCGACGTTGGTCGGTTCCGGCAGGATGCAATGATCGAAAAGCTCGCCGCGCGCCTTGGCCCAGGCGAGCAGCTTCACCGTGCCGTTGACCGCCGGCCCCTCCTCGTCCCCCGTGATGAGGAAGGCGATCGAGCCCTTGTCGGGGAGCCCGTGCTCGGCCAGATGGCGGAGCGTGGCGGAGACGGAAGCAGCGACGCCGCCCTTCATGTCGCAGGCGCCCCGGCCGTTCAGCATCCCGTCCGCCACCTCGCCGGAGAATGGATCGCGGCTCCACGCGGCGACATCGCCCGGCGGCACGACGTCGGTATGTCCCGCAAAGACGAGGCAGGGGCCGCCCGAGCCGATCCGCGCATAGAGGTTCACGATGTCGGGCATGCCCGGCTCGGAGAACACGGGCCGGTGAACCTCGAATCCCCTGGCCGTCAGCACCTCGTCGAGCAGCGCCATCGCGCCACCCTCGGCCGGCGTCACGGAGGGGCAGCGGATCAGCGCCTGTCCGAGTGCGACCGGATCCAGGGGGTCGAAAGGCTCGGTCATGGTGCGGGTTCCGGTCCGTCAGTGTCGAGATCGAGGACGAGGTGGTCCTCGGCGTAGAAGCGGCCGTCGATGCGCATGGACCGCGGCTCGACGCCGATGGAACGAAACCCGGCCCTGGCATAGAGCCGGCGCGCGGCCTCGTTGGTGGTCTCCACAGAGGCGCGCAGAACAAGCGCGCAGCCGCGTGCATGGGCGGCGACGTGGTCGACGATGGCTCGCGCGACGCCCTGTCCCCGGAACTCCGGCATGACGGCGACGCCTGTCATCCAGCCGATATGTCGCTTCTTCACGCCGGGCTCCAGCGTGAACCGGGCGATGCCCGCGAGCTTTCCATCCACAAAGCCGCCGAACACGCCCGCCGGCTCCTGCTCCAGGATGCGGTCGCGAAAGACGCTGACCGGTCTCGCGGCCTCCTCTTCGACGCTGCTGCCGAAGGAGGCAGGCCGGGCGGCCAGGGCGGCGAGGCGCACCACGCGATAGGCCTCTGCATCGTCGGGCGCGAGCCGGCGGACCGTGACGCGCCCGGCCACGTCAGTCCCGCAGCAGGTCGTTGATGCTGGTCTTCGAGCGCGTCTGGGCGTCGACCTTCTTGACGATCACGGCGCAGTAGAGCGAGGGACCGGGCTCGCCGTTGGGCAGCGGCTTGCCGGGCAGGCTGCCGGACACGACCACCGAATAGGGCGGGACCTTGCCCATGTGGACCTCGCCCGTGGCGCGGTCGACCACCTTCGTGGAGGCGCCGATGAAGACGCCCATCGAGATCACCGAGCCCTGGCCCACGACGACGCCTTCAACCACTTCGGAGCGCGCGCCGATGAAGCAGTCGTCTTCGATGATGGTGGGACCCGCCTGCAGCGGCTCCAGCACGCCGCCGATGCCGACGCCGCCAGAAAGGTGCACGTTCTTGCCGATCTGCGCGCAGGAGCCGACCGTCGCCCATGTGTCGACCATGGTCCCGCTGTCCACATAGGCGCCCACGTTGACGAAGGAGGGCATGAGGACGACGCCAGGCGCGACATAGGCACTGCGGCGCACGATGCAGTTCGGCACGGCGCGGAAGCCGGCGGCCTTGAACTCCGCCTCGCCCCAGCCGTCGAACTTGGACAGCACCTTGTCCCACCACACGGCCTGGCCCGGGCCGTTGCCCAGGATCTGGAAGTCGTTGAGGCGGAAGGAGAGCAGCACGGCCTTCTTGAGCCACTGGTGCACCGTCCAGCCGTCCGCGCCCTTCTCGGCGACGCGCAGCTTGCCGGCGTCGAGCAGCGCGAGCGCCTCGTTCACCGCCTCGCGGGAGGCGCCCTTGGTGGACGGGCCGATCTCGGTGCGCTGCTCCCAGGCAGTCTCGATGGCGGAGGCGAGGTCGGCGTGGGACATGGCGCGGGGTCCGTGCTTAGGGCTTCGTCGTGGGCACGCTGCTTAGCAATGCCGCGCGGCCTTGTCATCTGCGCCGGCGCGCTTGCCCCCGGCACGGGGCTTGCGAGAAGCTGCCGATCTGGCCCGGCGGAGGAGAGCGGCATGGCGAAGGCGACGCGCACCTGGATCAAGGACCCCCTCGCGATCCTGGCGGACGGAGCGGGCCGTGGTGTCGTCGTCGAAGACGGCCGCATCGCGGAACTCGTTCCGGCCGGAGGGCAGCCCTCTGCCCCGGTCGACGTCACGTTCGATGCCTCGAGCCACGTCGTCCTGCCCGGCCTCATCAATACGCACCACCATTTCTTCCAAACGCTGACGCGCGCGCACCCCGGGGCGATCAACAAGGAGCTCTTCCCCTGGCTGAAGTCGCTCTATCCGTTCTGGAGCCGGCTCGACCCCGCCAGCTTCCGCCTGGGCGTGCGCGTCGCGCTGGCCGAGCTGCTGATGTCCGGCTGCACCACGGCGGCCGACCACCACTATCTTTTCCCGGCGGGGCTCGAGGACGCCATCGACATCGAGGTGGAGGAGGCGCGCGCCATGGGCGTGCGCATGACGGTCACGCGCGGGTCCATGAACCTCAGCCAGAAGGATGGCGGCCTGCCGCCTGACAGCGTGGTGCAGGACGAGGACGCCATTCTCGCCGACAGCGAAAGGCTTCTGTCGCGCTACCACGACCGCTCGGAGGGCGCGCGGATCCAGGTGGCGCTCGCACCCTGCTCGCCCTTCTCGGTCACCAAGCGGCTGATGCGCGAGAGCGCAACGATGGCAGAGCGCTTCGACTGCCGCCTGCACACACACCTCGCCGAGACCAAGGACGAGGACGCCTTCTGCCTGGAGCACTATGGCCGGCGCCCGCTCCAGTTGCTGGAGGAGGTCGGCTGGCTCGGCCCCCGCACCTGGCTCGCCCACGGCATCCACTTCACCTGCGAGGAGTGCGAGATGCTGGGCAAGCATGGCGTCGGCGTGTGCCATTGCCCCACCTCGAACGCCGTGCTCGCCTCGGGCTTCTGCAAGACGCGCGAACTGGAGGCGGCCGGCTCGCCGGTCGGGCTCGGGGTGGACGGCTCAGCCTCGAACGATAGCTCGAACCTCATGGAGGGCGTGCGGCACGCCCTCATGGTCAACCGGCTCCACTACGGGTCGTCATCCGCCGTCACCCACCTCGATGCCTTCCGCTGGGCCACCGAGGGCTCGGCACGCTGCCTCGGGCGCACCGACATCGGGCGCATCGCGCCGGGCCTGCAGGCCGACCTCGCGCTGTTCACGCTCGACGAACTTCGGTTTTCCGGCGGCCACGACCCGCTGGCGACGCTCGTGCTCTGCGGAGCGCACCGCGCCGACCGCGTGATGGTTGGCGGGGACTGGCGCGTCGTGGACGGTTTGCCGCTCGGCCTCGACACGGCGGAGCTCCGCCGCCTTCATGGCGAGGCGGCAAGGCGGTTCGGCTAGACCTCGATAGTCATTGCGGGGAGCGCAGCGACGAAGCGACCCGGAGCCGCCAAGCAGAAGGCTGGATTGCTCCGCTTCGCTCGCAATGACGGCGTATCGCCCCGGTGATTCCGCAATCACGGTGACCTGCGCTTTACCACGCATGCAAACGGGATCTTCAGCGGCAGCTGCCATGATCCTGCCTTACTGCTGAACGCGTCGTGCCCGTGGGGGTGTCCGGTGTCCGGCCGGCCTTGGTTGTCCAGCCTGATGGCCCTGGGAATGCCTGTCGCGGTGCTCGCGATCGGGCTGCAGCAGGCGTCGCCCTCCGCGGCGCGGCAGGACAGCGTTGGCTCGGTTGTCGCGCCCCGCGAACTCGGGCCGGCCGACCTTGCGCTCGTCGATCTCGTCGCAGTCGCCACGGCGCATTGGGTCGTCTGCCAGGGTGGCCGCCTCGATACGGCCGGTCCGCTGGTCACCACGGCTCGGACCCGCGCGGCCCGCGCGCTCGATGCGGACGATCCGTTCGTGGAGCACGCGATCCAGACGGCTATCGAGGACCGCCTGGAGGCCGCCTCCCGCGCCGGCTACCGCGCCTGGTGCAGCGAGGCGCGTGCAAGGCTGGATGCTGCGCTGGACTGAAGGCTCCTGAGTGTCGTGCTCTGCTGTCATCCCCGGCCTGCTCCGCAGGCCGCCGGGGACGACACCGCGAATGCAATTCGGCTCAGCCCGCAGCCTTGAGCAGCGCGCGGCGGGCGGGTGGCAGCAGGATCTCCAGGAAGCCCGCGAGGTCGCGGGTCGAGAAGTCGATGTGCGAGGCTTCTACGGCCATCTGCTCGTCGGCCTCCCGGTAGGGGTCTGGCGTCACGGGCAGGACCAGCACGGTCGCCATGCCCAGCGCATGGGGCACGCGAAGATTCTTCTCCAGGTCCTCGAACATGGCCGCCTTGACGGGGTCGATCTGGTGCAGCGCAAGGAACTTCTCGTAGGTCCGGGCCTCGGGCTTGGGCACGAAGTCCGCCGCCACGATGTCAAAGATCTCCTCGAAATGGTCGCGGATGCCGAGCTTTCGCGAGACGTTGTCGGCATGCTGGCGGGAGCCGTTGGTGAGGATCAGCTTGCGCCCGGGCAGCGCCTCGATGGCCTTGCCGAGGCGTGGGTCCGGATCGAGCAGCGAGAGGTCGATCTGGTGGGCGAAGTCGAGGAAATCGGCGGGCTCGATGGCATGCTCGTCCATCAGTCCCTTCAGGGTCGTGCCATAGGTCGTGTAGTAGTATTTCTGCAGGGCGCGTGCCGAAAGCGCGTCGAGCCCGAAGAGATCCGCGAGGAACAGCGTGATCCGCTCGTCCACCTGCGGCCAGAGCTTCGCCTCGGACGAATAGAGCGTGTTGTCCAGATCGAAGATCCAGGTGTCCACGTGGGCGAAGGCGGCTTCGATCTCGGGAGAGCCAGCGGCCGTGCCGGGCAGGTCCGGCCGGGGCGGGGGGAAGACTTGTGTCATGGTTTCCAAGGCTGATCGCACGTCGGCGCGACCACAATATGGCGGAGCCCCGGAGCGTTGGGCACAGGGAGCATTGAGCCCTGGAGATTAACACCGCGTGTGCCGACGGTCAGCGCAGCATCAGCGGCACGTACAGGATCAGCAGGAGCCCGCCCATGAACAGCAATGGAAACAGAGCGAGCGCAGCCTCGCGCATCCTGTCCGGCGCCGTCGCGTTCACCAGGGCTGCGTCGGCATCCTGCGGCTCGGCCGCCCGAGGCGGAGCGGTCCTGCACAGGATACGATAGCACCCATGCGTGGCCAGGACCATGATCCCGCAGCCCAGAAACCAGGGCAGCACCGGCACCCCGGTGAGCGGGACGACCCTGGACATCGCCGTGACGATGACGAGCGCCGAGAGCGTGAGAAATAAAGCCCGCGAGGGCATCGTTGCAACCAGAAGTTTAAAATTGAAATGGACTGGAAAAAGACCCGCGCGGCCCTGCAAATCATCGGCTGCACGGGAAAACTCTGCAGAAAAATCAGCGCGTGATCAAGGTGCCGGCGCCGAGGTCTGTCAGCAATTCCAGCAGCACGGCATGGGGCACCTTGCCGTCGAGGATGACGACGCCCTCGACGCCCTGCTCCAGCGCGTAGATGCAGGTCTCGACCTTGGGGATCATGCCGCCGGTGATGGTGCCGTCCGCGATGAGGCTGCGGATCTGGCCGACGGTGAGCTCCTTGATGAGGTTCTTGTCCTTGTCGAGCACGCCGGGCACGTCGGTGAGCAGCAGCAGGCGCTTGGCTTTCAGCGCGCCTGCGATGGCGCCGGCGAAGGTGTCCGCGTTGACGTTGTAGGTCTGGCCGTCCGAGCCGTTCGCGACGGGGGCCAGGACGGGAATCACCTCGCGGCCGAGCAGCGCGTCGAGCACGGCGCGGTCGACCTTCTCCGGCTCGCCGACGAAGCCGAGGTCCACCTCGCGCTCGATGTGGCTGTCCGGGTCCACCATGGTGCGCGTCACCTTGGCCGCGGTGACCATGTTGCCGTCCTTGCCGCACAGGCCGATGGCGCGGCCGCCCTCGCCGTTGATGTAGCCGACGATCTGCTTGTTGATGAGGCCCGCGAGGACCATTTCGACCACCTCGACCGTCTCCTTGTCGGTGACGCGAAGGCCGGCCTGGAACTCGCTCTTGATGCCGAGGCGCTTGAGCATGGAGCCGATCTGCGGCCCGCCGCCATGCACCACCACGGGGTTTACGCCGGACTGCTCGAGCAGCACCATGTCGCGGGCGAAGTCGCGCGCCACCTGCTCGTCGCCCATGGCGTGGCCGCCATATTTCACGACCACGGTGGCCTCGTCGTAGCGCAGCATGTGCGGCAGAGCCTGGACGAGGATCTCGGCCTTGAGGTGGGGATCGATGTCGGTGGGCATGGCGGGTCCTCGGTCAGCGAGCGGGCGGCGTTCTTCTAGCCGATCCCGCGCGAAAGGGGGACCGGCAATGTGACGTGCTGATGAAAGCGGGACGCTTCAGGCCGCCTTGCCGGGTCCCGCCAGCGCGGCGAGAGCGAGGATCAGCCAGGCGCCGATGAGGATCGTCCCGCCCGTCGGCGCGGCCATGGGAACCGGGCGAAGGCCGAAGCTGCTGAGCGCCACGGCCCCGCTGAAGAGCACCGTACCCGCGGCCAGCAGCCAGCCAGCCGCGCGAGCGGGGCCGGGACGGCCCAGGCCCGAATGCGCCAGCCAGAGCGCGCCGAGGATGGCGGAGGCGTGGAAGAGCGCAAACTGGGCGGCCGTCGCGAGTGTCGGCCCACCCAGATGGGCGGCTGCCGCGGAGCCCGCGACGCCAAGGGCGCCCAGCAGCCCGGCCAGCGCGGCGAGCAGACGGTCGGCCATGTCAGGCGCCGCGCTCCGCGAGCAGGCGGGCGACGGCGGCGCGCAGTTCGGGAATGCCGGCCCCGTCGCGGCTCGAGGTGAGCGCCACCTCCGGGTAGGCGGCAGGCCGGCGGCCAATCGCGGCCTGCGTCTCGGCGATGCGCGTGGCCACTTCGGATTTCTTCAACTCGTCAACCTTGGTCAGCACGATCTGGTAGGAGACCGCAGCCTTGTCCAGCGTGTCGAGCACGGTGAGGTCGATCGGCTTGAAGCCGTGCCGGGCGTCGACGAGCACGAACACGCGGGCAAGGTTGGCGCGCCCCCGCAGGTAGTCGTGGATCAGGCCGGTCCAGGCCTTCACCTTGTCCTTGGCGACGGCCGCGTAGCCGTAGCCGGGCATGTCGACGAGGGTAAAGCGCCCGCCCACGTCGAAGAAGTTCAGCTGCTGCGTACGCCCGGGCGTGTGCGAGGTCCGCGCCAGCGTCTTGCGGCCGGTGAGCGCGTTGACGAGGCTCGACTTGCCGACATTCGAGCGCCCGGCGAAGGCGATCTCGAGCCCCTTCATCGGCGGCAGGCCGCCGATGCTGGTGCCCGCCCAGGTGAAGTTCGCCTCCCCCGCAAAGAGCTTGCGTCCCGCCTCGACGAGGGCGGGATCGAGCTCTTCGGCAGGCGGCGTCGTGGCATCGGCCATGGCGGCGCGCCCCTCAGGCCGGCTTGTCGGCCTTGGATTTCGCGCTCTTCGCGGGCTCGGCCACGGCGGGCTTAGCCGCCGGCGGCTTGAACACGTTGCGCATGTTGTCCCACAGCTCCACCTTCACGCCCTGCTTCTTCATGATCGCGTATTGCTGGGCGACCGAAAGCGTGTTGTTCCACGACCAGTAGATGACCAGGCCGGCCGGGAAGGAGGCGAGCAGGTAGGTGAAGAAGACCGGCATCCACGTGAACATGGTCTTCTGCACGGGATCCGCCGGCTCCGGGTTCATCTTCATCTGGACGAACATCGTCACGCCCATGATCAGCGGCCACACGCCGATATGGAGCGCGGTCGGCACGTCGTAGGGCAACAGGCCGAAGAGGTTGAAGATCGAGGTCGGGTCGGGCGCCGCGAGGTCCTTGATCCAGCCGAAGAAGGGCGCGTGCCGCATCTCGATCGTGATGAAGAGCACCTTGTAGAGCGAGAAGAACACGGGGATCTGCAGCAGCACCGGAAGGCAGCCCGCCAGCGGGTTGATCTTCTCCTTCTTGTAGAGCTCCATGAGCTCCTGCTGCTGCTTCATCTTGTCGTCGGGGTAGAGCTCCTTCAGGGCCTGCATCTGCGGCTGCACGGCCTTCATCTTCGCCATCGAGGAGTAGCTCTTGTTGGCGAGCGGGAAGAAGATCGCCTTCACCACGACGGTGACGACCAGGATGGCGATGCCGAAGTTCCCGACGAACTTGAAGATCGTGTCGAGCAGCCAGAACATCGGCTGGGTGAGAAACCAGAACCAGCCCCAGTCGATGAGGTACTGGAAGTTCTCGACGCCCTCCGTCCGGTAGTGATCCAGCGTCTTCACCTCTTTCGCACCGACGAAGAGGCGATTGGCGGCGGTCGCCGTGGCGCCGGGCGCGAGCGCCGTGCCGGGCAGCGTCATGAGCGTCTGGAAGGTCTTGCCGGCCGGGTTGTTGGCGGGCAAAGCCGGGTCTGAGCGCACGGTGAAGGACGCGGTGTAGGGCGTCTTCTGGTCGGGCACGAGCGCGGAGGCCCAGTACTTGTCGGTGAAGCCCATCCAGCCGCCGGAGGTCTGGTCGAAGGTGAAGCCCTTCTCGTTGGCGGCGAGTGTGTTCCCCTTGTCCACCATGTTGGCGTAGGTGTGCTCGGCGAGGCGATGGGTGCCGAGCCAGCCGATCAGGCCTTCGTGCAGGATGTAGTAGCCCTGCACGTGCGGCGTGCCGATGCGGCGGATCAGGCCGTAGGGCGTGAGGTCTGCGGCGGCCTGCCCCTTGTTCTCCACGCTGTCCGTGACGCTCAGCATGTAGTTGTCGTCGATCGCGATCTTGCGCGTGAAGACGAGGCCCTTGCCGTTGTCGAAGGTCAGCGTGACCGGCGTCTTTTCGGAGAGGACGGCGCCGTCGGCGGTCCAGAGCGTCTGGGGTCCTGGCAGGTCGGCGGCCGGCACGTTTGCTCCGCCCAGCCAGCCGAAACGCGCGAAATAGCCGTCGGGGCCGTTGGCCGGCGAGAACACCACGATCCGCGGGCTCTTGGGGTCGACCGTCTCGTGGTAGTCCTTCAGGGAAATGTCGTCGATGTCTCCGCCGCGCAGCGCGATGGAGCCCTTCACGCGCTCGCTGTCTATCTGGACGCGCGGGCTCGCCGCAACGGCCGCCTCGCGGGTGGCGGCGGGCGCGCCGGGCTGGCCGATGTCCGGGGTCGGGGTTGCGCCGGGTGCGGCCGGCTTGGCCGGGGCGCCAGGCTGCTGGTTCGCCGCGATCTGGCTCTGGACCTGCGCTTCCTTGCGCTGCTTCTCGGCGTTGGGCAGGCCGAAGAATACGTTCCAGCCGATGAGCACGATCATCGACAGGGCGATTGCGAGGAAGAAGTTCTTTTGGTCCGGCATGGCTCAGCGAGTCTCGGAAGGGGAGGGGCTCCGGCCCCGCATGCGATGGGACGAGCGGTCCGGAACCGGTCCCGAGGGGCCGGGCCTGGGGCCACGGCGCTGGTGGACGCCTGCGATCCCCGCCGCGAGATCCTCGACCAGGCCCGCGAAGGGGCGCGCCAATGCGTCGGTCCGGGCGACGATCACATAGTCGAAGGTGGGAGCGGGAAGCTCGGCCGGCAAGGTGCACGCTGCGTCGGGTGCGGCGGGCAGCGCCAGCGCTCGCAGGGCTTCGCGCAGCCGACGCTTGACGCGGTTGCGCACCACGGCGTTGCCGACTTTGCGGCTCACGGTCAGGCCGAAACGCGCGCAGCCGGGATCGGCGCCCTCGGGCAGCCCCCGGCGCTCGGCCGCCTGGACGCTGAATGCAGCCAGGTGAAACCTGCGGCCCTTGGCGGCGGCGACGTAGTCTCCCCGCCGGGTCAAGCGGTCAGGCTTGCCGTTCCGTGAGCCGGAAAGCCTGGTCCGCGTCCGCGACGGGTCGGTCATGGGATGGGAAGCCGGCGGCCCCTGCTCAGGCAGACAGGCGCTTGCGGCCGCGCGCCCGACGGGCAGCCAGGACCTTGCGACCACCGACGGTGGCGAGGCGGGCGCGGAAGCCGTGACGCCGCTTGCGCACGAGCTTGCTCGGTTGATAGGTGCGTTTCACGGTCTCGTCTCCAGTCTGGCGTCGCGAAAAAGGCCGCGAAGCCCGTGTTCTGTGCCCGAAAAAACAACACCGGCGGTCAAACCACCGGCGCATCTTTTCCGAGGTTGTGCGATAGCGCTCGAAAGCTGGCCGGCTTATGACGGATGGGGGGCTGAAAGTCAACGCATCCGCAGGCCGCCCCGGGCCGTACCCCTGCGGCCCGAACACGCGCAAGGAGCGGCATGGCCGATCGACGGTCGAGCGAGATGCAGGATCCCGTGGCCACCCGCCCGAGGCGGCGCCTGGACCCGCACTGGATCGCCCTCGCCGCGCTCCTGGCTCTAGCGGGAACGGCCTTCTGGGCCTTTCACCGCTACGTCTCGGCCGACGACGTTCTCGCGCATTACGACGTGCTGCGCGGCGCGGTGAAGCGCAATGCGGCGCTGGCGCTGGCCGGTTATGTCTTCATCTATATCCTCATCGTCTGCCTCTCCTTGCCTGGTTCGGTGATGATGACCGCGCTGGGCGGCCTTCTCTTCGGCTGGATCTTGGGTGCGATCGCCGCGGCTTTCGCTGCCGGCACGGGGGCGATCGGCGTCTTCCTGCTGGCCCGCAGCGCCGTTGGTCCTCTCCTGGTGCGTGACGCCGGGCCGCGCATGGCCCGCATCGCAAAGGGCCTGCAGGCCGATGCGGCCAACTACCTTCTCTTCCTGCGGTTCACGCCGCTGGTGCCCTTCTTCCTCGTGAATGTCGCCGCGGCCCTCTTCGGCGTGCCCCTTCGCACTTTCGCGTGGTGCACCTACTTCGGCATCCTGCCGGCCGCCTTCGCCCTTGCGGCCGCCGGCAGCGCGCTCGACGGCGTCATCACGTCGCAGAAGGACGTGGTCGCGGCCTGCAAGGCGGCCGGGGAGCCTGTCTGCGTCGCCGACCTCTCGTTCTCGCGCCTGCTGACCCCAAGCGTGCTCGCCGCCATGGCCGGGCTGGGCGTCCTGGCGTTGACTCCGGTCATCGTGAAGAAGCTGGGACTGTTCGGCGCCCGCAGCGACGATGGTAAGGACTGATGGGGGAGCGAGACGGCGTGGCGGACGTGCTGAAACCTGACCTCTGCGTGGTGGGCGCAGGCGCCGCCGGCCTCTCGGTGGCGGCGATCGCCGCCTCCTTGGGCGTGCCCGTCGCACTGGTGGAACGCGGCGCCATGGGAGGCGAGTGCCTCAACACGGGCTGCGTGCCCTCCAAGGCCCTGCTGGCGACCGCCGCCGTGGCGGAGACCTTCCGCCGCGCGCCCATGTTCGGGATCCCTGCCGCCAGGCCGCGGATCGACGGCGAACGCATTCAGCGTCACGTCCAGGAGGTGATCGCCTCCATTGCGCCAAACGATTCGGCCGAGCGTTTCACCGCGATGGGCGTGCAGGTGCTGCGCGGCGACGCCGCGTTCGCCGGCCCGCGCGACCTCAAGGTCGGCGGAAAGACGATCCGGGCCCGCCGCTTCGTGCTGGCCACAGGCTCGCGCCCACAGATCCCGAATGTGCCGGGGCTGGCGGATTCTCCCTTCCTGACGAACGAGACGATTTTTGACCTGAAGCAGGTGCCGGAGCGCCTTGCGGTGCTCGGCGCCGGCCCAGTCGGGCTCGAACTTGCCCAGGCCTGGCGGCGACTTGGGGCGCAGGTCACGGTCCTGGCGCGTGGCCGCGCCCTGCCGCGCATCGAGCCGGAGATCGCCGCCTATGTGGTCGCGGCGCTGCGCCGGGAGGGCGTCGAGATCCTCGAGAATGCCGCGGTGAGCGTCGTCGAGCATTGGGCGGGGGGAATCAGGGTCACTGCGGGGGGGCGGGCGGTCGAGGCCACGCACCTCCTCGTGGCGGCGGGCCGGCGTCCCGTCACCGAGGGGTTGGGTCTGGACGCCGCCGGAATCCGCGCCGATTCCAGCGGGATCCTCGTCGATGCGTCGCTGCGGTCGAGCAACAAGCGGGTCTTCGCGATCGGCGATTGCGCAGGCGGGCCGCATGCCGGCGAGCGATTCACGCACGTGGCCAACCACCATGCGGGCGTCGTCATCCGCAACGCGCTGTTTCGGGCCGGCGCAAAGGTGGAGCGTGAGGCGATCCCGCGCACGCTCTATACCGATCCTCCCGTCGCGGTGGTCGGCCTCACCGAGGACGAGGCGGTCGCGAAGGATCGAAGCGTTCGCACCTTGCGCTGGCCCTTCTCGGAGAACGACCGCGCCAGGGCCGAGCGCTTGACGGACGGGGAGGTCAAGCTCATCTGCACACGCAAGGGTCGCATCCTGGGCGCCGCCATCGTAGGCCCGCATGCCGGCGAGTTGATCGTGCCGTGGGCGCTCGCGATCAGAAAGGGGCTCGCCATCTCCGATTTTCGCGACCTCGTCATACCCTATCCGACCTTCTCGGAGGCGGCCAAGCGCGCCGCGGTGGGGTTCTACGCCGCCGAGACGCGCCGCCCTGCCGTGGGGCGGCTGCTGCGGTTCCTGCGGCTTTTCGGGTAAGCCCGATGACGGTCGGGCTGCACCAGGGCAAGGAGCCGGCGCCCCGCGACGACACGGCGCGTCCGGCCGGCTCCGCGTCCGCGGCCCGCGCAGGCCGGCTTCGGGTCGGCCTCTCCATGCGCCTCCTCGCCCTCACCGTGCTCTTCGTGATGCTGGCGGAGGTGCTGATCTACGTTCCCTCCATCGCGAACTTCCGGCGCAACTGGCTGCAGGATCGCATCGGCGCGGCCCAGATCGCGGCCCTCGTGCTCGACGCCGCTCCGGCCGGCAGCGTGCCGCCGGACCTCGAGCGCAAGCTGGTCGCACAGGTCGGCGCGCAGACGGTGGCCATCCGCTCCGGCGGCGCGCGCCGCCTGCTCGCCGTGACCGACATGCCTCCCGAGGTCGACCACGACGTGGACCTGCGCAGCGCGACGGCGCCCATGATGATCGCCGAGGCTTTCGATACGCTGCTGGCCGGCGGACAGCGCTATCTCCGGATCGTCGGTCCCGGCATGGACAAGGTCGAGTTCGTCGAGATCGTCCTCGACGAGACGCCGCTGCGCGAGGCGATGCTGCGCTACTCCTACAACATCCTGCTGCTCTCCCTGCTGATCTCCGGCATCACCGCGATCCTCGTCTATGCGACGCTGCATCTGATGATCGTGCGCCCGGTCCGTCGCCTCACCTCGAGCATCATCGCCTTCGAGCGCGAGCCAGAGGACGCCGCGCTCGCGGTCAGGCGCTCCGGCCGCACGGACGAGATCGGCCACGCGGAAGAAGCGCTGGTCGCGATGCAGCACACGCTGGCTGACGAGCTCCGCCAGAAGAAGCACCTCGCCGCCCTGGGTCTCGCCGTCAGCAAGATCAACCACGATCTGCGCAATATGCTGGCGACCGCCCAACTCTTTTCCGACCGGCTTGCGGGGACACAGGATCCCACGGTGCAGCGTTTCGCGCCGAAGCTCATCGCTGCGCTCGACCGCGCCATCGGCTTCTGCCAGTCGACACTGGCCTACGGACGCGCCTCGGAACGCGCTCCGCACAAGGCGTCGATCCCCTTGCACCCGCTCGTCGAGGACCTGAGCGACGCTCTCGGTCTTGCCGAGGACGATGGCGTGCAGTTGCAGAACGAGGTGCCCGAGGATTTTCGCGTCGAGGCGGACGAGGAGCACCTGTGGCGCGTGCTGCAGAACCTCGCCCGGAACGCAGTGCAGGCGCTGCGCGACAGGAATGGCGGACGCGGCGTGCTGACCGTGTCGGCCAGGCGGGAGCGGCGCCGGGTGGAGATCGACGTGGCGGACGACGGTCCCGGCGTGCCGGAGCATGCCCGCGCCCGCCTGTTCCAGCCTTTCCTCAGCTCGACGAGCCAGGGGGGCACGGGGCTGGGCCTCGCCATCGCCGACGAACTCGTCCGGGCGCACGGCGGAACGATTGCGCTCGTGCCCAGCGAGACGGGCGCGGTGTTCAGGATCACGCTGCCGGACGGCAACGGGTAAGTCCAACGGAAACGGGCGGCTTTCGCCGCCCGTCCCGATCACGCGATGCTAGTGAGGCTCAGCCCTTCTTCGGGGGCGTCGCCGGCCAGCTCTTGATGAGCGTGTCGTAGTCGATGGTCTCGCCCTTCGGCTTCTCGTTGGCCAGCTTGCGCTGGGGCGCGATGGTGCCGTCCTTCTCGGCCTTGGCGTACCAGAACTCGGCGCTTTCCTTCTTGTTCAGCTTCGGACCGCAGTCGCCCTGCACGCCCGACTTCTCGAGGCGCTCGAGAACGGCGTCCTGGGCCGCCGCGAGCGAGTCCATGGCCGCCTGCGGAGTCTTGGCGCCCGAGGAGGCGTCGCCGATGTTCTGCCACCAGAGCTGCGCGAGCTTCGGGTAGTCAGGCACGTTGTTGCCGGTCGGGGTCCACTGCACGCGCGCGGGCGAGCGGTAGAACTCGATCAGGCCGCCAAGCTTGGGCGCACGCTCCGTGAAGCTCTTGTCCCAGATGTCGCTCTCGCGCGTGAAGGTGAGGCCGACATGGCTCTTCTTCAGGCTGGTCGTCTTGGCGTTGATGAACTGCAGGTAGAGCCAAGCGGCCTTTCTGCGCTCGAGCGGGGTGGACTTGAGCAACGTCACCGAGCCCACGTCCTGGTAGCCGAGCTTCATGCCGTCCTTCCAGTAGGATCCCTTCGGCGAGGGGGCCATGCGCCACTTGGGCGTGCCGTCGCCGTTCATCACGGGCAGGCCGGGCTTCACCATGTCCGCCGTGAAGGCGGTGTACCAGAAGATCTGCTGGGCGATGTTGCCCTGTGCGGGGACGGGGCCGGCCTCGCCGAAGGTCATGCCCTGAGCCTGGGGCGGAGCATACTTCTTCAGCCATTCGAGGTACTTCACGATCGAGTAGACGGCCGCCGGGCCGTTCGTGTCACCACCGCGGTCGACCGACGACCCGACGGGGCGGCAGCCCTCCATGCGGATGCCCCACTCGTCGACCGGGATGCCGTTCGGCAGGCCCTTGTCGCCGTTGCCGGCCATCGAGAGCCAGGCGTCCGTGAAGCGCCAGCCCAGCGACGGGTCCTTCTTGCCGTAGTCCATGTGGCCATAGACCTTGACGCCGTCGATCGTGCCGATGTCGTTGGTGAAGAACTCCGCGATGTCCTCGTAGGCGGACCAGTTCACCGGCACGCCGAGGTCGTAGCCATACTTGGCCTTGAACTTGGCCTTGTAGTCGGGGTTGGTGAACCAGTCGTAGCGGAACCAGTAGAGGTTCGCGAACTGCTGGTCGGGAAGCTGGTACAGCTTCTTGTCGGTCCAGGTGGTGAAGGAGGTCCCGATGAAGTCCGGCAGGTCCAGCGTTGGCAGGGTGACGTCCTTGCCTTCGCCGGCCATCCAGTCGGACAGGTTGACCGTCTGGTTGTAGCGGCCATGCGTGCCGATGAAGTCGGAGTCGTTGATCCAGCCGTCATAGACGTTCTTGCCGGACTGCATCTGGGTCTGGATCTTCTCGACGACGTCACCTTCCTGGATGATGTCGTGCTTCACCTTGATGCCGGTGATCTCGGCGAAGGCCTTGGCCAGCGTCTTGGACTCGTATTCGTGCGTCGTCAGCGTCTCGGAAACGACGTTGATCTCCATGCCGGCGAAGGGCTTCGCCGCGTTGACGAACCACTCCATTTCCTTGAGCTGCTCGTCCTTGGAGAGGGTGGAGGGCTGGAACTCGTCCACCCACTTCTTCGCCTCGTCCATGCCGGCGAGGGCGGCGCCTGCCCCCAGCACCAATGCGATGCAGCTTGCTCCAGCGGTCAGGCCGGCTTTCCTCAGGCTCAGTCTCATCGTTTCCTCCATGTCGTTATGGCGGCGTTGCCAGGAGTCGTGACCGCTTGCGCGGCCTTCTGCTTCTCAGTCGTGGCCGCTCGCGCGGCCTCTTGGATGCGCCCGCGGTTGCCCCGCGGGTCGTCTTGGTCGTGGGCCGTCGCCTACACCCAGCGGAACACCGCCGCGGCATAGAGGAGCGACAGGCCGGAGGCCCACCACAGGTTCGGGCCGATGAGCCCGAGCCAAGCGAGGTGAATGAAGGCCGCGCCGAGCAGCGCGATGAACAGGCGGTCGCCGCGCGTCGTCGCGAGCGTGAGCACGCCGACGCGCTCGACCTCGGGCCGCGACACGGCGAGCGCGGTCATGACGAGAAGCACCAGCGCAAGGCCTCCCCAGAAGATGCCGGTCTGCCACGTCCAGGCCATCCAGGCGAGGTGCTCGCCGAACCACTCGCTGACCGCAGGCGACATCACACCCTCCCCAGGGCAAAGCCCTTGGCGATGGTGTTTCTGACGCTGCCGGAGGACGAGGTCTGCATCACACCCTCCCCAAGGCAAAGCCCTTGGCGATGGTGTTTCTGACGTTGCCGGAAGGACGAGGTCTGCATCACACCCTCCCCAAGGCAAAGCCCTTGGCGATGTAGTTCCTCACGAACCAGATCACGAGTGCGCCCGGGATCAGGGTCAGGACACCGGCCGCGGCGAGCTGACCCCAGTCCATGCCAGCCGAGGAGGCCGTGCGCGTCATGATCGAGGAGATGGGCATGTTGTTGGTGAGCGTGCGCGCGAGAAGCAGTTCCACCCACGAGAACATGAAGCAGAAGAAGGCGGCGACGCCGATACCGGACGCTGTCAGCGGCAGGAAGATCTTGAAGAAGAAGCGCGGGAAGGAATAGCCGTCGATGTAGGCGGTCTCGTCGATCTCACGGGGCACGCCCGACATGAATCCTTCCAGGATCCAGATGGCCAGGGGCACGTTGAAGATCGTGTGCGCCAATGCCACGGCCCAGTGCGTGTTGAAGAGCCCGATCGCCGAGTAGAGGTTGAAGAAGGGCAGGGCGAAGACCGCGGGCGGCGCCATCCTGTTCGTCAGGAACCAGAAGAAAAGGTGCTTGTCGCCGAGGAACCGGTAGCGCGAGAAAGCGTAGGCGGCCGGGAGCGCCACGGCGAGGCTGATCACCATGTTCAGCAGCACGTAGGCGAGGCTGTCGACGTAGCCCATGTACCAGGCGGGGTCGGTGAAGATGTTCACGTAGTTCCTGGCCGTGAACGTTCTGGGGAAGAGCGTTAGCTCGGAGCCGGTGATCTCCGCGTTGGGCTTGAAGCTCATGTTGATGAGCCAATAGATCGGCACCAACAGGAACAGGAGATAGAGCACCATGATGACGACGCGACCGCGCATCAGTGTGCCTCCGCTTGCTGCTTGCCCGTGTCGACCCGGGTCATGACCGTGTAGAAGACCCAGCAGATCGCCAGCACGATGAGGTTGTAGACGATCGACATCGCGGCGGCCTTGCCGAGGTCGAACTGGCCCAGCGCAATCTTGACGAGGTCGATGGAGAGGATCGTCGTCGAGTTGCCGGGGCCGCCGCCCGTCACCACGAAGGGCTCGGTGTAGATCATGAAGCTGTCCATGAAGCGCAGCAGCACGCCAATGAGCAGCACGCGCCGGAGCTTGGGAAGCTGGATGGTGCGGAAGATTGCCCACCGAGAGGCGCCGTCGATGCGGGCCGCCTGGTAATAGGCGTCGGGAATGGACTTGAGCCCGGCATAGGAGAGCAGCGCGATGAGGCTGGTCCAGTGCCAGACGTCCATCACCACGATCGTGATCCAGGCGTCGAGCGGGTTGGCCACGTAGTTGTAGGAAATGCCCAGCCGGTTCACCGCCGCTCCGAGGAGGCCGATGTCCTCGCGCGCGAAGATCTGCCAGATCGTGCCGACGACGTTCCACGGCACGAGGAGGGGCAGCGCCATCAGCACGAGGCACGCGGCGACGGTCCATCCCTCGCGCGGCATCGCGAGCGCGACGACGACGCCGAGCGGGACCTCGATCAGAAGGATGATCGCCGAAAACAGCAGGCTGCGGCCGAGGCTGTCATAGAAGCGCCCGCCGAGTTCGGACGACGGATCGAGAAGCTCCACGTACCAGCCCACGCCGTTCCAGAAGAACTGGTTGTTCCCGAACGTGTCCTGGACCGAGTAGTTGACGACCGTCATCAGCGGGATGACGGCGTTGAAGACGACGATGGCGAAGGCGGGCAGGACGAACAACCAGGCCCGATGGTAGATGGGCTTGTCCATCAGGCCCTCCCCTCGACCAGCCGCCCGTCGGCGTAGATGTGGATCTGCGCGGGATCGATCCTCAGGGAGGCGCCGACGCCGTCCACCTGCACGTCTTCCGGCACCGTCGCAGCCATGGGATGGCCAGCGAGCTCCACGCGGGCGATTCGGATGCGGCCGATGTCGTCGATGCGCCTGACCGTCACGGGCAGCCCCGCGCCGGCCGGCGCGAGATGCGCGAACTCGGGCCGCACGCCGAGCTCGATGCGCTCGCCGGCGGGCAGGTGGGGGTAGGCCTCGCGCAGCTTGATCGTCACGCCGCTCACGTTCGCCTCGGCGCCCTCGACCCGGCAGGGCAGGACGTTCATGCCGGGCGAGCCGATGAAGTGGCCGACGAAGGTGTGGGCCGGGCGCTCGAAGAGCTCGTCCGGCGTGCCCGTCTGCACCACGCCGCCATCGTGCATCACGACGACCGTGTCGGCGAAGGTGAGCGCCTCCGTCTGGTCGTGAGTCACGTAGATCATGGTGAGGTCGAGCTTGCGGTGCAGCTCCTTCAGGGTGGAGCGCAGCTGCCACTTGAGGTGCGGGTCGATCACCGTGAGCGGCTCGTCGAAGAGGATCGCGGCGACGTCCGGGCGCACCAGCCCGCGGCCGAGCGAGATCTTCTGCTTGGCATCGGCGGTGAGGTTGGCGGCGCGCCGGTCGAGCACGCGCGTGAGATCGAGCAAGCTCGCGATCTCCTCGACGCGGGCCGTTACGGTGCGCGCGTCGACATGCCGGTTGCGCAAGGGGAAGGCGAGGTTCTCGCGGACCGTCATCGTGTCGTAGACGACGGGGAACTGGAAGACCTGCGCGATGTTGCGCGCCTCGGTCGGCAGGTGCGTGACGTCCCGGTCGTCGAACAGGATGCGCCCGCGCGTCGGAACCACCAGTCCCGAGATGATGTTCAGCAGCGTGGTCTTGCCGCAGCCGGAGGGGCCGAGCAGCGCATAGGCGCCGCCCTGGCGCCAGACGTGGTCGACTTCCTTGAGCGCGTAGTCGGCGGGGCCCTGCGGGTCGCGCTTGTAGGAATGGGCGAGCTTGTCGAGCGTGATGCGGGCCATGGGGTCCTCCTCACGCGGCCTGGGCGCGCTCGGCCGCCGCAAGGCGGCCTTCGCGGTCGAAGACGAAGAGATGGCGAGGGTCGAGATGCGCCTCGATCTGCGCACCCGGCTCCAGCCGGCGGATGCCGTTCACGAGCGCCACGAAGCGGTGGCGGCCCACGTCCATGTGCACGTAGCTCTCCGAGCCCGTGATCTCGGACACCGAGACCGTCGCGGCGAAGGGAATGGACTCGCCCGGCGTCGGGTCGAGCCCGAGGTGATGGGCGCGGAAGCCCAGCGTGTAGTGGCCGTCCGGCAGCGTCGCGAGCGGGCCGGCGGCCCGCACGCGCCCGCCCGTGGAGAGCGTCACCTCTGCGCCGGCCTTGTCGCCAGTAAGGATGTTGAGCGGCGGATCGGAGAAGACCTGGGCGCTGACGATGTCGTGCGGCCGGCGATAAACGGCGGCCGTCGGACCGAACTGCGTCACGCGGCCATGATGCAGGGTGGCGGTATTGCCGCCGAGCAGCAGCGCCTCGGATGGCTCGGTCGTGGCGTAGACGAAGATGGCGCCGCTCTCGGCGAAGATGCGCGGCAGTTCCTCGCGCAGTTCCTCGCGCAGCTTGTAGTCGAGATTGGCGAGCGGCTCGTCGAGCAGCACGAGTTCGGCGCGTTTCACCAGCGCGCGGGCGATGGCGGTGCGCTGCTGCTGGCCGCCGGAAAGCTCGAGCGGCTTGCGCGCAAGGTAGGGCTCGAGCTTCAAGAGCTTCGCCGCCGACTCGACGCGGCTCTTGATCTCGGCGCCCGAAAGCCCCGCCACGCGCAGGGGCGAGGCGATGTTCTCGAAGACGCTGAGCGAGGGGTAGTTGATGAATTGCTGGTAGACCATCGCGACGTTGCGCTTGATCACCGGCAGCCCCGTCACGTCCCGACCATCGACCAGCACACGGCCGCGGGTCGGCGCGTCGAGGCCGGCCATCACGCGCATCAGCGACGTCTTGCCGGCCAGGGTGGCGCCGAGCAGCACGTTGAGCGAACCCTTCTCCAACGTCAGCGAGATGTCGCTGAGATGGGTCTCGCGGCCGACGTCCTTGCCGATGCTGTCGAGGACGAGGCTCACCCTGCCGTTCCTTTCCGTCGCGCGGCGGCGGGTTCCAGATCCCCCTGCCTCTGATGGTCTTCGATGAAACGCTCCAGCATCGCCACCTCGCCGGAGGTAAGGCGCAGGCCGAGCTTGGAACGGCGCCACAGGATGTCGGCGGCGCTCGCCGCCCATTCCTCGCGCATGAGGTAGAGAACCTCCGCGCCCGTGAGGTCCGCCCCGAAGACGGGACCGAGATCGGCCATGCTGGCGGCGTCGCCGAGCAGGCGCTCCGTCCGCGTGCCATAGGCGCGCATGAGCCGGCGGGCGAGGCCCGCGTCGAGCCAGGGCCTCGCCTTGCGCAAGGCGGCGACGGCCTCGTCGAACCCGGTGGCGGGGAAGTCCCCGCCGGGCAGCGGGGCCGTGGCTGTCCAGGCAGGCCGGGAGGCGGCGGGGAGGTGGCCCTGCAGCTTCTCCAGCGCGGCCTCGGCAAGTTTGCGGTAGGTCGTGATCTTGCCGCCGAACACGGACAACAGTGCCGCGCTGCCGGCGGGCGCATCCAGCGTCAGCACGTAGTCGCGCGTCGCCTCCTGCGCCTTGGACGCGCCGTCATCATAGAGCGGGCGCACGCCCGAATAGGTCCAGACGACCTGGGAGCGTTCGACCGGCTTGCGGAAATACTCGCTGGCCGCCGCGCAGAGATAGGCGATCTCCTGCTCGCTGGCGCGCACCGCGCCGGGGTCGCCGCGATAGTCGTTGTCGGTGGTGCCGATCAGCGTGAAGTCGCGCTCGTACGGGATCGCGAAGATGATGCGGTTGTCGGCGTTCTGGAAAATATAGCAGCGGTCGTGCTCGTAGAGCTTGGGCACCACGATGTGGCTGCCCTGGACGAGCCGCACCGACGCGCGGGTATTCGAGCGCACCACGCCGCCCAGCACCTCGCCGACCCAGGGCCCGGCCGCGTTGACAAGCGTCTTCGCCTTGATGCGTCCCGGGCGGCCCTCGGCATCGACCGTCGTGACGATCCAGTGGTCGCTCTCGCGCTGTGCTCCGGAGACGCGGGTGCGCGGCAGGATCTCGGCCCCCCGTTCGGCGGCATCGCGCGCGTTGAGAACGACGAGCCGGCTGTCCTCGACCCAGCAGTCCGAATATTCGAAGGCGCGGGTGAAGAGCGGCTTCAGCGGCTTGCCCACCTCGTTGGTCTCGAGGTCGAGCGTGCGGGTGGGCGGCAGCAGCTTGCGGCCGCCGAGATGGTCGTAGAGGAAGAGGCCGAGCCGCAGGAGCCACCAGGGCCTGAGGCCGCGATGATGCGGCAGCACGAAGCGCAGCGGCCAGACGATGTGTGGCGCGAGCGCCCACATCACCTCGCGCTCCATCAGCGCCTCGCGCACCAGCCGGAACTCATAGTGCTCGAGGTAACGCAGGCCGCCATGGATCAGCTTGGTCGAGGCGGAGGAGGTGGCGCTGGCGAGGTCGCCCTGCTCGAACAGCGCGACGCGTGCGCCGCGACCGGCGGCGTCGCGGGCGATGCCGCAGCCGTTGATGCCGCCTCCGATGATGGCGAGGTCGTAGTCCCCGTTCGCCATAGCCCCGTGAGCCACGTGCCGCCCTGCGTTCCACCCCATGGCTCCGACATTGCCGGGAGCCAATCATTACGATCAAGCTAGGTTAGGTTTTCCGCGCGTGCAACCAAAAACGAAACTGAAAACGAAACTCACGCGGCCGGGATGTCAAATGAATCGTTCGAATCGAAACCGTTCGGCGCGGTCTCGATCACCTCGATGCCTTCCCTGCGGCACAGGTCGGCGAGCGGCTCGGAGGGCAGGCGGTCCGTCACGAAGACATTCACGTCCCGCAAGTGGCCGATTCGGACGGGGGCCGTGCGCGTGAGCTTCACACGGTCGGCGACCAGGACGACCTTGCGCGCATTCTCGATGATGGCCTGCGACACGCGCACCTCGCGATAATCGAAGTCGAGCAGCACGCCGTCGGCGTCGATGGCGGAGGCGCCGATCACGGCGTAGTCGACCTTGAACTGCCGGATCAGGTCGACGGCGGCCGAGCCGACCACGCCGCCATCCGAGCGGCGCACCGGCCCGCCGGCCACGATCACCTCGATCTTGGGATGCGGGTAGAGCAGCGTCGCGACGTGCAAGTTGTTGGTGATGACCAACAATCCCTCATGCTCGTGCAGCGCGCGGGCGACCTCCTCGGTGGTGGTGCCGATATTGATGAAGAGGGAGGCATGGTTGGGGATGAGCGCGGCGGCCGCGCGCCCGATGCTGCGCTTCTCGTCCTGCGCGATGAAGCGGCGCGCCTCGTAGGACAGGTTCTCCACGCTGGAGGCCACCACGGCGCCGCCATGCACGCGGGAGAGGACGCGCTGCTCGCAGAGTTCGTTGAGATCCTTGCGGATCGTCTGGGGGCTGACGTCGAAGCGAACCGCCAGATCCTCGACGCCCACGCGTCCCTGCGCCCTCGCCAGGGCGATGATCTCGTGCTGACGCGCCGACAAGGGGCTCATGGGTTCTTTCGCCGCCGTTTCCTGCACTCGACCAAAAGCGCGTGTTTCAGGCAAGACGAAAATGAAACCGAAAATTTGTGACGAATGCGCAAAGCACGCCTGCCTGCAGCGGGGCTGGCGCGCTGCGTCGGGGATGCTAGGGTCCGCGCCGGAAACGCGATCACGCAAGACGCGACTTGGAGACGACCATGGCAGAAGACAGGAAGACCGCGCTCCAGAAGGCCCTCGCCCGCCGCGCGGAACTCGCCGCCCGCATCAACCAGACGAGCGGCGGCCTTTCCACCGAGGAATGGGACGAGTTCTTCGCCCTCGCCCAGGAACTCCACCGCCTCGGCCACCTCAAGCCCGAAGCCGCCGACGACGGCCCGACGCCGTAAGCGGAAGCACTCCGCGAACCGACGGTCGCTTTGGCATGACCGCCGTCATCCCGGTCGCACTGCAGCGCGCAGCGGTGCGGTGCTGCCCCGGGACCCAGGACAACGCTGTTCAGGCAGATCCGTCACGCAGGTTGTCCTGGATCCCGGCTCTCCGCTTCGCTCCGGCCGGGATGACAGAGAGGGGAACTGCCAGAGAGCGGGGCCCGTGCGGACGGGCCCTCACACGATCCCGGCCGATACAACGCCCGTCACCGGACGCTCCTCGGACTTGCGGGCGCGGTAGCCGGCGGCGCGGTACACGGCGATGGGGTCGATGGCGCCGCCGCGGCGCAGCCGCGCCATGGCGAGCAGCGGGTCGACGTCGGTCGTGAAGGCCTTTTTCAGGAGCCGGTGAGCCCCCAGCGCGTCGTTTGCGTCCTGCAACTCCCCGAGCACGTTGCGGTCGACGAGCAGCGCCTGGGCGTAGCTGCGCTGCAGCTCGATGGCGCTCGCCATCAGGCTCTCCACGGGGTCTGTCACGTTGTGCGACTGGTCGATCATGTAGGCGGGCGCGAAGCCCGGCGCCTTGCGGTGCGCGGCGTCGACGAGCTCGTTGAAGACCAGGAAGAGCCGGAACGGGTCGACAGAGCCCGCGTCGAGGTCGTCGTCCCCATAACGCGAATCGTTGAAGTGGAAGCCCGCGAGCTTCCCGGCGCGGATGAGCCGAGCGACGATCATCTCGATGTTCGTGTTCGGCGCGTGGTGGCCGAGGTCGACGAGGCACTTGGCCTTCTCGCCGAGGATCTGCGCCGCCATCAGGCTGGTGCCCCAGTCCGCGATGACCGTGGAGTAGAAGGCGGGCTCGTAGAGCTTGTGCTCGATGAAGACCTTCCAGTCCGCCGGCAGCGCGGCGTAGATCCTGGCCATGCTCTCGAGGTAGCGGTCGAAGGCGGCCGTGAGGTTGGACTGGCCGGCGAAGTTGGATCCGTCGCCCACCCATACCGTGAGCGCCTGCGAGCCGAGTGCCACGCCCATCTCGATGCAGCGGATGTTGTGCTCGACCGCGAGGTCCCGCACCGCCGCGTCGGTGTGGCTCAACGAGCCGAACTTGTAGGACTGCGGCTGCTGCGCCTGGTCCTGGAAAGTGTTGGAGTTCACGGCGTCGAAGCCGAGGCCGAGCGCGGCGGCCTCCTCGCGCAGGCTCTCCCAGTCGCTCACCGTGTCCCAGGGGAAGTGCGGCGACACCGCGGGCGTCGCGCGCGTGAGCTGGTTGATGGTGGCGCAGTCCTCGAGCTTGTCGTGGATGCCGCGCGGCTCGCCCGTGCCGGGGAAGCGCGCGAAGCGCGTGCCGCCCGTGCCCACGCCCCAGGTCGGCACGGCCACCGCGAAGGCCCCGACCTGCTGTGCCAGAGCCTCGATGTCGAGGCCGCGGCGGGCGAGCTGGCGGCCCAGCGCAGCATAGTCCTCCTCCAGCGCTGACGCGGCGCGCCGGTTCTGGTCGGCCACGAAGCCGTCTTCGATGCGGAAAGCCCTAGCCATCGTCGTTTCCCCTCGTCCCGTCCGTCTTATCGCGTGAAGGACTGCACGTTGCCGGCGTCGACGTTGATGATGTTGCCGGTGGACTTGCTGCTCATGTCGGACGCGAAGAAATACGCGGCCTCCGCGATGTCCTCGGGATAGACGCTGAGCTTCATCAGGCTGCGCTGGCGGTAGACCTCCTCCAGTTGGTCCTCGGAGACCTTGTTGGAGGCGGCGCGCTGCTGCTTCCACTCGCCCTGCCAGATCTTGGAGCCGCGCAGCACGGCGTCGGGATTGACGACGTTGACGCGGATGCCGACCGGCGCGCCCTCCAGCGCCAGGCAGCGCGCGAGATGGATCTCCGCCGCCTTGGCCGTGCAGTAGGCCGAGGCGCCGGGAGAGGCGGCGAGGCCGTTCTTCGAGGCGACGAAGACCATGGAGCCGCCCGTGCCCTGCGCCTTCATCACCCGGAAGCCCTCGCGCGCCACGAGGAAGTAGCCGGTGGCGAGCACGTCGATGTTCTTCTGCCAGAGCGCCAGCGAGGTGTCCTCGATGGGCGAAGCCGAGGCGATGCCTGCATTGGAGACGACGATGTCGAGCCCGCCAAAGGCCACCACGGCGTCGTCGAAGGCCTCGGCCACGGCGGCTTCGCTGGTGACGTCCACCAGCACGCCGCGCACGACGTCCGCGCCGAAGCGCTTGGCGTGGCGCGCCACGGCTTCCTCCAGCGCGGCGGCGTCGATGTCGGCCAGCACCGCACAGGCGCCCTCCGCGAGGTAGCGCTCGACGATCGCGCCGCCGATGCCGCCGGCCCCGCCCGTCACGAGAGCAACCCGACCCGCGAGGCTCTTGGGCTTGGGCATGCGCTGCAACTTGGCTTCCTCGAGCAGCCAGTACTCGATGTCGAAGGCCTCCTGCTCGGCGAGGCCGACATAGGTGTCGACGCCCGACGCGCCGCGCATCACGTTGATGGCGTTGACGTAGAACTCCGAGGCGATCCGCGCCGTCGCCTTGTCCTTGGCGAAGGAGAGCATGCCCACGCCCGGCACGAGGTAGATCACCGCGTTGGGGTCGCGCATGGCCGGGCTGTTCGGCCGCTTGCAGCGCTCGTAATAGGCCTCGTAGTCGGCGGCATAGGCGGCGAGGGCGTCGTCTAGGCCGGCGACGAGCGTGTCGAGGTCGCCCTTGGCGGGATCGAAGTCGAGCACCAGCGGCCGGATCTTGGTGCGCAGGAAATGGTCGGGGCAGGACGTGCCGAGCGCCGCGAGGTCGCGCAGCCGCTTGCTGTTGACGAACTGCAGCACCTCCGGCGCGTCCGTGAAATGGCCCACCTTGCGCTCGGCCTTGCCGATCCTGCCGCGGATGAGCGGCATCAGGCGGCGGGCCACGCCGCGGCGCGCCGCCTCGTCCAGCGCCTGCACGGCGGCCCCGCCGAAGGCTGGCGCCGTGTTCACCTCGTCGAGCCAGTCCTGCGCCTTCTGGATGATGCGCAGTGTGGTCTCGTAACTGGCCTTCGCCGTCGGGCCCCAGGTGAAGAGGCCGTGCCCGCCCAGGACCACGCCGACATAATGCGGGTTGTCCCTGGCCATCTGCCCGAGCTTCAGCCCGAGGTCGAAGCCCGGGCGCTGCCAGGGCAGGAAGCCGATCTCGTTGCCGAAGACTTTCTTGACGAGAGCCTCGGCATTGGCGGCGGCGGCGATGGCGATGACCGCGTCGGCATGCACGTGATCGACGTGGCGGTGCGGCACGAAGCCGTGCAGCGGCGTGTCGATGGAGGCGGCGCGGGTGTTGAGGTTGAAGGTGCAGTGGTTGAACAGCTCCACCATCTCGTCCTCGTGCGCGAGGCCGCGGTACAGCGTCTTCAGGTGCTCCAGCTTGTCCATGTAGAGCGTGGCGAAGCCGTCCCGCTTCATGGAGCCGATGTCGCCGCCCGAGCCCTTCACCCAGAGCACCGGGACGGGCTTGCGGGTGAGCGGGTCATCCATCTCAACCTTGGCGGAGGTGTTGCCGCCGCCGAAATTGGTGATCCGCTTGTCCGCCCCGAGGAGGTTCGAGCGGTAGAGGAGCTGGCCGGGCTCGTCGAGCGTCGCGGCATGGGCCTCGTCCCACAGGTTCGGCAGCGGCGCGGAGCGGGGCATGGAGCGTCCTCCTGATAGCTTGGGCGTTTAACGCGGAAGCTAGGAGCGGAGACGCTCAGGGTCAATCAAAACATTTCACGATATTGCCACGCAATATGAAATTGTCATTGACGATCTGAGCATCTCTGAGCAACTTTGCTCACGTTTGCCGGGTTTTTCGGCCGACATCGCAGGGGCGACATGCACGAACGCGAGCGCTGGCAGATCATCCTCAAGACGCTCGGCGCCAAGCCGGTCGCGACCGTCGCGGAGATCGCGGCGCTGACCGACAGTTCGCCCGCCACGGCGCGCCGCGACGTCGCCAAGCTCGCCGAGCAGGGCCTCCTGCGCCGCGTGCATGGCGGAGCGGAGGCGCTCGTCAGCGACGACCAGCCCGTGGCCGCGCGCTCCTTCGATGTGCGCCTCGCGCTCAACCTGCCGAAGAAGCGCGCCATTGCGCGCGCCGCCGCCGCGATGTGCGTGGACGGAGACAGCATCATCATCAATGGGGGCACCACGACGTTCGAGATGGTCGAGCCGCTAGCCGAGCGGCGCATGCAGGTGCTCACCAACTCCTTCCCGATGGCGGACGCGCTCATGCGCGGCAGCCGCAACCGCATCCTCGTTCCCGGCGGCCAGATCTATCGCGAGCAGGGCGTCATCCTCAGCCCCTACGATGACGATTCCCTGCGCCACCACTACGCCTCCATCATGTTCCTGGGCGCGCAGGGGATCGTGCCGCTGGGCGTGATGGAGGGGGATCCGCTGCTCGTGCGCGCCGAGCAGAAGCTCATCGACCGCGCCGAGCGGCTGGTCGTGCTCGCCGACAGCTCCAAGTTCCGCAGCCGGGGCGGGCTGATCGTCTGTCCGCTGGCCAAGATCCACACGGTGATCACGGACGACGAGATCGACCCCAAGGCCGTGGAGATGTGCCGCGACGCCGGCGTCGAGGTGCGGATCGTCTCGCCGCTGGCGCAGGCCTCGTCCGCCGCCTAGATTTCGTTCCGAGCGAACGGAGGGGCCGCGTGAGAGCCCCGCGGGAGGACAGCGTGAGCCTGCAGCGTCATGCCTTCGTCATGTATCTCAATCCCGGCTGCGAGGCCGAGTATCGCCGCCGCCACGACGCGATCTGGCCGGAGCTGCAGACGCTGCTCAGCGAGGCCGGCATCTCCAACTACTCGATCTTCCTCGACCCCCGCACGCTGACCCTGTTCGGCTATCTCGAGCGCCGGTCGGACCACGGGATGGACGACCTGCCGAGGCACCCGGTGATGCGCCGCTGGTGGGACCACATGAAGGACATCATGCGCACCAACCCCGACGGCTCGCCGGTGGCCGAGCCGCTCGTCGACATGTTCCACCTGCCCTGAACCGGACGACGATCCCGCATGGCGACCGCCGTCCTCGACATCGGCAAGAGCAACGTGAAGCTCGTCCTGATGGACGAGGACGGTCGCACGCTATGGACGGCGCGCGCACCCAACAGGCCGCTGCCGGGGCCGCCCTATCCCCATGTCGACACCGAGGCGATCTGGGGCTTTGCTCTGGACAGCCTTCGCAGCGCGCAAGCTGTCGCTTCGGTCGAGGCCATCGTGACGACGGCCCACGGCGCCACCGGCGCGCTGGTGGACGAGACGGGCCTTGCGCTGCCCATCCTCGACTACGAGCATCCCGCCCCCTTCGAGGAAGACCACGGCTACGCCGCGGTGCGCCCGCCCTTTGCCGAGATCCTCTCCCCCAACCTCGAGGGTGGCATCAATCTCGGCCGGCAGATCCACTGGCAGAGCCGGCGCTTCCCTGAGGCCTTCGCCCGCACGCGGCACGTTCTCGCCTATCCGCAATACTGGAGCTGGCGTCTCTCCGGCGTCGCCGCCTCGGAGACGACCTCGCTGGGCGCGCATACCGATCTTTGGGAGCCGCGCGGCAAGCGGTTCTCCCGCCTGGTCGCGCGCTGCGGCTGGACCCGACTGTTCCCGCCCGTGCGTCCTGCCCATGCCGTGCTGGGCCCGATCACGGCGGAGGTCGCCGCCGCGACGGGGTTGCCGGCGGACTGCAAGGTGATCTGCGGCATCCATGATTCTAACGCCTCGCTGACGCCCCACCTCCTGACGCGCCCCTCGCCCTTCACCGTCGTCTCGACGGGGACGTGGGTGATCATCATGGCCATCGGCGCGACGGCGGAGCTCGACGAGGCCCGCGACACGCTGGCCAACGTCAACGTGCTCGGCGAGGCCGTGCCGACGGCGCGCTTCATGGGCGGCCGCGACCACGAGATCCTCGTGCCCCCCGGCTCGCCCCCGGCGAGCGAGGCGGACGTCGCCGCCGTGATCGCGTCGGGCTGCCTGGCGCTGCCGTGCTTCTCCGCGCCGTGCGGGCCCTATCCCCGCAGCCGCGGGCGCATCGAGGGCGACCTGCCGGGCACGCCCGGCGCGAAGGCAGCGCTCGCCGCGCTCTTCCTGGCGCTCATGACCGACCAGTGCCTCGACATGCTCGGTGCCGCCGGGGACACGATCGTCGAAGGCGGTTTTGCGACGAACCGCGCTTATGTCGCGCTGCTCGCCGCACTGCGTCCCGGCAGCTGCGTGCTCGCCTCGACGGATGCGACGGGGACGAGCCTCGGCGCAGCCATGCTCGCGCGCTGGGACGGGCCGCACGCCGCGCCCACGACCGGGACCGTCTCACCAGGATCTTGGCCGGGCCTCGACCCGTACCGTGACGCCTGGCTCGCCAGGCTGCGCGACGGCTGACGCCGCGCATGCAGGCCGGGGGGCTTCCCGCCCGGCGCGCCCCGGCGTAGCGTGCGCGCCTTCGTGCAGGAAAGGACAGCCTCATGGCCATCAGGATCGGGGTGATCGGGCTCGGAAAAATCGCGCAGGACCAGCACCTGCCCGTCATCGCCAAGAACCCCGACTTCGAGCTCGTGGCCGTGACGAGCCAGCGCGGCCTCGGCGCGCCCGGAGCCCGCAGCTACGCGACCGCGACCGACATGCTCGCCAAGGAGCCCTCCCTCGAGGCCGTCGCCGTCTGCACGCCGCCGCAGGTGCGCCACGCGCTCGCCAAGGAGGCGCTTCTCGCCGGCAAGCACGTGATGCTGGAAAAGCCGCCGGCGGCTACGACCAGCGAACTCGTCGACCTCGAGCGCATCGCGCGCCAGGCGGGCAAGGTGCTCTTCACGACGTGGCACTCGCAGTACAACCAGGCCGTCGACGAGGCCAAGGCGCGCCTCGCCGGGCAGGTCGTCACAAGGCTGCAGGTCACCTGGAAGGAGGATGTGCGGCACTGGCATCCCGGCCAGGCCTGGATCTGGGAAGCCGGCGGCTTCGGCGTTTTCGACCCCGGCATCAACGCGCTGTCCATCGTGACGAAGATCATGCCCGAACCGATCTTCGTCACGAAGGCCGACCTCGAGACCCCCGCCAACAAGGATGCGCCGATCGCGGCGCACCTCACCTTCTCCAACGGTCACCGCGAGAGCCAGCTCGCCGCCGTCTTCGACTGGCGCCAGACCGGCCCCCAGACCTGGGACATCGACATCGAGACGCAGAAGGGGCCGCGCCTCACGCTCACCCATGGCGGAAGCAAGCTGCTCGTCGACGGCTCGCTCGTGCTGGAGGAGAAGCCCGAGGAATACGAGCGCATCTACGACCGCTTCGCCGAGCTCGTGCGCACCAATACCAGCGAGGTCGATCACGACCCCTTCCGGCTGGTGGCCGACGCCTTCCTGCTGGGCCGCCGCGTGGAGACGGACGCCTTCGAGGATTGAGCGTTCGGAGCCGAGACACGTCGACTGGATATCCGGCGTCATCCCGGGCGCGCCGCAGCGCAACGCGGTGCGGTGCAGTCCCGGGATCCAGGCCAACAATCTCGTCGCGCCTGCCAAAGACTGGGCCAGCGTTGTCCTGGATCCCGGCCCTCCGCTTCGGTCCGGCCGGGATGACGGCGGGAATGGGCGACACTAGGCCGCTCCCGCTGCAGGCTCTCCTACGACTGGCCGCGGCATCAGGTAGACCGAGCGGACCTCGGGCACGGCGGCCCGTGCGGCGTCCTCGACGTCCTGCAGCGTCGCCTCGAGCTGGCGGGCGGACATGGCCGCGGTGGGCGTGAGCATGGTCGCCACCACGATCTCATCCGGCCCGATATGGATCGTCAGCATGGTCTCCCGGTCGAGCGCCGGGAAGGGTGCGAGTGCCTCGCGGATGCGGGCGACGACGGGCGGGGAGGCGGCCTCGCCGATCAGCAGGGCCTTCGTTTCGCGCGCGAGCAGGATCGCCGTTGCGGCGAGCACGCAGCCGATCAGGATCGAGGCCCAGCCGTCGAGGCTCGCCATGCCCGTTTCCTGCTGGAGCGCCGTGAAGCCGAGCGCGATGAGGATGCCGATCACCGCCGCGCCGTCCTCCAGGAGAACGGTGAAGCCGCTCGGGTCCTTGCTGCGGCGGACCGCCGTGAAGAGGCCGCCGCGCGGATTGTCGCGGCGGAAGTTGCGCAGCGCTACCGCCAGAGACGCTCCCTCGAAGAGCAGCGACAGGCCGAGCACCACGTACACGACGAGGACGTCCGTCGTCTCCTGCGGCGCCAGCACGTGCTGCACCCCTTCGTAGATCGAGATCCCGGCGCCCAGCGCGAAGACGAGGACGGCGACGACGAAGCTCCAGAAATAGATCTCCCGCCCGTAGCCCATGGGGTGGCGGGCGTCGGGCCGCTTGCGGGCCCGGCGCATGCCGTAGAGCAGCAGGATCTCGTTCAGCGTATCAACGGTGGAATGCACGGCCTCGCTCAGCATGGCCGAGCTTCCGGTCCACCACGCCGCCGCGAACTTTGTCGCGGCGACCAGGATGTTGCCGACGAGCGCCGCCACCACGCTTCCCTTGGAATGGCCTGCACGCGCCACGGACTGCTCCTTTCCTGCTGCTCAGCCACAATCTCCGGGCCCGGCGGAGGTTTCGGCGGAGACGTCGAGGGATGGAACCGCGTACTCTGCCATTCGTTGCCGGCTGTCCCATCCGGACGACGCGCGGCGGAGACCACGATGAAGCTGTTCGAGTGCCAGGCCTGCGGCCAGCCGCTCTATTTCGCCAATGTGCGCTGCGAGAGCTGCGGGCACCGGCTCGGCTATGTGCCGGACGCCACGCTGCTCTCCGCCGTGGAGCCCGACGGCGACGCCTGGGTCGCGTTGGGCGCGCCGGGCCGGCGCTTCTTCTTCTGCGCCAATGCCGAGAAGGGCGCCTGCAACTGGCTGGTCCCGGTGGAGGCCGGCTCGGCCTTCTGCGAGGCCTGTCGGCACAACCGCGTGATCCCGGATCTGTCCGACACCGTGAACATGGAGCGCTGGCGTACGCTGGAACTCGGCAAGCACCACCTGTTCTACTCGATCCTGCGCTTCGGCCTGCCACACCCGGACCGCAACGAGGACCCGAAGGAAGGCCTCGCCTTCGACTTCCTGTCGCCCGTTCCCGACGCCAACGGTGTCGTGCAGCCCGTAATGACCGGGCACGACAGCGGGCTCATCACCATCAACACGGCGGAGGCCGACCCAGCCGAGCGCGAGAAGCTGCGCGGCCAGATGGGCGAGGCCTACCGCACTGTGCTCGGCCATTTCCGCCACGAGGTCGGCCACTACTACTGGGACCGCCTCGTGCGCGACGACCCGCAGCGGCTGGAGACCTTTCGCGTCCTCTTCGGCGACGAACGGCGCGACTATGGCGAGGCGCTGCAGGAACATTACCGCATCGGACCGCGGCCCGACTGGCAAATGGCCTTCGTCTCCGCCTATGCCACGGCCCATCCCTGGGAGGACTGGGCGGAGACCTTCGCGCACTACTTCCACGTGGTGGACACGCTGGAGACGGCCCGCGTCTTCGGCCTCTCCATCCAGCCGCGCATCAGGCAGGGCCAGGAACTGGCGGCCGAGGTGAAGTTCGAGCCCTACCGCGCGCCGGACATCGAGGCGCTCATGAAGGCCTGGCTGCCGCTCACCTTCGCGGTGAACAGCCTCAACCGCAGCATGGGCCAGCCGGACCTCTATCCGTTCGTGCTGTCGCCGCCGGCCGTGCAGAAGATGGGCTTCGTGCGCGACGTGATCGCGGGGGCGAGGGCGGCCTCACGCTCCTGACGGAACCTGTCAGGAGGGTCGTGGCACGAAAGGGCATCCAAGCAACAGGAGCCCGCCATGCCCCCCAGCCACTTCGTCATCCTCTATGTCGACCAGCCCCGCGCCAGCGCCGGGTTCTATGCGGACCTTCTGGGCGTCCCGGTGATCGACGCGTCCGACACCTTCGCCATGCTGCCTTTGCGCGAGGGCGTCATGCTCGGATTGTGGTCTCGCCACACGGTCGAGCCCGCCGCTGAGGCGGCCGGCGGCGGCGGTGAACTCGCCTTCGTCCTGCCCGATCGTGCGGCGGTCGAGAGGCGCCATGCGGAATGGTCGACCAAGGCAGTCCGTATCCTCCAGGTGCCTGCCGCCATGGATTTCGGCTACACGTTCACCGCCCTCGACCCCGACGGGCACCGGCTGCGGGTCTTCTGCCCGGAGGGCTGATCGACAGCCGCTCGACTTGCATTCACGCGGGAGCCGGCGCATCCAGAGCGGGTAACGCCCTGCCGAGGTTCCGCCATGCCCCCGCGTCCCCCTGAAGCTCCCCAGACCGGGCTTCGATTCTTCCTCGATACGGCCGACTCCAAGGCCTGGGCCGAGTGGCTGCCGCTGGGACTGTTCCATGGCGTCACCACCAATCCCATCTTGCTCCAGGCCGCGGGCGTCCCCTGCCGTCTGCAGGCCCTTTCGGCCCTGGCGCAGGGGGCTTTCAGGCTTGGCGCGGCGGAGGTGCAGGTGCAGACCTTCGGCCGCACCCGCGCGCTCTATGTCGAGCATGGCCGCGCCATCGCGGCCTTCGACCCGCGCGTGGTGGTCAAGATCCCGACCACGGTCGAGGGCACGGCCGCCGCCGCCATCCTGGCGGGGGAGGGCGTGCGGATCACGATGACGGGCGTCTACAACGCCTCGCAGTCCCTCGTCGCCGAGGCGCTCGGGGCCGCCTATGCCGCGCCCTATCTCGGCCGCATGAACGATGCGGGCCGCGACGGCTTTTGCGAGATCACGGCCATGGGCCGGTCGGCCCGGGCGCACGGCGCGACGACGCGCATCCTCGTCGCGTCCCTGCGGCGAGCGTCGGACGTCTCGAGGCTCGCCGCCGATGGGCTCGACACCTTCACCTTCAACCCGAAGGTTGCGGCGGATTTCTTCGCGGATGATGCAACGGCCCAGGCCATCGAGGCTTTCGAGGCTGCGGCGGAGGCGAGCTGAGCGTCTCAGGCCAGCTCGCGCCGCCAGGGCGGGTCAGCGCCCGGGCGGGAGCATGTGACCGCGGCGGCCTTGATGGCGAAGTCGAGCGCTGCGGCGAGCTGGTCCGCCGTGATCGCGGTGAGCCGGTCCTGCTGGAGCAGGCCCGCCTCGGACAAAGTCACCAGCAGCGCGCCCTGGAACGTATCGCCGGCCCCGATCGTGTCGACCACCGTCGTCTTGCCCGCCGGGACGTTGCGCCGGCCGCTGCGGGCGAAAGCCGTGGCGCCCTTGCCGCCGCGCGTCACAATCACGAGCGACGCCCCGGCCTCGAGCCAGCCTTGAGCACGCGTCTCGACCACGTCGCCGGGATAGAGGTACTCGAAGTCTTCCTCGGACATGCGGACGATGTTCGCCATCGCGGCGAGCCGGCCGATGCGGGCGCGGTAGGCCGCGATGTCCTTGATGATGGTGGGACGGCAGTTCGGGTCGAGCGAGACGATGCAGCGGCCCCGCGCCGCGGCGACGAGCTTCTCGTATTCGGTCCCCGACTGGTCGTTCATCAGCGGCACGGAGCCGACATGCAGCGCCAGCACCCTGTCGAGCGGCACCTCGGAGGGCACGTAGGTCCACAGCCGCGCAGACGTGGTCTCGTCGTAGAAGGCGTAGCGCGCGTCCTTACCGTCCATCTTCACGAAGGCCAGGGTGGTCTCGTGGTCGGAGCGGCGGGTATAGTCGGGCACGACGCCCGAGGCCGCCAGGTGGGCCGCGATCTGCTCGCCGAAGAGGTCGGTCGACACGCCACCGACGAACCCGGTCGGCGCGCCGAGACGGGCCATCGCCACGGCGACGTTGAGGCAGGAGCCGCCGACGGCGGGCGCGTAGCCGTCGCGTTCGTCGGCGAGCTTCGAGGGGACGAAGTCGATGAGGGCGTCGCCGCAGGAGAGCAGCACGGTCTTGTCGGTCATGGCGGCGTTTCCGAGGGTCCCACGCAATTGGGCCGTCTGCAGCGGTCCCGGTTCCACCTAGGGCACCAAAGCCCGCCCGAAATCAAGTCCGAGGAGGACGCGCTTGCCGCTCGAACTCATTCCCGGGGAACTGCTGGAGGACAAGGAGGTCCTCGCCCTCGTCGCTCTCTCGGCGGGCGGCGCGCGCCCGCAGGACGCCCGCACCCTGCGCGTTTACGAGAAGCTGCGCTCGCTCGGCCTCGCGCAGCGCCGCGACGCGGCCAATGACGACTTCGTGCTGCCGGCCTATGGCCTCACCGAGGACGGCGAGGCGGCGCTTCGCTTCAACTGGACGGAGGTCGCGGCCCTGATCGAGGAGATCGCCCGCCGGAACAAGGGCGGGGAAGTCGGCTGAGCCGCCCTTACTTCAGGATCGTGAAGATCCCGCGGCAGCCCGTGCCCTTCTCGTTCTTCCATGCGCCGCACTGGATCTGGCCGCCCTTGGGCGCGGCGCGCATCCCGTTGGCGCTTCGGCCCGCGCCTTCGCCGCCCTTGGCGTCGGCGGGCACGGTCGATTCGGGATCGATCGAATCGGGCGCGCGCGCTGCGCGCTTCTGGCCGGGCGCGGGCGGCTTCACCGTTCCGTCCGGGCAGTAGCGCCCCGTCACGTTGCCCTGGCGGTCATAGGTGGCGATGCAGGCGTCCTCGGTGGCGGCCGCAGGCGCCGCCGCAAGGCCGGAAGGCCCCAGCGCCATCAGCATCGTCGTCGCGAGAATCCAGCCCCTCATCGCGCCCTCAGCGCCGCCGTCGCCGGCCCGGTTGATGGTCGCGGGTCCGCAGGGCCAAATCATGGCGCGCATCTCCGCTCTTCCTGATGGGAGCCTAAATCGGTAAAGGGCTCGTGACCCCCGTCCGGAGCTTCCCGATGTCCGAACCGACTCGCCCCGCTCTTCTCGACAGGATCGCCGGAATCGTCGGCGAACGCCATGTCCTGGTCGAGCCGCACGATGTCGCCCCCTTCGTGGTGGACTGGCGGGGCCAGTACCGGGGCGAGGCGCTGGCCGTGGTCCGCCCGGGCTCGACGGCGGAGGTCGCTGGCGTGGTGCGCGCAGCGGGCGAGGCGGGCGTCGCCCTCGTGCCGCAGGGCGGCAATACGGGACTGGCGGCAGGCGCCGTTCCGTCCGTCGCGCCGGCGCCGGGCGCGCGGCAAGAACTCGTGCTCTCGCTCTCTCGCGTGAATGCGATCCGCGACGTCGACCCCGTCGGGCTGACGATGGAGCTCGAGGCCGGCTGCATCCTCAAGGTGGCGCAGGACGCCGCCGCCGCGGCGGGCCGGCTCCTGCCGGTGAGCCTCGCGGCCGAAGGCTCGGCGCAGATCGGCGGCGTGCTGGCCGCGAACGCCGGGGGCATCAACGTCGTGCGCTACGGCATGGCGCGGCAGCTCGCACTCGGGCTGGAGGTCGTGCTGGCCGACGGCACGGTGGTCGACGGCCTGCGCCGGCTGCGCAAGGACAACGCCGGCTATGACTGGAAGCACGTCTTCATCGGCTCGGAGGGTACGCTCGGCATCATCACCGCCGCCGTTCTCCGCCTCGCGCCCCGCCCACGCGAACGGGTGACGAGCCTGCTCGCCGTCCCCGATCCGCAGGCCGCCATCGCGCTGCTCGCCCGCGCCCAGGAGGAACTGGGCGACACGGTCAGCGCGTTCGAGCTCATCGGCGGCGACTGCCTCGTTCTGGTGGAGCGGCATTTCGGCCTCGCCTCGCCCGTCGCCGCCGCGCCCTGGTTCGTGCTGCTGGAAGCGTCCGCCAGCATTCCCGGCCTGCGCGACGCCGCGGAGGCGACGCTGGGCGGCGCGCTCGAGGCGGGCGAGGCTACGGACGGCGTCATCGCCGAATCCGAGACGCAGGCGCTCGCCATCTGGGCGCTGCGCGAACACATCACCGAGGCCGAGCTCAAGGAAGGGCCGAGCCTGAAGCACGACGTCTCGGTGCCGGTCTCCAGCATCCCCGCCTTCCTCGACGAGGCGAGCAGGGCCGTGGCGGACGCCTTCCCCGGCGCGCGGCTGAACCCGTTCGGGCATGCCGGGGATGGGAACATCCATTTCAACGTGCTGCTGCAGCCGCAGCACGATCGCGCGGCGCTCAACCGCACCGTGCACGACGTCGTCGCGCGCTTCGGCGGCAGCATCTCGGCCGAGCACGGCGTGGGCCAGTACCGGGTGGGCGACCTCTCGCGCTACAAGGGCCCGGCCGAGCTTTCGACGATGGCGCGGCTGAAACAGGCCTTCGATCCCGCGGGCCTCCTCAACCCAGGCAAGGTGATCCGTCGCGAAGGTTGAAAGTTCTGGCGCTGATGCAACGCAGCATCGCGGAACCTCTACTCAGAGTGTTGATTCCGGTTAAGGTTCCGGTCATGGTCGTCACGGCCGCGCCGCAGAAGGACCTCAGTCCCGACGGCCGATGGACGCGGAGAGGGAGACCTGGACCATGCAAGAGCCTTTGTTGACGAGACGCGGCCTCCTGGCCGCGGCCGCGGGAGCCCTGGCGGCGTCCTCGGCCCCAGCCCTCGCCGACATCAACGAGGCCCAGTATTTCGCGGGCGAGGTCCCCGACAACGGGAAGTACTACCGCAAGACCAATTTCAAGAAGATCGACAAGAAGTGGCGGCGCCAGCTCGTCAAGTATCCCTCGACCGAGCCGCCGGGCACGATCGTGGTCGACACCGACAACCACTATCTCTACGTGATCTTCGAGAACAACACCGCGCTCCGCTATGGCTGTGGGGTGGGCAAGGAAGGCTTCCAGTGGTTCGGCCGCGCCAAGGTGCAGCGCAAGGCCATCTGGCCGGACTGGGTGCCGCCGCCGGAAATGCTTCAGCGCCGGCCCGACCTGCCGAAGTTCATGGCCGGCGGCGTCGACAACCCGCTGGGTCCGCGGGCCATGTACCTCTACCGGGACGGTCAGGACCTCGGCTACCGCCTGCACGGAACGGTCGAGCCCTGGAGCATCGGGGGCGACGTGTCGTCGGGCTGCATCCGCCTGTTCCCGGAGGACATCGTCGACCTCTACCAGCGCACGCCCACCGGCACCGACGTGCTGGTGCTCGAGCATATCCGCATTCCCACCTGATCTCGCTCTCCTGATCCCGGCGCGGCGAAAGCCGCGCCCGTTCCCCTCCCGCATTTCTCGCGAGGCTTCAGTCCATGCGCGTCATCGCCCCCTCGGGATTCGTCCGTCGCCTCGTGCTCGCCGCCGTGATCGCGGGGACGGGCCTCAGCCTCGCCGGCTGCGTCACCACCGAGTCGCCCTCTGCCGTGGATTCGGGGCCGGATGTCCCGCCGGGCACCAACGAGGACTTCATCGTCAATGTCGGCCGCCGCATCTATTTCAACGACAACTCGGCGGAACTGACCGACACGGCCAAGGTCACGCTGGACAACCAGGCCAAGTGGCTCAACCAGTGGACAGGCTACAAGGTGAAGATCGAGGGCTTCGCCGACGAGAAGGGCAGCGAGGAGTTCAACAAGCAGCTTGGCCTCAAGCGCGCCGAGGCGGCCCGCGCCTACCTCGCCTCGCAGGGAGTGGCCCAGCCACGCATGCGCGTGAAGACCTTCGGCAACACGCGCAAGGTCAAGGACTGCCCGGACAGCGGCTGCACCTCGCAGAACCGCCGCGTGATCACGGTGCTGGACACCGAGGCCGAGAGCTGAGGAGCCGCTCCATACCAGGGCGGGCGCCCCTTTCTCCCCTCGCGGGAGAAGGGAAGCGCCACCGGCTAGTTGGCGTTCTGGGTCGCGGTCGCGACCTTCCCGAACATGTTGCCGATCTCGTTCTTCATCGACGACAGGGCCGCGATGAGGCCGACGGCCATGATCGTGGCGATCAGGCCGTACTCGATGGCCGTCGCTCCGGATTCGTCGCGGCAGAAGCGGGTGAGCGTCGACATCGTGGTCCCTGGCAAGATCACTCAGCCCGTATGATCGCGGGCAAACCCTGAAAAAGCTGCTACGGGAAAGGGTGAACGCTGGTTGAAGGCGTTCCCTCGAACCCGTTCGACCGGAGGCTGAGCTGAAGGATTTCTACCGCCAGCCGCGCGAGAGCCGCGTCGACCCGCTGGTGCTGACGGCGCTCATGGACCCGCTTTCCGCCCAGCGCTTCGACTTGCAGCGCCGCGCCTATTTCCCGGCCAAGCGCAACCACGTGCCGGCGCACTGCACCCTTTTCCACCAGCTTCCGGGCGAACGGGAGGCCGCGGTCAGGGAGACGCTGGCGCGGCTCTGCGCCACCCGCATTCCCTTCACCGTCTTTACGTCAGGCCTGCTGAACTTCGGCCGCGGCGTCGCCTACGGGCTCGACGCGCCGGCCCTGATCGCGCTGCGCCATGACATCGCGGTGGCCTTCGCGCCCTGGCTCACGGACCAGGACAGGCAACGCTACCGGCCCCACGTCACGATCCAGAACAAGGCGGACCCGGCGCAGGCCCGCGCACTGCTCGCCTCGCTGGAAGACGACTTCGAGCCCACGGCAGTGCGGATCGAGGGCCTGAGCCTGTGGCGCTACCGCGGCGGCCCGTGGGATGCCGCCGCAACCTTCCGCTTCGGCCGGGAGACTTCGGCCTGAGGCGGCTACTGCACGTCGAGAAGCTCGACGTCGAAGATCAGCGTCGCGTTGGGCGGGATCACGCCGCCCGCGCCGCGTGCGCCGTAGCCGAGCGAGGCGGGGATCGTCAGGATGCGGCGGCCGCCGACCTTCATCGACATCACGCCCTCGTCCCAGCCCTTGATCACCTCGCCGCGGCCGATGGTGAAGCTGAAGGGATCGTCGCGGTCGCGCGAGCTGTCGAACTTCTTCCCGTTCTCCAGCGTGCCCGTGTAGTGCACCGTGACGGTCTGGCCGGGCTTGGGCGAGGCGCCGGTACCGACGACCTGGTCTTGGTAGCGCAGGCCGGACGAGGTGGTGATCATCTTGCCTCCTTGGGCCGCGCGGGCCGCCTGGGGTGCGAGGGACGCGAGAAGCGGAACGGCGAGCAGCCCGAGGGCGTCGCGGCGGCTGGCATGCATCGACATGGACTGCTCCGGTCGGTTCGACGGACCCGCGCCTGATAGCAGCAGGGGTCCCGCTTCGAAAGAGGCGCTACCACAACTCCGCGTAGGAGACGAAGGGCGCGACATCGCCGGGAGCGAGCTCCGCGACCTCCTCGCGCACCACCAGCAATCCCGAGGTCTCGCTGAGCGAGGACAGGCTGGAGGCCCCGTCATGCGGATGCTTCTGGGCCTCTTCGAGCCCGTCCACGCCGGTGGCGAGCCGCACGCGGAGAAAATCGCGCCGTCCCGGCGGCCGCGAGTAGCGGAAGCCGGCCCGGACTGGCCGTCCGGCGGGAAAGGGCAGGTCCTCTCCCGCGAGCCGCGCCAGCAGGGGACGGCCGACATGGGCATAGGCGATGAAGGCCGCCACGGGGTTGCCCGGCAGGCCGAGGAACGGGGTCCCCCCGATCCGGCCCAGCGCGACCGGGCGTCCCGGCTTGATCGCCAGTTTCCAGAACGCGAGTTCGCCCTGTGCGGCGATGGCCGCCCGCACGTGGTCCTCATCGCCCGCGGACACCCCGCCCGAGGTGACCACGAGGTCGTGCCCGGCAGCGGCCTCACGGAGGCTTGCGGACAGCGCGTTGCGGTCGTCGGCGAGGATGCCGAGGTCGGTGACGTCAGCCCCGGCGCGGTGCAGCAGCGCACGCAGCAGCATCCGGTTCGAATCGTAGATGGCAGCCGGCCCCAAGGGCACGCCAGGCTCGCGAATTTCGTCGCCGGTCGAGAACATTGCCACGCGGAGGCGAGCGGACACCTGAAGCGCCGCCCGACCGGCAGCGGCCGCGAGCGCGACGTCCTGCGGCCTGAGCCTCCGGCCGGACTGCAGCACCACCGCGCCAAGCGCTACGTCCTCGCCGGCCCGGCGGACATTGTCGCTGCGGCGAGGCAGGGCCGGCAGCCGTATCCGGCCGTCCTGCTCGATTGTCGCATCCTCCTGCATGACGACGAGGTCGGCATCGGCCGGCAGGGGCGCTCCGGTGAAGATTCGGATCGCTACGCCAGCCGCGCTCACGCCCTCCGCCGATTGGCCGGCGGCGATGCGGCCGCCTCGCGGAAGCAGCGTGGAGCCCGTCTTGGACAGGTCGGCGCTGCGCACGGCCCATCCATCCATGGCCGAATTGTCGAAGCGCGGCAGCGCAACCGCGCTGGTCACGGCTTCCGCCAGGACGCGGCCGTCGGCATCCGCCAGCTTGACCGTCTCCAGGCGGCCGAGCGCAGGCACGGCCCCCGCGAGACGGTCCCACGCCTCTTCGACCCGCAAGGGCGCATCGCCCGCTGCCAGGAAGGATCCTATGTCCATAGACGCCCTGCCATTCATCTGCCGCAGGATAGGGCAGTCCCGGCGGGCGGGCCAAGCCACCGGACTTCGAGGGCTTGGCTCGCGGTGGCCATCGGATTAAGGGAAAGGCCCCGCCGCACCGGCGGCCCCACGTCGGCCTTTGGCCGCCTCTCCCGGAAAACCGCAATGAGCGTCCGCCACAGCCTGCCCAAGGACAAGATCCGCGTCCTCTTGCTTGAGGGCGTCAATGACAGCGCGGTGGAGCTTTTCCGCGGCGCGGGCTACGGCGCGCTGACCCGCCTCCCCAAGGCGCTCGACGGCGAGGAGCTGAAGGCGGCGCTCAAGGGCGTCCACATCCTCGGCATCCGCTCGCGCACCCAGCTCACGCGCGAGATGGTGGCGGCTGCCGACCGGCTGATCGCGGTGGGCTGCTTCGGCGTCGGCACCAACCAGGTCGATCTCGGCGCGGCGCGCCTCGCCGGCATCCCGGTCTTCAACGCGCCCTTCTCCAACACGCGCAGCGTGGCCGAACTTGTGATCGGCGAGATCGTGATGCTGCTGCGCCGGGTCTTCCCCCGCTCCGTGGCGGCCCACCAGGGCGGCTGGGACAAGTCCGCCAAGGACAGCCTGGAGGTGCGCGGCAAGGTGCTGGGCATCGTCGGCTACGGGAACATCGGCTCGCAGCTCTCGACGCTGGCCGAGGCCATGGGCATGCGGGTCATCTTCTTCGACCTCACGGACAAGCTGCGTCACGGCAACACCGAGCCGGTCGGCAGCCTCGACGAATTGCTCTCGCTGTCCGACATCGTGAGCCTGCATGTGCCGGAGACCCCGTCCACCGCAGGCATGATCGGCCGGGCTGAGATCGCCCGCATGAAGCGCGGCGCCTATCTCATCAACAACAGCCGCGGCACGGTCGTCGATCTCGACGCGCTCGCCGAGGCCCTGCGCTCCGGCCACCTGCGCGGCGCGGCCGTGGACGTGTTCCCGGTCGAGCCCTCTGCCAATGGGGAGTTGTTCCACTCCCCATTGCAGGGGCTCGACAACGTCATCCTCACGCCGCATGTCGGCGGCTCGACCGAGGAGGCGCAGGAGCGCATCGGGTCGGAGGTGGCGCGCAAGCTGGTCGATTACAGCGACGTCGGCTCGACGCTGGGCGCTGTCAATTTTCCGCAGGTCCAATTGCCGCAGAGGCCGACCGGGATGCGCTTCATCCAGGTTCAGCGCAACCTGCCGGGCATGCTCGGCCGGCTGAACGAGGTCTTCGCTCGTCGAAAGGTCAACATCGCCGCCCAGTTCTACCAGACCGACGGCGAGATCGGTTACGTCGTGCTCGACGCGGAAGCCAGCGACGACCAGGGCCAGGCCATCCTGGCGGACATCCGCGCCGAAGAGGGCACCATCCGCGCCCGCATCCTCAACGGCGACGACTGAGCTCTGGAGCGCGGGCCTCCCGGCCCGCAGCGCTGAAAGGGCGGCCCGGGAGGCCCGCGCTCCTCAACCCTCCACGGCCACGATCCGCCGCTCCGCGGCCGAGCGCGTGAGGGCGTCGATGAGGCGATGGACCGCGAGCGCGTCGCGGCCGGTGACCACCATCGGGCCCTTGCCCTCGATCGCATCGAGGAAGGCGGAGATCACGGTGCGGTGGTGCTCGTGCGAGAAGGCCATGGGATCCGCGCCGCCGCCATGGGCGGGGCCGGACGTGTGGTGCTCCTCCGTGCCGTCCGGGCGGAAGACGCGCAAATCCTGGCCGACGAGCACCAGCGTGCCCTTCTCGAAGGTCAGCGTCATGCGCTCGGGAAAGCCCGGCTGGATGGCCGTGGAGGCGCGGAAGGAGCCGATCGCGCCGTCGCGGAAGCGCAGCGCCGCCGACGCCACGTCCTCGCATTCCATGCGGTGGGCGAGCGAGGTCGCGGTGAAGCAGGTCACCTCGGCCACGGGCCCCGCGAGGCTCTGGAAGAGGTCGAGCGCGTGGATGGCCTGGGTGATCAGCACGCCGCCGCCGTCGCGGGCCAGCGTGCCGCGGCCGGGCTCGTCGTAGTAGCTCTGCGGCCGCCACCAGTCGACGGCGAGCGACGCCGCCACGAGCCGGCCCAGCTCGCCGGTCGCGATCAGCTCGCGCATCCGCCGCGAACTTGGCCTTGCCCGATACTGCAACATGATGCCTAATTCGACGCCATGAGCCTCTGCAAGGCCCACCAGCTCCTCGGCCCGCGACAGGCTGACGTCGAGCGGCTTCTCGACCAGCACGTGCTTGCCCGCGGCGATCGCCCGGCGCGCCATGTCCAAATGCAGGTTGGACGGCGTCAGCACCAGCACGCCGCGCACGTCGGGATCCGCCAGCAGCGCTTCCAGGTCCGGCGCGTCCGGCAGTCCGAATCGCGTGCAGAGGCGTCGTCGTCCGTCCGAGGAGCGGCTGTGCACGCCCACGACCCGGGCGCGGGCGGAGAGGTCCACGAGACTGGCGGCGTGGGGCGTAGCTCCCATGCCCGCCCCGATGATGGCCACGCCGATCCTGCCGTCCGTCATGATCACGCCTCTTTCCCATCGCTCCGTTTGCAGCCTCGAGAAGGGCCGGACCGAAGCGTTAACGTTGTGTTCACCATAAGCGGCGTTGAATCGCATTTGAACGAACATCGCGGGCCATCGGGCGTTGGCGGGAAGGGCGGAGAGCGCCCTGAGGCTGGCCGAGGCGGGGCGATGATGGTCGCAAAGATCCTGGATGACGGGGCGCATGACGCCCTGGCGGATGCGGTTCCGACGATTCTGGTCGTGGAGGACGACCGGCTGGTGATGATGGTCATCAGCGAGGCTCTGGCCGACGATCACTTTCGTGTGCTCGCTGCTCCGGACGCCATATCAGCTCGTAGAGTCCTGGAGAGCGACGCCGTCGACGTGCTCTTCACCGACATCGATCTCGGACCAGGGCCGTCGGGCCTGGTCCTGGCTCGCGAGGCGAGACGCCTGTGTCCCGGTCTCGCCGTCGTCTATGCCTCCGGGGGGAGGCCCAGCCTGCCGAAGGACCTCGCCGTTCCGGGAGCCGCCTTCGTGCCGAAGCCGTACCGGCAGGCGGAGGTTTGCGATCTCTTGTCACGGATCGCCCGCCGGCCCGGCAGTGCCACCATGTAGCGTGGGAGCGGGGGAATCGGCTGGGTCCACCCATCGATTCGCTGCTGTGTCCCAGACGCAAGACCTTTCTCCGAGCGGCCGGTCCTCGTCCACAGGCGGCACTGATCTTGCTCAAGGGTGAAAGGACGCAACTCCCGGAGTGTTCCGAGGGTTAGGGCAACGACGAGTCGACAGCCGGAAGGGTTCCCATGTTCCCTGAAAACGACCTCTTCGCCAGCTTCACGCGCACCTACGATTCCCGCCGAGAGGCGGAAATGAGCCTGGCGGAGTATCTCGAGGGCTGCCGCGACGACCCGATGATGTATGCCAGCGCGCCCGAGCGGTTGCTGGCCGCCATCGGCGAGGCGCAGCTCGTCGACACCGCGCGCGACACGCGGCTCGGCCGCATCTTCATGAACCGCACCATCCGGGTCTATCCCGCCTTCGCCGAGTTCTACGGCATGGAGGAGACGATCGAGCGGATCGTCAGCTATTTCCGTCATGCCGCGCAGGGCCTGGAGGAGCGCAAGCAGATCCTCTATCTGCTGGGCCCGGTCGGCGGCGGCAAGTCCTCGCTGGCCGAGCGGCTCAAGGCGCTGATGGAGGTCCACCCCATCTACGCGCTCAAGGCCGGCAACGAGATCAGCCCGATCTTCGAGAGCCCGCTGGGCCTGTTCGACCCCGAGACGATGGGCGCCAAGCTCGAGGAGCGCTACGGCATTCCGCGCCGCCGCCTCACGGGCCTGATGAGCCCCTGGTGCCTCAAGCGCCTCGACGAGTTCGGCGGCGACATCTCGCGTTTCAAGGTGGTGCGGATGCGTCCCTCGCGCCTGCGCCAGATCGGCATCGCCAAGACCGAGCCGGGCGACGAGAACAACCAGGACATCTCCTCGCTGGTCGGCAAGGTCGACATCCGCAAGCTCGAGACGCTCTCGCAGAACGATGCGGACGCCTACAGCTATTCGGGCGGCCTCAACCGCGCAAACCAGGGCATCCTCGAATTCGTCGAGATGTTCAAGGCGCCGATCAAGATGCTGCACCCCCTGCTCACCGCGACGCAGGAGGGCAACTATGTCGGCACCGAGAATATCGGCGCCATTCCCTTCCAGGGCATCGTGATGGCCCACTCCAACGAGGCGGAGTGGCAGAGCTTCAAGACCAACAAGAACAACGAGGCCTTCATCGACCGCATCTACGTCATCAAGGTGCCGTACTGCCTGCGCGCGACGGAGGAGCAGCGCATTTACGAGAAGCTGATCCGCGGCTCCGAACTCGCCGGCGCTCCCTGCGCGCCCGCCACGTTGGAGATGCTGTCGCGCTTCGCGGTGCTCTCGCGCCTGCGCGAGCACCCGAACAGCAATCTCTTTTCCAAGATGCGCGTCTATGACGGCGAGAGCCTGCGCGAGGTCGACCCGCGCGCCAGGAGCCTGCAGGAATACAAGGAATCGGCCGGCGTCGACGAAGGCATGGACGGCATCTCGACCCGTTTCGCCTTCAAGGTGCTCGCCGCTACTTTCAACCACGACACGACGGAGATCGCGGCCGATCCCGTCCACCTCATGTACGTCCTCGAACAGACCGTGCGACGCGAGCAGCTCGCCGACGCCACGGAGAAGCGGTACATGGAGTTCATCAAGGCCGAGCTCGCGCCGCGCTACGCCGAGTTCATCGGCCACGAGATCCAGAAGGCCTATCTAGAAAGTTATCACGACTACGGTCAGAACCTGTTCGACCGCTACGTGGACTATGCGGATGCCTGGATCGAGGACCAGGACTTCAAGGATCCCGACACGGGCCAGCTGCTCAACCGCGAACTCCTCAACCAGGAGCTCACGAAGATCGAGAAGCCGGCCGGCATCGCGAACCCCAAGGACTTCCGCAACGAGGTCGTGAAGTTCGCGCTGCGCTCGCGGGCCAGCCATGGCGGCAAGAACCCGTCCTGGACGAGCTACGAGAAGATCCGCGAGGTCATCGAGAAGCGGATGTTCAGCCAGGTCGAGGAACTGCTGCCGGTGATCAGCTTCGGCTCGAAGAAGGACAGCGACAGCGAGAAGAAACATGCCGACTTCGTGGCCCGCATGACGGACCGCGGCTACACCGAGCGCCAGGTGCGGCGCCTGGTGGAATGGTACATGCGAGTGAAGCAGGCGGGGTGAGAAGCCCCGCCGCGAGCGCCAGAAGCATGCTGCGAAAAGGTGGGAACCGGCTTTTCGCGACAAGCATGCGACGACTGTGAAAAGCTGAGCCTGCAGCGTTTCGATTGAAACGCTGCAGGAGAGGAGGCGGACGGACTGCCCATGTTCATCGTCGATCGTCGCCTGAATCCAGGAGGCAAGAGCCTCGGCAACCGCCAGCGCTTCCTCCGCAGGGCCCAGGCGCTCGTGCGGCGGGCCGTCCGCGAGCAATCCGCCGAGCGCGGCATCCGCGACATGGGGGACGGCGGCGAGATCGCAATCCCCGCCGGCGGCGTCAGCGAACCCACGTTGCGGCGCTCTGGCGAGGGCGGCGTGCGCGACCACGTGCTGCCGGGCAACAAGGACTTCCTGGAAGGAGACACCTTCCCGCGGCCCCGCGGCGGCGGAGGCGGCGGACGCGGCTCCGAGGGCAGCGAGGAGGGCGGGGGCGAGGACGATTTCCGCTTCGTGCTCTCGCGCGACGAGTTCCTGGACCTGTTCCTCGACGACCTCGAACTGCCCGACCTCGCCAAGGAGAGCGTCGCCGAGGTGGAAAACCCGGCCTGGCGTCGCGCCGGCTATTCGGTCGCCGGTTCTCCCGCCAATCTCTCGCTGACCCGCACCATGCGGCACAGCCTCTCGCGGCGCATCGCGCTGCGCCGCCCGAAGTCCGAGGAGATGCTGGCGCTGGAAGCGGAGATCGCGGATCTCGAGCGCACGGGCTTCGATCCCGACCGGCTCATCGTCGCGAAGGCCGCGCTCGCCCTGCTGGAGCAGCGTCGCAAGCGAATTCCTTTCGTCGACCCGATCGACCTGCGCTACCGCCAGTACGAGCCCACGCCGCGCCCGGTCGCCCAGGCCGTGATGTTCTGCCTCATGGACGTCTCGGGCTCGATGACAGAGGGCATGAAGGACCTCGCCAAGCGCTTCTACGCGCTGCTCTATATCTTCCTCAAGCGCCGCTACCGGCACGTCGAGATCGTCTTCATCCGCCACACGCACGTGGCGGAGGAGGTGGACGAGGACGCCTTCTTCCACTCCACGGAGACCGGCGGCACGGTGGTCTCCACGGCGCTGGAGGAGATGGCCCGTATCGTGGCGGAACGCTTCCGTCCCGAGGACTGGAACATCTATGCCGCGCAGGCCTCCGACGGCGACAACGCGCCCAACGACAACGCCAAGACGGCCTCGCTGCTCTACGAGCGGCTGCTCCCCGTCTGCCAGTACTTCGCCTATCTCGAGGTCGGGCAGGAGGACGAGCCGTCGCATTTCGGCCTGGGCAACCGCCCGAGCGACCTCTGGCGGACGTACGAGGGGCTGAAGGAGCCGGGTCCGAGCTTCGCGATGCGCAAGGTCCGCCATCGCCGGGACATCTTCCCCGTGTTCCGTGACCTCTTCCAGCGTCGCGACGCGACGGCAAGGCTCGGGATGCCATGACGCTCATCGACCCCGACAGCAGGCTCCTCTATCGCGGCGCCGACTGGGACTTCCCCGTCCTTCGGCGCGTCCACAACGCGATCGAGGAGATCGCCCTCGGGGACCTCGGCCTCAGCGTCTACACCAACCAGATCGAGGTCATCACGGCCGAGCAGATGCTCGACGCCTATTCCTCGTCGGGCATGCCGCTCTTCTACAAGCACTGGTCCTTCGGCAAGCACTTCGCGCATCACGAGGCGGTGTATCGCCGCGGACTTGGCAGCCTCGCCTACGAGATCGTCATCAATTCCGATCCCTGCATCACCTACATCATGGAGGAGAACACCACCACGATGCAGGCTCTAGTGATCGCGCATGCCTCCTTCGGCCATAACCACTTCTTCAAGAACAACTACCTCTTCAAGCAGTGGACCGACGCCGGCGGCATCCTCGACTACCTCGATTTCGCCAAGAGCTACATTGCCCAGTGCGAGGAGCGCTACGGCCACCAGGAGGTCGAGCGCCTGATCGATGCGGCCCATGCTTTGAACAACCAGGCTGTACATCGCTATCCCCGTCCGCAGAAGCCGGACCTCGCCACCGAGCAGCGCCGCGAGCAGGAGCGCCGCCGGCACGACGAGGAAATGTTCAACGACCTCTGGCGCACGGTGCCGTCCAAGGCGCGCGAACGCACTTCCGTCGCGGAGCTCGACGAGCAGCATCGGCGCGCCCTTCTGCGGCTGCCGCAGGAGAACATCCTCTATTTCCTGGAGAAGACCGCGCCCCGCCTGATGCCCTGGCAGCGCGAGGTGCTGCGCATCGTCAGGCTCATCGCCCAGTATTTCTATCCCCAGCGCCAGACCAAGGTGATGAACGAGGGCTGCGCCACGTGGGTCCACTACAAGATCATGAACCGCCTGCACGAGCAGGGCCGGATCGACGATGGCGACGCCATGGAGTTCCTCCACTCGCACACCAACGTCACCTTCCAGCCCCGGCACGACGACCCGCGCTATGGCGGCATCAATCCCTACGCCCTGGGCTTCGGCATGATGCGGGACATCGAGCGCATCTGCCTCGACCCGACCGCGGAGGACCGCGAGTGGTTCCCAGACATCGCCGGCTGCAATGACCCCAACGCGGTGCTGCGCGACGTCTGGGCGAACTACCGCGACGAGAGCTTCATCCTGCAGTTCCTCAGCCCGCGCATGATCCGCGAGTGGCGGCTGTTCCATATTCTCGACGACGCGTCGAAACCCGAGCTGCGCGTCGAGGCGATCCACGACGAGCGCGGCTATCGGCGGCTGCGGCGCAGCCTCGCCAAGCAGTACGACGTGGCCTGGAACGACCCGGACATCCAGGTGGTCGACGTGGACCTCGCCGGCGACCGGCGGCTCATCGTCCACCACAACGTCGTGAACCGCGTGCTGCTCGACGAGAGCGACGCGGGACGGGTCCTGCAGCACCTCGCCGATCTCTGGGGCTATGACGTCGTGCTGCGCGAAGTGGATGAACCCGCTGGCGTGGTGCTTCGTGAGCACAAGGCCGCGGCTCAGTCGGCCTTCGGGCGGAGCTGATCGTCAGTCCTCGGGCGAGACCCAGCCCGGGGGCAGGCCGTGCAGCATGGCCATGGCGGCCACGAGGTAGGCGAGGCTCGGCGTCGTCGCCCTCGCGCACCACCGGAAATCCTCCAACTGTGACGGTCCAGGGGAGACGGCGCATGCATGGCCGTCGGCTCCTTCGCGCCAGGCGAGAAAGGCGTGGCCGGGGCAGAGCTGCGCCACGACGTTCGAGACCTTGTCGAACGACTCCGCCAACCCATCAGGAATCGCCGGGAGCCTTTCGAGGGCGGGCAGGGCGGCGATGAGGAGGCGGTCGCATTCAGCTCCCGGAGGATTCCTGGTCAGGGCAAGGAGAGTCTCACGGACATCACGTCGAACGGGGGACATGCGGATTTCCAGACGATGCGTTCCTCTCCGCTCGCGCACGGGCGGACCATACTCCAACTCTATTGAGTATCCAACTTATGTCAAATTGATTGCGCAATTGTTTAGCGGTTTGTCGAAAGATCCACCAATCGCGCCTGACCGAGGCAGCTTTCCGCCGGCAACCCGAGCACGGGCGAGACCGCTCGCGTTCCGTCAAGCAAGAAATTTTTCGTTCCCGTGTGAACGGGACACCCGCCCATTTGTTGCCGTCATGGGCAGCCACTCTCCGTGGTGGCGGGTGGAAGGGGCATTTCCCATGGAGGGTCGGCGGTGGCCGACACCGCTCGATCCTCACCTCGAAGGGAGAGGATCCAATGGAATACAAGACCATCGAGGATCTCCGCGACGTCGCCGAAGTCCGGGTCGCGGAACGTGCGTTGATGACACGCCGGGAAAAGTTGGAACGCTGGGCCGAATTGCTCGAGCGTGACCCGACGCGTCGACTGAGGTCCCTGGGCGAAATCGAGCTCAAGGCCCCCGCCGAGCGCGCGTTGATGCGCTCGCCGGACTCGCCCCTCACCGTCGCCTTCGAGGATCCGGTCCTGCGCGAGCAGGGCCTCGTCAGCGACAGGCTCGGCGATGGCATGGCCTTCTTCGAGATCACCGAGGACGATGCCCACCAACTCATGTGCTCCTGCATGAACGGCTGGAGCATGACCTCCTCGAAGGTGGCGCGTGGTGTCCGCCGTCTCGCCAACCCCCGGACGGGCCTCATCGCCGCCGCCTGGATGGGCGCCTGCGCGATCGTCGCGCTGCCCGCCCTGGCGCTGCTCGTACACTGACAGGGAACGCCGGCCCTCGCCTGTCAGGCCGGCGTTCTCCCTTTCACGGCGCACTGTCCTGCTCGAGGAAGACGCGACGGGATCAGGGATGCTAGTGGTGCCGCGACCATCGTTGCGGCGCGTGCGGACTTCGCCGCCCTCCGCCGCCTGCCGGGAGGGACCATGCGCATCGCCATTCCGCCGAGGGATCAGCTCACCATCGGCTTCGCTCACGTCGCTTATCGCACGGCCGAGGCCTTCGCGGCGCGCGGGACGGGGCTGATGCATTTCGAGGTGACCTCCCTCGATGCCCTGCGCGAGCGCGCGCCCGAGGCTGACGTCCTCGTGCTCTCGGGCCTGTGGCGCAACGACCTTCTTGAGGCCTGCCCTCGCCTGCGCTTCGTGCAGTCGATGAGCGCGGGCACGGACCAGTACGACAAGGCCCTCTTCGCCGCGAAGGGCGTTCGGCTCGCCAGCGCGCAGGGCGTCAACGAGAAGGCGGTGGCCGAGCATGCCTTGGCCCTCATTCTCGCTCTCACGCGGCAACTCCACGTCGCGCGCGACAACCAGCACGCCCGCCATTGGCGGCCCATGATCGGTGACCGCGCCCTGCGCGAGGACGAACTCGGCGGCAAGACGCTTGTCATCGTCGGAATGGGCCGCATCGGCTCCCGCCTGGCGCGGCTCGCCCGGGCCTTCGACCTGAGGGTGATCGGCGTGCGGCGGAGCGCCCGGCCTGACCCAGGGGTGGCGGACGAGGTGATCGCGCAGGCGGACCTCGCCAGGGCGCTGGCGCAGGCCGACATCGTCGCGCTCACCTGCCCGCTGACGCCGGAGACCACGGGCCTGATCGGTCCGGCCGCCCTGGAGGCGATCAAGCCCGGCGCTCTGCTGATCAACGTCGCCCGAGGCAAGGTGGTGGAAGAGCACGCCCTGCTGGCCGCACTGGCAAACGGCCGCGTCGCCGCGGCGGGCCTGGACTGCTTCCATGACGAGCCCTTGCCTCCGGACTCGCCGTTCTGGACCCTGCCCAACGTCCTGATCACGCCCCACACCGCGGGCGAGACCCGGCGCTACGAGGAGAACGTGGTCGACGTCCTGCTGGAAAACCTCGACCGCCTCTGGCGCGGCGAGACGGAGCTGCTCAACCAGATCGTCTGAACGCGCGACTTAGACGACCACCGTGATCCGCCGCGCCGCGCGCGTGAGCCCGGTATAGAGCCAGCGCTGGCTGTGTTCGCGGAAGGCGAAGCTCTCATTGAAGAGGACAACGTCGTCCCACTGCGAGCCCTGCGCCTTGTGCACCGTCAGGGCATAGCCATAGGTGAACTCGTCGCTGTCGCGGCGCACCGCGAAGGAAAGCGTCTCGTCCTTGCCCTCAAAGAATTCGGGCAGCACCTTCACCTTCACGGCCTTGCGGTGCGGGTCCTCTTCAGGCACCACGTCAAGCCGTAGATAGCCGCCGCGCCGCTCCCGGATCTGCTTGATCTGCCAGAGCCCGCCATTGAGCAGGCCCTTCTTCTTGTCGTTGCGCAGACAAACGAGCTTCTCGCCGGCGGCAGGGAAGGGGTCGCGGAACCCTTTATGATTGCGGATCCGCTCATTGTAGTCGTGACGTGTACGGTTCATGCCCACAAGCACTTGGTCGGCGCGCAGCACGGCCGAGCGTCCGATTGGGCCCCGGATGACGCGGCTCTCGCCATGCTCGCCGAGCGACAGGCTCTCGCCCTCGCGCACCTGCATGGAGAGCCGGATGATAGGGTTGTCGCGAGCCTGGCGGTGCACCTCGGTCAGCATCACGTCGGGCTCGTGCTCGGTGAAGAAGCCGCCGCCCTTCACCGGCGGCAGCTGCGCGGGGTCGCCCAGCACCAGCACCGGCGCGCCGAAGGAGAGCAGGTCGCGCCCGAGCTCCTCGTCGACCATGGAGCACTCGTCGATGACGATGAGGTCCGCCTTGGCCGCCCCGCCGTCGCGGTTGATGACGAAGGAGGGCTCCTCCACGTCCGTTGCCTTGGGCCGGTAGATGAGGCTATGGATCGTCGCCGCGCCCTCGCAGCCCTTGGCGCGCAGCACGTGCGCCGCCTTGCCGGTGAAGGCCCCGAACACGACCTCGCCATCGAGCCCCTCGGCGAAGTGGCGCGCGAGCGTCGTCTTGCCGGTGCCCGCGAAGCCGAACAGGCGGAAGACCTGCGGCGTGCCGTCCTTGAGCCAGGCTGCCACCCGCTTCAGAGCGTCGTCCTGCTGGGGCGACCAATCCATCCCGTTCCTCGTCCGTTCGCCCCAGCGTTAGCCGATTCGCGTCGGCTTCGCTTGCGCGGGCGCGCGAAGTGTGCTTTGCCTTTGCTGTTTGAATGACTGCGTCATTGCCCGCCTGTGAAGTAGAGTGCCCGACGAATTGCAATCTGAAGATGTATTCATCCGGGATGAGCTCGCGCATCCCGACGTTTTTCAGGATCATCCATGTCTCAGACCAACGTGATCTGCGTGTCCCATGTCGGCGGCCAGGGCAAGACCACCGTCACGCAGCTCCTCAAGATCATCGCCGGGCGCGCTGGCATTTCCATGTCTCTCGCCAGCGCCGACTATCTGGATTCCTCCGGCCGCTCAAAGCTCGGCAAGCTCTATCCCGGCACGACGGAGTACGGGGTCGGCGCACCGCTCACGGCGGCCCGGCAGGAGAACAACGCCAACGCGCCCCTGCGCTATTGGGACAAGCTCGGCGGGATCTTCCTGCGCGACAGCCACATCCTCGATGTCGGCGTCAACGTGTTCGACGACATCTCCACCTGGGCGCTGGACCGGCACCTTCCTTCGCTGATCGAGCGGCGCCGCGCCGCGCGGATCGATCTCGTCTGCGTCTGCAAGGCGGAGGGCCACTCGCTCGACAACCTCAGCCAGCTCATCGGAGACGTTCTGGCGCGCAAACCCTTCCCGCTGCAGAGCATCACGGTCGTGAAGAACGAGCTGGGCGGCTCCTTCGGCGAGAACGAGGTGGAGGCTCGCCTCTCCGTGCACAAGACGGCCCTCAACTTCGTCGAGGTGCCGCGCTGCTTCTCCGAGCTCTGGGGCACGATGGAGCGCAAGCGCGTGCCCATCGAGACCGTGATCGACATGCAGGACGACGAGGCGCTCTGCGAGCTCCTGGAGGTCGACCTCTTCACGGCCGTGGCCGGCGCGGCGGAGCTGCGCCGCTGGGTGGACGTGGTGGAGCAGCGCGTCCGCCGGGCCGGTCTCTTCAAGCTGGCCGAGGCCGCCTGATCGGCGCGAGACCCTGCCGTGCGCCGCACGGCGGGGTCGGCAGGCGACAAATCGCGGGAGCGGCGACAGGATAGACTCGTCGTCGTTTACTCCTGCGAGTCCCCGCCATGACGTCCGCCGCTGCAGCGCCATCCGCCGTCGAGGTCACCGAGAACCTCTTCATTCCGCTCTCGGACGGCACGCGCCTCGCCGCCCGGCTCTGGCTGCCGGCGGATGCCCATGCGAAGCCCGTCGCTGCGGTGCTGGAATACATCCCCTACCGCAAGCGCGACGGGACGCGCGGACGCGACGAGCCCATGCATGGCTGGTTCGCCGCAAACGGCCTCGCCGCCATCCGCGTGGACCAGCGCGGGTCCGGCGAATCCGACGGCTTCATGGACGACGAATACCTGAAGCAGGAACAGGACGACGCGCTGGAGGTGATCGCCTGGATCGCCGCGCAGCCCTGGTGCTCGGGCGAGGTGGGGATGATGGGCAAGTCCTGGGGCGGCTTCAACGCGCTGCAGGTCGCGGCGCGCCGCCCGCCTGCGCTGAAGGCCATCATCACGGTTTGCTCGACCGACGACCGTTACGCCGACGACATCCACTACATGGGCGGATGCCTGCTCAACGACAATCACTGGTGGGGCGCGATCATGCTCGCCTACCAGGCGCGGCCGGGAGACCCGGAGATCCTGGGGGAGGCCTGGCGCGAGCAGTGGAAGGCACGGCTCGCGCATATGCCTTTCTGGCCGGCGCTCTGGCTCGCCCACCAGAGGCGCGACGCTTACTGGAAGCACGGCTCCGTCTGCGAGGACTGGAGCGCCATCCAGTGCCCGGTCCTCGCCGTTGGCGGCTGGGCGGACGCCTATACCAACGCGATCCCGCGTCTCCTGGAGCACCTGCAGGTCCCCCGCCTCGGCATCATCGGACCCTGGGCGCACCTCTACCCGCAGGACGGCGTGCCCGGCCCTGCCATCGGCTTCCTGCAGGAGGCCAAGCGCTGGTGGGACCACTGGCTGTCCGGTGTCGATACGGGGATCATGGACGAGCCGATGCTGCGCGCCTTCGTCGAGCACGACACGCCGGCCGGCGCGTGGCGCCCGGAAGCGCCGGGCCACTGGGTGGCGGAGCGACGCTGGCCGTCGCCTACCATCCGGCCCCTGGTGCTGCCGCTGGCGCCCGGCGCGCTGGGGCAGGCGGCGACTGCGCCCGCGGAGCTGTCGTTCCGCTCGCCGGCCTATGTCGGCATGGGCTGCGGCGAGTGGATGGGAACGGGCTCCTCCGGCGAGCAGCCTGCCGACCAGCGCATCGACGACGGCCTGTCGCTCTGCTTCGACACCGGCCCCCTCGACGCCGACCTCGACCTGCTTGGCGCACCCGTGTTGGAGCTGGACCTCGCGTCGGACAGCTCCACCGCCCAGCTCGCCGCCCGCCTGTGCGTCGTCGCGCCGGACGGCTCCTCGCGGCGCATCAGCTACGGGGTCCTGAACCTGCAGCACCGCCGCTCGCACGAGCATCCCGAGCCGCTCGTGCCAGGACAGGCTGCGTCGGTCCGGCTGCAGCTCAATGATTGCGGCCAGCGCATTCCCGCCGGCCACCGCCTGAGGCTCGCATTGTCGACGGCCTACTGGCCGCTCGTCTGGCCGGCGGCCGATGCCGCGATGCTGACCCTGCATTTAGCCGGCTGCCGCCTCACGCTTCCTGCCCGGCCGCGTGATGCGCGGGAGGAGGCGATCGCATTTGCCCCGCCCGTCTCCGGGCCTCCGGCCCCACGCACCAAGGTCGCCCCCGGCCGCAGCGCGCGCGAGGTGGAGCTGGATCTGATCACCGGCGTCAGCCGCTACCGAACGGAGGGGGAGGGCGGCCTGTTCGGCGAAGGCGTGCTGCGATTCGACGAGACGGGCACGGTGCTGTCCCACTCCCTCACCCGCGAATTCGCCATCCAGGGCGAAGACCCGCTCTCGGCGCAGGCCCGCATCCTGCAGACCTACGAGATGGGCCGCGAGGGCTGGGACATCCGCATCGAGACGGCGACGGAGCTCACCGCCACGGCGACGGCTTTCCGGATAACCGGCAGGCTCGAGGCCTTCGAGAACGACGTGACGGTGGCCTTGCGGGAGTGGGACGAGACCTTTCCAAGGGATGGAGTGTAGGCGGCTTTGGCCGCGGAGGGTGTTCTGCGCCGACCCCCACCCCATGCCCCTCCCCGCAAGGGGGAGGGGAGCTGACGAACCGCTGGGCGCAACAGCTGGCGCTGAAGCATCGGCGGCAGGCGACGTCATCGGGAGGTTAGGCTCGCCACGAGACGCTCTCCTCCCCCTTGCGGGGAGGGGTAAGGGTTGGGGGGTGCTGGGCGAAGTGCGCTACCGCCGCTTCAGCGCAATGCCCTGTCCGGCCTCCGGCGGAACCGCCATCTCGGCATGAGACGCAGTCAGCGCCGCCACGGCCTGCCCGACGGACTCTGGCCAGGGCGAGGTGCGCGGACCCGAGGCATCGATGCTGAGCAGCAGCTGCTCGCTCGTCGACACGACATGCCCGCCCCCGCCGTGGCGCATGGTCAGCCACACCCGCAGGCGCTTGGCGTCGCTTTCCAGCACCTGCACGTCCACGTCGAGAGGCTCGCCCTGCTTCACCTCGCGGACATAGCGGATCATCAGGGCCGCCGTGTAGATCGTGTGGCCCGTGGCAGCTCGGCCCGCCGCGTCCAGGCCGAGGCGGTCCATCAGGGCGTCGACCGCGCGGCTGAACACGACGGCGTAGTAGGCGTCGTTGAGGTGGCCATTATAGTCCACCCAGTCTGCCTGCACGGTCCAGCTGCCGAGAGGAAGAGGCGAGACGGAGCCGCCCATCGCCTCAGATCCGACCCTCGAGGCCCTCGGCCTCGGGCCAGTACTCCTTCACAAGAGCGAGGAGCTTGACGAGGAACTCGTCGCGCCGCGTCTCGAGCTGCGTGATGCTGCGGCCCGCGGCTTGGGCCTCGCAGCCATCGGCGACGCGGTCGATCAGGTCTTCGGTGAGCTCGGGGGCGACGAGCTTGGTCCAGGGCAATTTCAGGGCGGGTCCGAACTGGTGCAGCATATGGCGCATGCCGCCCTCGCCGCCGGCGAGGTGGAAGGTGAGGAAGGTGCCCATCAGCGACCAGCGCAGGCCGCAGCCATAGACGACGGCGGCGTCGATCTCCTCGGTGGTGGCCACGCCGTCATTGACGAGCCAGAGCGCCTCGCGCCACAGCGCCTCCATGAGGCGGTCGGCGATGAAGCCCTCGATCTCCGTGCGCACATGCAGCGGCCGCATGCCGATCGTGCGATAGAAGGCGCTGGCGCGTTCGACCGTCTCTGCCGAGGTCGCCTTGCCGCCGACGACCTCGACCAGCGGCAGCAGGTAGACGGGGTTGAAGGGGTGGCCCACCACGACCCGATCCGGATGCATGGCGCGCTCCTGCAGCCGCGTCGGCAGAAGGCCGGAGGTCGAGGTGGCGATCACCACGTCGGGGCGCGCATGCGCGTCGATCTCGGCGATGAGCTGCTGCTTCAGGTCCTCGCGCTCGGGCGCGTTCTCCTGCACGAAGTCGGCGTCGATCACCGCCTCCGCGAGCGTCGGGACGACGCGCAGCGCGTCCTCGGCGGGGCGGCGCAGGCCCGTGCGCTCCATGGCCGGCCAGGCCTTCTCGACGGCTGCCCGCAACCGGCCCTCCGCGCCCGGCGCGGGGTCCCAGGCGACGACCTCGAGCCCACGGCCGAGGCAGCGGGCCGCCCAGCCGGAGCCGATGACCCCCGTCCCGACGATGGCAACTGTGCGGATGGCGGACATGGCGTTCTCCCGGCTCGCTGACGTGCCAGTGAAGGCTACGCCGCGGTCTGCGGGTTGGCGATGCCCGACGAGGAGTTTGACGGTGCCGACGCCGCTGCGCGATCCGGCGCCTTCATGTCGGAATCCCTTCGATCGGGGGCCGGCGGGGCTGGTAGAAGAACCCGTCGATTCGGGGCTGCCGATGCGCGATTCACCAAAGCAGGGCGAGGGAGGCGGGGCCGCACAGGCACGCCGGATGGTCACGCCCGCGCAGCGCAGGCTCGGCATCCTGCTCACGGCCTTGGGGGCCGTCTTCTGGAGCTCGGCGGGGCTCTTCGCCCGTGGCATCGAAACGGACCTGTGGACCATGCAGTTCGGCCGCGCGCTGTCGGGCGGCCTCTTCATGCTGGCTTATTGCATCTGGGAGCACGGGGTGCGGACCCCGCAGGCCTTCCGTCGCATCGGGCGCGTGGGGATCATGGTGTCCTTCATGTCGGCGGGCGGCATCTTCAGCTACGTGACCGCCTTGCACCTCGCGCCGGTCGCCAACGTGATGGTGGTGATGGCGACCACGCCCTTCGTGTGTGCGCTGGTCGCCTATCTCTGGCTGGGCGAGAAGGTGACGCAACGCACCGTCGCCGCTTCGGCCCTCGCCTTCGTCGGCGTCATCACCATGGTCGCCTCCGGCACGGAACTGGGGCACCTGCTGGGCGGGCTGTTCTGCTTCATCATGGTGGTGTTCTTCGCCTTCATGGTGGTGATGGCGCGACGCGATCCCACGCTCTCCATGACCCCTGTCAACACGCTCGGCGCGCTGATCTGCGCCGCCGTCGTGTTTCCGCTCGCCCATCCCGCCAGCCTCAGCCTGCAGGACGCCGTATTGCTCGTCGGCTTTGGCTTCGTCACCCTGTTCTTCGCGCTGCTGCTCTTCATGATCGGGGCGCGCTACATCCCGTCCGCCGAGGCCGGGCTCATCGGCCTGCTCGACGTCGTGTTGGGTCCCATTTGGGTCTGGCTGTTCTTCGCGGAGGAGCCGAGCCGGGCGGCCCTCATCGGCGGCGCAATCGTGCTCGTCGCCGTGCTGTGGCACATGTTGGGCGAGCTTAGACGGGAGAGGGCGGGCTCGTGACCGGCTCGGCCTTGGGCCTCGCCTGGCGTGCGCCGGCGAGCGCGCTCACCAGCACGCCGGTCAGGATCAGCGCACCGCCCGTCAAGGTCGCGCCGGAGGGAACTTCGCCGAGGATGAGGAAGGCCCAGACTGGCGAGAGGAGGGTCTCCGTCTGGGCGAGCACGGTCAGTCCCGTAGCCGGGATCTGGGACGCAGCCGCGTTGAAGCAGGCGACGCCGATGCCGATGAAGACTGCGCCATGCAGCATCGCCATCAGGATGTCCTGGCGGGGCGGCACGAGGGTCTTGCCCTGCGCTAGGGTGACCGCCACGCAGACGACGAAGCTGACGAGGGCGAGGCCCGGCAGGGTGGGCGAGAAGTCCTTGCCCGGCGCGAGGCGCACGCAGATCGAGTAGAGCGCGAAGCAGAGCGAGGAGGCGAGCGCGCCCAGGTTGCCGATCCAGGAAGAGCGGCTGCTTTCCGCGTCGCCAACGCCGCTCACCATGACCGCGAGGCCGGCGACGCCGAGCGCAATGGCGACGACCGACGCCGGCGTCATCCGTTCGCCCAGGATGAAGCGGGCCAGCACCATGCTGAGCAGCGGGCTGATCGAGGCCAGGAACAGCGCATTGGCGATGCTGGTCTCCTTCAGCGCGAAGATGAAGGTGATGGCGGCGAGCGACAGCGCACTCGCTGCGGCGAAGCCGAGCCAGCCGCCTGTCACGAAGTGACGGATGAGCAGACCGCGGCCCTGCAGCACGTTCCACGCCTCCACCGCCACGAAGAGGCCGATGGAGCGCCAGACGAGGTATTGCCAGGGATCGGCGTTCGGCGCAAAGCGGACGGTGATGCCGCCGAAGCTCCACATCGTGCCGGCGAACAGCGCCAGAAGCGCGCCCACCCAGTAGCTGCGCGCGAGCGGGGCATGCGCGGCCGTCCGACTCACCCCGTCCTCCCCTCGTGCGCCTGATGGCCCTGCGTCGCGCACACTCTTACCCTGCGAGGCCGTTGCAGAGCTATGGCGCTCGAGCCGGGCTGGGGCGTGCGGGGCTCAGGCGGGCGCATCGGTCCACCGTACGAGCGCGTCGACGGCCACCGCGCCGCGGCCCTTCGGAAGGACAAGCAGCGGGTTTACGTCGAGTTCGAGGAGCCTTTCGGCATGGGCCTGCGCGAAGCTTGCCACCGCGATGACGGCCTCGACCGCAGCGGCGGCGTCGCCGGCGGGCCTGCCGCGATAGCCCTCCACCAGTCGCCAGACCTTCAGCGAGGCCAGGGCGGCCTCGACATCCGCTCGCGTCGCCGGCAGCAAGAGCGTCGAGGCGTCGGCGAGCAGTTCGACGAGCACGCCGCCTGCTCCCACGGTCAGCGTGGGGCCGAAGGTCGGGTCTCGCGTGACGCCGACGATGAGTTCGGCCACCACGTCCTGCTGCATGGCCTCGACCAGCAGGCGGTCGGACAGACTGGAGAGGTCCCGCGCTGCAGCTTCGACGGCCGCCTCGTCGCGCAGGGAGAGCTTCACGGCCCCGGCCTCGGTCTTGTGAGCGAGCGTGCCGGAGACCGCCTTCAGGACCACGGGAAAGCCGAGCCGGCGCGCCGCTGCGACCGCCTCGGGAGGGGATACGACCTCACCGCGCGGCGCTGGAAGGCCGAAGGCGGCGAGGGCGGCCTTGGACGTGGGCTCGTCCAGCATTCGCGCAGCCCCGGCCGGCATCGCCGAGGCCAGCAGGTCCGGGGCCGGCGGCCGCAGCCCCGCCTCGCCGGTTGCAGCCGCCAGCGCGATGGCTGCGAGACCGTCGCCCAGGCCCTGCAGCGGGACGATGCCCTGCGCCAGAAGCCTCCGGCCGATCGACTCCGGCAGCGTCTCAGGCAGCGACGAGATCACCCCCGCGGGCGCGCCAGTGTTCCGGGCGGCGGCCTCGAAGGCTTCGAGCGTGGTGAGCCAGGTGGAGGCGTCGCAGCGATCCAAGCGGGGGATGTCCAGCACCAGCAGGTTCATGTCGAAGCCGGCGCCCAGCATGGCCGAGAAGCAGGCCGTGGAAGCCGGCACGTCCGCCCAGATATAGGTGTGGTAGTCGAGCGGGTTCGCGACGGGCACCCTGGGGCCCAGCAGGCTTTCCAGCTTTGCCTGGTCCGCCCCGGGCAAGGCAGGCGTCTCCAGCCCGTGCGCCTCGGCGAGGTCCGCCACCAGCGAGGCCTCGCCGCCCGAGCAGCTCATCGAGGAGATGCGCCGTCCGGAGACTGGACCGTGCACATGCAGCAGCTTCAGCGTCTCCAGGAAGACCGGGAGGTCGTCGGCCCGCGCAACCCCGGCGCGGGCGAACAGCGCGTCGTAGAGCGTGTCGGCCCCGGCCAGCGACGATGTGTGCGAGAGCGTGAGCGCCGCGCCCACCTCCGAGCGGCCGGTCTTGAGGACCACGACGGGCACGCGCCTGTCGAGGGCCGCACGCGCCGCCCGGGCGAAGCCTGCGACGTCGGTCAGGCCTTCGACATGGAGCCCGATGGCGCTGATGCGCGGGTCCGACGCCAGGGCCTCGACGAAGTCGCCCATGTCGTGGCGCGCCTTGTTGCCGACCGTCGCCAGGATGGCGAGCGGCAGGGAGCGCGCCTGCATGGTGAGGTTGAGCCCGATATTGCCGGACTGCGTCACGATGGCGACGCCTCGCTCAAGCGGGGTCATGCCATGCTGGTCGGGCCAGAGCGCCGCGCCGTCCAGCGCGTTGATCATGCCGTAGCAGTTGGGTCCGAGCATCGCCATGTCGCCGGCGGCCTCGACGAGCCGCGCCTGCAGAGCCGCACCCTCCGGCCCGACCTCGGCGAAGCCCGAGGCGTAGCACACCGCGCCGCCCGCGCCGCGCTGCGCCAGCGCCGCGACCGCCTCCACCGTCGCCTCGCGCGGCACGGCGACGAAGGCGGCGTCGGGAGCCTCCGGCAGCGCCTCGACGCTAGCGAAAGCGGGGCGTCCCGCCACGTCGCTGCGCCGCGGGTTCACGGGCCAGATCGGCCCGGCGAAGCCGATCTTCTCGCATTGGCGCACCACCTCCGCCGCCTCGCGTCCGCCGACCACGGCGATGGAACGGGGCGAGAGGAGGCGGGCGAGGGGTGAGCGGTTCATGCACGCCGCTCTGCGCGGACCGCGTCTCGGGCCCGCACGGCCGCCTCGATGTGGGAAACGCCGAGGCCGCAGCAGCCGCCGATCACCTGGACGCCGTCGCGCAGCCAGCGCCCGAAATAGCCTTCCAGCCGCTCCGGCGGGATGACGTCCACGAACTTCCAGTCCGGCATCTCGAAATGGCCGGAATCGGGATAGGCAGCGACCGGGCCGGACCAGGTGTCGCGGATGGTGGCCACCGCGTCGGACACGAGCTCCGAGCCGGTGTGCATCACGCCCATGACGTCGACGCCGGAGGCGGGGACGAGGGAGGACACCGTCGACAGCGGCAGGTCGTCGGCATGGTGGAAGGACAGCACCTCGCCGGATGCCCCCCGCCGCGCGCTCATACCGAACCACACGGGGAGCCCCGTCGCCAACGCCGCCTCCACGGCCAGCTTCGCGCGGCCGGGATGGTACATCATCTCCAGCAGGATGAGCTCGCAGCCCGCGCCCTTCAGCGCCTGAGCCAAAGCATGAAAGGCATCGGAGACTTCGCCGTCCGTGGGCACGGCGGCGAGGTCGACCGTGGCGGTGCCGCCGGAGACCGGCACCATGTGCGACAGGGAGCCGGCCACGACGACGCCCGGCTCGCCAGCGGCCTGACGCGCCTTCAGCGCGGCGGCCACGGCCCGCGTGGCGATCTCCTCCGAGCGGTCGGCAAGGCCGGCGCCCTTCAGCATGATGCGCGAGGCCGCGAAGGTGTTGGCCGTGACGATCTCGGCGCCGGCACGGATGTAGTCGGCATGGATGTCCGTCAGCAGCGTGTCGTTGCCCAGCGTCGCCGGGCCGCACCATGCGGCGGGATCCATAGGCGCGCCGCGGCGCTGCAGCTCGGTTCCCGTGGCCCCGTCGAGGATGACGGCGTCGCCGGCATCGATGCGGGCCATAAGGGCGGCATAGGCGGTCATGGCTCAGGACCCCAGCGGGCGCAGCAGGGCGCGCGAGATGATGTGGCGCTGGATCTCGCTGGTGCCGTCCCAGATGCGCTCCACGCGGGCGTCGCGCCACCAGCGCTCGATGGGCAGCGAGGACATGAGGCCCATGCCGCCATAGATCTGGATGGCCTTGTCCGTCACGCGCGCCAGCATCTCCGAGGCGAAGAGCTTGGCTACCGCGAAGTCCGTGTTGGTCGCCGCGCCCCGGTCAAGCTTCCAGGCGGCTGAGAGCGTGAGGAGGTCTGCGGCCTCGATCTCCGTCAGCATGTCCGCAAGCTGGAACGAGACGCCCTGGAAACGGCCGATCGTCTCGCCGAACTGCTTCCTCTGCGACGCCCATTCGAGCGCGGCTTGGAGCACGCGGCGGGCGCGGCCGACGCTCGTGGCGGCGACGGTGAGGCGGGTGGCGCCGAGCCACTCGTTCATCAGGTCGAAGCCGCGGCCCTCCTCGCCAAGCAACTGGGCCTGCGAGACGACGCAATCGTCGAAGAAGAGCTCGCACTGGTGGTAGCCGCGATGCGACACGCATTTCGGGCCGCGGCGCATGGTGAAGCCGGCCGTGCCCATGTCCACCAGGAAGGCCGAGATCTTCGCCTTGCGGCCCTTGGCCGTCTCCTCATGGTCCGTTGCGGCGAAGAGGATCACGAAGTCCGCCTTGTCGGCATGGCTGATGAAGTGCTTCGCGCCGTTGATCACCCAGTCCCCGCCGCGTTTCTCCGCGCGGGTCTTCATCGAACGCACGTCCGAGCCAGCGCCCGGCTCCGTCATGGCGAGGCAGTCGTGCCGCTCGCCCCTGATCGCGGGGATGAGGTAGCGCCCGACCTGCTCGCCGCGGCAGCCCTGCAGGATGTTGGAGGGCCGGCCCACGCACATCTGCAGCCCGTAGGAGGCGCGGCCCAGCTCGCGCTCCATGAGCGTCACGCCCAGCGCGTCGAGCCCGCCGCCGCCGTGCTCGGCCGGCATGTTGGCGGCGTAGAGCCCGAGCGCGATGGCCTTCTGCTGGATCTCGAGGGCGAGATCATCGGGCACGTCGTCGAGCGCCTCGACGCGGTCCTCGTGGGGGTAGAGCTCCTTCTCCACGAAGGCGCGCACGGTCTCCACGAGCATCCTGTGCTCGTCGGAGAGAGGGAAGCCTTCGCCGTGGCTCATGCGCGATGTCCGTCGAACTCCGCGGCAACTCCCCTCCCCCTTGCGGGGAGGGAGCGCACGCGTTGTAGGCTCAAACGCCCGTTCCTTCTCACCGCTGCGTCCTCAGCCCCAGCTTCACCCGGGCTTCTGCAGGCGTGAGCGTGCGCGCGCCCATGCGCTCGATGATCTCCTTGGCGCGGGCGACGAGCGTGCCGTTGGTGGCGGGCACGCCCTTGTCCAGCCAGATGTTGTCCTCGAGCCCCACGCGGACATTGCCGCCGAGCAGCACGGCCTGCGCCACGAAGGGCATCTGCATGCGGCCGATCGCGAAGCCCGCCCAGTTGCAGCCGGGCGGCAGATGGTTGCGCATGGCGACCATCGTCTCGGTGGTCGCTTCCGCGCCCCAGGGGATGCCCAGGCAAAGCTGGAACAGGGCGGGGTCGTCGATCAGCCCTTCCTTCATGAGCTGCTTGGCGAGCCAGATGTGGCCGAGCTCGAAGGCCTCGATCTCCGGCCGCACGCCCACCGCCTGGATCCGCCGCGCCATGTCCCGCAGCAGGTCGGCCGTGGCCAGGAAGGCCGCGTTGCCGAAGTTGAGCGAGCCGCAGTCGAGCGTGCAGATCTCGGGGCGAAGCTCCTCGACATGGGCGACGCGCTCGGCCGCATCGGCCATGTCCGTGCCGGGACCGCCGCGGGCAGGCTCGTCCGGGTTGAAGACGAAGTCGCCGCCCATGCCCGCCGTGAGGTTGATCACGACGTCGACGCCGGACTCGCGGATGTAGCCCACCGCCTCGCGGTAGAGCGCCGGATCGCGCGCCGCCTTTCCCGTCGCGGGGTCGCGGACGTGGAGATGGGCGATGGCGGCCCCGGCCCGTGCCGCCTCGATGGCGGCGTCCGCGATCTGGCGCGGGGTGACCGGGATCGCCGGATGCTTGCCCACCGTGTCGCCCGCGCCCGTCACGGCGCAGGAGATGATGACGTCCTGGTTCATGCCCGCCTCCCCGATTGGCCTTCGATGATAGGGGCGGCCCGGATGGCGAGTTGGCGCGCGACGACGGGGAAAAGTCCCGATGCGACGGGGAGCGCTGCCTGCGCCGCTCGAGGCTCTACGACGAAAGTCTGCGACATTCCGTCAAACAAGACGGCGCATCCCGCACGAGAGCCTCCGGGCTAACCCTTACCCACCCCCATTCTTGTCGTTTTTCGGGTGATCGGAGCTCGCGTGTTGATCTCGCTCAACGTCGCTCCGGGCGGGCGCGGCCATGGTGCATCCGTCCAAATCGCATTCCGCCCCGCTGCGTCCCTGCGGCGGCGCGCGGTCGTGCCGGAGCACGGGTTCCGAAGGGGGAAGTCATGGCGCAACCAGCGTCGATCAAGAAGACCATGACGGTCGGGGAGGGTGGCACGGCCATCGCCTTCGCGGCCCTTGCGGTCCTGGCCATCGTCATCGCAGCCAAGGCCTGGACGCCAGAATTCGCGTTCCATGCCTATCTGTTCGCGGCCGCCAGCGTCGCGACGGTGTTCGTCATCTTCAACCGGTACTTCAGCCGGCCCGGCGAGCCCGTCCCGCAGGTGATCGACGGCAAGCCCAACTACAATTACGGGCCCATCAAGTTCGCCACTATCGCGGCCCTGTTCTGGGGCGTCGCGGGTTTCACGGTGGGTCTGTACGCCGCCCTCGAGCTCGCCTATCCCGCCTTCAACCTCGACTTCGCCTACATCAACTTCGGGCGCTTGCGCCCGCTTCACACCTCCGCGGTGATCTTCGCCTTCGGCGGCAACGTGCTGCTGGCGACGTCCTTCTACGTCGTGCAGCGCACCTGCCACGCCCGCCTCGCCGGCGACATCGCGCCGTGGTTCGTGGTGCTGGGCTACAACTTCTTCATCCTCATCGCCGGCACCGGCTACCTGCTGGGCATCACCCAGAGCAAGGAATACGCCGAGCCGGAGTGGTACTCGGATCTCTGGCTGACGGTCGTCTGGGTCGTCTACCTGCTCGTCTTCCTGGCCACGATCTGGAAGCGCAAGGAACCCCACATCTACGTGGCGAACTGGTTCTACCTCGCCTTCATCGTCACCGTGGCGATGCTGCACCTCGGCAACAACCCTGCGGTGCCGGTGTCGATCTTCTCGTCCAAGTCCTACATTGCCTGGTCGGGCGTGCAGGACGCCATGGTGCAGTGGTGGTACGGCCATAACGCGGTGGGCTTCTTCCTCACCGCTGGCTTCCTGGCCATCATGTACTACTTCGTCCCGAAGCAGGCAGACCGCCCTGTCTATTCGTATCGGCTGTCGATCGTGCACTTCTGGGCGCTGATCTTCATCTACATCTGGGCCGGACCGCATCACCTGCACTACACGGCTTTGCCGGACTGGGCGCAGACGCTCGGCATGGTCTTCTCGATCGTGCTGTGGATGCCCTCTTGGGGCGGCATGATCAACGGCCTCATGACGCTGCAGGGCGCCTGGGACAAGCTGCGTACCGATCCCGTCCTGCGCATGATGGTGGTGTCCATCGCCTTCTACGGCATGTCGACCTTCGAAGGGCCGCTCATGTCGATCAAGTCGGTGAACTCGCTCTCCCACTACACGGACTGGACCATCGGCCACGTGCATAGCGGCGCGCTGGGCTGGGTCGGCTACATTTCCTTCGGCGCCATCTACTGTCTGGTGCCGTGGCTGTGGAACAAGTCCCGGCTCTACTCCGTGAAACTCGTCAACTGGCACTTCTGGGTCTCGACGCTCGGCATCGTCCTCTACATCTCGGCGATGTGGGTGTCCGGCATCCTGCAGGGCCTGATGTGGCGCGCCTATACCTCGTTCGGCTTCCTCGAATACTCCTTCATCGAGACGACCGAGGCTATGCATCCGTTCTACGTCATCCGCGCCCTGGGTGGCCTGCTCTTCCTGAGCGGCGCGCTGATCATGTGCTACAATGTCTGGAAGACGATCGCCTCGGACGAATTGTCCACCGAGGCCGCCGCTCGTCCCCAGCTCGTGGCAGCCGAGTAAGGGGGCGACCATGTCGGTCTGGACCAAGCACCAAGTCTTCGAAAAGAACTCGATCATCCTGTTGATCGGCATTCTCGTCGTGGTCGCCATCGGCGGCCTCGTCGAGGTGGCCCCGCTCTTCTACCTGAAGAGCACAATCGAGACCGTCCAGGGCGTGCGGGCCTATACGCCCCTCGAACTCGCCGGCCGCGACATCTACATCCGCGAGGGCTGCTACAATTGCCATTCGCAGATGATCCGTCCGCTGCGCGACGAGGTCGAGCGCTACGGTCACTACTCGCTGGCGGCCGAGAGCATGTTCGACCACCCCTTCCAGTGGGGCTCCAAGCGCACCGGGCCCGACCTCGCCCGCGTCGGCGGCAAGTACTCGGACGAGTGGCAGCGTGCCCACCTCGCCAACCCGCGCGCGGTGGTGCCGGCCTCGATCATGCCGGGCTACCCCTTCCTGGCGAAGACCGAGCTCAACTACGCGCACATCCAGGAGAACATGAAGGTCCAGAAGCTCCTGGGCACGCCCTATACCGACGAGATGATCGAGAAGGCGAAGGGCGACATTGCCGCCCAGGCCGCCGTCGACGATCCCGGCGCGGCCGACCTCGTCAAGCGCTACCCGAAGGCCCAGGCGCGGGACTTCGACGGCAACCCGGCCATGGTGTCGGAGGCCGACGCGCTCATCGCCTACCTGCAGGTGCTCGGGACGATGGTCGATTTCTCGACCTACGACCGCAAGGCCAACGTGCGCTGAGGAGGGGACGCCATGACCTACGAAACCCTCGCCGGCTTCGCCCAGACCTGGGGCACCGTCGGCTTCGTCATCCTGTTCGCGCTGGCAGCCTGGTACGCGCTCAACCCCAGGAACCGCGACGTCTTCGACGCCGCCGCCCGCGCTCCGCTCGAGAAGGACTGAGTCCATGGCTGCCGACAACAGCAAAGTCGACGCCGCGACTGGCGTCTCCACCACCGGCCACGAGTGGGACGGCATCCGCGAGCTGAACACGCCCCTGCCGCGCTGGTGGCTCTGGCTCTTCTATGCCTGCATCGTCTGGGGGATCATCTACGTGATCCTCTATCCGGCGATCCCGCTGGTCTCCGGCTACACCAAGGGCCTTCTCGGCTATAGCAGCCGCGAACGCCTGCAGGAGGAGATGGCGGCGCTGCAGGCGCAGCGCGGCGCGGCGATGGCGCAGCTCGCCGCGGCCCCGATCGCCGACATCGAGAAGAACCCCGAGCTCCTCACGGTGGCCCAGCGGCTGGGAGCGGCCACCTTCGCCACCAACTGCGCGCCCTGCCACGGCACGGGCGCCCAGGGTGGGGTCGGCTATCCCAACCTCAAGGACGACCAGTGGCTGTGGGGCGGCTCGGTGGAGCAGATCTACCAGACCATCCAGTACGGCATCCGCAATGGCCTCGACGAGGCGCACCAGGGACCGATGCCGGCCTTCGGCAAGGACGGCATCATCCCCAAGGCCGACATCCCCGTCGTCGCGGCTTACGTCCGCACGCTCTCGGGCAACAAGCCCGAGGGGACGGCGGACCTTGCCAAGGGGCAGAAGCTCTTCGCCGAGAACTGCGCCGCCTGCCACGGCGACGAGGGCAAGGGCAATCCGGACGTCGGCGCGCCGAATCTCACCTCGAAGGGCCAGTGGCTCTACGGCAATGACGAGAAGACGATCATCGAGACGATCACCAATGGCCGCGGCGGCGTGATGCCGGCCTGGGCCCCGCGCCTCGATCCGGCCACCGTCAAGGCCGTCGCCGTCTACATCCATACCCTCGGCGGCGGGAAGTAGGCGCCAGCAGGCGCAGGCTTTCGCCTCCTCTTTCGTCCGCGGCCCACGGGCCGCGGACACCGCAAGACCGGCGCTGCGGCGGAGAGCGCAGTATCCGGGTCCCCCGATCCTCTTCGAAGGCTGAAGACCATGAGTCAGGCCGAACGCGTGGACCGCATCGCCGCTGCAACCAAGGCGGTCGACGGCCCCTCCATCACCGACGACGACGTTCCGCTCTACGAGGCTCGCAGGGACATCTTCCAGGCCGCGGTGAGAGGCAAGTTCCGCACGCTCAAGTGGATCATCCTCTGCGTCACCCTGGGCATCTACTACTTCCTGCCCTTCCTGCGCTGGGACCGCGGGCCGAACGCGCCCGACCAGGCCGTTCTCCTCGACATGGCCAACCGCCGCTTCTACTTCTTCTTCATCGAGATCTGGCCGCAGGAATTCTACTACATTACCGGCCTGCTCGTGCTGGCCGCGCTCGTTCTCTTCCTGATGAACGCGGTCGCCGGCCGTGTCTGGTGCGGCTATCTCTGCCCGCAGACCGTCTGGACTGACCTGTTCTATGCCGTCGAGCGCCTCGTGGAGGGCGACCGGCGCGAGCAGATCAAGAAGAAGGAATCCGGCGTCTGGACGCTGGAGCGCGTCTCCGAGAAGGTCCTCAAGCACTCGATCTGGCTGCTTATCGCCTGGTGGACCGGCGGCGCCTGGGTGCTCTACTTCTCCGACGCGCCGACGCTGGTGCGCGAGCTAGTCACCTTCCAGGGCCCGATGGTGGCCTATGTCTGGATCGGCATCCTCACCTTCACGACCTATGCGCTCGCCGGTTTCATGCGCGAGCAGGTCTGCCTCTACATGTGCCCGTGGCCGCGCATCCAGGCGGCGCTCACTGACGAATACGCGCTCAACGTCACCTATCGCTATGACCGCGGCGAGCCCCGCGCCTCTGTGAAGAAGGCGGAGGCCCTGCGCGCCAAAGGGGAGCCGGCCGGCGACTGCGTGGATTGCCGGCAATGCATCCATGTCTGCCCCACGGGCGTCGACATCCGCGAGGGCCTGCAACTCGGCTGCATTCAGTGCGGCCTGTGCATCGACGCCTGCGACAACGTGATGTCGAAGATCGGCCGGCCAACCGGCCTCATCGCCTATGACACCGACGTCAACGTGCAGCGGCGCATCGCGCACGAGGAGCCGATCGACAAGATCATCCGCCCCCGCTCGGTGATCTACGCCGTGCTGATCGCGCTGGTCGGCGGGCTGATGCTCTACACCTTCGCCAACCGCACCTCGCTCGGCGTCAGCGTGCTGCACGACCGCAACCCCGTCTTCGTGCAGATGAGCGACGGCGGCCTGCGCAATGGCTGGACGATCCGGCTCACCAACAAGACGCTGGAAGCCCGGCCCTACCGGCTCGAGGTGATCGGCCTGCCTGACGCGAGGCTCGACATCATCGGTGTCGAGCAGACGGCGGTGCAGTCCGTGCTGGTCGAGGTCGGCCCCGACCAGACGCGCGAGCTGCGCGCGTTCGTGACGCTGCCGGAGGGTGAGCGTCGCACGCGACCCATCCGTTTCCGGCTGACCGACGTGGTGAGCGGCGCCATCGCCTCCGCCGACGACTTCTTCCAGGGACCCGAACAGCAGGGGAAGGACCATGGCTCCAGTGAGTGAGGCGCGCATGGCTGAGGACGACGGATACCGGCTCACTGGCCGGCACGTCCTGATCTGGCTCGTGGCGTTCTTCGGCGTGGTCTTCGCCGTCAATTTCACGATGATGCACTATGCGGTGTCGACCTTCAGCGGAATGGAGGACGACAGCCCCTACAAGAACGGCCTCGCCTACAACACCGACCTCGACGCCGCCCGCCGGCAGAACGAGCGCGGCTGGAAGGTGGAGGCCCGGCACACCCGCAGCGCCGAGGGCGAGACCCGCTTCGCCGTGGACGCGAAGGACGCCGGGGCGGCCGCCCTCTCGGGACTGCAGGGCGTCATGCGCCTGGAATGGCCGGCCAACCGCGCACTCGACCATGAGGTCGAGCTCGTTCCGGTCGGCGCCGGCCGCTACGAGGCCGCCTTCGGTGCGGTGCCCCCTGGGCAATGGGACGTCGTGATCGAGTTGCGTCGTGACGGCGAGAAGCTTTTCGTCTCCCGCAACCGCCTGATGATCAACTAGGCGCGGGGCTCCCCATGTCCGGCTCGTCCTCGTCCGAGGCCTCAGCTCCGCCACCTGCGGCGGCCGGCGGCCTCGACTATTCCGCGCTGGTGGACATGCGCGAGGACGGCACGCGCCACATCGACCTCGCGGTCGAGGGCATCACCTGCGCGGCCTGCATCGGCGACATCGAGCGCGGGCTCGCGAGCCTGCCGGGCCTGGGCTCCGCCCGCCTGAACTACACGCACCGCCGCCTCGGCGTGGACTGGACGGCCGCCGACTTCGATCCCGTGAGCGTGGTGCAGCGCCTCGCCGAGCTCGGCTACCGCGCGCACCCCTTCGAGGCCTCGCGGCAGGAGCAGGCCGACGCGGCGGAGATGCGCTTCCTCATCCGCTGCCTCGCCGTTGCCGGCTTCGCGGCCATGAACATCATGCTGCTCTCGGTGTCCGTGTGGTCGGGCAACGTCTCCGACATCACCAACGAGACGCGCGACCTCTTCCACTGGATCTCCGCGCTGATTGCGCTGCCGGCGGCGGCCTATGCGGCGCAGCCCTTCTTCCGCAACGCCTGGCGCGCCATCCGCAACCGCTCCATGACGATGGACGTGCCGATCTCGCTCGGCGTCATCCTGGCGCTGGGCATGTCGCTCTTCGAGACGATCAACCACGCCCACCACGCCTATTTCGACAGCGCGGTGATGCTGCTGTTCTTCCTGCTCCTCGGGCGCGTGCTCGACCAGGTCATGCGCCGGCGCACCCGCGCCGTCGCCGGCAACCTCATGGCCCTGCGCGGCGAGACGGCGATCCGCCTGGGCGACGACGGCAGCACCCACGAGGTGCCGATCAAGGCCGTGAAGCCCGGCGACCTCGTGCTCGTGCGCCCCGGCGACCGCATCGCCGTGGACGGCATCGTCGAGGAGGGACGTTCCCGCGTGGATGCCAGCCTCGTCACGGGCGAGACGGAGTGGCAGCCGGTTGCGGTCGGCGCCCAGGTCTATGCCGGCACCGTCAACGTGGAGGGCGCGCTGCGCGTGCGCGTCACCGCCGCTGCGGCCGGCACCCTGCTCGACCAGGTGAACCGCCTTGTCGAGACGGCCTCGGAGGTCCGCTCGCGCTACCTGCGCCTCGCCGACCGCGCGGCGCGCATCTATTCGCCGATCGTGCACGTGACCGCGCTCGCCACCGCCATCGGCTGGCTTGTCGCGGGCAGCAGCCTGCACGACGCCATCATCACCGCCATCGCCGTGCTCATCATCACCTGCCCCTGCGCGCTTGCTCTGGCCGTGCCGGCGACGCAGGTCGTGGCGGCCGGCGCGCTGTTCAAGGCAGGCGTCCTCCTGCAGTCGGGCGACGCGCTGGAGCGCATGGCCCAGTGCGACATGGTCGTCTTCGACAAGACGGGCACGCTGACCACGCCCGATCCGCGCGTCGTCAATGCTGCGGACATCGAACCCGGCCTCCTGGCGCTGGGCACGCGGCTCGCGCTGAGCAGCCGTCACCCGCTCGCCGTGGCGCTCGCCCGGGGCGCGCTCGGCGTTTCACCGCTGCCCGACGTCACGGAGGAGACCGGCTGCGGCGTGCGCGCGACGGCTGACGGTCGTGAGCTTCGGCTCGGCAGCCCCGTCTTCTGCGGCTGCGAGGACCTCGCGCGGGCCATGCTGGTTCGGCAACCCGAGGCGACCGTCATCGCGCTGCGCCATGGCGAGCAGCGCGTCGTGCTGCTGATGCGCCAGGTTCTGCGGCCGGATGCCGCCGCCGTGGTGGCCGGCTTCGCGCAGGCCGGACGCCGCGTCGCCATCCTCTCCGGCGACCGCGACGCCGCCGTCGCCGCCACGGCGGCGCAACTCGGCGTGGCCGACTGGCAGGCGGGCCTCAACCCCGCCCAGAAGATCGAGGCGCTCGGCCGCTTCGCCGCCGAAGGCCGCAAGGTGCTGATGGTGGGCGACGGCCTCAACGACGCGCCTGCGCTCGCCGCGGCACATGCCTCGATCTCTCCCGTCACTGCGGCTCACCTGGCGCAGGCCTCGGCCGATGCGCTCTTCCTGGGCGAGCGGCTCGCTCCCGTCGCGGATGCGGTGGCGGTGTCGCGCCGGGCCGTGGGCATCATGCGGCAGAACCTCGGCATCGCCGTCCTCTACAACCTGATCGCCGTGCCGCTGGCCATTGCCGGGCTCGTGACGCCGCTGATCGCGGCCGCCGCCATGTCCGGCTCCTCGATCATCGTGACGGTGAACGCGCTGCGCGCCCGCTCCGGCCGACGCGCCCTCCAGCCCCCGGCAGTGATGCCAGCCGCCGCGCCCATGGTTCCACCCTATCGCGATGGGACGGTCGCGGCATGAACGTCCTCGTCTACCTTCTCCCGATCGCGCTCGGCCTGGGCCTCCTCGGCCTCGGCGCCTTCCTGTGGTCGCTGAAGAGCGGTCAATACGACGACCTCGACGGCGCTGCCGCGCGCATCCTCGACGACGACGATATCCGCCGCCCCTGAGTGATACGCCGCCGCGGGTGACGCGCGGCGCGTTCCGCGCGATCATCCCTGCAACGAGTCAGGCAGGGAGGACACAATGAGGCTTGCCGGCAAGACGGCTTTGGTCACGGGCGCCGGCCAGGGCTTCGGCCGCGGCATTGCGGAGCGCTTCGCGGCGGAGGGCGCGCGCATCGCCGTCCTCGACATCCACCTTGACACCGCGCAGGCCGCGGCCAAAGCGATCGGCCCGTCGGCCATCGCGTTGAAGGCCGATGTGTCCAAGGCAGGCGACGTCGATGCGTCCGTGAGCGACGCCATCGCCGCCTTCGGCCATCTCGACATCGTCGTCAACAATGCCGGCATCTCCCATCGCAACCAGCCCATGCTGGACGTACCGGAGGAGGAGTTCGACCGCGTCTTCGCCGTCAACGTGAAGTCGATCTACCTCATGGCCAGGGCTGCGGTGCCCCATTTCCGCGGGCGGGGAGGCGGGGTGATCCTCAATATCGGCTCCACCGCCGGGATCCGCCCGCGGCCGGGCCTCACCTGGTACAACGCCTCGAAGGGCGCGGTGAACCTGATGTCGAAGTCCATGGCCGTCGAGCTCGCGCCGGACCGTATCCGCGTCAACGCCATCGCGCCCGTCGCCGGCGAGACGCCGCTGCTGGCCACCTTCATGGGCGAGGACACGCCAGAGAAGCGCGCGGCCTTCCGCGCCAGCATCCCATGGGGCCGCCTCTCCACGCCTGACGACATCGCCGCCGCCGCCGTGTTCCTGTGCTCGGACGAGGCGGAGATGGTCACCGGCACGGTGCTGCAGGTGGACGGGGGCCGGTGCATCTGAACGAGAACCTAGCCGCCATTGCGAGGGGATCGAGGTAATCCAGTCCTGCCCGCGATCCTCGCGTTTCCTGGCATCGTGGCCTTGTCGCCGTGCGCCCCGCCACGGTGGTCCACAACAAAAACCCCGCCGCGCGGGGTCGCGGGGCGGGGGAGTGAGAGGGGAGGTCAAGCGAGCGCTCAGGAGCAACGCTCGACATCATTGGTTGTAGACCCCTCTTCGTTGTCCGCATGTGACGGACGTCACATGCGCCCCCGGTCGCGATGCGGCATCTTGAGCGTGCGCTCACGAAAAAGACCCGCCGGAGGCCGGCGGGTCCAGTCGAGTGGTCAGGCTGCCTCACGGGTGAACCGTTCGACCCTCGCAGACTAGCTTGAGTTGCGATCGATCTCATGTGAGGTTCCTCACAGATCGGGGTCGACCCTCGCCATTTCGCCGTCACAGGCTCCGCCCCGTTCAGACCTGCCTTGGACTTGCCGCGCGCGCCCGTTAAGGGAGAGCCGTGGGAGGGCGGACGGCCGCTCGCTCGTGTCGAGGAACCTGCGTTGGCCGACGAACCCGCCTTCACCTTCCCGCAGCCCAAGGTCCCGGATCTGAAGGCGGCGATCCGCCGGGCGAGGATCGAGGAGGCGGAGCGCTCCGCCGCATCCGCGGACCTGCGGGCCGGCGAACTCGCCCGGCTCGACTTGCTGCGCGAGGCGCTGGTCCCGCTCTATGACCAGCTGCCTCCAGGCGCAGACATGTTCGACCTCGCCCTCGTGCCGGGCGAGAAGCCGAGGCTCTTCGTCGACATCGTGGCCCATGTCGAGATGAGCCGCGACGGCAAGACCTACCGCCTCCTGCAGACCTTGCGCACCGGCCGGATGCTGCTGCTCGAGACGGCTGATCCCAATGCGGTGGTCGACGCCGTGGCGGCCTATCTCGGCCGGCGGCTCACCGAGCGCGAGAAGGCGCTCGCAGCCGACCTGATGCCCGCGCCCGCGGTCGCGCCGGAGGCGCACAAGCCGGCCGAGCCGCCCGTCTCGCAAATCCCGGCCGCGCCGCGCGCCGTGCCTCCCGAACCGGAGGAAGCCGAGCGCGTGCGGCGCTTCTCCGGCGGCGACGTCGCCTTCATGTTCCTGCTGGGCCTCATCCTCGGCGCTGCCGCCCTCTACGGCGTCGCCGTCCTCCAGGCGCGCGGCGTGGCGCTGCCTTTCAACCTGCCTGCCCTGCTGTCGCACATCCTGCCGGCCGGCGGGTCCTGACGGCGTTGGGGTCCGGACCGGACCCCACGACTTCTCGGCCGCGCGATCAAACTCTGAGGTCGGGGTATCGCTCGAGGTAGATGCGGAACCACGGCGTGAAGCGCGTGGGCGCCTCGGCGATCTCGCTCTGCAGCTCTTCGGCCGTCGCCCAGCGTGTTTCGGACACTTCGGCCGGGTCGGGCGCAAGCGCCAGCGCCCTGTCCTCAACGACAGCCGTGAACATGTGCACGCGCTCATGCTCGGTGAGGCCCTCGCCGACAGCGGCCTCGTACTCGACCACGCGAGCTGGAGCCAGCGACAGGTCGAGGCCAAGCTCCTCGCGCAGGCGGCGTACCGCAGCCGAGGCGACGTCCTCGCCCCAATGGGGGTGCGTGCAGCACGTGTTCGCCCATTGCCCGCCGCAATGGTACTTCGTCAGCGCGCGGCGCTGGATCAGCAGCGCGTCGCCGCAGAAGACGAAGGCGGAGATGGCGAGGTGCAGCACACCGGCGCGGTGCGCCTCGAGCTTCTCGATGGGGTAGAGGGAGCCGTCGGCGAGGATGCCGGGGATCATGATCTCCGGTTCGGCGCGGGGTGCGGCAGGCAGGCGGGCCTCGATCGTCATCGCAAGCTCCCCCTCACGCGGCCAGCGGCTCGCGGCTCTGCCAGGTGCCCTCGCTGCCGAGGACGCGGAAGCGCGCATAGAGCTCCTCCTTGAACCAGCCGTTCTGCCGCACGCCCTTGATGGCGGCGGCGTGCGAGGCGCTGCCATAGGCGAAAGCCTTCATGGCCTCGGGGTCGTCCCAGATGGAGAAGGTGACCTGCTGGAACCAGGGCACCTCGCCCATGCCCATCTTGAAGAGCAGGTGGTCCTGTTCGCGCACGGTGACGCTGATGCCGGGCGTGTTGCCCCAGAAGTCCAGCACGTGCTTCTTCTTCAGCGTGGCCCGCGTGATGACCGCAATCGGCCGCGGCAGTTCGCGCACGCCCTCCGTCTCGAAGGGCTCGCGGGCGTCCCACTGGCCGCGCGACGAGACGGCGGACATGAAGATCGTGCAGCTCTCGTCCGCATGGGCGCGGTAGCGCCGGTAGACCTCGCCCGTCGCCACGCGCTTGCGGGCCGTCTCCAGGTCCGGCCACGTCGCCATCACCGCGTAGACGCCGAAATTCGGCACCGGCGTGAAGCCTTCGCCCGTGCCCGTGCCGAACAGCTTGTGGAAGCCGATGCCGGGCAGCCGGGCGAGGCCCGGCCGCGCGAACTGCATCTGCGAGAAGGCCCAGAGCCGCTCGCCCACGCCGTCGAAGCGGAAGAAGGAGAGCGACACGGCCTGCATGGGTTCACGCCACCGCGCGCGCCAGGGCGCACTGCGACCAGAGCGATTCCAGCGCCTGGACGAGGTGGTCCATCTCCGCGTCGCTGTGCAGCGGCGAGGGGGTGATGCGCAGCCGCTCCGTGCCGCGCGGCACGGTGGGGTAGTTGATGGGCTGGATGTAGACGCCGAACTGGTCGAGCAGCACGTCGCTGATCCACTTGCACTTGACGGGATGACCCACCATCACCGGCACGATGTGGCTGGGATTGCGCATGTGCGGGATGCCCGCCGCATCGAGCTTCTGGCGCAGCCGCGCCACACGGTTCTGCTGGCGGGCGCGCTCCATCTGGCTCGTCTTGAGGTGACGGATGCTGGCCGCGGCTCCCGCCGCCACGTGGGGCGGAAGCGCCGTCGTGAAGATGAAGCCGGACGAGAAGCTTCGCACGAAGTCGCACAAAGCGTGCGAGGCCGCGATGTAGCCGCCGACGACGCCGAAGGCCTTGCCGAGCGTGCCCTCGATGACGGTGAGGCGGTCCATCAGGCCCTCACGCTCGGCGATGCCGCCGCCGCGCGGGCCGTAGAGGCCGACGGCATGGACCTCGTCGAGATAGGTCATGGCGCCGAAACGGTCCGCCACGTCGCAGAGTTCCTTGATGGGCGCGATGTCGCCGTCCATCGAATAGACGGACTCGAAGGCGACGAGCTTGGCCCGGCCCTCCGGGATGTCGGCGAGCTTGCGGGCGAGATCCTCTGGGTCGTTATGCTTGAAGATGCGGCACTCGCGCCGGCTGTGGCGGATGCCCTCGATCATCGAGGCGTGGTTGCCGGCATCCGACAGGACGACGCAGTCCGGCAGCAGGGCGGCGAGGGTCGACAGGCTCGCCCAGTTCGACACGTAGCCCGAGGTGAAGAGCAAAGCCGCCTCCTTCCCATGAAGGTCGGCGAGCTCGCGCTCGAGCTCCACGTGGTAGCGGTTGGTGCCGGAGATGTTGCGCGTGCCTCCCGCGCCGGCGCCGCAGCGGTCCAGCGCCTCGTGCATGGCCGCGAGCACATCGGGGTTCTGGCCCATGCCCAGGTAGTCGTTGGAGCACCACACCGTGACCTGGCTGGTTCCGTCCGCTCCGTGGCGCGTCGCCTGCGGGAAGTCGCCGGCATGCCGCTCGAGATTCGCGAAGACGCGGTAGCGGCCCTCCTTGCGCAGGTCGTCGAGGCGGGTCTGGAAGAAGGACTCGTAGTTCATGATGTTCTCCGGTCCGTCAGGGACGGCGAGGGGGACGGGCCAAGGCGACCGCCGCGAGGACAGCGGGCGCCGGATCGTTTGCGGCAGGGCCGGGGGAATTCGGATGGCCGCCGGTCATGGCGGAAGAAGGGCCGTCGCTGCGCAGCGCCCAGCGCCACAGGGCGGCGTCGGGCAGCGGCAGCACGAGGAACCAGTGCTCGAGGATGGCGAGGCCCAGCATGGCCGAGATCAGCGTGAGCGCGATGGTCTCGAACGGCGTCGGCGCCACGGCGGCGGCATGGGCCAGCGCGCCGAAGGCGAGGCTCGCGAGCGAGACGGAGAGCGGGAAGAACAGGCTCACCCCGTCGCGGCGGAAATAGCTGCCGAGGTAGGAGAGATGCGTCGGCAGGAACTCGACGGAGACGTTGGGCGCGCCGAAGAACAGGTTCAGCTTGGCGCTGATGCGCATGGCCCACAGGCACAGGAAGGTCCAGGTACCCACCTGGTTGCCCGCGCCCGCTGTGAGCGCGATGAGCAGGATGCCCGTGGCGAGGATGGCCAGCTCATGGTGCGAGAGCACCTCGAAGGCCTCGCGGAAGCGGCGCAGCCCGCGCGCCCCGTCGCTCAGCGGCGTGCGCCGCGAGCCGGTGACATGGCCGAGCAGGAAGCTCGTCTCCAGAAAGCCCCAGATGACGATGCCGTAGGTGAAGCCCGCCAGCGCACCCGCCGGCGTCGTGTTCGAGCGCGTGGCCCACAGGCCCCAGAGGCAGAGCACGGCCAGCCCCGCGGCCCCGGCCAAGGCCATGCGGTGGTGCGCGCGCGGCATGCGCACGAGCACCAGGATCGCCCCGGTGGAAAACCACCAGACGAAGGCCGCGAAGGCGATGGCGAGGCCGACGGAGTCCAAGGCGGATATCCTACCAGACGGGCTGCAGCCGGCTCGTGGCCGGGATCGTGTTGGACTTCACGGGGATCATGTAGAGCTTGCCGAAGGCGAGCGCGGCGCGCGCCGTGTGCCAGCCCTGCGCGACCTTGCCGGTAAGCCCGCCGCGCTCCTTGGCCGCCTCGATGTCCCGGCCGATGGCGAGGAGCTGCTTCAGCGTGGCCAGGAAGCGGGGATTGTCGACGTCGATCGTCAGCGGGAAGACCTGCTTGGAGATCTCCGTCGTCAGCCGGAAGACCCGCATGTCGTAGTCGTCGATCTCGATGCCGAGCGCCTTGTGGAAGGCCGGCCGCGCGTGGTCGCGCACGTACATCGTGGCGAAGACTGCGAGCAGGAAGAAGCGCACCCAGTACTTGTTGAGCCCGCTGATCATCCAGGGATTGGCGCGCATCAGCAGCGAGAAGGCCTCGCCGTGGCGGAACTCGTCGTTGCACCACTGCTCGAACCACTTGAAGATCGGGTGGAAGCGGTGGTCCGGGTTGGCCTGCAGGTGCCGGAAGATCGTGATGTAGCGGGCATAGCCGATCTTCTCGGAGAGGTAGGTGGCGTAGAAGATGAACTTGGGCTGGAAGTAGGTGTACTTCTTCACCTTGGTGAGAAAGCCCAGGTTCACGCCGATGTCGAAGTCCTTCAGCGCGTCGTTGATGAAGCCGGCATGCCGGGCCTCGTCGCGGCTCATGTAGGAGAAGAGGTCGCAGATCTCCTTGTTGGTCCCGCGGCGCTTCATCTCCTTGTAGAGGATGCAGCCCGAGAACTCCGCCGTGAGCGAGCTCACGAGGAAGTCGATGAACTCCTTCTGGAGGTCCTCCGGAAGCGCGTAGAGGTCGATCAGCTCCCACTCGGCCGTGCGGCGGAAATGGCCCCTGTTCGGGTCGGCGCGCATTTCGTCGAGCAGTGCGTCCCATTCCTGGCGAACGGGCTCGACGTCGATGCGGTCGAGAGCGTCGAAGTCCGTCGTGTAGAAGCGTGGCGTCAGCAGCGTGTCCTGCCGCGCGATGCGCATTGTCTCATTGTCGCGGCCGTCATCTTTCTGGATCGGGCGAACGGGAGCGTTCATAGCTTGGACCTTTCCGAGAAGCTGAACTCGCAGAGTTCCATGAATTCGAGGTCGCCGGTGGCGCGTGTCCACAGGCGCTCCAGCCAGCTGGCGCGGCTCACGGTGGCCATGCGCTCGAAGGTCTGTTTCTCGCCATAGGGCACTTTCACCGGCTCGCCATGGACGAGCACCTCGTCGCCGGGGTGGATGACGACGCCGTTCTTCAGCTTGAGGTGGGCGTGCAGGCTCTCGAAGGTGTTGGACACCTCGATCTCGCAGGGCACGTCCAGCGTCTCGCGGGTGACAAGGGATCCGATCATCGCGTCACACTCCGTCCTTCGAGGAATTGCGCATAGGCGGCGGCATTGGTGGGCCCGAACGGATCGAGCTGCACGCGCATGCCGGTCGCCGTGTCGGAGAGCGTCAGCCGCCCGTCGTCCCAGCGGATGATCCGGTAGGGCAGGTCATAGGCGAGGCCGCGCAGCTTGCGGTCGCGCGAGAGCCCGCGCAGGGAGCCGTGGATGAAGCCCTCGGTGTTGGGGGCGATCACCTTGATGGTCTCGCCGCTGGCGCCGTCGAGCACGGTGATCGTGTCGTCGTCGGCGACGAGGAAGCGCACGTCGCGGATCTCCAGCGGATAGGTCACCGGCGTCTTCACCGTGCCGATGTCCCAGGTACTGGAAACGAAGGTCGCGGCGATGCTGAAGCCGATCAGCGCAAGCGCCGAATAGAGCGGCAGCCGGGGGAACCGCTCGATCGGGCTGCGGCGGGACGGGGAGGGGACCGCGGTCATGGCTGGCTCCTATTCCGCCGCGACGAGGGTCGGCCTGGCAGGCGCGCCCCTGGCCACGTCGCTCTCGAAACGCGCAGGCTGGCGCGCGGCGAAAGCCTGGGCCAGGGTGGCCACGACCTCGTCGGCCTTGGGCACGCTGCGCAGCATCGGCACGGGACGCGAGAACTGCCAGGGCCGCACGTGCGGCCAGAGCACGAGGTAGGAGAAGCCCTGGCCCTTGGCGAGCGTCAGCGCGATGTCGCCCACGCCCTCGCTGTCCGGGCGAAGCGCCACGGCGTCGACCTGCGCGAAGGGCAGGTTCACCGTCATGGGCAGCGCCACGCCGAAGCGCATCACCACGCGCTTGGAAGTGATGGTGTAGACCGTGGACCGCGCCACGGCATAGGCGATCACGCCCAGGATGAACGCGGCGAGGAGCGACATGGCCGCGAGCACCGACACGCTCATGAAGAGGGCGGGGCCGACATCGCCGTCATAGAGCCCGGAGGCGATGCGCCAGAGCGCGAGGAGGCCGAAATAGACGAACACCTTGCGCACATGGAAGGCCCGCACGGCGAGGTGGCGCCAGTCCGGCGCCCCCTGCCAGAGGATGGCCTCGTCCTGCGGCGGACGCGCCGGCAGGCCGGGGATGGGCTCGAAGGCGAAGTCGTCGTGGCCGTGGCTCACAGCAGCGGCTCCGAGCGCTGGGGCGTGGCGTAGAGCGAGCCGCCGCCGAAATAGCCGGAGATCTTGTCTTCCTCAAGCAGGGTGATCTGGTCGGGGTTCTTCAGCGCCGGCACGTTGGCGAACTGCGCGCCGCGCAGGGCATGGACGTAGACGACGCCCCGCTTGCTGTCGAACTGGCCGAAGCAGACCGGCAGGATGACCGAGGGGCCGCCGGTGCCGCGCGTCATCTCGAGATAGCGGATGATGTGCTCCATCCTGTCGACCCAGATATCGGTGACGGTGCCGGCCGCCACGCCGTCCATGCCGACGACGGTCCAGCCCCTGAGATCATCGTCGTGCTCGTCGATCTTGAAATCCGTAGCAATGCGCATGGGGCGGATGCGCGGGTTGCCGTGGGTGTCGATGTCCGGCCGGTCGGCGCGCTCTGCCCAGGCGGCCGGGCCGACGCCGTCGACGAGCGGGTTGCCCGTCGGCTCCAGCGGCGCGCCGGCGAAGGGCGCGATCTTCTCGGCCTTGATCGGACGCGTGTCGCGCTGGCCGTTCGGCGCGGAGAAGGTGCCGAGGCCGTGCGGCAGGCGGAACACCTTGGGATCGGCGATGAGGGGGAAGCCGGCCGGGGCGAGCTCGCCCGTCTGGTCGTTCTCCAGCGGGTAGCCCTCGCGACGGTCCTCGCGGCGGATGTAGAAGATCAGCCCCGCGAAAAAGACCCAGAAGGCGTAGAGGACGACCTGCGCCACATCCAGGTTTTGGGTCAGCATTCCTCTCAGCATCATGACCTCCCGAGGTCAGTTGGACACGGCCAGCCGGCCGAGTTGAGCAGTCGTTGAATCGCCGCGGCTGCGGCGGGAGACGAGCGGCCCCAGCGCGACCAGCGTCACGAAGAGCAGCAGGATTTCGAGGTGATAGACGAAGGCGTAGGCGGAGCCGGGCTCGGCCATCACGGGACCCAGCGCGCCGTGGCCGCCCCACTCCGCCATGGCGTCGCGCAGGATGCCGCCCGCCGCGATGGCGAGGCCCGCGGCGCTCGCCTGCACCGCGCCCCAGGCGCCCAGCGCGATGCCGCTGTCGGAATGCTCGCGCGCGGCCGTCATGGTGGCCGTCAAGGTGCCGTGGCCGAAGAGGCCGCCGCCGAAGCCGATCAGCGTCACGCCGAGGCCGAAGAGCGGACCCCAGCCCAGCGCGCCGGAGAAGATCACGGCGGAGAAGGCGACGATGCCAGCGAGAACCCCGGTTGCGGCGACGCGGTGCGGATCCGCGCCGTTGTTGAGTCGCCGCGCCGCCAGCACGAGGCCGGCGATGCCGCCCCCGGCGAGCGCGGCGGTGAGCGCGGTGGTCTGGCCGACGCTGAGGCGCAGGATCTGGCCGCCATAGGGCTCCAGCAGCACGTCCTGCATGCTGAAGGCGGCGGTGCCGATGCCGGTGGCGACGAGGCGGCGGCTCGCCTTGCCGCCGCGCAGGAACATGGCCCAGGCCTCGGAGAAATCCTGCCTCGCCTCGCCGGGCCGGGTCCGCTGAGGCTGCCGGGCCTCCTGCTTCCAGAGCGCCACGAGGTTGAGGCCCATGGTGACGACGGCCGAGCCCTGGATGACCTGGATGAGGCGGAGCTGGCTGAAATGAGCGAGCAGCGCGCCGTAGATGACCGCGCTCGCGACCATGCCGACGAGCAGCATCACGCAGAGCAGCGCCACCACGCGCGGGCGGACATGGGCGGGCGCAAGGTCGGTCGCCAGCGCGAGGCCCAAGGTCTGCACCGTGTGCAGCCCCGCGCCGACCAGCAGGAAGGCGAGCGCCGCGCCGACCTTGCCGATCCAGAGCGGGCCGGTCGTGTCCCCGGAGAGCAGGATCAGCGCGAAGGGCATGATGGCGAGGCCGCCGAACTGCAGCATCGTGCCGAAGGCGATGAAGGGGACGCGCCGCCAGCCGAGGAAGGAGCGGTAGGTGTCCGAGCGATGGCCGATCAGCGCGCGAAGCGGCGCGAAGAGCAGCGGCAGCGAGACCATCAGCGCCACGATCCACGCCTCGACGCCGAGCTCCACGATCATCACGCGGTTCAGCGTGCCGATGAGGAGCACCGCGGCCATGCCGACCGTCACCTGGAACAGCGACAGCCGCAGCAGGCGGCCCATCGGAAGTTCGGGGGTGGCGGCATCGGCAAAGGGGAGGAATTGCGGCCCGAGCCGCTTCACCCCGTCGATCATGGTCCGGCGGACGATGTTCATGCGCGCAGCACCTCCAGGGCCTGCGAGGTGTAGAAGCCGCAGGCGACGCGATGCGTGCGCGCCGTCGTCCAGGAGCCGAGCCCGTCCGCCCCTGCGACGAGCCGGCGCAGGTCGTGCTCGGCGACGGGCTCGATGGCCGGCGCGCGGTCGGAGCGCGGGAAGGTACGCCCCACCGCCCAGAAGGCTGTGAGCAGCGGCGTGCGTGGGGCAAAGGTGAAGACGATCGAGGAGGAGGTGCGCTTCGCCAGGCCCGAGAGCACGCGGGCCACGTCGTGCTTGCGGTAATGGATGAGCGAGTCCATCGCCACGACATGGTCGAAGCCGCCCAGCGCGGGATCGAGCATGTCGCCGGAGAGGAAGGTGAGCGAGCCCGGCCGGCCCTCGCCCTCGCAGCGCTCACGGGCGAGATCGACGAGGGTGGGCGAGAGGTCGATGGCGACGACGTCCGCGCCGCGGCGGGCAGCCTCGACGGCCAGCGCCCCCGTGCCGCAGCCGGCGTCGAGGATGCGGCGCCCCGTCAGGTCGGCCGGCAGCCAGTCGAGCAGCGTCGCGCGCATGCGGTCGCGCCCCGCGCGCACGGTGGCGCGGATGCGGCCCACCGGCGCGTCGGAGGTCAGGCGCTTCCAGGCGTCGACCGCGGTGTGGTCGAAGTAGGTCTTCAGCTCGCCCCTGCGGGCGCTGTAGGTCGCCGTCGGCATCAGTCGAACCCCAGGAATTCGAAGAGGTCGCGGTCCTTCATGGGCTGCGCCTGGCACTCGTCGACGCCGTCCCAGAGCGACTGGGCCAGGCGCAGATACTCGGCCTTCACGGCCTCGAGCTCGGGCGAGCTCTCCATCTCGAAGAGCGTCGCCTTCTTCAGCCGGCTGCGGCGCACCACGTCGAGGTCGGGGAAGTGGGCGAGGCGCTGCAGGCCCACCGCGTCGTTGAAGCGGTCGATCTGGTCCGTGCCGGCGCTGCGGTTGGCGATGACGCCGCCGATTCGCACGTTGTAGTTCTTCGCCTTGGAATGGATGGCCGCGACGATGCGGTTCATGGCGAAGATGGAATCGAAATCGTTCGCGGTGACGATGAGGCCGCGGTCGGCGTGCTGCAGCGGCGCTGCGAAGCCGCCGCACACGACGTCGCCCAGCACGTCGAAGATCACGACGTCGGTGTCGTCGAGCAGGTGGTGCTCCTTGAGGAGCTTCACGGTCTGGCCGACCACGTAGCCCCCGCAGCCCGTGCCGGCCGGCGGGCCGCCCGCCTCCACGCACATCACGCCGGAATAGCCCTCGACGACGAAGTCCTCGGGGCGCAGCTCCTCGGAGTGGAACTGCACGCTCTCCAGGACGTCGATGACGGTCGGCACGAGGCGCTTGGTCAGGGTGAAGGTGGAATCGTGCTTCGGGTCGCAGCCGATCTGCAGCACGCGCTTGCCGAGCTTGGCGAAGGCGACGGACAGGTTGGACGACGTCGTGCTCTTGCCGATGCCGCCCTTGCCGTAGACGGCGAAGACCTTGGCGGTGCCGATCTTCAGCGTGGGGTCCATCTGGACCTGCACGCTGCCTTCGCCGTCAGGGCGGCGCAGGCGGGTCGGGATCGGGGTGAGGGCGTTCAAGGCAGTCCTCCGGGGGTCAGGCCGCGGCGGCGACGGACGAGCCGACGCCCTCCAGCCGGTCTTCGAGGTCCTCGCTCGCCTGGCGCAAAGCCTCCAAGGTGGCCGCATCGGGCGTCCAGTAGTGACGCTCGTGGGCCTCGATGAGGCGGTTGGCGAGGCGGGCGGAGGCGGTGGGATTGAGGCTCGCGAGACGCTCGCGCATGGCCTCGTCGAGCACGAAGGTCTGGGTGATCTTCTGGTAGACCCATGGCGCGACGTCGCCCGTGGTGGCGGACCAGCCCATCGTGTTGGAAACGTGCTCCTCGATCTGGCGCACGCCCTCGTAGCCGTGGTTGAGCATGCCCTCGTACCACTTGGGGTTGAGCATGCGCGTGCGGGCTTCGAGCGAGACCTGCTCGCCCAGCGAGCGCACCACGCCCTCGCCGCGCGTCTGGTCGCCGATATAGACCGGCAGGGCCTTGCCACGGGCCCGCGCGGCGGCGCGGCTGATGCCCCCCAGCGTGTCGAAGTAGTGGTCGACCGTGGTGACGCCGAGCTCGACGGAGTCGAGGTTCTGATAGGAGAGGTCGACGCCTGCCAATAGACTCTTCAGGAGGTCGAGCTGCTGCACCGGCCGGCCCGAGCGGCCATAGGCGAAGCTCTTGCGACGCGTATAGGTCTCGGCGAGTTCGTCCTCGTCCTCCCAGCGTCCGTTCTCGATGAGGTGGTTGACGTTGGAGCCATAGGCGCCGTCGGCATTGCCGAAGACACGGAGCGCCGCGGTCTCCAGGTCGCAACCGGTCTCCTTCATGCGGGCCAGCACATGCTTGCGCACGAAGTTCTGCTCTTCCGGCTCCTCGGCGGCGGCGGCGGCGTAGCAGGCCTCGGCGAGCAGCTTCACCTGCAGAGGCAGCAGGTCGCGGAAGATGCCGGAGAGCGAGACCATGACGTCGATGCGCGGGCGGCCGAGCTCTTCCAGCGGCACCAGCACCGCTCCGGCGAGGCGGCCATAGCCGTCGAAGCGCGGGCGCGCGCCGAGCAGCGCGAGCGCCTGGGCGATGGGGCCGCCCTCGTTCTTCAGGTTGTCCGTGCCCCACAGCACGATGGCGACTGTTTCGGGCAGCGCGTGGCCATCAGCGAGATGGCGCTCCAGCACGCGGGCGGCCTGTTTCGCGCCGTCCTGCAGCGCGAAGGCGCTGGGGATGCGGAAAGGGTCGAAGCCGTGCAGGTTGCGGCCCGTCGGCAGCACGGCCGGCGTGCGCAGCACGTCGCCGCCCGGGGCCGGGCGGACGAAGCGGGCATCGAGCGCATGCAGGAGGGCGGGAACCTCGGTGTCCACGCGCAGCAGCCGCTCGGTCTCGACGAGCGCGTCGAGCGCGGCGGGCAGGCGGTCGTCCTGCGCCGGGCCGGCCGCGGCGAGAGCGGCCGCGGACGTGCCGCCGGCGGCCAGCGTTTCGAAGACGGCGCGGCCGGGGCGAACGCCGTGGGCGGCGTCGGCGATGGCCTCCAGCATCTCGACGCGCTGCTCGCGGGTGAGCGGCTCGCCGACGATGTGCAGGCCGTGCGGGATGAGCGTGTATTCGAGTTCGAGGACGCTCGCCTGCAGACCGTCGATCTTGGCGGCGGCCTCCTCGCCCCAGGCGGGTTCCGCCGCGGCGAGGTCGACCAGTGAGGCCTGAGCCTGGATCAGCGTGGCGAGTTCCTGGCGCTCGCCCTCGCGGGCGGGGTCGCAGGCGCGCCAGCGCTCGAGCGAGGTCTTGAGGTCGAGCAGGCCGCGATAGAGGCCGGCATGGGCGATCGGCGGCGTCAGGTAGCTGACGAGCGTCGCGGCGGCGCGGCGCTTGGCGATGGCGCCTTCGGACGGGTTGTTGGCGGCGTAGAGATAGAGGTTCGGCAGGTCGCCGATCAGCCGGTCGGGCCAGTCGCGCCCCGAGAGGCCGGTCTGCTTGCCGGGCATGAATTCGAGCGCGCCATGCGTGCCAAAATGGAGAACGGCATGGGCGCCGAAATCCTCGCGGATCCAGCGGTAGAAGGCGGAGAAGGCGTGGGTCGGCGCGAAGCCCTTCTCGAAGAGCAGCCGCATCGGGTCGCCCTCGTAGCCGAAGGCGGGCTGCACGCCGACGAAGACGTTGCCGAACTGCGCGCCCAGCACGTGGATGGAGGCGCCGTCGGCCTGGTGCTTGCCGGGGGCGGGGCCCCACTGGGCCTCGATCTCGCCGAGCCAGGTCTCGCGGCGGACGTGGTCGTCGGCGGTGACGCGGGCATGCACGTTGGCGAGCGCGCCATAGCGCTGGCGGTTGCCCTCCAGGATCGCGTCACGAAGGGCCTCGATGCTCTCCGGCACCTCCACCGTGTAGCCCTCGGCGGCCATGGCCTTGAGCGTGGCGAAAAGCGACTCGAAGACGGAGAGATAGGCGGCCGTGCCGGTGTTGCCGGCATTGGGCGGGAAGTTGAACAGCACCGCTGCGACCTTGCGGTCCTTGCGGGCGGAGCGGCGCAGGCTGACCAGCCGGTCGATGCGGGCGGCGAGCATCTCCGCGCGCTCGGGGCAGGCCTGCATGTCGCGGTCGTCCTCGCCGGGCGAGAAGGTGCAGCCCCGGCCGCAGCCATTGCAGGCCTGGCCGGCCTTGTCGGAGCGGCCGCCGAACACCATCGGGCCGGTCGCGCCGTCGAGCTCGGGAATGGCGACCATGATGGTCGATTCGACCGGCAGCAGGCCGCGGTCGGATGAGCCCCAGGCCTCCAGCGTCTGCAACTCCGCGGGGTGCGCGGCGATGTAAGGAACATCCAGGCGGGCGAGCACGGCCTCGGCCGCGCCGGCGTCGTTATAGGCGGGCCCGCCGACCAGCGAGAAGCCGGTGAGGGAGACCAGCGCGTCGATGGCCGGCCGTCCGTCCTTCATGAAGAAGGTCTCGATGGCCGGGCGCGAATCGAGGCCGCTGGAGAAGGCGGGGACCACGGCGAGGCCGCGCGCCTCGAGTGCGGCGATGACGCCGTCATAATGGGCGGCGTTGCCGGCCAGCATGTAGGAGCGCAGGCCGAGCACGCCGACCGTGCCGCGCTTGCCCGCGGCGGGCAGGGCCTCGGCCTTCTCGCCGATGCGGCCCTTGAGGCGCGGGTGGTAGACGCCGACCTCGGGATAGGAGACGGGCGCGGCGACCTTCAGCGTGCCTCGCAGCGCCCTGCGAGGGCCGTCGGCATAGCGGTCGACCAGCATGCGCACGAGGTTCTCGACATTGTCGTCGGACCCGGCGAGCCAGTATTGCAGCGCGAGGAAGTAGGCCCGCACGTCCTGCGCGGTGCCGGGGATGAAGCGCAGGATCTGCGGCAGGCGCTTCAGCATGGTCATCTGCTTCGCGCCGGCGCTGGCGTTGCGGTCCTTGCCGCTGCCGCGCAGCTTCTTCAGGAAGGAGAGCGCGCCGCCGCCCTGGCCGTCCATGGTGAAGCGGCCCATGCGGGTGAGCTTGGTCACCTCGCCCGCCGAGAGCAGGCTCACCATGGCGTCGCACGTGTCGCGGCGGGCGCGCAGGTCGGGGAGGATCCCGTCGAAGTGGTCCTCCATGAAGAGCATGGCGTTGATGACGATGTCGGCCGCGGCGATGTCGGCGCGGCAGCGCCCGAGCGCCGTCTCGTCATGCGCCCATTCGGAGGCAGCGTGCAGCCGCAGCACGAGGCCCGGCAGCTCCTTCTCGAGCCGGCGCACGGCGCGTTCCACCGCGCTCGCGAGATGGGTGTCCATCGTCACGATCGCGACCCGCACGGGGATCGCACTAGCGGCTGAAATGGGCCTTGGCATCGTACAGGACGTCCACGGTGATCAGCGACACGCCGTGCTCGCTGGCGAAGCGCTCCGTGTTGCGGCGGGCCTTGCCGCGCACGAAGAACGGGATCTTTTTCAGTTCCTGCTCGGCTTCGGCCGCCCAGCCCGGGGCGGTCGATGCGGGGGAGGGGGAAGCAGCAGCTGGAATGGAGATGCTCTCTGGGGTGACGGCGAGCGGGTCGGGCCTCGCCGCAGGCTCGGGGATAGCCGGGACTGCAGCAGCCTCTGCCGGGGGGGCGAGCGAGCCCGCGCCGAGATGCGAGGGCACGGCCCCGTCGTGGAACTCCGGGTCCTCGCGGAACATGGCGAGGAGGTGCTCCTCCAGGCCCATCATGAGCGGATGGATCCAGGTGTCGAAGAGCACGTTCGCGCCCTCGAATCCCATCTGCGGGGAGTAGCGCGCCGGGAAGTCCTGCACGTGGACGGGGGCGGAGATCACCGCGCAGGGGATGCCCAGGCGCTTGGCGATGTGGCGCTCCATCTGCGTGCCGAGCACCAGCTCGGGCTGCAGCTCTGCGACCTTCGCCTCGACGGCGAGGTAGTCGTCGGTGATCAGCGCCTCGACACCGTAGCGCTGGGCGGCGGCGCGCACCTCGCGCGCGAACTCGCGGCTGTAGGTTCCGAGCCCGACCACGTTGAAGCCCAGCTCCGTCGCGGCGACGCGGGCGGCGGCAACGGCATGGGTGGCGTCGCCGAAGATGAAGACGCGCTTTCCCGTGAGGTAGGTCGAGTCGACCGAGCGCGAATACCAGGGCAGCCGCGAATCGGCGGGCATGGGGCCATCGGGCAGGCCGGCGAGCGCGCGGACCTCGACGACGAAGTCGCGTGTCGCGCCAACCCCGATCGGGGTCACCTTCGTGAAGGGCTGGCCGAGGTTCTTCTCCAGCCACTGCGCGGCGACGCCGGCAATCTCGGGATAGAGCACGACGTTGAAATCGGCGAAGCCGAGGCAGCCAAGGTCGGCTGGCGTGGCGTCGAGCGGGGCGACGACGTTCACCTTGACGCCGAGCTCTCCGAGGAGGCCGCGGATCTCCCTGAGGTCGTCGCGGTGGCGGAAGCCCAGGGCCGTGGGGCCGAGGATGTTGCAGACGGGCGCGCGGCCCTCGCGCGCCGGGCGCGTCACGTCGCGGCCGGCCAGCGCACGGACGAGCCGGTAGAAGGTCTCCGCCGCGCCCCAGTTCTCCTTCTTCTGGTAGGAGGGAAGCTCGAGCGGCACGACGGGCACCGGCAGGGCGAGCGCCTGGGCGAGGCCGCCTGGATCGTCCTGGATCAGCTCGGCCGTGCAGGAGGAGCCCACGATCATCGCCTGCGGCTTGAAGCGCTCATAGGCAGAGGCGGCCGCGCTCTTGAACAGCTCGGCCGTGTCGCTGCCGAGGTCGCGGGCCTGGAAGGTCGTGTAGGTCACGGGCGGGCGGCGATCGCGCCGCTCGATCATCGTGAAGAGCAGGTCGGCATAGGTGTCGCCTTGCGGGGCGTGCAGCACATAGTGGAGGCCCTGCATCGCCGTGGCGACGCGCATCGCACCGACGTGCGGCGGTCCCTCGTAGGTCCAGACCGTGAGCTGCATGTCAGACCTCCAGCCGCGTGCGCCGCAGGAGCGGCCGGGCGAAGAGTTCGGCGAGGTCGCCGGCCTGCTCGTAGCCCTGGATGGGGGTGAAGATGAGCTCGATCGACCACTTGGTCGTGATGCCCTCGGCCTCCAGCGGATTGGCGAGCCCGAGGCCGCACACGGCGATGTCGGGCCGCGCCTCGCGGCAGCGGTCGAGCTGGCGCTCGACGTCCTGGCCCTCGCTCAGCAGCGGGCCTGCAGGGAGCAGCGCGAGCTCCTGCTCCATGTGCTGGCGGTGCAGGTAGGGCGTGCCGACTTCCACGGGGGTCATGCCGAGCTCGCGCGCCATGAAGCGGGCGAGCGGCACCTCGATCTGCGAATCGGGGAACAGGAAGGCGCGCCGGCCGGCCAGACCGGCCCGGCGCGCCTCGACCGCCTTGCGCGCCCGGCCGCGGCCCGGGTCCGTTGCCGCGGCGAAGCGCTCGGGGGTCACCTCGAAGGCCCGGGCCGCAGCCTCGAGCCACAGGGTCGTCCCTTCCTCGCCCAGCGGGAACGGCGCGGAGAGCCTGACGCAGCCGCGCTCCTCGAGCGCGCGCGCGGTGTCCGCGAGATAGGGCTGCGCCAGCAACATGCGGGTGCTCGGCCCCACGGCCGGGAGATCGGCGGCCCGTCGCGGGGGGAGGAACGCGACGGGGCCGATGCCCATGGCTTCGAACAGGCGCCTGAACTGGTCTTCCACCACGTCGCCCAGCGCGCCCACGACGAGCAGCGAAGGGGCGGCGTCCTCCGCTGCGGCCGGCAGGCCGGGCACGAGGGAGGCGAGGCAGGCATCCTCGCCCTGGGTGAAGGTCGTCTCGATGCCGCTGCCGGAATAGGCGAGCACCCGCACGCCGGGCGTGTGGATTCGCGAGAGCCTTGCGGCGGCGCGCGACAGGTCGAGCTTGATCACCTCGGACGGGCAGGAGCCCACGAGGAAGAGGAGCTTGATGTCGGGCCGGCGCTCCAGGAGCTGGCCCACCACGCGGTCGAGCTCGTCATTGACGTCGGCGAGGCCGGCAAGGTCGCGCTCGTCGATGATCGCGGTGGCGAACCGCGGCTCGGCGAAAATCATCACGCCGGCGGCCGACTGCAAGAGGTGCGCGCAGGTGCGCGAGCCCACCACCAGGAAGAAGGCGTCCTGGATCTTCCGGTGCAACCAGACGATGCCAGTCAGGCCGCAGAACACTTCCCGCTGTCCGCGCTCCCGCAGGACAGGAGCCGAGCTGCAGCCCGGGCCGGCGTCGCGGGCGATGGGGGCGACGGGCGCGTTCATGAAGCCGCCCCCGCGAATCCGCCACGTTCCGTCGCGACCGGCCTCGCCGCGGCAAGGCGGGCGGCCCGGAGCTTGAGCAGGAACTGGGCCGCGTTGACGACGTAGGTGAGGTAGGCGGCGAGCGCGAGCAGCATCTGGCCGGCCGGGCTCAGCCATGTGCCGAACAGGCTCGCGAGATAGGCGGTGTGCAGCCCGATGACGAGGAAGCTGACCACGTCCTCCCAGAAGAAGGCCGGCGCGAAGAGCCAGACACCGAAGACGTCCTTTTCCCAGATCGAGCCGGTGATCATGATCGTGTAGAGCGTCAGGGTCTTCACGACGATCGAGGCGGTGGCGGCCCCATAGCCATCCCCGGTCGCGAGATAGCGGAGGATCAGGGCGAGGCTCACCAGGAAAACCAGGAACTGCAGCGGCGCCAGCACGCCCTGCACGAGGGTCCAGGGCGAACGGTCCCGCCGGCGGCGTTCCTCGTCGGTGTAGAGGGGCTGCCCGGAAGCGCGTCGAGCCTGAACCAAGACCTGCCTCCCACCCGGCGTCTGGGGCCTTGTTGACCCTCCCGGAGACTAGGCCCCCCCTTCCCTGACTGTCAAGGCAACTTGACGTCAAGGGATGTTTACAGAACCGCTGCCTTGGGCTTTCATGGGGGAGGCTATCCACGCGCGAAGGGATGGCCTAAGCTTGGGGGGTCAAGCGTGTTCAGAACGAGCGACAAAGCCACAGTCTTGGCCCGACGCCACGCACAGCGCCGGACCCGTTTGGGGAGGGGGCCCATGGACTTTTCCAGGCTTTGCAGCGGTGACGACGGGCCGCCCGGGCACGGCCTGTCGCACGACGAATGGCGACGTCAGCAGGCTGAGATTCTCGGGGAGGCGAAGACGGCGCTGGAACAGGTCATCGAGGCGGAGATCATCCCGCGCCTGGCGCTGGCCCATCGCCGGCCGGTGGCGGCGGATGGCCTGGCGTCGCAGCAACCCCGCGCCATCGACGTCGGCGAATTCGTGCAGCTGCTCCTGAGCACCGGCTACCATGCCGTGCTGACCTACGTGCAGGATCTCGCCGCCTCCGGCGTCTCCGCCGAAGCCATCCTGCTCGAGCTGTTCGCCCCGGCCGCGCGGTCCCTCGGGGAGATGTGGAAGGCTGACCTCTGCGACTTCGTGGAGGTCACCATGGCGCTCTCGATGCTCCAGCAGCTCGTGCGCGAGCGCAGCACCACGGCGGGCCTCGATCCCGTGCAATGGTCCGAGCACAAGCGCATCCTGCTCGCGCCGGCGCCTGGCGAGCAGCACACGCTCGGCATCGCGATCGTCGAGAAGTTCTTCCTGGCCGCGGGCTGGGACGTATGGGGCGGCGCGGCGGGGCTCGCCTTCGACCTGCCCACCCTCGTACGCCGCGAAACCTTCTCCGTGGTCGGTTTCTCGGTCGGCAGCGACCGCAACGTCGATGCGCTCGTCGGGCTGATCCGGGATGTGCGGCGCCAGTCCCGAAACCCGGCTCTCGGCGTGATCGTCGGCGGACCTGCTTTCCTCGAGCGTCCGGATCTGGCAATCCTCATCGGTGCCGACGCCACCGCGGTGGACGCGCAGTCGGCCGTGTCCGTCGCCCAGGGCCTCCTCGAGGTCGGAGCCCGCCCGTCCTGATCTTCCCCCGCTGACCGACCCCCCGAACTCATGACGATTGCCGAACGTTCTCCCGGCCGCCAGGCCCTGCGGCCCTTCGAGGCTGGCCCCGACCACATCGGAAGCCTCGACGCCGACGTCGCCGCCACGCTCATCGCCGCAGCCTCGGACGTCGCCCTGGTGGTGGATGGCCACGGGATCATCAAGGACCTGTCGCTTGGCAGCGACGAATTGCTGCAGGAAGGGCTGATGGCCTGGGTCGGCCGGCGGCTGACGGACACGGTCGCGCCCGACAGCGTTGAAAAGGTGCAGGACCTCGTCGCGGAGGCGGTGGCGGCGGGGCCGTCGCGCTGGCGGCACGTGAACCATCGCCTGCCGCGCGGCAGCGAACTCCCGGTGCGCTATTCGAGCCTTCGGGTGGGCGACGACCGCGTGGTGTTGATCGGGCGGGAGCTGCGGGCCCTCTCGGCCCTGCAGCACAGGCTCACCATGGCGGAGCAGGCCATGGCGCGGGACTACCAGCGGATCGCGAGCGCCGAAGGGCGCTACCGCATGCTGTTCCAGACCTCGCTCGAGGCCATCGCCATCGCCGATCCCGCGACCTGGCGGGTCCTGGAGGCCAATCCTGCCTTCGCGGCGCTGATCGGGCGCAAGCAGAAGGATGCGGTCGGCGTCGAGATGGCCTCGCTGTTCGACGCCTCGACGCGGTCCGACATCGAGACCGTGCTCGCGGCCGTGCGCCTGACAGCACGCGCGGATGACGTGCGCGCCCGGCTCGTGGGGCGGGATGAGCTCTACCAGCTTTCGGCCACGCTCTTCCGGCAGGAGAACGCCGTTCGTTGCCTAGTGCGGCTGGTGCCCACCCATCAGGCTTCTCCGGGGCGCATTGCGCTGGACGACGCCCGCATCCTCGCGGTCATCGAGCAGATGCCGGAGGCGCTGGTCATCACGGGCCTTGACCGGCGGATCCTGCTCGCCAACCCCGCATTCCTGGACCTCGCGCAGGTTCCAGTACTCGACCAGGCGCGCGGCCAGCCGCTCGAGCGCTGGCTGGGGCGCACGGAGGTCGACGTCGACGTGCTCGTGAACGCCGTCCGCGAGCAGGGCTCGTTGCGGCGCTTCGCCACGGTCGTGCGCAGCGACCTCGGCGACCGCACGGAGGTGGAGGTCACGGCTGTGGCGCTGACGCAGGGCGATGCCTCGTGCCTCGGCTTCACCCTGCGCGCCAGTGGGGGACGGACGGCGACGCCGGATCACGGAGAGGCGGACCTGCCGTTCTCGGTGACCCGTCTGACGGACCTGATTGGCCAGGTGTCGCTCAAGAACCTCGTGCGCGAGACCACCGACGAAGTCGAGCGGCGCTGCATCGTGGCGGCGCTCGAACTCACCCGGAACAACCGCGCCTCGGCGGCCGAGATGCTGGGGCTCAGCCGGCAGAGCCTCTACTCGAAGCTGCGCAGGCACGGCCTGGTCTCAGCCGACGAACAAGAAGATGTGGACGAATAGCGCAGGGCTCCGGCCGCGCTCCGCATAGCGGCCCTGAAGCCTGCCTCCTGTAAATCAGAATTGACACTCCAAAGTGTCTTGATAGCCTGTCGATCGCGCCTTCGAGAGAGGCGTTCCGCGCCGTCGCGACGGCGTCCGACCGGCAGGGGGTATCATGCCGAACGCCGCCCCGAGCCTCGGCTGGCTTGGCATTGCCAGGCTCGGCCTCGTCCAGACGTCCCTCGGCGCGATCGTCGTCATCATGACCTCCACCATCAACCGCGTGATGGTGGTCGAGCTCGCGCTACCCGCCCTCGTTCCGGGCGCGCTGGTGGGGCTGCATTATGCGGTTCAGGTGCTGCGCCCGCGCTGGGGCTTCGGCTCCGACCTCGGGGGGCGGCGGACGCCCTGGATCATCGGCGGCATGGCCATGCTCGGCGCCGGCGCCACGGGCGCGGCCGTCGCCACGGCGCTCGCCTCGCTGATGCCGGTGCTCGGCATTGCGCTCGCGGTGCTGTGTTTCCTCGCCATCGGCATCGGCGTCGGCGCGGCGGGCACGTCGCTCCTCGCGCTGCTCGCCACGCGGGTGCAGGCGGAGCGGCGCGGTGCAGCGGCGGCGATCGTCTGGATCATGATGATCGCGGGCTTCGCCCTCTGCGCGCCGCTCGCGGGGCATTTCCTGGATCCCTTCACGCCGCTGCGTCTGGTCGAGGTGACGGCGACCGTCTCGGTCCTCGCGGTCACGCTGGCGACGCTCGCCGTCTGGGGCATCGAGCCTCGCGCGCAGGGCGCCCCGTCCGCTGCAACCACGGGGACGACACCCGCCATCGGGGCCCATGCCGGCTCGCGGCCCTCTTTCCTCGCCGCCGTGCGCGAGGTGCTCGCGGACGACAGGGCCCGCCGATTCGCCATCTTCGTCTTCGTCTCGATGCTGGCCTACAGCGCGCAGGAACTCGTGCTGGAACCCTTCTCCGGCGTGGTGTTCGGCTTCACGCCGGGCAGCTCGACGAAGCTCTCGGGCGTGCAGCACGGCGGCGTGCTGGCGGGCATGATCTTCGTCAGCCTCGTCACCACGCTGGGCAGCGGCCGGGGCATCGGCACGCTGCGGGTCTGGACCGTCCTGGGCTGCCTCGGCTCGGCCTTGCCTCTCCTGGCGCTGGCGAGCGCCGCCTCGGTCGGCCCCGACTTCCCGCTGCGCCCGGCGGTCTTCGCGCTGGGCTTCTTCAACGGCGCCTTCGCCGTCGCGGCGATCGGCTCGATGATGGGCCTTGCCGGGGCGGGCCAGCGCTCGCGCGAGGGCACGCGCCTTGGCGTCTGGGGGGCGGCCCAGGCGGTGGCCTTCGGCTTCGGCGGCTTCGCCGGCACGGTCGCCGTCGACATCGCCCGCCGGATCTTCGAGACGCCTGCGGCCGCCTACGGCGTCGTCTTCGCCGCGGAGGCCGGTCTGTTCCTGGTCAGCGCGGCGCTGGCCGCCTCGCTGCCACGGCCGGTCAGTGAAAGTCAGGGAGCCGGGCCCGCCCGGCAGGCCATGCCGCTGAGAGCGGTTTCGACGAGGAGCGCCTGATGAGAGAGCGTTACGATGCCGTCGTGATCGGCGGCGGACCTTCAGGCGCGACCGCGGCGCTCGAACTCGCCCAGCGCGGCCACCGCGTGGCGCTGGTCGACAAGGCCGGCCGCATCAAGCCCTGCGGCGGAGCCATCCCGCCCCGCGCGGTACGCGACTTCGACATCCCTCCCGCCATGCTGGTCGCGCGCATTGCCGGGGCTCGCATGATATCCCCGAGCGACAAGCGCGTGGCCATGCCGATCGACGGAGGCTACGTGGGCATGGTGGACCGCGGCCCCTTCGACGAGTGGCTGCGCTGCCGCGCCGCCGAGGCCGGTGCGGAGCGCTACGACGCCACGTTCGAGCGCATCACGCGCGAGGGGGGCGAGACGATCGTGCATCTCAGCCGCGCCGGCGACGCAGGCGGCGGCGCGCTGGAGCTTCGGACCCGGCTCGTGATCGGCGCCGACGGGGCGAAGTCCAGCGTGGCCCGCCAGGAGATCCCGGGCGGCGGCGAGGTGCCCTGCGTGTTCGCCTATCACGAGATCCTCGAGGCGCCCGCCCCCGGCGCGCTCGACTACGACCCCGCGAGCTGTGACGTGATCTACCGGGGGACGTTGTCGCCTGATTTCTACGCCTGGGTTTTCCCGCATGGCGACACGCTGAGCATCGGCACGGGCAGCGCCCACAAGGGATTCTCTCTGCGCTCCGCCATCCGCGACCTCAGGTCCGCCTCCGGTCTCGACGCCTGCCGGACGGTGCGCCGCGAGGGCGCGCCGATCCCGATGAAGCCCCTGAAGCGCTGGGACAATGGCCGCGACGTCGTGGTCGTGGGCGACGCTGCCGGGACCGTGGCGCCGGCTTCAGGCGAGGGGATCTACTACGCCCTGCTGGGCGGTCGGCTCGCGGCGGAGGCCGGCGCGGAGTTCCTGGAGACCGGCAAGCCCCGTGCGCTGGCGCTCGTGCGCAAGCGCTTCATGAAGGATCACGGGCGGGTGTTCTGGATCCTGGGGATCATGCAGTACTTCTGGTATTCGAGCGACAAGCGCCGCGAGCGCTTCGTCTCGATCTGCCGGGACGCCGACGTGCAGCGGATGACCTGGGAGGCCTACATGAACAAGGCCCTGGGCCGGCCCAAGCCGGTTGCGCAGGCGCGCATCTTCGTCAAGGACCTCGCTCACCTCTTTGGCCTGGTGCCGCCGTAGGAGCACCCGGGCTGGTCGGTCCTGTCGCAGCAGTCTCTTCGTCATTGCGAGGAGCGGACCGACGAAGCAATCCAAGACCTTTTGCTGGCGGAAGTGCTGGGTAACTTCGCCTTCGGCTCGTGATGACGATCGTCGCTCGTTCAACCTTTGGCTTCAGGCGAGCAGCCGGCGCCCCACGCCGGCTGGCCGACGTTAGCTCTTCTTGCCGCTGGCGTCGAACTGCTTGAGGTAGGCGATGACGTTGTCGATGTCCGCCTCGTTCGGCAGGCCGGGGAAGATCATCTTCGTGCCGGGCACCTTGGCCTTCGGGTTCTTGAGGTACTCCTTCAGGGTCGCCTCGTCCCAGGTCAGGCCCGAGTTCTTGTTCGCCTCGGAATAGCTATAGCCTTCGACCGATCCGGAGTGGCGGCCCACGACGCCGTTGAGCACGGGACCGACGGCGTTTTTCGCGCCTTCGCCGATCTGGTGGCAGGCCTTGCACTTCAGGAACACCTTCTCGCCGGCGGCGGCGTCCTGCGCCGATGCGGCCTGGCTCGCAGCCAGGGTGCCGAGCGCCGCCAGGAGGGCGACGGACATGGTTCTCAGCATGGGGGGCATTCTCCTTCGAACCGGCGGCAAGGTCCGGTGCCGCCTGACCGGCGCGGCGGGGCTGCCGCGAGCGAGTTATACGCGCACAAAACGTGGATGGATGAATCGGCCACGAAAGCGTCAAGAAAATTTGTCATCGTCAGTGTCAAGAATATTTGTCATTGGCATGGAAACGTGTCACTCCAAGGGGGCGGAGTGTTTCTCCGGCAACGTGCGCAGGGGACCGCCTGAAACGGCGGATGCAGTGGCGAATGCGGCAGCCGCGTGAGCGTGCCGGTCCTCTGGAACGTTCCTGAAGCCGAATTGGCCCTTGCGAGCGACGTCGCGCCGGGCCACATCGTCAAAGGACAACCAGAACGATATGGCCCTTTGGATAAGAGGGCTTGCAGGCGAGACGAACTGGCCTATCTGGGTGATGCGTCATAATGACGCATGTGCCGTACGTCCGACGCGAAGGATCGAAGGTGGCCAAGCCCCTGGACTCGAGCCTCACCACCCTGCAGCCGTTCGCCCACGCGTCCGACTCGCTGGGCACCCTTGATCCGGCAACTGCCAGCGCCCTGATCACAGCCTCCTCCGACATTGCGCTGGTCCTGGATTCGGAGGGCGTGATCCGCGACGTCTCCGTCGCAAGCCCGGAACTGGGCGCCCTCGACGTCCAGTCCTGGGTGGGAAAGCCTTGGCTGGACACCGTCAACAAGGAGTCCAAGCCGAAGGCGCAGGAACTCCTTGCGGACCTCCGGACGGCGACGCCGACCCGTTGGCGCCAGGTCAACCATGACATCGCCACCGGCCGGGACATCCCGGTACGCTATTGCGGCGTGCGCGCTCGCCCCAACGGGCCCGACATCGTGGTCGGCCGCGACCTTCGCGCCCTCGCCGCGTTGCAGCAGCGCCTCGTCGAGGCGCAGCTTTCGATGGAGCGCGAATACGCGCGCATCCGAAACGTGGAGACGCGCTACCGCCTCCTGTTCCAGATGGCGGCCGAGGCCGTCGCCATCGTCGATGCCGGCACGAGCCGAATCGTCGACCTCAACCCGTCCGCCCTGAAGATCCTGGGCCTATCTGCAAAGCGGGCGGTGGGGACCGGCCTCGCCGATTGCTTCCATGGCGACAGCCAGCAGGCGGTCCAGTCGCTGCTGGCGGCCACCCGGCAGGTCGGGCGAATCGACGACGTCATGGCGAGGCTCATGGAGGGCCGGACCTCGGTGCTGCTCTCCGCTTCACTGTTCCGCCACGACCAGACGTCCCACATCCTGGTCCGCCTGCGCCTCGCCGATCCCGGCGGCGCGGCAATTTCGGCGCCCTCCGCCAACATCCTGCAGGTGATCGAGCGCCTGCCCGACGCCTTCGTGGTCACGGACCTCGCGCACAAGGTGCTGGCGGCCAATTCCGCCTTCCTGGACCTCGCGCAGGTCGCCACGGAGCAGCAGATCAAGGGCCGCCCGATCGAGCACTGGATCGGCCGCGTCGGCGTCGACCTCGAGCCGCTCTTCGCCAACCTCAAGGGCAGCGGCGGCGTTCGCAATTTCGAGACGGTGCTGCGCGGCGAGCTGGACGGCATCGAGCCGGTCGAGATCGCCGCCGTGCTCGTCGAAGGCGGCGACTTGCCCTGCATCGGCTTCAGCATCCGGAGCACCGGCTGGCGGCGCGACGCCGCCGCATCCGGCAGCCCGCCCCTCGTTTCGGCCCAGCAATTCACGGACCTCATTGGCCGTGTTTCGCTCAAGGACATGGTGCGCGAGACGACGGATCTCATCGAGCGTCTCTGCATAGAGGCCGCGCTGGAGATCACGAGGGATAACCGCGCCTCCGCGGCGGAGATGCTGGGTCTCAGCCGCCAGAGCCTCTATTCGAAGCTTCGCCGATTCGGGCTGGGCGACTTCGACGTCGACGAGGGCGCTGCGCCGGACGAATAGCGCCCCGCGGCATGCATGGGTCTGTCATGCCGGCTGGACATGCGCAGTGTCCCACGGGCGTCGATCGGATTCCCGCTTCAGCCTTGACGGGGCGAGAGAAAAGCGCCTCCCTCACGCGGAGTGTGTAAAGTCAAATTGACAGTCAAAACTGTCAGACGATACTGTCACTCCAAGCGCCGGAACGACCTCGTCAACGAGGCCCCCAGGCCGGCCGGGAGGGCAGCATGCCCCAGTTCTTCGCAAGCGGCGCGGTGGCCCAGCTCGTCCTTGGGCTGATGGTGTTCGAGGCCGTCCTTCTTCTCGTCCTGCTGCGCGCCCGCCCGGGCGCTCTCGTCCCGCTCCTCGCCAACCTCGCCTCCGGCGCCTGCATGATCCTGGCGCTGCGCGCCGCGCTGATCCAGGCGGACTGGACCACGACGGCGACCTGGCTGTGCGCCTCCTTCTTCGCGCACGGGACCGAACTCGTGCTGCGGCTGCGCTCGGCCGGAGTTCCGTCCCGCCCGGGTCCTGCCGCCTCCCGCGAACTCGCCTGACATCCGGAATGCCAGCCATGACCCTGTCTCCGACGCCGCTCCTCGACGACATCCGCCTCCCTCGCGACCTTCGCCGCCTGCCGGAGGCGAAGCTGCAGCAGGTCGCCGACGAGCTCAGGGCCGAGACGATCAGCGCCGTGTCCGTGACGGGCGGCCATCTCGGCGCGGGGCTCGGCGTGGTGGAGCTCACGGTGGCGCTGCACTACGTGTTCGACACGCCGGACGACCGCATCATCTGGGACGTCGGCCACCAGGCCTACCCGCACAAGATCGTCACCGGCCGGCGCGACCGCATCCGCACCCTGCGCAAGGGAGGAGGGCTCTCCGGTTTCACCAAGCGGGCGGAGAGCGACTACGACCCCTTCGGTGCAGCGCATTCCTCGACGTCGATCTCCGCCGGCCTCGGAATGGCCGTGGCGCGCGACATGGCTGGGGCGGACCGGCACGTGGTGGCCGTGATCGGCGACGGCGCGCTGTCCGCCGGCATGGCCTACGAGGCCATGAACAATGCCGGGGCGCTCGGGTCGCGCCTCATCGTCGTCCTCAACGACAACGACATGTCGATCGCGCCGCCGGTCGGCGCCATGTCGTCCTACCTCTCACGACTCTTCTCCGGGCGCACCTATCTCACAGTGCGCGAGATGGGCAAGCAGGTGACAGGGCATCTGCCCAAGGCGCTGGACCGCACCATCACCCGCGCCGTCGAGCATGCCCGCGGCTTCATCACCGGAGGCACGCTGTTCGGCGAACTCGGCTTCTACTATGTGGGGCCGATCGACGGGCACAATCTCGAGCACCTGCTCCCCGTGCTGCGCAATGCGCGCGATGCGGGGCAGGGCCCGATCCTCGTCCATGTCCGCACGCAGAAGGGCAAGGGCTATGCACCCGCCGAGGCGGCCGCCGACAAGTACCACGGTGTCACCTCCTTCGACCTCGTAACGGGTGCGCAGGCCAAGCCCAAGCCCAACGCGCCAGCCTACACGCGCGTCTTCGGCGAGAGCCTGGTGGCGGAGGGGCGCAAGGACGACAAGGTCGTAGCCATCACCGCCGCCATGCCCTCGGGCACCGGCGTCGACCTGTTCAACCAGGCCTTTCCCGAGCGCACCTTCGACGTCGGCATCGCCGAGCAGCACGCCGTCACCTTCGCGGCGGGGCTGGCGGCCGAAGGCCTGAAGCCCTTCTGCGCCATCTATTCCACCTTCCTGCAGCGCGCCTATGACCAGGTGGTCCACGACGTCGCCTTGCAGAACCTGCCCGTCCGCTTCGCCATCGACCGTGCGGGCCTCGTCGGCGCCGACGGCCCGACGCATGCGGGCGCTTTCGACATCGCCTATCTCGGGACCCTGCCGAACATGGTCGTCATGGCGCCGGCCGACGAGGCCGAACTGGTCCACGCGGTGGCCACCGCCGCCGCCCACGATGAAGGACCCATCGCCTTCCGCTATCCCCGCGGGGAGGGTGTGGGCGTCGAACTGCCCGCGCAGGGAGCGGTGCTGGAGGTCGGGCGAGGGCGCGTGGTGCGGGAGGGCACGGACGTCGCGCTCCTGTCGCTCGGCACCCGCCTCGCGGACTGCCTGCGCGCGGCGGACGACCTCGCCGGCAGGGGCATCTCCTGCACCGTCGCTGACGCCCGCTTCGCCAAGCCGATCGACACGGATCTCGTGGAGAGGCTGGCGCGCAATCACGCCGTGCTCATCACGGTCGAGGAAGGCTGCATCGGCGGGTTCGGCTCCTTCGTGCTGCAGCACCTCGCGGAGAAGGGGCTGCTGGAGACGGGGTTGCGCGTACGCGCCATGACGCTGCCCGACGCCTTCATCGACCACGACACGCCCGAGCGGATGATCGAGCGCGCCGGCCTCGACGCCAAGGCCATCGCCGCCCGCGCGGCCGACGCGCTGGCCAGGCCCGGCGCCGCGCTCGACGCGGCCGAGTAGGACCGCTCCCACCGAGAGCCTTCCGGGTGTAGGATGGCGCCTCCCCTCGGGAAGAGGATTGGCCATGCGCGATCTTCGCCTCGCCGTCGCTGTCGGCCTTGCGCTCGTGGCCGCGCCGTTCCCCACCGCGTCATCCCACGACGCCGGCGCCGCGCCGGGCCGAGGGATGACCACAGCGCAGGACGCGCCCCGTCTGCCGCCCTGCACCTGCCGGGCCAAGGGGCAGGTCTTCCAGATGGGCGAGACCGTCTGTTTGGACACCCCCGAAGGCCCGCGCCTCGCGCTCTGCGCCATGGACCAGAACGTCAGCTCCTGGCGCCGCACGCCCACCGCCTGCCCGAGCGCGAGGGCAGGGGGACGGGTGGTGTAGCAGGGCGGACGCCTATTCCGCCGTCCGGTCGAGCGTGAATAATTCCTGCGGCCGCGACACCCCGCGCAAGGCATAGCGGCCGAGTGAGACGAACCGCCCGCGATCCTCTTCGGGCAGAGCCTGCACCACCATGGGCGAGACCACGATGTCGCGTTCCACGGAGCGACAGAGTGAGGCGATGCGGCTCACCTCGTTGACGGCAGGTCCCACCACGGTGAAGTCGAGCCTCGTGTCGCTGCCGATATTGCCGTAGAAGACCTTGCCGATGTGAAGGCCGAGATAGACCTCGGTGACCGGCCGTCCTTCTCCGCGCCGGCGCGAGGCGATGACGGAGAGACGCTCGCGCAGGCGCGCCTCTGCATGCAGCGCGCCGCGGCAGGCCTCGACCCGGTTCGCGGCGCGGAAGATGGCCAGCACGCCGTCGCCGATCAGCTTGAGGATCTCTCCGCCGCCCTCCTCGATCGAGGAGATCACGGCCTCGGCATAGTCGTTGAGGAAGGGGATGATCTCCTCGGGCTCCGCCTCGTCGGAGATGCGCGTGTACTGCCGGAGGTCCGAGAACCAGAGGACGGCCTTGATTTCCTCGGCGACGCCGCGCGAGACCTGCCCGCGCAGCACGCGCCGGCCGGCGTCGCGGCCGAGATAGACCTCGGCGAGCGTGCCCGCCACGCGCACCAGCGAGGTGCTCTTCATGGCGAGCGCGAAGAGCGGCGCTAGTCGCTGCAGGACGGCGACGTCCTCGTCGCTGAAGCCTTGCGCGTGCTCGCTCGTCCATTGCGAGTAGAGGGCGTCCATGGGGCCGATGGCCGACTCCGCCTCGTAGCAATGCACCATCACGACGACGTCGGTCTGGCCGTCGGCGCGCAGCCGGGCGAATTGCGGGAAGTCCCTGGTCTCGCCCGCATGGAAGCGGCAGCGAAGCAGGTCGGCCTTCGTCTCGAGCAGGTGGAAGAAGGCGCTGGACCGCCAGGCTGCGGCCGCCTCCCCCGATTCGGTGGAGCCGTATTCCGTCACCGCCTGGTCCAGGCTGCCGTCCGCCCGCCAGGCAAAGGCGCGTCCCTCGAAGACGGGGTGGAGGGTGTCGGCGAGAGCAAGGGCGCGGGCGAGCGGCAGCCCCGCCTGCTGCAGGCGGCGGCAGAAGCCGTCGAGAAGCTTGCTTTCGTCGAGGCCGGAGAGCCCGGCCTGGGTGAGCCAGGCCGCGATCTCGTCCGGCATGCTGGTGTTGGTCAGAGACACAATTGGCGCTGAAACGTCCTGCAAGGCCATCGCTGCTCCCGGGGAGCCCCCGCCTGCTTGTAGCATGGCGAGGCCGAGGACGGGACCGCGTCAGGGCGTGGCAGGCTTGTAGTAGGTCCCGGGATCGAGCTCCTTGCCCGGCCCGACGAGCTCCGGGCCACCAAGTTCCGCCAGGACGGCATAGAGCTTCCTCGCGTCGGCCTCCTCGTCGGCGACCGGGCGGTCCGGAATGCCCTCCCGGTAGCGCGTCCGGTAGGCCAGGAAGGTCGCGTCGTCAGGCGCGTTGGTGAGCGGGCGGATCGCGTCCCACTCCGCGTCTGACGTCTTGAGGATCTGCTTGGCCTCGCGCGAGGCCTTGAGGAAGCGGGCGATCAGGTCGGAATTCGCCCTGGCCCAGTCCTCGTCGAAGATGTAGCCGAGCATCGAGACCGTGCCCTGGGCGCCGAGCGCTCGGGCGGCGTCCTCGCTCGAAAGAACGCGCCGGAAGCCCTGCGCCTCCAGCCGCGCTGCGAAGTTCCAAAAGGTGAGGGAGGCGTCCTGCTCGCCCTGGACGAGCTTCTCGAACAGGAGGGGAGGCGCGCCGAAGACAACCTTGGCCGAGGACTTGAGGTCGATCCCCTCCCGCTTGCCCATCGCCAGCATGAAGAGCCAGCTCTTGTCGAGCGGGCCGCCGGCCACCGAGAGCATCTTGCCCTTGAGATCGACGAGGCCGCGGATGGGCGAGGCCGCCGGGACCATCAGCGCGCCCACCGTGGCCGAGTAGGGCACGAACTGCATGTTCGAGCCGAGCGCGCGCTCGCGCGACACCCAGAGCCAGTCCGACACCATCACGTCGGCCGAGCCGCCCTTCACCGCGATCTTGCCCGCCTCGGTGGTGGCGAGCTCGGTGGTGGCGAGGGTGAAGCCGTTGGCCTTATCGAGGCCGTGGCGGCGGATCACGTCCACCTCCCAGCTCACGGTGCCCGTCTTCTGCAAGGCGAGCCGCAGGGTCGGCGTCTGCGCGGCGGCCGGCCCCGTCGAAAGTCCCGAAACCCCGAGGGTCGCGACGGCGAGGCAGGCGAAGGCGAACGGACGGACCATCAGGGACTCCCTTGCGGGGGCCGACCTTACTGCTCCCCGAGTGCCTTCGCGACCGCCCTTTTGGCCATGACGGTGATGAGGTGGGCGCGGTATTCGGGGGAGGCGTGGATGTCTCCGTTGAGGCCGGTGGCGGGGACGGTGACGCCGTCGAGGGACTTCGGCGAGAAGCGCTTCTTGAGGGCTTCTTCGAGGGCGGTGGCGCGGAACACGCCGTTGGAGCCGGCGCCGGTGACGGCGACGCGCACCTCCGAGCCGCGCTTGGCGACGAAGACGCCGACCA